>Ga0247813_10000004_pt1 | contig 724511 bp, 571 predicted proteins | sample UWRJL169409C1_FD_180719 | JGI IMG/M metagenome (GOLD analysis project Ga0247813, IMG submission 180719) | Plant litter microbial communities from Arlington Agricultural Research Station in Wisconsin, United States - UWRJ-L169-409C-1 | ecosystem: Environmental > Terrestrial > Plant litter >... | reverse complement strand
CCTCAAATGCCGGAAAGCTGGAAAAACGGTTATTCAAAAGGAGTCGCGATTAGCGAAGCGGAAGGTACAGTCATTTATTGGGGGATAATTTGGTAGACAATAAGAACGGCTATAAAATGGTTGTCCGGATACAGTACGAAACAACGAAAGTCGTTCGCCGATTAAAATTTGTTCCAAGAACCCCACAATGATGCGTATACTTTTTATCTTATTTGTAATTGCCCACTGTCCTGCTGTTTTCTCACAAACAAACATGCAGACAGAACTGGATTTTCAATTCTATGATCCGAATATTCGTTTGTATGCGATCGGTGAAAACCATGTGGAAGATAATGCTGACCTTCATCTAAGCATCATTCGGTATATCCAGCAAAATGCCGATGTAAATGTTTTGATTTTAGAATTTCCTGTAGAAATGTGCAAAATCATCAACGAGTATGTATTGAACGGCAGGAAGAAAGAGGAAATGGACGCTTTGTTGAATTTATACAATCGTCGTGCGCGCAGGAATTATATATTAATAGTGGACTACATTAGGGAATATAATCTTTCAGTCAGCAATGAAAAGAAAATTCGCATTGCTGGTATCGATCGTATCACTTTAGACTTCTTTTATCTTCAGGCAAAGGCACTAGATGTGATTTTCCCCGAATTAGAGAACAGTGATCTTCCTTTGGTTAAAAATTATATCACACATCCAAAAAAAAAATATGCTTCGAGAAAAAAAGATGAATCAATTGTCGATACTCTAATTAAAGATGCTTCAAAGAATGCGATACTATATAAAGCCTATCTTAAAGACAGATTCCCAATCTATGTAGAGCAATTGTATCAAATTAAAGCCGATTATACTCATAGTTGGAGAAAAGAGGATTCTATCCGGGAGTTATTCATGTTTAGTAATCTTGATACTATTATTGACTCATATAAAGTAAGTATATTGATTTGTGGCGGTGCTCATACATTGAAAAAGGAAAAGGATACATATTATTATGGTTATGCTTTTACATCGATTCTTGCAGTTGCCGATTATAAGTATCCAAATCAAACTTTTTCACTTGTTACCCAACATTACGACAAAAAGCTTTTCCGTTTTTTCGATGAGTTTAATTTACTGAGCAATCCGAATGCACTCTATTTTGAGGACAGGACCAAAAGGTATGAGGTCCTTACAAAAGAAGAGCTGAAACAACACCCAAAAGCCGATGAGCGCTGCGATATGGTCATTGTGCAGAATACGAGGTGGAAGAAAAAGGACCGGTAGCAATGAACTGTTTTAAAAGATACATGCTTAAAAGAAACATTATTTTTAGTCGATTATTATTTCTCTTGTTGTTAACATCTTGTAGTGAAAAGCCTGCACCAAACTCCTCCGCAGTGCTAAGGACAGATAGCACAGGAGTAACACTTCTACTCAGAAAAGAACTTGGTTTAATGGCGCATGATCCTTTGGCGCCACTCAAAAATAACAAATACTTAGATAGCATTTCACTGAAATTACCGCGTTCCAGCGGTGTGGTATATGGGAAGGAAATTCCAGTAGAAAAAGGGTATTATCGAATCCTGGGAAAACTAACGATTATTGACACAATCGTTACTGTTAAATTGTACTATGACAATACTGATGATCACAGGAAGGACGAGTCCGGGTGGAACGGAATCTATTATATTCATCGGTAATTTAAGATGTCAACTAACAGAATCATTCAACACGCTATGGCAAATCCAGATCATTTAGACGCAGATATTGAAGATATAAATGATGTCTTGAAAAAGATAGAAATCGCTTATGGTATTCGTTTCGGGGAAACAGAACTGCAGGACGTCAGAACATTTGGACAGCTTTGTAACTGTATACTTGACAAAGTATCCATTGAGGATGTTCAGGACTGCACAACCCAACAGGCCTTTTACAAATTGCGGGATGCGTTTGTCGAAATAACGGGAACAAATCGTGAAGACATTAAAGTTAATACGGATCTATCCGAACTTTTTCTTTCACAAGATCGCAAAAAGCAAGTAAAAGAACTGGAAGCTGTTTTGGGTTTTAAGACACACATTCTCACGATGCAGCCGCTCATCAAACAACTCACTGTTTCCGTTGGTTTGCTTTCGGGAATAGTCGTGTTCTTTAACTGGCAATACGGGTTGTCAGGTGCAGGACTGACTATTGCGTTGGGATTGTGGGGATTTGCAACAGCAAATACATTTACTGTCAGAACCGTAGGAGAGTTATCGGAGAAACTGGTAATGGAACACTATATAAACGTCCGCCGGAATCCTTTAACGGGAAATAAAGACGAAATAATCCGGCAGATAGAGAAACTTTTTCTGGAATACCTGATGATCGATCGAACAGGAATTCATCCAGATACAATTATTGTGTCCTGATAACGTGCTTCACAAAAAAAGAGTACGCCTTCTTAAAATAAGCATCGCCTGATCCGCAAACCGAAACTTAAATCTCCTCTTCCGCACCAACATCCCCGCGCAGCGCCCGGAAACGCTTCCGCGCTTCAACAGTGAGCAGGCTGCCTTTGTATTCGAACAGGATCTTCTTGTAGTACTCTGCCGCTTTTTCGGGATTGTTGAGGTGTCGCTCGTAGAGCTCGCCCAGCTGGAAGATCGCGTCGTCGGCAAGAATGTCGTCGCCGTGCTGCGAAACGATCTTCTCGAGGTACACAACGGCTTCCTCCCATTTGCCCTGCTGCTGCATAGCCTGTGATTTGCGCAGCAGCATTTCGTCGGCGAGGCCGTGGTAAGGAAAGTCTTTCGTGATCGTATCGTACAGCGCGAAGGCTGATTCATACTGGTGCTGCTCGAGCAGCAGGTCGGCTTTGGCAAAGAGGTTCATCGCCGTGTAATTGCTGTCGAGGCCGAGGTTGTCGGTGATGAGAATGGACAGCTTCATGGCGTCGTTGGCAATGAGCTTAGAGGTCGATTGCTTGAGCACGTCGAGCTGTGACTGCGCAAACTTAAAATCGCCGTCGTAGTAGAAGATGCGGGCATTCTTGAATTTCGCTTCGTGCCCGATCGTTTCGTACTTGAAATCCTTGTCGATCTGCATATAATACAGCGAAGCCTGCCAGATATCGTCGCGCAGCACGAGCACGTCTGCGAGCGTCATTTTAATCTCTGCGCGCTGTATGTCGGTGAGTCCCGGGAGCGCGAGGCAGCTGTCAAGCAATTGCTGCCCGGATTCGGCGTTGTTGCCGTAATACGCCTGTATGATGGCAAGCTCGCGCGCAATTCCAACAGCGTTGCGGTTCCAGCCAACGAGCTTCAATGCGGAACGGTATTCCCGTACTGCCGTATCGATATCGCTCTGGCTGAATTTCTTCTCAAAAGTGATCTCCCTGAAGCGAACGTTCAGCATGGCGTTGTAAGCACGGCTGAAATTCGGGCCGGTATCGCCGAGATCGATCACATAGCGGAATGCTTTACGCGCAACGGGATAATCGCCGTTCTGCACCATCGTTTCTGCCAGCTCCATCACGCGCGTGCCTTCGCCTTTTTCGCGCCTGTCCAATGCCTGGGCCTGGACGAGCGCACTTTTGAACTCTTTTTTCTGCACGAAGAGCCAGATCAGCATTTCGGCATAAACGGTTTCATTCGGACGTTTCTGAATACGCTGCAGGAGCTTTTCTTTCAGTTTCGTATAGGTATTGTTCTTGTCGTCGGCAAAATCGACCTGCCTGGACAACATTTCTTCGATGCTGCTGCGGTAGGTCGGGAATTCTTCGAGCATGGTGAAGTACTCTTCGATCATTTCATCGGTTTTCCCGGTGAGGCTGTAGATCTCCGCGAACTGTACGTTGAGCGGATAGCTTTTCTTGAGCTCTTTTCTGCCGGCTTCGAGTGTTTTCAGCGCATAATCGTATTTGGCCTTTTTACGGAATACCCCGCTGAGCTCAACGACCTGGTAACCGTTGGTCGCGGCATTTTTGATCAGCTCATTGTACAGTTTCGCCGCCTGGTCGGAACGGTCGGTGCGCTCGTACAATTCACCGAGCAGGATCGGGTATTCAAGATCTTCCGGCGCCTGGGAGCGCGCTTTCTTCAGGACTTTTTCGGCTTCTTTCGGATTGTTGGTCTTTTCCAGGCAATCGACATAGCGCAGCAGGTCGAATTTCGTGCTCTGTTTGCCGATGAGCTTTTCGAAATAGCCGAGCGCTTTTTCATATTCGCCGTTGTTGTAATACAAATTCGCCAGCTGCTGGTCCGTACTTCCCTGGGAAAACGCCGGAGAAGCGAACAAAACTGTTAAGAGTAAAAGAAAAAAATACTTCATGGTGCCGTAACTGGTTGTACAAACCTACTAATAAAACGTTCGATCGCCGGTTGAAATTGTGTGATCGCCGCTTTTGCTGTTTCAAATGTCTGTTTCAACAGAACGCTGTGATCCCGGATCTGTCGCATTTCCTGTTGTTCCCGTCGAACATACGCATCGTAATCCGCCCGTTCGCCGGCGCCTTCCGTTATGTCTTTTCGCAGGAGCAGCAGGCGTTCACGTGCCGCTTTATTGGCGGATTCGCAGCGTGTCCGCTCGTTATTCAATGACGATAAGCTCCTGTTGGCCGCCAGGAAGCCATCGAGCTGCCGGGCAAAATCCAGGTCCAGCGTATCGTGCACATTCTGTGCGAAAGCTGTTTTTACCTCATCGGACAACGTGAGCAGGCTCATTACTTCCGTGGAATCGATGGAAGCGAGCTCCTTCGCTGTGCTGTCGGATGCAGCGATCAGACCGGTAAGCGTGCTCAAATGACCCGATCCGGAAGTGCCGGAACAGGAAAAAAGCAGAACGAATCCCGAAAAGAGCGCGAAAAAAAGGAAGATCCTGGAAAACATGGATGAAAGATACGGATTGTTGATGAAATCACGTGCTTACCACAAAGCATCAAAAGCTTTTTTTGGACGTACTGTGTGTTGAAGAAAGCAAAGCGTTTTTCAGTATCCTTGTGTTCCTCGTGCCGTTGTAGTGAATGAACCACGGGGACACGAAGGGCACTATATTTAACGCAGAGACCCGCAAAGGACAGGGGAAGTACTATGTGCTTTGAGAGCGCAGAGGAATTTTGGTCCACAGAGACGATCTTCCGACCAGGCTATCTACGGGCAGTTTAACTGCTCATCCTTGTGGTCCTTGTGCCGTTGTGGTGAATGAACCACGGAGCTTCCGTTTCTACCGGATCGAATCCAGTATGGCTTTCGTACGCGACAGCAAATCGTGCGTGTCGAGCTGCTGATCTTCGAAGCCGTAGCGGTGATGATCGCAGATGCCAATGATCTCACGCAGCTCTGCCGCCTGGCTTTCGTACTTATCGGAAAGCAGCGACAGGGTTTTCTCACGCGTGAGCCCCGACCTATTCAGTTTCTTTTCCAGCTTGCCGATAATGCCTTTTGGCAAGAGCACGGAGAACGATCCGGCATCGTTGACCGCTTCAACGGCTGCTTTCCAGTAATCGACCGGTGCTGCCGCAGTTGTTACTGCAACGGGATTCGCCGGACGACCGGCAACAGGTTTTGCTTTGCCGGGTTTTCCGTTTTTCCTGCGGATGAAGAAGAAGAAAAGAAAGCCGAGCAGGCAAACAGGGGAAACGATCCCCACAACGAGCAGCGCGGTATTACGGGATGCTCCGGATTTGTCTTTCGATCCGCCTTTGACCGACAGATCGGACGGCATTACTTTAGGCTGCGTACTGTCGGCAATCGGGTGGAACGCCGGGTTCTTTTCAACGTCCAGCACAAAACCGTCGGTCTGTACGGTAACATATTCGGCTGAAACGGGATTGAAATACGAAATGGAAGGCGCAGGAAAGGCAATACTGCCGTTTTTCGTTACCTGGATATTGTAACGATACGTGATCGTTCCTTCCACTCCTTCGTCGGTGAATACAAAATCTTCTTTGCGCTCGGGATCGCCGTAAATAGCGCAGCCGGCAGGCAGGTTCAGAATAGGCGCGTTCGAATTGTGCAGGTTTCCGAGCCCGTGAACAACAAGCGTGAGCGTAAACACATCGCCCTGCCGGATCTTCGTTTTTCCCAGCTGCTGCGACAGGTCGTAGATTCCTACGGCTCCGATAAAATCAGCCGGAGCACCAGACGGCAAGGGCTTAATCGTAATAACCGCCGATGAAGACCGGAATGTAACGGTTTTATCGAAGAACGTTCCGCGGCATTTGAGCGACATCTCGAAGGGCTGGATCTTACATTTTCCTGTGGTGATGGGGAATAGCAGCTGCTTGCCGTATTCGAAGGTCAGGATGTCTTTTCCTTTGTAGCGCGTCTGTTCGACCTCGTACCGCTCGTTCTGAAAAACATGCTCTTCGGCATTTTTATCGGCTTTGAACGGGCTGTAGCCTTCGAGGAAGAAAATATCGAGCTTTGAATACACCTTTGCTTTCAGCAGCAACGGCTCGCCTTCATACACGCTGGTTTTCTTCGTCTGGATCACGCCGAAGATCGGATCTTTGGAATTAAAGCCGAGGTCTTCGTCGTCCTCCGCGTCGTCTTTTACGGTGATCGTAAGCTGGTTGGATTTTACGAGCCGTCCTTTGTAGCGCACCCACGCATAGAATGAATACGTTCCCTGCTTGCGGAAATAGCCTGTTTGCTGAATGTAATAATAGGTTTTGATCTTCCCGGTCGACGGATCCATTTTCTGTTCCATGCCGTTCATGAGGCCGTAATCGAGTGCGAGCTCAAGTGGATAATCGACCTTGATCGTTCCACTGAGACTGGTGGTTACGGTAATGGTAACGGGCGTATTCGGGGCAACATTTTTATCATTAACCGAAAGTACAACAGGCGATCTCTGCGCAAAAACTGTTGTTCCCCATGTGGAGAGCAGCAGTGCTAAAACAAGAAGAACAAGACTACCAGTCTTTCTTAGCGGGTTTTCCATTTGACGTACCTTTTGATCCATCCAATCGTTTCTTCGTATCCATTTCCTGGCGCATTAAATCGTCCAGTTTGCGGTCTGTTTGTTTATCTTCCAGCTTTCGCTGCTCAGTTCCGGGCTTTGGCTGGCCATCGCCCTGGCCGGGCTGCGGCTTCGGTTTTCCCTGGCCATCTTTGGGCTGCTGATCTCCGGGTTTCGGCTGACCGTTTGGCTGACCGTTATTCTGCTGCGGTTGCTGGCCCTGGTTCTGATTTTGTTTATTCTGTTCGTCCTGTTTTTTCTTTTCTTCTTCCTTCTGGATCCGCTTTGCCTCCGCCAGATTCTGGCGCGCTTTTTCATTGGCCGGATCGAGCCTCAGTGCTTCCTTGAACGCTTCCTGTGCACCTTCAAAATTTTGCTGTTTCAGGCGGGCGCTCCCCAGGTTGTTATAGGCCGCGGATTTTCGCTTAACATCTTTTTGCTTTGTGGCTTGCCGGAAAGCTTGCTCGGCTTCAGCATAGTTCGCGGCGCGGTAAGCTGACTGGCCTTTTTCCTCCGATAAATCTACTCCTTTTGGCGCTAATTGCTCGGCTGATTTATAATACTTTAACGCTTCGTTGTACTTCCCTTTTTTGTAGAGCGAACGGGCGTGATCGAGCGAGTCTTTCCACTCCTGCGAAAAGGCAGCAGCAGAGATCGAGACGGCTAAAAGCGCTAAGAAGAGGATTCTGTAGTTCATTGCTGTGGACGCTTTACGAGGAATGGCACAAAAAGATACCCGAGAAAGCAACAAAATGCACAAAACAGCGGTACCTGGAAGTAATTTTTCTGCACTTTGAACTCCATTTCCTTCACGGTTTTGTTCTTAACCGAGGAAAGTCCGGCGATGAGTCCCGACATATCGGGGAATGGAACACTGGAAAATTCGACGTCGCTCCCCGTAGCAGCAGCCATTTTCCGCAAGCCGTCCTGGTCGAGGCGCGAAACAACCGTGCTTCCGTTCTCCCGTTTGTAGCCCGCCTGCAGGTCGTACGGATCGTTCGGGATCAGTCCGCCCTTGCTGGTTCCGATGCCGTAGTAGCTGAGCTCGATCTTCGATTCGCGGATCTTTTCGACCTGCTCCTGCCATTTCTGCTCGTGGTCTTCGCCGTCGGTGATCACCACAATGGCGTGGCCCGATTCGCCGTCGATGAACTGGCTTTGCGCTACTTCCAGCGCCGACCCGATATTGGTTCCCTGGTCGGAGATCATGGCGGTCTCGATTTCCTGGATGAACATCTTGGCCGCCCCGTAATCCATTGTCAGCGGCAGCTGCGTGTACGCTTCATTAGCAAAGATCACCACTGAAATGCGCTCGCCTTTCAGGTTGTTGAGCAGCTGTATCATGCCGCGCTTGGCAACAGTGAGCCGGCTTGTGTTGGCTTCGATGTCCATGGTGTTCATGGAAGAGGAAATATCGAGACAGATGACTAAATCGAGCACGCGCCTTGAGCCTTTCACTTTCCGGGAACCCAGAATGGGCTGGCTCAGCGCCACGACGAGGAAAAACACGATGGAGCGCAGGAAAAAGTATTGCAGGAAATAGCGCACCGGCTGAAACGTCACCCAGATCATCCGCGTTTTGCCGATTCCCTGGTACTGTTCATACAGCCTGCTTTTCCATTGCCATCGGAGCAGGAAGACGACGAAAATACCCGGGATCAGTCCGAAAAGCCAGAACATGCCGGGATGCAGGAAACTCATCGCCGAAGGTTTGGCAACGGCATACAGAATACCCGCCACGGCCCAGAATATTGCTTCCGCGACCAGTGTAAGCTGTAACAGCTTGCGGTAGTTGCTTGTCGGCTCAGTCATCCAGTTTGAATTTATAGGATTTCAGCAACCACGATCCGAGCAGGAAAATGAGGCACCACAACAGGAAAGGAACAAGGGTTACGGGCGGCTCGGCACCGAAATGCATGTCTTCCATTTTCCGTTTTTCCAGCTTGTCAATGTCGTTGTAGATCGTTTCCAGGCTCTTTTCGTCTTTTGCCCGGAAGTACTTCCCTCCTGTTTCATCTGCAATGGCCTGCAGCGTGCCTTCGTCGATCTCGACGGGCAGATTCTCATAAGAAATACCCGAAGGCGTCATAACGGGTGTTGGCGCCAGTCCCTGCGAGCCCACGCCTATGGTGTAAACGCGTACTTTTTTGTTTTTAGCAAGCCGTGCGGCGTCGAGCGGTTCTATACTGCCGGCGTTGTTGCTGCCGTCGGTGAGCAGGATAATCACTTTGGATTTCAGGCTGTCGCTTCTGAGGCGCGTAACGGCAACTCCAAGTCCGTTCCCGATCGCAGTTCCCGGTTCGAGGTTCCCGGGCTGCAGGTCGGCGATCTGCTTTTTGAGCATTTCGTAATCGAGTGTAGCCGGACAGGCGGTATAAGCTTCTCCTTCATAAACGACCAATCCCACGCGGTCGCCTTTGCGGCTGTCTACGAATTTCTGCGCCACTTCTTTGGCAACTTCCAGTCGGTTGGGTTGAAAATCCTGCGCGAGCATGGAGCCGGAAACGTCGATGGACAGAATGATGTCGATCCCGTTCTTGTAATCGATGCGCGGCGGATCGAATGACGGATGATAAGGCTTTGCCATCGCAACGATCATACAGGCCATTGCCAGCGACTGTGAGACAACGATCCCGTAACGGAAATAGCGCACCCAGGCTGTACCAAGCTCCTGCTGTTCTTCTTCGCCGCGCGAAAAGCGCAGATGCCCCGACGATTTTCGCCGCAGGTAATAATTGACGGTGAAAATAACGGGAACGAGCAGCAGCGCCCATAACCAGTGCGGCGAGTAGAATTCGTATTCCCAAACGGCTATATTCCAGTAGCGGCTCATTCGATCAGGTCCAGTGGGCTTAATTCAACGATCAGCTCTTCCATGCGCACCATGCTGAGCAGGATCTCCGGTTCTTCAGGTGTTTCTTTGGCAAATTTCACCATATCCGACTCGATGAGCAGGTTGCGGATCCGTTGCAGCGTATCGGTGGGAATGTTCTTTTTGCTCAGCAGCAACAGTGTTTCATAGCTCGTGCGCTCGGTTAAATTCAGCTCATATCGTGCGGACAGGAACGAGCGAAGCAGGAAGGAAAATTCGATGTAATGCTCGGTGATTCTGCCACTTTTCCAGTAAGCCTGCCTGCGCAGCGCTTCCAGCGCAATTTGTGTGCGCTGCTTGAGTGAAAGCTGGCGAACGATCTTTACGTCGTTGCGGCGCCGGATCAGGACGATCACCAGCCCCAGAAGCGGGAACAAGCCGATCCACCAGTATTTTCTGAGCCACCAGAACGAATCGTCGGGCACCTGCGAGGCAAATTCCTCGAGCTCGTCGGGCATTTTTTTCTTCACGAAGGAAACGGTCAGCTCCTGGAATCCGCCGGCGGTGAGCACGGTATCTTCAAGACTGACGGAAAGCCGCGGCATTACATAAACGCCGGTATCCCATGCTATAACAACATAGCGGCCTTCCCACCAGGTTTCGTTTCCTTTTTTATACGTGCTGTCTTTAAAGGCTTTCAGGATCTCGAGCGTTCCGTTGAAGGTCAGCGCGGAAGAATCCATGCGCATTTCACAGGGAATTTCGCCGGAATAAGCATTGTAAACGACTTTCTTCGGCGCCTGCTTCAAACGGATACGCAATTCGGCCGGCTCGCCGATCTGGCAGCTGTCGGTGCTCCAGGAAGCCGTGAGTAGCTGGCTGAAACCTGTTCCGGCAGCGAGCAGAAATACTATGAGCGGTATCAGCCTCATTTCCGGCGTTTGAATAGGTTCATGAGGGGCAGAAAAACAGATTCCCCGCTTTTCAGAGTGGCATTGTCGATCCCGAGCGAGCGAAACAGCTCGTCGTTGGATTGCTTGCGCTGCTCCTGGCGGCCGGCATATTCTTCCCGCACTTTGGCAGAAGAGGTATCGACCCAGGTCGTGCGACCTGTTTCGGCATTGCGCCACTGTACGAAACCGACGTTGGGAAGTGCCTGCTCGCCCGCGTCTTCGATCTGCAGCGCGATCAGGTCGTGTTTCCCGGAAGCAGCCACCAAACCGTCGCGAATAGCTGCAGCATCGATAAAATCGCTGATGAGGAAACAAATGCTGCGCTGCTTGCTTACGTTAACGGCGTGCTTGAGCCCGGCTACGAGATTGGTCGCTGTGCCGGCCGGCTCGAAATAAATGAGCGACTTCAGCAAGGCGTAAACGTGCTTAATGCCTTTTTGCGCGGGAATGTGCTTTTCGACCTTGTCGGTAACGAAAACGGCTCCTACTTTATCGTTTTTCTTGGCGGCGGAAAAGGCGATCGTGGCAACGGCTTCCACAACGGTTGCGATCTTGGAAAAATCTGTCTGACCGAAATACATGGAGCCGGAAACGTCGATGATGAGCATCACTGTCAGCTCACGCTCTTCTTCGAATACTTTAACGAAAGGCTCGCGGAAACGGGCTGTTACGTTCCAGTCGATGGAGCGCACGTCGTCGCCGAAATGGTAATTGCGCACTTCGCTGAACGACATTCCCCGGCCTTTGAACGCAGACTGGTATTCACCAGAAAAGACCTGCTGGGTCAATCCGCGTGTTTGCAGTTCAATTGTCCGAACCCGTTTTAGTAAAGCCTGATGGTCCATATTCCGGAATTGTTCCGATTAAGGAACTTCAACGCGCTGGATGAGCTGTTCGATGATGGTTTCGGAACGCATGCCGTCGGCTTCCGCTTCGTAGGTGAGGCCGATGCGATGACGCAGCACGTCGAGGCTGATCGCACGCACATCTTCGGGAATAACGAAAGCTCGTCTTTCCAGGAAAGCGTGTGCTTTTGCGGCAAGGGCGAGATTGATAGTCGCACGCGGTGAGCCGCCGTATGAAATATAATGCGCCAGCTCGGGCAGGCCTGCATCAGCAGGATTCCGCGAGGCGGCAACGATGTCAACGATGTAGCGCTCGATCTTTTCGTCCAGGTAGACGGCGCGCGTCAGCTGCTTTCCTTTCAGGATGTCTTCCGGGGAAATAATGGCGGAAACGGTTGCCAGTCCTTCGGCGCGCACGTTGCTGCGCAGGATGAGCTGCTCTTCTTCGCGGGAAGGATAGCCGAGCGAAACTTTCAGCATGAAGCGGTCGACCTGCGCTTCGGGCAGCGGATAGGTTCCTTCCTGCTCGATGGGATTCTGCGTTGCCATTACCAGGAACGGCGCCGGCAGCTTATACGATGTATCTCCGATGGTGATCTGGCGTTCCTGCATGGCTTCGAGCAATGCGCTCTGTACTTTTGCGGGAGCGCGGTTGATCTCGTCGGCAAGCACGAAGTTCGCGAAGACCGGCCCTTTTTTCACAACGAACTGTTCCGCTTTCTGCTGGTAGATCATCGTTCCGGTGATATCCGCAGGCAACAGATCCGGTGTGAACTGGATGCGGGCAAAATCGGCATCGATGGCCTGTGACAAGGTGCGGATGGCGAGCGTTTTTGCAAGTCCGGGAACTCCTTCTAAAAGCACGTGGCCATCTGCGAGCAAAGCGATGAGCAGGTTTTTCACCATGGCTTCCTGCCCGACGATAACTTTACCGACTTCGCGGCGAAGCAGCTCGAATTTTTCAGCCTGTTCTTTGATGGATCCTGAAAGCACCTGCAATTGTTCAGATGGCGTAAGTGACGATTCTAACATAGTGTGAACCTTGTTATAGTAATTTTTAAAATGAGCTTTCAATGCCGCAGGAAATCCCGGGACGGTCAAATATACAATTCACAACGGGGTAAAGCGTATGCAAGCAGGCTATTGAAACAGCAACATGCAAAAATGTAAAAGAATAAACAGCCCGTCTTGGAAGTGCTGTTAATTAATGTTAACATTGTTTTCATAGAACCACTATTACTTGAAGTCATGGAAGTACGTGAATGCCAGGAATGCTCACAAAAAATATCCGGCAGGAAGGACCAGAAATTCTGCTCGGATTATTGCAGGAATACGTTTAACAACCGGCTGAATGAAGACAGCACCAATTACATGCGCCGCATCAACAATATTCTGCGAAAAAACCGGCGCATTCTCGCGCAGTTAAACCCGACCGGGAAACGCACTGCCGATGCGATCACGCTTGCAGAAGAAGGATTCAATTTTCATTATTTCACGAACATTTATACCACGCAAAAGGGCAATACGTACTATTTCTGCTACGACCAGGGCTACACACGGCTGGAGAATGAGCAGTATATGCTGGTGCAGAAGGAAGACTATGTTAAGTAAGTTACAATTGTCAGGTGACAATGGACAATTAATGTGTTTTGAGATTGAAAAGGCAAGACAGTTTTGTCGTTGTCAATCGTCCATTGTTAATTGTTAATTGTCAATTCTCCATCACCATATACCCGGGATCTTCGGAAATATTCACCTCCACCTGCGAATTCCGGAGGAGACGCACGCAGTCCCGGCTCAGGTGTTTCAGGATGATCTTCTTGCCTGCTGCATGATACTTTGCCGTGAGCATATTCAGCGCTTCTATGGCCGACATATCGGCCACGCGGCTTTCCCTGAAGTCGATAAGGATGGTTTGCGGGTCGTTCTGCAGGTCGAATTTTTCATTGAACGCTGCCACGGAGCCAAAGAATAAGGGCCCGGCGATCTCGTAGACTTTTGTGCCGTCTTCCAGCAGTACTTTTCGTGCGCGGATGCTCAGCGAGTTTTCCCAGGCAAAGATCAGGGCAGCTATGATCACACCGACCAGCACGGCCAGCGCCAGGTTGCGCAGAAAGACGGTGATCAGGGTTACAACCGCCATAATGACGATGTCTTTCGCCGGCATTTTACCGATGATGCGGAAGCTCGCCCATTCAAACGTGCTGATGGCTACCATGATCATTACGCCGGTTAAAGCAGCAAGCGGCAGCTCGCCGATGACGGGTGCTCCGAACAGGATAATGAGCAGAATGGCCATCGCCGCAACAATACCCGAAAGCCGGGCGCGGGCTCCGGCCGAAAGATTGACCAATGTCTGGGCGATCATCGGGCAGCCGCCCATGCCGTAGAAAAAACCGTTCAGGATATTGGCTCCGCCCTGCGCCACGCATTCCCTGTTGCTGTTGCCTTTCGTTCCGGTAATTTCGTCGGCGAGATTGAGTGTGAGCAGGCCTTCCGTTAACCCAACGCCGGCCATGATGGCAGCATACGGAGCAATGATCAGCAGCGTTTCCGTTGTAAAGGGAACTACGGGAATGTGGAACGGTGGCAGACCGCCTTTGACGGAAGCGATGTCGCCTACCGTTTTGGTATCGATCCCCGTGAAATAAACGATCGCAAAAACAACTGCTATGGCAACGAGCGATGCGGGAACAGCTTTGGTGATCCTGGGAAATACCAGCACGACAACGATCGTAAGCGCTACGAGTCCGCCCATTGTATACAGCACGTTTCCGGAGATCCATCCAGTGCCGGTCTTAAACTGTTCGAGCTGCGCCAGGAAAATAATGATGGCCAGCCCGTTCACAAAGCCATACATGACCGATTGCGGCACGAGCCGGATGAATTTCCCAAGTTTCAGCAAGCCAACAGCGATCTGTATGACCCCGGCGAGCGCAACCGCTGCAAATACATATTCAAGGCCGTGCGACTGCATCAGCGCTATGAGCACAACGACCGTTGCACCTGCGCCACCGGAAATAAGCCCGGGACGGCCGCCGAATATGGCTGTTACAAGTCCCATTATAAACGCTCCGTACAATCCGACAAGCGGCGGAAAGCCCGCAAGAATAGCAAAGGAAAGCGATTCGGGGATCATGGTCATGGCAACCGTAAGTCCCGCAAGCACCTCGTTCCTGTAATGAACGGGCTGTTTGAGATCGAACAGATTGGCAATTAATTTCATGGCACTAAAATAAGATGGGCGGAATTATAATCCCACCCATCGTTTACTATTTCTAAGTTTTTTAAAGCTTACAAGTGCCACTTCTCTTTAAAGATCTCCAGCTTGGGATTGTCTTTCAGGTTCTCGGAACCGAGGAAGAGGACATTTTTACATTTGATCCGGTCGAAGAACAACGACAAATGAGACAGCGCAACGTTCATCGTTCCGCTCATGTCGATTTTGTGTGTTGCCACCTGCCGTTTGTCAAAAAGATCGCGCAATTCGGCAATGTGCCTGTCAAAATTGTGATTTTCGTGAAACAGGACAACTCCATCGATAGCTTCGATCTGTTCTGCAGACTCATTGAATACTTCGGTCGTAAAACCTCGTTCCGTGAGTGAGCTTCCTATCGATGCCGCGAATGCGGATTTATCTTCTAAATATATTACTCTAATGTGCGATATCATGCCTGTGGCAATTTGTGTGTTGCGTTTCAATGGACTACCCTTCCATACGAATCAAACGCAGCCGCAAAAATAGTGCTTTCTGCGCGGTTCGTTACAGCAAAACGTTATAATTTCTAAATGATTTCTTAAACTACTGATAACCAAGTATTTTCAGATAATCAGCAGCTGTCTGTTCTTCCGAGAACAGTTCAGATTGGATCTTTCCCTGGTCGTCTCTTCTGATCAGCACGTGTTTAGGCTCCGGAATCAGGCAATGTTTCAGTCCGCCGAACCCGCCAATCGTTTCCTGGTAAGCGCCTGTATTGAAAAATCCGATGAACAACGGGTTGTTTTTCTCGAATTTCGGCAGGTAAATAGCATTGGAATGCTGTTCCGAATTGTAATAATCATCGCTGTCGCACGTGAGTCCGCCCAGCAGAACGCGTTCGTAATCGTCGTTCCAGCGGTTGATCGGCAGCATGATAAAGCGCTGGTTGATCGCCCACGTATCGGGAAGATTGGTCATGAAGGAACTGTCGATCATGTTCCATTTCTCGCGGTCATTCTGCTGTTTCTGGTGCAGCACGTTGAAAATGGCCCCGCCGCTTTCGCCTACGGTAAACGATCCGAACTCGGTGAAAATATTCGGCTCGGGAATATCGTTGTCGCTGCACACGCGCTTTACCTGCATCAGGATCTCGCGCACCATGTAGGCGTAATCGAAATCGAACGCCAGCGATTTTTTAATAGGGAACCCGCCGCCGATGTTCAGGGAATCGAGTGTCGGGCAAACTTTTTTCAGGTCGGAATAGATCCGGAGACATTTCGTGAGCTCATTCCAGTAGTACGACGTATCGTTGATCCCGGTATTGATGAAAAAATGCAGCATTTTGATCTCCACCCGCGGATTGTCCTGGATGAAGGCTTTGTAAAAAGGAACGATCTCGCGGTAACGGATGCCGAGGCGCGAGGTATAGAACTCGAATTTCGGCTCTTCTTCCGAGGCGATACGAATGCCGATCTTGATGTTGTTGCTTTCCGAAGCCGCCAGGAGCTCATGGATCTCGGTCGTGTTATCGACTACCGGGATAACGTTCAGCTTGCCGCCGTCGATGATATCCGCAATGTTTTTGATATACTGCGGCGGTTTGAAACCGTTACAGATCACGAAGCTTCCTTCTTTGAGCTTTCCGTCTCCCAGAAGCTTCTTCACGATGTCAATATCGAACGCGGAAGATGTTTCGATGTGCACGTCGTTTTTCAGCACTTCATCGAGCACGAAGGAAAAGTGGGAGCTTTTTGTACAGTACGAATAGAAATACGAGCCCGAATAACCGAGGTTATTCATGGATTCCCTGAACCAGCCCTTGGCACGTTGAATGTTATTCGAGATCTGGGGCAGATAATTGAATTTCAACGGTGTTCCGTATTCTTCAATCAGCTGCATCAGGTCGATACCGTGGAAAATCAAACGGTCGTCACGCAGGTTGAATTCGTCCTGCGGAAAGTCAAACGTCTGATCTATAAGGTCAATGTATTTCGTTCTCATTTACGGGTAAAGAGTGCAAATTTCTTCTAAATAATTGATTTATGAAAGGTGCGGGGATAATTAAATGATTAATTAGTGTTTTGACGGCTGAATCCCGCATTTAATATGGGATTCCCGAAGATTTTATTTTAATGGAATAAACAGCTTTGACGGCTTTCCGGCCGAAGCATTTCATCCTTTCTGATCTGTTTCGTAGCTTTGCCCCTGATAATTTATCTTATCCGGACCAAATGAAAAAATTACTGTTATGCGGAGCTGTGGCATTTGCAGCCTTCTCCTGTGAGAAAACCTACCAGTGCGAGTGCACGCACGTGATGAACGGGGAAGACTGGAAACCCATCATCACCAACGTAGCGATCGAAGAAAATAAAAAAGATGCCGAAACGGAGTGTAAATCGCTCGAATACAGCTACGGCTGGCAGGATTACCAGAATTGTAAGATCAAGTAAGGAAGGTTGGGGCAATCGCCGGTGACCGGAGAACAGTCAATTAAACGAGCAAATACTTCTTTAACAAGTATGTAAGCCTCCCTCCTTTGAGGAGGGCTGGGGAGGTGCAGAATTTCAGGCAAGAAATCTGTTCCTTATCCGTTAAGAAACACTTAGATGCAGTAGTGATAAGGACTTAGCCGTTTCTAACCGATAGAAAACCGTTCATTATTCTGCCAGCAGCTCTATCACTTTTTCAACAGGCCGGCCGATCACTGCTTTGCCGTTTTTTACAACGATCGGGCGCTCGATCAGCACCGGGTACTTCACCATAGCGGCGACCCATTGCTTCGGCGAAAGCTTTTTACCTGCATATTTTTCAAGAAAAACCGGCTCTTTCTTCCGCACGAGGTCAGCCGGCTTCATGCCCAGCATCGCGATCAGCCCGGTGAGCTGTTCCACGGTTGGCGGTGTTTTCATGTATTCGATCACTTCAATATCAGCGCCGGTAACGTCGAGCACGCACATGGCCTCACGGCTTTTCGAACAGCGGGCGTTATGGTAAATGATGGTCTTCATTGAATTGAAAATGTAAAATGAATTAAATTGAAAAGGGAGGACTTACCAGTAAGCTGGGATTTGAATGGAAACAGAAAATATAAATTGGAAAAATTATCAACTATCCAATTGATACTTCCTTTTCAATTTAGCCATTTTCAATTCTCAATTAACTCCCGTAGGTCATCAAATACGATTTCAGGAATTCGTTGATCTCGCCGTCCAGCACCTTGTCCGGATCGTTGACCATATAATCGGTCCTGTGATCTTTAACACGTCTGTCGTCCAGCACATAGCTCCTGATCTGCGATCCCCATTCGATCTTTTTCTTGCCCGCCTCGATCTCGTTGCGCTTTTCCATACGGGCGCGCAATTCGAGCTCGTAGAGCTGTGAACGGAGCAATTGCATGGCCTTTTCCTTGTTGCCAAGCTGCGAGCGGGATTCGGAGTTTTCGATGATGATCCCCGACGGCGCGTGTTTCAGCCGGACAGCGGTCTCGACCTTGTTCACGTTCTGTCCCCCTGCTCCGCCCGAACGGAATGTGTCCCAGGTAATGTCGGCAGGATTGATGTAGATCTCGATCGTATCGTCTACGGATGGGTAAACGTACACCGACGCAAAGGAAGTCATCCGTTTTCCCTGGGAATTGTAAGGACTTACCCGCACCAGGCGATGGATCCCGTTTTCGCCTTTCAGGTAGCCGAACGCAAATTCGCCTTCGATCTCGAGTGTCACGGTCTTGATACCGGCCACGTCACCTTCCTGGTAATTGAGCTCTTTTATTTTATACTTGTTTTTTTCGGCCCACATCAGGTACATGCGCATGAGCATAGATGCCCAGTCACATGCTTCCGTACCACCGGCCCCTGCAGTGATCTGAATGACTGCGCTCAGCACATCTTCTTCGCCGGAGAGCATGTTCTTCAGCTCTGTTTCATCCAGTTTTTCGATCAGTGCATGGTAGGCTTCATCCACTTCGGATTCTTCCGCAGCGCCTTCTTTTGCAAATTCAATGAGCACTTCGAGGTCGTCGTACTGACTTTTGAGCGTCGTGTACGATTCGATCCAGAATTTCAGCGCACGGATCGCTTTCATTTCCGCCTCCGCTTTTTTCGGATCGTCCCAAAAGCCCGGGTCCTGTGATTTGAGCTCGCCTTCCTGCAGCTGTACCTGCTTTTCGGGAATTTTTAAATACACCGCGATCGCTTCGATCCGCTGTGCTATCGTTTTGAGCTGCTCATTGTTTACCATGGCGCAAAGTTAATAACTCTTAGCAATCGGTCAAATAGTCCGGAACGTTGGTCCGTCGGTCCCGGATGCATCCCGGGACGTAGACCCCGACCAATACCCCGGACCTATTTGCTCCTTAACCGAAAAATGATACATTTGTGAGCGGATAGAATTCCTGTTCCAGGCATTCACGATTAAAACATTTAAAAAAATTAGAACGATGAATATTCCGGCTACATTAAAGTACACGAAGGATCACGAATGGGTGAGCGTTGATGGCAACATTGCGACGATTGGTATTACTGATTTCGCGCAAAGCGAATTGGGTGACATCGTTTATGTGGAAATTGAAACGGTAGACGAAACGCTGGACCAGCACGAGGTTTTCGGAACGATCGAAGCGGTAAAAACGGTTTCCGACCTGTTCATGCCGATCACCGGTAAAGTACTCGAGCGCAACGAAGACCTGGACGGAGAACCCGAATCCGTGAATTCGGATGCTTACGGAAAAGGATGGCTCATCAAAGTTGAGATCGCGGATGCAGCACAGCTGGACGATCTGCTCGACGCCGAAGCATACAAAGCACTGGTGGGATAATCATTCCCGGACAACATACTTCGAATCCCGTTTCCGCTTCGGCTGGAACGGGATTTTTGATTTCTCCCATTGCGTATGCCACAGACCACAATCGATCCCGGGAGTTAAATGACGTTGCAATTCCAGGCTTCCAGGACGTGGTATGCTTTTTGAAAGGCACGCGCCGGAGCAGGCTGTCAGCGGAATGCGTTCCGGATGAAAACGAATAAATTACGTTAATCCATTTTGCGATCGCCTGCCAACCTGATTTATTTTTTGTTCCTTTGACCCTTCAAACACTTAACAATTATGAAATTATTCCCCTTATTAACCGGATTACTTGTGCTTATCCTGTCGTCCTGTACCCTGATCACTTCCACGAATGTTCCCGGAAAAATCGTAGCCAAAACGCCAAAAACATTTGTCGGAAAATATGAATTGCAGTACCCGAGCGACTTTGCTGCTATGATGGAAGGCTCTGGCGAGAAAACATACATCACGCTGGAATCCGATCGTATGGTCGTGAGCAACGCAGAAGGCGACAACACAAGCATGCTCGGAGATTCACTCTTCTTTTCAACGATCAAGAAACAGACCTATCTTTCCATGGGAGCGCCGCCAAGCCTGATCGTGTTCAAAGTCGTTAAAAGCGGAAAAGACATCAACCTGTTCCCGATGTTCGGTACAGAAGCGGCCAATGCCACGAGCATGCAGCCTTACTTTTCCAAGGTAACGGAGGTTCCGGGGGAACCGGGTGAAGACGGCGAGCCGGGAACACCGACTTACGAAGTAACGATCGACGACAGCAAGCTGGAAAATTTCTTCAAAAGCGATATCGTGATGAAGGATCCTTTTGTGCTGAAAAAGGTAAAATAAACTATAGCCATCTGTATGGCAAAAGCGATTTCCCGGAGACAGGAAATCGCTTTTTTTATGCACCCGGACAACCGAATTATGCGTTGTACATTGTGAATTAATTAGTTCATTTATTCTTTCACAAAACGCTGCATATTCCTTATTTCATGCTGCTGCACCTCCAGGAAATACATTCCGTTGGTCAATGCCTCCACATTCAGCTGCTGTCCGGTCGTCGTTTCTTCCCGTATCAACTCACCCGAAGCACTGAACACACGGAAAGTTACCGGTTCATCCGCACGAAGCTCCGGCGCGCTGAAAGCAAGCACGTCCCGCGTAGGATTCGGATAAACCGTGAGCGGCTGCAGCTCGTTTTCCGCAACGGTTAGCGTTGCCGGATTGACATTGGTGATCACGTAGCCTTCGTTCCCAACGGCAAATACAATGGAATCATTGTACGATGAGATGGCATAGATGGTCTCATCCACACTACCTGGATTCCACCAGCCGTCTGCCGGTGCAAACGAAAAAAGCACGCCCGTATTATCGAAGCCCGGTTTCCCGCCGGTATAAATGGCGCCGCTTCCCGTAACGTGCACATCGTTGAAATTCGGGTAGAAAAAAGTCGCTGTTTCCATGTCTTCTTCCCAGGTGAGCCCTGCATCAGTAGAAATCAGCAGCCCGAAGCCCGAGCCGTTCAGCGCGTAGCCGGCATAGCACAAAGTGTCGTTCACGAACGCAACGGACGTCAGGTTTTCCAACGGGCTTTGGATCGAATCCCAGGTTTGCCCGCCATTAGTCGTGCGCAGAAAACGTCCGCCGAAGCTCGTGGCAATACCCAGGCTGCTCGAGTAAAAGTCGATGTCGGTGACCAGGTCTTCAGCAGCTATACCCGGGAAATTAACGGTTGCAGCCGACCACGTTCCACCCGACTGACGATCGATCATCTCTCCCTGGAAACAGCCGGCGCCACCAATAAAACCGTTGTTTTCGTCGAAAAAGAACAATCCTTCGTTGCTGCACAGGCCCATAGAGGCGCTCAGCAGCGACCACGTTGTGCCGCCATTGACGGTTTTATAAGCTCCGGAATACGGGCCAACGGTCATATAGCCCACTGTTTCGGAAACAAATTGCAGGTTCAGAATGTGTTCGTTTCCCGGATAGAAGGTAACGCCGGTGTAGCTGACTTTCTGCCAGGTACGCCCGCCATTGGTGGTCTTAAGCAGGATGCTGTCGTTGCCGCCGATGTATCCGACGGAAGCCGACGGAAAATCGATCGCATTCAACTGCTTTTGTGTCGGAACCGGGATCTGTGTCCAGGTCTGGGCTGTCGCGGCTGCAGTTCCCAGTAACAGGAAACAGCCGGAAAAAAGTAGATTTTTCATCATTTGGAGATTTATTGAACTATGCTCCAAACATACGGCCGGCAGCTGCCCTGAAAAAGGTACAATTACGCCCTACGCATGTATTTTCTGGAATTCCGAAGGCGAAAACCCGGTCTGGGTCTTGAAAAATTTGCTGAAATGCCCCGGGTCGTCGAATGCGAGTTCGTATGCTGCTTCTTTGGCGCTCAGGCCGAGATTAAGCAGTCGTTTGGCCTCGAGGATGAGCTGTTTGTAAATAAGCGCACTCGCAGAAGCCCCGGAATGGGCTTTGACCGCTTCATTCAGCTGTTTTTCCGAAATAGCGAGCAGGGAAGCGTACTCTTTTACTTTTTTCAGCTCGCGAAAACGATCGTGCAACAGGCGCCTGAACCGGAAATAAACGGAATTGCTGCCGCCGGAATGAACGGCGCGGCCTTCCTGGTTCCGCATACAGTAAATACAGAGCAGTGAAAGGTTGTGGAGCAGGAATTCATTTTTCAGCGGACCGGCAGCCTGGCTGTCTTTCCACATGCGCGCAGCAATTTCCTCCAGGTTGAGCGTTGCGGGAAAGTGGTAATCGGGCGCGTGCTCCTGGACGGTGTAACAGGTATGGTCGAGGAAAAAATCGGTCATCAGGTAATCGGCAAGCAGCACATCTGTTTCAAAAAGAAAAACGAACCCGTAGGAGTCGAGCTCACGGCGCACTTCATGCACACGGCCCGGCGCCACGATGTGAATGGAATGATCGTGGATGGGAAACTCCTCGAAATCGATCTTGTGCGTGCCGCCGCCTTTGATGAACACGAACAGCTCAAAGTAGTGGTGCCGGTGCGGCTCGCTGAAATCGTAATCGCTCAGTCCGGCCAGCTCGTTCACCACGATCGCTTTCTGCGCTTTATCTGAAAAACCATGTGTAGGGATCATTGGGTACCTTTTTGTTCAATGACGTAAAATAAGCCCGCAGGTTTCTTTTTTATCCGGATGATTGCTTTTCGATTACCTGTTTTTCGTTCCGAAACGAAAACGGACTTCATCCGGTTTGGAGCAAACCGAAAAATAACCGGCAGCTGCTGTACAGAAATCCATACGTGCCGTTCAGCTATCCAGATCGGCGAATCGCGATTCTTCGGAATCCGAAACTGGAATTGTTACTAACTTTATGTTCGAAACAGATCATTTTCAATTAATTACATCGCCACGCATGAACTTAACATCCCTACTGCTTCCCGAAGATCTTGCTGCGGTCAACGAACTCATTGCTTCTTACCTGGAGGCGTGGAACGGACACGATGCGTCCGCTTTTACAGACCACTTTTCGGAGTATGCGGAATTCACGGATTCGATGAACCAGGTAGCGATCGGCAAGCCTGCCATTCACCGGCTGATCGATTTCCAGTTCCGGGTAACGCATACGACCGCGCAGATCGGTTTCGATGAGCTGTACCTGAGATACCTGCAGCCTGACATGGTGATCGGAACGGGAAAATGGTCGTTCAGCACTGAAAAAGCAGCAGCTCCCGCAAGATCGTATGTCGGCGTTGTACACATGATCTGCTCCAAACGGGACACCAATGAGTGGAAGATCATTTTCGTGCACAGCCTTGACCGGTCGAATCCGTATTTAAGCTAAGAATTATTACCTGATTTCAGGAGAACAGGATTTTAAAAATTTCAGGACTGGTATTCGTAAGCTTTCAGTCGATTTTAGATTCGAGCCGGCGCACATCGTTTTCCAGCTGTCCGAGCTTATACTGAACGGCATTCAGCTGACTCGAAAGCAACAGCACCTGCTGTGTCAGCTGATTCGGATAACCAGCCGGCTCGGATGTATTGGCGCCGCCTTCTTTGGGAAATCCCATGAGCTCATTCACATCCTTTTTAAGAACGGCTGCAATTTCTTCGAGGCGCTTCATGCTCAGCTTCGTCTCACCGCGTTCGATCTTGGCGTACGTAGAGCGTTTGACGCCGAGCTCATCAGCTACATTCTCCTGTGTCATATCCAGTGCTACACGGGCTAATCTCATAAGTCGAAGTGTCTCTTTCATACTTTCAAAAGTACCGGAGCAGCCCGACAAAGGCTTTCGTAAAAAGTAGAATAAAGACACTATTTATAGCTAAAATTCCACTAATAATAGTGTTTTACTATAAAAAAACCGATTTAAATCTACATACACTTGAAATAAGCCCTTAAAAGGTGTTTTTGTGTTCGCATTTGACCGCCGACACGGGAAGTTAATCGCCGGAACCTGAAAGTAAGAAAAAAGCAAATAAAAAAACCGGATGGAGCATCAGCCTTAGCCGATAAACCATCCGGTCTCATCATCCCACTACAGATGAAAATCACATAATTGAGGGGGATGCGGATTACATCTTTACAATTACGAATTCGGTACGCCTGTTTTCCTGGTGTTCTTCTTCGGAGCAGGTCGATTTCACGGTACCTTCGCAGGCACAGCCGTTCATTAGTTTCGATTCACCGTATCCTTTTCCGTTGATGCGGTTCGGATTGGTAATGCGTGCACGTACATAAGCTGCGGAAGCTTTTGCACGGTTATCGGACAACTTAGCATTGGAAGCGATCGTTCCGCGGCAATCGGTGTGCGATCCCAGCTCGATCTCCATGTTCGGATAATCATTCATTACCTTCACGATCTTGTCAAGCTCAACTGCCGCATCTTTACGGATGGTATATTTCGCATAGTCGAAATAAATAGGCTTAATGTCGATGATCTTCGCCAGGTCCATTCCTACGTCAAGCTTGTCGAGCGTCAGGTCGAGCGCTTCGTTGACGTTGATAACGCCCGGCTTCGTGATCTGGTGATTGAAGGTAACCGTTTTACCGAGGTAACCTGGTTTCTCAATGGAAATGGAATAGGAAACGCGCTCGTTCACTTTTTTATCGGTAATTCCTTTTCGAGTGTCCCCTGTTACCGGCGTAACGCCTGTAAGGAATTCTTTCCCGGTGATGTTATCGATGATCTTCACTCGCACGCCTTCGAGTGCAGCACCCGATTTTTTGTCGGTCACCAGCAGGTACAGCGCCAGTCCCGGATCTTTTTCAAGATCTACGTTTTTGTTGATCACGGATACGTCCGGTGCAAGGTTTTTCGTCGTAAAGGTTCCCTGGTTGTCGAAATAGTCTTCTTTCTTCGCGGAAACGGTGTAATCCTTGTCGGGCTCGAGCTCAAAGCTGTAAGCGCCGTTCGCATCTGCGGTAGCCGTTTGAACGGTATTCCCGGCTGCGTCTTTCAGGTACACGAGTGCGCCCGGAAGAATGGCTTTCGACAGGTTGTCTGCGATCACACCTTCCACCATCAGTGTCTGCACGAATGGTTTCACCAGGTTGTACGAATAAATATCGTCGTCGCCTTTTCCGCCTTCGCGGTTGGAAGAGAAATAACCGGTTTTATTGTCTTTGTTCATCGTGAACGCGAAATCGTCGTTCTGGCTGTTTACCGGCTTGCCGGCGTTCATCAGCTTTCCGAAACCGCCGTTCTTAGCCGGCAGCATCACGAATACGTCCAGTCCACCCAGGCCGATGTGGCCGTTGGACGAGAAGAACAAATACCCGTCGGAATTGATCCATGGGAACATTTCCTGGCCTTCGGTATTGAATTCTTTCCCGAGGTTGGCAGCTGTTCCGAACGACCCGTCTGCGTTGATCGCAATTTTGTAGAGGTCCGCACCACCGAATCCGCCCGGCATATCGGAAGCGAAATACAGTGTCTTACCATCTGCGCTGATCGTAGGGTGTCCTACCGAATAGTCTTTCGAGTTAAACGGCAGTACTTCTTCTTTCGACCAGTTGCCTTCTGCATCCACGGTTGAACGGTAGAGCTTCAGATTCTGGATTCCCTTCTGATCGCGTTTTTTCTTTCCGCCCGCGATGTTATTGCGGGTGAAATAAACGGTTTTGCCGTCAGGCGTGAAGCACAGCGGGCCTTCATGGTATTTCGTGTTGACTTTTCGCGCGATAGAGCGTTCGTTCTGCAGCTCCTGCGTTTCTGCTACGGATGCTTTGTAGAGGTCGAGAAAACGCTTGCTGTTCCAAGACCATTCGTTCTGCACCACGATCTTCTTTTTGCGGGAAGAAACGAAATAAGCGGTTTTGCTGTCAGGCGACGGATAACCACCGAAATCGGCAGCAGCCGTATTGACCGCCAGGTTTTTGATCTCGAAGCGGTTTCCCTGCTGTTCGATCTTCTGTAGGTAACCCGTGTTGTTGGCGAAGGAAATTCCGCGGCTGTCTGTTTGCGCAGCAGTGTGGAACTTCTGCATCCACTGGTCGCTTTCGGCGTACTTTCCGTTCTGCTTGAGCGCCTGTGCGTAGTGAAAGTAATTTTCGCTTGCGGCATCCGGCGAAGTGATCATCTGCGCGAAATACTTCTCGGCATTCTTCATGTCGCCCATCTGGTAATAGCTGGTTGCGAGCTTCGCTTTCAGCTTGGGGCTGTCGACTTCAGATCCGATGAGCTCTTCGTACAGGTTCGCAGCGTAAGAGTAGGATAATTTTGCGTAATAGTCGTCTGCCTTTTTCAATTTCCCGGACTGGCCGAAAAGCGAAAGGGCGAGGATCAAAAAACTACTTAATAAAGCTATTTTCATTCTTTCTGAATTTTGTGTACTTAGAAATATCTTGGTGAACGGATGCCCTGCTTTTTGAATACGAAGTCGTAAGACATCAGTAATTCAAAGGTTCCGCTATTGTAGCTGCGAATGGCCTGTGTACCGAAATCAGATGCAACGCCGAGCTTGAACTGCGGCGTGATCTGGTACTGCACGAATGCTCCGAAGGCCGCATCGAGACGGTACATACCGCCGATCCAGAATTTCTCGCGGAAGATCCCTGCAAGGCTCATGTCTACGCTAACCGGTGCACCTTCTGTGAACTTGGCCTGAGCCGTAGGGCGCAGCTTCCAGTGGTTCGACAGGGTGAATACACCGCCGATGATCCCGAAGTAATGGCGTTTTTCCAGGTTGTCGTTGTCAACGCCGTCGTAGCTTTTTTCAACCATTTTAGGCGTGCTCGCACCGATGAAGAATCTCGGTGTGTGGTAGTAAATTCCGGCACCGAAGTTCGGATTGATGTTGTTACGCACGTTCTGCAGCAGCTTCGGATCGCTGTCGGTGGTTGTTTCCAGTCCGGATGTTCCCACGTTGATCAGGTTCATCCCGGCTTTCACACCGAAGGCAAGCTTTTGTCCTTTTTTACCCAGTTTGAAGGTGTAGGAAAAATCGCCGTAGAACATGGTTTGCTTAACAGGCCCTGCCTGGTCGTTGACCATCGTGAATCCAAGTCCCACTGACTCATACGCCAGCGGCGAATGAATGCTTAAGGTCGTTGATCGCGGCCTGCCATCGAAGCCAACCCATTGTTCGCGGTGAATTCCCGTAACGTTCAGTACACCTTTGCTTCCCGCATAAGCCGGGTTAACGAACAGTGTATTGTCGAAGTATTGCGTGAAGTGCGGATCCTGCTGGGCGAGCGCTGTTGAAGCCAGCGCGAGCAATCCGCATATAAATATTAATCCCTTTTTCATAATTTATTTCTTTTAGTTGGGCGCGTAAGTCCGGGGTGTATTCCGGACCAACGCGCCGTTATCTAAATTCTTATCGCTGAATGTAAACGTATCCTTTAAGTGTCTCGTTCTTCTCGCCGTTCGTGTCGAACACGTAGTAGTACGTTCCGGTCGGCAGCTCATCGCCATCGACGTTCAGTCCACTGTTGGATGTTCCTCTCCAGTCATTCTGGTAGTTACGTGTACTGTACACAACATTCCCCCATCGGTTGAAGATCACGATCTCGTTGTCCGGGAACGTTTCCGCTCCTTCGATCACAAAGGTGTCGTTGATGCCGTCACCGTCCGGTGTGAATGCCTGCGGCGCATCGATGGTACAAGGATTCGGGCTGCATCCGTTCTGCGGATCGCTTCCGTTGGTCACTTCTTCTCCGTTGGAGATACCGTCGCCATCGCAGTCTGCTGCGTTCCATGCCGCACCCGGAGCTACTGTCTGACTGAGCAAACGGAAGTCGCAAGGATCGAGCGGATTGGTTCCGTCTGTTGTTTCATCGCCGTTTGTTACGCCGTCACCGTCGCAGTCCGCACTGTTCCATGCAGCAGCAGGTGTTGCTGTCTGACTGGCTGTAACCAGGTCGCAAGGATCGGAAGGATTCGTACCGTCTGCGAGCTCGTCGCCATTAGTTACACCATCGCCGTCACAGTCTGCAGTAGTCCATGCAGCGTCGGGAGTAAGCGTTACACTTGCCAGTACCAGGTCGCATGGGTCATTCGGATTGGTTCCGTCTTCAGCTTCGTCGCCGTCTGTTACGCCGTCGCCGTCTGTATCAGGATCAAGTGGATTGGTGATGTCTCCACCCGGATTAGCTGGTGTGGAAGGATCGTCGTTCCCGGTTGTCTCTTCACCGTTGGTTAATCCGTCGTTGTCACAGTCAAGGCTCGCCCACACAACTTCTGCGGTTACGGTCTGACTGGCAGCAATCAACTCACAAGGGTTGTTCGGATCTGTTCCGTCGAGTGCTTCATCGCCATCCGTTACACCGTCGCCGTCTGTATCAGGATCAAGTGGATTGGTGATGTTCCCACCCGGGTTTTCAGGTGTCGAAGGATCGTTTGTTCCGGTTATTTCTTCACCGTTGGTGAGTCCGTCGTTGTCGCAGTCTGCGTTCATCCACGCTGTAGTCGGCGGTACGTCCTGGCTGGCTACAACAAGGTCGCAAGGGTCGAGCGGATCTGTTCCGTCGGTTACTTCTTCGCCATTGGTCTCACCGTCTCCGTCGCAGTCTGCGTTCAGCCATTCCGTTCCCGGAGTAACTGTGATGCTCGCCACCGTGTAGTCGCACGGATCGTTCGGATCGGTACCGTCTACAGCCTCGTCGCCGTCTGTTACACCGTCACCGTCTGAATCGTTGTCGAGCGGATCTGTGATGGTTCCATCCGGGTTCTCAGGCGTCAAAGGATCGTCTGTTCCGGTTGTTTCTTCACCGTTCGTAAGTCCGTCGTTGTCGCAGTCGTCGTTCATCCACGTTGTTGTCGGCGGTACGTCCTGGCTGGCTACAACAAGGTCGCAAGGGTCAAGCGGATCTGTTCCGTCTGTTGACTCGTCGCCATTGGTTACGCCGTCGCCGTCGCAGTCTGCGTTCAGCCACTCCGTTCCCGGAGCGAGTGTGATGCTTGCAATAGTGTAGTCGCACGGATCGTTCGGATCTGTACCATCTACTGCTTCATCGCCGTCTGTTACACCGTCGCCGTCTGTATCGGGATCGAGCGGATCTGTTGTCGTTCCGTCCGGATCTTCCGGAGTCGAAGGATCGTCCGTTCCGGTCGCTTCCTCACCATTGGTAAGTCCGTCGTTGTCGCAGTCGTCGTTCATCCAGGCCGCATCCGGCGTTAATGTCTGGCTGGCAAGCAAAAGCTCGCACGGATCGAGCGGATCGGTTCCGTCTGTCAGCTCCGTATCGTCGTTCACGCCGTCGCCGTCCGAATCAGGGTTCAGCGGATCGGTTCCGTTGGTTACTTCTTCGCCGTTCGGCAAGCCGTCGTTATCGCAGTCCGCGAGCAGATCTGTCAGTGTACACGGATTGACCGTTACGAAGATGGTGTCGTTCACGCAAAGCGCAGGAAGCGGCGTTCCGTCGTCGCAGATCTGAACAATAATGGTATCGTTGCCCACAAATCCAAAGTCCGGCGTGTAGGTATACGTTCCGTCAGGATTGATCACAATCGTTCCGTCGTCAGGACCGTCAACGGGAGTTGTTGTCACTACAAGGTTTCCGTCAACATCCGAATCACCGGCATCTGTCAGGTCGCCTGAAACTGCATGGTCTTCATTGGTTGTAATGTGTTCGTTATCGACCACCGGAACATCATTAACCGGTGTAACGGTCACGAAGATGGTATCGTTCACACAGATTGCCGGAAGCGGTGTTCCGTCGTCGCAGATCTGAACTACAATGGTGTCTGTTCCGTTGAAGTTGAGGTTTGGCGTGTACGTATACGTTCCGTCAGGATTGATCACAATGGTTCCGTTGTCAGGGCCGTCAACCGGAGTGGTCGTTACGACAAGGTTCCCGTCAACATCCGAATCACCTCCATTTGTCAGGTCGCCTGAAACAGGTGTATCTTCCGGTGTTGTATCGTTCTCATCATCCACTACAGGTGCGTCGTTCACAGCGTTAACCGTTACGGTCAGCGTTGCAGTGTTCGATGTTGCGTTGTCGTTGTCTTCTACAGTATAGTTAATAGTTGCAGTACCGTTGAAGTTGGGCGCAGGTGTAAAGGTTACGTTGCCCGAAGCATCAACAGTCCATGTTCCCTGTGCGTTCGTAAACGTCGTTTGCTGTCCCGGAGTCAGCGGATCGAGGTCGACGCTTGTAGGGTCGATCGTTCCGTCGATGTCCGTATCTGTTCCTGTAACGTTGAAGGTTACGGCAACATCTTCGTTGGTTGTTGTGCTGTTGTTATCTGCAACCGGGTTGTCGTTGACATCGGTTACGGTAACAAAGATCGTATCGTTCACACAAAGTGCCGGAAGCGGTGTTCCGTCGTCGCAGATCTGAACAACGATCGTATCGTTGCCGAAGTAGTTGAGGTTTGGCGTGTACGTATACGTTCCGTCAGGATTGATCACAATCGTTCCGTGATCAGGACCGTTAACCGGAGTGGTCGTTACCACGAGGTTCCCGTCTACATCCGAATCGCCTCCGTTTGTGAGGTCACCTGAAACAGGTGTGTCTTCTGGTGTCGTATGGTTCTCGTTGTCTACTACAGGCGCGTCGTTCACAGCGTTAACCGTTACGGTCAGCGTTGCGGTGTTCGATGTTGCGTTGTCGTTGTCTTCTACAGTATAGTTAATGGTCGCAGTACCGTTGAAGTTGGGCGCAGGTGTAAAGGTTACGTTGCCCGAAGCATCAACAGTCCATGTTCCCTGTGCGTTCGTAAACGTCGTTTGCTGTCCCGGAGTCAGCGGATCGAGGTCGACGCTTGTAGGGTCGATCGTTCCGTCGATGTCCGTATCTGTTCCTGTAACGTTGAAGGTTACGGCAACATCTTCGTTGGTTGTTGTGCTGTTGTTATCTGCAACCGGGTTGTCGTTGACATCGGTTACGGTAACAAAGATCGTATCGTTCACACAAAGTGCCGGAAGCGGTGTTCCGTCGTCGCAGATCTGAACAACGATCGTATCGTTGCCGAAGTAGTTGAGGTTTGGCGTGTACGTATACGTTCCGTCAGGATTGATCACAATCGTTCCGTGATCAGGACCGTTAACCGGAGTGGTCGTTACCACGAGGTTCCCGTCTACATCCGAATCGCCTCCGTTTGTGAGGTCACCTGAAACAGGCGTGTCTTCCGGTGTCGTATGGTTCTCGTTATCTACGACAGGTGCGTCGTTCACCGGGTTGACAGCGAATGAGATCGTTGCCTGGTCGCACTGTCCTGTAGGATTGCACAATTCGTAAGTAATAACGGCTGTTCCGTTGTAGTTATTCGCAGGATCGAACGTTACAACACCTGTTGCAGGATTGTAGGTCCATGTTCCTGTTGAATTGGTGAAGGTTGTCTGTACTCCCGGAGTTGAAGGATCGAGATCTACAGTAAACTGTCCTGTTCCGTTTGTAGGAACGGTTGGGTTTCCTGCAGGATCGGTATCGTTTGTAAGGATGCCGATCGTTCCGTTCGGGCCGTCTTCTGTTAATGCTGTACCGCTATCGTTGTTTGCAGCCGGCGGCGGACAAACAGGAACGGTTACGCTCGTTGTCGGTGTGAAGGAGCAGCTGATCCCCGGAATAGTGATCGTTGCCGTATACGTTCCGGCATTCGCAGCGGTTGCATTCGGAATGGATGGATTGCGAACGGAAGATGTAAATCCGTTTGGACCTGACCATGAATAAACGGCACTTGGCGAGCTGCTGGTACTGAGCTGGATCGTGCCTCCTTCGCAGAAAGGCGATACGCTTGTCGCAGCAGGAACGGCACATAAGGCCGCATTGATCGGTGAAGATGTTGTTCCCGGGATCGGGCAGCCATTGCCGTCGAAAATGCCCGGGTTACTTCCGTTGTTGAAGGTATTTCCCGAAACATTACCGGTTCCGAAAATGTATGCGCGGTTGTTGATCACGTTGTCGCATTGCAGGTATACGCAATCTGTTGAAGCGAGCACGCGGAATTTCACGATCGTGCTGTCGTTTCCGGCAGGCGAGTTCAGTACTGTTCCGCCGGTTACTGCGTTAGCACCAGTTCCGATACGTACTCTGACAGTTCTGTTTGCTGCATCGTATTCTCCCTGGTCGTCAGCAGAAGCATCTGTTTTCATGCCTGAGTTAGGCCCGTGGAATACCTGGATCGATCCCGGAACGAACTGTGCGTTTCCTTCGATCGTATCTGTAATAAAGGTATTGATGGAAGGGTCGGAACCGATGTTCTTGCAAAGGATGGAATATTCAAGCTCATCGCCCGGCTCTACCTGTCCGCCGTTGAGATCCTGAACGGAAACCGCAGCACGGAGGTCCGGCTCGTAAATATCGATCGCGGAAGTAATAACATGCGTCAGGATGGTTTCGCCACCTGTAGTTACCCGGATCGTTGCGGAAGTCGCACTGTTGCCGATGTAGTTTTTTGCACTGTTGTCCGGGATGAAAATATTCGCATCCTGCCCGAGCGTATTGTTGAGGTCCGGGCGGCGGTAAGGCGTTAATACACCGTTGTAAGAAATCGTACTGTTGAAAATGTCGTTGACGTCATGGATCCCATCGGAAACATTGACATAAGTTCCCGCCCCGTTGAAGAGCAGCTGATCACCTGTCTGCGAACGGTCGCCGTCATAGGCAACAACGCCCAGGTCGAAGGTCACCGGGCCGCTCAGCGGCGTAAGAAATCCGGAGATCGGAACATTTACGGTGGGGAAACTACCGCTCACGTTGGCAAGGCCGTTGAAAACCGTCAGGTTTCGCATGGGCTGCAGGTCATTCTTGTAAACAACTACGATCGTCCAACCACCCCATTTATTGGTGGTGCCGGTTTCAGCAAACATATCCGCAAGTGTATAACGTGCGTTGTTTCCCGCTGCCTGCGCAATGGCAGTGATATCGGCAAAGGCGTGATAAGAGTTGTAGCCTGTCGTATTGTCCTGCCTGTTTCCCGTAAGCGCCGTAATGTTCTGGTAGGCGCCATTGTCCACTTTCAGCTTTACGCTGAAACGGTTCGCATAATTGGCTTGTGCCGGATTCGAGATCCCCGACCAGTAAAGCCCCGCCCAGGAAATGTTACTGCAGGAAGGTAGCACGAGGCTGTCGCTGGAGGACATGAACGTTGTTCCGTCGCCATCCACGTCGATGTAAGCAGCCGAGAAGTTATTGTTCTGCGCTGTTCCCGAAGGAGGCACCTGTGCCGTACCGGTACATCCGCCGTTACAGCTGACGGCGGCATTCGAAATAAAGCGGATCCCCCCTTTTTGGGAGAATTGTGTCCTGATGGTAAACGGCGTTACAAGCTGGGCAAAAGCCTGCGTGCACACCGTTATCAGGATGAGTGAGAATATGAGTTTTTTCATCATTCGACTATTGAATTAATACCCTTTAGCGGAGCGTGTAAGTGGTGGAATACGTTCCCTTTTTTGTCCGGACAGCGAACACATAAGCTCCTGCTTCGAACCCGTCAATGTTCACCGCGAAGTAATTCGGCGACGGAATGAGCTCGGCCTGCTCGGTGTGCAGCACTACGCGCCCGTTGGCATCGGTGATCCGGAAATCGCCAAACGCACTGTCATCCCCGTTAAAGGAAACCGTAACGACCTTCTCTCCATAAGAGATAGTCTGGTTCAGGGTAATCTCTTTTGAACCGGGAACCTGCGCAAACAGCCCTGTAGTGAGCTGCAGGAAAATTCCGATCAATAAACTTTTAAGCATCTTTTTTCTGATTAAATGTGTGAATACTGTTCCTCTCCCGAAAGGATTAATTAGTACAGGAATATCAAAAGACACAATCGGAGAATGAATTGTTCTTTTCTTATTCATGCAGTGGGACATTTACTTTTTCTTGTGAAATCGGATGCAAACATACACTCGCCGTAAGCCTTGGTTTTAAAAAACTTAACAAGTGAGCTTAAACCCCCATAAGTGAGTCGGAACAGGAATGAATCGTTAATTAGCAGCCTGTTAACGGATAAAAACTTTACTTTTAACTTTGCGATTCCTGCCCCATGAAACTGATCCGGAAAAACACCCTTCTGTGCGTATTCCTGTTACTGGCCTGCCGCTTCAGCCTTTACGGTCAGCAGGAAGGCCAGTTTATTGATCAGAACCGCGATCGCGACATTCCTTTTACGGCCATTCTCTACGGCACCAAGCACGGACTTCCCCAAAACCAGGTACTGGATATCGTAGCAAAAAAAAACGGCAACCTCATTCTTTCCACAGCCAACGGTATCGTGGAATACGACGGCACGACCTTTTCGGACTTCAACCCGGACAAGAGCAGGCAAAAGAATTTCCAGAGCAGCCTGTTCTGGGACGAAGCAACACAGCAGCTGTTAGGACTCGAGCTCACAGCGTCCCTCAACCTCGTCTATCCAACCTATAAACGGCTCAGCCATTTCCGTACTGCAGAGGTGTCAGACGGCCTGATCATCGGGATTGGCAGCGACGGCATGGTCCGGAAAGCACGAACGGACGACCTGGTCTTCACAGACGTTTTCAAAACCGGCATTACCCGTGCGCTCTCCATTCACGCAGCGGCCGGCGGTTATTTTATCTCGGATTACAAGCAGCTCTTCTACTTTGACAGCAAAACGCGGGAACAGCGCCTTGTTATAAAAGATCCTATCCGCTCTTTTATGCGCAATCCCTATTCGGGCAAGCTCTATGCCCTGGGAACGAACAACCTGTATGAGGTCATTTCACCGCAGGAGCTCAGGAGGATAGAGCTGAACCTGGAAGTCCGGGACCTCGAGCTGGGATTTTCCTACCTCACCGATATGGCATTCGTGGATGCCGATACGTATTTTGTGAGTACGCAGTTCGGACTGCTGCTCGTCGATGCGGGGAAAATCACCCTGTACGACAAAAGCGATCAGCTGCCTTCGCACCATTTCGAAAGCCTTTACTACAACCACGAAGAAGCCTGCCTGTTTGTCGGAACAAGCGAAAAAGGCTTGCTGAAGCTGCAGATGAAAAACTGCAGAAGCATCTGTGATTCTCCCGGGCTCGGCGATGTTTCCCTTACCGGCGTGATCGATGACGGAGCCGGCAATGTACTCACCATCGGCTCTTCGGGAACGATCTACCGCATCGACCCGAAAGGAAATGCCACGCTTTATTACAAATCCGATTCGCTGCTGTCTTCGCTGACAAAACTGGACGACGTACTCTACGTAGGAACCTGGGGCGGTGGCGTTATCCTGCTCCGTGACAAAAAACCCTTTGGGCGCATCACGCTGCCGCAGCTCACAGATGGCAGTGTTCATGCAACCTTCCGGGATTCGCGGGGCGTGATCTGGATCGGTCATGACCACGGCATATCCAGGGGAAAAAGTCCGGCCACGATGCAGCCGCACCTGTCTAAAACCATTACCGAATGCATCGTTACCTTCTATGAACGAAGGGATGGCTCCATTTGCGTGGGCGGAAGCGGCTCTATGTACATTCTCGATAAAGCAGGCCGGCTGATCAAAATGCTTTCGACCGCCGACGGACTCGTGTGCAAGAACGTACGCTCTTTTTACGAAGACAAGGAAGGCAAGCTCTGGATCGGAACGTACAGCGGCGGCGTTTACTGCTACCACAACGACTCGTTAACGCAGATCAACAGCAAGCCGAACTGTTTCCTGAACCAGGATGTGTTTACACTTGCCCGCGATGACGGCGGCTATATCTGCATGACCTCCAATAACGGATTGTGGGCTGTCGCGGAATCCAAGCTGAACGATTTTTATTACAACAGGATTCCTTATTTGGTGCCCTTTTATTATGGTGAACATGCTGGTATTATGAACACGGAGTTCAACGGCGGGTTTCAGCATAATTTTCTGCGTTCCGCTTCGGGCGATTTCTACTTTCCGACCATACAGGGAATGGTGCAGAAGCTCGCCGGCAGCCCCCGGTTCAGGAAGCTGCACATCGCCTTCCGGTCGCTGAGCGTGAACGATACGCTGACACCATTCGGGCAGCATACGCTCGAGCGCTCGACCCACACCCTTCGTTTCGAATTTTTCAGCACGAACTATTCTTCCAAGTTCAACCTCTATTACCAGTACAAGCTCACCGGCCCCGGTTTGCCCGATGTGTGGAGCAGCCTTCAGAAAAGCGGCAGCATCAGCTTCAAGATGCTTCCCCCGGGAAATTATAAGCTAAGTATCCGTGCGATCGACGGTTTCAACGATGCCGATCCCGAAATAAAAAGCTACAGCTTCCGGATCAAGCCTTATTTCTACGAAACGAGCTGGTTCCGCGTGCTGGTTATCCTGCTCTTCATTATTGCCGTTATTGCCGTGAGCCGTTACCGTTATTTCAAGGTGCGCCAGAAAGAGATCAGGGAGAACAGGATCAACAATACCATTCTCGAGCTGAAGCTGAAAGCCATCCAGTCTAAGATGAATCCGCATTTCATCTTCAACGCGCTCAACAACATCATTTACCTGCTCAACGCCGAAAAGTACCTGGAAGCTGAGGACCTGCTGCAGGATTTTTCACTGCTACTCCGGAAATTCCTTGAAAAAAGCGACCATACGTTCCTTTCGCTGAATGAAGAGCTGACCATCATCGACCTGTACCTGCTGATCGAGCAGAAACGCTATAATCAGCGATTTATGTATGAGATCTCCATTCCGGATTCACTGAAAGAGCGCGAAATTCCCACACTGCTCATCCAGCCTTTCGTAGAGAATGCGGTGAAGCATGGAATCTCTCACCTCGAAGGCAACGGGTTGATCCGCATCAGGGTAAGGGAAACGAAACGCGGCATCGAGATCTCCATCGAAGACAACGGGATTGGCAGGGAACGGTCGGCAGCGATCAATGCAAACCGCGTGAACCACAACTCGAAAGGTATTGAGCTGGTAAACCAGAAAATAAACATTATGCAGCAGAAATACGGAATGGATATACAACTTGAACTCATTGACCTGCCGGAAGGAAGCGGAACGCTCGTACGGCTTAAAATCCCATTCCAATGATCCGTTGCCTGGTTGTCGAGGATGAATTCGCAGCACAGCAGCTGCTGCTTAAAAAGATCAAAACGTATTATCCCACGATCCGCGTTATGGCCGTGATCGACAACAAAACCGAAGCTGTAGCCTATATCGACACGCACGAGCTCGACCTGGTTTTTCTCGACGTTCAGATCAAAGGCGGAACCGGACTCGACGTGCTGCAAAGCACAGTGAATCGCGATTTCGAAGCGGTGTTCATTACGGCCTATGACCATTACGCTATCGAGGCGCTGAATGAAAATGCATCGTATTACCTGCTGAAACCTATCCGTAACGAGGATTTTCAGAAAGGCATGACAACGATCCTTTCACGCATTCAAACGAAGAAAGAAGCTGCTTTTATCCTCGTGCCTCACAGAGGGATCCAGCAATCGATCCAGACCAACGACATTCTTTACCTCGAATCCGACGGGGCTTATACAGTGGTTGTTACTTCAGCCGACAGGTACGTTTCTTCCAAGAATCTCGGCTACTACGAAAAAGCGCTCAACGGCAGCCAGTTTATCCGTTCGCACCACTCATTCATTGTCAACATCAGCTGCATTCAATCGTTCAAAAAAGGACGAAGCGGCCTGCTCATCCTGAAAAACGGTGACGAGATCCCGGTTGCGCAGCGCAGGATGAACGATTTCCGGGATTATTTCGTGGAGTAGTAGTTAATCAGTGTAGTAATATTACTTACCGGTTAGTAAATTAGCTAATTTACTCCATTCACGAAGCATACCTTATTTCAGATCACGCTATCATTCATCTAACTTAAAATCTTCAGCATACAGAACGATTAATTTCCTGTTCCGTCGCCCATATCGAACGCCTTGTCATTTTTAACGAATTGTAAACGCATCGCTTCTGCTTTTTTCCAGTCGCCCTTTTTGCACAGCGCATAATAAGGCGCGATCAGCTTGTTCGTTTCAGAAGCAGGATAGGCTTTCGCCAGGTACTTGTAAGCCGGCTCGAAAAACGAGGCACTGAGCTTGCCATCTTCTTTCAGCGGCGTGTTGTCCAGTCCGAACACAAGGTTGGTAAAGTACATGCGATAGCTATCCTCCATCGATTCACACATCACGTGGTTCGGGTATTTCGCGATCAGCTTGTCCCACGCGACAGTATTGTCGATGAAGGTTTTTGGATCGATAACGATTCCCATATCGTCGGTCGGAACGGTTTTGTTGTCGGTGATCAGTACCGCAATGTAATCCTGCACGGAAGCTGAAACGAGCGGAGCAGCAGTTGTTTTCAGGATGGCATAATCGGGATAGATCAGGGGCGCGCCTTCTGCATATTCGATGCGCATGCCGTTCTTCGCAAGGTTCGCCGGATTGTACAGCTTGTCTTTGGAGAAATCATAATCCTCCAGATCGCTTTTTCCTCCGTACATGGTTTCAGAAGCTTTGAATGTCAGCTTGCGGTGAAAATCGTAGAACAAAGCAAAGGAACTGTCGGCCTGGCTGCTCCCGGCAAGAGATCCGGAGAACAGGTCCTGGAATTTTGACAGAGCTTTACTTCCCGAAGCGATGGTTTGCTCAAGTGTTCCGAGGAATGCTTTGTATTCGGCCACTTCGGCCCCGGCAGTGGTCGTGTCGACCGTTGCTGTAGTATCGGCAGCCGGAGTTTCCGCGCTTTCGCCTGATGGCGACCAGCCACACGATTGGAGCAACAGACTCGCAACGATGCAGCCCAGGAAAGACATTTTTTTCATAGTAAGCTTCGTTCTATATAAGACTGGTAAATGTAGCAACAAAAAGTGACGGGAACGTTTCGCCTGTCAATAAGAAGAATTAGCCCCGCCAACGTTCTCGATCGGGTGCCACGTTGTTTTGATCTCCTGCAGGTCGTTGATGTAATACGGATCTTCCGCCGAATCCACGTTGAAATCGTTGGTGTAAACGATCACCCGCTTCACATTGGAAATGGCTCCGGCCTGTATCTTAGCCGCATGTTCTGCATTTCCACCGGCATATACCACCGCGTTGATATCCATATGGGTCGTGAACTGCTCATTGAGCTCCTGCTCGGTTCCCGTCAGGATATTGACAACGCCACCGGGCAGGTCGGACGAATGGAGCACTTCGGCAAAGGTAACGGCACATAGCGGCAATTGTTCCGAAGCGAGCACAACACAGCTGTTCCCACCGGCAATCGCAGGCATGATAACGGAAACCAATCCGATCAGCGACGTTGTTTGCGGCGCAATGATCCCCACAACGCCCGTTGGCTCACAGGTCGAGAAATTGAAGTGCGACGACGCCACGGGATTCACGGAGCTGAAGATCTGCGTGTACTTATCGCACCAGCCGGCGTAATAAATGATCCGGTCGATGGAGCGGTCTACTTCTTCCACTGCCGCAGCTTCGGACGATCCCTGCTTCACAAGCTCGGCAATGAACTGATCCTTTCGCCCTTCGAGCATTTCCGCAATGCGGTAGCACACCTGGCTGCGGTTAAATGCAGCGCGCTCCGACCAGCCACCAAACGCTTTTCGCGCAGCGACCACGGCGTTCCGCAGGTCTTTCCGCGACGATAAACAGATATTCGCCAGCGGTTTCCCGTCCTTGTCCAGCGGAGAATAATAGCGCCCTGATTCCGTTCGGGGAAATTGTCCGCCGATGTAGATTTTGTAGGTTTTTAAAACTTTCAAACGATCCATTTCTGTTATAATTATCAATTTGGTCTTATCAAATAAATCAGCTTCTGCAAGCGTTCACCTCCTCCCTTGAGGGAGGAATGAGGAGGGTGGCCGGTCACTAAAGACATAACAAATGTAAGAAGCCCTCCCCCTCTGTCCCCCTCCAAAGGGGGAAGCAGCCATTCGTCTTGTCACCGGTCGCTCTTTCCGAAAACATTTCAAATTCCCTTCAAATAACTTCCCAGCCCATGCATCCCGCCTTCCCGGCCGAAGCCGCTTTCCTTGTAACCGCCGAAGGGCGATGCCGGATCGAATTTGTTGTAGGTATTGGCCCAGATTACGCCGGCCCTGAGCTTTGTGGTGAGATTGAAGATGCGCGAGCCTTTGTCTGTCCACACGCCGGCGGCTAAGCCGTAGGGTGAATTATTGGCTTTCTGTATCACTTCATCGATCGTGCGAAAGGTCTGAACGGTGAGCACCGGCCCGAAGATCTCTTCCTGCGCAATTCTGCTCGACTGCGCCACATCGGTGAAGAGAACGGGCTTGCAGAAATAGCCTTTCTCCGGGATCGCGCAGCTGCTTTCGAACATCGTTGCGCCTTCGTTCTTCCCGATCTCGATGTACTTGCGGATGGTTTCCAGCTGCTCTTTCGAGTTGATCGCGCCGATATCGGTGTTCTTGTCGAGCGGATCGCCGACGTACAATGTTTCCAGCCGGTCTTTGAGCTTCTGAATCACCTCATCGGCTACGGATTCCTGTACGAACAAGCGCGAACCGGCGCAGCAAACGTGGCCCTGGTTGAAGAAGATCCCGTTCACGATGCCTTCTACGGCCTGGTCGATCGGTGCGTCATCGAAAATGATGTTGGCTGATTTTCCGCCGAGCTCGAGTGTGAGCTTTTTATCCGTTCCGGCAACTGCTTTCTGGATCAGCTTCCCGACACTCGTGGAACCGGTGAACGCAACTTTGTTCACGTCCGGGTGATGGACGATCGCAGCACCTGTTTCACCAAAGCCGGTAACGATGTTCACAACGCCGTCCGGAAGTCCGGAATCGCGGATGATCTCTGCGAGGAACAATGCGGACAGCGAAGTCGTTTCGGCAGGCTTCAGCACGACGGTATTGCCCGTTGCGAGCGCCGGGGCGATCTTCCAGGCGGCCATGAGCAGCGGAAAATTCCACGGAATGATCTGCCCGGCAACGCCCAGCGGAGCAACTTTCCTGTTCGGGAACGCATAGTCGAGCTTATCGGCCCAGCCGGCGTAATAGAAAAAGTGATTGCAGGCCAGCGGAATGTCGATATCGCGCGCTTCGCGGATCGTTTTACCGGCGTCGAGCGATTCCACGACCGTTAGCTCGCGTGCACGTTCCTGCATCAGCCGCGCAATGCGGAAAATATACTTTCCACGCTCTTTGGCGGGCATTTTCGACCACACGTTATCGTAAGCTCTGCGTGCCGCTTTTACGGCAAGGTCCACATCGGGTTCATTTCCCAGGGCGATCTCCGCAAGCGTCTGTTCCGTCGCCGGGTTAGTGGTCTTAAAGTACTTTTTCGATTTCGGCGCAACGAATTTCCCGTCGATGAACAGCTCGTAGCGCTCTTTCAGCTTTACGTGGGAAATGCTTTCCGGGCTCGGGCTGTAATCCCATCCGCCGGAGAAATCGAATATCGGTTGTTCCTGTTGTTTTGCCATGGCGTATATATTTTGAGGAAACGTTTTGATCCCCTAGATCGCTCCGCCAACCGGCGGAGGAGGTAAATAATAGTTAATCAATCGAAAAATAGTCCGGGGACTGGTAGTGCCCGGTTTCCTGTTTCATGATCTGCATGAGCACATCGTTGGCAAGCGAGCTGGCGCCGAAACGGAACCACTCGTTGTTGAGCCAGCCGTTGCCGAGTGTCTCTTTCACCATCACGAGGTTGTGCAACGCCAGTTTGGAGTTGGAAATGCCGCCCGCAGGCTTCATTCCGACCTTGATGCCGGTTGCCCGGTAAAAATCCTTGATGGCACAGAGCATGGTATACGTTACCTGCATGGTGGCCGCCGGCTGTATTTTCCCGGTAGAGGTCTTGATGAAATCGGCACCGGCATACATGGCGATATCGCTCGCACGCCGCACCTGGTCGAGGGAAGCCAGCTCGCCTGTTTCCAGGATCACTTTCAGCCGGGACTGGCCGCAGGCTTCTTTGATGGCTGCAATTTCATCGAACACGAAGCTGTAATCGCCCGACAGGAATTTTCCGCGCGAGATCACCATATCGATCTCATCGGCCCCGTGCTCCACGGCGAATTTCGTATCGGCGATCTTCACTTCCATCGGCGCTTGTCCGCTGGGGAATGCCGTTGAAACGGAAGCGATCTTAATCCCGGACCCTTCGACCGCCTTTTTCGCAATACCGACCATGGACGGATACACGCAGATCGCCGCAACGGTTGGCAAACCGGGATGAATATCGTGCAGGTGCATGCCTTTGTAGCACAGCTGCCGCACTTTCCCGGGCGTGTCTTTTCCTTCCAGCGTGGTGAGATCGATCATGTTCAGGACCATTTTCAGTCCCTGCATTTTCGATTCGTTCTTAATGCTCCGCGACTGGAAGCGTGCGGTACGTTCTTCCACTCCTACTTTATCCACTGTGGGAGAAAGCCGGAAATCGGGAACGTTCTTGTGCGTTTTGTTGAGTGTCATGCCTGTTTGTACTGGTGCGCAGTCAAAGATAAGGGAAAGTTGAAAGTGGGGAACGGAAAGGCGGAAAGGATTTTAGCTAAACGGTTGTAGTGAGGAGTTTTGGGGACGCGGGTCCCGAAATCTTTCGGGATCCCAATTCCCCGGCAAGAAGAGCTGCTGAATGTTCGTCGAGGACCTTGCCCCGATTTATCGGGGAGGACCGGGGAGGGTGGCCGATCAAAGCCTCTAATTACTTGAAAAGTATGTCCAATCCTGATGCATTCAATCTGTCCCGGTCGATCTTGTTCTGCTTCTCTTTAATTTCTCCGTCAACTGATGGGGAGGACCGCAAATTAGCCCGGGATTCAGATCTTATAGTACAGTAAATTAGCTAAATTACTAACCGGTAAGTAATATTACTCCGGGCACGGTTCCCAGGCGATCCTCAAAGTTTCCCCGCATGACATTTCATCTGTCCCCGTCAGCAATCATTCCCGCCCGGCTCATTACATGCTTCCCAACAGCTTTCCGTCTTCATCCCAGCGCTTGTAGGTACCCGCGACCATGTGATTGTGATGCCGCTTAAATGCTTCGTCTTTGCAGCCATTCGTATGATAGGAACAATACCAGCCATTTTCATACCCGTTCTCGCATTCCTGCTCATACGCCAGCGTTCCGTCTGCCTCGTTGCAAAAGAGGATCCCGGTAAACAGGCGGCCTTCGTATTCCCACACGGGACTTCCGCCATCTTCAAAGCGGCATTCCAGGTCGTCTTCATTTATGTACAGGCTCATAAGGGCAAAAATAATGGAAAATACGGCTTCTGATCTCCCCCGCCGGCTCTTCATCCTTCCCCCACGCTTCTTTAGCGCTCCCCATCGATAGTTATTCCTTCCCCGCAGATAATTCAGTTGTCCCCGTCAACAATTGTTCTCACCCCCGCGTCTTTTCATCCTCCCCCCACGCCTATTCATCACGCCCCGTCGATAGTTGCTGGTTCCCGCACGATAGTTCATTTGTCCCCGTCAACAATTGTTCCCGCCCCGCGCACTTTTCAACCTTCCCCGTCCACTTTTTAGTTCGCCCCGTGCGAACTTATTCCTTCCCCGTCGACTGTTCATCTGTCCCCGGGACCTTTTCACCACACCCCGACGATAGTTGTTCCTTCCCCGACGACTCTTCATCCGACCCCGTCAACAGTTGTTCGTTCCCCGCGCACTTTTCAGATCTCCCTGACGATAGTTGTTCCGGCCCCGAAGCAATGTTCGTTCTCCCCAAACGCCTTTTTATTTACCCGTTCATAAACAAAGCAGTCCCACTTAAATTATTTTTCTAGATTTAACCAAACAAAACCATGACTGACACGACTATTCAATCGCTCTTCAACGAGATCTCCACTATTTCCAGCTCTTACGCTAAGATCCGGAAAGCGAACGGGGAAAATTTCAACCTGTTCCAGATCCTCGGGATGACTTCCAACGAAGTAAAGACACATTCCCGGTTCATCGCCGAATTGTTAAACCCCAAAGGAAGCCATGATATGGGCGATGTTTTCCTCCGGTTATTCATTGAACAGCTGAATGCCACTGAAACACATTTTGACACGGACAACGGAGAGACGCTGACCCGCCATTTCCACGGTTTTTCCTCCTACAAAGGCGAATCGGCGATCGTAGAAGCATATGCCGGGAAAGTTACCGAAACTGATGGCGGCCGGATCGATATCCTGGTCAATTGTTCGGAAGGACGAAAGATTATCATCGAGAATAAAATTTACGCAGGAGACCAGAAGCTTCAAATGATCCGGTACGACACGTACGGGCGATCGACCGGGAAAGATTACAAGCTGATCTACCTGACCCTTGACGGAAAACAACCCTCTGACGAGTCTAAGGGAGCCTTGATTAACGATCATCATTATGCCTGTATCTCCTACCAGGATGATATTGTCGAATGGTTAGAGAAATGCAGGAAAGAAGCAGTCATTCACACGCCGCTGAGAGAATCAATTACACAATATATTAACCTGATCGGTTATCTGACCGGCCGAACTTCAAATAAAGACATGCAGGAATCCATCAAATCAGCAATCATCGCAAATGGCAATAATTTTAAAGCAGCAGAATTAATCAGCCAGTCAATTGCAGCATCTAAGCTTCATATTCTGAACCTGTTTGCTGAAAATCTTAAAAGCGCTGTTGAAGTCCAAAGACCAGGTATTATCATACAAATTGATCCCCATTTCGGATTAAAACATCATGGAATGACTTTTTCCTATGATCCTTCTTTAAGGCAGCATCTACAATTCTCGTTTTTGGGTGATTTTAAAGAAATTTATTTGGAGATCCGTAATATCGATAATGAAAAAAACGGGCAGATAAATAAGAATCAGGAAAATGTCCTGTTTTTTAGCCAACATCTGAAGCTGGATCTGGGAAAGATCGAAAACACAGAGAAAAACTGGTGGGGCGATTGGGTTTGTCGCTATAGCAAATTGGATATTGCTTTACTATCAGAGAACGGATACGAAGCAATGTGCAATCATAATTTTCAACTTGCAGAAGAAACCGCCATTGACCTGATTCCTATTCTTGATTCTCTGTTAGCGCGCTTTCCTGTTTAATTCCTTTTCCTGCTAAAACAGTTCTGAACTATTCTCCTTACATTTATCGCTATGGAAAAAAGCGCTCATTACACCCTTTTGCAGGCAGCACTGGCTGGTGTGGTGGAAGCCTCTTCCGAAATCCTGGAGATTTACCGCAAAGGATTCTCGCCGAACTACAAAACCGACGGAAGTCCAGTCACAGCGGCCGACCTCGCGTCGAATGACATCCTCGAAAAACACCTCGGCGAAACGAACATCCCGATCCTGACCGAAGAAAGCATTCACGCGCCCTTCGAAGAGCGCAGCAGCTGGGAACGCTCCTGGTGTGTCGACCCGCTCGACGGCACAAAGGAATTCATCAGGCGCAACGACGAATTTGCCATCAACATCGCGCTCATCGAAGGCCAGCAGGCCATTCTCGGGATCATCGCTTCGCCGGTAGAACAGATCGCCCTCATCGGTGGAAAGTTCGTGCCACCCGCCATTGTCCGCTTCGATTCCATCGGGAACATCGACAGCTGGCACTTCATCGAGCCGAAAACCGTTCCGAACTCGCCCCTTGTGATCGCCGGATCGCGCACGCCCCATTCGGGCGCTTCGCTGGAATTCATCAATCAGCTTAAAACGACCTACGGCGATCTCGCTTACCTCAAAAAAGGCAGCGCGCTGAAATTCTTCGACCTCGCGCTCGGAAAAGCCGATATTTATCCGCGCTTCGCGCCCACCATGGAATGGGACATCGCCGCCGGACAAGCCATCATCGAAGCCCTGGGCGGAACGGTGACCCACGCGCTCACCGGCGTTCCACTCTATTATAATAAGGCCGACCTGTTCAATCCGCACTTCGTGGTAACAAGTCCTGCGCTTCTTCAACCGGGAACAGCATGAACCGGTTCGTTTGCTGTCTGTTCCTGCTCACTGCTTTTCCTGTTTTTTCGCAGCAGCGCGTGCTTCCCATCGGCAGCAGTTTCAAAGACCTTGTGTTCAGTCCTTCCAAAGCGCGGCTGAACGGCCCGTCTGTATTCCCCGTTTCGGAAAAAGACGCGGCGCTCTATACCTTTATAAAAGATTCCACGAAGCGCTATTCGACCTTTGGGCACTTCCTCTACCAGCGGCAATTGATTGAAATCCGCGATAAAGACGCTAAATTGTGGATCACGCCGCTCTTCGACTTTTCTTACGGCGCGGAATTTCAGGATACAGCCCGGAAGCGCTCGCAGAATACGCGCGGCGTCCGCATGGAAGGTACCCTCGGAAAGCGCATTTTCTTCACGACGAGCTTTTACGAGAACCAGGCCTTTCTTCCTTCGTATGTCAGCGATTATGTGTCACAGCGCGGCGAACAGTACCCCGTTGCGGCCGATTCTTCGTATGCTTCGCGAAACGCCGTTATCCCGGGAGCGGCGCGCACGAAAGCTTTTAAGGAACGTGGCTACGATTATGCCTATGCCACCGGGATGGTGAGCTTTTTTGCAACATCAAAGCTCGAAATTCACTGGGGAAATCAGCCCTTGTTCGTGGGAACCGGGCACCGCAGCCTGTTGTGGTCCGATAATTCCGTCGGAACCATGAACCTGCGCATGCGTTACCGCTTTTCCGACAAATGGGACCTGCAGTTTGTTCGCGCCCGCGGGCTGAATTTACTGCGCCGGCCTGTTGCAACGAACGGCGAGGCCTATTATGAGCCGAAATCGCTCAGCTTTGCCACGCTTTACTTTCAGCCCGCCGAGCATATTTCCATCGGTTTGTTCGAAGGCGGAACCTGGTACCGTGGCGATTCCATTTCGCAGCGCGGCATTTCCGCATTGTACTTTCTCCCCGTTCCGGGAGCGGCTGTTTTGCAGGAAGCGATCGACAACAGCGCGTTCGCCGTGCTCGGCCTCGACTTCAAAGCGGGCATCGGGAAGCAGCTTGTTTACGGCCAGCTTGCCATCAGTCCTTCCGAAAGCAAGAGCATGGCCGCCCAGCTCGGCGTACGCCTCTTTCCGCTGAAAGATCCGCTTGTCCAGGTACAATTGGAATACAATCACGCGGACAAAAACGCGTACACATCCCAAAATGCACGGTTGAATTACAGCAATTATAACCTGCCGGTCGCTCACCCGATGGCAGCCGGGTTCGATGAAATCCTCCTTCGCATTTGCTGGCAGAAGAACTACTGGTTCGCCACCGTTCAAACGAATGTCTACCTGAATCAATCGGAAGATTACACGCAGCTCATGCCAACCGTGAAGACAACCGTTTCCGGGAATCAGCAGGTCATCAATCAGCTTGTGGAAATCGGCTACCGCTTTAACCGCGATTACGGGTTTGAAACCTTCGCCGGGTTCCGTTACCGTTTTGCGAACAGCACGGGGCCAGATTACGAGCGCTCGTGGGTGAACATCGGCATTCGCACGCAGCTGAACAATCATTATTTCGATTTCTGATGAAAGTGTTCCTGCTCATAGCGCCGTTACTTTCCGTCACCACCTTGTGGTCGCAGGGAGTTGTGGGCACCGTAACCGATTTAGTGATCGATCAGCCATCCGATTCGGCGTATGCTGTTCACACGTCCATACAACCGGCTATTCGCCTGGCAGATCCGCGCATGACGCTGCTTCCACCCGGGCTTCGCACCAAGGCCGATCCGGAAAACAGGACCAATTTCTTCGGTATCCGATTGCTTCCGGATCTCGCCGCACACTACGATACGTCGCTTTTCTACCGTGCAGCGGCAGGCTTTTCCCTCGAAGCGCTGTACAAGGCAAAATTCTACGTCCGCGCCGGCGCAACCGTTGGCTGGAGCACCCGCGAAGGCATGAACCAGACGCATACGGCGTTTCTTCCGCTCCACAACCGCAACGAATACCTGTATACGGATGTCCGCGCGCGCATTGCTTATACGCCGAACAGGATGCTTCACGTTTCCGCGGGAATCGATAACCAGTTTTTCGGACAGGGAGCACGCTCGCTCATCCAGGGAAACCAGGTCGCGCCGAATCCGTTTGCCATGATGCGCGTCAATGTGTGGCACCTCGAATACGGGCTGCTGTACCAGTTCTTTCACGAGAACAACGTGCCGCTGCAGCGCCGCGACTGGAAATTTGCCGCAACGCATTACCTGAGCTGGAACGTCACGAAAAAATGGAACATTGCACTGTTCGAAACCGTTCTCTTCCAGCCGAAAGACAGCACCTTCAACCGTGCTTTCGAAGTCGAATACCTAAATCCGATCGTTTTCTTCCGCCCGCAGGAATACAGCATCGGCTCTTCGGATAACGTGCTTCTCGCTTTGCAGACATCCTACACCTTTAAGAAACATACACTTTACGCCCAGCTGTCGCTCGACGAGTTCGTGCTCAGCGAGATCCGCGCCAAAAGCCGGTGGTGGGCCAACAAGTACGGCGCACAGCTCGGGATCAAAGGAACGCTCGCCGCAAATTACCGCTACCGGCTCGAAGGGAATGTTGTTCGTCCTTATACCTATGCGCACATCACCAGCGGGCAGAACTACGGAAATATCGGCCACCCGCTGGGCCACCCGCTGGGAAGCAACTTTGCGGAGATCCTTGCGGAGCTGCACTACAGCGGGCAGCAGCAGCTGACCTGGAAAGCGTATGCTGTGTTCCAGCTGCAAGGCCTCGACGAAGGAACGATCAGCTGGGGAGGAAACATTTACGAAAGCTATACTAAGCGCCCGATGGATTACGGCCACACGATCGGCCAGGGAATTACCATGCGCACCGTTCGGCTTGGATGCGAAGTCGCTTACCAGCTACCCGCAGGAAATATGAAAGTGTACATCGATCCGCAGATCGCTTACCGGTGGGGCGATCTTTCTGCGCGCATTACGCCCGTCGTGACCGCAGGCTTCAGAAGCGATTTATTTGGGAAAAGAAGACGATTTTAGCCGGGATAATCCATTGGAAACGAGCCTGTAAAAATCCGCAAATACTTCCTGAAATTCCTCCCGCGAATGCATGAATGATGACTCGTCTTTTTCCTTTTTAACACACCCGGTTTATCATTTCCGGAAAAAAAACAAGTTTCAGGCGATGTATATGCAACTTATAGTTTAATATCCTGTAATTGCAGATGTTATCGTTTTGCAAAAAACTAAGTGCAAAAAAAGAGGGAGGCTTACCACGTCCTCCCTCAAACTAACACACCTATGACCCGATTAGATCCTAAACTAATTGGACGTCTGGTCGTTTGACTGACATCCGGTACAAATGTACGTTGTTTATACGAACAGTTTGAAAATAATTAATACCCGGGTGTATTTTAAGAATAAGTGGTAACTATTCCGGAATAAGTGGTTTGAGGCATTGCTCTGCGGGAGGCTTTTCAGAGCTGCAGGAATCGATTTCCGGCCTTTGTGAATTTGAACAACTTTCGTTACAAATCTGAACACCGAATCAATTGTAAAGCGTAAATTTGCACCCAATTCAATAATACGCGTGCCATGTCGATAGGTAAGAAAGTGAAAATTTATATGGATTTCACGAAGTTCCGCTTAAGCTCGCTGGTCCTTGTTTCTGCACTTTCAGGTTATTTATTTGTCGGAGCCAATGACGGGCTTGAAATTACCTGGCTGCTTTTAGGCGGATGGCTCGTTACCTCGGCTTCCAACGGATCCAACCAGATCTGGGAACGCGAGCTCGACATACTGATGAAACGCACCGGCAAACGGCCATTGCCCGCCGGCACCATGGGCCTTAACGAAGCCCTCATCGTCGTTACCCTTTGTCTTCTTCTCGGACTGTGGATGCTCTACCAGCTGAATCTCGGCTCTATGCTCCTCGGACTTGCCGCATTTGTTTCCTATGTCTTTATTTATACGCCCATGAAACGCGTAACGCCATGGGCGGTTTTCGTCGGCGCTTTTCCCGGAGCTATTCCTCCCATGCTTGGAGCAGTTGCAGGCTCAGACGATTTCGGGCTGGTGCCGGGCGTGCTGTTCTTCGTGCAGTTCGTGTGGCAGTTCCCGCATTTCTGGGCCATTGCCTGGGTCACGTACGACGACTACAAACTGGGCGGCTTTTCCCTGCTTCCTTCCGCATCCGGCAGGTCCAAAAGCTCGGCCTTCCAGATCGTCGTTTACGCACTGGCATGGATTCCTTTTACATTACTTCCCTGGCTGATGAAATGGACCACCGACTGGACCCTGCTCATCGGCGGGCTCGCCAGCATTGTCTTCTTCCTGCAGGCCTACAAGCTCTACATTTCATGTGATACGAAAGATGCCAGAAGACTGATGTTTGCTTCATTCTTCGTGCTTCCTGTCGTACAGTTTTTATACGTTTTTGACCGTGTCGACTGGAACATCGCAGCCGATCTCGCAGATAAAGCGCCACTTTTTTAAATTAATTCCGGATGAAAAAGGAATACGATGACCAACTGACCCCCGAGGTCAGGGAAAAGATGAAGAAGAACCTGGTATACATCGGGATCTTCAGTATAATAATGATCTTCGCCGGACTTACGTCGGCTTACCTCGTTTCGATGGGCGACACTTTCTGGGTGAAATTCGACTTTCCACCGGCCTTCTATGTGAGTACTGTTTTCCTGCTTCTCAGCAGTATCGTACTCGAGATCGGGATCCGAATGGGAAGGAAAGGAAGCGTTCCCGCAACAAAAATCCTGATCCCGTTCACATTTGTGCTTGGCCTCTGCTTTTGCTGGTTCCAGTGGAAAGGCTACGGACAGCTTGTTGACCGCGGCGCTTATGCTACAGGCAAGATCCTGGTTACGCAGGGACGGTACGGCGATTTCTACCAGCTAAAGATCGACGGGAAATACATGGAAGTAAACGCCAACGATTATTTCCTCGCGGGAAAGCGCATGACCGAGGCACAGAAAAAAGACGTCAGTGAATTTGCCCGCCAGTTTGAGCACGTCGATTCGGTGATCCCTAAAACGATCAAAGGCTACGGTACCAAATATGTACTCCTTTATAAGAATGAAGAAGTGCGCCACCAGGACACGGTACTGATTACCGGCGACAGCACCAAATTACTCTATACCGACCTGCGCAGGCTCGTGGACCTTGCTGCAACGCTGCGCGACGGACGGGGCGATTTCTTCATGAAAGGCGAAATGGGCAAGGATTTCCACATTTTCTATAAAGGAAAAGAGCTCGAATACATCAATCGCGACCTGTATTACAACGATGGGAAACTGAGTCCTCCGCTCCAGCTCAAGATCAATTCGTCGGCAGATACCGCAACTTCTTTCCTGTACCTGATCACCATACTGCACTTTTTGCATATCCTGGCAACCATGATCTACATGCTGCGAATGTCAATTCGTTCATTTACAGGGAAATTAGCAACACACGATTACCTGGCCGTCAGAATGGGCGCAATCTTCTGGCACTTTTTGGGGTTATTGTGGGGTTATTTGTTGCTTTTTTTACTTTTTATTCATTAAACTTGCACAAAAAAAATTCAAATGGCTGGACACGCTACAACACACGTCGATTCGGGATCACTATGGGGAGGTAAGGTTTCTCCATTCAGCGTGAGCTACGGAAAGTTAATGATGTGGTTCTTCCTGGTATCGGATGCACTGACATTCGGAGGATTACTGACTGCTTACGGATACACCCGTCACACCACGCAGAGCGCCTGGCCGATCGGTGAAGAAACATTTGATTCCCTTCCGTTCCTCGGCCACGGTTTTCCATTGGCTTATGTCGCGTTGATGACGTTTATCCTCATCGTTTCTTCCGTTACGATGGTACTTGCCGTTGAAGCAGGTCACCGTATGGACAGAAGAGGCGTTTTCAAATGGATGATCGCTACCATTATCGGTGGTTTCTTCTTCCTTGGCTCACAGGCCTGGGAATGGTCTCACTTTATCCACGGAACACACTTCGGAAGCGTTGAGCTGAACGACGGATCGAAAGCCATCGTGAAAGGACATTTCGGCGAATTCCAGAGCTTTACCGTTGTTGAAGCAGGAAAACACCACAAGAAAGGCGACGTTATCAAAGAAACTCCGGACGAGCTGTTCCACCATTTCCGCACGGCAGTAATGCACGGGCAGGTAAAAGATAATAAGATCACCCTTCACGACGGATCGGTCGCAACATGGAAACGTGAAGCAGACCACGACATGAAACTGATCGTTAAAACAGACGGAAACGACGTTGCGCTGAAAACAGTCAAAGTCATCAAAGGAAGCGAGGCTGAAAAGCTTTACTGGGAAGCGTTGAACACAGGAGATAAATCACGCATCACCTACGGTGCAGACCTCAAGTCGAACGAGTACGGACCTGTACAATACGGTCAGTTCTTCTTCTTCATTACAGGTTTCCACGGTTTCCACGTATTCTCGGGAGTTATCATCAATATCCTCATCTTTATGGGTGTTGCACGTGGCCTTTACCACAAACGCGGACACTATGAAATGGTTGAGAAGACAGGTCTTTACTGGCACTTTGTCGATCTCGTATGGGTATTCGTATTTACCTTCTTCTACCTGGTTTAAATTCTTCTACTACAATAAGTATACGTTATGGAAAGAGATGACATTATTGAATATTCGCTGCACAATCACCACAGCGAAGAAGCCGGAAAGAAAATCCGCCGCAAGATCTGGGTCGTTACCGCGATCCTGACCGTTGTAACCGGAATTGAAGTTGCGATCGGATCGATCATTCACCAGGACAACCCGATCTGGTGGGTCGTTAAATTGCTGTTCATCGGCTTAACCCTTCTCAAAGCAGGATACATCGTTCTGACATTTATGCACCTTGGCGACGAGAGAAAAGTATTGAAATACTTTATCCTTATCCCTTACGCCCTGTTCATTATCTATTTGATATTTATTGCACTGACTGAAGCCATGGCTGTCAATCATGCATGGGAAACTTACGGAGGTTAGTCCTTCAAACATTACATAGCAATGGCTAAAAGAACAACTAAAGCCGGCCCGTTACTAGCACTTGTGCTGTTGTTCGGACCGGCTTTTTTATTGATCCTCATTTCTACCAGGAGCTGCGAGCACAAGTTCAAAGTACTGGAAGATTACGGGCCCATTCCCGCTTATTCTTTCACGGACATACACGGGAAAACGTACACGAATGCTTCGTTTAAGAACCAGATCGTGATCTTCACCACCCTGCAGCCTTCCTGCCCGGACAGCTGTGCGGTATCTACCTGGCACATCGACCAGCAGATCTATCAGCAGCTGCGCAAGAATAATAAAAGGCTCGGCCACGTGAAGCTTGTTTCCTTCATCACCGATGGGAAAGGCAATCCTTCCGACAAGCTGAACGAAGTTGCTTTTACGCTGAAAGACCAGGTCGAAGGCTACGATCCGTCAATCTGGATCCTCGCTAACGGCAACGCCCGCGAAGTATTCAACGTATCCAATAACGGGAAATCGCTGTTGCAGAAAGGCAGCCAGTATTACGGAGGCGAAGCTTTCCAGGAGCTGATGCTGCTCGTAGACAAAAGCAATCACCTGCGCATGGTCCTTTCCGGGCGAACAGAAAGTATGGTTCGCACGATGAAACAGCACGTTGCACTGCTCGATAAGCAGTACGACAAAGAGAAGTGGAAGAAGAAGCACGAAAAGAAATGATGCGTTTACCCTTTACAGCAGCACTCGCCTTTACCTTATTACTACTACCATTCGGAGCCTGCAAAACAACTCCCGGGAAAAAACCGAAAGCATTGCCGTATGCCGGTAACTTCGACCTCATTACCTATGAAAAAGACGGTGAGGTTTACGCGGATTCCGTTTACCCGACACTGCCGGCATTCCGGTATATCAACCAGGATTCCGTGATGATCATTTCCGCGCAGATGAAAGGTAAAGTTTGGATCGCAAATTTCTTTTTCACCTCCTGCCCTTCCATTTGTCCGCCGATGACCTCCCAGGTGAAACGCCTGAACATTCTCACCAGCGACATCAACCAGTACCTGCAGTACATGTCGTTCAGCATCGACCCGGAAACCGATCAGCCGGCAAAGCTGCGCGAATACATTAAGCTGAACGGGATCCGGGCAACAAACTGGCAGTTTTTCACCGGCGACGAAGCCAAAACGCACGAGCTCGGCGTAAAGAACTTTCTCGTACATGCTGAAGCTTCGGCTATGGCGCCCGGAGGTTTCGCTCATTCCGACGGGCTGGTGCTTGTGGACCGCGAAGGGTATGTGCGCGGCATTTACCACGGAACGATTACCTCCGAAGTGGATCAGCTGAACAAAGACATACGCAAATTATTAGCTATAGAATATGGAATCGATTGTAAAGAAAAGTAGGAATTTCAGGAGGCTGATCATCGTCTTGTCCGTGGTTATTCCACTCGCAGTAGCGGGATTGTTCGTTGCCCCGCGGGTAGAAGGGGTCGATCTCGGCTTTCTGCCGTCTGTTTATGCGGGGATCAATGCGCTGACGGCTTTCCTGCTCGTGCTTGCGCTCATTTTCGTGAATCAGAAAAAATTCAGGCTGCACGAACAGACGATCAAAGTCTGCATGATCTTGTCCGTCCTCTTTCTGCTGCTGTACATTGCTTATCATTTAACCTCCGAAACAACCCGTTACGGAGACATCGACGGAAACCACGAGCTCGACGTGATCGAAAAAGCGGCAATTTCTGCAGGCGCCCGCCTCACGTATTTCATTCTTCTGGCAACCCACATCATTCTCAGCGTAGCGGTGATCCCGATGGTATTGTATTCCTACCTGTTCGCGCTGGAAGGCAATTTCGAAAAGCACAAGCGCCTCACGAAGATCACGTGGCCGATCTGGTTTTACGTAGCAATTACCGGAGTGATCGTGTATTTTATGATCTCGCCTTATTATCAGTAAGAATTATCGGATTTTCCCATTAAGACCGGAATTCTCAGGAGTAGAAAAAAGAAGGCCGGTGCCTTGCATTTAAGACCTATTTTTCAGAATAGCGTTTTTAAAATAGTTATTCTTCGGCAAGCGATTTCCGCACCATTTGCCAGATCTTCATGTGGTACGCAAAGGCCTTGTTCAGATTCTCCTGGTCGTAAACGATATTTTCCAGGATAATAACGCTGGTTTTTGTTTCCGGGAAGTAAAAATTCATCGAAACAAAACCCGGAGCAAATCCCGTTTGTCCCCATTGCAGCAGCGCTTCTTTCCGGTCGACTGTTGTGCCGTAACCGTAATACGTCGTACCGAACATCGGGTGTTGCCGGATCGCGTTTTCCTGTTCGGTCGTCATGAGTCGGAAACTTTCTTTCGACAGCAATTTTCCGCCGAATAAGGCTTTATTCCACAGCAGCAGATCGCCGGCTGTAGAAATAAAAGCGCCCGCAGCAACATAATGTTCCAGGCTTTCCGTTTCCACTGCGAGATTGCCGTTTTCCTGCATGGAATAAGACGTTGCCAGGCGATCATGCAGCTTCAGTTCCGGATGAAAACTGCGCTTCATCTTACATTTCCTGAAAAGTCCGGCAGAAAGCTCCGCAAAGCTTTGTCCGGATGTTTTTTCGGTAATTTGCGCCAGTAGCTCAAAACCGATCTGCGAATAACTGTAGGCCGTTCCGGGAACAAATCCCAGCGGTTCATTCAGTTTTTTGATCCCATGTGTATGCGTGAGCAGCTGGTGCACGGTCACCGTATCCGCCCAGCTACGTTCAAGATCGGGCAAATACGTCCGGATCGGAACGTGCAGCCTCAATCGTCCACGGTCGTATTCCCGGAGCACGATCACCGCAGTAATCTGCTTGCTGACGGATCCGATCACAAACTGATCATCGATCGTTAGCGGCGTTTCTGTTTCACGGTTCGAAAGGCCCATGACCTTCGAATAAAGCGCCTTTTTGCCCGAAGCAACGAGTACAATTCCGTTAAACGGCTGCGTTGTTTCGGCTGTGAGCACCGAATCGATGTGATGAAAAAGAAGTGATTGTTTCGCTGCAGATTGCCCGAACAGCCCTGCAGGAAAAAGAAGTATAAGAAACAAGCATTGCCACATCTTACCGGAAAAAGCGTTCATTATTGTTTGAAGGAACAGGTTCCCGGCCTTCCGAGCCTGAACGTGAGTCCTGCGCCGAAGAAGGAATACCAGTCGCGCGTTGCAGGATTTCCGCGGCGGCCGAAGCGCGAGCCGTCCAGGCTGCGATTGCTCAGCTCTGCGGCAATTGGACCGTTTTCGGCAAGCAGTACATTCTGATCGGCGTAGCGGTATGAGCCTACATCGTCGAGGTAATCGGTGAACAGAAAGCGGATGCCGTATTCAAAATTGAGCGAAGCATTTTTTCCAAGTGAAAAGCGCACACCGACACCTAAAGGAAGAGCGAGCTGCGCCAGCGAATAATTTCCCTTGCTCGACAGGCTCGTTCCCTGCCCTTCCGTTCCCAGCGGCTGCAATTCCACTTCATCGCCATTGTAATCGGTCGTCGGATTGATCTTAACCACTGCGATCTCTGCCAGCAGGTAAGCTGTTCCTTTATAGGTTCCCTGCCCGATTCTGAACGGCAGGTACGTGAATTCAACGCCCGACCCAACTTCGAACAATTTGCTCTGGAAGGAAAGATTGCGGTTTTTGATAATATCACGCTTTGCATCCGCATCGGAGCCTTCTATAAAACCGTAGGTAACATTCGTTCGCCAGGTAAGGCGCGAATGGATATTGTAGCGGAACAGAATGCCGCCCGCAAGATGTGTGTTCTTTAAATGCTGCTGATTGAGATCGCCGATATAATAGGAACCTCCGACCATGAATCCCAACTCGGATTCACTGGCCCATGTGGAGCGCTGCCCGAAAACGGACGCGGTTCCACCAATGACTAAGAGTGCTGCTACAAAACGCTTCATATACTACTTCTTTTTTAAACGCTCAATCGCTTAATAAATTGTCAGGCTTTGAGAATTCCTTTTCTCAACAGCAATTCGGCGATCTGAACGGCATTCGTTGCAGCTCCTTTTCTCAGGTTATCGGCAACGACCCACATATTGAGCGTATTGTCCTGCGATTCGTCGCGGCGGATCCGTCCAACGAACACATCGTCTTTTCCTTCGGCGTAACGCGGCATCGGGTACGAATTGGATGTCGGATCGTCTTTCAGCGTAATACCTTCCGTATCGTGCAGCAATTTTCGCACTTCGCCCAGATCGAAATCGGATTCGAATTCCACGTTTACCGCTTCTGAATGTCCGCCTACAACAGGAACGCGAACAGCCGTAGCCGTTACACGAATCGCATTATCGAGGATCTTTTTGGTTTCGTTCGATAATTTCATTTCTTCCTTCGTGTAGCCGTTTTCGGTGAACGCATCGCAGTGCGGAATGCAGTTCTTGTCAATCGGGTACGTATAGGCCATTTCTCCGGAGATCCCTGCGCGCTCGTTTTCCAGCTGCTGTACAGCTTTCACGCCTGTTCCGGTAATCGATTGATAAGTAGAAACAACCACGCGTTTGATCGTGTATTTTTTGTGCAGCGGAGCAAGCGCCATCAGGAGCTGTATCGTACTGCAGTTCGGATTCGCGATGATCTTATCGTTTGCCGTGAGCAGATCGCCGTTGATCTCGGGAATAACGAGCTTTTTATCGGGATCCATTCTCCAGGCGGAGCTGTTATCGATGACAACCGTTCCCACTTCGGCAAATTTCGGCGCCCATTCCAGCGAAGTTTCGCCTCCGGCAGAAAAAATGGCAATATCCGGCTTCATCGAAACAGCTGTTGCAAGATCGACCACCGTGCATTTCAGCGAGCCGAAATCGATGACTTTCCCAACGGACTTCTCGGAAGCCACGGGAATTAATTGCGTAATCGGGAAGCTGCGCTCTTTCAGCACTTCCATCATCACATTGCCCACCATCCCGGTAGCGCCGATAACTGCTACATTCATTGTTCGAACGAATAAAATTTAATGCGCTAAAATTACTTGATTTTGCCCGACAATTCACAATGAACAATGGACAATTCACAATTATCAGGGAAGGACGCAGCTACCGCAATCTCTGCGGTAAAAACTTCCTCCCTGACCTCCACTTTCGCCGCTGCATCTTCATCCATTTTACACAATTCTCATCACCAAACGAATTTTGCCGTATCTTTGCAGAGCAATCAGAAAAAGAATCAGTATTTCTTTCACTGATTTCCCGATATGTGAGTGTTGTAAAGTACAAACACCGTGACATCCAGTTCGGATTACAGAACACCAAATTTTATATGTCTTTTAAAGATTTACGATTAAGCCAGTCCTTATTGGATGCGCTTAACGCTGTGGGTTACACCACGCCAACACCTATTCAGGCCCAATCGATCATTCCGATCTTAGAGGGTAACGACATCTTCGGATGTGCCCAGACGGGAACCGGAAAAACTGCAGCTTTTGCATTACCGCTTTTACAGATCCTCGATCACCCGGAGCAGGTAAAAGGCAAACGCCCTATCAAAGCGCTCATCCTTGCACCAACACGCGAGCTTGCGATCCAGATCGGTGAAAGCTTCCGCGACTACGGCAAGAACACACGCGTTCGCTCAGCAGTGATCTTTGGCGGAGTCACCCAGGGAAAACAAGTGAACGCCATCAATGCAGGAGTCGACGTGCTTATTGCTACGCCGGGCCGTTTGCTCGACTTAATGCAGCAAGGCTACATCAGCCTGCAGCACATCAAACATTTTGTGCTGGATGAGGCAGACCGCATGCTTGACATGGGTTTCATTCACGACATCAAAAAAGTGCTCGCAAAGTTGCCGAAGGAAAAACAAACGATCTTCTTCTCGGCAACGGTTTCCCCGGAGATTAAAAAACTGGCGGGAACGCTGTTGTTTGAGCCGGTAAACGTACAGGTTACACCTGTTTCTTCTACAGCCGAACTGGTTTCACAATCGGTTTACTACGTAGAAAAAGAGCAGAAACGCTCGTTGCTGCGCCAGATCCTGATCGATAAGAACATCGATCACGCACTCGTATTTACCCGCACCAAGCACGGAGCAGACAAAGTGGTCCGCGAGCTGAACAAAAGCGGCGTGAAAGCAGAAGCGATCCACGGAAATAAATCGCAGAATGCGCGTGAGCGTGCTTTGAAAGGATTTAAGAACCGCGACATCCGCGTACTCGTTGCAACCGACATCGCTTCCCGCGGGATCGATGTGGATTCGCTGAGCCACGTGATCAATTTCGAATTGCCGGAAGTAGCAGAAACCTATGTGCACCGCATTGGCCGTACAGGCCGCGCAGGCTCGTCGGGCGTTGCGATCTCCTTCTGTTCAAAAGACGAAAAAGTGTACCTGAAAGGAATCACCAAGCTGATCAATCAGCAGATTCCCGAAGAAGCGCTGCCGAAATTTTAAGGCCTATTCCTTGGGATAACCGCCGGTTTCGACCGGATTATCCGAAGTGACAATTATTTGACCCGTTTTTATATCTTTAGTCTCAACTATTCCAAGATATGAAAACGGGTTTTCTATTACTACTATTTCTGGCGCAGGCTCACTATTCACGCTCACAGCTCACAGAACAATTCTCCGATGGCAACTTTACCGCCAATCCGGCCTGGACAGGCACGAACGCTACATTCATCGTCAATGCGGGAAATGAATTGCAAACCAGCAACACGATTGCCGCAACATCTTATCTCACCACTCCACACGGCTTGTCAACACTGGACGGACAGGAATGGCGCGTGCGCGTAAAAATCACAACGGCTCCTTCGACCAGCAATTTTTCGCGCGTTTACTTAACAGCTGCGTCGGCGGATCTGACCACCAACCCGGACGGTTTTTTCCTGCAATTCGGAGAAGCGGGCTCCACCGATGCGATCCGTTTGAAAAAAAGCGTCAGCGGCGTTGAAACAACCATTTGCTCGGGCACGCTTTCCGAGATCGCAGCATCGTTCAATGTCAGCGTGCGCGTTGTCAGGGATCAGGCAGGCGTGTGGTCGCTCCACACCGATCCGGCGGGTGGTGTTAATTATGTGTTTGCAAGCTCCGCAACAGATGCAGCCGTTCTGTTGGGAAGCAGCTTCGGCGTATTGTCGACCTATACTGCCAGCAATGCTACGAAATACTATTTCGACGACATCTACGTGGGCGCCGAGATCATCGATTCTCAGCCGCCGGTGCTGCTCTCGGCGACCGTTGTTTCGGCTACACAGGTAGATCTGCTGTTCGATGAAGCCGTAAGCGGCACTGCAGCTGCAACAGCCTCGAACTATGCGCTCACTCCTTCTGTGAGTATCAGCGCCGCAGCGATCGACGGTGCGAACCTTTCGCTCGTGCACCTGTCCTTAGCAGGATCGCTGGCAAACGGACAATCGTACACGCTTACCGTTGCTTCGATCGAAGATGCGGCAGGAAACAGCGCGGCGAATTTGTCCGCAAACTTCACCCATCTTGTCCACGAAACACCGGAAAAAGGTGATGTGATCATTACCGAATTCATGTGCGATCCAAGTCCCGCGATCGGTCTTCCGGAAGTCGAATTCGTGGAGATTCACAACGTGAGCGCGAAACATTTCAACCTTGCCGGATGGAAAATCGGCGATGGTTCTGCAGATGGAACGATTACTTCCGGCTGGATCGCACCAGGAGCGTATCAACTGCTCTGTGCGACTTCTTCTCAGACGCACTATCCAACAGGACTTGCAGTTACGAGCTTTCCAAGCCTCAACAACGCTTCCGACGATCTCGTGCTGAAAGATGCTTCGCTGCTGATCATCGATCGGCTTCATTACACCGATGAGTGGTACAATGACGAGTTGAAACAAAATGGAGGCTACACACTCGAACGGATCAACCCGAACGATCCGTGCTCCGACCGGTCGAACTGGACGGCAAGCAACTCCGCGGCTGGCGGAACGCCGGGCGTACAGAACAGCGTCTACAGCATTGTTCCCGATCTGCAGGCGCCTTCCCTCGTTCAGAGCCTGGCCATCGCTCCCAATCAGCTGCAGCTTGTTTTTTCGGAAGGAATGGACTCCATGCTTTTGATTAACGCATTTTTTCAGTCCGATCCTTCGCTGACAGCACAGGCTGTTTCAGTGAATACTTCTTTCCCCGACACGGCGATGATCAACTTTGCGGAGAACATCATGGCAAGCCAGCTGTATACATTCGCTTACGGACCGCTTTCCGATTGCTGGATGAACACGGCAACCATCAGCGGATCCTTTGCGCTCGCTTCTGATCCGGAAGTCCGCGACCTGGTGATCAACGAGCTGCTCTACGATCCAGGAACAGGGGGTTCCGACTTCGTCGAGCTGTACAACCGTTCTTCCAAAGTGCTCGACCTCCACAATTATTCGATTGCCAATTACGATGATGACACGATCGCCAATTTTAAAACCATTTCCACCACCCGCCTGCTGTTTCCGGGCGAATACATCGTGCTCACTGCCGACAGCGTTTTTCAGAAGCAGCAATTTCCCGAATCCGGAGAAGGTAGCTTTTACCAGATGAGCCTGCCCTCGTTCAACAACGATTCGTCGACCGTTTATCTTTTGTGGAACAATCTCCTGATCGATAAAGTCGCCTACACTTCCGACTGGCAATTATCGCTGCTAGATAATACAGACAACAAAACACTCGAGCGGATCGATCCTTCGGGCGTTTCCAATTCGCCTTCCAACTGGCACACTGCGGCGGAAACAAGTGGTTTCGGAACGCCGGGCAAACAAAATTCACAGTATCAGCCCGGCGGTGTAAACGGCAGCTTCGGTACACTGACGCCTGTTTTTTCACCCGACAACGACGGTTTTGAAGACGTATTGCTATTCTATTACACAATGCCGCAGCCGGGAATGATCGCTACCGTAAATCTGTATGACGACCAGGGCCGGCTGGTCAAAGAATTGATGAAAAGCGAACTGCTTGGCCTGGAGGGCAATTTCAGCTGGGACGGTTACAGCGACGCCGGCTCGAAAACGCCGGTCGGCATTTACCTCGCTGTAATCGAAGGTTTCACTCCCGACGGAAAAGCCAATTTTTCTAAACGAATCGCCTTTACTCTTGCGGGAAGAGTAGATTAGATGCATATTTGCCCAAAATGGGTTTATGAAAAAATTAGTACTAATGCTGACCGTCATTCTGGGAATGGCGCAGTTTACCACCGCTCAGCAATACAATACCGCAATCGGTATCAAGGGAGGTTTTCCGGGATACGGAGCGTTGAGCGTTAAGCACTTCTTCGGCGGAGCAAGTGCTGTCGAATTTAATCTTGGAGGCGGCGCGCACAACATCTGGTTACAAGGGTTGTACGAACGAAATACGAACATTGAAGGCGGTCTCGACTGGTACTGGGGAGTTGGAGCAGATGTAGGCTTCTGGTCAAACGGTTACCGTTACTACAACAACCGTTACAACGATGATTATTATTACAACCGTGGAGGTGCATGGGGCGGACTTGACGGTGTCATCGGCCTGGAATACACGTTCGAGGAATTTCCATTGAACCTGGCGCTGGATGTCAATCCAACCGTTCGTTTGTTTCCTTATGTAGGATTCGGGATCGGCGGAGCGCTTGCTGCAAGGATCGCGATCAAGTAAGATTACACGATATATAATACAAAAGGGCGGAATAATTTCCGCCCTTTTTGTTGTTACCAATTCGGATTGGCTATTCTACATAACTCAATTTCAACATATTTGATTTTCCGTTCTCTTCGATCGGAATAGATGCGAGGTTGATCACGAGATCGCCCTGTTTCAGCAAACCGTCTTTCGTTAGCAGGTACTTAATATCTGCAATTGTGTGGTCGGTGCTTACCTTTTTGTCGTAGAAGAAAGCACGTACACCCCAAACGAGGTTCAGCTGCGTCAGGATCTCCCTGTTGCCCGTAAAGACGAAGATCGGTGCATTCGGACGCTGAGACGCGATCTTGTAAGCTGTGTAGCCGGAATATGACATCGTGATGATGGCATCGGCCTCCACGCGCTGTGCAAGGCGGCAGGCGTTGAAGCAAATGGAATCCGAGATAAAGCGCGACTGGGATTTCTCCGGCAACTGCTCTTTGTTGTAAATTCCGTCGAAATTTTCCATTTCGCGAACAATGTTCGCCATTGTGCGGATCACTTCTACCGGGAATTTACCGACAGACGTTTCGCCCGAAAGCATCACGGCATCCGCACCATCGAGTACGGCATTCGCTACGTCGTTGACCTCAGCGCGCGTCGGTGAAATATTGCTGATCATGCTTTCCATCATCTGCGTGGCAACGATAACGGGCTTTGCAGACTGGTGTCCTTTGCGGATGAGCATTTTCTGAATGAGCGGAACATTCTGGTAAGGCACTTCGACCCCAAGATCGCCGCGCGCAACCATCAGGGCATCGCTTACTTTAATGATCTCGTCGATGTCTTCCACCGCTTCCGGCTTTTCGATCTTCGCGATCACGAGCGCTTTGCGGTGTTTGTGAGAGATCAGGTGCTTCAGCTCGATGATGTCGCGTGCCGAGCGCACAAACGACAAACCGATCCAGTCAACGTCCTCGTTCAGGGCGAACTCCAGGTCCTCGCGGTCTTTTTCAGTAAGCGAAGGCAATGAAATGATCGTGTTCGGAAGGTTGACTCCTTTATTCGATGAGAGTATTCCTCCGTGAATAACTTTCGCTTTGATCTCCCCGATTCCGTCGGTCGACACGATCTCCATCATGAGCTTTCCGTCGTCGAGGAGAATGCGCTCGCCCGGCTGTACGTCGCGCGGCATGTGCTCGTAGCTGATCCCGAATTTTTCGGCAGTACCAACGATGCGTTCTGTGACGATCGTCACTTCGGCGCCGTTTTCCATCATGACACCGTTATTTTCCATGGTATACGTGCGGATCTTCGGCCCCTGGAGGTCGGCAAGGATCGCAACATTCAAGCCCGTTTCAGCATTCAGCTCACGGATCATGTCGATGTTGCGCTTATGATCGGCGTGCGAGCCATGCGAACAGTTCAGGCGGCAAACGTTGACGCCTTCGAGCATCATCTGGCGCAGTACTTCTTTATCGTTGGTAGATGCAGGTCCGAGGGTCGCTACAATTTTCGTTTTTTTCATGTTAGAATATGATTTGTTCAGCGGAAGGCAGGTCGGCCGGATCAAACAGGTAAGCAGCCATCACGCTATTAATTTTCTTTACATCTTCGACCATTTCCTCGAGCTCCAGCAACACATTTTCGCGCAGGATGAGGAAGTAATCGATCTGACTTTTTTCGGGGATCAGGAATTTTCCTTCGTTCTTGTTTTTAATGAGGTAAAATTCGACCTGGTTCTCTTCGTCGTACCACATGTAATACGGATGCTGCGAGAGCGTTTGTCCTTTTTTACTGGTGACCACGAAGAGCTCATCCATTTTTGCAAGGGCGAGCTTCAGCTCCTGGTTGAGGCCCCACGCAAGGCGGTAATCGCTATGGTGGGAACAGATCCCGATCAGCTCAAAATCAACCTCTGTTTCCAGCGATAACACATGACGTTTTTGTTTGCTCACACCACGAAAATAATCCTGCAAAGTTAACCATAAAAAGTACAGGAACGGCTGGAAATAAAGCGGTGAAGGATTATCTTATAATCACTAAAATGTGAATAAGATAGAATGTTGAATGCCTAAATGTTGAATGTCCGGCGCCATTCAACACTAACCATTCAACATTTTTAAAGTTCTCCCATCAGAATCAGCGTTTCTCTTGCGGCTGCCTGCTCGGCGATTTTTTTGGATGCGCCGGTGCCTTTTCCGTAGTTTGTTGCATTGATCTGCACCATAACCTCGTATTTCCATGTACCATGCACATTTTCCTCTTTGAGAACGATAAATTCCAGTGCGAGGCGGCGTTTCTGGCTCCAGATAAAGAGCTTGGACTTGAAATCGATCTCTTCTTCGAGGATCTTGTTCAGATCGACGTATTTCCGGAAGATCTGGTGATGGATGATCTTTTTCACCTGTTCGTAAGAGCTATCGAGGTAAATTGCCCCGATGATGGCTTCGAATGCATTGCCTTCAAGCGACGACAGATTGATCGATCGCCCTTTATTGTAACGCAGGATCTTGCGCAGTTCGAGCTCTTCGCCTATTTCAGACAATGTTTTCCGCGAAACGACTTTCGATTTTACTTTTGTAAGATAGCCTTCGTCCTGGTCGGGAAATTTCTGGAAGAGGAATTCTGCAATGATCGCATCCAGGATCGCGTCTCCGAGAAACTCCAGGCGTTCGTTGGAAAATTCTTTCGGTGTTGCGTAAGCGATGGACCGGTGAGTTGTTGCTTCGTAAAACAGCTCAAGCCTTCTGGGCCGGTAACCGAACTTATCGATAAAGAACCGGATGAACTGCAGATCGTCTTTGGATCTGCCGCCGTTGAAAAAAGGAATCTTTAAGCGCAAACTACCCTTTGAATTTTCGAACAATCACAGATGTGTTGTGACCACCGAAACCAAAAGTATTTGAAAGGGCGACATCAACGGTGCGTTTTTGCGGTTCGTTGAATGTGAAATTCAAACGATTATCAATTTCCGGATCATCCGTGAAGTGGTTGATTGTTGGAGGAACGATATCATTTTTGACCGCCAGGATACAGGCAATGGCCTCGATGGCACCTGCTGCTCCCAATAAATGGCCGGTCATAGATTTTGTTGAACTGATGTTCAGCTTGTAGGCATGCTCGCCGAATACCTGGAGAATAGCTTTTGTTTCTGCGATATCGCCCAGCGGAGTCGATGTTCCGTGAACATTCACGTAATCTACTTCTTCGGGTTTCATTTCAGCATCTTCCAACGCTGCGATCATAACGTTGCGCGCGCCTATGCCTTCCGGATGCGGAGCGGTCATGTGATAGGCATCACCCGACATTCCTCCGCCAACTACTTCGGCATAAATGTTCGCACCGCGTTTGATAGCGTGCTCGTATTCTTCCAGGATCAGGGCTCCTGCGCCTTCACCGAGAACAAAACCGTCCCTGTCCGCATCAAACGGGCGGGAAGCTGTTTCCGGAGAATCGTTTCGGGTAGACAATGCTCTCAAAGCGTTGAAACCACCCATTCCCATTTCGTTGACTGCTGCTTCGGAACCACCTGTTACAAACGCGTCTGCCTTTCCTAAACGGATCAGGTTGTAAGCGTCGATAATGGCGTTCGTTGCGGAAGCACAAGCTGAAACGGTAACGTAATTGGGACCGCGCAGACCGTATTCGATTGAAATATGTCCTGCTGCGATGTCCGCAATCATTTTCGGAATAAAGAAGGGATTGAATTTCGGTGTTCCGTCTCCGGCGAAAAAGTTCTGCGACTCATCCTGGAATGTTTTAAGACCACCTACGCCCGAGCCCCAGATCACACCAATACGATCCACATTGGGATTTGATTCCATGAGTTTGGAATCAGCCATGGCTTCTGCAGCAGAAACCATGGCATATTGTGAAAATTGATCTAATTTCCTTGCTTCCTTCCTGTCGAGGAAATCCTCGACATTAAAATTTTTAATCTCACAGGCAAACAGCGTTTTGAATTTAGATGCGTCAAATTGCTTAATCGGCGCGGCACCGCTTTTCCCACTCAAAAGACCGTCCCAGTACTCTGCTACAGTATTTCCAATAGGTGTCAAAGCACCAAGTCCGGTTACAACAACTCTCTTCAGCTCCATAAATTCAATTTTGTGTGTAAATCTGCCCGTTCCCGAAAGTTTCCGGGAAGATTAGTTAGCGTTTTTCTCGATATAAGAAACAGCGTCACCAACAGTTTGGATGTTCTCAGCCTGATCATCCGGAATTGCGATATTGAATTCTTTTTCGAATTCCATAATCAATTCTACAGTGTCCAGAGAATCAGCTCCCAGGTCATTTGTGAAGCTTGCTTCGTTCGTCACTTCGCTTTCTTCAACTCCTAATTTATCTACTATGATAGATATTACTCTTGATTTGATATCAGACATCTCGAAATCTTTTAAATGTTTTTCAGTGTGCAAAGAAAAAAGGAAAACCCATATAAACAAAATATATCTCAACTTAATTGAGCGCGAAGGAACGTTAAATGTTGCGCTTTCCTTTGACTGAAAGGGATTCCGGCGGGCCGGAAGAATGGCGGGGAATTGTTTCGGACAGGGAAATCGGCTGCATCGGGAGGCTTTCGGCGCACTTTAATGCAAAGCGCGCAACGGATAGCGACGAAGAATGATGCAAAACAAATACATCAAAGGCCGGAATAGTAAGAAATTTCAGTTCCTTGTGTCGACTGAGATCGTAAAAACGCGCTGAGAATCATGGCGAACTGCGGGAAATAACGGCGTGTCTTTTCAATCAGCCGGGAATCACTAACTTCGCGCCATGAAAATCCAGTCGGTAGCACTTTTCGCATCAGGTTCAGGTTCAAACGCCGTCAACCTCATCAGGTATTTTGAAGGAAACGAAGAAATCCGGATCGCTTTACTTGTCTGCAATAAAGCAGATGCCCCCGTGGTGGAAAAAGTAAAAGCACTGGGCATCGAGGTACTCATCTCCGGCAATCAATCGTTTGAGGAAGGCCTGGAGCTGACCGCAGAATTACAGGAACAGGGCATCGACTGGATCATTTTGGCGGGATTTCTGCGCAAGCTCCCTGTTGCGCTCATTCGCGCTTACGAAGATCACATTATCAATATTCATCCCGCACTGCTGCCGAAATTCGGTGGAAAAGGCATGTACGGCATGCATGTGCACAAGGCGGTGATCGAAGCGAAAGAAACCGAAAGCGGGATCACGATCCACCTGGTAAACGAAGAATTCGACAAAGGCCGAACGCTTGAGCAGTACCGTGTTAGCCTCGATGAAACGGATTCCCCCGAAACCGTGGCACAAAAAGTCCAGGAGCTCGAGCACCGCTATTTTCCCTATATTGCAGAACGCACTATTAACCAACGCTGAACAGTATGCTGAAGTATTTCGAAGCTTTTGACTCCACAGAATTATTCAAAGCAACGATGGTCCTGTTCGCGGTGATCGATATCGTTGGCTCGGTTCCGATCATCATCAAGCTGAAAGAACAGTCCGGAGATATCCATGCGATGCGCACCAGCTTCGTTTCGCTCTGTATCATGATCGGCTTCCTGATTCTCGGAGAAAGCATCTTACAGCTCTTCGGTGTGGATATACGGTCCTTTGCCGTGGCCGGTTCGTTCATCCTGTTTGCCATGAGCCTTGAAATGATCCTGGGAGTGCGCCTGTTCCGCGACAGTGTTTCGGGAAAAACTGCAAGTATTGTTCCACTCGCTTTTCCGATCATTGCCGGCGCCGGAACAATGACGACGCTTATTTCGCTGCGCGCGGAATTTGAGAACATCAACATCGTGCTCGCGATCCTGATCAACGTGGTGATCGTTTACATTACGCTGCGGCTCACCAAACGCCTGGAACTGATCCTGGGGCCGGGAGGAATTGCCATCCTGAAAAAAGTCTTCGGGATCATCCTGCTGGCCATCGCCGTGAAACTCTTTACAACGAATGTGAAGATGTTGTTTGTCTGATCTTCAATTCTGAAGCACAATTTTCCGTACGGTATGTAAGTTCCCGGAAGCAACGCTGATAAGATAATTGCCCGGTGAAAGTCCTTCGAGCGGCAACGTAATCTCCTGCCCGCCGGAAAGTCCCGGATAATCGAACGAACGGGCAGTGCGCCCCTGCAAATCGACCACTTTGATGGTATAATCTGCGTTGGCGGCGGTAAAGGAAACCGTCACGAAGCCGGAAGCAGGATTCGGCCAGGCTTTAAGATCGGGCAGATCGCCTTCCGCAATGCCGAGCACAGCTGTAGTCTGGAAATCGTATCGCATGACAGTAGTGAAATCCCCGCCCTCGAATAGCACATTGCCGGAAGCATCTTTCAGCCGGAAGCTGCCATCGCCGAAAAATGTGCTCATGCCATCGCCTAAATCGTCACGAATGGAAAATATGTAACAGGTATTCGGTTCCAGCTGCACCGTAACGGGCGTTTGGACAACTGTTCCCGGAGATGGGACCTGCCCGTATCCACCGCCCGTAGCAATGGGCATGTGAAGTGAACCCGGCGTCATCCACTCGCCTATCAACCAGTGCGTTTCATTCCCGAACGCATCGGTGGTGATCTCGATTGTTACTTCATCCGTAGACCAGACCGGCTTGAGCGCAATCGAATTGTTATTCGCTACCGGAAATTCATCCGTGGAAACGATCTGTACCTCGTAATCTCCCGACTGGCTCAGGCCCGAAAATACCGTTTCATAACCATAAGTGGGCAAATTTCCCGACCAGTTCAGCGTGCTGACGATCGCTCCGTCTTTTTTCAATTGCAAGGTCGCCTGCGTCAGGTTTTGCGAGCCGAGGTTATGAAGTGTTACGGTTCCGTGATGTGCACAGGTGCCGTCCTGCAAATCGGGATTGAGCGTTCCTTCCTGCACGGGACAGGCCTGTACCTGGCTGTAAAGAAGGTCCGCGTCCGTAGATCGCGTGTTGGCCATCACACGGTTCGGACATACCTTATAGATGCTCGGATAGCTGGCGATATTGAAATCGTAACTTATTCCGGCGGGCCAATCGGGATCGGCCATCGGGTACATGATCGGATCGTTTCCCACAGGATTCATCCAGTTGCCGATCCAGCCGGCACCATCCAGCAGATCGCCGGAGTCCGTGTCCTGGTCCATTTCCACCCAGATCACCATCACGTCGTTGGTCGAATTGGGATTGACACCCGGATGTCCCGGCAGCAGCGGGCCGTGTTCCCTGTAAAGCTCTTCCAGCACGCCGCTTTCATGAAATTCCCAGCAAGGCCCGCACCAGGTTGCTGAAAAATCCAGGAATACCGTATAGCCGGCGTCGAGGTAATCGTACAATGAGTACGTTCCGTTCCCATTCATGCCCTGGGAATAAAGATCGAACTGGATGGCGGACACTTCTATTTCCAGCTCAGGAGCAAGACTGCCGTCATTGAGCTGAGCCTGTGCAAATGATACCGTAAATAACGCGGAAACAGCGAGTAGCATCTTTTTCATAGCGGGTATTTTGCAGCAAAATAGTGATAATTTTAAATTAAGAAAACCGAACTGGGTAATCAGAAATCGTTTCCTTTGGCAATAATGATTTCTGATGTTGAATGTTGAATGTTGGATTTTTGATTACTCTTACAGTACCTTATTCAGTTTCAACCAACAACAAAAGAAAGAAAAATTAAAATGTTATGGATTTAAGTCTGCTAAAACCAAATTTTGAAGTTTTAAATCACGAAGACTGGTTTCAATGCTCATTTAAAGAATTTTCTACCAATAAGCATAAAGAGCTTTCCAATGTAGCAGGTATTTATATTTTCTACTGGACAGGGAAGCTTGAAGAATTAGAAAAACTCAGCAGAAAAATCAGAATTCAAGGAAAGGCCATTAAAAAGCACCTCATTACCGACGAGTCCGGTAAACATGAAAGTCATAAAATTGAATTTTTAACTTCCTGGTTTCCTGACCTAGGAGAAAACAGGTTTGCGTTATACGTAGGAAAATCAACAAATATATTTCAGCGATTCAATAAGCATCAATACCGCAAAACGATACAACATGAAGATTGGCTTCCAAAGAATGACTTGTGGTTGATTGAAAAATCGAATTATAAAAATCCCGAGCACTTTGCTAAAATTTACAAACCCACTACTGCCAGCCAATTTCGCTCAGGGTGGCAAAGTCTTGTGCGACTTTTATCAGACGAGGCTGCCGAAAAATTATTGACAGAAAATGTTTCATTTGCTTTCTTACCCGTTCATGAAGTCGCTAAACGCTTCTACCTAGAAGATTACCTCATCGGAACATTGAGGCCATGGTTCAATCTCGATAGCGAGCGATAGTAAATCCATTCAAAAGTCGGATCCAAAAAAAACGACCCTCCGCAAGCGAACAGTCGTTTAGTATAAAAGGCAAACGCTTTTTAGTCCTTGATGAGGAACTGAAAGCGGTCTAAGTTTTTCAATGCGATGCTTGTTCCGCGGGCTACTGCGCGAAGCGGATCTTCGGCGATGTGAACAGGTAATTTTGTTTTCTCGTTGATACGACGGTCGAGACCGCGCAGCATTGAGCCACCTCCTGCGAGGTAGATCCCTGTTTTGTAAATATCTGCTGAAAGCTCCGGCGGTGTTTGCTCGAGTGCGCTCAGGATCGCTTCTTCGATCTTGGAGATCGTTTTATCGAGCGCGTGTGCCACTTCGGAATACGTGATGATGATCTCTTTTGGAATTCCCGTCATGAGGTCACGTCCGCGAACGGCATAATCTGCCGGTGGATTGTCAAGCTCCGGCAAAGCGGCACCTACTTCAATTTTGATCTGCTCGGCCGTACGTTCACCCACGAGGATGTTGTGCTGACGTCGCATGTATTCTTCAATGTCGGATGTGAAATCGTCACCGGCAATACGAATGGATTTGTCGCAGACAATTCCTCCGAGCGCGATAACGGCAATTTCGGACGTACCACCACCGATATCGATGATCATATTCCCCATTGGCTCTTCCACGTCGATGCCAATTCCGATAGCGGCTGCCATCGGCTCGTGGATCAGGTAAACTTCTTTTGCTCCCGCATGTTCTGCGGAGTCACGTACGGCGCGTTTTTCCACCTCGGTGATACCGGAAGGAATACAGATCACCATTCGCAGGGTCGGGTTGAACATGCGTTTCCCGGGATTGATCATTTTAATGAAACCGCGGATCATTTGTTCGGCACTCTGGAAATCGGCGATTACACCGTCTTTCAGCGGTCTTACCGTTTCAATAAGCTTGTGTGTTTTTCCATGCATCTGCTGTGCTTTCTTACCGATAGCCACAACTTTACCTGTCTGAATGTCTTTGGCCACGATCGAAGGCTCATCTACCACAACTTTGTCATTCATAATGATCAGCGTGTTAGCAGTACCTAAGTCAATAGCAATTTCTTGAGTAAGAAAACTGAAAAGTCCCATTTATATCCCTTCGTTTTAGCGAATGTTTATTCCCTTCTTCGGAAAAAGAGGAAATTGGTTACAAAAATACTCCAAAATAATTGAAAATTGAAAAGTATTAATTGAAAAGCAGGCTTCCCCGTTCTTTTCAATTTTGCAACCTGTATTTTTAAGTCGTATCAGTGCTTAAAGTGCCTGTTTCCAGTGAATACCATGGCCACTCCATGCGCGTTGCAGTAATCGATCGACAATTCGTCCTTGATGGAACCGCCCGGCTGAACAACTGCTGTAATTCCTGCTTTATGAGCAATTTCCACGCAATCGGGAAACGGGAAGAACGCATCGGAAGCCATTACGGCGCCGTTCAGGTCAAATTGAAAGGCATTTGCTTTTTCGATGGCTTGTTTCAAAGCGTCCACGCGGGACGTCTGGCCTGTTCCGCTGGCGATGAGCTGGCCGTTCTTCGCAAGCACGATCGTATTTGATTTCGTGTGCTTTACGAGCTTGTTCGCAAACACGAGGTCTTCGATCTCCTGCGCGGTCGGTTTTTTGTCGGTTCTCGACTCGAAGTACGACGCATCTTCGGAGATCATGTCTTTATCCTGCTCGAGCACACCGTTCAGCAATGTTCTGAACTGGCGCTTCGGCATGGATGTCTGTTTCTGAATTAACAGAATTCTATTTTTCTTACTTTTTAATAACGCTTCTGCTTCCGGCTCGAAGCCCGGCGCTACGACCACTTCGCAGAACAGCTCGTTGATGAGCTCGGCTGTAGCCATGTCAATGGTGCGGTTCCCGATCAGGATCCCTCCGAAAGCCGAAGTAGGATCTCCTGAAAGCGCATCTGCGTAAGCTTCTCTCAGCGAAGGGCGCGTTGCCAGTCCACAGGCATTGTTGTGTTTCAGGATCGCAAAGGTCGGATCGTCGTCTTTGAAATCAGCCATGAGCTGAACGGCTGCATCGACGTCGAGCAGGTTGTTGTACGACAATTCTTTTCCATGGATCTGGTCGAACAGCGCGTTAAAATCGCCGTGAAACCAGCCTTTCTGATGCGGATTTTCACCGTAGCGCAGCGACTGCGATTCGAGGATGCTTTCCTTGAAAACCGGCAATTCATCCTCGCTGTTGAAGTAACGGAAAATATGCGTGTCATAATGCGAGGAAACCATGAAAGCGTCGCGGGCAAAAGCCTTGCGCTCGGCGATCGTCGTGTTGGCTCCGCGTGCGTCGAGAATCTCCTGTAAGCGTGCGTATTGCTTCACGGAAGGAATGATGACCACGTCGTTGTAATTCTTCGCTGCTGCGCGGATGAGCGAAATTCCTCCGATGTCGATCTTCTCGATAATATCCTGGTGCGAAGCTCCCGAAGCCAGTGTTTCTTCAAACGGGTACAGGTCCACGATCACCAGGTCGATGGCCGGAATGTCAAACTGCGCCGCCTGGTCCAGGTCAGCCTGTAATCCTCTTCGGTGAAGTATGCCGCCGAAGATGGCAGGATGCAGGGTTTTTACGCGCCCCCCAAAGATCTCGGGATAGTTGGTCATCGACTCTACCGCAACAACGGGAATTCCCAGGGCTTCGATAAACGTTTGTGTTCCACCTGTCGAATAGATCGTTACGTTGTCTTTGTGTAACTGGCGAACGATCGGCTCGAGGCCGTCTTTATAGTAAACCGAAATAAGCGCTGCGGTGATTTTCTTTGACTGTTCCATTTCCCTGACCTTGATTTTTTGAAGGGGCAAAGGTAGTATAAATACTCTTTTAACCGGTAGCCGAAACGCTTTTAGTGTACGTTCTGAAACGATTTAGTCCGGGATCACCGTTCTCACGGCAGTTCGGGATCTAGAGATCGCAATCCGGTCCGGCAGTTTCGATCTGTAAATGGATATTTAGTATATTGCATTCGATTTAATACTATTCAAAACACCCACTATGAGAACACATGCAACCCGGCTAAAAAACGCCAGCCTACGGACAGGCGATTCTCCAAAGAGCAGGCACCATAAATCTGACGATGGCTTTGCAGATCATCGCCCGCAGGCTACGATGCAGAAAAAAATGCAGGAAGCAGCGGATGCCAGTTCGGCAATAAAACAGCTTAGGTCTATTCCGCGAATGGCGAATTTATCTTCATCCACAAGCTCGAAAGCTGTAGCACAAATGATCTTTATTGGAGAGGCGAGACGTCATCACATGCATGTCGGCCCTGGTATTCACCAACCCCATTATAAAGATGGAAATGGCGATCGGATTAATATTGGTGCAAACCAGCATTACACCAAAGCGAAAATGGAGGAGGTTATCGATCACCTGAAAACCCAAACTGACCAAGCCGGAGCACAGGATTGCCTTGACTGGTGCCTGGCGGAATGCCGCAGGATCAAGGCAGAGCAGAAAGCTGCCGCCTGATGTGATTAAAATTAACCATTCCGACTATGCGTACCCGTTCATCATCTGCAGCGAATGCCACATCTGCTGATCGCGATCCTTCCCGCCGAAAGCAGGAAAACAATCAGGTTTTGCCCTTTAAAGACAATCGCCCGGCAGCGGCCGTTAAAGAAAAAATGCAGGAAATCGCCGGTAATAGTCCACAGGCAGCGCAGCTGAAAGTTATTCAGTCCATGGCCGGAAATGCCGTTATCCAGCGTTACAAAAAGGGCAGCAGCTCGGGACACCAGCAAAACGATAGCGCTCCGATGTTCACCGAACAGGACAGCAAGCCTTCGCTGAAAAACAACTGGACCTGGAAATCCTGGCTTCCGTCGCGGGAACATTCGCTGGAATATGCCAAAACGGCGAAGAAGGGAGCAACGACAGATCTGCTGATCGCAGACGACAATTCACTGGCAATTAACGATACCTCGAAAGAGCCGAAGGAATTTTATGCCGACCCGGAGATTGTCAAAACATCCAACGCCAGGCTGGAAAACGTGCACAGCACCGTTCGGCTGAAACTGAACAGCAATACCATTACCGCAAGCGGAAAACAGCTGCAGATGGTAACTCCCGAACAGGTTCGCATTCCTGAAGAACCGTTCGACGACATGCTCAAGCACGAATGCATCGAGATGACTGGCGAAGTAATCGGCATGGAAGGACAATGGGGCAGCGAAGCCGTGATCGGGACCGGAGACAAACAAACCCACGTAGAGCTCAGCCCGAAAAGCACCACGGAACCACAGATAGGAAGGCTTGCAAAATCGCTCAGTACCGCCACCGACGCGCGTAGTATCAAAAAGGCGAAGCGGGATATGAAGAACGAGCAGGACAACATAAACCAGCAGGATGCCAAAACCTACGGCACGCGATCAGGTAAAGGCGAACTGGATTCTTCCGAAAAAAAGCTGGGAGTTAATAAATATGCTGCACCGGAAGTCGGCGAAGCTTATACTATTTATTCCAACTATGCCGAGCCGACCGGGAAGAAGGACTATTCCCGCCTGCAGAAGAATGGCGCGCCAACAACCCGGACCAGCATCTGGGGCTATCACTATGCCGGCGTATCGGCCAAAAGCAAGGACGGCAAGGATACCATCACACTGGAAAATTACAACCGCAGAGACGATGTGAAAGCCAAAGGAAACGAAGTCCGCGACGCCTTGCTCGTGAAATTCCGTAAACAGCTGGGAACGCAACTCAGCTCGCAGATCAGCACTATTGAAGGCACGGATCTCAACAACGCTCTTTCAGGGCAGGCTGGCATACGGAAAACCTTTGTGAATGAGTACATCCGGATCCTGAATGGCGTAGGACCTGAAAAAGCGTGGTTCTTTGCCATCTATGGCAGTAAAAAAGACCAAAGTTTCCACGAAAAACAAGGGGGAAGCGGATCGTTCTCCAATCCGATAACGCTGCAGGTACGGAAAGTGCTTCGAACAGCGAAATATCACTGGAGCGAGGAATTAACAACACTGCACGCGGGAATCGATGATTACGTCAAGAACTCAGATAATGCGCTTTCGGGAGGAATTGAAGACAAAAATGTGCTGCAGGCGCTCGATACTTTTAAACTAGCTGTTGATAATGCCCGAACTCAGCAGGAGCTGGATGACGCGAAATTAATCCTGCCGGCTATAGATGAGCTGATCGCTGCAGCCGAACAACTGGAAATTTCCCTCACAGAGCAGTATATCGGAACGGGTAAAAGCCTGCCTGAAACGGCAATGGATTTCGAACCGAAATTTGAGATTACGGAAGAGCTGAAAAAGCTGGCAACTGTGAAACCGATGTTGCTGCGACTGAAGAATATGGTTAATAAATAAGAATGTGAGCGAGCAAGCCGGCAAAACACCCGAACCAAAAACAACCGACACCGAAAATTCCCGCCGGCAAGAAGGCCGTGACGCTGTTGCTTCTTTTACGGACAATCGTCCCGCAGCAGCAGCCCAGCGAAATTGCAGAAAGGCGCCGATAACAGCTCTCCCAGCCGGAAGCTGCAAGCCACAGGAAATATCCTTTAGCGAAGAACCTGTCAACAGCTGAAAAAACAGGTGTATTTCAAGTGAATTCATTAATTTAATACTGCTCATTTCAGTAACTGCCCGCACATGAAACACTTTTTCCTGATCTCGCTCTGCTTTTGCTTTAACCGTGCAGCAGCACAATGGACCGAAATCTGCAGCACGGGCAACGGTTTTGTTACCAATTTCGAAACCTTCGACGGCGAGCTGTTTGCAACCGGCTTTTTCACCACACTTTGCGGAACGTCCTGCAACTACGTCGCAAAATGGGACGGCACCAGCTGGACAGCCGCAGGAAACGGGTTTTCCGAAGCAGGCCATCAGCTGCGAGCGATTAACAACGAGCTCTACGGCGTACGCTACGAGCCGGATATCGATTCCAACTGGGTTTACCGGTTCGATGGCAGCAATTTTACGCAAGTCGGCGAAGGCGTTTACCTTACGACTGCCGTAACCGGCTTTTCCCAGACCTCCAACCTGTACAGCATTCTTTCCTATAACGGCGAACTGGTTGCCTGCGGCGAATTTGATCGCGTGGGCAACAGGAATATCCCAGGGATCATGCGCTACAACGGCACGCTGTGGGATTCGCTCGGTGCCGGACTGAGCGGAAATATTCCGGGAACTCCACCCATTATGTATCCGCATGAGCTGTGCCTTTTCGGAACGGATCTTATCGTTGCGGGGAACTTTCGCAGCGCCGGCGGCCAGATCGTCAACGGAATTGCCCGGTGGGACGGAACGCAATGGCACGCCATGGGTCAGGGATTCAACAGCACCGTTTATGGCATTTGCGTGTATAACGGCGAGCTGTATGCCGGCGGCGATTTCACCATGAGCGGAATCAACTCCGTGGAGTACATCGCCAAATGGGACGGAACACAATGGATCAGCCCGGGCTTTAGCTTGTCTTATGAAAATGCCGGCAATTATTCCTTCATTCACACGCTGAAAGAAGTGAACGGCAGATTGCTCATTGCCGGCGGCTTTGACAAGGCCCAGATTGGCACAGAAACGTTCAATTGTACAGCCATTGTGGCTTTTGACGGAACTTCACTTGACACGCTTGCCGGTGGATTGCCCAATAAAGAAGTCGAAGCGATCGCATTTTACAACGGTCAGCTCATTGCCGGTGGCGGCTTGAATTCCTCCAGCTACATCGCTGCTTATCAGTCAACGGCCGGCACGACCGAACAGAAAGCGCCTGCGGTCACGATTTCGCCTAACCCGGCAAACCCGGGATCAGCATTCAGGATCGAAAGCGGACAACTGATAGAAGACGTAAAGATCACCGCAATCTCAGGACAGGAAATCCTGCACCTGAATCCCGGGCAGAACAGTACGCATATCGTGCTCAGTCGTGCCGGAGCTTATTTCGTTACCGTTTCTTCGAGCGGAGAAATCCAGACACACAACATCATCATTTCCGGCGAATGAATATGAAATAATAGTCAGCTAAAAGAATGGTATACTATACTTTTTATGAATATATTGCTATATTTGTATATTATAACATACTTTTATGTTCACTACAATTGCTATAGGAGATGTACGGCTAAAGCTCGGTGAATGGTGCAGGCTGCAGCGAAGAAACCAGCAGCTCACACAGGATGAGCTCGCAGAAACGCTTGGCATGTCCCGATTGACGATCCGCAAGCTGGAAAGCGGCAAAAATGTTACCCTTGATACCGTGCTGAAAGTTGCCGGTCATTTCGGAGCATTGGAAGCCATTTATCAGTTCGTGGAAAAAAGTATCGAAGACAGCAATTCCAACTCCTTATATTAACGATTATGAGCACGAACCTGGTAATCGATATAGTCGCTTTCGGTGTTGAAATAGGAAAGCTGGGATACGATATAAACACGAAAAAAAGTTTCTTTCAGTACAATCCAGAGTTGCTGGAATCCGGTCGTTATTCGCGGATGTTCCCCTATCTGTTCAAGCGGGTAAAACACGTACAGGTATTTACGCAATTCGAAGGAAAAACGTTCAAGGGCTTGCCGCCGATGATTGCCGATTCCCTACCCGATGTGTTCGGAAATCTGATTTTCAAAGAATGGTTCGAAGCCCGGCATAGCGCTCTTGCCAGGATAACGCCGCTCGAACAGTTGACCTATATTGCCAACCGCGGAATGGGCGCATTGGAATACCGCCCCGTAAAAGAGATTGGCACAATCGCAGCTATTGACATCGACGAGATCGTGAAAGTCCTGAACAAGGTCATGCGGGCCAAAAAAGACACTTCCGGCGAAAGTCTGAGCGATCTGGCGCTGCTGACCATATTTAAGATCGGAACATCGGCTGGCGGGGCAAGGCCCAAGATCCTTGTTTCAGAGCACAAACAGACCGGTACCATCATTCCCGGCGACATTGAATATTCTGATGAATACGCTCCTTACCTTGTAAAGCTTTCCCTCGATGAAGCTGCCGGTTATAATAAAGAAATCGTCGAATATGCCTATTATCTGCTCGCAAAAGAGATTGGTATTGCAATGATGAATTCAAAGCTCATTGACGGAAAACATTTCGCTACACTCCGCTATGACCGGCAGAATGGAAAAAAGAAACACGTACTGACGGCCTGCGGACTTACCGGGTGGGATTTCCTGGAGCCGGAAAACGCTTCTTATGAAAACCTGTTCAGACTCGCGTCGGATCTGAAAGTTCCGCACAAAGACCTGCAGGAATTGTATAAAAGAATGGTATTCAACCTCGTGTTCGCCAATATCGACGATCATCTGAAAAATCACAGCTTTATTTACGACGAAGAGAACAATTCCTGGAACCTTGCTCCTGCTTACGACCTAACGTATCCGCTGAATGCGCTGAACAATTACCTCAGAGTTACGCGCGCACTAGCTGTTAATGGAAAGCGCGAAGGGATTAACGGCGACGATCTCCTGGAAATTGCTGCAACCTTTGCCATTAAAAATCCGAAAGGCATTATCCGGGAAGTCCAAAATGCTACTGCATTGTGGCCGTCTGTTGCAGCGCAGACAGGCGTTCCGGATGCCGTGATTACTGCTATCGGCAATGCGTTCGAAACCTTCCTTTCTTAAAATGAGAACCGTAACATTTCCCCTATCCGTGATTATACTTCCATGAAAATCCTGCTGCTCTTCCTGTTAGTCGCCCAAATCGCTTTCAGCCAGCAAAATATCTCTGCGAATGCCGTTCAGCTCGAGCTCAGCATGCAACACGACGATGGCCCATGTTCGTATTCCCCGACGGCGAACGTTATTATCCGAAATAATTCCGATTCGGTCATTCGTTTTTATGAAAACTGGACCTCTTACGGATTTTACAATTTCCATTTCGAGATCGAAACAGCCGACACCGTGTACTGTATCGTCCGCCCAAACAGACTGTGGTACAGGAATTATCCCTGCAACTACAGCGTCAATCCGGGAGAGTCACTCGTCTTCAGCTTCCTGCTGATCGATACCGCATGCGCTGCTGCACATTCAACCGACGAATACGGCTGGACAGGCTTTCCAACAGAAAAACTGGTGAATGCAACCATCCGCGTAGTGTATGAGCTCGATCCGGAAAACAGCAGCTATCCGTTGCACACCTTCGGCTACGAATTCGTCGAGGGAGCCAAAGAAGGGGAAGAATGGCTCAAAAAGCTTCCCCCTCAGAAACAGCAGTACGTTTTCATTTATGACGAAAAGCTTGTCTCCAATAAATTATGCCTTACGAATAGCACTAAGCAACATTAACGACCCATAAAATGATTCAGAAAGCAATTTCAAATCTTCCGCGTAATCTGCTTCAAACCTTACAGCTGCTTTCGCAGGCAGGCAGGCCCGAAACGATCGTTCCGGCAGCGCGTGCAGAAAGCAGGGAATATGATGCTTATTTTTTCAGCTCGGGCAAACAGATGGTGGAATACCGCTCGGCAAAGATCACACCGACCAAGACCGGGCAGTTCGTTACGTTGTGGAAGCGCAGCGAAAAAGGCCCTATTCAGCCCTTTGACAGCACAGACTCCATTGACCTGTTCATCATTGCGGTACGAAAAGAAGGCTATTTTGGCGTGTTCCTGTTCCCTCGTGCCGTATTGGTGGAAAAAAGAATACTCACAGGCGTTAAAGAAGGAAAACGGGCTATGCGCGTCTATCCGCCGTGGGATAATGCAGCGAATAAACAGGCGCAAAAAACGCAGCTATGGCAATTGGAATATTTCCTGGAAGTCGCTCCCGACGGACCGGCAGACCTCGAACGCGCAAAGAAATTACTGAATCCCTGAAAAGACTGCAGACTAATTAAATACCTTGACCGTTTCCCCGTCGTAGCAGGCAAACACCATCATCAGATGCGAATCTTTGTGCCAGATGTTTCCGGCTTTATCGATCGCTATCGCTCCGGCAAATCCTTCAAATTCCTTTAATTCGGCAAAGGTTTTTTCAAATGCCTGCTCCAGCTGAAAGCCGTCCGTTACACGCGTGGCGATCTTTACGGCAATTCCTGCGCTTACGATGTCTTCGCCTACGCCAGTGCAGCTGACGCCGCAATCTGCATTGGCAAAATTCCCGGCGATCGTGGCTGAATCGGAAATTCTTCCCGGCATTTCAAAGCCTTTTCCGCCTGTCGAAGTCGAAGCGGCAATATTTCCGTCCTTGTCCATGGCAACGCAGCCAACGGTCCCAAGGCCGAATGTGCCTTTCTTTTCTTCGTATTCAGTTCTGCGCTGCTCTGTTTCGGGATTGAAGAAAGGAATGCCTTTTTCGCGCGCAAATTTCAGGGCGCCGGAACCACCGAGCACGCGATCTTCCACATGCAGCAGCTTTTCGGCTACACGAACCGGGTTCTGAACATCTTCGATATTCATCACACCGCTGAATTTTTTGCTCACACCGTCCATCACCGAAGCGCTCATACGGATCTTTCCGTCACTTTGTACCTGGGAACCATAACCCGCGTTGAACAGCTCGTCGTTCTCCAGGCGTTCTACGGCATAGATCACCGTTTCCAGCGCTGTATGGGTTTGCAGGTAGTTGTAGGATTTCATGACGATCTCCGTGAGTGCATGCTGTTTGGCAATTTTCGTTTCCGCATTGGTGCTCGATTCACTAAAGAATCCGCCGTGTAGGATGATTTTCATTCTTCAATATCTATTACAGGATGCTGGTGAATCTCAAAAGAATGCTGACTGAGATTGTATTCATCCATGTCGCTCATGGCGTGTACGATAATATTTTTGATCGATATCGGGGTTCCAAGCTCTACCTGGGTGAGGCTTGTATCCGTAATGTGCCGGCCGTCAACGAGAATAACTGTTCCGGATCCCACTGCTTCCATGATATTGCCTTCGCGAATGAACAGCCCGGTATCTTCTCCGAGTCCTATGCCCAGTGTTTTCGGGTTTCCGACAACTGCCTGGAACAGGCGGCCCATACGGCCACGCTGCGTAAAATGCGTATCTACGACTACATCGTCGATCAGGCCGAGTCCACTGGTGATCTTAATTTCTCCTTTCAGCAGCGCCTCGGTGCTCGATCCCTGGTAGATCATGCTTTGGGAAGCTGCGGCAGCGCCGGCTGAAGTCCCCGCATAAATAAATTCTTCCGTTTCGTATTTGCGGAGGATCAGGTCGTGCAGCGGCGTTCCACCGAGAATAGACGTCAGGCGCAGCTGATCGCCGCCGGTGAACATCACTACGTCGGATTGTTCGACACTTTTATAGGTCGCTTCGGCCAGTGCAACTTCGCGCTTGCCGATGTGCAGTACTTCAACATTTGTTGCGCCCAGTAATTCAAAAGCATTTCTGTATTCGTCACCCACTTCCATCGGGATCTGCGAAGCCGTTGTAACAACTGCTATGCGTGAATCTTCTTTATGCTTTGACTCAGCAATGATCCGTTTCAGGATCCCTCTCTCCAAAAAATGATGGTTTTTTGGATTGGACGGATCGAAACGGCCGTCAACATAACTGCCTTTGTCAATTCCACCACCGATAATTATTAATTTTCCAACTGGACTCATACCGTCAAAATTATGTTAAAAATAAATAAAACGACGTGCGAAAACTGTTAATTTTAACTCCCGTCTACTTCTGAGTATCCGGGAAGTCCCCTGGGTTCACAACCACCCGGTTTTTTACCTGATCCCACATCTGGCAACAAACGTACCGTCGCATTTTTCAAAACGCTCTAAGCTCAAAAATCGCGCGAAGCTTATAAAAATCAATTACGTTTTCGCTGTATTACAGGATGTTACGGGAATGCTCAGCTAAAGAAAAAGCAACTGATCTCCTGGAATTCCTTCCAAATGAAGCGCATTGCAGACGATCGTTACGACGCCGGCAGATCATAAAAGTGATTTGTAATACTTTCCGCTCCTTGCCATTCAGTCAACTTTCTGCAGGACAATTTGTTAAAATTAAGATTTCTTTACATTTCATGCCGCTTCCAGCTGGCTTTCAACTGCTCTTTTATTGCTTATCTTCAATCCAAATTTCACACTCCTGATTAAATTATTACGCATGAAAATTCTCAATATTCAAGCTCTCCGAGGCCCGAATGTCTGGAGCACCTATAGAAAAAAACTTATCCAGATGCGTCTCGACCTGGAAGAACTGGAGGAGCTTCCCACGAATAAAATCCCCGGTTTTGCAGACCGTATAAAAAAACTGCTCCCCACGCTCGTAGAGCATCATTGCTCGGAAGACAAGCGCGGCGGCTTCTTTATCCGCATAGAAGACGGAACGTGGATGGGCCATGTGATCGAACACATCGCACTTGAAATTCAGACACTTGCCGGAATGGAAACCGGATATGGAAGAACACGTGAAACCCGAACTCCCGGCGTTTACAATGTCGTATTCAGCTATACCGAAGAAGCGGTCGGCGTTTACGCGGCAAAATCAGCCGTTCGCATTGCCGAAGCGCTTATCAACGGAACGCCCTACGACCTGGAAGCAGATCTCCAGGAAATGCGCGAGATACGCGAAGACGTGCGCCTCGGGCCAAGCACCGGAAGTATCGTCGAAGAAGCCGTAAAACGCAACATTCCTTTCGTGCGACTCGGAACCAATTCCCTTGTGCAGCTGGGCTATGGCGTCAACCAGATGCGCTTCCAGGCAACGATCACCTGCAATACCAGTAATATTGCCGTAGACATTGCCTGTAACAAGGAAGCAACGAAAGACATTCTCAAAGAGGCCTGCATACCCGTTGCCGAAGGTGATATCTGCTACGATGAAGAAGACCTGAAAGCAACTGTGGAACGCCTTGGCTACCCCATCGTTCTTAAGCCTTTTAACGGAAATCACGGGAAAGGAGCCTCCATCAACATCAGAACCTGGGAAGATGCCGTTGCGGGACTCCATTTTGCCCAGCAGTATTCCGGCCGCATTATCGTGGAAAAATTCATTACAGGATACGATTACCGCATCCTTGTGATCAACCACAAGATCGTGGCTGCGGCAAAACGCGTTCCCGCACACATTACCGGCGACGGAAAAAATACCATCCAGACCCTCATCGATCTCACGAATGCAGACCCGAGACGCGGTTACGGGCACGAGAATGTGCTTACACTGATCTCCGTTGACCGCGACACCGAAGAACAGCTGCAGAAGCTCAATTATACCCTCGCATCCGTTCCGGCGGAAAACGAGATCGTTTACCTGAAATCGACCGCTAACCTGAGCACCGGCGGAACATCCATCGATGTAACCGACTCCCTTCACCCCAACACGATTTTCCTGGCCGAGCGCATTTCCCGCGTTATCGGGCTCGATATCTGCGGCATCGACATCATGGCAACAACGCTTTCCGAGCCGCTGGCAGAAACCGGTGGCGCCGTTATCGAAGTTAATGCAGCGCCGGGATTCAGGATGCACCTTGCGCCATCCGAAGGACAACCGCGCAACGTGGCAGCTCCGGTGATCGATATGCTGTTCCCTCCGGGGAAACCGTCGCGTATTCCGATCTTTTCCGTTACCGGCACCAACGGAAAGACAACCACGACGCGACTGCTTGCGCACATGGTGAAGAACAGCGGTTACAACGTGGGCTATACCACAACAGACGGAATTTACGTACAGGATCAGCTGATCCAGAAAGGCGATACCACCGGCCCGCAAAGCGCCGAATTCATCCTGAAAGATCCTTCCGTGGAGTTTGCCGTGCTGGAAACAGCCCGCGGTGGAATTATCCGCGCCGGACTTGGATTTACCAGCTGCGACATTGGGATCATTACCAATATCACCGAAGATCACATCGGTCTCGGCGACGTGCACAACCTGCGCGACCTTGCAGCGGTGAAATCCGTTGTCGTGAACACCGTTAAAAAAGACGGCTGGGCGATTCTGAACGCAGAGGATGAGCATTGCCTGGAAATCGCCGCAACACTTGATTGCAATGTCGCTTATTTTGCCCTCGACAGCAACTGCGAAGCAGTCAACGAGCACTGCGGAAAAGGCGGCACGGCTGCTGTTTATGAAAATGGCGCCATCGTGATCCGTACCGGCGATCACAAGGTGGTCATCGAACAGGTAGCCAACATTCCGCTGACCATCGACGGCAAGGTGAAATTTATGATCGCCAACGCGCTTGCGGCAACACTTGCAGGATACCTCTACGGATTCAAGACCGACGATATCCGCGCTTCGCTGCAGACTTTCCTGCCAGGCGCAACGCAAACTCCGGGAAGAATGAACATCTTCGATTTCAAGCGTTTCAAAGTGCTGATCGATTTTGCGCACAATCCGGCAGGTTATCTCGGAATAGAAGATTACCTGAAACACGTAGACTCAACGCATAAGATCGGGATCATTTCCGGTGTGGGCGACCGTCGTGACGAAGACATCCGCGAGTGCGGAAAGATCGCCGCGCGCATGTTCGACCACATCATCATTCGCCAGGAAAAACACCTGCGCGGCCGCACCGAACAGGAGATCATCGACCTGCTCGTCGGCGGAATGACCGAAACCGATCAGAATATGACCTACGAGGTTGTGCCTAAAGAAGTCGAAGCGATCGAGCACGCCATCAGCATTGCCCGGGAAGGCTCTTATGTAATTGCGCTGAGCGATGTGGTGACCAATGCGATCGCCATCGTGAAAGAGTACCAGCAGAAAGAAGCCGAAAGCCTCGAAAAGGTAGAAGATCCTACCTGAACATAAAAACAGTAGTTTAATAGTATAAAAGACGGTTCTGCAATGGCAGGCCGTCTTTGTTGTTTAGTATCGGATAACTATTTTCTAATTAGCGGCAGATTAAAGCCACTGTCAATGAATTCTTAAAATCCGTACACTTAATAATACCCGCGTCGCTTAAACAGCGCATCGTGGAAATTCGTATAGCTGACAGAAAGCTCGATGCTTCCTCCGCTGTATGCTTTTCTCAGTGCAGAAACGGTGACGTCATAAGACAACCCGAAACGGAATCCGCCGAGATCCACCTGTATGGTCGGGATCAGGGCATCTTTAAGCCGCGCATACGCACCGAATCCGAACGAAGCCTGGTGGCTCAGTCCGGTTTGTTTGGTCCCGTCCCGGAAACGGCGGCGAACGATTCCACCAAGGATTGTTTCGTAGTGTCCTCCCTGTATGAACTGAACGAACTGAGCATCGAATGCCCAGGACGTAGCCGGAATATCCATGGAATAGTTGAGCATTCCTGTATATTTCCGCGACAGCCGCTCGGTACCGCCCGCACGGTATTTCATCGCAGGCTGGTTCACATGGTAAACGGCAAAGCCTGCCTGGAATTTCGTATCGTTATTGCGGGCAAAGGTGCTTTTTCCGCCGTTGAACTGGTAAAAGATCCCCGTCGAGGCATCAATGTAACGGAAGGAATTGAGTGCATCCCCTTCTCCCGATGCGATCGTTGGATCGAAACCTGTTCCGCTCCACTGGCTTTCATACAACAGCTTCGACATATCGCCTTTCCGCGAGCCAAAACCACCCTGTATACCGAGCGACAAACTGCTGCTTTCTCCCAGCGGAAGAATTCCCGAGATGGTTAGCGCACCGGTCTGTATACCGAATTTGGCGTTGCCGCCTATATCGTTGTAAAACGACAATCCTGCACCCAGGTAGGCGCTGTTCCGGCGTGTATCTTTAAAGAAGTTCGCATCCGCCGAAATAGAGGTCGACATAAACTGCGTGTTGGCTCCCAGCCACTGGTTGCGGTGATGGATCACGGCGCGTTCCCAACCGTCATACACGCCAACGGCCCCGGGATTCAGCAGCACGGGCGTTTGAAGGATTTGCGAAAAGTGCAGGTCCTGCGCAAGGCCGGTCAGTGAAAATCCGCCCGCTACGAGAAGTTTAACAAGCTGCTTCATATTTTATCGTGTTACGGTGACGTTGCCCGAGATGGTCTCTGCTTTTCCGTCGCTGAACTGAACGTCGATCATGTACGCATACACGCCGGTATTCACCTTCACTCCGTTGTAGACACCGTCCCACTTATAGGCCGGATCGGAAGACATCACCATGCGATTGCCCCAGCGATCATAGAGGAACCAGGTAAACCGCACGACGTTTTTGCCCACCATTGGCCCGAGCAGATCGTTCAGTCCGTCGCCGTTCGGTGAGAAGCCCGTAGGAAGGAAAATGCCATTGAAGCAATTCATGCCTGTCGGAGCAGGGTCGCAGCCGTCCAGCGGATTGGAACCGTTGGTTATTTCAAAGGAATCGGTCAATCCGTCGCCGTCAGTATCCGGGTTAGTCGGGTCGGTGCCGAGCACGCCTTCGTAAATATCCGTTAATCCGTCGCCATCCGTATCGATTTGACAATCCGGATCGGAATCGTCCGGATCGCATGGATTCAATGGATTGGAGCCGGTTGTTACTTCCGTATTGTCATCAAATCCGTCGTCGTCGGTATCGGGATCGTTCGGGTCGGTGCCGTTCGTCGCCTCGTCACCATTCGTGAGGCCATCGCCATCGGTATCGCAGGCCGAATCGTCCGGATCGCACGGATCGAGCGGATCGGATCCATTGGTGACTTCGGTGCCGTCGTTCACGCCGTCGCCGTCGGTATCGGGATTATTCGGATCGGTGCCGAGCGTCACCTCATCGGTGTTCAGAATGCCATCGCCGTCGAGGTCGGGATTATCGATGATGAAGAATGCCGTTACGTTCTCGGGGGAATTGATGATCATTGCGTTGGTGTCCTGCCCTATGGCCTGGAGCATAGGCCCGGTGGTGTATTCCCAGTGATCGAAAACGTAGCCTGTATTTGCTTTTGCAATAAAGTTCGTGTTCATACCGCCGAAATAGGAAGCTGTCCATGGATAAGTCGGTGCCCAAACGGAGTTCACTTTCACTTCTCCTGCACCCACAGGCGAAACATCGACTACCAGGTTAAAAGGCCCGGTAAGGCTGTAGCAATCGACCAATCCGGTGTTCAGTGCCACGCAGCGCGCATCGATAAAATTACGCAGCGTCTGCACGTTGGCCTGCCAGCCGCCGACTGATCCGCCCCAGCGTGCACAATGTGCGGCCATTTCCGGCTGGATCTGCGCAATACAGCTGTCGAGCAGGTAGTTCATGTAATCGCAGGAAAGATAAGTATTGAGCAAATCGGCGTAGCGTGCAATGTAATACTGTTCCACCATGGGATTTTCATCGATCAACTTCTGGAGAATGTCTGTATGGCCCTGCCCTCCGGGATTCGGAAGGTTTTCTACGTTACACGGATCGGCATTTGCCGAAGGATCGGGAATTCCGGTGTAGTTGGTATAGTGGCCGAATGTGGCGTCCATATCCCAGAGTGCATACCGCCATTTTTTCTTGTCGCCGGCCGGATCCATTCCTCTCCACCACATGGTATTCCAGTTCAGCCAATCCTGGCAAACTACATAGGAGTTGAGTACGAAGTAATCGATGAGGGACTCCCAATTGAGCAAACTGTCCACGTAATGGAAATTCACTGCATTGCCCATGTTGTTGGTGTTGATGTAATTGCGCAGGGAATTCCAGGCAGGCTGTGCATTCGGCGCGCCGTAGTCTTCCCACGTTGAACCCCATGTCTTGAGGTATTGCAGGTTGTATTTATCCTGCTGGTAGTAATGCTCGGTGAAGTCGGCATCGTCTGCTTTTTCGCGGATCTCGTAAACGCCCCAGTACTGTCCGTTCAGGTAGACCACACATGGGCGCCAGGTACGCTCGTCCATTTTCAGGTCTGCTTTCTGCGAAAGCGTGTGCACAAAAGCGTCGCGGATATGTGCGCCACCACCCTCAAAAGGATAATTATCACTGGCTCCCGGTTTCAGGATCAGTCGCTGAAAGCTCGTTCTGTCGGATTCCGGAAAGATCTGGTGCTCGATGTCGTTGTTGTAGCCGAATTCGTCGCGCATGATGTAGTCGAACCCGCGCTGCGGATAAAACCAGGAATCGTTTCCGTGCTTATTGAATTCGCCTTCGCCTCTCCCGGCAAGCGAATGATCGGTTTCCCACAGCTCGAACATTCCCTGCGGAGTGATCTGTGTACCGCCCAAAAGACTGGCAACACTTCCGTTTCCGGCACCTGCGATCGAAACAACAGGAACGGTATGCGTAACGTTGATGAAATACGTTCCGGATTGCGTGAGGCTTGGCTCATCCGCCGAAAAAGCTTTCGCGCGCAGGACAGTTGTTGCCGAAATGCTTACCGGCCCGGCGTAGAGCGTGGAAGTCGTTGTAGGAACGGAACCGTCTACGGTATAGCGAATGGTCGCCGCACCATTGGGACAGGTAATGGCTACGTTCTGCGTGCCACCGTAAAATCCCGGAACAACTGAGAAAACCGGCGTTGCCGTGTAAAAGTTGATTCCCCCGGCATTCGCAGCATTGGGCGTTGGCGTGGTGAACAGCTTCCAGTTCGCAGCGGCATTTGTCTGCCGCCCGATGGAATGGTTGTTCTTGGTAATGTGAACGATCTGAATCGAATCCATGACATTTCCGTTGGGAAGTGTGAGGATGATCCATTCGTTATCGGTTTGCGTCAGTTTAAAATTAGGATGGTATTCTGCTCCCGAAACGAGATCGCGGCCCGAACAGTAAACCATTGTGTAGCTGTTGGGAGCGATCGTTCCCGAAGGAATTTCCCACTTGGTAAGATTCGTTGATTTGTCGGAAAGATAGTATCCCGTAAGGTTAACGGTGGTTGCTCCCATATTGTAGAGCTCGATCCAGTCCTCGCGCTCGCCGAAAGCATCTGTGGGACCTGCAACATTGGAACAGGAATATTCGTTTATGATCACCTGGCCGGCAACTTTCCCGGTGGAAAAAAGCGCAAGTATGAAAACGAGAGAGGAGAGTAGTAAACGTGGAGTCATAAGAGCATTAGTTTCTATCTAGATAGGTAATATTACAAAATAGTTGCCTCGATTTCATATAATTGTTTAAATTCATAACGCTTTTAAGTCAGCCACTTAAAGATTTTACTTCAAATAACCTTCACGCCGGCATCTTTTGACTTAATTTTAATTTAATATTGCCTTCACAAAACAAGACTATGAAACAGGGTATTTTAATTGTTGCTACACTCATTGGCTTAACAGCCTGTAAAAAGATAGAAGGCGAAGGCGGAACTTCGTCCATCAAAGGAAAAGTCCACGTCAAAAATTACAATTCCGTTGGTACCCTGATCAGCGAATACGACGGCGTGAAAGAAGATGTTTACATCATTTACGGAGATGAGGACAATGTCTACGACGACAAAATGGAAGCCAGCTATGACGGCACCTTCGAGTTTAAATACCTGGAAGAAGGAACCTACAAGATCTTCGTCTACGAAGATTGCCTGACCTGCGGAAGCGGCGACACGGCAGTTGTGCAGACGGTCACCATCGACAAGAAAAAATCAACTGTAGATATCGGTAACATCATCATTAAAAAATGACGAAGTACCTCCTGCTTCCCTTCTGTCTGCTGCTGCTGAACGCGCATGCGCAGGACCGTTCCGAAGTCTGGTTCGGGGCCGGCGTTAAAAGCGAGCTGGTTAAAGACCTGATGTTCGGTGTACAGACGAATGCCCGTGTCCGCACGGATGGCAGGCTGCAGACGCTGTTCCAGGAAGTGAGCATCAAAAGCGAGCACATCAAATGGTTCCGTCCTTCGGTCGATTACCGATTCATTGCTTCTTACGCCAAGAACGGCAATACCGATTACGGCAACCGGATCAACCTGAATGCTGATTTCCGCCACAAGTTCGGCGATGTAAAAACAGGTGTCAGGGGCCGCTACCAGCTTTTCCTCGGAAATGCGCTGCTCACCGGGACCGATCTCGACCCTTCGTTCAGGATCAAACCTTATGTGGAATATACGATTCCCAAAACGCGGTTCACGCCCGAAGTATCCGCAGAGTTTTTCTACAATCCGCAGAACGGCCCTACCGGCGATCGCTTTAACAGGATCCGTCTCGGCCTCTCGCTCGGCATCGACCTTCCCGGCCCCAATACGCTTGGCCTGACGTACTATTACGGAAAGCGCTTCAACACCGGGAATCCGTACAACGAGCATATTTTCTCGCTGGAGTATTCGTACGAGTTCAAAAAAGACAAGGACAAAAAGAAGAAAAGCAAGCCTGTTTCGAAGAGTAAGAGTATCAGAAGTCTTTAAATCGGAAGACGATCCATGTATGTCCGGCATGTATCCCGGACGTACAGACTATGATGCATTCCGGACGTACTAATACAGAACGTCCCGTCTCTGGCTATCCAGCTTCAGCAGGATAAAGAGCATAATGGAAAACGACATCATCGACGATCCGCCATAGCTGAAAAATGGCAGCGGAATCCCGATCACCGGCGCAAAACCGATGTTCATCCCGATGTTCACCGCGAAATGGTAAAAGATGATCATCGCCACGCAATAGGCGTATACGCGGTTGAATGTCGAGCGCTGTCGTTCGGCGATCATAACGATGCGTATGAGCATGAACATGAAGAGGAAAACGATCGCGAGGCTTCCCATAAATCCCCATTCTTCCGCCAGCGGACAAAAAATAAAATCGGTCTCGCTCTCCGGCACGTGATTGGACTCCACACTGGCAACGCTCGCCTGCTGGTAGCCCTTCCCGAACATGCCTCCCGAGCCTACGGCAGCCATCGCACGGTTACGGTTGTAATCTTCGCCGTCCGGATCTTCTTTCAGTCCGAGGAACAGCTCGATGCGGTCTTTCTGGTGCTTTTTCAATCCCTGAAACGAGAAGTTGACGCCGGCGCAGATCCCGGTCGACAGCAGGAAACCGATCAGCACGATCACGGTTACTTTTCCCTGGTCGCGCCTGGAAGAGATCCAGCGCAGCAAGCCGTATGCAGCCAGCGCAATGATGAACAGCACGGCCATGATCCCGTAAAATCCGGGGATGAGCACGCCGGGCATAAAGCTGAACTCGTATTCGTTGTTGCTCATCAGCAGGGTAATGAGCGAAAGGATCACGATAAAAAAGAGAATGGGAATGAAGTGGCTTCCCACCCACGTCTCCTTAAACTTAACACCGGGAATGCTGTTCACCAGCTTTAGTACGATGGGATCGAAGGTGATGCCTTCGCGGTACAGCACAAAGAAAAACGACGTAAAAACAACGAAGGTACCGGCATCCGGCTGCAGGAGGATCATCACCATCGGAACGAGTACGATCCCCAGCGCGAGGAACACCGTTTGCAGGTTCTGCTGCTTGATGTTCACCGAATTGATGTAACTGGCCAGCGCAATAGCGGTTCCGATCTTGGCAAACTCCGCCGGCTGTATTCCCATCGAGCCGATCCCGAGCCAGGCATGTGCACCGTTGACGGCGGGCATGAACAACACGACGATCAGCAGAACGAATGTGAACAGGTAGATCGGCACGGCAAATTTCCGGTAAATATCCGCGTCGATGAGGAAGACCAGCAAGCCGAGAAAGCAGGAAAAGCTCACCCATAAAATCTGCTTGCCGTATTTCTGCGAAAAATCAAAAATACTGGGGTGCAGCGGATTGTACGCCGCAGAGTATACATTGGCGATCCCCATTCCAAGCATGATCACCACGACGGCGAAAAGCCACCAGTCAACATGCTGCGTTAAGGAATCGTCTCTTCTCATTTTTTCGGCTTCTTCTTCTGAACAACGCTCAGGAGGTTGGCGTTCATGATGCGTGCTTCTTTTTCCTTATCGGCGATCGTTCCTTTCAGGTATTTCTCCATCATCAGGCTGGCGGTCGGCGCCGCCCATGTTCCCCCGAAACCGGCGTTCTCGATGAATACGACGATCGCGATCTTCGGTTTGTCCATTGGCGCAAAGGAAATAAAGATGGAGTGGTCTTCCCCGGCGGGGTTCTGTGCTGTTCCGGTTTTTCCGCAAACGATGATGTTGCCGTCGAATGCTCCGCGGTGGGCTGTTCCTCCGGGCGCATAGACTGCACGGCGCATCCCTTCGATCACGGCTTCGAAATGCTCTGCGTTCACCATGGTCTGGTGTTTCTTGCTGAACTGCGGCAAAGGTCCGGAATTCCCGATCGAACGCACGAAATGCGGTGTAAAATACCAGCCTTTGTTGGCAATGATCGCAGCGATATTCGCCATTTGCAGCGGTGTCATTTTAACCTCGCCCTGCCCGATCGAAATGGAGCGGATGGTGGAAAAAGCCCAGGTATGATGGCCGTACCACTCGTCGTAATAAGCTGCATCGGGGATCAGTCCCGGGCGAAGCCCCGTAATATCGGTATCGAATTTCTGGCCAAGGCCAAAGCTGTGCATGTATTCCGCCCAGCGGTTGAGCCCCACTTCCGCATCGGCGAACATGCTGCGTTTTTTACCCTGCTGGATGACGCGGCGCACAACGTAGTAGAAATAAGGATTGCACGAATGCTTGATCCCGTCTGGAAGATTGCCGGCGCTCGGGTGATTGTGGCAACCCACCATGCTTTTATTGCACGGAAAACCGGATTCGGGAGTGATCACACCTTCCTGTAAGCCGATGAGCGCCTGCAGGAGCTTGAAAATGGATCCCGGGGGATATTCTGCTGCCAGCGGACGCGGGTAAAGCGGTTTGCCTTCATCCTGGTTCAATGCCGGATAGTACTGGTCGGTATTGCGTTTCCCCACCAGCAGGTTCGGGTCGAAGCTCGGTGCGGAAACCAGCGCCAGGATCTCGCCTGTTGACGGTTCAATCGCAACGATGCAGCCGCGCTTGTTCTTCATCAGCTGCTCGCCGTAGACCTGCAGGTTGATGTCGACACCGAGCGTAAGCGGCGGACTTTGTTTGGCGATGGTATCGTATTTTCCTCCTGCGTAGGACTCGATCGCGTTGTTCATCGCTGAAGTTACGATGTATTTAATGCCTTTCTGTCCGCGCAGCTCTTTTTCGTAATACCGCTCGATCCCTGCCCGGCCGATGTAATTCCCGCCGCGGTAGAACCGGTCTTTCTCGATCTCCTCGGCATTTACTTCGGAGAGGTAACCAAAGATATTGGCGCCGCCCGCAAAGGGATAGCTGCGCATGGAGGTCAGGTCTTCGTAAAAGCCGGGAAATTTCTCGAGGTGGGGAGCAATGCGCGTAATGTCATCGATGGTCATTTCCTTGATGAACGGATAAGCGCGCTGCTTCTGGTAATTCTGCTGGGTTTTTCCGGTATGTGGATTTTTGTAGGTTCCTTCGCCTTTTTTGATCGCGTAAAAACGCTGTTTCACCTGCAAAGGCGTCCAGCCGATGAGCTTCGCAAAGGCATTCGTGTCGAGGTCCCTGATGTCTTCTTCTTTCATCATCAGGTTGTAATAGCTGCGGTTGGTGACGATCTTCTTACCGTTCCGGTCGAATACGATCCCGCGCGGAGGTGTGATTTCCTTGCGCTTCTCGGCGATCTCCTGCGCACGCAGCTTCCAGGTATCGTCGACCACCTGCATGAAAAAAAGGCGAATGAGGTAAACGATCCCCACAAGGATCACAAATACGAGGATCACATATTTTCGGGCATCTAGGTTCATCGTTCGCTTTTATTCCTGGATACAAAGATAAGCTGAACAAGTAAGCTGAGCACAAATGAAAGCACGACGCTTAAACCTGTCTTTTTCAGTACCATGAGCAATTCGTTCAGCTTGAAATGCTCGATCAGGAAATACCAGGTATGATGGATGAGCAGCAGCAGTCCGAACGCGTAGATGAACCAGCGATAGCCCATTTCATAGATATTACCTTCCACCTCGCTTTCGTAGCCGTCGCGCGGAGCCAGCAGCTTGAAAATAACCGGGCGGAAATACGCAAAAACAACAGCCGCCGAAGCGTGCAGCCCGAACGTGTTCGAAAACGCATCGATGGAGATCCCCAGCGCAAAGGAAACGAGCAGCAGGGGAACGGTGGTCATTTCCAGCGGAAGCAGCATGATGAACAACGGATACAGCATGGGATAAATTCCCCATCGGAGCTCCAGGTTGTTCAGGATCAACACCTGTACGAGCACGAACAGGACAAAACGAATGCTATGTAACAGTATTTTTCCCATCTACAGATCTTCCTCTTCTACCGGTGCCGGAATGTGTTTTTCTACGTCTATCAATTCCTGCATCATCAGGTTCTTCACTACGTAAACGTGCTGAATGGAGCGGAAATCTTCGGAAAAGCGAACGGTGATGTCCCACAGCGGTTTTCCTTCGATGAAGCCTTTCTTTTCAACCCTTCCAACGAGGATTCCCCGAGGAAAGATCCCTGATCCGCCGCGTGTAACGACTTTCGACCATTTTTTCACGACCATGTCATTGGAAATTCCGCTGATGGTACCGCGACGCGCATCTTCTCCGTTCCATTTCAACAGTCCGAAAGCGCCGCCTTTTTCGAGCATTACGTCGATGTTGATATTCTTGGTTAAAACGGTCTTTACGATGGAATAATCCGTGCCCACATAATGAATAACACCTACGACTCCACGGGAAGAGAAAACACCCATTCCGCGCTCAATGCCGGAGATCTGCCCAATGTCAATGGTCATGTAGTTATCGCGCTTGTCGAAGGTGCTGTTGATCACCGTTCCGGGAATGTAGGTGTACTGTTGTTTAAAGGAAGTGTCGTCGATCGAAATGGCGCCTTTTTCCACGCGGTAAACGGACTGACGAAGCTTTTCGCGCAGCCGGATGTTTTCCCATTCCAGCTGCTTATTGGTGTTCTCGAGATTGAAATGTTTGGTAACGTCGTTGCGCACTTTCAGTACTTCGGCATTGAATGCTCCGGTGGTGGTGAGCAACTGCAGCTTCGGAAACTCGCTGGACGTAAAATAAGTGTACAGCGCAACTCCCTGCAGGGCAGCAAAAACAAGGAAAATCCGGAATCTCAGATAAAAAGCAATCAAATTGCGCATGCCACAAAAATAGTGAGATAAACTGATTCGGTTCATTGCTTTCAGAAAATAAGTTTTCTGAGTATCAGCGCGTCCGAAGCGTCGGCTGAAAAAGGGATTTGGCAGTGAAAAGGAGTCGCCTGGGAGTTGTTGTAAACGGGTTAGAACTCAGGAATTCCACCCCCTCTCTTTCTCTCCGCCAATTGGCGGAAGAGTGGATCACTGTCTTGTTTTTTACGCTATCGTCCTAAAGGCCGGACATAGCACGAAATACATCTGTGCAAATCCATGTCATCAGTGGCAAAGAAAAAAAAGACCGTACTCAGAAAAACGAAAAGGTAATCCCGAAAGCAATGGGCTGCAAGCCGGTACTTTTGTCGGATTTGAATTGTTTGGTAAGCGAATAATCGGCAAACAACGCCCAGTTGCGGATGCCGAAACGGGCATGAACGCCGTAGAAGAACGGATCTTTATCGAAGAAAAACCGGTCTTTGATGACCACCTGCTCGGCCTTGTACCACGTTTTGGTGTACATCTGTATCCTGTAGCCGACGTGCGCGCCGACGTGCAGCTTGACCTGCTTCCATTTCGGAACGCGGAAACGGATCTCCAGCGGAATGGCAAATGCGTGGCTTCCGAAGATGGATCTGTCGGGCCCCATATTTGATTTTTCGAACAGCTTCCAGTTCGTGGAACGATTGGCGGAATCGCGGTAAAGCACGCCGTCGTAACTCACGCGCTGGTATCGGTACGAAAGCCCGATCCCGAGTCCGACGGAATTTCCTGCCGTCAGCGGAATGTCCCACATACCGTGAATGTTAAACCCGATGGAATTGGGCTTTACATTAAACAATCCGACGGTATCGCTGACCCAGTCGTTGTAGGAAAGATCGACCATGAGCCGATCGTATTTGGGAGCGCTGTTCTTTCCTGCCGGACGCCAGCCGGTATTGAACCACATGATACCGGGACGGTAGCGCGATGCCACGTCCGGTTCTTTGCCGTCGTACTGCGCCAGTGAGGGAAGTGCGACCAGCAGGCACAACAGGGCTTTAAATCTTTTCATCCTGCAAGCGCTTTTGTTCCCAGTTCCATGAATCCCTTACGGCGTCTTCAACGGTTCGTTTCGCCTCCCAGCCCAGCTCATTCTTTGCAAGCTCCACACCGGCATAGATCTCGACAACGTCTCCTGCCCTTCTCGGTCCGGTTTTCCGGTTGAGCTTTTTCCCGCTGACCTGCTCGAAGGCTTTCACCAGCTCCAGGACGGATGTTCCTTTGCCTGTTCCGAGGTTAAAAACGGCAAGCTGTTCGTGGGTCCGCATGTATTCCAGCGCTTTAATGTGGGCGTCGGCAATGTCGCACACATGAATGAAGTCGCGGATACAGGTTCCGTCGGGCGTATCGTAATCGTCGCCGAAAATCGTGAGCTGCGCCAGTCTTCCGGCAGCTGTCTGAGTAATGTAAGGCAGAATATTGTTCGGTGTTCCCTGCGGCAATTCGCCGATGAGGCCGCTTTCGTGCGCACCAACGGGATTAAAGTAACGGAGCATAACTGTCCGCAATTCCGGGCGGGCGGTAACGGTGTCGCGAATGATCTGCTCACACATGTATTTTGTCCAGCCGTAGGGCGAATTCGGAATGCCTAAAGGGGTCGATTCGTCCACTTTGGCCGTTCCCTCGGGTGTTCCGTAAACGGTGCAGGAAGAGGAAAAGACAAAGCTGTTGACGTTGAATGTTTCCATGACCTGCAGCAGGTTGATCATCCCGGTAAGATTGTTCTGGTAGTAAGCAAGCGGCTGCTCAACGGATTCATTCACGGACTTGAAGGCTGCAAAATGGATCACGCCTTCAAATGTGTAACGGTTGAAAACGTCTGTGAGAAAAGCGGTATCGGTACAGTCACCGCGCTCACAGATCAGCTGTTTGCCTGTGATTTTCTCGAGCGGCTCGATCATTTCCGGCCGGGCATTCGAAAAATTGTCCAGGATCACAGGATCGTATCCCCGGGCAATGAGCTCCACAATCGTATGAGAGCCAATGTATCCGGCGCCTCCCGTGACTAAGATCTTTTTTTTATTCGACATAACAGCGTTAAAGATAGTATTACAATGGACAATGTACAATGGACAGGGACAATTCACAGTTGACAATGAACAGTTGACAATGGATAAGAATTATCAAGGGAGCAATTATCAAGGAGTTAGTTATCAATTATCAAAGGCGTAATTATGAATTATCAAGGGGGTAGGCATCGATCCGGATTTTCCGCGGGGTATAACGGTTTGTCCGGGGCGTATAAGAGGATTGCCGCGAGGTATAAATAAGTTGCCGCGGGGTGTTAGCGATTGTCTGTGAATTGTAATAGAATTGCCGGGACGTGTAATGGAGTTTCCGCGGAATATAATTGAAGTGTCGCGGAGTTTTTCTGTGTCGCCGTGAGGTATAATGGAAGTGCCGCCGCGTGTTAACGTGTTTCCGCAACCTGTAACGAGGTTGTCGAAGGAGCTTAGAGAACTGCCGCGGAGATTCAGGGGTTTGCCGGAAGGGGTGGAGGAATGTAACATTTAAAATGGAAAAGTGAAAAGGGAGTTATCCCGTCGGCAGGCGGACACGGTACATAGAGAACACAGAGAAAACATAGGTTGCAGGCTAACGCCTGAGTTTGTTTCATTTTCTTTTTGTCCCGATGTATTAAACGCCTGGATGGTGCCACCCCTCTCATTCTCCCCCCACAGGGGAGAGGTGGATCACAGTCTTGTTTTTACGAGATCGTCCAGGGCTAAGGCAATTATCAATTGAGAATGATCAAGGGCTAACCCGGGTATTACTCTGGCAGGATCATATCGTCGGGGTGCTCGATGGCCGTTTTGTTGCGGGAGATAAGACGGAGCAATACTTTTATTTCGATGATCTTTAAGCCGAAGATGAGTGCTGTCCACGCGGCGAGCACCAACGGTACCCAGATAACGATGCTGAAGTTGAACCACAGTTTTGCAGCGAGCAGCAAGGCCATAATAACGCCGAGTGTGCCCATTTTGATCCAGGCGCGCGGCTCCAGCCGTTCCTGCATCTTGTAACGCACCACGAACCATTGCAATACGCCGACCACCAGCTGTGTGCAGAAGGTAGAGATGGCAGTTCCCAGCGCACCGTAGAAAGGCGCGAGCATGCAATTCAGCCCGATAGCGATCACGAGCCCGGAAAACGAAATGATGTTCAGCTGCTTCATGCTCCCGTTGGCTGTGAGCAATGTTCCAAACACGATGGTAAAGCACATGGGAATGAAGGAAAGGGCAAGGAAGATCCAGGATTGGTACGACACTTCGACGGCGTCTTTGTAAATGGCGTCAAACAGCGGCTGCACCATTCCGAAGGTAAGCGCAACCATTAAAATGCCGCCGCCGACCAGGATATTGAAGGCATTTGTCATGATCCCGGAAACACTGCTCTTCTCTTTGAGCAATCGCGAAAAAACAGGCAGCAGCAAGCTTCCGAACAGGATCCCGAACATCCAGCAGGCATCGAGCAGGCGGAAGCCCTGGATGTAATAACCGACCTGTGTTCGTCCGTCGTGGTGCAAACGCGCAAGCAGCACGGCATCCAAACGCGTGTAGAGCATCATCAGGATCACCAGCAGGGCAAACGGCAGCGATTTTTTAAAGATGGCTTTGAAGAAAACGGTATTCCACTTCCATTTCGGCAGCCCGACGATGGAAAAATACACGAGCAGCGCAAACACAAGCGAAGAAGTCGATGCGCCGACGAAGATACCGACGAACAGCTTTAGCGAAAGGTGATGAACGAGCGTGGTGTAAAGGATCAACAATCCGAGCACAAGGTAAACGGAACGCTCCATAACGGAAAGAACGGCGTCCATTCCGAAGCGCATCAGTCCGCCGGTATACGCCCTGACGTAATTCACGGTATTGATGTTGACCTGGTGCAGCAGCAAAAGCGCCAGGACCCACCAGTAGCTCCAGCCCATATCGAAGAGCAGGAACAGCAATGTCGTCCAGACGATGTAGACCACCGCGAGGACGATCCGCAAGGTAAACAGCTGGTTGCTGTAATGCCGGATCAGGTGCGGGTGCTGCGCGATGAGGCGCGTCATGAAATTCGTGATCCCCATGTCCATGATCATGGAAAAAAGGAAGGTAAAATTGAGTACTGTCTGAAAAATGCCGTAGGTTTCCGTTCCGAGCTCGTTCTGCATCACGACGTCGACGCCAAAAATAGTAGCCGGTTTCACCAATAAATTGAGAACGAGCGTAATAATAAGGCCTCTTAGGAATAATTGCTGCATCCGGATCGTTTACTCAGCCACAAAGATGAAATTCTGAGTACGATGCACTGCCGGGAGAAAAGGCTCGAGGCCATTCTTTCCCGCTACGAAAATAGAATAATTAAATCCTTTCAGAAGATCGAAGCATTGCGTGCGATTATGGTTGTCCCACAGCTCGGCATAAATAACGGGATGATGCGTGCTCAGAATGCGCTCACCGCCTTTCAATGCAAAATATTCGAAATTTTCAACGTCGATCTTAATTCCCTGGATCACCTGACCGTTCAGGACATTGTCCAGCCGGTCGAGCGGAACTTCCACTTCTTTTCCTTCGTTCCATTCGGTGATGGACTCGTGCTTAACGTGGCTCAGGCCCTGCATAACGGTGGAGCCGTTCATCGGGAGCACCATTTTTACTTTTCCGGGTGTTTCGCCGAGCGCAACTTCGTGAATTTTCGTTTTATCCAGCTTGAATTTTGCGATAATACGCCGAAGGATGGATGCATTGGCCGGCATCGGCTCAAACGCATGAATGGTTGAATTCGGAAGATGGTTTGCCAGGTGCACGGTCATAATACCGAGATTCGCGCCGATATCGAGCACGTCGCCCTTTCCGTCTTTCATCAGGGAAAGGAATACGAAGAAATCGTTTTCTTTTTTATCGGAGCGAAGCGTGCGGATCTTATAGAGTGCGAAAACGTACAAATAGGTTTGAAGCCCCAATAGTTTCTGCAAAATATATTTGATTCCGTTCTTCATTCTTTTCTAAGATGTCGCGAATTTAGGAAAAGTTGGAAACCCGGCAGACAATAAGTGCGGTTATTTCTTGGAAACCTGACTTGTAAACCGTTAAAAATGGCTTATTTTGGGCTTTCGACATGCGCATAGCGATAAATACCCGGTTTCTCCTGGCTTCCAAAATGGAAGGTTTCGGCTGGTATACGTTTGAAGTTGTAAAGCGACTGGCGGAACAGCATCCGGAGCATGAATTCCTGTTTTTCTTCGACCGCGCATACGATCCGAAATTTATTTTCGCGGATAATGTAACACCTGTTGTGCTGAATCCGCAGGCCCGCCATCCTGTTCTGTTTTACGCCTGGTTTGAATGGTCGGTCCGCAGAGCGCTAAAAAAGTACAAAGCCGACCTGTTCTTTTCGCCGGACGGTTATCTTTCGCTCGGATCCCCTGTTCCGCAGATCGGCGTGATCCACGACCTGAATTTCGAACATTACCCGGAAGACATTCCGTGGCAGCCGCGCTGGTATCTCCGCCATTTCTTTCCGAAATTTGCGAAAAAGGCGCATCATATCGTTACCGTTTCACAGTATTCGAAGCAGGACATTTCCAACACGTACGGCATCCCGGAGCAGAATATAACGGTTGGCTGGAACGGCGCTTCGGAAGCGTTTAAGCCGCTAAGTACCGAAAAAACGGAAGAAGTGCACCGCAATGTATCGAACGGCCGCGCCTATTTTATTTTCGTCGGGGCGCTGCATCCACGGAAGAACGTTCCCCGCTTACTGGAAGCTTTCAACCTGTTTGCACAAATGAATGAAGCGATCGATCTGCTGATCGTCGGCGAAAATCTCTGGAAGAACAAACAGCTGGAAATTCCGGACATCGGCGCAGCTGCACAGTCGCGCATTCATTTCACCGGCCATGTGTCGCTGGAACAGCTCACGGAGCTCATGGGTGCTGCTTATGCGCTGGTCTACGTTCCTTATTTCGAAGGATTCGGAATTCCCATTGCCGAAGCGCTTAAATGCGGCGTTCCGGTCATTAGCGGGAACCGAACGAGCCTTCCCGAAGTTGCAGGCGATGCCGCACTTTACTGTGATCCTTTTTCCGTAGAGGACATTTGCGGCAACATGACGGAATTAGCCACGAACGATGCGCTATACCAATCGCTTAAAGAAAAAGCCCTCGTGCGCGGCAAGCTCTTTTCCTGGGACACGACCGCGGCGATCTGCATGGAAGCGATCGAAAAGGTCTACCGTGAAACAACAAAATAACGTCCCGACCGTTAACCCTTAAAACCCGCTTTATGCATCGTCTACTCTTTCTTTTCGCCGGATTGCTGCTGCTCCCGGCCTGCTCGAAAGAGCGCAGGTCCAACCGCGCAGGGCATAAAATGCAGGATTTTATCGTTGCGATCAGCGATTACGCTAAAAGCAAAGATCCGGATTTTGCGATCATCCCCCAGAACGGCGCAGAGCTGCTCTTCACCAATCTCGACAGCGAGGAAGCGCTCAACGACCGTTTGGTGAATGCGATCGACGGTGTTGGCGTGGAAGAATTGTTCTACAACGGCGTTTTTGAAGCCGACGACTACCGCCTGCAAATGCTGCTGAAAGCAAAAACGCGCGTTCCGGTGTTCGTTGCGGATTATGTGACCAGCGACGCGGATATGGCGCAGGCGTTCCAGTACAACACGGATACCGGGTTCAGGGCTTTTCCGCGCAGCTCGGCGAATTACGATTACCTGCAGATCCCGTCGACGGTGTTCCATGAGAACGCGAACAACATCACGAAGCTTTCGGAAACGCAGAATTACCTGTACCTGATCAGCTCGGGCGGTTATGCAGATAAGGAAAGCTTCCTGGCAGCTATACGTCAAACTAACTTCGACCTGGTGATCATCGATGCTTTTTTCGGGGATGACTGGCTCACGGCTGCCGACGTGCAATCGCTGAAAACGAAAGCCAATGGCGGAACGCGGATGGTTGTGGCTTATATGAATGTGGGCGCGGCAGAAAGCTACCGCTATTACTGGCAGGACGACTGGAAGCTGCACAAGCCGCGCTGGCTGAAAAAGGAATACGACGGCTATGCAGACGAGATCTGGGTGAAGTACTGGAAAAAAGAGTGGGAAGAGATTATTTACGGCAACGATAATTCGTACACGAAACACCTGATCGACGCCGGATTCGACGGCGCGTACCTGGATAATGTGGAGGCATTTTATTTTCTGTATTACGACGATTAATCAGATAAAAGACGGAAAGACCGGAGACAAAAGACTGTAGACTTTATAGACTCGCGCAGATTTGCTTCCCTGAACTTCGTTTCCCCGGAGAAGACCGGAAGAGTACGTCCGTCCCGAAAGTTTTCGGGAACATCCCGGACCAACAGACTTCAACAAAAAAACATCGCCCTTTCAGACGATGTTCTCTTAATTTATTGTATTCTGTGTAGCCTCTTTAATCGATTCGCGTGAAACCGGTGTATTTGTGCAGCACTTCCGGAATATTGATCCCTTCAGGCACCTGGTGATTTTCCATCAATGCGGCCATAATACGCGGCAACGCCAGTGCACTTCCGTTCAGGGTGTGTGCAAGATAGCTTTTTTTATCGGCCGCTTTGTAACGCAGCTTCAAACGGTTGGACTGGAATGTATCGAAACGGGAAACGGAGCTTACTTCCAGCCACTTTTCCTGTGCGGCGGAATACACTTCGAAATCGTAGGTCAATGCAGAAGCAAAACCCGTATCGCCACCGCAGAGACGCAGAATGCGGTAATGCAGCCCTAATTTCTCCAGCAATCCTTTTACATGGGCGAGCATTTCGTTCAATGCTTTTTCGGTATTGTCCGGATGCTCTATGCGAACGATCTCTACTTTGTCGAACTGGTGCAAACGGTTCAATCCTCTTACGTGAGCGCCGTAGCTTCCTGCTTCGCGGCGGAAACAAGGCGTGTAGGCCGTCATTTTGATGGAAAAATTCTCGTCCGGCAGCAGCACGTCGCGGTAAATATTCGTTAGCGGAACCTCGGATGTCGGGATCATGTACAGATCGTCGACCGGCATGTAATACATCTGTCCTTCCTTGTCGGGAAGCTGGCCGGTGCCGTAAGCGCTCGCTTCGTTCACCACGTGCGGCGGAATGAATTCCTCGTAACCCGCTTTGTCGGCCTCGTCGAGGAAAAACTGGATCAGCGCCCGCTGCAGCTTTGCACCTTTTCCGCGGTAAACGGGGAAACCTGCGCCTGTGATCTTCACGCCGAGCTCAAAATCGATCAGGTTGAACTGTTTGGCCAATTCCCAATGCGGAACTGCGCCTTCGTGCAGAACGGCTTTTGTGCCTATTTCTTCGACCGTTTCGTTGTCGAGCTCGTTTTTCCCGGCAGGAACAACACTATTCGGAACATTCGGGATCTGGTACAGCAGCTGCGTGATCTGGCTTTCCAGCTCATCTACTTCAGTTTTCAGCGCCGTTTCGTCATGCTTGAGTTGCGTGGTTTTAACCTTTGATGCTTCTGCTTCCTCCGCTTTGCCCTGGCGGAAAAGGTCGCCGATCTCTTTGGCAATTTTATTCAGCTCGGCGGCAATGGTCTCGAGGGACGTTTTTGCCGTGCGCCATTGTTTGTCTTTTTCGAGGATCTCATCGATCGTTGCTGTAACGTCGAGGTTCCTTTTTTTCAGTGCTTCTATAATTTCGTTTCGCTCGGTGCGAATTCTTGTCATTTCTAACATAGCTCTTCAGTTGAAATTCGGCTTGCCTTGCGGGCAAGTTTAAATCTATTAATTTATCCAGGGCTTCCTGGCGCTGTTTATATGCCTGGGGCAACCTCAGGGAAATTGGGAAATTTCCCAACCGCTACCCAATATTCCCCACGAGTTTTTAGTGAGACCGCCGTAAAAATACCTAAAACATAAAAAGGCGAACAACTAATGCTGTTCGCCTTTTCTCAAAAATATTCAAATTCGATTAAGCCTCAGCAGTTTCAAACGGAACTACCGATACAAACGAACGATTTTCTTTTTTCTTACGGAATTCAACCAAACCATCCGTTAAAGCGTATAATGTGTGGTCTTTTCCAATTCCAACATTAATACCTGCATGGTGGTGCGTACCACGCTGGCGAACGATGATGTTCCCTGCGATAGCTGCTTGTCCGCCGAATATTTTTACTCCAAGACGCTTGCTTTCTGATTCGCGACCGTTTTTGGAACTACCGACTCCTTTTTTGTGTGCCATGTTCTTATTTTTTTAGTCTCCGACTTTCGTCCGAAAAATTTACGCTGTAATACCTGTAATTGTGATCTGCGTAAACGACTGACGGTGTCCGTTGCGTTTAACATATCCTTTTCTGCGTTTTTTGCGGAAAACGATAACAGTATCACCTTTCACGTGATCATTAATTTGGGCAGAAACAAGAGCTCCTGTGATAGCTGGGGCGCCAATACTCACTTTCCCACCGTTGTCGATCAACAAAACACGATCAAAATCTATTTTTGATCCTGCGTCGCCACTCAAACGGTGTACAAAGATTTTCTGGTCTTTCTGCACTTTGAATTGCTGCCCTGCTATTTCTACGATTGCGTACATAACAGTTATTTTTAATTTATTTGGACGACAAAGATAGCATTATTTTTCAACAAGGTAGTGCTGACAGCGGTTTTTTATGGAAAGCGGTTGAAATTCCGGGGATTCATCTCTCATGGAACCAAAAAAAACCGCCTTCCACACGTTGGTGAAAAGCGATTCTTATTTATTATGAATCAACTGTTAGTTCGTTTTCTTCGGCATTACCACTGCATCGACAACGTGTGTAACACCGTTTTTGTCAGCAACATCGGCGATCGTGATCTGCGCGCCATCAACGTACCATTTGCCATTTTTTTCTGTCACTTTAAGGCTTTCACCCTGAACCGTTTTCAGCATTTGTCCGTCTTTCAGGTCTTTTGACGTGTAAGTTCCGGGCACTACATGGTACGTAAGGATCGATGTCAGCTTTGCTTTGTTCTCCGGTTTAACAAGGGTTTCCACCGTTCCTTTCGGCAATTTGTTGAAAGCTGCATCCGTAGGAGCGAATACCGTGAACGGGCCCGGTCCTTTAAGCGTTTCCACCAGACCTGCTGCCTGAACGGCCGCTACCAGCGTTTTGTGGTCTGCAGAACCCATTGCATTATCGACAATGTCTTTCGAAGGGACCATTTTCGCGCCGCCGACCATTACGTAAGTTTCTTCTTCCATCGGCATGTCCTCATCCATGTCTTCGTCCATCTCGTTGGCCTCCATGGTCGTTTGCTCTTTCATGCCTTCTTCGTCCTTATTGCCGCCGCAGCCAGCCAGTCCGAAAGTTACCATTGATGCAACAACGGCAACTGTTAAGATTCTCTTTTTCATAATCATCGGGTTTAATGGGTTTGAGATGTATTAACGTCCAAGTTACCGTTATGGATTTCAGTCCGCACTATCGGATTTGCCAAAAAAAGTGAAGGGTTGTTGTAATGAGACAGGTCTTGAGGAACGCGGTTGATGTAGTGATGCCTTTTATGGGTGGAAAACGTTAACAGGAAGCCTCCCATTGCTCCCCCTTCCGCGACTGGCGGCGGGAAATAAAAAAGCGTTCTGTCAGAAATGACAGAACGCTTCGTTTTTATAAACAGGAGGAAAATTATTTTACCTCTTCTTCGTCTTTTTCAAATACTCTTTTAGGACGCATCGACTGGGCGATACCAAGTGAAATCCAGAATGGAAGAATGAAGCCCATCAGGAACAAAAGCATCCAAAATGCCATTCCACCAATTAAAAGAAACAATACAATTCCTAAAATACTCATCTTGTTGCTATTTTTGTGCCTGCACCGCAAGCGAGTTCAACTTTCGGAGGTAAAAATAGTAATAAATAGTAAACAACCATAGAAATGGATTTTAGAATTGAAAAAGATACAATGGGCGAAGTGAAGGTGCCTGCTGATAAATACTGGGGCGCACAAACCGAACGCTCCCGCAACAACTTCAAAATCGGGCCGGAAGGCTCTATGCCTGTTGAAATCGTACATGCATTTGCTTACCTAAAGAAAGCCGCGGCCCACGCCAATCACGAGCTCGGCGTATTACCCGTAGAAAAAAGAGACCTGATCTCCCGTGTCTGCGACGAGATCCTGACGGGACAGCACGACAAAGAGTTTCCGCTGGTGATCTGGCAAACAGGTTCGGGAACGCAATCAAACATGAACTGCAACGAGGTGATCGCCAACCGCGGACACGTACTGCAGGGCGGCTCGCTGAACGACGAAGAAAAAGTACTGAATCCGAACGACGATGTGAACAAATCGCAGTCTTCCAACGATACGTATCCTACGGCCATGCACATTGCGGCTTACAAAATGACCGTCGATATTACGATCCCGGGAATGCAGCTGCTGCGCGATGCGCTCCAGAAAAAAGTAGAAGAATTCAAACACATCGTTAAAACCGGCCGTACGCATTTCATGGATGCTACGCCGCTGACGCTGGGTCAGGAATTCAGTGGTTATGTTGCGCAGATCGATTATTCACTGCGTGCGATCAATAACGCGCTGGTAGCCGTTCAGGAGCTTGCGCTCGGCGGAACAGCCGTTGGTACGGGGCTCAACACGCCAAAAGGCTACGACGTGCTCGTTGCAAAGAAAATTGCCGACTTTACCGGCCTTCCGTTTATTACAGCTGCCAATAAATTCGAAGCACTTGCCGCTCACGATGCAATGGTGGAGCTGTCCGGAGCCCTGAAACGCTCCGCAGTTGCCCTGATGAAGATCGCCAATGATATTCGTATGCTTTCTTCCGGTCCGCGCTGCGGGATCGGCGAGATCATCATTCCGGACAACGAGCCGGGATCTTCTATCATGCCGGGCAAAGTAAATCCTACACAGCCGGAAGCCCTGACAATGGTTTGCGCGCAGGTAATGGGGAACGACGTAACGGTTTCCATCGCCGGTTCCAACGGACATTTCGAGCTGAACGTGTTCAAGCCGGTTATTGCTGCCAACGTTTTGCAATCTGCCCGCCTGATCGGCGACGCCTGCGTTTCGTTCACCGAAAACTGTGCGAAGGGAATCGAAGCAAATCTTCCGAACGTTCAGAAGCACCTGGAGAATTCCCTGATGCTCGTAACAGCGCTCAACACGAAGATCGGTTACTACAAAGCAGCCGAGATCGCGAAATATGCACATAAAAACGGAACAACGCTCAAAGAAGCAGCCGTTGGACTGGGCCATGTCACTTCCGAAGAATACGATACGATCGTCGATCCTTCAAAAATGATCGGAAGCCTGGACTAAAAATTTCAGAATTCAATTATACGGTCTCCGGTTGCTGAAAAGCGGCCGGAGATTTTTTTGGATGTAAGAGCGCACGAGTTCAGGAACTCAGGATAGGTCACGCCGATCTCGCAGATGCACGCGGAGTGGAATGGATGCCTGAATTTTAAGACAACACCGAAGACTAAAAGACTGTCAGACTAAATCACTCATCCACCTCGTTGTCCCGGAAAGCCGAAGGCACAAGGTTCGGAATGATGCGCAGCACGATCGGAAGCAGCAAAGCCCCGCCCGGAAGCAGAAAGATCGCCAGCGCCGGCATCGATTTCACAATGTCCATGAACTGCGTTTTCACCTTTTCCTTTTCTTCTTTGGTCAGCTCTTCTTTCGCCGATTTACTGATCAGGTAGACCAGCTCTTTGCTCTGCCGCAGCTCCGTGGCAAGCTTGTCCTTGTTTCTTCCGAGGATCTTGATCCAGCGCTTCGAAAGGCTGTCGACCATCCGTTCGACGGAATTGGCGTCCTGCAGGAAAACCACGTACTTATTATTCTGCAGAACAAATTGCTGCGAGCTCACAATTGCTTCATCGAGATCGATCTCTTTGAGCGAAAGCCACGTTCTCAGCTCAACAAGAAATGCTTTTTCTTCTGTTAATGCGTCATGATTGGCATAAATCGTAAGCGCAGAAAGGTCCAGTAAATACCGTTTGAAATGCCAGGAATCTACGAGATCCGGCGTCAACTCGTTCAGGGAAATACCCTGTTTAAAGCGCAGCTTGGCAATTTCCCGCTCGTCGCCGTCCAGGTCTGCCGAAGCAAGAAAGGAATCGAAAATAGCTTTCTCCTTTTCTTCGATCTCGCCGTCGGAATACGCGGACAATGAAATAATCGCCAGGGAAAGAATGGCCAGCTCCTGGTAGTCGAAGCGCGATTGATCGCCGGTTACGAGAAATTCCTCGAAGAGCAGCACATCCAGGTAAATGAACGCGTTGTTGAGGTAATTCATCCACGATTTCGTGCTGGTAATGTGCTTGGGAACTTCGGTGCGCTTGTTGAGGATGCGCTCGATCTTTTCTTCTTTGCCTTCTTTGAACAGGTAGCCCAGCAATGAGCCCAGCGAGTTAACCCGGTGTTTCTTGTAGAATTTGACAAGGTCGGAAACGAATGCTTCGCGGTTGAATGCCTGCTGTCCTTTTATCCGGAGATAGGTAAAGAGCTGCGCTTCAAACAGCAAAACGGTCAGCTTCTCGTCTCTCGTCCATTTTTTCTGGTCGAGCTCTTTTGCGAACAATAATTGCGACGGATATCCAAAGACGATTCCCGACTGCGCAAGAAAGTGATGGTTGAACTGATGCACGTCGAGTTTTTTCGGCTGATCCCACGTCAGATCGATCTGACCTGTTTCCGCCAATTGAAAATACTTTGCGATCCAACCTTTCGCTCCAGGTGCTAACATGCTGTAAAATTAAGGAATATAGTGGAGTTGTGGGTCATCCGCAGTTTTTAGTGTACAGCGCGTTCACGCACATTCAATCCACCGAAACGGTGACCGGCTCTTTCAGATTGAACGACCAGGCCGCAAAAATAAGTGACAATGCTATTCCGTAAAGCAGGTGACCGTGACCTGCTCCGGGAACGAAAAATGTGCCGCTGAACACGCCGGCAAAGAAAAGATTGCGCAGGAGCTCGTTGCGACGCAGACGCAGGCTTGCACGATGGTTAAAGATCCTGGTAGCAGCGATCATTGCCGTAAGGAAAAATCCTGCATACAGACTGAATTGCAGCAGGGAAACCTGCGATTCACAGATAAGCAGCGCAATGATTCCGATCGCCGAAGCGGCGTACAAAACGGCAGCATACAGGTGTTTCTTCCTGTCCGGCTCGCACAAATGCTCAATTGACAGACCTTCAGCATCTTTCATGTCTTCCGGAATCCAATCCGGCGGCATCACGAGCACTTTGAGTTTGCTTTTCCAGGAAACAGCCCTGCTCATCAATGTCCAAACGTACCTGTAATGGTGAACGATCGCATCTACCGGATCGCCGTCGCGGTAGTCAGGACTCAGGATCCCGTAGCTCACAGGAACAGTTTCGTCCTGGAACGTCCCGAACATCCTGTCCCAGATCACGAACGTGGAACCGTAATTCTTATCGATGTATACCTCATTTTTTCCGTGATGAACTTTGTGAAGCGAGGGCGTGACTAATACCCATTCAAGCCATCGGACTTTCGGGAAATTCTCCGTATGCAGGAAGAAATCATAGAGGCCTGAAATGATAAACGTCGTAAGCAGCACGGCAGGCGAAAAGCCCAGAACTGCCAGGATTATCCAGAAAGGTATGCGGTAAAGCCCCTGGAAGGGCGAAGTTCTGAATCCGTTCGTAAGATTAAAATGATCGGATGAATGATGAGTAACATGGCCACACCAGAGTAGGGCAATACGGTGCGAAAAACGGTGATACCAATAGGAAACAAAATCTGCCGCGATGTAAGCGAGTATCCAGTGATACCATGTAATCTCAGGCGTCCACAGGCGGAATTTGTCGTAGGTCAGCTGGAGCACAAAAAGAAAAAGCGAAAAGGTTGCGAGCGATGCAATACGGTCGATCGCCCCGATACAGATATTCAGCAGCGTATTTTCTTTCGTGAACCGTCCCGGTTGTGATTTACGTGTAAACCACCATTCGCTCATGGCGATGAGCAGGAAGAAAGGTATAAGAAGGGCGAGCTTGTCCATAAGTTGCGAAAAATATTTTCGAATCCCGAAACTTAAAATAAAAACAGGAACGATTGACGTATCGCCCGGTATTTGCCTGTTAAAGAAACCTAACCAATGTTCCCGTCAAACAAAAAGCCGCGCCGATTATCAATCAGCGCGGCTTCCAATGCCTGTTAGCACCTATTTCTTACAGCTTACGGGCTACTTCAACTTCTTCGTATGCTTCTACTAAGTCGCCTACTTTAATGTCGTTGAATTTGTCGATGTTCAGACCACACTCGTAATTGTTTTTCACTTCTTTTACATCGTCTTTGAAACGTTTCAGGGAACCGAGTCCACCGCTATGGATAACGATACCGTCGCGGATCACACGCACTTTGGAGTTACGCTTGATGACACCGTCTGTTACGTAGCAACCTGCGATCGTACCCACTTTCGTGATGTCAAATGTTTCGCGGATCTCTGCCGTACCAAGCACTTTCTCTTCGATGTCCGGTGAAAGCATTCCTTCCATCGCAGCTTTCAGTTCGTCGATCGCTTTGTAGATGATGGAATACAGACGGATGTCGATCTGCTCCTGCTCTGCCAGTTTGCGGGCAGCAACGGAAGGACGAACCTGGAATCCGACAATGATGGCATCGGACGCGGAGGCAAGATTCACATCGGCTTCGGTGATCGCACCAACTCCTTTGTGAACGATATTCACCTGGATCTGTTCTGTCGACAAGCGCAGCAATGAATCGGAGAGTGCTTCGATGGAACCATCCACGTCACCTTTTACGATCAGGTTCAATTCCTTGAAATCCCCGATTGCCAGACGACGGCCGATCTCATCGAGTGTAATATGTTTCGTTGTACGGAGACCTTGCTCACGGTACAGCTGCTCGCGTTTCGTAGCGATTGCTTTTGCTTCTTTTTCGTCGTCCATTACGTGGAACGTATCTCCGGCGCTTGGCGCACCGTTGATTCCAAGAACGGAAACCGGCTGACTTGGGCCCGCCTCTTTCAGCGACTTGCCGTGTTCATCGTGCATGGCACGAACACGTCCGTACATACGACCTACGAGGATCACATCTCCGACTTTCATCGTTCCTGCGTGAACCAGCATGTTGGTTACGTAACCTTTTCCTTTATCCAAAGAAGATTCGATCACGGCCCCAACGGCGTTTTTGTTCGGATTGGCACGAAGCGCCAGAATCTCAGCTTCCAGCAATACTTTGTCGAGCAAAGCATCGATGTTCAGGTTCTGACGGGCAGAAATTTCCTGGCACTGGTATTTTCCACCCCACTCTTCAACGAGAATGTTCATCGCTGAAAGCTGTTCGCGGATCTTGTCAGGATTTGCTCCTGCCTTGTCAATTTTATTGATCGCAAAGACCATTGGTACGTCTGCTGCCTGGGCATGCGAGATCGCTTCCTTGGTTTGCGGCATCACGTCGTCGTCTGCTGCCACAATGATGATGGCAACGTCGGTGATCTGCGCACCACGTGCACGCATCGCGGTAAAGGCTTCGTGACCCGGTGTATCGAGGAAGGTCATTTTCCGGTTGTCCTTCAAGGTTACCGAATAAGCACCGATGTGCTGGGTGATCCCTCCTGCTTCACCTTCTGTTACGTTGGCGTTACGGATCTTATCGAGCAGGGATGTTTTACCGTGGTCAACGTGGCCCATCACCGTGATGATCGGCGGACGCGTAACGAGGTCTTCTTCCCGGTCTTCGATCTCCGGAATGGATTCCTGGATATCTGCAGAAACGAATTCTGTTTCGAAACCGAATTCCTCGGCAACGATCTGGATCGTTTCGGCATCGAGACGCTGGTTGATGGAAGCGAAGATCCCTAATGACATACAGGCAGAAATTACCTGTGTCGGGGAAACGTTCATCATACTTGCGAGCTCGGAAACGGTTACGAATTCCGTCAGCTTGATGATCTTGTCATCCATTTCAGCCTGCAGTTGTTCCTGCTCACGGCGATTGGACTGGAAGTCACGTTTTGCACGACGGTTCTTGGAGCTCTTGGATTTACCTCCCGAAGAAGATAAACGGGCGAGCGTGTCTTTAATTTCTTTCTGGATATCCTGCTCGGAAGGAGCCGGCTTATCGAAGCGTGATTTGAATCCTCCCGGTTTGGCCGTACCTGTTGCGCCACCCGGACGGTTTGGTCCGCCGCCAGGACGATTGTTCTGGAATCCTCCCGGACGGTTTTGTCCCGGAGCGCCGGTTCCTGTTGCCCCCGGAGTTCCCGGTTTTGCAGGCTCGACTTTCTTGATACGCTTGCGTTTCTTGCGGTCGTCTCCCGGACGGGATGAACCGACAGATTTCGGACGCTCAACCGGCAATTCGATCTTACCGAGAACGGTTGGTCCTGTTAACCGGCGTGTTTCCACGCGGATCGTTTCAATTTCTTTCGGAGGCTCCGGAGTATTATCTGGTTTCTTCACCTCTTCAGCTTTTGCTGCAGGTTCTGAAGTTACCGGTTTCGGATAGTCCGATTTGTCGATCGGGCCATCTTCTTTTTTGCGTTTATCCGGACGTGTTTTCGTGTTCAGCGCATCGAGATCGATACGGCCGATCACCTGGACGCCGCCGGTGTTATCAGGGGCAGGCGTTTCTGCCACCACAGGCTCGGCAGGAGCAGCTTTCACTTCCGGCGCAGCCTCTTCGACTTTCGCTTCTTCGGCTTTCGGCTCAGCTTTTGGCTCTTCCTGTTTCGGAGCTGCAGGCTCTTCCTTTTTCACGGGTTCCTCTGCTACAACAGGTTTTGCTGCTGCAGGATGTGATTTTACGCGCTCAAGGATGGTCTGATCGAAGTCGTCTTCTTCTGCAGCCGGCTGATCATCAGCTTTCACATCGCGTAATGTAATTGTTTCGCGTTTTTCACGTTTTACCGCAGTCATCTTGGATTGCTCCTTCAGATTCTGATCTGCGGCAAATTGTGTACGCAGCATATCGTACTGTTCCGCTTCCAGTTTGGAATTCGGATCTGAATCAATAGCGATTCCTTTCGACGCCAAAAAGTCGACGATTGTAGAAACCCCCACATTTAATTCCCCTGCTGCTTTGCCTAAACGCTGTGCTTTACCGGCCATATATAATGTACTCCTTTTTTAATATTCAGTGCAAAAACACTGTATTTCGTGTCAAAGATAGTCAGAAAGTGTTTAAACTCGGTTAAATCAAGTTTAAACACTTTCCAATACTTAACAATTATTCAAATTCAGATCGCAGAATTTTCATTACTTCCTGCACTGTTTCTTCTTCGAGATCGGTACGCTGAACTAATTCTTCGACTGTTAATTCTAACACAGATTTTGCCGTATCACAACCAACTGATTTCAATTCGTCGAGAATCCAGCTGTCGATTTCGTCTGCAAATTCTTCCAGATCCACGTCTTCGGAATCAGCTTCTCCGTCTCTGAAGACATCGATCTCGTATCCGGTCAGCTTACCTGCCAGGCGAATGTTAAATCCACCTTTTCCGATCGCCAGGGAAACCTGGTCCGGCTTGAGGTAAACGCTTGCACGCTTCTGCTCTTCGTCGATCTCGATGTTCGTGATCTTAGCCGGAGACAGCGAGCGCTGGATCAGCAATTGCGGGTTGTTGGTGAAGTTGATCACGTCGATGTTCTCGTTGCGCAGCTCCCGAACGATTCCGTGGATACGCGAACCTTTCATACCAACGCAGGCTCCGACAGGATCGATACGGTCATCGTAAGATTCCACGGCAACTTTAGCTCTTTCACCCGGTTCGCGAACGATGCGTTTGATGGTGATCAGTCCGTCGAATACTTCCGGCACTTCCAGTTCGAACAAACGCTCGAGGAATTCCGGTGCGATACGCGAAAGAATGATGACAGGGCTGCTGTTGCGCATATCCACTTTCGATACGACTGCACGGATAGATTCTCCTTTTTTGAAGTAATCGGATGGGATCTGCTCTGATTTCGGAAGGATCAATTCGTTTCCTTCGTCGTCGAGTACCATGATCTCTTTCTTCCAGACCTGGTAAACCTCACCTGTGATGATCTCACCGATGCGCTCTTTGTATTTCTTGTACAAATGATCTTTCTCCAGCTCGAGGATACGGGAAATCAGGTTTTGGCGAAGCGAAAGGATGTTCCGGCGACCGAAGTCTGCAAAACGGAATTCTTCCGAAGCCTCTTCCCCGATCTCGAAATCCGGTCTGAGCTTGATAGCGTCTGAGTAGGCGATCTCTGTATTCTGATCTTCTACTTCGCCGTCTGCAACAATTTCCTTATTCACGAAAATCTGAACGTCACCTTTGTCAATGTTAACGATCACATCGATGTGTTCATCCGTGTTGAATTTCTTTTTCAACATTGCACGGAAAACGTCTTCAAGGACATGCTGCATCGTTTGTTTGTCGATGCTTTTGAGTTCTTTGAACTCCGAAAACGAATCTACCAGTTCCAAGCTGTTCATAGCTTATCTATTTAAATGAAATAACAATTCTTGCTTCTACTATGTCAGTAAAAGGCAGCTCGCGCTGAACCTCTACTGTTTCTTTTTTCTTCTTTCCTTCGATCTCGCGCTTTTCTTCCCAGCTTACCACAATGCTTTCTTCTTTCACTTCGGTCAGCTCGCCTTCGATCTGCTCACCGGATTTCAGCTGAACTTCCACTCCGCGGCCAACGTTCTTTACATACTGTGCGTGAACACGTAAAGGTTTGTCGAGCCCTGCAGAAGAAACATGCAGCTCAAAATCCTGCGACTCGCGGTCGAGGTTGTGTTCGATATTGCGCGAAACGGACACGCAATCTTCAACGGTTACACCGCCTTCATGCTTGTCCAGTTCCAAACGGATAACGTTCCTGGAACTAATAGTGAGCTCGACGATAAACAATCCGTTATCGCGTTCTGCCATGCGTTCTTCCGCCAGATCCGTAATTAATTTCTTTGTAATCATAGGAGATAAAAAGAGGGGACTTTCGTCCCCTCGTTCTTGTAATGTCTACTGTATAACGATGCAAATATAAGCAATTTGATTTGATTTACAAGTTTTTCGGAAAATTCCGGGCCGATCTATTCAATCGTTATATAAATCGTGTCCGGCACCGCATTACAGAACGGAATGTCGATGCCGGTCGTCTGTGCAGGCTGTAATCCGTTGACGAACGACCATTTGACCGTGTGCGTTTGCTTCGCTGCGATGTAATCATCGTACTTGATGTATTTGCTCTCGTCGTTGTCAAACTGATGGTAAACCGGGAACACGGTGTCGTGCAGCGGCGTCGGCATCGAATAGGATTCGGGCGGCGCGGATTGGTGCTGAATATGCAGTACATCATTTGCAGACGCATAGGCATTCAGTGCTTTGACCTTCACAACCGAGCCAGCGGTACGCCCGAGGCAAAGATCACCCAGGTCCAGGCGTCCGTGCGGAATCTGCGTGATCTGCAGGTTTTTCACCGACAGCATAATATACCGGAGCTTCAACGCTTTGAATGTAACGGAAAACCGTCCCTGCGCATCGGTCACGGCCTCACCCACCCTGACGCTTTTGGCACCGCCGACACGTACGGAATAAAAAGAAACGGTCTCATTTGCGACCGGCGTTCCATCACAGGATAGCAGAATGCGTCCGCTCAGGGAAACTTCTTTTTTGCGGCAGCTGCTTCCACCGAGCATAAGCAGGGAGCATAAAATAACGGGTAGTATTTTCATAGTGTGCTGATTAGGCTGGCAAAGTAACACATCTTTTCAGCGGTTCAAAATCAGGCGCCAAAAATACCCTGTGGAGGTGATGACCGAGGTGCCCTGTTTAATTCAACTCCAAACGGATCAGCTCTATGCGACGGTCGGAAACTTCTTCGACGTACAGCTCGCCCTGTTCGATGTCAATGGTCGCGCCGGCTTCCGGGATGCTCTCCAGCTCGTGAATGACAAGCCCGCCGATGGTGTCGTAGCCTTCGGATTCGGGAAGCGACAGGCCGAATGTTTTGTTGATGTGCGAAATTTCGGCACGGCCGGAAAACCGGAAGACTTTTTCCGATACCTGTTCCTGGAACCATTCGACGTCGTCGTGCTCGTCCTCGATCTCGCCGAAGATCTCTTCGATCACGTCCTCGATGGTCACAATTCCGGCTGTTCCGCCGTATTCATCGACCACGACGACAATGCTGCTGCTTTGCTTGGTGAACATTTCCAGCAGCTCTTTGCCGGGAATGGCGGCCGGTACAAAAGAGATGGGGCGCAGCAGCTGTTTGATGCTCTGTGGACGCTTGAACATTTCGTAGGAATGAATGTAGCCGATGATGTTGTCGACGGTATCGCGGTAAACGAGCAGCTTGGACAAGCGTGTCTGTATGAACATCTGCGACACTTCTTCGATGTCCGCTTCGACCTCGACGGCAACGATCTCTGTTCGCGGGATCATGCAGTCGCGGGCTTTGATGCGCGAAAAATCGAGCGCATTCTGCAGGATCTGCATTTCATTACCCAGGTCGGCTTCGTCCTCCATTCGCTCGTTCATGTCGGCCACGAAATGCTGCAGGTCGGTTTTGGAAAATACTTTTTCGGATTGTTCGACCCGGATACCGAAAATGCGGAGAAATCCGTGACTGAGGAACACGACCAGCTTCGTGGGAATGAACAAAATGAAATAAAGCGATGTCATTGGCAACAGCCCGACGCGGAAAAAGGCATTCGGATTGAGCTGAATAAGGGCTTTGGGCAGAAATTCGGCCACGATGAGCACGACCATGGTGGAGATCACGGTTTGCAGGAGCAAAATGGCGAATTCGCTGTGAATGCCCCAGCCCATGATAACGGGATTGAGCTGATCGGCGGTGTAAATGCCGAAAATTACGAGCGCCAGGTTATTGGCCAGGAGAATGGTTGCCAGGAAATGGCCCTCATTACCGTAGAATAATCCGAGAATGTTTCCGAAAAAGGTGCCTTTTGTACGGTCGAGCTCGACTTTCAGCCTGTTGGAAGAAACGAACGCCATTTCCATGCCCGATGTAAAGGCAGAAAAAAGGATCGTTCCGAGAATAACAATAAGATCTGAGTCCATTAGCTGTATTCGACCTGAAAAATAAGGAAAAAGACGCTACGATTTCACGTCAAATCCGATATCCTTTCTAAAATACGCTTTATCGAAGCTGATCTTTTCAATGGAACGGTAAGAACGCTCCAGCGCGATCTCGATATTTTTCCCGTAGGATGTAACGGCCAGCACGCGTCCGCCGTTCGAAACAACGACCGGGCCGTCGCTCGCGGTTCCTGCATGGAACACGATGCTTTCGGTAACGGAATTGAGTCCCTGGATGGCTTTTCCTTTTTTGTATTCTTCGGGATAGCCGCCGGAAACCATCATAACGGTGCAGGCGCTGCGCTCTTCGAACTGCACGTCGCACTCGGAAAGCGTATTGGTAGCAACCCCTTCGAGCAGGTCGAGCAGGTCGGATTTCAAACGCGGCATTACGACCTCCGTTTCCGGATCGCCCATGCGGCAATTGTATTCGATCACGTAAGGCTCGCCTTTGACATTGATGATGCCGAAGAAAATAAATCCTTTGTAGAGAATGTTGTCGGCTTTAAGGCCTTTAACGGTTGGAATAATGATCTGGTTCTCGATCTTATCCATGAATGTTTTGTCGCAGAACGGAACCGGGGAAATGGCGCCCATTCCGCCAGTATTGAGGCCTGTATCGCCTTCGCCGATGCGCTTGTAATCTTTCGCTTCGGGGAGGATTTTATAGGAATCTCCGTCTGTAATAACGAACACCGAGCACTCGATCCCGGTAAGGAACTGCTCGATCACCACGCGGGAGCTGGCGTCGCCAAATTTGGCATCTGCGAGCATGGATTTCAATTCCTTTTTCGCTTCGTCGAGCTCAGTTGGGATCAGCACGCCTTTTCCGGCTGCGAGTCCGTCGGCTTTCAGCACGTATGGCGCTTTCATCGATTCGAGGAACTTGTAGCCGTTCTCTAACGTGTCTTTTGTGAAGGTCGCATATTTGGCCGTCGGAATGTTGTGGCGCATCATGAAGGCCTTTGCAAAATCCTTGCTTCCTTCGAGCTGTGCGGCTTCCTTGTTCGGGCCTATTACGGGTATTTTACTGATGTCTTTGTCTGCCAGGAAAAAATCGTGAATTCCAAGCACGAGCGGATCTTCCGGCCCCACGACCACCATCTGGATGTCGTTTTTGAGAACGAAGGCCTTGATGGCTTCGAAATCGGTTGGTTTCAGATCGACGTTCGTTCCGTGCTGGCGTGTTCCGGCATTTCCGGGGCCGATGTACAGTTCTTCCAACTGTGAGCTTTGCGCGAGCTTCCACGCAATTGCATTTTCTCTTCCTCCGGAACCCAATAAAAGTACTCTCATTTTTTCTTAGCAGTATTTCAACAGCGATTCAAACATCAGTCTGCCGTCTTCATTCGCCAGTATGTTGTCTGCTGCGCGCTCGGGATGTGGCATCATTCCGAATACGTTTTTTCCTTTGTTGGAAATTCCTGCAATGCTTTCGAGCGATCCGTTCGGATTTCCCGTTTCGGAGATCGTCCCGTCTGCGTTCACGTAGTGGAACAGCACCTGGTCGTTGTCCATGATCGATTTCATGGTGTCTTCCGGCGCAAAGAACCGTCCTTCACCATGAGCGATCGGAATTTTATACGTGCGGTTAGCGTCCAGTCCTTTTGTCAGGGCCGTTCCGTTTCCCGCAGGTTTCAGGAATACGTTTTTACAGATGAATTTCTGGGTGTCGTTGTGCAGCAATGCTCCTTCGAGCAGGCCCGATTCCGTAAGGATCTGGAACCCGTTGCAAACGCCCATTACGTAGCCGCCTTTGTTCGCATGGCTAATGACTTCGCCCATGATCGGCGATAGTTTTGCGATGGCGCCCGAACGCAGGTAATCTCCATAGGAGAATCCGCCCGGAAGGATCACAAAATCAACTCCTTTGAGGGAAGTGTCTTTATGCCATAAACGTTCAACTTGTTGTCCCATCAGATCTTGAAGGACATAGACCATGTCTTCATCACAATTGGAACCGGGGAAGGTAACTACACCAAATTTCATGTTTGTACTGTTTTGACGGCTGTAAAAGCACAGCTGCCGGTATGTAAGTGCCAGCAAAGGTAGTTATTCCTTTAGATCAGCAGGAGCGAATCGAGGAAAAATTTTACAACAGCCAGTACGAACGTCGCGTAGAAGAAAAAAGTGGCTATGGCTTTCCAGAAGCGGTGGATAAAGGCGAAGGTGAAGAAAAAGCTCAGCGGGATGAACATGAAATTGAACCATTCCAGCTGTTGATAAAAAACCAGGTTGGCCGTTCCGAGCAATACGCCGCCCACTAAAATCCAGATCAGCGACCGCGTGAGCTTCTTGAACCGGATGGAGCTTTTCTGCAAACGGATCTGAATGCCGACGATACTGAGCAGGAAAAGCACGACGATGAGTCCGCTCGTTGTATAGTAAACGACCTTCTCGTTGTGAACGATGATGGTGTTTTTCAGCAGGCTGGTATCGAGCCTGTGCCCCGAAAACCACCAGTAAACAAGCGCATTGGCCAAAGGAATAACGAAACCTGCCAGGCTGAGCAGAAATTCCCGGAAGGTGAGCTGTTTCAGCGCCCAGAGGGCAAACCAGAGAAAAAGCAGCAAACCGGCGCTCGCAGGATGGAACGTTGCCGCAAGCCCGACAAAAAACGCGGCATTGAATACATGTTTGCGCGCATCTTCATTCGGGCGGATGTGGAACATAACCCGGATCGCCTGCAGCCAGAACACCTGCGCGATCAGCAGGCCGTCTACCTGGTAGAAGGAATGGCTGAACGACATCAGCGTTACGTAGAACAGCGACGGGCCGTAGTTGTTGCGCTCCAGGAATTCGTGGCGGTTGAACAGTCCGTTGAGCTGCAGGGCGTTCAACCCGATGATCAGCCCGGAAAGGATGCAGATCCACCATTCGCTCAGCAAATGCGTTTTGCCCCAGAGCCCGATGTCGATCACAGGAAGGATCTTGTGGTAATCGAAAAAACCGTTCAGCACGCAGAATCCCGCGATCACAGGAAGCAGCAATGCCAGCGTGAAAGGTTGATTACTCAGAAACGGCCTTAATATCATGGTACGAAGATAAAAAGCAATTGACAACAGGCAATGAACATTGAAAGATTACGATTAAATAGCAACCAAACGGCCGCAGACTACGGTCCGCAGACTTGCAATGACTTACGCCGACGGTGAAGCCTTCCGTGAAAACGGCACACCATTCTTCTAAAATTGAAAAAGGCGTCCCGTTTGAACAGGACGCCTTTTTTTCTAGCGCTTAATAAACCGTATGACTTCGGTTTGATCGCCGCTGCTCACATGCAGCAGGTACATTCCGGGCTCCAGCCCGCCGATATCCAGTTGTTCCGAATCTTTCGAAAGCTGCTGCGAAGAGCGGACCCTTCCAAGCGGATCCCTGATCTGTATGGTTCCTTCGCGGATGCTTTGCATTTTGACATTCAGCACGTTATCTGCCGGGTTCGGGAAAATTTTAATCATCCCGATGTCTTCATCAAACGGGTTTTTCATCACCGCAGCGGGTGCAGCTTCTTCCCATCCGCTCTCCGGCGAAGAGCCATCTCCGGCAGGAGCACTGCGAAGTCCGCCGCAGCCATCGATGTAGGCTTCGAAGCTCCCCGTCGTACCGGTCGAAAATCCGGGATTGAACAGGACGTAGTCGCCCGCGTCGAAGTTGGTTACGCCATCTGAGTAGACATTGGTAAACGCAGCGCTGGCGGTGATCGAATTGGCCACTTCGTACTTCTTGATCCCATGTACGGTACTGGACGATGCGGAGTTCAATGTACTGACAGTCGGGCAGGTTGCATGTACCTCATAATACCAGTAGCTCTGAGTGATGTAGAATCCCAGAATCTTTTTCTTTATTTCGAACTCGAACTTCTCATACTGACCGGCCTGCACACCGGCAAAAAAAACATACTGGAGCAAAAATCCGTAGCCGTTGCCGGTAAACGTAAAGTCTGCTGTATAGTTATTGCTTCCGTAGCTGAAATTTTCAAAAGCCATGGCAGGATTCGAGCAGATGTAGCTTCCGGCAACATGGGTCATGATAACGCGGTAGTCCCTTCCTATATCGAAATCAGTCCAGTACATATTGGAAGACCTGTTGATAAATGCTCCCGAATAAACAGGGTACACAACTTCTCTGTACTCAACAACATCTATATCGTTATTGATACACTCGCACTGGCCCCTGGCAATGTTTCCCGCATACAGGAAAAGCATTGCAGTATAAATATACTTTCTCATAGCGCTTAGTGTTGTGTACTGTTCGCTTTCAGCTGGTCGACCTCTTTCTGCAGCTGGATGATGTAGAGTGTCAGCTCCTCGATCTTGGAAAGCAGCAGGGCATCCATCGTGGCGACATCCAACCCGTTCTCCACCATTTCATCTGCCGATGGGATGTTTGGTAAATGCTTGTTGGCCAGGATGTAATTTTCCACAGTGTATAAGCTTTGCAGCTTGTAAGTCGGCTCGAACACATAATCCGCCCAGCTTCCGCTTCCATTGACGGCAACTTTGAGTCGCTCGGTCAGGATCCCGGTTTGTACATACAACTTGTAAGTGCCGGGGAGGGTAACCGAAGCCGGATCGCCCACGAGCATATTGCCGTTTACCGTCAGCTGTGCCGTCGGGTTATTGGTGTTGATCCCTACTTTCCCGTTGTTGTGCAGGAACAGGTAATAATTTCCGCTGCCGATCCGCCAGAAATTCAGTCCTTCCTTACCGGCTACAAAGGGATTGTATTCGATCCCCCACTCACCGTTCCCCGTTTCGGTACTTCCGAAAACGATCTGCGGTCCTCCGTAAGACGTGTTCCCGGTGAGGAACAGGAGCCGCTCGTGCAGCTGAACGCCGGCATACGAATTGGGATTCGTCGTGTTAACACCCAGGATCCCCGCAGTGGTTAACGTCATGCGCGTTGCGCCATTGGATTTGAAAGTGACGTTCTTGTCCGTCGAGCTGGCGGAGCTGCCAAGGTAGCTGGTAGAAGTGTAATTGTTACTGGCAGTTGACGCCTGCGAGTAAGCCAGGGAATGCGCCAGGCATCCCGCGAATAGGATTAGTTTTTTCATGATGTGAATGTTTATAGATTATACACAATGGTAGGGAAGTATTGAATTCAAAACAACATTTTCACCCTAAAAAAAAGGGTTTTAACACCCCGGAATCAACTGAGTTATTCGGTTAACTATCAACTTAATACGAGCTAAATTCAATGCAATTAAGCCATCGGATCGATTTTAATAAATGGCGTAAAATCTAGTTGGACCGATAGGATTAAATGGTGATCTGCCGGTGCTAATTACTCGTTTGACACGCCTGGATGGAAGATCGCCAGAGCTAAATACAAAAAAGGAAGTCCTCGATAAAGAATCGGCAGAGCTAAATACAAAATCGGAAGGGCTAAATAGAGAATCGGAAGGGCTAAATGGTGATCTGTCAGTCCTAAATAGCCGACATGCAGTCCTAAATGGAACATCTGCAGTGCTAAATGGAAGACTGCGGTGGCCGTCTCGAAGAGACAAGAAAAAAACTATCAACTAAAAAAACAACCGTCCGTTCACCCACTCCGGGTCAAGCAGCGCTTCGTGCTTTTTATAGAATTCAAGTGCCGGCTCGTTCCATTCGAGCACCTGCCAGTCCATGCGTTTCATGCCGCTTTCGCGGGCAATGCCAACGACGTGCTGAAACAGCCTGCCGCCGATCCCGCCCCTCCGGAATTCCGGCAGAACGAAGAAATCTTCCAGGTACAGACATCGGCCTTTCCAGGTCGAGTAAGAAGTATAATACAAGGCAAAGCCGACCACAAGCTGGTGCTCGTTCTCCACCACGATCGCATCGCAGATCTGATCTTCGAACAGGTCAATCTTTAACTGCTGCGGCGTATTGGTGACTTCGTCGGGTGCGCGTTCATATTCGGCCAGCGCACAGATCAGTCCGTGGATCGCCAGCTCATCTCCCGGCTCAGCTTTCCGTATCGTCATCTTACAAACCACCGAGGTTAAAGCGCAGACGAATACCTGTGCTCAGGTTTCCGGTCGGGTAAGACGTTGCGATCTTCGGCGTTGTGATCACCTGGTCATAGTACAGCTGAACCGTCAGGTTATTCCCGAGGTTGTAGTCAACTGACGATTTGATCGAAACAACACGCTGTCCGGCCGTTGCCTGGTTCGTTACCTTGTCCACATCGCGGATCACCGTCAGGTTGTCGCGGAATGTGAAGTCGAGACGAATATTCAGCGGATTCTCAGGTGTTTTTCCCTGGAACTTGATTGGAAGGCGTACTTTTTCGAATTTGTATCCTGTTCCGATCACGAATTCGTTTCCTAACACTTCCGTTACCTGGTTGCTTGCCAGTGAAAGCGTTGCGCTGCGGTCTTTTTTGTACTCGAATTTCGTAATGAATCCTTGTCCGTTCACGTTCCACGTTGCATCGAAACCGATGAGCGGAGAGAAGCGCTCTGTCATCGTTACGGTCATGATCGTGTTCTCCGCGTAGAAATTCTGGTTGATGTCCATTGACGTTACATCGCCGTTCTCGTCTCTTTCGGCTTTCAGGTTGCTTTGAACACCTGAGAGGCTCACTGTAGAGGAATAAGCGTGGCGCACAACGAAGTTCTTCACATATTTCTTCATGAAGTCGAACTTCGTAAGTCCGTTATAGTTCACTGTCCAGTTGGGAAGCGGCATCGATCTGAACGGATTCGTCGTACGGTCGTTAATTCCGGATTTCGTGTAGGAAGAAAGGAACGCGCCGATCACTACATCCTGCTGCGAAGCGCTGTAGCCCTGTGCATAACCGTTCACAACGCCTGTGGAATTCGCATTGTTCTTACCGAGCAGCTGCGAAGCTCCTTCCCGGTTGGCAAGCAGGTTTGTAAAGTTCGCGGAAGAATATTCCTTGTCCAGCTTCACAAACGCCGTTCCGACGGAGATCGTGGAATAGGTCAGTGTCGAAGTCGTCATTCGGCTCTGCGATTCGAACTGCTGCAGATCGTCGCTCCATCGGTAGAAATCCGAAGAGTTCTGCCCGAAGGTCTTGTTCATGGAAAGATCTATGGTAAAGTCTTTGAAGGGTTCGAGCGTACTTCGCGCATTCATCGTCCGTGTATGTGTAATGGTGTGGTACCTGTTCAGCTTACTGTTCTGTACGAGCCAGTCGTTATCGCCTGCAGTCCGTGCAAAGTTGTAATCGGTTTCTTTTCCGTTAACCGTATAGGTTTGCTGTCCGAAGATGAAACCTGTAAGCGGCGAGCTCATGCGCGGATTGAATCCGAGCAGTCGCGAATCCTGGTTGTAGCCCGGCAGCAATGTTCCGTCTGTCTGGTTATACGTTCCCGAAACGTTGCGGACGGACATCACGAGACGTGCTGCAAATCCTCCTACGGGGTTGACTTTATTCTTGCGTTTTTCTTTTTTCTTCCTGTCGCGCTCGAACTTGCGTTTCTTACGCTCCCATTTGCGGCGCTCTTTTTTGGTCATTTCCTCGACAGGCTTGTCCGGCTGAAGCTCCTCTACTACGGCAGGTTTGGCTTCGTCCGGTTTTTTAGCCCCGTCGGCGGTGGTTGCAGCGCCGGCTTTTCCGCGGGCAGTTGTTCTTCCGTCGCCGTTTACTTTCTTGAAGTAAGGAACTTTGTTGTAAAGGTTGGTGAAATTGGCCTGCGCCTGTGCATTCACCGTTCGGCTGTTCTGAATGATATTGCCATATTCTTCCTGGCCGAGCGGCGCGCGCTGCCAGTTGAAGGTACCGCCGTATTTCACGTTACCGGAGATCCAGTCAAGTGCCGGGATCTTGTCGAACGGAATGTTATAGGAAACGCTGTAGTCATGCGTATAATCCATGGTCTTGCCCAGCGTTCCGAGCTGTTTCACAACCGTATCGCGGAAGGTGCGGTAGCTGTCCGGATCGTTCTTGCGGTCAACAAGCCCGTTTCCTTCGTCGAAGATCGAGCGGTTAGTCGCGTTGAAATTCAGTTTCAGGTTTTTCGTAATATCCCAGCCAAGCCTGTAGCCTCTTGTCCAGGTAAAGTTTTTCACGTATACCGGCCTGAAGATGTAGTCTGGAACGAGGTTGTTCCGGATCTGGCGCTCGTTGTAGCTGCGCACGACATCATTTGTGAAGGCAATGTTTTTCGGAGCAAGGAAAATGTTGGCATCGCGCACGATGGACCACCATTTGGATTTCTGCATGAATTTGATCTTCTTGAACGGTTCGATCGCTTTCGGCGTGAACGTATAACCGTAATTCAGGCCTGCTCTCCACACTTTCGTGCGGTCGTAGTTCGTATTGAAATCACGGTGAAGGTTCTCATTGTAAGCGTAAGAAGCTGTCCAGTTCGAAATATCGAAGAAATGCGGTTTCGCTCCTGCAGCACGCTCTTTCCGTACGCCCTGGAAGTTGTACGAACGGCGCTCGGTAAAGTCCTGGCCCAGTCGTGCACGCTCCCTGCGGGTCGCATCGTCGTAGCTTTTCAGCTTGATATCGGGGTTGAACGGATCGTACTCCGGATTGATCACGCCGACGGAATAACCATAGAAGAACGGAATGGAGATCTTTGCACGCGATCCGAGGAATTGTCCGAGCTGCATCGTCGACTGGAAGTCAAACGACATGCGCTCGTTACGCTGCCTGTCCTGAACACGGCTGTCGACAGCTCCCCAGTTAATTCCACTGTAGCTTCCCGACATGGTAACGTTTGCAAAATCCGCGGCCTGGATCTCCATTTGCGCAACGGCGGCAGAACCTCCGTCGTCAACGAAATCCGTCAGGCGAAGCTCATTCACCCAGACCTGCAGACATTTTGCGAGCCCGTCGTCACTCCATGGATTCACATCGTTTTTGCCCGGATTACGCACCCCGATCATGACGGTCTTAATTCCCTGGAGGTTCGGACTTCCTTTCACCTTGATACGGCGGTCCGGATTAGCCGGATCTGCGATCGAATATTCCACAGCCGTGGAAACAGACGAATTCCCGACACCGGCAAGCTCGTTCCGGCGCATTTTAAGATTCAGCAGGTCGTCAAAAACGATCTCTACATCATTGCCCGTTGGCCATATCGCTTCCGGAGAGCTCGTCAGCCATGGCGTCAGGTAAAGCGGAAGCTCGTATTCGTAATAGTTGTCCACGAAATCCGTTCCGAGACGGATAAATACCGTCACGTCTTTATCGTTCATGGTATTGTTAACGGTTTCTTCTCCGTGAACGTACATTTTCAGCTTTTTGTACGTTCGCACGTCAAAGCCAACATTTTTATAGGCAGCGCGCGCGTCGCCATCCTGTAATCCGCAAACGTCCAGCGTAAGGGATTGTTCGTTCATCTGGCGCGTATACGGCTGTGACGGGTCGATTTCCCTTGAGATTCCCGGCGGGATCTCGTATTTGATTGGCGAGCGCTGATCATTTTCTTCCACGTTAACAGCACCGATGTTAAAGGTTGTCAGGTCCGGATCCACCTGTACGCTTTCCCCCGGCTGCATCAAGTCGAGCTGGTACTGGCGCCATTCTCCGCGGATAAATTCAAGGCGGGCAAAACGCAGTACGGCTTCATCGTCAAAGTCTTTTAGGAACATCCGCATGAAACGGATAGAGCGGAAGTCGCGGATCCCGTTAACGGAAAGCTCCGGCTTGCGGATAGGAACTTTAAACTGGATCCAGCGCTCTACTTTTGCAGGTGCTGAACCGGATGCCGCTACCACCTCGTACTCGGTGATGCTGGTGATAAAGTTCTGTCCAACCGTTTGAAGGTCCTGCTGACGCATACTCACCCGGTACTGGAAATAGGCTTCGGATTCGGAAAGGTTGTTATCCTGGTTGATGTCTTCCAGGTCCGGCATGCTCGACGCCAGTGTGGGGTAACCTTCTGAATTCATCGTGTCAGACATTTCGGTCGTTGCCGAGTTGCCTTCCATACCGTTGTAACGCTTGTAGCGCGTTAAGATGTCTGCTTCCTGCTGATCGTATGTATCGTCGCGGTAGAATGTATAATCATCCGACGACGGGTCGGCGATCATGCGTGCTTTCACCTCCGGTGCCAGCGATGAATTGTTCACCCAGTTGACATAGTTCGTATAGGTTTGGCGCTCGCGGTCATTCCCGTAACCGTCCAGCCCGACGTCCTGGTTAAGGCGGGAATTCGGATCGTTGTCGAAGGCGTTTACCACGACCTGCTCGGTCGAAACACGCGCCCAAGGCGTCATATCGGTGTTGTTGTCGGAGCCGGAAGCCGGAAGTCCGTTCTCAAAGCTTTTACGTGAATCGGCCAGTACATCCTCGGAGATATTACCGAGATTGAAATAGAGGTCACCGCCTGAAGCACCCGGATTTGCCGCCTGAGCATCGGGATTGAACGGATCGAGCACCCAGAACTGGATGTATTCGATGTTCGCAAGCTCAAAGTCGTTGGTCGAAAGCGCGCGCTGAATTCCTCCCCAGCGGTCCTGCGGATTGATAAAGTTTCCTGTTGCCGGATCGATCGTAGCTGCTGTTGTATCGTAATTGTACATTCCTCGTTCCTGCGGATAGTAGGCGAGGTCCAGGATCGTAAGGTTCTGAACGGCACCGTAGGTCAGCTGCTGGTTCGGGAATACCTGGTCCTGCATAACGATACGCACGCGGCTGTCGTCTTTCAGCTCCGGATTATCTTTAATGTGTTGCGGTGTCAGGTTGTTCCCTGCGTTGAACAGCGGATCGACCTGGTACCAGGCTGTCCGTGCGCGGTTAAAGCCGGCGCCGATGTTTTTCTGTCCGCCTTCCGGGAACAGGTTCGGCTGGCCCTGCGGCGTAGACGCGATGTGCCATGCGCTTTGTGTGCGCAGATCGATGGTAGACTGGCTGCCTTCGAAATCGTCGAGGTAGGAAACGCCCGATTTACCGATCGCACGCGGCGTCCCGGGAATCAGGTGGGCACCTTCTCCCTTAAAAGTCATGATCGACTTTTCTTTGGTCGAAATGACGGGAAGGAAATCGATCGCTTTTGTGAGGAACGGAAGCTCTGTCCTGTAATTCACATCGATACCGAGCACATTGTTTTTATACGGCTCGCTTCCGATGTCCACTTTCTGGGTCACCGGTCGTTCCATCATCCGCATCCAGGTAGCTCCGACGTTGAGGTCTTTGCTGAACCGGTAATTCAGGTGTGTTCCGACGAGCGATTTTGCCTGGAAGCCAAACACGGAATTACTTTCGATGGAGATCTTGATCGGCGTATTGGATTCGAGGATCCCGCTGTTCAGGATCTTCACACGGCCAAGGTTGTAATCGACGGTAAAGTCGGTTCCTTCCGTCAGCTTGATCCCGCCGGCTGTCACGGTAACGGCTCCTTCGGGAACGTTCAGCGCATTCAGCGGAATGTCGGATGAAATGGAAGACTGGTACTGTCCTTTGAACGAGAACCGGTTCTTGCTCGGAATCTGCTGTGCAGCTGTTTTGGTGGAATCGTAGAGCTCGGTGTATGCGAGGCGGTCAATGATGATGTCCGGAATGCCTTCGGCGGTCATTTTCGCTTCGAGCGTAGCACCGAAAGGCTCAATGGTGGTGAAGTAAACACGTCCGTTCCGCGTATTGATCGTTCCGCCCGTTTCCGCCCTGTTCCCGTTGTAAACGATCGGGATGAAGTCAAAAACCCCATCGGGGAACGCCTGGTTGTTGACGTTGTACTTGTCCATGTCGACCATGGTCACAAGCTGTTCGTCATCGAGGCCGTCCTGCGGGAAATAAGGGATCTGAACGCTGGTTTCAGGATTGTTGTAAAGAATGTCGAAACGGAAGCCTTCTTTATCCACCTGGTAAGCACCGATGGAATAAACGTTTTTCATCATCAGGTCCCAGATCGAGATCGTCGGATTGGTGATGGTCGGCTTGAGCAATTTGAGGTAAAGCGCGTCGCTTCCGACCACGCCGTCTGTCGAGAATTCCCCGACCTGTAGGTCTGTCCGCGGTAGGTATATTCGTAGGCAACGGCGAGTACTTCGTCATTGTTCAATGGCTGTGTCAGGGAGATAAATCCGAGCAGGCTGTTGTAGTTGTATTCGGACTCGTTGAGCTTGCGGGCATTTTCCACTTTTTCGTAGTGGATCGCCTGCAGGAACGGGCCTGGCGATGCAACGGTCGTGCTCAACGTATTGACCGCCTGGTTGAAATTTCGCACGGTCGGCTGATTGATCGCCCAGTCGTATAAGCTGTTCGCATCGTTGTCCGGAACGCCCTGGCCGCCTGCCACCGGATTTCCCTCGAAATTCGCAGGGTTTTCTTCCCCGAGGTCGGAGAAGGCGATGATGTTCCGCGTGTTGTCAGTATTGTTGATGCGGTTCGTTAACCACACTTCCATTCGCGTAATGCTGACTTCGGAAGCAACGTTCGGCAATTGTGCCATCGCTTCGTTGTAATGCTCGTGGAAATAGAGGTTGACGAAATAGTGTCGGTTGGCTTCGTAGTTGTCTGCCGTCAGGTCGAAAGGCTGGATCTGCGCTTTCCCGCTGATGTTGATCTCCTGGCGCTTGCCTTTGGAGGAAGCTGCGATCGCGTCCACTGTCAGGTTTCCGAAACGCAGCTTGGTATAGGCTCCGAAAAGTGTCTGCGAGCCCGGGATAAGCGATGTCTGCATCGGCATGGAAACGTTTCCGAGCTCGATGCGCTGCATGATCTGGTCTTCATCGCCCGAATAGCCGAGCTTGGTAATGTTGTCAAAGTCGAAAGCAGCCTGCGTGTTGTAGCTGGTATTCAGCTTCAGCTTGGTACCGATCTGCCCCACGAGGTTGAGCTGGATCTGCTGCTGGAAGTCGAAACGGGTGATCCGGCGCTGTTTTACAGGAAGGATCGGGTTGTCGTATCGCGATGAATTCACCCCGAAAGACAATTCCACGCTTCCCTGCGGACGAATGGTGATCTCATCGGATCCGAAGAAATTTTCAAATGTTTTTCCGGGAATTTTGATCGGGAACTCGAGCGCACGGTCTTCTTCCGTTTGCTCGTCGATCTTTTCCTTCCAGTTTTGTTTCATGGATTCCCTGCGCTCGTACTCCAAGTATTCCTCGAGCGTCATCATGGAAGGATTGCGGTAATTGAGGTTCGTAGTCCCGATCGTTTCCTTGAAAACGTACGTTCCCGTAACAGGATCGAACACGATTGTTTGCTTCACGCTGCTCGGATCACCGAGGTCAAAGCTCTGCGGCGTATTCGAAGTCGGGTCGAGCGGATTCGTGATCGGGAAGTGCAGCGTGGTATCGGGGTCTTCCTGCCCGTAGGAAATTCCCGATATGAAAATGCAAAATGAAACAACCAGTAGTTGAGTCAGCAAAACGGTGTAGCCAGCGATTCTTTTCTGTTCCAAGTGTTACAATATTTTCAATGATCCTTTGATGAGTTCTTCGACGGACTCATTTCCGGTTGCGATTTTTTCAATAGCCTTTTCCGCAGCCTTCTTGTCGAAACCTAAGGAAATCAATGCTGTTAACGCGTCAAATCTGTTTGTATTGTGGCCGGCAAAAATATTTGCATTGCTGCTCCATTCTACTTTTACCATTTTGTCCTTTAAATCGATGATCACACGCTGGGCTGTCTTCGCCCCGATTCCCTTGATGGATTGGATCGTCCGCACGTCATCTGTCTGGATAGCGCTCGCAATTTCGGCAGGCTGCAGCGAAGAAAGCATGAGAATGGCCGTATTCGGGCCGATCCCGGAAACAGACAACAGCAGATTGAACAGCTCGCGCTCTTCTGTTGTAGCAAAACCGTACAACAGGTTCGCATCTTCGCGAATGATCTGTTGTGTAAAAATTTTCAACTGCTCATCAGTTCCTAACGCAGAAAAAGTATTCAGTGAAATTTTCACGAAATAGCCTACACCACCACATTCAATGATCAGGTTCGTAGGATTTTTCTCAATTAACCGGCCGTTCAGGTGTGCGATCATTTCGTGTTATTTAGATTGTGCATCAACGACCGCTACTTTCACCATGTTCACGATCTCGCGAACGGATGCGCCCATCTGCAGTACGTGAATGGATTTCTTCAGCCCGACGAGAATAGGTCCGATGGCGTCTCCTTCGGTCATCTGCTGCAAGAGCTTATAAGCAATGTTCCCGGAAGAAAGATTCGGGAAAATGAGGGTGTTGACTTCTTTGTTGGCCAGTGTCGAGAACGCAAATTTCTCGTTCATCAGCTCGTTGTTCAGCGCAAAATTTGCCTGCAGCTCTCCGTCGACGATAATGGTCGGGTATTTTTCATGCAGGATCTGCACGGCTTCGGCCATTTTGCTCGCGTCTTCGCCCGGTGAAGAGCCGAAGTTGGAATAGCTGAGCAAGGCAATGCGCGGCGTTACTTTCAGCTTGCGCAGTGTTTTGGCAACGTTGAAGGTAATTTCAGCGATTTCCTGTGCTGTAGGATTCATGTTGATGGTCGTATCGGCGAGGAACAACGGTCCGCGCTTAGTCATCAGGATGTAAACGCCGGCAACGGTATTCACGTCTTTCTGCAGGCCAACGGTCTGTATCGCCGGACGAACGACGTCCCTGTAATTGCGCGTCAATCCGGAGATCATAGCATCGGCATCGCCGTTCTCTACCATCATCGCACCGAAGTGATTGCGCTCGCGCATGATCTGTATGGCTTCGAATTCGGTAATTCCCTTGCGTTTTCTTCGTTCGAAGAAGATCTTTCCGTAACACTGGCGTCGCGCTTTTTCGCTATCCGATTTCGGGTCGATGATCTCCATATGGCTCATTTCGAGGCTGTATTCCAGGATGAGCGCTTCGATCACTTTTCGCTTTCCGAGCAGGATCGGTATACAAACGCCTTCTTCTGTCGCCGACTGCGCTGCTTTGAGAGTTTTGATATTGTCTGCTTCGGCAAATACCACTCGCTTCGGATTGGCCTGGGCTTTTTCCGTGAGCGTGCGTACGAGCTTGTTATCGAGTCCGAGGCGTTTTTTCAGCTCCGTCTCGTATTCTTCCCAGTTGAGTATAGGATTTTTCGCCACACCCGAATCCATGGCCGCTTTGGCAACTGCAGGAGCTACGTGGTAGATCAGACGCGGATCCAGCGGTTTCGGGATGATCTGGTCACGCCCGAATACGATGTGCTTTTCGCCGTAAGCTTCGATCACTTCGTCGGGAATGGTTTCTTTGGCAAGATTGGCAATGGCTTTTACCGCTGCCAGCTTCATTTCTTCGTTGATGGTCGTTGCGCGAACGTCGAGCGCCCCGCGGAAAATGAACGGGAAACCGAGCACGTTGTTCACCTGGTTAGGATGATCGGAACGGCCTGTCGCCATGATAATATCGTTGCGCACGGACATTGCGTCCCTGTAATTGATCTCCGGCTCGGGATTCGCCAGGGCGAACACGATCGGGTTTTTCGCCATTGCGGCGATCATGGCTTTTGAAACGAGGTTTCCTTTAGATAATCCGAGGAAAACATCCATTCCTTTGAACGCTTTTTCGAGCGTCATATCTTTTTTATGAACGGCATATACCTGCTTCATGGAATCGAGGTCGGTTCTGCCCGCATGAATGAGCCCTTTGCTGTCGAACATGTAAATGTTTTTCAGCTGCGCTCCAAGCGATGTGTAGAGGCGAACGCAGGAAATTGCAGCGGCCCCGGCCCCGGAAATCAGGATCTTAACGTCTTTGATCTGTTTTCCTGCCAGCTCGAGCGCGTTGATAAGCGCAGCGGAGGAAATAATCGCTGTTCCGTGCTGGTCGTCGTGCATGACAGGAATATCCAGCTCTTCTTTTAATCGTCTTTCTATTTCGAACGCTTCGGGCGCTTTGATGTCTTCGAGATTGATCCCGCCGAATGTAGGCGCGATCGCTTTTACGGTCTGGATGAACAGCTCCGGGTCTTTTGCATCGATCTCGATATCGAATACATCGATGTCTGCAAAGATCTTAAAGAGCAGCCCTTTTCCCTCCATGACGGGCTTGGAAGCCAGCGGGCCAATATCGCCCAGGCCAAGCACGGCTGTTCCGTTGGATATAACGGCCACGAGGTTTGCCTTGCTGGTGTATTTGTAAACGTCGTCTGGATTCTCGGCAATTTTCAGACACGGTTCTGCAACTCCGGGAGAATACGCCAGCGAGAGATCGCGCTGTGAAGCATAGGGTTTCGTCGGAACGACTTCAATTTTCCCCGGTCGGCCGGAAGCGTGGTAATCGAGTGCGTCTTGTTTGCGAATTTTAGCCATGAAAACCGTTTAGTTAAGGGGCGTAAAGGTAATCATTCTCCAATAAAGAAAAAAGAAGAGTAGTGTTTTAGTGGGCAGGCTGTTAGCCGCCGTCTCCGGTCGGTCGATTGGAAACACGATAATAATCCGCCCTTAACGGCTATTCACGAAAAAGCCCCGCAGAACATGTGCTCTGCGGGGCTTCGTTTAAAAGCGTATGCTTTGAGATTATCTTACGACTACCTGTTGTGTGTAAGACCCTCCTTCTGTTGCGATTGTTACAAGGTAGTTTCCACCTGCCAAACCGTTAACATCGAGTGCTACTGTCTGAGCGCCTGTTGCATTTGAAACGGAAGAAGTTGCCATCTGACGGCCTGAAAGGTCTGTGATCACTACTGTGTAGTTTCCACCTTGTCCTTCGAACTTAACGTTTACTACGTCTGTTGCCGGGTTAGGATATACCTGCATTCCGATCACAGAAGCGTTATTGCTGATTCCAAGCTCCGCCATTTCGATCTCGTGTGCATTTACGATCTCACCGGTTTCCTGGTCGATCAGTACTGCTACGATGTGCATGTCTGCGATTGTACTTGTTGCAGGAACTGTGTAGTTGAATGTGTAGTTCACTGTCTGTCCGTCGGTGATAGCAGCCGGAACTGAACCAGCCTGACCCGCATAACCACCAAGCAATGCACGACCAACGTGATCGTATACCATTTGTGCAGCCGGTACGGATGAAGGCAATGACTCGTATCCGCCCATTGCACCGTTTCCACCACCTGCGTAATAGTTGGTCTGGTTGTAACCGGTACCTGTTCCTGTAACGTCATCTTCTGTAATGATCGCTGCGAGACGGAAGTTGCCCGCTGCAAACGATGTAAAGAATTTAGTTGTTACATCGATCGTAATGTTGGATCCTGACACTGTTCCTGTAGCACTGATGGAAGCCGGAACAACAAGGTCTTTACGTGCATTGTAGTAAGATACGAATGCAGCCTGGGAAACGCCCTGGTTCAATAAAGCACGGTCAATGTTCGCTCCCGGGTATCCTGTAAGCGCTGCTGCTGCGTCGTATTCGGTAACAGTCATCGGATCGTCGTTGTGTACTGCGATGCCGATGAAGTCATCCGGGTAAGTTGTCGTCATGTAATTCATAGCGACTGCACCACGCGGGCACCATCCGCACCATGTTCCTGTTCCTTCTTCGATCACGACTTTCTTGTCTGCAAGAGCACTTACCGTATTGATCTTTTCTGTTCCGGTGTTGTTTGAAGGAGTTGCATCTGCAGCTGCATTTACCTGTGAAATGGTAATGTTGAGCAATTTCTCCGTAATGGTTGCATAGTTAACCGGCGTCGGGTGCGTTACCGTAGCGATAGCTCCCGGAGCGATGTTCAGTCCGGAGATCGTCTGCGTATGATCTGCACCGTCATTCCAGTTTACCTCCATGGAGGTAATCGCCGAGGAACCGTCATTTCTAACGGACATCGTAAGCGTGTTATTCGTGCTCACCGCAGAATAACGGTTGAGTGTTGAAGAAAGAACAAATGCATCGTTTGCAGGAAGGTTCTTAACAAAAACGTCATCCAGCAATAACGTATTCATATCTACCGTGTTGAAGTGACGGAATGTAATGTAAACAGTTTGTCCTGCATAAGCAGACATGTTGACGAGGTGCGCGAACATCCCGTCTGAAGGCAGTGTTTCTTCAAATACTGGCGTTGTCGTAATAATCACGGCAGGATCAGCGGAAGTCGTTACATATACGGCATAGTGCTCATCCGGAAAAGCTGCTTCTATTGATCCTGTTTTGAACTGAAGGGAAAGTCCTGTAGCAGACGCAGCTGTCAGATTAATTGCAGGAGAAATTAAAAAATTGTTCGGGTGAAGCGCTGTCGAAGCACCGTTAATACTCGCCCATGAACGGGAAACTGCAGATCCTGCACCGTTGGCAGCAAAATAGCTTGAAAAGTTTGCCGTATACCACAGGTCGTAATTCGGACTTGTAGTAGGATCGGCGTCATTATCAACACTTGTCCAGCCTGTAAGGTTGCCGTCATTGAAATCGTCGGAGAAGTGTGTCTGCCCGATTGCACCTTGAGCAAGGAGCAACGCAAACACAGGAAGTATGGTTTTCTTCATGTTTATGGTTTTAGTACAATCCAAATATATCCCGTTAAATCATTGTAAACAACACAACACGGTTTAATATGTTTTCATAAACTTTAAAACTCTTGGAAAGCTAACCTGCTGTATTTTTGTATATTCAATGTTATGAAAAAATTACTCGTTGTTCTTTCCGGGGCAGGGATCAGTGCTGAAAGCGGGATCTCGACTTTCCGCGACTCGGACGGACTGTGGGAACAATATGCTATTGAGGACGTTGCCACACCACAGGCCTGGAAGAAAAACCCGGAGCTGGTGCAGCGCTTTTACAATGAACGAAGAAAACAAGTAATTGCTGCAGAGCCGAATGCGGCTCACCGTTACTTTGCAGCATTGGAAAAAAGTTACGACGTGGTGATCGTTACCCAAAACATCGACGACCTGCACGAGCGCGGCGGAAGCTCCAATGTGTTGCATCTGCACGGAAATATCCGCGAAAGCAAAAGCTCGGGCCCGCAGCAGGAAAAAGCCTACTATACGGTACACGGCTGGGAACTGAAAATGGAAGATCGTTGTCCCGACGGTTTTCCGCTTCGCCCGCATGTTGTGTGGTTCGGTGAAGCCGTTCCGAAGCTGGAACTTGCCGCAGAGTTTGTTTCGTTTGCAGATTATCTTGTCGTTGTAGGAACATCCCTGAATGTATACCCGGCTGCCGGACTGATCCATTATGCGAAAAGCAGCTGCCGGAAATTCGTGATCGACCCGAAAGTCAAGGAGCTGAATGTGGACAGCTCTTTTACGAAGATCTCGAAATCGGCCGTGGAAGGTGTAAAAGAACTAGATGTTGTACTGAATAGTTAAGTCCGGGATGCATCCCCGCCCACAACTTATAGCGCACAAAAAAAACCTTCTGCCGTGCAGAAGGTTTTCAAAATATAAAGTATAAAACTATCAGTGCTTAACGACTACGCGTTTTGTTTGAATTGCTTTTCCTTTTTCAAGGACGGTTACAAGGTAAACGCCGTTTTTAAAATCAGACACATCGATTTTCTTAGTAGATGAAGTTGTTTCATCATAGATCACTTTTCCAAGAACATCCGTGATGCGGATCTGAGCCGTTTCAATTCCTGTTGTTGTGATCGTCAATTGGCTGTTTGCCGGGTTCGGATAAGCAGTCATGCTGACCACTTCGTCTTTTTGCTCCGGAATAGCCAGTGTAGAGCTAACTCCAAGGTCTACGGAGTCAACCATCGTTGCGCCATCCATGATGTAATAACGGTAGTGAGCGTATCCGGGACCATCTGTATGGATATCCAATACAAGATTTCCGTCGCCGGAAGCCGGTAATGAAGCCGTATTCGGAGTTGTCCATGGATTCGTTGCCATCTGCGTCGAGCTGAAGCATTGTCCTTCAACATTTACGTCCGGGAACGGCCCCCAGCACAAACCGTCTTTCCAGGCAGTTGGCGCAGCAAGTCTTACACGCGTTACTTTCAATCCTGCAGCACTTCCTGATGTGTTTTCAACGCTTAATGTTTTTATGTAAACATCATCCGTGGTAGCATTGATCATGACCATTGTTCCGGAAACGTCCGGACCAACAGCTGCACCTCCTTCGAAAGCGCGGATCTCAACCTGGGAAAAGCCCACCGTTGCGGAGGATAATAAGATAATTATAGCAAAGTATATTTTTTTCATAGTCTGTGATGTTACCACTAAATTAATAAAATCTCCGGTGATTCAAGCATTTGATCCGAAAAATTAACCTAATTATAACAGGTTGCCGGATCAGCTCACAAGATCACCTCCTTACGAACTTCAACAAATATATCACCTATTCGCCTTCAAAAAACACGTTTTCAAACACCTTTCGAATCTAAGAATACTATATTTCGCGTTATCGAACATCAGCAAAACAAAGGATTGTATGTTCGAATAGCCACTTTTTAATAAAATAGGATCTCAAGAAAGAAATAGATTGAATGCTAATTTTAGCTTTACAATAATAGTTGGATGTTTTTTGACGATCCCATCAATATTAACATAACTTTGAACTTCGGCACAGATGTTGTCTACTGCCGGAAAACCAGATAAACTATGAAAAAGCTAACAATTCTTTTAATCAGCCTCTCATTTGCTTCTTTCAGCTTCTCACAGGAAGAAACGAATGTCAAAAAACTTCCTGCTTTAACGCTGCAGGACATGGATGGCAAGACCATTAAAACGGACGAACTCGGACTGAAAGGACCGATCGTTATTTCGTTCTGGGCCACATGGTGCTCCCCCTGCAAGCGCGAGCTGAATACCATTCATGAATCCTATGCAGACTGGCAGGCAGAAACAGGTGTAACCCTGATCGCTGTTTCCGTCGACGATGAAAAAACAAAAGCACAGGTGCCGGTATACGTAAACGGAAAAGGATGGGAATACCTTGTGATCATGGATCCGAACGGCGATTTCAAACGTGCCATGGGCGTGAACAACGTGCCGCACACCTTCCTCATCGATACGAACGGGAACATCGTTTATTCACACAACAGCTATGCTCCCGGAGACGAAGAGAAGCTGTACCAGGAGATCGAAAAACTCGTAAAAAAATAGACTTCACATTACATGAAAAACTGGATCATTAGTATCTGTGCATTGTCCGGGTCGCTTACAGCACTCGGACAATCTAATTTTGGAACGTTCACAGGAAACATCGAAGCTACCTTTCAATACCTGAATCCGGACTCGACGATCGGCGCCACGCAACCGGATTCCAAAGGCTTGCTCAATTCCTATGCGAACGTTTTCTATACCAACGGAAACTTCAAGGCAGGTATGCGGCTCGAATCATACCTTCCGAGGATACAGGGCTATCCGAACCGTTTCGACGGCACAGGGATCGGTATGCGCTATGCCGGTTATGCCAATGATTATGTAGATGTAACGCTCGGGAATTTCTACGAGCAATTCGGCTCCGGAATGTCATTCCGCGCTTATGAAGACCGCAACCTCGGCTACGACAATGCCATGGACGGCGTACGGATCATTCTGCGGCCTTATAAAGGCGTTCAGCTGAAAGGCGTTTACGGCAATCAGCGCTATTCCTTTGTGGGTGGGAATGTGATTAAATCAGACGGACTTACGCGCGGGGCAGATGCCGAATTCCATCTGAATGAAATCATTTCCGGGCTGGATTCTTCGGGCCTCGATATCGTTGTTGGCGGATCGCTCGTGAGCAAATACCAGGTCGATAACGATCCGGCGCTTATTCTCCCCGAAAATGTGGGAAGCTATGGTGGTCGACTCGGCCTGCGCTATAAAAAATTCACCCTCAACGCCGAATACATTCACAAAGACAACGATCCTTCCACAGACAACGGGCTGATCTACAATACCGGGCATGCCGCGCTGATCAATATCGGCTATTCAAAAAAGGGGCTCGGAATCCTCGTTTCGGCCAAATCGGTCGATAATATGAGCTTTCGCTCGGACAGGGACAAGAATCTCCAGGATCTCCTGATCAATTACCTTCCGGCACTGAACAAAACACACACGTATAACCTCGTGGCGACGCTTTATCCTTACGCTACGCAGCCTTTGGGCGAAATCGCCTATCAGGCGGAAGTACTGTACACCATCCCGAAAGAAAAAACGCGCCGCGGAAAATACGGTATTCCGATCAATGTGAATTTTTCGACCGCTTACCAGCCGATCAAGCACTATTCGGACATCAACCCGGCGGATTCAAACGGGATTGCTTACGTCACGCATCCGTTCGATATGGGCAGCACGCTGTTGTGGAGAGACATCAATGCGAACATCACCTACAAATTCAACAAAACGTGGTCAATGGTCGCTTCCTACTTCAACATCTCGCTCAACAACGATATTGCGAAAGCAACAGAAGATGCGCACGGCATTATCAACGCCAATATCGGTGTGATCGAAGTTGGTTATAAAATCAACAGCAAGCACAACCTGCGGGCAGAATTTCAGTCGCTGATCACTAAAAGAATTGAGGAAGAAGGCGTTCGAAAAGCGCAGGACAAAGGCGACTGGGCAACCGTTGTACTCGAATACACGATCTCTCCGGGCTGGTTTTTCAGCGTGATGGACCAGTACAATTACGGGAACAATACGAAAGACATGCGTCTGCACTACCTGATCGGATCCGTTGGCTGGATCAAAGATGCCACGCGCTTAACGGCGAGTTACGGACGCCAGCGGGCAGGATTGTTCTGCGTTGGTGGAGTTTGCCGTTATGTGCCTGCTTCCAACGGCCTCACGCTTTCATTTACTCAAAGCTTCTAAATACCGGGAATTATGAAAAAAATTGCTCTTTATACACTGTTTGCAGCGACGGCACTGGCGGGATTCTTCGCTTCCTGCGATAAAGTTGACTTTCCGTATGAACAAACCGGTGGATCGGGAGGAACGGGTGAGCTCGACTGGTCGCTTTATCCGAACGGGGATTCTGCGCACTACGCCCAGAACGAATGGCCTTCCTTTACGGCGAATACCAATACACTCCGGAATGTGCTCATCGAAGACTTTACGGGCCACCGCTGCAGCAACTGCCCGAATGCCGCGAACCTGCTCCACAATCTTGAAAACGCAAATCCCAACCGCGTTTTCGGCGCAGCGCTGCACACAAGCGCTTTGGGAATAACCGATTTCCAGGAAACCAATTCGGCATTCCCGACTGTTTTCTACAACGATGACGCGATCGCTATCGGCACGTTCTTCGGTGCGATTCCGGGCACAACTTTCCAGGGAAATCCGCACGGAGCAGTGAACCGTATTCTGACAGGCTCGGATAACACTTCTCCTGCACCGACCTGGACCAGCAAAACGAATACGGCGCTGGCAACAGCCTTGAAGATCAATATGCAGTCGGTTGCCAATTATTTCCCTTCCACGCGCGGGCTGTTCATCCACACGGAGATCGAAAAGCTCGATAACAGCCTTTCAAACGAGCTCGGACAAGTAATCTATCTTGTCGAAGATTCGCTTGTTGCACCACAGCTCATGCCCGATCAGTCGACCAATCAAACGTATGTTCACCGCGACATTATGCGCGCGTGCATCGGCGGCATTTTCGGCCGTACGATCAAAGCCACAGACCTGGATGTGAACGGAAGCGGAAAATACTATCTGAATGCCAGCTATCGCCTGCCGGATGTTTACACAGCTGAAAAAATGCACCTGATCATTTACGTGTACGACAAAACGACGTACGAGATCTACCAGGTGATCAAACAGGAAGTAACGGATTAAATTAGTTCATAAAAGCATTGAAGGGCGGATATTTTCCGTCCTTTTTTTGTGCCTGGCAGGTTTAATTTTCCCGTCGATTCATCCCTGTTTCCGGTGCATTTTCCTTTTTTAACGAACCTCAATTACCACGCTTACAGCCTCTTTTGACCTTTTAACATTTTTTCAAGTACCAAAACCAAAACTTAGTCGTTATATTGGTTGTATAAATTTTTAATTCCATCAATTATGTTCGAGCTAACGAAAAAGATTTTGGTGAGAGTGAGTTTTGACCCCCAACTCTTTCAGAAAGAATTGTCAAAAGGAATTCGTTGGATGACCAATACGGAAGAAGTGCAGCATTTGCGCGACTGGTGTATAAAAGAATTCGGAGTAAAATACCCCGCAATTGTACACAAGGCATTTTCGCCCGCACGAGGTTAATGATACATACTTAAGAAATCGTACTTGCGGCTCGGAAACGGGCCGCATTTTTTTTGCCAGGACAATAGATAAAAAGACAGGAGACAAAAGACTCCCGACTCCGCAGTACAGCTTACGACTACTTATTCGAATTCAATCAGCAGCATGCCTTTATCGACTACCTGCTGTACTTCGACAGCGATGGATTTAACGATGCCGGTGCCTTCGGCTTTGAGAACATTTTCCATTTTCATGGCTTCGAGCGTGAGCAATGCATCTCCCGGGTTGACCTCGGAGCCTTGCTGTACGGCTAAACCGACAACACGTCCGGGCATCGGGGCTTTCAGTTGTTTGAGCTTGCGCACTTTCGGTTTGTCGAGCCCGAGGGAAGCGATCAGCTCGTCGAGCGGGCCGTCTTTAGATACCTCAAATACACGATGATTCAGCTTAATGGTGAGCTTTCCTTCTTCCATACGGTTGGAAAGCACTTCTCCGTGAAAGCTGCGGCCGTTGTGTTCCAATGAAAAAAAAGTAGCATTTTCCCATGTCAACCGAACCGATTCACTATTGGGGCCGACACTCAATCCATCCATTTTCCACTTTGCCGTTTCCATCTGTGTATTTTTTGCGACAATAATACGAACTATTCGTCCATCCGACCTATTTTTTACCGTAAAAAACAAGCTTTTCGTTCTTTTGTATTGGTATATTCGAAACCTGGAACAAGAATCGGTTTCTACACTTTAAAGCAATACATGAAAAAGACCTTCTTATTGATCGCACTGGCTGCTGTTTCCTGCAGACCCATCGATACCAACCCCGATATCCTGGTTGATAACAGCGAAGTAACTGCGGATACGAACGTTGAAGAAATCGACGAGTCGGAGCCCGAAATTTACCGCGCCACGCGTACGATGCTGACGGACCTGGTTTCAACGAAGCTGGAAGTTTCCTTCGACTGGACAAAATCCCAGCTGATCGGTAAAGAAACACTGACGGCAAAACCGCATTTCTACCCAACAGACAGCCTGTTGCTCGATGCAAAAGGCATGGAGATCAAATCCGTAACGCTGAAAGGAAATCCGCTGAAATTCGACTACGAATCGAACGTTCTGACCATTCGACTGGACAAAACATATAACCGGACTGAAAGCTATACCGTCGTGATCGATTACATCGCGAAGCCCGACGAGCGCGAAGCCGGCGGAAGCGCTGCCATCACCAGCGATAAAGGATTGTATTTCATCAACCCGACCGGCGAAGACAAGTCTAAAATGCCGCAGATCTGGACACAGGGCGAAACGGAAGCGAGCTCCGTGTGGTTCCCGACCATCGACTCCCCGAATGCAAAATCGACGCAGGAAATGTTCATCACCGTCGAAGACAAATACGTCACACTTTCCAACGGAAAGCTGCTCGATTCGAAAAAGAACCCGGACGGAACACGCACCGACCACTGGAAACAGGATCTTCGCCATTCGACCTACCTGTTCATGATGGGCGTCGGCGAATTCAAAATCGTGAAAGATTCCTGGAAACGTCCCGACGGCACAACGATGGAAGTGAACTACTACGTAGAGCCGCAGTGGGAACAGCACGCAAAAGCGATTTTCGGCGAAACACCGAAAATGATCGGTTTCTTCTCCCAGCTGATGGGCGTTGATTATCCGTGGGATAAATACAGCCAGATCGTTGTGCGCGATTACGTTTCCGGAGCAATGGAAAATACGGGCGCAGTCGTTTTCGGCGATTTCACCTATAAAACCGATCGCGAGCTGCTCGACGGCACCGATCAGTCGACCATTGCCCACGAATTGTTCCACCACTGGTTCGGCGATCTCGTTACGGCAGAATCCTGGTCCAACCTGTCCCTGAACGAATCCTTCGCCAATTATTCACAGTACCTGTGGGACGAGCACCGTTACGGGCTTGACGAAGCCGATTACCAGGCAGTAGGCGAAACAGACGGCTATTACGCGAGCGCTCAGCAGGGCGGTTTCCACGACCTGATCTGGTTCGAGTACGAATCGCGCGAAGACATGTTCGACGGTCATTCTTACAACAAAGGAGGCCGTATTCTGCACATGCTGCGCAATTACCTTGGCGACGAAGCGTTTTTCCAGGGTATGCAGAAATACCTGAAAGAAAATTCCTACAAAGCAGCCGAATTCACGCAGCTCAGGCTGGCGTTCGAAGAAGTTTCCGGGCAGGACCTGAACTGGTTCTTCAATCAGTGGTACCTCGACAAAGGACATCCGAGCCTGAAGATCAATCACTCGACCGATGCAGCAAATCACCTGGCGGTTATCAACGTGGAGCAAACGCAGAATTTCGAAGAATTTCCAGTGTTCAAGCTGCCTGTTGACGTAACGATCTATGACGACAACGGAACAACTGTCCACAGGATCTGGATCGACAGAAAAAACACGACCATTTCGCTGCCATATACCGGAACATTGAAAAACGTGCTGTTCGACAGTCAGCAGATGCTGCTTGCGCAGAAAACGGAAAAGAAAGAGCCTGCATTTTACCTGCACCAGTATTACAACGGAAAACGCTACGCAGCGCGCAAAGATGGCTTGATCTACGCCCTGAAGCTGAAAACACCGGAAGTGGAACAACTGATCCTCGATGCAATGAAAGATCCGTTCTGGGATATTCGCATAACGGCACTTGACAAATTCGTGCGCCTGAAAGACGCCAACAAAACAGCAGGACTTGAGCTTGCACGTGCAATGGCGGCTTCTGATTCCGTTTCTGCTGTCCGCTCGAGCGCGATTACGCTGCTGGCCGAGCAATTGCCGGCTGCCGAACTGCAGACAATCCTGGAAGACCGAATCGCGAAAGACCGTTCGTATCTTGTGGTGATCAACGCGCTCACAGAGCTGAGTAAGATCGATGCGAACCGTGCCATGGCCCTTGCGAAAGGACTGGAAAAAGAGCCGTCTTCTAAAATGCTCAGCGGCGTCGCACGTATTTACGGCGCAAGCGGCGGCGCGGATCAGTATGCGTTTTTTGAGCGCATTCTTACCTCCGGCGAGCTCCAGGGCTTCGACGGACTGGGAGCGTTGAATTCATTCACCTTCTATCTTTCGAAACAGGACGAAGCTTTAATGGCCAAATCCATGAAGATCTATGAGTACCAGGCCGAAAACGGCGGAATGTATACGGAAATGTTCCTGCCGCAGCACATGGATTACCTCGTGGAAACACTGAACGCGAAGATCGCCGTTTACCAGGAGCAGGAAGCCAAAGCGAAAAAAGACGGCAACAGCAATGCTGCGGATATTGCGAAAGCAAAACAATCCGAAGCGCTGAGCCTGATCAGCCGTTTCAAAGCCCTTTCCGCATCTTTGGGAAGCGGTGAAGAAGAAGAAGACGGTCATTAATAAATTATTGAACAACGAAACGCCCGGAACATTGTTCCGGGCGTTTTTTCGTCAACAGGATTTCAAATTCTTTAAGCAATTATACGAGCTGATTCAATCACCAGGCAAGTGCCGTAGGCACGCTATTATCCGAGCGCAGCGAGGAAAGTGTTAACCAAGCATCGTAGAGGCGGAACCTTAAATCGATTTCCTGACTTTTTAGAAAAACGCCTTCACTTCCATTCCACCCGCATGAATGGTTTTGGAGCCTTCCGACTGCCGGCCGTTGTATTGAATGGAGATTTGCAGGTTTTTCGAAACGGACCGCTGATAGCCGAGGCTCCATACGAGGTTCTTTCCCGGTTTCAGCGCTTCGAGCAATTCAAAGCCGAGCGGTGAATTGCTGCTGCCGTCGAAAACGATCTGAATGTAATTGAATTGTCCCTGCAAACTGCCTTTCTGCGATTGATTGTACTTAGTCGTAAAGCCCAGGTCGCGGATATTGGCCGATTCTCCGCCGTACTGGATCGCGTTCAGCTTCCGGGAAAAGCGCGTGTCGATGCTGAAACGCAGGGAAGTCGTTGGCTGGTACACCAGCGAAGGCTTGATGATCCAGTAATTCAGCTGGTAATCCCGCCCGGAAGTATAATCGACAAACGACGTCTTCAATCCGCGCTCATACGATCCGAGAATACTCCATTCTTTGCGGATATTCAACCGCATACTGATCTCGTGCGATTGGTTGCTTCGTCCGTCGAAACCGGTTGCCAGCAGCGTTTTCGTCCGCAGGTCCTCAAACGAATAATCCATTCCGAAGACGGAGCTGGTACGGTTAAAGAAAAGCGAATGCCGCATGTTGCTCGACGTACTGAGCAGGCTGTTGTCCTCTATTCTTCCCACAAACGGATTGTAAGCCTGGAAACCGTCGAAGACGTTTGTTTTCCGCTGAATCCTGAAACGCGATTGTGTGGAAAACCGCGCCACTAAGCGTTTTACGCCTGTCGCATTTACCCAGATGCGCTCGGGACGAATAATAAGGCTTTGGTTGTATTCGTTACTGTACGTCTTGATGTAATCGTTGCTCGGCGTAAACACGCGGATGTAACTCGCCTGATCTGCATAAGCAGCGATCTCGAACTCATTCAGGTCTTTCACGCCGTCGCCGTTGTAATCGTTCCACGTATAAACACCCTGCCCGTCGTTCACCTTGATGTAAATGAATTCTTTCTTCTGTTCCAGCCCTGCCCCGACTTCGTAAAAAGTGGAAAGTGTGACGGCACTCTTCCAGAGCTTCACTTCGTGATCGATCCGGCCGTTGGTCGTATTTTCCGGCTGCTGCGTAATCAGCGTCGGGTCGAGAATGGTCAGTGTGCGGTAGTTCGCCACAACGAGCAGCCGCTGGTTCTTCCACGCTTTCATGGTCCACGAAGCGCTGATGGTGCGCGCTTTGGCTGCATCTTTCAGGTTCGTGCTGTCCGAACGTTTGTCGAGCCGCTCGCGGTAGCTCACGAGGAATTCGTTCCCGGAAGTATCGCCAATGGACGCATAGCCCTGGTAGTCGAAGAAGGAATAGGAGCGCGTGGCAAGTAGTCCGTCGCCTTCGCGGAAACGGTTCAGCTCCTGGTCGTCTTTGTACCCGATGCGGAACAAACCCACACGCTGCGAAATATCGAGCTTGTGGCGGACGAACTGGTTCCGGCTGTCGGACACGGAATTGAGCGCACTTGCCTCCATATATACGCGCAGGCCGTTCTGATTCCAGTTGCCCAGCGTATGCGCCCGATAGCCTTCGAAATCGTTGCCGATCTTGAATTGCTGGCCGTTGAGCGTCAGCTGGCCGTACCGGGCATGCCCGATCGTGCTGGAAAGTGTCGAGAAGAGCTGATTGCCTGTAAATCCCTGCGCACGGGTGTTCCAGTCGCGGTCGAATTCCACGGGCCTGTACTGTTCGATAGGGCGAAAATAAGGATCGAGGGCTTCGACTTCGGCTTTGTTGCCCCACGACCATTGTTTTATGGAATCGCGGCCGAAAGGAAGGGAATGCTCGATCTTCGTCCGCATGGAAAAACCGCGATCGTCGAATGCATCGAGACGCGAAAAGGTATTGAGGTCATAGCCGCTCATACCCAGCTCGGACGTTACTTTGAAACGGTCGGAGAAGCGATACGTTCCGCCGGCGGTGAACAACTGCTGTTTTTTTGGCGTGATGAGCACATTCACCGGGGCGTAATCGCCGACAGAAATTCCCCCGACGGGAGCGATCCATTTGTAAACGCGGCCGAGCGCATTGAATTTATCGAAGACGTAATCGCCTTTTCCTGCGCCGACAAAGGAGAAATTGACCTTGTAAACCGCGAGGTTCGGATCAACGGAAGCCACAAGCACCGTGTCATAGCCCAGGGAATCGATGAGCTGGTACACCACCAGGTTTTCGCTGAAGCCGACGGAATCGATAACGGTGGAGCGGGCAGCATCGAGGTCGTCGCCGATGTTTGACAGCAGGAATTTCTGGTCGGACGTCAGGTTTTGCTGCAACGGCTGGTTTTTAGCGTCCTGCTCGGAATAAGCATTAACCCACCAGTCGTACTTCGTTCCTTTGGAAGACGTGGAGAACTGGAACAGCGACCGGGCGTAATTCTGGTCGGAATACTGGAACTCGACGGCGATCCGCGAATCTTTGGTAATGAGCTGCCGCGCGGTAAATGTGAGCTCGGAGGTATTGTAATCGATGATGTAATCGAATTCCTGTCCGCGGGTCAGCAGCTTTCCATCGATGTAAACGCGCTCGGTACCGGACAGCACGATGATAAACGGCTCGTTCTCGTTTCCGCGCAATCTGTACGGCCCCTGATTTCCCTCTACCCCCTGGATGATCTGCCGGTTGAACTTTCCTTTGGATAACGCTCCGCTGACTTCGGTCCGGGTGGTACGTTTTGCATCTTTGCGCCAGAAATATTCGCCGGTGAGTCCCTGTCCTCTTTTTCGATATGTCAGGAAATAGCCTTCCGGCTTGTAGAGCCAGAAATCGCCGGCGGTGAGCTTGAACTGATCGTTGAAGAGCTGGATGAACACCTGGTCGAATTCCTGTAATTTGTTAGTATTTCCTTCCGGCTGGATGGGAAGATTATCGTCGGTAACGGACGCCAATACCTGCAGATTGGGTGCAACATAACCGGAAAGCTCGAGGTTCAGGGAAGAGTTGACGGAAAGATCCTGCCGGTTCCCGAAGGTGATCCCGCGCGAAATACTCCCGGATTTCTGCAGGCCGCCGGTCCCGAGAATGTCCATCGCGTCGGCGGTCGGCTCGATCATGAATTTCTCCCGATCCCCTTTCTGAATGGTGTAAATAAGACTTGTATCCCGTTTGAAAACGCGCGTTGAAAAGTCGACAGGGAAAATGCGGTAGCTAACAAACAGGCTGTCGGCGCACAGCTCGTTGAGCTGAACGGTCGAGCGGGCGTAATTGACCACGTACTCGGCGGGGAACAATTTGCGCGTCCCGCAGAACAGCGAAAGCGTATTGGGCTGAATGGAAAGTGTATCGAGGCGGATCTCGCCGGGAGCGGCCGCAATGGTTTTCGCCCGCAGGGTGCTCCACTGCGAATAGCTGTTCGTGCTCACAAACAGCATGAAAACCAACAATCCTTTCAATAACCCCGGCATGCGCTAAAGTACTAACGTTTGTTGGATGAATGTATTATCCGAAGGTGCAAGAAACCGGACTGGTTCACACAAAATTTATCCTGCTTTCTGTCCCGAAGCAGGCAACTGTTCCTGTATGCCCAGCATTTCCAGTACTTTTTTTCCGATGGAAACAGCGTCGAAACCGCATTCTTCGTACAGCTGCTCGGCTGTTCCGTGGTGGATGTATTTATCCGGGATTCCTAACCGCACGACTTTCGAATGGTAGTTGTTATCGGCCATGAATTCGATCACTGCAGAGCCAAATCCGCCGATAACGGTTCCGTCTTCGATGGTGATGATCTTGTCGAATTTGGTGAACACTTCGTGCAGCATCGTTTCGTCGACGGGTTTTGCAAAGCGCATGTCGTAGTGTGCAACGGAAGCTCCGCGCTCTTTCAGGTTGCTGATCGCAGCCTGGGCGAAGTTGCCCACGTGTCCGAGTGTGAGAATAGCAATATCCTCGCCGTTTGTAAGCTTTCTGCCGGTCCCGATCTTGATGGCTTTCATGGCGGTTTTCCATTCGGTCATCACACCGTTCCCTCTCGGGAAACGAATGGTGAACGGCCCGTGATTACCGTCCTGCGCGGTGAACATTAAGTTGCGCAGCTCGGATTCGTCCATGGGCGCAGAAACGATCATGTTCGGAATAGAGCGCATGTAAGCGATGTCGTAAGCGCCGTGGTGTGTGGCGCCGTCTGCTCCGACAAGTCCGCCGCGGTCGAGGCAGAAAACCACCTGCAGGTTCTGTAAAGCGACGTCGTGCAGGACCTGGTCGTAGGCGCGCTGCATGAACGACGAATAAATGTTGCAGTAGGGGATCAGTCCCTGCGTCGCGAGCCCTGCGGAAAACGTAACCGCGTGCTGTTCGGCAATGCCGACATCGAAGGCGCGGTCGGGCATGGCTTCCATCATAAAGGTGAGCGAGCAGCCGGAAGGCATCGCAGGTGTTACGCCCATGATCTTGTCGTTGTTCTCTGCAAGCTCCACGATCGTATGTCCGAAAACATCCTGGTATTTCGGTGGCTGCGGCGATTTGGGAACGACTTTGATGATCTCGCCGGTTTCTTTGTTGAAGACGCCGGGCGCGTGCCATTTGGTCGGATTTCCCTCTTCGGAGAATTTGTAGCCTTTTCCTTTCATCGTTACACAATGCAGGATCTTGGGGCCGGGAATATCTTTTAAATCTTCAAGCACTTTCGCCAGCCCGATCACATCGTGGCCGTCTACCGGTCCGAAATAACGGAAATTCAGCGATTCGAATAAATTGCTTTGCTTGAGCAATGTTCCTTTGAGCGCGCTCGACAGCTTGGAAACGACTGCCTGGGCATCGGGACCGAACTTGCTCACTTTACCGAGCAGCTTCCACACCTCATCCTTTACTTTGTTGTAGGTATGGGATGTGGTGATATCGGTGAGGTATTCTTTCAGCGCGCCGACGTTCGGATCGATGGACATGCAGTTATCGTTGAGCACGACAAGCAGGTTGGCATCTTTCTCGAATCCAGCGTGGTTCATGCCTTCGAATGCAAGTCCGGCGGTCATGGCGCCGTCGCCGATCACGGCAATGTGATGCCGGTCTTTTTCGCCTTTGTAACGATTGGCAACTGCCATACCGAGCGCCGCGGAAATGGACGTGGAGGAGTGGCCGACACCGAATGTATCGTATATGCTTTCGCTGCGTTTCGGGAATCCGGAGATCCCGCCTTTTGTTCTGTTGGTGTGAAAAACATCCCGGCGGCCGGTGAGAATCTTGTGTCCGTAAGCCTGGTGTCCAACATCCCAGACGAGCTGATCGTAAGGTGTATTGAACACGTAATGTAAAGCAACTGTGAGCTCTACCACGCCGAGGCTTGCGCCGAAATGCGAATTTCCGATCTCAGAAATAACATCCACGATATACTGCCGCAATTCATCGGAAACCTGCGGAAGATCGTCAACCGTGAGCTGATCTCTTAAGTCTTGGGGGACAGTGATTTTATCGAGTAACGGTCCAGCTTTGTATGGATGCATAGTCGCTTTGTGTTTAACGTGTAAAGTTACGGGTTCACAGTATGTATAACAAACTATGGGGCGTTTTATTTTGGTAGAGACAAAAGACGGAAGATAAAAAATGAAAGACAGGAGGATAAGAGGACGGCAGGATTCTAAGATCCAAGAAGGAAAACCATTAGCGTATGTCCCGGATGCATCCGAAAGCTTTCGGGGGCGGACCAATAGATTTCGAACCACTAAAAAAGTACGTCCGTCCCGAAAGTTTTCGGGAGCATCCCGGACCAACAGTATTTTGACTAAGACCCGGACCAGCTAAACCATATCCCACCCCGCCACGAAGATCGGCTTCATGCGCAGCTCGTCGAGCTCCCAGCTGTTTTTGCGGAGGACAACCACATCCACAGGTGTTTGCGTCGTAAGCTTGTGCAGCAATCCCCAGTTGACCTCGCATTTGGCTTCGCGCCACAGCGGCTCGCGCTTGTCGACCCACCAGAGGATAACGTTCCGCTCTTCTTTCGCCAGGATGGCTTCGAAAAACGTGGAAAGCGTCCGCGTATCGTTGTCTTTTACCCAAACGGATTCGGGCACGACGAAGCGGTGATGATCGGGCTTGATAATGTTTCTCAGGCCGGGAATGAAGGGGACGATTTTCGTCATCAGTCCGCCGATATTGCCCGGCAGGCGCTCGATGACCCAATTGGCGCGCGTGATCTTGGAAAAGGCGATGAGCTCGTCATTGTCGTCGAACATGCCGTAGAATTCCGGCCGCTCAGCGTGCTTCGGAACATAATAAGCATGACAGGCACAAATGGTTGACAGGCAGTTCTGGATGAGCTTTTCATCGGTGATCAGCCGAACACGATCGTTTCCTTTCGGTTTTACTCGGCTGAACGATTGCGTAATGAGCTGTGCTTCGGGGCGAAAGCCGAATTTTCCGGCCATGAGCTTGCTGCGCTCGTTGTTCGGGTCGATGTAGGCGTACAATGCTTCGGGCGCTTCGCCGTATTTTCCTTCGAACACGTCTTCGTAGAAATGCTGGATCTCTTCTTTCAGGCGGGAATTTCCCTTTTCGGCATGCTGTCCGTTGAAGGAAGCCTGTTTCTGCCCTGAAAAGGCGAAATAACGCACGTACCACTGTTTTCCACGCTTGCAGAAGGTAACGTTGCCCTGCACTTTGCCGTCTTTTTCAACGGAAAGGAACAAAGGATTATCGGCTTCGAGAATGCGTGTGCGCGTATCGAGGTGACGGTAGCGCGCGCCGTTGGTTCCCAGTGTTGTTTGTGTGAGCAGGTCCAGCAATGACGGACAGGCTTCTTCACGGATGGTAAATCTTGGGGAAAGTGGCATCTTAAATCGCGTTCACTACAATTTGTTCTGCTTCGGCCGGGGTGATGTCCTGGCGCTCGCCAAGTGCGACCCAGTTCCGGTCCGTGAAGCGTTTCTTAATGATCGCCGGCGTTTCCACGAAATCTGCCGTATAATCCGACAGGCGCGTGCCGATGCCGAGCTGGTGGAAAAACTCTTCGGTTTTGCGGATCGCTGCCCGTGCCACTTCTTCGTCTTCGCCTTCCAGGTTCCAGACGCGGCGGCCGTATTGCGTAAGCTTTTCTTTCTTGTTCTCAAACTTGGCTTCGTACAGGCGCGGAGCAATGATCGCCAGCGTTTGTGCGTGATCGATGCCGTGCAGAGCGGTGAGCTCGTGACCGATCATGTGCGTGGCCCAATCGGTAACGACGCCGCAGCGCAGCAAGCCGTTCAACGCCTGGTTAGCGCACCACATGAGGTTGGAAGCCAGCTTGTAATCGGCCGGATTTTCCAGAACTCCGGGGCCGATCTCTATCAATGTGGACAGAATTCCTTCCGCGTAGCGTTCCTGCACAAGATTGCCGGACGGAAACGTAAGGTACTGTTCCATGGTATGTGTAAATGCGTCGATCACGCCGTTGGCCAGCTGTCGTTTGGGAAGCGTAGCCACGAATGTGGGATCGAGGAGCGCAAATTTCGGGAAGAAGAGCGGCCCGCCCATCGTGCGTTTTTCTTTGAGGCTGTGACGGCTGATCACCGCGCCTGAATTGGATTCTGAGCCGGTAGCCGGAAGTGTGAGAATACAGCCGAACGGAACGGCAGAGGTGAATTCTTTGCCCGTCGTTCGCAGCAGGACTTCCCACGGATCGCCATCGTAGCCGACCGCACCGGAAATGAACTTCGCTCCGTCGATCACCGATCCGCCGCCCACTGCGAGCATGAAACCGATGTTGTTCTCACGGATGTATTCCGCGGCTTTCATTAAGGTGTCGAACTCCGGATTGGCTTCGATGCCTTTGAAAAAATACAGCTCGAAACCGGAAAGCTCTGCTTTCAGCTCATCCAGGAATCCGGACCGTTCAATGGAACCGCCGCCATACAGGACAACGACTTTTTTTCCGTCGTAGTGCTTTGCTATCTGTTTGGAAACCTGGCTTAACTGGCCTTTTCCGAATACGATAGTCGTTGGCGTTGTTATCTCAAAATTGTTCATGACGAAATTTGTGACTACAAAGGTAAACAACTGTTAGCGACTATTGAACGAAAGCAAATCAATTATAGACCAATAAGAATAAATTGACGATGGAGGCGGGGTTGTCGACAGTTGATAGTCAATAGTCCTCAGTCAGTTGAACGTAGGGGGAGGCAAAACAGAAGGTTTTCCGACGTTAAGGTACCACGCCCTTTAATTCCCCTCAAGGGGGCAATTTCCTAGTAAAAAGCACACCTCCCGTATTTAAAAGGATTTTCTTTCTTCTTCTTTTTCCATTGCCGAAAAAGAAGCAAAAAGTCTAGGCCGTAGAACGCTCTCTTGAAACTACGGGTCGTTCCACTGCCTGAATCCCAAACTCGCCACGCCATTACGAAATTGTTTTACAAACAATTCCATGGCTGGGCTCAGACAGGGATTCGGCCACGCTCCACTCACCTTGTTTTCTTACGAGATCGTCCTAAAGGCCGGATATAGTTCAAGATTCAGATCTTAAGGGTCGATTGCGATCCTGTAATCAGAATTTAGTGAAAAATCAATCTTTATGAATTGAAAGTAGTCTTTATCGAATCTTAGGAAGAGTATTAAAGAGCAGAATCCTCTATAATTAAGGCTTGTGCTAATAAATAGGAAATCGCCCTCCAGGGGGAAGACTAAATAACGATGTCTGTCTATCAACTTCTACCGGCTTTGAGTTTGCTGTTTAGCACACAGAAATTGCTCCGGAGAGCGTTGAGATTAGCATTTAGCACTGTAGATGTTCCATTCAGGATTGACAGACGAGCATTCAGGACTGCCGATCTTCCATTTAGCCCTGCCGGTTTAGTATGGAGGCCTTCCGATTCTCTATAGAGCACTTCCGATTTTGTATTTAGCCCTGACGATTTTGTGTGGAGGCCTGCCGATTCTCTCTAGAGGTCTTCCGATTTCGTATTGAGCCCTTCCGATTCTCTGTGGAGCCCTGACAGATCGCCGTTGAGGACAGCAGATTGTTCATCTTCACACTTATTGGCAGCGCTGCATCCGCCTTTCCCTGTAAAATGCCTACTTTTTTGCCATGAACGTTTTTGTTACCCGGAAAATAATGGAGAGCGGCCGCGAGCTGCTGCAATCGGCAGGCATTGAAGTAACCGAATGGAAGGAAAACCGCGAGCTGACGCAGGAAGAGCTCATCGCACATTGCCTGCAGCACGATGCTTTGCTCAGCATAGGCCCCGATAAGCTGGATGCCTATTTCCTCGAAAGCTGTTCGCACCTGCTCGTTATTGCTTTGCATTCGGTCGGTTATGATCACGTCGACATGGAAACGGCGAAACGCCTGAACATTCCCATTGCCAATACGCCGGGTGTGCTCACCGATTCGACGGCGGACCTTGCGTTCCTGCTTCTGCTGGCGACATCGCGCAGGGCTTTCTACCACCACAAAACAATTGCGGCCGGCGGCTGGGGATTCTCCAATCCGTCCGATCCGTCACATCTCGGCATCGAGCTGAGGGGCAAAACACTGGGCATTTTCGGCCTGGGGAACATTGGTTTTGAAATGGCGAAGCGCTGCAAACACGCGTTCGGTATGCACATTCTCTATACGAATCGCAGTCCCAATTCCGCAGCGGAACAGGAGCTCGGAGCGGAAAAAGTTCCCTTTGAAGAGCTGTTGCACCAAAGCGATGCGATCAGCGTGCACGCCAACCTGAGCAACGAAACAAAGGAAGTGTTCAATGCGGACGCTTTCAGCCGGATGAAATCTTCTGCGATCTTTATCAATGCGGCACGGGGCGGCATTCACAACGAAGAAGACCTTACGGCAGCGCTGACAGCGGGAACGATCTGGGGCGCAGGCCTCGACGTGACCAATCCCGAACCGATGAGCGCCGACAGCCCTTTGCTGAATATGCCGAATGTGTCGGTGCTTCCGCACATCGGGTCGGCAACGATTGAAACGCGTACGGCCATGCTGCGGCTGGCAGTGGAGAATGTGATCGCCGGGCTGAGGGGAGAGGTTTTGCCGAATGCGGTGAAGGGGTGAAAGATGCGGGAGTTTCTTTTTTTACCCCGCCGCCAAAGACATCACAAAGGACGCGGAGGCAGGATGTTTTTTAGGCTCGCTAATGATAGCTCAGGCAATTACTAACCACGAAGGGCGAAGCTCCCGGCTTCCCTTCCATCGCTCTCCGCGCACTTTACGTGACAACTCCGGGCCTCTGCGTTAAAAACAGCCCAGTGTTGCCGCCACGAAACAGAAGGAGCCACCTGCTTTCGATTCTACTTTTAATACTGTAATAGCATTACAACCACCGCCCGCAACATGCATTTCGCGAAAGCATAAAAAACAATACTTTTATCGTTCAGATTTTTTTTTAGAACAGACCCTCACACACAAACGTTGTTATCAAATTCCTAAAACATGGACAAAACATTCCTTCTTCACCGAAAATACCCTTCTTTGCACATGACTAAATTTCTCATCGCTCTTGCGATCTGCTGCTTCGGGATCGCACCGGTTTCCGCACAGACACAGCCGGATTACAATTCCGCTGAAATTCTGCAGGGCCTTAAAAAGCTGAATGTCGTTGGCTCCGTCCTGTATGTTGCCGCGCATCCGGACGACGAAAATACGCGACTGCTCGCCTACCTGGCCAATGAAAAAAAGCTGCGCACAGGCTATTTGTCGCTCACACGCGGCGACGGCGGACAAAACCTGATCGGGAAAGAACAGGGCGAATTGCTCGGGCTTATCCGCACGAACGAATTGCTTGCCGCCCGCAGAACAGACGGTGCAGAACAGTTCTTTACCCGCGCCAACGACTTTGGCTTTTCTAAAAATCCGGAAGAAACATTCGGCATCTGGAACAAAGACAGCATTCTTGCAGACGTTGTCTGGGCCATCCGAAAATTCAAGCCGGACGTGATCATCTGCCGTTTCCCGACAACGGGCGAAGGCGGGCACGGTCACCACACCGCTTCTGCGATCCTGGCCGAGCTGGCGTTCGACGCTGCGGCAGATCCGACCAGGTATCCCGAGCAACTGAAATACGTTTCCGTGTGGCAGGCCAAACGCCTCTTCTGGAATACCTTTAACTTCGGAACCACCAATACGACTTCCGAAGATCAGCTTAAGATCGACGTCGGCGCTTACAACTCACTGCTGGGCGAATACTACGGCGAAATTGCAGCCAACAGCCGTTCCATGCACAAAAGCCAGGGATTCGGCTCCGCAAAATCGCGCGGATCTTCCATCGAATACTTCAAACAGCTGAAAGGCGAAACCGCTAAATCCGACCTGTTCGAAGGCATCGACCAAACCTGGAAACGCTACCGCGAGCTCGACAAAACAGGCTCGCTCATTTCCTCCTGCATTGCTTCCTACAGCATGGAAGCACCCGAAAAAAGCGTCGCCCAGCTCACGACGATTTACGAAGCAATTGCCGCTATGAAAGCCGTAACGCCTGAATTAACATACTGGCGAACGCAAAAACTAAAGGAAACCGAAAACCTGCTGCTCGCCTGCTCGGGTTTCTGGGCAGAAGCCTACACGAGTACTTTCAGCGGCGTGCCGGGCGGAACCGTCGATATTACGGCAACGGCGCTTTCGAAGAACAAAACGGCTATCAGGCTCAACAGCATTTCCTTCCTGCGGGAAGACACCACCGCTTCGCTCGCATTGAAAACGAACGAATTCTATACCTTTAAGCACAAGGCTCTCCTGCCGAACGACCTGGCATATTCGAATCCTTACTGGCTCACCGAAACGCACCCGATCGACATGTACCGGGTAGACGATCAGCTACTGCGCGGAACGCCGGAGAATAGCCCGAAAACAACCGTTGTCTACGACATTACGATCGGAAAGCTGAACTTTAAAGTGTCGCGGCCGCTGACGTATAAATGGGTCGACCCGGTTAAGGGAGAAGTGTACCGCCCGTTCGAAGTGTTACCGGCCGTAACTGTGAACCTCTCGGAGAAAGTGCTCGTATTCTCCGATGCGCAGCCGAAAACCGTGCAGCTCCGCGTAAAAGCCAACACTGCCAACGTGAGCGGGAAACTGGAGCTCAGCGCACCGGCGGGCTGGAAGATCCTTGTACAAAAACCGGAATTCACACTGGCAGCCATCGGGGATGAAATCCTGATCGAAGCTTCCATTGCACCCGATGCGAACATGACCAGCGGGAAACTGCAGGCTTCCGTAAAGATCGGCGACCGGGCGTTCACCAAATCCATCGAGCGCATCGAATACGATCACATTCCTTACCAGTTCATCCTGAGCGGCGCTGCGGCTACGCTGACAACCATCGAGCTGAAAAAAGCAGGGACGAACATCGCTTACATTCCCGGAGCGGGCGACGATGTGGCCATTTGCCTCAAACAGATCGGCTATGCGGTGACGATTCTTTCCGATGACCAGATCGACAATACCGACCTTTCGCAGTACGATGCGATCGTTACCGGGATCCGCGCTTACAATACGAACGCGCATCTGCAGGTTGTTTACCAGAAGCTGATGGATTATGTGAAGAACGGCGGCAACCTCATCGTTCAGTACAACACCAACAGCCGCATCGGGCCGGTGATCGCGAAGATCGGGCCGCTGCCGTTTACCGTTTCGCGCAACCGCGTGACGAACGAAAAAGCAGCTGTGACCTTCAAAAATCCGGAACATTCCGCCTTGAATTTCCCGAATAAGATCACCGCTGCCGATTTCGACGGCTGGATACAGGAACGTGGCATTTACTTCGCCTCCGAGCTCGATCCGGGATACGAAACCGTTCTTACGATGAACGATCCCAACGAAAAAGCCGACGACGGCAGCCTCATCATTGCGAAATACGGAAAAGGAAACTTCGTTTACACCGGACTGGTCTTCTTCCGCGAATTGCCTGCGGGCGTTCCGGGAGCCTACCGTTTACTGGTAAACCTTATCAGCCTTCCTAAAAACCCGGCTAACTGATGTCCAAAGAACCCGAAGAGCGATCGCCCATTCTCGGCTCGTGGAGAAACGTCTACCTGCTGGTGGTCATCGTGCTGATCGCCGTTATTGCCGGGCTCTGGATCTTTACTAAAACATTCAGCTGATGAGCACGACGGACTGGTTGGTACTGTGCATTACGCTGCTTTCGATCATTGGCTACGGGGTCTGGAAAAGCCGGAACACGCAGAACATTGAAGGCTATCTGCTGGCCGACCGGAAAATGCCGTGGTACCATGTCGGACTGTCCGTTATGGCTACGCAGGCGAGCGCCATTACATTTCTTTCCGCGCCGGGACAGGCTTACAGCGACGGTTTGCGCTTCGTGCAGTTCTATTTCGGATTGCCGCTGGCGATGATCGTGCTGTGCATTACCTTCATCCCGATCTTCCACAAGCTCAACGTTTACACCGCTTACGAATACCTGGAAACCCGTTTCGACAACAAAACGCGAACGCTTACCGCCTCGCTCTTCCTGCTGCAGCGCGGCATTTCCACCGGAATTACCATTTACGCACCGGCGATCGTTTTGTCGACGATCCTGAACATCGATATTACCTATACGACCATTGCTATGGCGGGGCTTGTGATCCTTTACACGGTTTACGGCGGCGCGAAAGCCGTTTCCTACACGCAGATGCTGCAGATGGCGATCATTTTCGCCGGTTTGTTCATGGCCGCTTACATGGTTGTTCACCTGCTTCCGGAGAACGTCGGTTTTTCAGATGCGCTGAATATTGCCGGGAAAATGGGGAAAATGAACGCCATCGACACGAAGTTCGATCTGAACAACCGCTACAACCTCTGGTCCGGGATCATCGGCGGATTCTTCCTGCAATTATCGTATTTCGGAACAGATCAGTCGCAGGTCGGGCGCTATTTAACGGGGAAATCCGTCACGCAAAGCCGGCTCGGGCTCATCATGAACGGATTGGTGAAGATCCCGATGCAATTCCTGATCCTGCTCATCGGAACACTCGTTTTCTCGTTCTACCAGTATGAAAAGCCGCCGCTGTATTTCAACAAGGTCGAAGTCAGCTCACTGGAAAAAAGCGAGTACAAGGCCGATTACAAGCACCTTGAAAAGACCTTTTATGCAAACCACGACAAGAAAAAGACACAGGTGGAAGCGCTCGTAAAAGCAGAGCATGCAGGCGACGAAACAACGATCAACAGCCTGCGTGACTCACTCACGGTTTCCAACGGGGAAGCAGTCAGTATTCGCAAGAAAGCGCTCTACCTCGTGAAGAAAAACAATCCGAACGCAGACAACGACGACACGAATTTCGTGTTTCTTTCCTTCGTGATGGCGTACCTGCCCACGGGACTCGTTGGCCTGCTCATCGCGATCATTTTCCTGGCCTCCATGGGCTCGACGGCCAGCGGGCTGAACTCGCTCACATCGACCACGATCATCGATTTCTACAAGCGCTTTTACCGGAAAGAAGGAACGGACAGGCGCTACCTCACAACTTCCCGCTGGGTGACCGTGCTCTGGGGATTGTTCTGCCTCGTTGTGGCACTGTATGCCGCACGGTTAGGAAATCTTATCGAAGTGGTGAACATCCTGGGCTCGCTGTTCTACGGAACGATCCTGGGGATTTTCGTGGTGGCTTTCTACATTAAATACGTGAAAGGAACTGCTGTCTTCTACGCCGCATTACTGGCCGAAGCTTTCGTGGTTGTTGCCTGGTATTTCGACCTGTCGGCATTTTTATGGCTGAACCTGATCGGCTGCGCGCTGGTGGTTTTGTTTTCCGTTGCTGCGCAGGTGATAATGAATGCGAGGGCTCATAGGTAAGTCCGGGATGCATCCGGACTTACAGACCAGCTACTTCTCCTCTTCCTCGTCCAGCTCTTCTTTCTTCTTCTCGACCTTTTTCTCGTCTATCTGTTCTGCCACACGGGGATCGTCTTTTTCGTAAAGCGGCTTTTCTTTTGCGTCGGATAATTTCCTGGTCGTTGCCTGGGATAACTCTTTGTCTTCTTCCTCCTCTACTTCCCTCAAACGCGCTTCTTCTTCGCGCAGACGCTGTAACGGCACTTCGTCCTCCACCACATGAAGCTTGCGCAGTGCTTTCCGCGTCAGGTTGCCCACAAAATGCGTGATCCTTTTTTCATTCTTTTTGTAGAGGAACGACGCGACCTGCTGAATGACAAACGCTTTGACGTGCCCGCCAATGGTGTTGTCTCTATTTTTAAAGATTTTCCCGACCACATAGTTCAGTCCGAGCCCGCCGATGTAACCGCCGGTTTTCTCGAGCACCTCGTCGTCGCCGCGAATGTTGTCGATCGCCGTTTTGATGAGTTCTACGGGCTGCAGGGATTTATGCACCTCAACGAGGTTGAGCTTCAGCACTTCTTCCTGGTGCTCTTTGAGCGTTTCCAGGTAAGCGATGCGGTCTTTGATATCTTCGTTGGTAACGATGTTGTTCTTTTTTGCGATTTTTTCCAGCATAACTATCCGTATTGCGTTCTACTTAATCTTCGTCAAACATGGCCTTGATCAGGAGATTCCTGACAGGGTTCATGATCAGTCTTTTGCGCCCGAGGTAAACGATCAGCGCAAGCACCAGGAATACGCCGGAAAGCGCGGCAAATCCGTGCCCGTAGCTTCCGAACAGCTCGGAAAGGTAAAATCCGGCTGCGATCAGGATAAAGAGCAGGAACAACATGGCGAGCAGTCCGACGATTGCACCGAATGCTGCCACAGACGTAACGACCGACACCTTCTGCGATGTTTTGAGCACGGTAAGCTCATAGCGTGTAGCGAGGTATTCTTTTAAATTATCACTCAGCTCTTCTACCGGGCCAAGCGGCTTTTTATCCGTATTTTCTTCTTCTGTTGTTCTTTCCTGTTCCATGATAGGGTATTTTCATTCTACAAATAAGCTCAAAGTATTTCGCGCGCTTCTTCCTGCTTGTCCGCGTCATCGTGATTATCCTGCCCACCGGCATTGAAATCGGGGAAACGGATATTGTACCAGTTAAATGTTTTCGGAATGGTATCTCCCATGAGGAATCCGAAAGGCTTCAGTCCCTCGATACGGTCGAAAATGACTTTCATGATCGCCACTACCGGGATTGCGAGGAACATGCCCGCAACACCCGCCAAGTGCCCTCCGATGATCACCGCAACGATCGATGCAAGCGCGTTGATGCTGACCTTCGATCCTACGATACGCGGCATGAGGATGTTATTATCGATCAGCTGTACAACGGCATTCACGGCGAGTACACCAAGTATAGTCGAGATCTCCGTGGAAGAAACCATGGACACGAAAACGCAGATAATGAGAGCGATCATGATGCCGACATACGGGATCAGGTTGAGGACCGCCGTCAGGATACCGAGGAAAATAAAGTATTCCACCCCGATGATCCACAAGCCTATAGAAGTCATAGCCCCCACGATCAGCAGTTCCAGCAGCAACCCTGAAATATAGCTGCGTACAACGGATTTGACCTCGAACACGATTTCCTGCAGCATAGCATGATGCTCAGGTGCTGTTACCATACGCAGGAAACGCAGGAACAGCGTGCGGTACATCAGGATCAGGAAGGTGTAGATCGGGATCAGGATGAACTGCAGCAGGCTTCCCGTAACGGAACCCAGGGAGTCGGTTGAAAGCATCTGCGATTTCTTCGACATATTCGCCAGGTATTCATTCTGTTCTTTCGTGCTCACTTTGAAGGTTTCGTTGATCCATTGCTGAATGTGCTGCAGGTGAACGTCGACGTTCTTCTTGATCGCGGGAAGATCGGCCATAAAAGATGCGACCTGTGCCGTGAGAAAATACAGTACGCCCAGTGCTACGGCAAGCCCGATGAGGACGGCAACCGCAACGGCGATCATGTGCGGGAAGCGCATTTTTGTGTGCATGAAACTCACCATGGGCCGCAGCAGAATGGCGAAGAGCATCGCCATGAGCACCGGGAACAGGATTTCGCGTCCAAAATATACCGCAAGCAGTAAAAAAAGAATGATGAAGCAGACAGATGCCGCTCGAACTACTCGGGTATGGTTTCCTTGGGTCATAATGTGTTTAAAGGTTTTGTGCAATCTAAAAGTAAGGTATTGCGGTTCATAAAAAAGGATCGCCGCTGTTTTTTGGTTTTTTTAGGAAGTTCAGCTACAATCGTTTACTTTTTGATGTGACTGTTCCAGATAGCCGGAAGGCTTCCGTTTTTTCCCGTTACCGGATCGGTTACAGGTACTTTAAGCGCCGCAATGTTCTGATCGGTCTGGGGACGCTCGCCCGGTTTCCCGAAATTCATATCAAAGTCCTTTCCATCGGGATAGCCGCCGATGCAGAGCACATCTGTTTCCTTTCCGAGGTTTTTGTGCGCCACTCCTGCGGGAATTACGAGTACGTCGCCACGTTCGATCGTCACCCGCAGGCCATCTTCGCCGCCCAGCTGAAGGGTTGTCTTTCCCCTGAAAACGCCGATTACTTCATGCGTAAGGCTGTGGTAATGATCGAACGTATAAATGCCGTTGCGCCAGTTATTGGTCCAGTTATTCTTCCGGAAAACCTGGCGAATGACCCTCGCCGGGAACAGCAGCGGCAGCTTGAATGCTTTCTTGTAATGCAGGACCGGCAGCGCGCTTCCGGGAAAGATCCCGTTATCTACCAATAGATGTGTTTCGGGTTTTGTCATGATTTCTTGTTTTTAAGATCGGATTCCGTGTCTTTCTGTTCTTCAATGCTCTGAACGGCCTTGCTTCCCATTTCTACCTCGACCTGCTGTATCGTTACGGCATAATCGCTCGGATGAATGGCCGATCCGTATTTCAGCGCATAGGCTTTCGTGAATTCCGCGCCGAGGTAGAGAATAACGGCTGAATAATACACCCACACGAGCAGGATAACAAGCGAGCCGGCCGCGCCGTAGGTGCTTCCCACATTGGTTTTGGAAATGTAGAGCGAGATGCCGAATTTTCCTACGAGAAATAAAATCGCCGTTACGAAAGCCCCGGCGAAAACGTCGCGCCACTTGATCTTTGCATCCGGCAGGACTTTAAAGATCGTCGCGAAAATAATGGTGCTGATCGAAATGGTGATCGCCAGGTTGACGATGTAAAAAACAACGACCGTAACTTCGGGAAAGGATTGCTGCAGCTTGTCGCTCAGGATCTCTACCAGCGCTGTAACTGCCAGCGAAACCAGGAGCAGGAACCCGAGGCTTACGATCACCGAAAAGGACAGAAAGCGATTTTGCAGGTATTTCAGCCAACCGCGCTTCGGCCTTGGCTTAAGCCCCCAGATGGTATTGATGGAATCCTGGATCTCGGCAAACATCGTCGTTGCACCGATCAGCAGCACGATACCCCCGATGACGACCGCAACAAAGCTCTGATCGCCTACTGCGGCATTTTTAATAATGTCCTGCAGCGAAGCAGCCGTATCCGTTCCGACGAAGCCCACCAGGACGGAATACACTTTTCCTTCCACAGCTTCACGCCCCAGGAACAGGCCGCAGAGCGAAATGATCACAATGAGCAGCGGGCCCATCGAGAAAACGGTATAATAGGCCAGCGCGCCGCTGAGCTTCATAACTTTGTGATCGGAAAACCCTTTAAACGTGTCTTTGAGGGTTTCCCATATTCCTGTGATTCTCTTTTTCATAATACTTTTTTTAAGCAGGTGCAGTAATAACCACCCGCGATTTCGGAAGTGATTCCGGGTAATGTTCGCGGATGTAAGTGATGAGCTTTTCGCGCATCAGGCATTCGAGGTCGAACGCATCGTCGGAATTCCGCGTGCTCGCCGTTCCGCGCAGCTCGATCGTCGATTCGTCGGCGGCTGTTACAAGAAATCCTGATTTTCGCTGATCCCATAAGTCCGATGCTGCGACCCAGTCCAGGAACACCTGGCGGATCTCGTCTACGGGAATGCTGTAATCGACCCGTATTCTCACTTTTGCCACCACCTCGGAAGAAATGCGGGTCCAGTTCTCAAAGGTGTTCTCGAGAAAGTAATTGATCGGAATGGTGAGCCTGCGGCCGTCGCGTGTGTCGAGGATCACATACGTGAGCGTGATCTCGGTAATGACCCCGAAGTGCCCGTCGACCATCACCATATCGTCGATCCGAACGGGTTGCGAAATGGCGATCTGTATACCGGCAAACAGGCTTCCTATGCTTTTCTGGGCGGCGAATCCGACGATGAGCCCCACGACTCCGGCTGACGCCAGGATGGTACCGCCTACCTGCCTGACTCCTTCGAAGGTCATCAGCGCCACACCGATCGTAAGCGCACCCACGACAAAATTCACCACCCGCTGTATCAGCTGGAATTTCGTTTTAACGCTCCTGAGCGTATAATCGCGCGGATGCTCATTCTGGTAATGATGAATGGTGAGCCCTTTGAGCACGTTCAGAATGCGGAGCAGCAGGAAACCGGCGGTGGCGATGATGCAGATCTGCAGCGCATGATGCAACGTACCGAAAACGGAATCGCTGAAATGCTCGCGGATGAACAACAGCCCGCCGGAAACGGCGATGAAGAACGACAGGAACATTCCGGGATAGTAAATATTCTGATTGAGCAGCTGCGGAAGCATGCGCTTCTTCTTCCTGGCCCAGGCGCGAAGCACAGCAAACACCAGCTGATACAGCACCAGGCCGCCAACAACGCTCACAATTGAATACCATTCCGATGAGTTCATTCCCGTTACATTTCCATGGAGGAAAATTAAGGTGATGCAGTCGCGGAATTTGCCAAGAAAAAACAAAATTTCAGAATAAACGCAAACGCAGGTCGCAATTATCGAATTTTCAGCAGATAAGGAATGCTGGAATATGCAAAAACCACATACCCTTCATGCAGAACTGATAGCCCGATTATTCTACAGGGAGCACCAGGGTAAACTGGGCGCCTTCCCCGGGATTGCTCTGTGCCGAAATAGCGCCGTGATGGTTGTCGACGATCTTCTTACAAAGCGCCAGCCCGATACCTGTTCCCGAGTAAGCTTCTTTGGTGTTGAGCCTTTTAAAGATCGTAAAGATCTGTGAAGCATATTTCTGGTCGAACCCGATCCCGTTGTCTTTAAAAATGATCTCGATGTAACCAAGCCCTTTGTAAAGGTCAGCGTTTGCATTGACCTCGGTTGCCGATAACTCGCGCATGGTGATGGTAATGACCGGCTTTTCGGCGGTGAATTTGAGTGAATTGCTCACCAGGTTATAGAACAGCTGGTAAAGCTGCTGTTTGATACCGTTGATCTGTGGAAGGTCTACTGTTTTTATGGAAGCTTTCCGCTCGTCGATCAACAGTTCCATATCCAGTCGTATCGTATCGATCACTTCGTTCAGGTCTACTTCTTCGAAGATCGTTTCGGATTTGCTGAGGCGCGAGTAATTAAGCACGTCTTTGATGAGCGTGGTCATGCGCTCGGAAGAGCTGTCGATCTTCTGCAGGTATTTCTTCCGCTTTTCTTCGTCGCCGATATTGTTCTCCAGCAATTCGGTAAAGGTCCGGATCTTTCTGAGCGGTTCCTGGAGGTCATGGCTGGCGATGTACGCAAACTGCTCGAGGTCATGGTTGGATTTATTGAGCTCGCTTATTTTCTCTTCCAGCTTCGTTTGTGAACTGAGCAGCTGCTTTTGCGCGGCTTTCAGCTCCACGTTGTTCTTCAGTGTTTCTTCGATGAGCTTCTGAGCGTGAATATCAACGAAAAAGCCCGTCCAGCCGGCCAGCTGGTTGACTTCGTTCTTAACGGGCAGGATGGAGATCAGGTGCCACAGCGGCGCATCCTCTACTTTTTTAATTTTCAGCCGAGCCTGAACGGTGTATTTTGTCTGCAATGCCATTTTCTCGTCCCATTCCTGCCGGATCTGTTTGGAGTGGCCGAGATCCACGAGGTTCAGCCAGGATAATTTGCCGGGCTCTATTTCGGCAAGTCCGAAGAAATCCTTGAGCCATTTATTGGCATACTGGATAAATCCTCCGGCATTCGTGGTGAACATCATGAGAGGAAGCGTTTCCGCCAGCGTTTTATACTGTACCTCGCTGTCGCGAAGCTTTTCGGAAAGCTCGATGAGCTGAATGTTTTTCTTGCGCAGCTCGTCGTAGGGCGACAATGGGAGCTCTTTTTTAAAGTAGCTGATGAAGGAATCGATGCGTGCATCATTGATCAGTCCGCTGAAATTGATGCTTTTCGTGAGCACGACTTCGGTTCCGTCCTTTTGCCTGGTGATGCTGACTTCGTTGGCCAGCTTGTTGGCATATTTAATGGCATCGAGGTGATTTTTCACGAATTCCTCTTCCGATGAAATGACGGCCGTAAGCTCTTTTCTCCTGGCAACGGCATTCAGTCCCAGTACCAGCACGGCTGTTTTACTTCCGATGACGCAGCGCGCAATCTCGGAAACAGCTGTAGCAAAAGTCGTCTGAACGGTATTGGACATGCCGCAAAGCTCTACGAGCTTCATCGTTCTCTTATGGGCCAGGATCAGGTCCATTTCATTTTCAAGATTGATACGAACGATCTCTTTCATAATGCTTTGGCAATTAGCACCGTCATATCGTCTGTCTGGCGCGCATGATCTTTATAAATAGCTGCCGCAAGGAGCATCGGGTCGTATTTGAGGATGGACGGATAACGGATCATGTCCCATTTCGTTTTGATCCCGTCGGAACAGAGCACGAGCTGCTGATAGCGCTCAAATTCCATAGCCGAGTTCTGCAGACGTGTTGGAATGTTGAGTCCTATAATGCCGTTGTGGCAGATGTAATTCCGGTATTCGAGTCCGTGGTACAAACGCGTACTGATGTTACCTACTCCGCAGATCTGCCATTCTTTGAGATTTGCGTCAAATACGGCGATCGTTCCGACAAGCCCGCGGGTCTTTCGCACGTCCTGGTTGATGTCCCGGATCAAAGTGGAAGGATCCATTTCCTTCGCTGAACGGAAGGCCGTAATTGCTTCGTCTATGGCTTCCTTTGCGTGCGGACCGTGTCCAAGTCCATCTCCAACGAAAATGCCGGTTTTGCCGTCCTTCATCTTCAGGTCGTACCCATCGCCGCAAACGAGTTGCCCGGGCATGCAAACGCTTAGTGCGCGCACGATCAGCTCTTTCTTTGGAGGCGGGCCGTAATCTTCCGTCAGGGAAGCTTTAAAGCTTACATAATAAATGGTTCCCCACTCGGGGAGCGAATATACCTGGGAAAAATTGCTGAGACGCATAATGGATCCCATTCCCTGTCCCAGTGAAGTGGAGCTGGAATTGCCGTCCCTCATGTAGTGGGAAACATTTTTGATCCCCGGGCCGTTGTCGATGCAAAGCACTTCGAGAACGGGCTCGTCGTCTTCGTTGATGAGCCTGTAGAGCAATTCGCCCTGCCCGGCATATTTAATAAGATTGGACGTAAGCTCGGAAATGACGATGTCTATTTCGCCGGTTCGCTTTTCACTAAAAACGGGCTTAACCAGGTTATGGATTTCCCTTTTTATAAAAGCGACATAGCTTCGTTCTTCGATCCTGTAACTTTTAAAAGGGATGTTATCCATTTTTCCATTTTATGACGGTTACTGTTGTTCCTTTACCAACTTCAGACATAATATTGAACTCATTCATCAGCCGCCTGGTTCCCGGTAATCCGAGCCCCATGCTTCTACCGGTTGTAAAACCGTCCTGCATGGCCTGTTCTATGTCAGGAATGCCGGGGCCTTTATCCTCAAAAATGAGGCGGATCCCGCTTTCACGCCCTGTACTGAGCACTTCTATAACGACTTTTCCGCCTTTTGCATATTTAAGCATATTGCGCACAAGCTCGCTGGCACCGGTTATGAGCTTTGTCTGATTGACCAGGCTCATCCCTATTTTTACCGCATATTCTTTGACCCGGTTACGGAAGGGAACAACATCCTGCTCCCTTTCGATGATCATTGCGTCCTTATTCAGTACGATTATCGTCGTCGCTCTCATAATCGTCGTCGTCTTCCACATCCGAAAGGATCCTGGTTTTTAATAATTCCATCCCTTTTTCAACGTTCAAAGCCGTATATACGCCTTTAAGCGGAAGACCAAGCTCGACCAATGTGATTGCCACTGCGGGCTGCATTCCCACAACGACTGTTTCAGCATCCATAATTTTGGACATGCTGGCAATATTTCCGAGGATCCTTCCCATAAAGGAGTCGATGATCGAAACAGCGGAAACGTCTATGAGTACACCGCGTGCATTTGCCTTTTTGACCATGTTTACAAGGTCAGATTCAAGGTTCTCAGCAAGCTGGTCATACAAGTCAACCTGGATCGTTACCAACAGAAACTGGCCCATTCGGAGAATAGGAATTTTTTCCATCTCTACTCGTATTTAGATTCTGTTCTTTTGTTTTTTGTTCACTTCCAGGCTCAGAATGGAGAACGCGGTTGTAAGCGCACTTGCAAGCGTTGCCTTGGTAATGATCTGCGAAAGGTCGATCCCGAGGTGAACCACTGTCTGGGCGATTTCCGGACGGATCCCGCTGATGATGCATTCTGCGCCCATTAAGCGGGTTGCGCTTACTGTTTTGATAAGGTGCTGTGCAACAAGCGAATCTACGGCCGGAACCCCGGAAATATCGAGAATAGCGATGCTGCTTCCTGTTTCCACGATCTCCTGCAGCAGGTTTTCCATCACGATCTGCGTTCTGGAGCTGTCGAGCGTTCCGATGATAGGAAGTGCAAGAATGCCGTCCCATACGCGGATCACAGGTGTGGAGATCTCGCTGATCTCATCTGTCTGACGGAGAATAACCTCTTCTCTTCCTTTGATAAAGGTTTCGAAAGTTGCTACTGCAAAACTGTCGATGAGCTTGTTGATAAGAATGCCCTGTGCGTAGAGGATTTTCGGATCCTTGAGCTCCGATTCAAGCGCCTCGAGCAACGCATATTTGAGCGTAAATACATACAATCCCGTTTCCTGCGGGGAATAGCCCTGCTTGGCACGTGAGATCGAAATGGAAGACAAAATATCTTCTACTGCTTCGAAGTCCTCTACATGAGCGCTTTCTAAGTTTTCAGAAGTCAGATTGTCGATTATTCCACCGAGCAATTCTTCAGACTGTACTCTCAAATCTTCGTTGGACATGAGATTTTCTCTCAATGTTTCGTCTTCTAATTGTTTGTTTATCCAGCTTTCGAGGATTTGCGCTTTCTTCTTCTGAAGAATTCTTACTGCTTCGTGTTTCATAAGTACTGATTAATGATGCTGATTCACAATAAATGTGTTCAGCAACGCTGTTAATTCATAGATTTTGGAGGGCTTGGTAATAAAGTCCACCGCGCCGAGCAGTTGTGTTTCTTCTTTGTCCTTCGGATCGGAAGACGTGGAAAAGATCACAACGGGGATGCTCTTCAGCTCAGGGTTCTTTTTCAGTTCCGTCAGGCATTCTCTTCCTCCCATAAGCGGCATGTTTAAATCCAGGAAGATGTAGTCGGGAACCAGATCCGGATCCTGCAGCATGTCGAGCGCCTCCTGCCCGTTCATAGCTGTAACATATTGTATAGTAGGGTCTGCGGCTTCGAGCGCGATCTGAAAAAGCTCATGATCGTCTTCATCGTCATCGACAAGAAAAAAGGTAAGCGTTTTTTGCATGTTTGAGGAACAGGATCAATTTATTTACTGCCTTTTGGACAAAGACAGAATCAAATTTAAGTAAAAACAGCTCTTATATTACACGCGCAATTTTGTTTTTAACAGATATTGCACAAATTCGTTCGCAGCAGTGCTATACAGCTGCCATTTAAGAGAAGTAACAGCACGGTTTAGAAAGATATTAGCGAGATACTGCAATATCAAGAGAAATTAATTACTTTTGCCCCCTGAACAATTCAGGGAGAGGTGTCCGAGTGGTTGAAGGAGCACGCCTGGAAAGTGTGTATAGGGGCAACTCTATCGAGGGTTCGAATCCCTCTCTCTCCGCACTTAAGAAACTGCCCGCCGAATGGCGGGCAGTTATAGTTTAACCCCTATATTTTTATTAGTTATTTGTTAAAATGGCCACCTTTTTGTGGTCATTTCCATTTAATTACAAACAAGTTCTTTATTTAAAGGTTTTAAACTTCATCCGAATTAAAGAATGTAGAAAATAAGTCCCTACAAAAATTTAATGCAAGCTATAGTTGTATAGCATACAGACAAGTTAGTACCAAATTTAGCCGACAACAAATAACGACAGAAATTGAATAGTAGCGACATTGAATATCACTATGTAAAACCTGACAAATCGCTATTCGACTTTGTAGAAAGTTTTTGGATGTTACACAATCCAACTGGAAGCGACAAGCAAGTTGTAATTTTACCTGACGGCAGAGTTGATATGTTTTTTACTGCATCTGAAACAGAACCTTTTCATAGTACACTTTTAGGAATAGGAACAACCCCGGAACAATCTATTATTAAGGGTAAAAGAACAACTTTTGCTATAAGCTTTAAACCACTTGCGACAGAATATTTATTTAAGAAGAGTGTTTCACACTTATTGAATAAAGGAGAAAACTTACCTGATAACTTTTGGAGTTTTAGTACAATAGATTTGAAAGATTTTGATTTATTCTGCCAAAAAGCAACCCGACATATCAAAGCACTTTTGCCCCAAGAGATTGATAGCAGAAAACAAAAACTTTTTGACTTAATATACAACTCCAACGGAGCATTTTCAGTTGCCGAACTATCCGAAAAAACCTTGTGGAGTAGCAGACAAATCAATCGTTATTTCAACCATCAATATGGTATTTCCTTAAAAGCCTATTGCAACATTCTTCGGTTTAGAGCTTCCTTTCAACAAATTAAAGATGGCAAACTTTTTCCAGAACAAAACTTTGCTGACCAAGCCCATTTTATTAAAGAAGTAAAAAGGTTGGCAGGTGTGAATCCCAAACAATTAACACAAAATCAAAACGACCGATTTATACAATTTTCAATCTTGCCTAACGAGTAATTTTGTGCCGTAATTAAAGTTTTACGGTAATGAATATCAAAGACAGAAAAATAGCAATTGTTGGTGGCGGCCCAGGTGGCTTAACATTGGCCAGACTTTTACAACAAGAGGGTTGTAACATAACGGTGTACGAACGGGACATTAACAAAGATGCCCGAGTACAAGGTGCTAATCTTGACTTACACGAAGAATCGGGTTTAGCAGCACTCAAAAAAGCAAATCTTTTAGATGCGTTTTATGCTAATTATTTACCTGATGCAGGGAAATTAAGGCTTATGGACAATAATGGAAAAATCCATTTGGACGACCATACAGATGAGCACATTGCAGAACATCGTCCAGAAATAGACAGGGGACCTTTAAGAAAAATTTTATTGGAATCATTAGAACCCGAGACTGTTGTTTGGGACAGTCAATTCGTGTCCATGGAAAGACAAAATGATGGTTGGAAACTGCTTTTCAAAAACGAAAAAGAATATTATGCTGACATTGTAATCGGAGCAGATGGAGCAAACTCGAAAATAAGACCCTATCTAAGTGACATAAAACCAATTTATTCAGGTGTTACTATTATTGAAGGGAATATTTATGATGCAGAGAAAAACACACCTGCTATTTTCAAATTGCTTAAAGGCGGAAAAATATTTGCATTTGGAAATGAACAATCAATAATTTTAAGTACAAAAGGTGACGGAAGCATTGCTTTTTATACAGGCGAAAAAGTCGATTCTAATTGGGTAAAAGAAAGCGGAATTGATTTTGAAAATTTGGCAGATATTAAAAAATGGTTCGAGACTAATTTTTCAAATTGGGACAGTATCTATCACGAACTATTTGCAACGGATAAAATGAGTATTGTGCCAAGACCATTATTTCATTATACGTCTGACCAATATTGGACAACTCAAAGTAATCTAACGATTATTGGAGATGCAGCCCATCGAATGCCGCCATATGCTGGCGAAGGTGTAAATATGGCTATGCTCGATGCTTTGGAATTAAGCGAAGAGCTTCTACATGCCGAAAATATAAAATCGGCTTTCGAAAATTATGAAACCAGCATGTTTGAAAGAGCAAAAGAAGTTACAGCAATCACTATGCAAAATACGGTTGAACTTCACCGACCAAATGGTTTGCAATACATCCTTGATATGTTTAACCGTTTTAATCAATAAAGAAGAGCAGTTACTACCGACTTGAGACTACCGACTGAAAACTCACGGCTAATTTTCCTACATTTGAATTTTACAAACCTTTAGCTCATGGACGTTACCTCACTCAGCGATTTCTACAAAGAGACAGCCGGTTTTATCCCCGAAGGCATCAGCAAAGAGATCGGTCATTTCAATGTGTTCAGGATCGCGGAGCTGAAGGAGAAATTCAAAGACAAATCGTTCATGCCTTACAACAGGCGCGCTTACTATAAGATCAGTCTTATAAAAGGGAAGAACCGCGCAGAATATGCCGACAAAGTGATCAACATAGAAAAAAACGCTTTGCTGTTTGCAACGCCCAGGGTGCCTTATCATTACATTCCGCAGGACGACGACCAATCCGGTTGTTTCTGCATTTTCACCGACGATTTCCTGGCGAGGAACAAAAGCGGCGTTGTGCTCGACGATCTGCCTATTTTCCAGGTTGGCGGCTACCCGGTATTCGAGCTTTCAGACGAAGAATCGGAAGAAGTTGCAGCCGTTTTTACGAAAATGCAGAAGGAACTGGCTTCCGACTATTCCTTTAAATACGACCTTCTTCGCAATTACGTCCTGGAGCTCATTCATTACGGACAGAAACTGCAGCCTGCTCCATCCCTGAATCCTTCGCAGAATGCTTCCGCACGCGTTTCATCGCTGTTCATCGAATTGCTCGAGCGTCAGTTCCCGATCGAATCACCCCACCAGAAACTGGCGCTGAAAACGGCCAAAGACTACGCCGACAGGCTTTCCGTGCATGTGAATCACTTAAACAAAGTGCTGAAAGAAAATACGGGAAAGACCACCAGCGCTCTTATCAGCAGCCGGATCACCCAGGAAGCAAAAATCCTGCTGAAACAGACCGACTGGAATATCTCCGAGATCTCCTATGCGCTTGGTTTCGAGGAAGTCGCCCACTTTTCCAACTTTTTCCGGAAACAAACGACGTTCGCCCCGCTGGCTTTTCGTTCGTAAAAAAGCAGCAGCAGGTTCCTGATTCCCATCGACCATTAATTTTTAGTCATTGTTTGATTTTTGCAATTATTGGATTGTTTCGCGCAACCTTAAGGGCTTCATTTCCCCGCACCTTTGTTCCGGCATGAACAACAATCTTAAACACACAAACATGACGACAAATAACAAAATTGCGCTGGTTACGGGAGGTAGCCGCGGACTGGGTAAAAACGCCGCGATCAGCATCGCACAAAAAGGAATCGACGTAGTGATCACTTACAACAGCAAAAAAGACGAAGCGCTTGCAGTCGTTGCAGCGATCGAACAACTTGGCCGGAAAGCGGTGGCGATCCAGCTGAACACCGGAAACAGCAACAGCTTCAGCGCGTTCTTCGCCGAATTATCGGCGACACTGAACAGCACGTTCGGGGCAGAGCGCTTCGATTTCCTCGTAAACAATGCGGGAACCGGCCTCAATGCACCGTTCGGCGAAACAACAGAAGAACAGTTCGACGAGCTGATGAACATCCATTTCAAAGGCGTTTATTTCCTTACGCAGGGCGCGTTGCCGCTTATCAACGACGGCGGAAGGATCGTGAACGTTTCCACAGGACTTGCGCGATTCTGCGGCCCGGGCTATTCCGCTTACGCCAGTATGAAAGGTGCTGTCGAAGTATTGAGCCGGTACATGGCCAAAGAGCTCGGATCGCGGCAGATTGCAGTAAACGTCGTAGCGCCCGGAGCAATTGAAACAGATTTTGGCGGCGGGCACGTTCGCGACGACGGGCAAACCAATGCATGGGTCGCAAGCGTAACAGCACTTGGCCGCACCGGTCAGCCGGACGATATCGGCGGTGTGGTCGCTTTCCTGTTAACCGAAGAAGCACGCTGGATCAATGCGCAGCGCATCGAGGTTTCCGGCGGAATGAACCTGTAAGTAAATTTGAATGTCTTGAAGGCCTTTGTTCGTCGCTGACGGATGAAGGCTTTTTGCATTGAATCCTGAATGGAACCAACTTTCCTGATGCAGGAAAACGAACATCCGGAAAAGATTGCAAGGATTATCGCCACAGAATTGTGCAGCAATCCGTGTTCCAGGATCCATTCCTGATGTTGGAATTACACGGATGTAGATTAGTTGAAAATCGCTGGGACCTCTGCTACTGCTGCAGTTGAGAAAAATTGTCGAGTAATATTACGGGATTACTGGATTGCAAGTTTGCTGGATTACCCGAAAATGGTATGCTGGAACCCTTATTTCCCCTGCTCGCCGCAAACAGCCTGCTCAAACGTCAGCCTGATCTTTTCCATATTTCCGGGGAATTTCCCCAACGCATACATGAGCTTCGTGATCGCCGCTTCCGTTGTCAGATCATGCCCGGAAAGTACGCCGTTCTCTTCGAAGAACGAGCTCGTCTCGTATTTTCCCTGCTCAACTGTTCCGGAGGCACATTGCGTAATATTCACCACAACTCCGCCCGACTGAATATAGCTGGCGAGCAGGTGGTGAAAATGGTCGTCCGAAGAAGCATTCCCGGATCCGAAGGTCTCCAGAATGATCCCTTTGGTGAATGTTGCATCGAACAGCGGCGCATACGTTTTCCACGGAAGTCCCGGAAACAGCTTGATCAGCACGATGGACGGATCAAAATCGGTGAATACGCGCAAACCTTTATCGTCGCTCCAGAACTCGTCTTCGGGAATGGGCTTAAAGCTCGTAACCGGCTGGCGGAACTGATCTTCGCGGTAATCGATGTGCACACCGGCAACGGCCAGCGGCGGGAAATTGGGTGAGCGGAATGCTTCGAATGCGGAAGCGGATACTTTCGACGTACGGTTTCCGCGGTAAAGCGAATACTCAAAATAAATGGCTACTTCCTGGATTTTCGCGGCCCCGTTTTCGTCCTTTGCCGCAGCAATTTCAATCGCTGTGATCAGGTTTTCCTTTCCGTCCGTGCGGATAGTTCCGATTGGCAATTGCGATCCGGTAAGAATTACCGGCTTGTGCAATCCCTGCAGCATAAAGCTCAGTGCCGAAGCGGTAAACGCCATCGTGTCGGAACCGTGAAGGATCACAAATCCGTCGTAGAGTCCATAATGTTCCTGCACGATCGCAGCGATCTCCGCCCATAGCTTCGGGTTCATTTCCGAAGAATCGACCGGTGTTTCAAACGCTTTGGAAGTCAGCTGAACATTCAGCCGCGCAAGCTCCGGAATGTGTTTGTAAATGTCACCGAAATCGAACGCCATCAAGGCGCCTGTTTTCGGGTCATTAACCATTCCAATGGTTCCACCGGTATAAATGACGAGTACGGAGGGCTGCGAATTCTTCATGCTGTAAAGTTGGGGCTATTTCTGAAAACAGCCTTATGCGAGGTCAAAAAGATTGCCGGCATTTGCCGTTGTTGCCGTTCGCAGCTCATTCATGGAAACGCCGTAGATCTCCGCCACTTTTTCTGCCGTGTGCAGCAAATAAGCACTTTCGTTGCGTTTTCCGCGGAAAGGCGTTGGCGGCAGATAAGGCGCATCCGTTTCGAGTACGATGCGATTGAGCGAAACAGTTTTCAGCACTTCGGGCAGGTCGGATTTTTTGTAGGTGACCACGCCGCCTATTCCCAGGAGAAAGCCTCCGTAGTTGTCGATTTTTGCAGCATCTTCGGCCGTCCCGGTGAAACAGTGGAATATTCCGCGCAGGCGTTCGTCGTTTTCCTGGTCGATTACTTCGAAGATCTCGGGAAACGAATCGCGCGCATGAATAACAATGGGCCAGCCTTTTTCTTTTGCCCAGCCGATCTGCCGGCGAAAAGCTTCCATCTGCTCTTCGCGGAAGGTTTTGTCCCAGTAAAGATCAACGCCGATCTCCCCGATCGCAATATAATTCCGGCGATCGATGTGCTGTTTCATCACCGCAAGCGTTTCTTCCCAGCTGGCGTCGACCGAACAGGGATGCAAGCCCATCATGGCGAAACACTGCCCGGGAAACTGCTCTTCGAGCGCATGCATTCCGGGAATACTGTCAAGATCGATATTCGGCAGGCAAAGTTTCCCGACACCGGCTGCAATAGCGCGCTGGATCATTTCGGCACGATCGTCGGCAAACTGTTCGGAATAAAGATGTGTGTGAGTGTCTATGAACATGGATTGGACATTGGATAAAAGACCGCTTCGCTCAAAGACGAAAGACAGACAGATAAAACAAAAGACAGCATGATTACTCATAACTGTCTTTTATCTCTTGTCTTTTCGTCTGTTGTCTTAGCTTAACAGAATTCGTCGTAAGCTGCTGCCAAGTTCTCTGCGATCAATGCTGCGCTCACGCCTTCGATGTTGTGACGCTCGAGGAAATGAACGAGCTTGCCATCCTTGAACAGCGCCACAGAAGGCGATGACGGAGGGAACGGCAGGAAATAGTTGCGTGCCTGTTGTGTCGCTTCAGTGTCTACTCCGGCGAAAACCGTTAAGAGCTGATTCGGCAATTTTGCGTTGTTAAGGGATTGCTTTACTCCCGGGCGTAAATTTCCGGCAGCGCAACCGCACACGGAATTTACTACGACGAGCGCAACGCCGTTACTGTTCTGCAAAGCGCCATCTACGGCATCTGCAGTTTCTAATTGTTGAAAGCCCACACGTGTAAGGTCTTCCTTCATTGGTTGTACAAGTTCTGGTGGGTACATATGTATAAATTTAATGTCGCAAAGTTACGCAAAAGTGTATGAATTTACCATGGAAACAGAATTAATCTGCGCCTTTTCCGACAAGGCTTTTCAGCTTGGATTTCAAGTTGGGGTGGAATATATTCCACCCCAACTTCACTATAATTTTTATCTGTAGGATATTACCCTCTTCGTCTTTCCAGCAGCACCATCATCATAAAAGCAAGCATGATCCGCTCACTTTCTCCCGGTTTGAAATCTTCGAGCTTATCGAGCTGAAATTTCTTCCCGAAAAAAGACGGTTTCTTCGAAAGCCGCGCAACGATCTTTCCGTCGTTGGATTTGACGCCGTATTTAGGATTGAACAGGTAGCCGGTGAAGATCCCAAGCACCGGAACTTCGCTCAACAGCGCATCGCCAACCTTCGCCCACGGATTTTCTTCATGGATCACATAATCCGGTGTCGGATTCGTGCCGAAAATATCGTAATGTGCCTTCCACAGGGAACGCATGCCTCTGCGACCGATCTTTCCGAGCAATTGTGCATCGGCATCCGTGAAGGAATAACTGGCGTTGAAATCGATGATCCTGTCGGCTTCTATCTTGTATAACAGATTGCTCTTACTCTCATTCGTATACACCATGATGGCTTCTCTCAGCTTGAACATTTTCTGCCGCACATAGGCAAGTGTCTGACCTGAAGCGTCGGTTGCCACGAAATCATTGGAGATCGTTCCGATCTTAAACTGAAAGGTGATCGGGAAATTGAATTCTTTAAAGTCGCCTGATTTGGCGATGTTGCTGTCGAGCAATGTGGATTCTTCGGTCATATTTTTGTGTTTGAGAGTTCTAAGTTAAAGCATTATAAGCGGATTGAGCACAAAGTCTGTTAATTCGGATTCCGTTCCCGCCTGATCTCCGTCAGTTCTCTTGTAATTGCTAATCCCTCCCGGCGGTGATTCATTGCTTGTTGTCACGTGGTTTATTGCTGCGCAATTGCTTAGCTATTGCTTAGACACTGCTTAAACAGCTACACCGAAGTCCAAAACAAACTGAATATCAACTAATTACAAGCCGACCGGAAGTTAAACCAACAATAAATTAATTACCACTTGATAATCGACATATAAGCGTTGCTTTCCCGCAAAAAAATACTTGACACATCACATCTGTGTTATCCGTGACATCCGTGGTAAACCCCATATGCTCTTTTGTGGTTAAACTCTGCCAAACCGCGAAATAGCTGTTTCGGGATGAAGTGAAACATCTTCTTCCAGGTGAGCAAGCAGCTCTTCCATCAACAGCGGTGCCAGCATGTAGCCTTTCGTTCCCAGTCCGTTTGCAACGACAAGCTTCGGGAATTCCGCATGTTTTCCAAGCAGAGGGCGGCGGTCCGAAACCGTTGGGCGAACGCCCGCCTGCTGGTCAACGATCGTATACGGCTCGTCAGTAACAGATGTCAGCTGTTCCATGATCGTCCGTTTGCCCTCTTCGGTAATAACGGTGTTGTCTGCCCCGAAATCGTAAGTCGATCCGACGCGGAATTGCGCATTCCCGATCGGGAACATGAAGCATTTGCGGTTCAGGGATTCGGTTTGCGGAATGGACGGCGCTTCAATGGTGAGCAGCTCGCCTTTCGTTGCTTCGAGCGGCAAATAGCTAAACCACGGGTTTTTCAGCAGGTCTTTACCTTCCGCGAAAATGATGTAATCGAATTGTTCGCCCTGATACGTGCCTTTTTCGGGGTCGATGGCGTTATAATCGACCGCTGCTGTTTCGAGCTTTTCGTTTTCTGCAAGCCATTTCCACTGCGCCGGAATGTATTCACGGGCATTCACGAAGCCGCTTTGCTGTACGATCCCGGTGCCGAAGGTGTTCTTTTCGGAAGGAAATTCCAGGTCTTCCTGCGTTTGCGCTTTCATGAAGTCGGAGTAAACGGGCAGGTGTTGTTTCTTTGTCCAGTAGCCGGCTTCCTGTTCGCTGGCGATCAATCGTCGGATAGGCACCTGCCGGTAGAATTCCCCGCCGAGCTTTTGTTCCATTTTACGGTAAAAAGCAACGGCTGTCTCCATCATTTCTTCCACGCGCCAGCTCAGGTTCATTCGCCGGAACACCATCGGGTTCAGAATTCCCGCAGCCATTTGCGAGCATTCGTTATTCCCTTTTTCCACAACGCGGAAAGCAATGCCTTTTTCTTCACAGAGCTGCGCAAGCGTCGTTCCTGTTATTCCACCGCCGATGATAAGGATGTTCATGCTGCAAAGATAAGTCGATAGTCGATAGTCGCAAGCAGTATGTCCGGGATGCATCCCGGACTTGCTTTCCCGTCAACAAAATCACTACCTGGTTACCGCCAGGCTGATCACGCTGACTTTGCATTCCGGCAGCGATTCCTGGAGGAGCCGCACGCAGGTTTCGACCGTTGAGCCTGTTGTTACGACATCGTCTACCAGCGCAACGTGCCTGAATTTCCGGAGTGTTTTCACCGGGCGAAATCCATCCTGTATGTTTTCCCAGCGCGTTCCTTTTGCTTTTTTGGTCTGGCTTTCCGCGAAGCGCACGCGTTTCAACAGTTCCGTGTTCACAGGAATTCCGGTCTTTTCCGAAATGCCGGCAGCGATCCGCTCACTTTGATTATAGCCTCGCAGGAATTCCTTTTTCGGATGCAGCGGCACCGGAATGAGCGCTTCCAGGTCTGAAAAATGCTGATGATCGCGGATACGCTCGCCCGTCAGTTCGCCGAAATACGTTGCCACGTCCGGCCGGTCCCTGTACTTGAGCGCGTGCAGGATCGCCTGCGTATCGTTCGTCTTTTCGAAATACAGCAGTGCATACGTGCGTTCGAGCAGCACTCGTCCCCAGAACAGCTGGTCCAGCGCGGTAGGTTCCGTGTAATCCTCGAAAAGAGTGTACTGCAGACCGGATTCGCATACCGGGCAGATGGCACTGGCGGAATGCGGCGTTTCGGTATCGCAGATCATGCAGAAATTCGGGTAGAGCACATGGAGCAGTTCGCGTGCCGGGCGCGACAATTGCTGCCGCCATTTGTTAAATTTTGTAGTAGCATTATTCATGAATTCGCGGTTTAAGGGAAGTCCGTTCTATTCACATTGAATTGTTGATAGACTTTCATTTCCCGAACTAAATATAGGATTTAAATCGTTTAATTTTATAGAACAAAATCGGGAAATCGGTTCATTCGTAAGTGTTTGATGAATGAAGGGAAATCTTCGACCAATGACGCGCTTCATACTGTGAATATCTTTACTTAACATGTTGATAAACCCGCTAAGTGTTCGTATCAAAGGCTTTTGGAAATCGAGTGTTCATAACGTGTAAAAATTGTGGATATTCCAATTTGCGTAAGGAAAGATTTTTAGTGAATTTTGTCTTGCCTCAATCAGGGGAATTGGCGACCGGGAAATTCCGGCATTCGAGAGAGGGGAAACAAAGAATATTTTGTAAATTGTATAGTAAATCCGTGGTTTTTTACGAATCACGGGAGTAGAAATTATTGACTTTAAAAAAACGATAAAAATGTCACAAGTAGAACCCATTTTGCAGGATAACAAAAGCCGATTCGTGTTGTTCCCCATTCAACATGAAGACATCTGGTCTTTCTATAAAAAGGCTGAAGCGAGCTTCTGGACTGCAGAGGAAATCGACTTGTCACCCGACTTACTAGACTGGGATACGAAGCTGAATGACGACGAGCGCCATTTCATCAAACACGTACTGGCTTTCTTTGCCGCTTCCGACGGAATCGTAAACGAAAACCTCGCAGAACATTTTCTTGCCGAAGTTCAGTATACGGAAGCGAAGTTTTTCTACGGTTTCCAGGTTGCGATCGAGAACATTCACTCCGAAACGTATTCCCTGCTGATCGATACGTACATCAAAGACACGGCGGACAAAAACCATTTGTTCAACGCGTTGGATACGATCGACTGCGTTCGCAAGAAAGCGGACTGGGCATTGCGCTGGATCGACAACGGAAATTTTGCGGAGCGCCTCGTGGCATTTGCTGCCGTGGAAGGGATTTTCTTCTCCGGATCGTTCTGCTCGATCTTCTGGCTGAAAAAACGCGGACTGATGCCGGGGCTGACCTTCTCCAACGAGCTGATCTCCCGCGACGAAGGCCTTCACTGCGATTTTGCCTGCCTGCTGTATACACGACACCTGGTGAACCAGTTGCCGAAAGAGCAGGTAAAAGAGATCATTCTCGATGCCGTTATGATCGAAAAAGAATTCGTAACAGACGCCCTGCCGGTGAAGCTGATCGGAATGAATGCAGACATGATGGCGCAGTACATCGAATTCGTTGCAGACCGTTTGCTCGTTGAGCTTGGGAACGAAAAAGTGTTCAACACCGTCAATCCATTCGATTTTATGGACATGATCTCGATCCAGGGAAAAACGAATTTCTTCGAGAAACGCGTTGCCGAGTACCAGAAAGCAGGCGTTATGTCAGGAAAAGGCGAGCACAATCAGACGTTCAGCACGGACGAAGATTTCTAAAAACAAAACACACCACAACCCAATAAGTGAACTTATAAATAACAGGAGAGCGCATTATGTATGTAATTAAGAGAGACGGTAGAAAAGAGGCCGTTAAATTTGACAAAATCACAGCGCGCATCGTAAAGATGTGCTACGGGCTTGACCCGCTTGTGTCGCCAGAAGCAGTGGCGATGAAGGTGATCGAAGGACTCTACGACGGAGTTTCCACAACAGACCTGGACAATCTCGCCGCAGAAGTAGCAGCTGCGAAAACGATCGATCATCCGGATTATGCGTTGCTGGCATCAAGAATAGCCGTATCCAACCTGCACAAGGAAACGAAAAAATCGTTCTCCGATGTGATGGAAGATATGTATAAATATGTTGATCCGAAAACCGGTCAGCGTGCGTCATTGCTTGCAGATGATGTGTATGAAGTGATCATGGCCAACCGCGACATGCTCGATTCAAGCATCATTTACGACCGCGATTTCCGCTACGATTACTTTGGTTTCAAAACATTGACACGCAGCTACCTGCTGAAGCTGAACGGTGAGATCGCCGAGCGTCCGCAGCAAATGCTGATGCGTGTTGCCGTGGGGATCCACAAAGACGACCTCCAGGCTGCGATCAAAACGTACAACCTGATGTCGGAAGGCTGGTTCACACACGCCACACCAACATTATTCAATGCCGGAACACCAAAACCGCAAATGTCATCTTGTTTCCTGTTAACAATGAAAGATGACAGCATCGAAGGTATTTATGACACACTGAAATCATGCGCTCAGATTTCACAGTCAGCCGGCGGAATCGGATTGGCAATTCACAACATCCGTGCTACCGGATCATACATTAAAGGAACCAACGGAACATCCAACGGAATCGTGCCGATGTTGCGTGTATTCAACGATACAGCCCGTTACGTAGACCAGGGAGGTGGAAAACGCAAAGGTTCTTTTGCGATCTACATCGAGCCTTGGCATGCAGACGTATTCGACTTCCTCGACCTGAAAAAGAACTTTGGTAAAGAAGAGAACCGCGCACGCGATCTGTTCTACGCACTGTGGATCCCGGATCTGTTCATGCAGCGCGTGGAAGAAAACGGCGAATGGACTTTGATGTGTCCGCACGAGTGCCCGGGATTGTCCGACACCTACGGAGCAGAATTCGAAGCATTGTACACGAAGTACGAAGCAGAAGGAAAAGGCCGCCGTACAGTGAAAGCACAGGATCTCTGGTTCAAAGTGCTCGAATCGCAGATCGAAACGGGAACGCCGTATATGCTTTACAAAGATGCAGCAAACAACAAATCCAACCAGAAAAACCTGGGAACGATCAAATCTTCCAACCTCTGCACAGAGATCATGGAGTACACCGCTCCGGACGAAACAGCTGTTTGTAATCTTGCATCGCTTGCATTGCCGAAATTCGTAACGGAAGAAGGTACATTCGATCACGATAAGCTGTTCGAAGTAACGTACCAGGCAACCGTTAACTTAAACCGCATCATCGACGGCAACTTCTACCCGGTAGAAGAAGCACGCAACTCAAATATGCGTCACCGTCCGATCGGATTGGGAGTTCAGGGACTGGCAGATGCCTTTATCCTGATGCGTCTGCCATTCGAATCGGAAGGAGCGCGCAAGCTGAACCGCGAAGTATTCGAAACAATGTACTACGCTGCCATGACTGCTTCCAAAGACCTCGCGAAAGTAGAAGGTCCTTACGAAACATTTGCTGGCTCACCGGTTTCACAGGGCATTTTCCAGTACGATATGTGGAATGTTACTCCAAGCGATCGCTGGGAATGGGATATCCTGAAAGAAGAAGTGAAAACATACGGTGTGCGCAACTCCCTGCTGCTTGCGCCAATGCCAACAGCTTCCACAGCTCAGATCCTTGGGAACAACGAGTGCTTCGAGCCGTATACTTCCAACATTTACACACGTCGTGTATTGTCAGGAGAATTCATCATCGTGAACAAGCACCTGCTGAAGGACCTCGTGAAAGAAAATCTGTGGACGAAAGAAATGCGTCAGAAGCTGATGGCTTCCAACGGTTCCGTTCAGAATATCAACGAGATCCCGCAGTACATCAAAGACCTGTACAAAACAGCGTGGGAGATCTCTCAGAAATCGATCATCGAAATGGCTGCCGACCGCGGAGCTTACATCTGCCAGTCACAGTCGCTGAACATTTTCATGGAAAACGCCAACTTCGGTAAGCTGACGTCCATGCACTTCTACGGCTGGAAAAAAGGCTTGAAAACAGGTATGTATTACCTGCGCACGAAAGCAGCAACCGATGCGATCAAGTTCACTGTTGACAAAGCAATGACAGAAGAACCATCCAAAGTAGCCGTAATCGAAGATCAGCAAGCCGCTATCGCCTGCTCACTCGACGATCCGGAAAACTGCGAAATGTGTTCAGGATAGAATAAACAACGAAAATGGCATAGTGTTAGTGTTAATAATTGTGCCGTTTTTATGATACTTACACTTCGAAATCCCTTCCGCCCGGCGGAGGGGATTTTTTGTTTGAAAACCTCGCTGCGCTCGGATAGTTTCGCCTCTACGAGGCTATAAACAGTTAATTCCAACAACTGCCGTAGGCACGTCATTATCCGAGCAACGCGAGGCCACCAGCGATCAAGCGCCGTAGGTGCGACACAACTCCCACACACGTATCAATCCTCTACCGGATTTTCATCAAACGTATTGAACAAATACTTTTCACTGTAGTCTACTCCGTGTTCTTCCAGCAGCTCGACGTATTCCCTCCTGAATGATTTTTTTGAATGATGCGCTTCCTGGTTTTTGATATACTGAATGATCGTATCAAAACACGACACCTGCCGGGAACAAGCCAACCAAAAAAACTCGATGCGAAGCTTTGAACAAAAAAACTCGCGTTGTCCGGAGAATAGTGTCTCTACGAGGCTTGACATCAGATCGAAAAGACGCCTTTTCTGTCACAATCCCACCCCTTTTCCCACTTTCTTTGCTATTTTTGCGGGCATTAGAATTTTCAGGATGAAACGAACAAAAATTGCTGATTTATTGCGTCAACACGAAGTTGGCGCCACCTACACGGTGAAAGGATGGGTGCGGGCTTTCCGCAGCAACCGCTTTATTCAATTGAATGACGGATCCACCATCAATAATCTTCAAGCTGTTGTCGACTTCGAAAATTTTGACGAAACATTGCTGAAAAAGATCACAACCGGCGCTGCCGTAGGCTTGACGGGAACACTCATCGAATCGCAGGGAAGCGGACAAGCCGTGGAATTGCAGGTTTCCGACATCGAGCTCATCGGCGAAGCGAATCCGGATGAAGTGCAGAAAACCGTTATGCAGCCGAAAAAGCACAGCCTTGAATTCCTTCGCGAGCAGGCGCATCTGCGCTTCCGCACGAACACCTTCGGAGCCGTGTTCAGAATCCGCCATGCCGTAAGCTTTGCGATCCACAGCTTTTTCAACGAGCGCGGATTTTACTACCTGCACACGCCGATCATCACAGGATCGGACGCTGAGGGAGCAGGTGAGATGTTCCGCGTAAGCACGCTGGACGCACAAAATCCGCCGGTAAACGACGAAGGAACCGTTGATTTCACCAAAGATTTCTTCGGCAAGCAAGTGAACTTAACCGTTTCCGGTCAGCTGGAAGGCGAGCTCGCATCCATGGGCCTCGGTGCGATCTATACCTTTGGGCCGACATTCCGTGCCGAAAATTCCAACACGTCGCGCCACCTGGCCGAATTCTGGATGGTGGAACCGGAAGTAGCTTTCAACGACCTCAACGACAACATGGACCTGGCGGAAAGCATGCTGCAGCACATTTGCCAGTATGTGATGGACCACTGCGCCGACGATCTGAAATTCCTCGATGAGCGCGATGCGCAGGAACAGTCGCAGAAACCGCAGAACGAGCGTTCTGAGCTGGGACTCATCGAGCGCCTGCAGTTCGTGACGAAAACACCGTTCAAGCGCATAACGTACACGGAAGCCGTAGACGTGCTCATGAACTCCAGCCATTACAAAAAGAAAAAATTCAAATACGAAGTAAACTGGGGAACCGATCTCCAGAGCGAGCACGAGCGCTACCTCGTCGAGAAAGAATTCAAATGCCCGGTGATCATCACCGACTACCCGGCTTCGTTCAAAGCATTCTACATGCGCGCAAACGATAACTGCGAGCCCGGAAAAGAAACCGTTGCAGCCATGGACATTCTCTTCCCGGGAATCGGCGAAATGGTCGGCGGGTCGCAGCGTGAAGAGCGCCTGGACATTCTCAGACAAAAACTCGTCGATTTCAACATTCACGAAGAAGACCTCTGGTGGTACCTCGAAACGCGCAAATTCGGCTCCGTACCGCACTCCGGCTTTGGACTCGGCTTCGAGCGCATGGTGATGTTCGTTACCGGGATGAGCAATATCCGCGACGTCATTCCATTCCCGAGAACGCCTCAGAATGCTGAATTCTAATCATTTTTTCTCTATATTGTAAGAACATTCGCACGCTATGGCTCTCAGACAACACCTCGCACAAAAACTCGAACAGCGCTTATCTCCACAGCAAATCCAGCTGATGAAGCTGCTGCAGGTTCCGACAATGGAGCTTGACCAGCGCATCAAACAGGAGCTGGAAGAAAATCCGGCGCTCGAAGAAGGAATGGAGGAAAATGAGGACTACGAAGAAGGAGACGAAGATTTCGACAACGACGACGAAAAGGAATTCGAGGACGATTTCGACATCAGCGATTACTTTGACGACGATACACCCGATTATAAAACGCAGGTCAATAATAAAAGCAAAGACGACGAAGAGCGCGTGATTCCGCTTTCCGTTGAGACCAGCTTCCAGGAAAAGCTCACGGACCAGCTGCATTTGCTCGACCTCAACGATACACAATTCCAGATCGCCGATACGATCATCGGTAACCTGGACGAATCGGGCTACCTGAACCGCGAGATCGAAGCAATCGTTGACGACCTGGCTTTTTCGGCCAACATCATCGTGACCGAAGAAGAGATCGAAGTTGTACTGAAGCTGGTTCAAGAACTTGATCCGGCTGGAATCGGCGCACGCGACCTCCGCGAATGCCTTATTCTGCAGCTCGAGCGCAAACAGGACGGAAATATTACGCTGTTCACTGCGAAAAAGATCCTGCAGGACCATTTCGAGGAATTTACGCGCAAACATTACGAAAAGATCCAGAAAAAACTGGAGATCGACGATGCCGATCTCAAAGATGCCATCGATGCGATCATTCGCCTCAATCCGAAACCGGGAGGCTCCATGAAAGAATCCGGCAAAGGCATTCAGCAGATCATTCCCGACTTCATGATCACCGAATCCGAAGGACGGCTCGAACTCACCATCAACGGCCGCAATACGCCCGAGCTGAAAGTAAGCCGCGAATACGAGCAGCTCATGCGCAGCTACGCCGAAGGCGCCAAAACATCGAAATCCGACAAGGATGCGCTCACCTTCGTGAAAACCAAGCTCGATGGCGCAAAATGGTTCATCGATGCGATCAAGCAACGTCAGAATACCCTGTATTTTACGATGAGCGCTATTATGAATTACCAGAAAGCGTTTTTCCTCACAGGCGACGAAACGAATATGAAACCGATGATCCTGAAAGACATCGCAGAGATCGTAGAGCTCGATATTTCGACCGTTTCACGCGTTGCCAACAGTAAATACGTACAGACCGCTTATGGCGTGTTCTCCCTGAAATACTTCTTTTCGGAATCGCTTTCGACCGATTCAGGCGAAGAAGTTTCTACCCGCGAGGTGAAGAAAATCCTTTCCGATGCCATCGAAGCGGAAAACAAGCGCAAACCGCTCACAGACGAGCACCTGGCGAAATTGCTGAACGACAAAGGCTACAACATTGCCCGCAGGACCATTGCAAAATACCGCGAGCAGCTGAACATCCCGGTAGCACGCTTACGCAAAGAACTGTAATGGAGCTCGCATCACGAATCGTTTCCTGGCTGTTCCTTCCACTGTATGCGCCGGTAATTGCACTGGCGATCGCCATGTACCTGGAATCTGCTCAGCCGGGCATGTTCCAGAACGAGACTGTTTTTTACCTGCAGCCGGAACACAAAACCTTCCTGTTGTACCTGTTCACTGCACTTTCCGTTGTTTTTCCGTGCCTGGCGATCCTGTATTTCAAGCTCAACGGCCGCATCACCACGCTGTTAATGGACAACCGCAAAGAACGCATCTTACCGTCGATTTTTGTAAATGGCTCGGCCGTGTTGCTCTATCTCGTACTGATGAAAATCGACCCGAAGCAGTACCTGCCCTCCGCAGTTTACGGCCTCACGATGGGCTCTTTTATCACCGTTCTGACGTGTACGATAATTACGTTCCGCTGGAAAATCTCCCTGCACAGCGCAGGAATGGGCATCATTACCGGTTTTTTATTCGCTTATTTTTCCACCCAGGAATCCTTTGCCTTCTGGACATTGCCTGCCGTTCTGATCGCCAGCGGACTCGTAATGAGCGCCCGCATGTATTTAAAAGCACATACTTTTTCTCAACTCGTGAGCGGTTACCTGCTTGGAACAGTTGTCGTTTCGGCTTCCGTATTGCTCTATCATCATTTTAGCTCATGAAGATCCGCGCATTCACCTTCAACGGGTTCCAGGAGAACACCTATGTTGTTTCAGGCAACAGCAAATCGGCCGTGATCATCGATCCGGGCTGCTACGACCGTTCCGAACAGGAAGAATTGAAAGATTACATTTCCGGGGAAGGCCTGACTGTAAAAGCCGTCTGGAACACGCATTGCCACATTGATCACATTCTCGGAAATGCCTTCGCGTGCGAAACGTTCGGCGTTGCGCTTTCCGCCCACAAAGAAGAATTATTCACACTCGGCCTGGCAGACCGCTCAGCCCAAATGTACGGACTCGCCGGCTACGTTCCTTCGCCTCAGCCGACGGAATGGTTCGAAGACGGGCAGGAACTGGTCATCGACGACCTTCGTTTCAAGGTGATTTTCGGGCCGGGACACAGTGTTGGCCACGTTGCTTTTTACAGCGAAGCAGAAAACGTGCTGATCGGCGGAGATATTTTGTTCAAAGGCAGCTTTGGCCGTACCGATCTTCCGGGCGGCGATATGGACGTATTGAAAAAAACGATTCATGAGCGCATGTTTACGCTTCCGGATGAAACGGTTGTCTATTCAGGTCACGGACCGGCAACAACGATCGGCGAAGAAAAACGCACGAATTATATCTGGGAATTCTAAGCTTACCGGCACGAATGATTTTCAATCGTTTATGCAGCAGATCCGGCTGGTAATTTTTAACTTCGTAACCCTTACGGACGGGATAACCTGCAAACGAACGTCATGCCTATGAACCTGAAACTTCCTTTCATTCTCTTACTCGTGCTGTCCTTTCAGTCATTCGGACAATCGAAAAAGGAACAGATTGTCGCTTTGCAGCGCACGACCGACAGCCTCCAGCAAGCCAACGCCGCACTGATCCGCTCGAATACGCTGAAAAGCGATTCCATTGCATTTCTGCAAAAAGAGCTTACCGATTACGAAGGCGCTTATTCCGAAATGACCCGGCAAAGCTCCAACGCGATGCAGATCATCGATCAGCTGAAAGATTCGCTCTACCATCCTGTCAACACGATATCAAAGTGGTTGCTGAAAAACCTGGAGCTCGAAGTGCCTGAAGGGAATTTCACCGCGGCAAACATCAAACCGCACAATTTTTCGAAGAATATGCCGAAGGCTGCCCGGGATGCGTTCTTCGAAAAAGATTTCCTGGGCGATGAGCCGGAATACGGGATCTTTTACCAGGTCCATCCGAATTATGTGTTCATCGACCTTGGTGGAGGCTACAGCCAACGGGTGTACATTTCCGAAGATTATGCCGTCGTGACCTGCCATGCGCCTATTGGCGATTATGCCAGGATACTCGTTTACAACCTGTACGAACAGACCGTTACAGAGCTACATGGAATGGATATGCGCGGATTCATCAGCTCCGATGTACTCGAAGTCGGACACGATTATTACGCCGATTACCACATCTTTGAATCGGGTTCCTATAATCTCCGGACGAAGGAGTATAAAATGATCCACAGAGACGAGTGATCTCGCAACTCGGGCATGCATCCGGACCGACTTACTCGCTGAAGAACTGCCTATATCTTCACAAACTGCACCTGTGCCACTCTTCCATCCTGTATCACTTTCAGGAAATATACGCCGTTGGAAAGATCACTGACATCGATCCCGGCCTTTACGACCGCTTCGATCTCCTGTACTTTAAACCTGCGAACTACATTGCCATTCAGGTCGAAAAGCTCGATATCCGTTTTGTTGCTGGAATTGTTTTCGTTGTTGAACACCACGTTCAGCATTCCGTTCGTGGGATTCGGGTAAACCCCAACTTCCACACCGGCCGGCAGCTGCGGACAGTTTGTAAATGCTCTTCCGGGTGAACCGCCTTCGCAGCCCGCAAACCAGGAAGCGGCGTCGTTCGGATTCCTGTAGCCGTTCTGCTCGCTGTATTCCAGCGTATAATCGTCGATCGAAGGCGAGAGCGGCCACGGCGCCATATTGCTGTACAAAACGCTTGTAACCAGAATTCCCTGATCGTCGTACAGGCGGAGCGCATCTTTTTTACCGAGTCCGAAATCGAAGGTGCCGGTAAAATTCATCACTTCGTTGTGGCGGTTCGCAAACAGCACGTCATTAGCCGTTAGTACCCAGTAACCGCCCGCAGGAATGGTGATATCCGGAAGCGTAAAACTGTGGCCGTCTTTTGCATCTTTAAAGGTATAACCAGCAAGCTGTATCGCGGAACCGGTCGTATTCTTCAGTTCCACCCAATCTCCTGCTGCGTAGTCCGACTGAATGCTGTTGTAATTGATCTCGGAGAAATAAACCGCTTCGTCGCAGGGAATAAATGCCGTTCCGGGAGATCCTGCGATACAACCGCAATACCAGCTGGAAGAATCGAGCTGCGCGGAGTTGGTATAGCGATTTTCCATCGTCCGTCCGTAACCGTCGGCGCATTCTGGGAAAGGAAGACTGTCGCCGTAAACCGTCTGGATCACCAGGTTGTTGAACGCATTGTACAGCTGGATCGAATCGCGGCTGTTGCTCCAGCCAAAGCCTGTTGGCCCAATAAAATTATCCACTTGGGGATGAAGCGATGCGAACAGGTTCGTGTCTTCGCAAACGACCAGGTATCCGTTGGCGGGAATTACCGTTTGCATCGGAAACACATAAGCTTCCCAGAAATGTTTGGATTTCAGTTTCCAGCCGTCGATGTTGAGCGGAGCTGTTCCGTAATTGTGCAGCTCGATCCAGTTTCCTCCGTTTACGGAAGGATCGGCGTTGTAGTTCACTTCTGATATCGTGAGCTCAAGCGGTTGTGCTGTTCCCGTGAACAGAGCGGTGAACGTATCGTCGTTCCCGATGTTCAGATTGAGCGCGATCGAATCCAGCGATCCTGCAGGAATAACGGTATTCGCCTGCCAGGAATCGAAGGTGTAGCCCGGATTCGGAACAGCAGTAATCCCAACCGGAACGCCGTCGAAATAAACGCCTGTCCAGGGCAGCGTTTCCGGAACGATAGTCGATATTTTAATGTATCCGGCCCCGGGCGGCGAAACGGCAAGCGTCACATCGACGGTTTCAGAAAGGGAATATTCCGTGAGCATCTGGTTGCGGACAACGGCGCTGCGATTGCCGAATTGGCTGAGCAGATCGTTGGCAATGTACGCATACGTTACCATTCCGGCGGTTACGTTGCCCGTCCACCGTGCAAAATGCCGCGGCATTTCGGGCAGCAATTCATTGTACATGGAATTGACAACAGGCGTGTAATAACCTGAGCGCAGAACAGTGTTCATGAGATCGGCATAGCGGTTCACGAAGTAGTTTCTGAATTCCGTGTTCTGCGCAAGCGCCGCGTAAATATCCCAGTAAGCGTTGGGCTGATTATTGTTCCGGAAGTAATCGAACAGGTTGACGTTGTAATCGCTCCAGCCGCCCAGTCCGAGCTCCATATCCTGGAGGAAAAAGCGCCATTTGTTGCCTTTGGTCCGCGTTCGCGCGATTTTCATATTGTTGTACACCCAATCCTGGTTGCCAAACCAGTTTTCGCCGGCAAGATAATCGGCAAAGTTGTAGAGGTCGATCTTTCTGTTGCATTGCTCAAAATAATCCGGAGCCGTCGCCGGATAAGCCTGAACGAAATCGTGCATGGCATAAAAGCCGGTGTCGGAACCTTGAACGGTCCGCAGAATGCCCGGACCATAAAAATAGCTCACGGATAACAAGTCGACACTGTCGGGATCGTTGCCGTAATTGACTTCGAAATATTCCTTACTGGCTTTTTCGCGCAGCTCGTACACGCCGAAATATTCGCCGTTCACATACGCTACAACGGGTGTATAAGCCTGCGAATTCACATTGGTTTCCCGCATCATCCGCATGAATGTTGCGTCTTTCTGTGGATATTGGTTCCAGTAGTTGCTTCCGTTGCGCAGGTAGAACGCGTAGTAATCCTGGATAAATCCTTTTTCAGGGATCAGCGGATAATGGACCGGCTCGCCTTCGCCATACACGCCGTGTGCGGGTTCGATCGTTACGCTGTGCTGCGGATTGGAGCGGCTTCCTCCTGCTCCGCCATCGGGTTTGATGGAAGCATGCGATTCAAATTGTTTCTGACCGGCGGCATCGAAATATTCGATGAAGCACGGACGGCGCCAATCAGTGGTATAATTGTCGAAAATGCCCGTTGCGCCGTAGAGGTTCGCATCGTCTGTGGTGATGGATATAACGGGAAGCGTGAAATCTTCCATGATAAAGTACGATTCCGTGGCGACCAGGCTGGGCAGCAAACTGGCATCGGGTGAAAAACAGCGTACTTTCAGCACCATGCTCGCCGGAATGGTGATCGGCCCCGAATAAACAGCCGAAGTCATATCAGGTGTTTGTCCGTCCAGGGTATAGCGGAGCACGCCGCCGGTGGTCGATTGATTCGTAACGGTAACGGCGACAGCCGCAGGATAGAATCCACCGGAAAACTGGATCACAGGAATCTGTTCATGGCCGGTATAGGAAACAGAAATAGTATTGGAAGCACCAGGCGTCGGTGTAGTGAACACATAACCGGAAGCAACGCCGTCTGCCTGTTTCCCGAATGACATATCGGCTTCGAGATCGGGCACAGCCAGTGAGTCGAGCAAAACGCCTGACGCGTCGGACAGGTAAAGGGTTTCGCCGGTTGTTTTGATCGAAAAATTCGTTTGGATGAAGGCTGAGCTTCCCGCCGGTGTGAACCAATTGTGAACGGTGCCATTATAAAAAACACCCGGTTCCGTAAATCCGAACGTAAGGAATGGAATGAGGGAAAGATCGCTGGAATTCGGTGCAAGGTTGTGCACTTCGACCGCGAGCACGTTTGTTCCGTTGACCAAAGCCGACTCAAGCACGCCCGGATCGATCTCAAATCCCATCGGCGCACCGCCCTGGTAGATCGCTGCTTCGTGATCGCCGGCAGGCTCATCCCAGTTTGGCGGATTGCCTCCAAGGGTGGAACGCGCGATCTCAACGCCGTTCAGGTAAGCAACGAAGCCGTCGTCGAAATCGGCATCGAAAAAGGCGCTCTGAATGGCCGATCTATCCGAAATCGTAAATTCCCTGCGGACGTAAACGGTGGCTGTCGGATTGGCGATCGTTGTGGCATCATCGCCGTCTCCGTAGCCGATACCGAGCGGAGCTGTAGTCCAGGAAGCGGCATTGAATCCGGGCATGTTCCAGTTCGGAATAGTCGCCGACGGAATGATGTACTGCCACGGATCTGAAGCAAATACGGCTGTTTCGTAGTGATCGACGGTATTCGGGCTGCCTTTGCCGGAAGCGAGTATGACCAGGAAACCGTTTGGCGCGAGCAGGTAATTCGGAAAGGTCCATTTCATCGGAATTTCCGGATCGTCTGTAAGGCCCAATCCCTGCAGGTTGACCGCCGTTCCGGAGGTATTGTACAGCTCGATCCAGTCGGAAGTGCTGCCATCGCTATCCACAACAGTGTTGCCGTTAGAATTGGAAGCTTCGTTAAGGACGATTTGTGCGCGTAAAAAAGAAGGAGAAAGAAAGATCAGGCCAGCGTAGAGCAATTGTTTCATACAGAGCGTTTCTACAACTAAACTAAGGAAAATTCCGGCGGTTTACACAACGGCGTTTACCATTCCTTCATATTGAGTTAACAAATGGTTCATTTTGTGGTTGTCTCTCGCCTGTCACGCAAATTTTGCGGATGTTGTGATCTTGCCGGAAGTAACGTTTCGGGAACTTATTAAGACGTAAAGCAGTATCGAGATTGTTCTGCAGACCACAATTCCTTCGCGCCCTCAAAACACACAGCACTTCCCCTATACTCCGCGGCTCTTTGCGCTATGCCCCACCACGGCTGGGTTAAGGTAAAACAGCGCATTTTTAGAACGGTGCCCCCGATTACCGTTCAACAAAAAACTCGGAGCAGGCCCCGGAGTTTTCAATGTATTCAATCCATTTATTTTCTTCTGAAGAAGATCCTCACCGGAACGCCTTCGAAGTTCCATTTTTCCCGGAGGCGATTCTCGAGAAAACGCTTGTAGGAATCGGGAATGTACTGCGGCAGGTTGCAGAAGAACGCAAACGCCGGAGCGTGCGTTGGCAGTTGCTGCACATACTTGATCTTGATGTATTTTCCTTTGATCGACGGCGGCGGGGTCGCTGCAATGATCTCAAGCATGGTTTCGTTCAGCACAGATGTCGGGATTTTCTGGATCCTGTTATCGTGAACTTCCATTACTTTTTCGAGCGCTTTGTGAATACGCTGCTTGGTGATCGTGGACGTAAACACAATCGGCACGTCGTTGAACGGTGCAAGATCCTTGCGGAGCTGCTCTTCGTACTCGGTGCTCGTCATGGTATCTTTTTCCACGAGGTCCCACTTATTCACCAGCACCACAACGCCTTTATGATTTTTTTCGGCGATGTAGAAAATATTCAGATCCTGTTTCTGCAATCCTTCGGTAGCGTCCATCATAAAGACGCAGACATCGGAATTTTCGATCGTTCGCACGGAGCGCAGCACGGAATAGTACTCGATATCTTCGTGTACCTTCGCTTTTTTACGGATTCCCGCTGTGTCGATGAGCATGAAGTCGAAACCGAACGCTTTGTAGCGTGTATTGATGGAATCGCGCGTTGTTCCGGAAATTTCCGTTACGATGTTGCGCTCTTCGCCTGTCAATGCGTTGATAAAGGACGATTTGCCGACATTCGGCTTTCCAACCACGGCAATGCGCGGCAAGCCTTCTTCCTCGTCTCCGCGTGGATCTTCCTTGTCGAAATGCTTCACCACCTCATCGAGGATCTCACCGGTTCCGGAACCGTTCGCTGCCGAAAGGTCGTACACTTCTCCCAGTCCGAACGACCAGAATTCGCTGGAAAGTCCCATGCGCTCGGTGTTGTCCACCTTGTTGGCGACGATGAGCACTTTTTTATTGCTCTTGCGAAGCATCGCAGCAACGGTTTCATCGAGGTCGACGATTCCCGTCATGACGTCCACCACGAACAGGATAACGTTTGCTTCGTCGATGGCGATCTCTACCTGCTTGCGGATCTCCGCCTCGAAAATATCGTCCGATCCGTGAACGTAACCCCCGGTATCGATCACCGAAAACGGGATTCCGTTCCATTCGCCGCGCCCGTAGATGCGATCGCGGGTGACACCGCTGACTTCTTTAACAATAGCTCTTGTCGATTCCGTAAGACGGTTGAACAAGGTTGATTTTCCGACATTCGGCCGGCCTACAATGGCAATAATGTTTCCCATGTTGTTGTTGTTTGACGTACTTCACAGCACTACTTTACTAAATTGTAAATGGAGAATTGAAAATGTAAAAGCCCTTTTCAATTCTCCATTCGATCATTTTCAATTAATATCCGTATTTCTTGAGCTTCTGCTCGCTGGCCCTCCAGTCCTTGTCGACCTTTACGAAGGTTTCCAGGAAGACTTTCTGGCCGAGGAATGCTTCCATATCCAATCGTGCATCTTTGCCGATCTTCTTGAGCATTTCTCCCTTTTTCCCGATCAGGATCCCTTTCTGAGAATCGCGCTCAACGATGATCAGCGCACGGATGTGCGTGATGTTCTCACTTTCCTGGTAGGTCTCTATTTCCACCTGGCAGGCATATGGAACTTCTTTCTCACAGTGCAGGAAGATCTTTTCACGGATCATTTCCGACACAAAGAAGCGCACCGGGCGGTCAGAAAGCTCTTCCTTATCGAAATAAGCAGGGCCTTCGGGAGACAATTCAAGAATGCGCGTCCAGATCCGGTCGGTGTTGAAGGAATGCAATGCCGAAACAGGAATAATTTCCGCATTGGGAACTTTTTCCTGCCAGTATTCTCTTCTTTTTTCGACTTTTTCCTGGTCGCCGAGGTCGATCTTGTTAATGATCAGCAGCACGGGAATTTTCAGGCGCTGAATGCGCTCGAGCGTTTCCTTGTGGTTCATCTCGTTCTCGTGCATGTCCGTGATGAAAAGCAGAATATCGGCATCTTTAAAAGACGACTCGACATAGCTCATCATGGCATCGTGCAGCTTGTACGAAGAATTCACCACGCCGGGCGTATCGGAAAACACGATCTGGTGATCGTCCCCGTTCACCAATCCGTGAATACGGTGACGGGTCGTTTGCGCTTTTGAGGTAACGATCGACAGCTTTTCGCCCACAAGACTGTTCATGAGCGTTGATTTCCCGACATTAGGGCTACCAACTATATTGACGAAAGCAGATTTGTGAGACATGTTTGAATTTGTTTTAAGGACTGCAAAGGTAATGATTCCTTCCTAAACAACCGGAAAACAAAAATAACGGGGTGCACAACCGGCGTTCCGGAGTAAATCGGCGGGCGTTAGAACGTAATTGTCACCTGGTCTTCGCCGATTACAACGGTTTTCCTAACAGTTCCGGAAGCAGTTTCAAGCGTGATCAACCTCGTGCCAACGGGGATTGCCACCTGGAGTATACCAGAATAGCCACTTTTCCCGATGAACTGATTATCGGCGTACGCTTTATAGACCGCATGAGCGCCTGTGCCCTTGATCAGCAGATAGCCTCTTTTGGTTTTGACGAAAAACGGTTTCGACTGCTGCGATTTTTGTCCTCTCACCGATCCATACGACGTGAGGCGGAGCAAATACATGCCGTCCGGTTTCATGATAGGGATGAACAGGCTGGGCGACTTCTGATCGCTGACCGAAGAAATTGCACCGTCGGCAGCGATGATCTCCCATTTTTGTCCGTGTGCATGATCCGACAGGTTGATTACCTCGAGCTGTTCGGCAGCGGCATAGTCAACACGGTCTAATTTGAAATCGGATTGCGGTTTGCAGGCAGACAATCCCATGGAAACAGCCAATACGGCGAAGAAGGAATGAGAAAACAAATAGTTAAAGATGGATTTGATCACGGTACTTCGGTTTTGAGTGACAAAATTAAGCTTTTAGTCTCATTTTTCAGTGCGTGCAGCTCCTTCGGCAGCACCGAACGATCTTAACTTTTGCCAGCCAGTGATTTACAGGTTTTATTTCGTTAAAAAACGACAAACGGACAAACGGCGTTCATCCGTTATCACCACGCATTGTCCGTTTTTACGACGTTGCTGCTCTGTAATTCTCCACCTTTACAGTACAAACCCATTTTAAAACAAATTATGAGCGCAAACGCTGTAAGATTTAACGCCGGATCCAACCGACAGTTTCAATCAGAACTCAGAAAACGTGTTGACTCCTATTTCAAAGACAACAACATCAGCAAAAACGGGAACTGGAAACTTTACGTGAAAACGTTCGTCATGTTCTCCGCTTACGTTACGCCTTTTTTACTGATCGTTTTTAATGTCTCCGACAGCAAGCTGATCTGGCTGCTCCTTTCCGTCCTGATGGGATTCGGAATGGCGGGCATCGGGATGAGTGTCATGCACGACGCCAATCACGGCAGCTACAGTAAAAACCAAACACTGAATAAAGTCCTCGGATTTTTCTCCCTTGCTTTCCTCGCCGGAAATGCCCAGAACTGGAAAACACAGCACAATGTGATTCACCACACCTATACGAACGTTCACGAGCTGGACGAAGACATCGCACCGGTTGGCGTGCTGCGTTTTGAGCCGCATTCGGATAAAAAAGCCATTCACAAGCTGCAGTTCATCTACGCATGGTTCTTCTACGGACTGATGACGCTTATGTGGAGCACCGTGAAGGATTTCAAGCAGGTTGTTCGCTACAACAAAGCAGGACATCTTGAAGCTGCAGGCACAACCTTCCGCAAAGAGCTGGCGATCATCATCGCATCGAAGATCGTTTATTACGCTTATATGCTCATCCCGTATTTCGTTGTTCCTGAAATGACATTCCTGAACTGGGTGTTGGGATTTGTAGTAATGCACTTCATCGCAGGACTCACACTCGCGATCGTGTTCCAGCTGGCGCACGTTACAGATGAAAACGAATTCCCGATGCCGGAAAACGGCGAGCTCGAGCACAACTTTGTGGTGCACCAGTTAAGCACAACAATGAATTTTGCAACAGGAAATCCGGTTATCTCTTACATCGTAGGCGGATTGAATTTCCAGGTAGAGCACCACTTGTTCCCGTCGATCTCGCACATTCACTACCCGAAGATCTCCAAGATCGTTCAGGCAACGGCGAAAGAATTCGACATGCCGTACCACACCGGGAAATCATTCCTGGGAGCATTGTACGCACACACGAAAATGCTGTATACGCTCGGAAGGGTGTAACACCTTATAAGAAGAAAGAGTCTGAGTCTCCGGTTTTACCGGGGACTTTTTTTGTTAGTATGGATGTAGGATAATATACCCTCTTGTTCGGCGGATTATTATCCGCCCCTCACTCCAGCAATACCGAATACTTCCGCCCGATCGGCAGAACAACGTTGTTCGAAAGCGTGATCTCCGTTTTTCGGATCTCCGTTACCGCTTCGCGCTTTACGATGAACGATTTGTGGATGCGCGTAAAATGCAGCGGCGGCAGAATGGAGCTGATGTATTTCATAGTCTGCGTGAGCAGCAGCGGCTTGTCGTTCACCAGGTGGATCTTGATGTAATTTCCCACCGCTTCGATGTACAGGATGCTCCGCGTATTGATCACTTTCAGAATGCCTTCGTGCTTCACCTCGATGTCCGGGAACTGGATCGCCTCCTGCTTCGGAGCATGCTGGTTTCCGACTTTATTGATCGCTTTCAGGAATCGCGGGAAAGAGATCGGCTTGAGTAAATAGTCCAGCACATCGTTCTGATAGGCTTCGAAGCCGAAATTGCTGTAAGCCGTCGTAAGGATCACATTCGTCGGGTACGGCAGGCATTCCAGCAGCTCCAGGCCGGTTAGCTTCGGCATTTCAATATCGAGGAACAATAGGTCGACCTTGTTCTTTCGCAGGAACTCAAGCGCTTCCTGCCCGTCGTACACATCACCGATGATCTCCAGCTGTTCCGTGCGGGCAATATGAGCATGCAGCACTTTGTGCGCAGGAGCTTCATCGTCAACTATCAGGCATTTGTAAATCATGATAACATCGGTTTAATTGCATTAGTCACAGGCGAACCGTCAGATCGACAGTGTACACCATATCGTCCGATTCCGTGATCGTTAGTTCATGTTTGTTCTTGTACATCAGCTCAAGCCGCTTTTTCGTATTCGAGATCCCGGTATTGGTGCCCGAAAATTTACGCCTGTCGGAATGGAAATTGTTTTTGAGCTGGAACACCAGTTTTTTCTTGTCCGTCCGGACGATCAGCGAAAAGAAGGGCGCGCTTGTATGGCTGCTGTATTTAATTGCATTTTCGATGAACGGCATGAACATCATCGGCGACAGGCTCATATGCTTTTCATGAATATCCGTCTCAAAATCGATCTTCAGCTTCGGATTCCTGTTCTGCTCGTAATTGAGGTACTTTTGAATGAAACGGATCTCTTCGTCGAGCGAAACGCTTTCCTTCTTCGAAGACTCGATCTGGTAGCGCAGCAGGTCCGAAAGCTCCAGGATCTTGTCGGGCGTTTCCGAAGGCTCGGTGAGCGCCGTTCCATACAGGTTGTTGAGCGCATTGAACAAAAAATGCGGATTGAGCTGGGCTTTCAGGTGACGGATCTCTTCATCCCGCTCGATGAGCCCGGCCTGGAACAGCAGGTTTTTCTCCAGCAGATTCTTGTGAATGTAGTAAAAGCCGAGCCCGATCAGGTAAATGAGAAAGATCGAAATGCTCATCATCACCACGCCGCCGCCAGGAATGAAGGTAAAAGGCGTGAAATAGTTGATGAGGAAATAGCTCATGAACAGCAGCACAAATCCAATGAAATACTTCAGGTTGTGCTTGCTGAAATTGTTCTTGTACAGGAACACGTTGTGGACATACACCTGCACGTGCGCGATCAGGAAGAGCACCGCACCGTTCAGAATGACATGAAAGAATTTTCCTTCCTGGTGAATGATGTGCGTTTTATCGAACAGCACCGTCATCAGCCCGAGCAGACAGAAAAACAGGTACAGAATAACATTCCTGATCCAGAAATTGAAATATGAGAAGTTCATAGCTCAAAGCTACGCTTTTTGAATTTTAAATGCTGAATGTTGAATTGGGATTGTCCTTGCGCCAACCACTAAGCAGTCCATTCAAAATTTAGTATTCATCATTCAACCCTCGTAGTACGGAATACCGCAACACATCATTTTTTCAAACGGATTAGTGCGCCTTCCACTCGAAACCGCTGAGCTACTTTTGAGCAGGATGAAAAAAAGATCAAGTCATAGTTCTGCCGGTTTCCACTGTTTATATAACGGGCGGCAAATCCATACGGGTAAAATATTCCCTACATTTAACCCAATAGCATCAATTCATCAACACCTGAAAACTTCTGTAACAATGGCCTCATCGTCAGACAAAACAAACAACGCGCTCGAACGTCTTCGTTCCGCCCACAACATGGAGCTGCTGATCGACAATATCCGCAATAAAACGGTTAACCAGGTCAAAAACGACCGGCTTCCGGTAGAGCTGCACGTTTCGGAAGAAAGTACCGCCCTGCGCCGTGCCTTTCTCGAAACCGAAAGCGGCCAGTCCATGGAGTTCCTCAACGGGAGCAAACCTTTCTCCGACCTCACACAGCTCGAAGGCAATATCGAGAACTACATCGGTATGTCGATGGTGCCCACCGGCGTGATCGGCCCGCTTCGCGTTATGGGGTCGGCAGCAAACGGCGATTTTTTCGTTCCGCTCGCCACCAGCGAAGGCGCGCTCGTTGCTTCCTATCACCGCGGTGCAAAAGCCTGCTACCTGGCCGGGGGTGTTACGTCCGTTTGCCTCGTGGAAGGGGTTCAGCGCAGCCCGCTCTTCAAGTTCAAGGACCTCACGGAAATCGGTGCATTCATCGCCTGGCTGTTGCTGCAGAAGCAGGAATTCGTGCGCATTACCGAAGAAACAAGCCGCTTTGCAAAGCTCATCGACTTCAAATCGAATATCGAAGGCAATCACCTCATGGTCATTTTCGAATACCATACGGGCGACGCCGCCGGGCAGAACATGGTAACGCTGTGCACCGATGCCATCTGCCAGTACATTATTAAGAACGCGCCCGTGCAGCCGGTTTTCTGGTTCCTCGAAAGCAACTATTCAGGCGATAAAAAAGCAACGTCGTTGTCGTTCAGCAACGTGCGCGGCAAGAAAGTCACCGCAGAAATCGTACTGTCGGAACAGATCGTGAACGAAGTGCTCAAAACAACCCCGGAAGCCATGGCCGAATACTGGCGCTCTTCCACCATCGGGATCATTCAGAGTGGTGCCATCGGCGCGCAGGGACATTATGCCAACGGGCTCACCGCGCTGTTCATCGCAACGGGCCAGGACGCCGCCTGCGTTGCCGAAGCAGCTACGGGCATTACCCGCATGGAGCTGAATCCCGACGGATCGCTCTACACCAGCGTCACACTGCCCAACCTCATCGTGGGAACTGTTGGCGGCGGAACGGCACTGCCAACCCAGCGCGAATGCCTGGAGCTGATGCAATGCTTCGGAGCAGGACACGCCCGCAAGTATGCTGAGATCTGCGGAGCACTCGTGCTTTCCGGCGAATTGTCCATCGCAGCGGCACTTTCCGCCGGACATTTCTCTTCTGCACACAAGAAATTCGGACGTAAAGGAAACGGATGATGCGCGCAGCCCACAACGAGTTCAGCAACGCGGAAGAAAACAGCGCGGGATTTCTGAAACGGTTCTACCGGTACCAGAAAGAGCGGTTTCCACTACTTGGGCACGGCGTGCTGGTAGCATCGTTCAGCTTTTCGGCGATCTCTTATTCGCGCATTTGCCGCGGCGCCGAAGGATTTGTAAGCCTTCCTGCGTTTTTCGTCGGCATCTTCACCACCATTTCGCTGTTCCTGCTCGTCAGGATCTTCGATGAATTCAAAGACAAAGAAGACGATGCTGCGTTCCGTAAACATCTGCCCGTTCCGCGCGGACTGGTGAGCCTGCGCGAGCTGCTGATCATCGGGATCGTGGTCGCTGTATTGCAGATCGCAGTGAATGCATTCTTTTTCCCGAAAATGCTGGTGCTGTACTTCATCGCGGTGGGCTACCTACTCCTCATGGGCAAAGAGTTCTTCGTGACAGAATGGCTCAAAAAGCACCAGTTCTGGTATGTCACATCCCACATGCTCATCATTCCGCTCATCGATATTTACGCAAGCGGCCTCGACTGGCTCATCGAAGGTGTTGCTGCACCGGCAGGATTGTTCTTTTTCTTTGGCGTTTCTTTCATGAGCGGCATTGTGCTCGAAGTCGGGCGAAAGATCCGCGCGCCGGAAAAAGAAGCCGTTGGCGTGCTCACGTACACCTCGATGCTCGGCACGGGAAAAGCTGTCGGCCTGTGGATCGTTCTGCTCATTGCGACGTTGCTGCTGAGCATCGCCGCATCACATTATGCCGGTTTCGGACTCATGGCGGCTATTATTCTCGGAAGCATCTTCATCGTTTGCCTGCTTCCTGCCATCCTCTTTCTGAAAAAACGCACTGAAAAAGCATCTAAATTCATCGAATACGCTTCTGCTTTATGGGCGATTTCCATGTATTTGTCACTGGGAGGAATTCCGATGCTGCAACAACTCATTTTTGCTTAAGCCTGTTCCATGCACTTTTTAACCGATCATTCATCCGTTGATTTAACCAGCTTCACAACAGGCGGAAAAGCGCGCAACCTGTATGCACTGAAAGCGATGGGACTGAACGTTCCGCGATGGGCCGTCATTCCTGTGGAAACATTCGCTTCGATTGTTCCGGAAGCGCTGCACACAGCTGCACCGGCTGCGGTTAACGCATTCATCGACGGATTTTCCATTCCCGAAGCTTTTTTAAACGAGCTTACGGCACATTTTTCCGGAACACCGTTTTTTGCCGTGCGCTCCTCTGTGATCGATGAAGACGGCAGCGATTTTTCCTTCGCCGGACAGTTCGAATCCTATCTATTCGTTACGCGGGAAAACCTCGCAGAGCACATCAAACAGGTCTGGAAATCGGCCTTTTCAGAACGCGTTTCGCAGTACAGGGAAACCAATAGTCTTGCGCACCGTTTCGGGATCGCGGTCATTATCCAGGAAATGATCCCGGCAACTGCCGCAGGCGTGGCTTTCGGTGTCAACCCGGCAACCGGCGACCGGAATGCACTGCTCATCAGCGCTGTTTACGGACTGGGCGAAGGCCTCGTTTCAGGCGAGCTGGATTCCGATAATTACCTGCTCAAAGACGGGGAGATCGTTTCGCAGCTGGCCGAAAAAACGCAGCAGGTCGTGATCCGTTCCGAACAAACGGGCGGAACTATGCTGATCCCCGTTCCGGAAGAAAAAGCGCAGCTTCCGGCTTTATCAGAATCACAAATTCGTGAAATTGCGGTCATTCTGACCACCTGCAGACAAGTCTACGGAAAGCCGCAGGACATCGAATTTGCCGTTTACAACGATACGATCTACCTGTTGCAGGCGCGACCGGTGACGAACCTGCACAAGATCGCCGATCCTTCGGACGCGTATATTCTCTGGGACAACAGCAACATCATCGAATCTTATCCCGGCGTTACGACCCCGCTTACCTTCTCCTTTATCAGTAAATCGTACGAAGGCGCCTACAAGCTGTTCTCCGAATTTATGGGCGTGAGCCCGAAAGTCATTCAGGCCAACGAGCGCGTATTCGCCAATACGCTCGGGCTCATCAACGGCCGCGTCTACTACAACCTGAAAACGTGGTACCACATGCTGGCCATGCTTCCGGGCTACAGCATCAATGCGCGCTTCATGGAAAACATGATGGGCGTGAAAGAGCGCTTCGACGTGCCGGAAAGCTACCGCTTGTCGAAAGGAGCAGCCTGGTGGAGCATTTTCAAAATGGCCGTGCGCATGTACGGACGGTTCCTGTCGCTGCCCAAAAAGCGCAAAGCGTTCATGCTCCTGCTCGACAAGACCATTTCGCGGTACAAAAGCATCGATTATTCCACTAAAAGCGCGAATGAGCTAATGGAGCTTTACCTGGAATTCGAGCATACGCTGCTGAACGAATGGAAAGCGCCGCTGCTCAACGATTTTTTCGCCATGATCTGGTTCGGGATGCTGCAGAAGCGCTGTCAGAAATACGCGATCAGCGCAAATCCCAATATTCACAACGACCTGTTGTGCGGCAGCAGCGACATTATTTCCATTCAGCCCATTCACCGGAGCATTGCGCTGGCAACTACCGTTTCCGCCGATCCGGAACTCAAACAGCTGTTCCTTTCAGAAAATGAAGCCACGATCTGGAAACAGCTGAATGTCGGTACAAGCTCCAATTTCACGGCACTCAAAAAAGAAGTGGACCGTTACATCGACGATTTCGGTGAACGCTGCATCGGTGAGCTGAAACTGGAATCCGTTTCCTACACACAGGACCCGACGCGCTTCGTGAAAGTGGTTAAATCGTATGTTCAGACCGGCATCAGCGCCGACAGCACGTCCGGCAAGATCGAAGAAGAGATCCGTTCCAAAGCAGAAGCCGAGCTGAATGCAGCTTTAAGGGGCAAACCGTTTAAAAAACGAAAGCTTAAGAAAACACTGCGCAATGCACGCGAGCTCGTAAGCTCCCGGGAAAACCTGCGCTACGAACGAACGCGCGCTTTCGGGATCGTGCGCGAATTGTTCTCGCACATCGGCAACCGTTTTTATGCGGAAGGCATTATTTCGGGGCCGCGCGACATTTTCTACCTGACGAAAGAAGAGATCTTTGCCTTCATCGAAGGAACGGCCGTTACGCAGGATTTGCAGGCGCTTATTGATTTGCGAAAAGCCGAATTCGAATCCTATAAGCAACAGGAACCGCCTTCGGAGCGATTCGCTACTTATGGAGCCGTTTATCATGCGAACGACTTTTTCAGCACGGGCAAGATGGAAGCATTCGAAGGCGATCTGAAAGGAATTGGCTGCTGTCCGGGCAGGGTGCGCGGAAAAGTGCGCGTGATCCTCGATCCGAATGAGATCACGTCACTGGACGGCGACATTCTCGTAACGTCGAGCACCGATCCCGGCTGGGTTACACTCTTCCCAAGCGCTTCGGCCATTATCGTAGAGCGCGGAAGCCTTCTCAGCCATTCGGCCATTGTTTCCCGCGAAATGGGCAAACCGTGTATCGTGAGCGTGACCGGCCTGCTGAAAACGCTGAAAACCGGCGACGAGATCGAAATGGACGGGAGCACGGGCGAGATTAAGATTATTAATAATTCTTCTCCAATTCATGACACAACAACTCACAGATAAAGTTTCCTTCGACCTCATCCGCTACGCGAATTGCTGGGAAGATGCCGACGTCCTGCTCGAAGCGCTTGCTCCTCAGCCGGGAAGCAGGATCCTTTCGATCGGATCGGCGGGCGACAACAGCTTTTCCCTGCTGACGTGCGATCCGGAAGTCGTCGTGGCTGTTGATGTGAACAGGATACAGCTGCACCTCATCGAGCTGAAAAAAGCGGCTATTCAGCTGCTGGACTACGAGGAATTGCTCGGTTTCCTGGGCTTTCGCGAAACAACTGAACGGGAAGCACTTTTCAACCGGATCAAATCAGCGCTGCCCGAAGAAGCACGCCTTTACTGGAAACAGCACCCGGAGCAGATCGGCAAAGGCATCATCACGCAGGGTAAGTTCGAAAAATACTTTCAGCTGTTCACCGGGAAGATCCTTCCGTGGATCCATTCGCAGAAGCGTGTCGAAGCCTTGTTGCAACCGAAAAGTGCCGCCGAACAGGAAGTATTTTACCACCGTCACTGGAATACGTGGCGCTGGCGGCTCCTGTTCAAAATCTTTTTCAGCAAATACATTATGGGAAAATACGGCCGCGATCCCGAATTCCTCAAAGAAGTAAAGGTGAATGTCGGCCAAACGATCTTTGACAAAGCGGCTGTTCACCTGCAAAGTACCGGCGCGCAGCATAATTTTATACTTCGCTACAACCTCACGGGATCTTTCGGGCATCTGCTCCCGCATTATTTGCAACCCGAAAATCTCGCGATCATTAAAGCGAACCTGCACAAGCTGGAGATCCGGGAAGGCTATGCAGAAGCGGCCGTAGCGGAATTCGGCACGTTCCACGCGATGAACCTTTCGAATATCTTCGAATACATGCCGCCGCAATTGTTCGCAGAAACAGCGGAGAAGCTCGCCAGCTCAATGGAAAAAGGCGGCAGGATCGCATACTGGAACCTGATGGTGCCGCGATCGGTCGCAAACATCTTCCCGGAAAAAGCAACGCATCTTGCAGCGCTTTCGGAAACGCTTTCAGCCCGTGACAAAGGCTTTTTTTACAAAGGATTAATCGTAGACGAGATCAGATGAGCCGCGATATTTTAAATACATTGTTGCTTGGCGGGATGTTCCTGGCGCTTTTTGCAGTCGGCGAGCTGCTGTATCACACCTTCCGGGTGAAAGCCGAGCTGACACGCAAGTTCATTCACTGCGGTACAGGCTTGCTCACGCTGCTGTTTCCCGTCATGCTGGGAAATCACTGGCTGGTCTTGTTGCTGTGCAGCACATTTGCGGTGATTCTCATCGTGAGCCTGCGTTCCAACCTGCTGCAATCGATCAACGCCATCGAACGTAAATCCATGGGCAGCATCGCCTATCCGATCTCGGTGTATTGCTGCTACCTGGCATTCGATTATTTCGGACAGCAGTACCTGTTTTTTTATCTTCCCGTCCTGATCCTCGCGATCTGCGATCCGATTGCCGCACTCACCGGGAAAACCTGGCCGATCGGCAGCTACCGCATCCGTTCCGAGCGCAAATCCCTGATGGGATCCGGCATGTTTTTCCTTTCCGCGTTCCTGCTTTCGGTTGGACTGTCGGTGGCGCTCCACCACGGGTTTTCAACGAGTCTGCTCATCGTTCATTCGCTGGCTGTTGCAGCCGTTTCAGCCTTCACGGAGGGCATCAGCACCAAAGGCTCCGACAATTTAACCATTCCGGCATCCGTTCTGCTGGTAATGATCAGTACGCATTTTCTATTACAGCACAGCTATGGACATTAAGAAGCTTTTGCCCGGCGACAGCGATTTTCACCTGTTCGAAAACCTGCCGAAGCGTCTGTATCCGGCAGACAGTATCCGGCACAGGCAGCAGGACGCGGTGAGCGACGATTTTCTCACGGCCTGTTATGTCGCAGTCGAAAACGGCGAAGCGCAGGCGCGTGTTGCGCTTTACGGCAATCCGGCACTGACGTATAAAGGCCGGCACGCATTCTCCATCGGGAATTACGAATGCGTCGACGATCCCGGAATCGCTTCGGCATTGCTGGAACACGTGGCGGAGGAGCTTGCACAGCCCGGTGCTGTTCTGATCGGCCCTATGAACGGATCGACGTGGGAAAATTACCGGTTCAGCCTCGACCACGATGCGCCGAATTTCTTCCTGGAGCCGTATCATCATTTGTATTACAACGATCATTTCCTCGCTGCCGGATTTACGCCTGTTTCGCACTACGGCTCCAATCTCGACACGCGGCTTTCCTTCGATTTCACCGATGTGCTGCAACGCGAGGAAGAGCTGCTGGAACGTGGAATGATCATCCGCGGAATCGACATGAACAATTTCGAAAACGAGCTGCAGAAGCTCTACGGGTTCATTTCGGGATCCTTCGCCGGCAATTTTCTGTACACACCTGCCGACCGCGAAGCTTTCAGCAAAAAATACCGGCAGGCCGCCGCGATCATTCGTCCGGAATACGTGCTGATCGCCGAAGACGGCAAGGGCGAAGTAACCGGGTTCATTTTCTGCTACGACGACCTGTTCAATACCGCCGAAAAAAGCCTCGTTATTAAAACGCTCGCACGAAAGCAATCGGATGAATGGAGAGGCCTCGGGCAGATCCTTGCCAACCGCGTGATCCGGCTCGCGAAAGCACGTGGCTATGCATCCATCATTCACGCTTTTATGATCAGCGAAGGCGTTTCAACCTTTGCCTCGCAGAAATTTCTGGGCGGCAATTACAAAAACTATGTGCTTTATGGAAAAACACTCTAAGAAAAAATGGAAACGCGCCGGGCTTATTACGCTGCTGGTGCTGGCGCTTGCTTTTACAGGCATGATCGTATTCAGTCCTTACGGCAACGAGGACGGCTACAAGTACAAAGTCGTGCGCACCTCCACCGTGATCAACGCACCGGCCGATTCCGTGTTCAGCTATCTCGGGAAATCGTCGAATGCTTCCAAATGGTCTGTTTACGTAGCCGATATTCAGCCGCTGAACGCAGACCGCTATCCAGACGGAACCGTTGGCGGACGCCGGCGCTGCTACAGCAAGCAGGATAAGAACATGCAATGGGACGAGCTCATTACGGCCGTTCAGAAAAACAAGCGAAGACAGCTCGTGATCTACAACCTGAAAGAGTTTCCGCTCACGGCTTCCGGATTGGCGACGGAACAAAACTACGAGGTGCTCGGAAAGAACAAGTGCCGGCTCACGTTTACCGTGTTCTATAAACAACAGCCCAGCTTTTTCGAAACGATCAAGACCTATTTCGCCGGCTACACGATCAAAAGTATTTTCGAGCAGAATCTGGACAATATAAAGCGTATCAACGAAGGCAAGCCTTTGCGAACCATCTGATCATGGAACAGTTCAATAGCGTACAGCTGTTCTTCGAAACAGCTGCAAAATATCCCGGAAAAGCCGCGATCATTACCAAAGACGAACGCATTTCTTTCGCGGAGCTGGAACAGCGCGTAACGGAAACTTCGCACTATTTTCTGAGCAAAGGCATCCGGAAAGGCGATCGCGTGCTGCTGTTCGTACCTATGAGCGTCGATCTTTACAGGATTGTGCTGGCCTTGTTCAACATTGGCGCCACAGCCGTTTTTCTTGACGAATGGGTAAGTAAAAAGCGGCTTGAAGCCTGTTGCGAGGTCGCGCAGTGCCAGGCGTTCATCGGCATTTTCAAGATCCGCGCGCTGTCGTGGTTCTCTTCCGGGCTAAGGCGCATTCCGATCAAGCTTGGCACTGGCTACAAAAAAGTAAGCCCGCAGGCGATCGTGCCGACGGTCACTTCCGATACTGCGCTCATTACCTTCACCACCGGAAGTACCGGAACACCGAAAGCAGCAAAACGTACCCACGGTTTCCTGCAAAAACAATTCGCTGCGCTGATACAGATCATCGACCCAAAACCCGACGATGTCGACATGCCCGTGCTACCCATTGTGCTGCTCATTAATCTCGGAACCGGCTGCACGTCGGTGATCACGGATTTCAAACCCGGAAAACCCGATTTACTGGACGTTCCGGGTGTGTTCAGTCAGATCGCAGCGCACGGCGTAACACGTATTGTCTCGTCGCCGTTCTTTGTGCGACAACTGGCTAGTTATGCATGGAAAACACCGGTTTTCATTCCTTCGCTGAATAAGATCTTTACAGGTGGCGCGCCCGTTTTTCCGGCAGAAGCCGAATTGTTCGTGAACGCTTTTCCGAATGTTGAAACCGAGATCGTTTACGGCTCAACGGAAGCCGAACCCATCAGCTCGATTGCCGCCAATGAGCTGGTAAAGGAAAAAAACAGCGAACAGCGCGGACTCAAAGTTGGCTTTCCCGACCAGAGCGCAACGGTGAAGATCATCGAACTCAAAAACGGGCCGATCGTTTGCGAAAGTGCCGCAGACTTACAAAAGCTGGAATTACCGCCTGGAACCACCGGCGAGATCATTGTGAGCGGCGAGCATGTGCTGCGGGAATATTTCAACAACGATGCGGCATTAAAGCTCAACAAGATCATGGTCGAAGGAACCTGCTGGCACCGGACCGGCGACAGCGGCTATGTCGGTGAAAACGGCATGCTTTACCTCACCGGGCGCATTGCTTCGCTGATCTTCCGGAACGAGAAGATGATTTCGCCATTCCTGTACGAAAGCAGATTGCAATCCATCGAAGGCATCGAAATGGGAACTGCGCTGCTGCTGAACGAACAGCTCACGATAGTAGTGGAAATCAAATCCGAAGCCCGGAAAGAAAGCGTTCAGCTCAAAATAGAACAATCGGGACTGCAGGTGGATGTGATCCGTTTTATTGCCCGGATTCCGCGCGATCCCCGGCATAACTCAAAGATCGATTACGAAAAGCTGAAACGAATGTTGAAGTAGTCTGTCGGGCAGCCGGCAGGCGTCAATTGGTCTTTGTCTTTTAAGGACTGACTGTCATGGCTTTAAACTTATTCCCGAAAAAAACTTCAGAAAAAAACCATTTTCCACGCAGCGAAAACGGTTTGTCTTCATCTTGTTAAGGAATCAATTAACGTACAACAGATGAAAACGAAAAAATTAGCGGTCCTGACCCTCTCCGCAGCAGCAGTTCTGACAACGGTCCTGGTTTCCTGCAAAAAGGAAGATCCGGTGACGCCGATCAACAAAGACATTGAAAATACTCCACCCTGCTCTTTCTGTCCGGGTGAAAGCATGATGCTGAGCGTGGACAACATGATCAGTGAAACCTACGCGATCCAGGCACCGTTCTATCATTACAACGGTACTTCTGTTGCTCCGCAGGCGGTTGCAGGAAAAACACCAACGGGCTATTACGACTGGCACGGCGGATTCTCCATCGCATTCGATTTTGCAGAGCTGCCGCTGGCCTGTGTCTCCAACAAGATCACGTTTGCGCATGCCCGCTTTGCGAGCAATACGAATGACGACCCAAGCCTGATCAACGTTCAGTTTCCGGGAACACCGCTTATCGTTACCGTTCCCGATTCACTAAACTATTACCTGTCTCCTTACGGATACACAGTACAGCATTTCTTCCAGCCGGGAATCGTGCACCAGGATTCGTCCGGTTCCGGCTCATTTGTGGGCGTGGTGGATTCACTCATCATTACAGGCCCGGAATTCGAAACGGTGACCATCGGTGCCAACCTGTTTGAATCCGAATTGCGCAGCATTTGCGTCTCACACCAGTAATTTAATACTGTCCCTCATGAAGAACGGAAAGTGCGCTTTCTGTTCTTCTCACATCCTCCGATTTGAAGTTTACTACGTTGCATGGGGCCGTTGAAGTGTTCCGGGAGTCGAAAGATCCCCGGGCATTCCGGTATATCTATGATTCGCTTTCGGGAAAGCTGTATTACGTCTGTCTGCGCTACCTCAAAAACGAAGCCGACGCGCAGGATGTGCTGCAGGAATCGTTCGTGACTGCCTACCATAAGATCGGTGCGTTTTCGGGCAAAGGCAGCTTCGAGGGCTGGATCAGGCGCATTCTCGTCAACAACTGTCTAAGTAAGCTGAGGATCGATAAGCAAACATTTGCATTCAACGGGGAACTGCACAACGAAGAACAGACAGTTGCAGAAGAAGAAAGCACAACAGACAAAGAAGCAACGGAAGCAAGGCTGATGGAAGCGTTGCATGCACTCCCGGTCGGCTACCGGACGATCCTGAACCTCGCGGTACTGGAAGATTATTCGCACAGGGAGATCGGGCAACTGCTCGGCATTTCGGAAAGTACTTCCAGGTCCCAGCTCACACGGGCGAAAGCGGCATTGAAAGATAAATTAGAACGACGATGATGAACAGCGAACAGAACGATTTAGAAAAATTATTGAAAGATAATTTATCGGACAAAACGGCCGGCGTTCCTGCTATTGTCTGGGAGAAGATCGCCGCCGAGATCTATCCGAAAAAGAAGCGCAGGGGATTCTTCTGGCTGTTCTTTGGCGGTATCGGGCTGCTGACTGGCATTGCAACTGCATGCATCGTCTTCTGCGGGGAACGTTCTTCTGCACAACAAATTATCAATCACAAGGCGATTGCGCTACACCCTGTAAAACCCGCAAAAGCTGTTGCTGAACAACCGACCACACAGGAACATCCGGCACTGAGCACAAGTGATCACAGGAGCTTTCGCTCATCGGAAAAAGCAGCTGTACACAATGACTTTGTAAAACAACCTGCTGGAAAACAGCACTGGCTGGCTGCGGCAGGCATTTCCGAAAGTCACCGGAATCCGGGCGAAATCCGGGTCGCGCAACGGACTGAACCGGTAACGAACGAGCCTTCTCCGGAAGAGCAACCGGCGGCAAGTCCGGAAATCGTGCCTGCGGATGTTGCCACAGATCCGGAAGCTGCGGCTACCGAAACAGCACCTGCCAATTCCGATACCCTGGCAATTACTGCAGACACCGTTCCCGCAGCTACGATCGCAAGTGAGCCGGCAACAACGCCCGACAAGCCCAAAGCTGCGGACAAAAAATGGTCTGTTGGCATTTACGGTGGACAGTCGCTCTATGACATGGCTGTTTTCAAAGACTATTTTACCTCCGGGCAGCTCAGCAACCGTACGTTCAAATCCGGCGGATTCGAAGCGGGACTCCAGTTTGGCTACGCCATTACGAGCAGGATCTCCGTTTACGGCGGCGCTGCTTTTAACCGTAAAACAAGCTCCTTCCGGTATGATCTAGCCATTACCGAGTCGGATTATTTCAACGTCGTGCTCCCAGGCGAATTACTGCCTTTGGAACAAATCAGCTACAACGGCGCAGATAACTGCTTCCTTGCAGAAAACATTACGGCCAGCTACCAGATCGATTCCTGGCTTCTTTCACTCGGTGGCACCTTCGATTTAGTAAAATGGAAGAAATTCAGCGTTGGCATCGACCTGCGGATTTCGGCGAACCTGTATTCCGGGTTGAAGATGCAGGAACTGACGGTGATCCGCATCGACGATTATGCAGCCGAGCGGTTCAATTATGTCAAGCCCGGCGCCGGTTTGCACATCGATTACCGGTTGAGTCCGTGGATTTCCGTGGGCACAGCTCCTATTTACAATCTTCAGATTAACCGCGACGATCGTTCGTTTTATGCGGGAAACCTGCGAGAGATCGTCGTTCCGCTTCAGGTGAAATTTTATTTCTGATTGATCTTACCATCGTCCATTTTACTGGCTGGCTTCAAGCTCTCTTAAAATAAACGGTTTGATCTTTAACTGGATCACATGTGTATTGAGCAGCAGCGGATCGTGATCGTCCAGGCGAATGTTGTAGCCATAGGACAGCTCTGCCAGATTGAAGAGGAACGCAATCCCGATGGAAGGCCTGAACACATTGTTAACCGTCCGGAAGTCGTTGTACGCAATGTAATCTGCTCCTGCGATCAACCCGACCGGGTACTCTTCCCAGTCCCAGAACTCCATCGTATACCGCCCGGAAAGCTTCGGGCCGATAATAAACGGATCACTGAGCTGGCATTCGATGGAAAGATCTGCCATGAACAGGCAAAAGCGATCGCCGTGATAATCGATCGTTCCTTTGCGGTAACGAACATCCTTCAGGAAACCGAAACCTGCTTCCAGGCTCGTTCTGCCAAATACATTGATCCCGTAATTCACGCCCCAGAGAGCCGGTGATTTTTCGTCCTTATCGTCGTCCTGTGCGCTGCATGAAAAAACACGGATTAGCAGCAGTATCAAACAAATTGCTTTCATCATGCTCAAAAATAAGCCGGTTGTTTTGTTCCGCAGGCGCGATAATTAAGCCATCGTTTTGAGGTGTTGCGGTATTCCATACTGCCATGTAATCCGAAGGCAGTTTATCGATCTAAAAGATGGTTTTTGCTACAGCTCTCCGGTATCGGTCAGGGTTTCACCTTTCCAGCTGCGTTCAAAGCGCGGATTCCCGAATTGTTTCAGTACAAATTTCCCGGTTTTCCGGTCATACACGAAGATCGCCGTGTCGTTCAGCCGGCGTTGGATGTTTTCTTCCCCTTCGGCACTGATTGTTCCGGATGTGTATTCGGCTTTCAGCACAATCTGCTGCTGTGTGGCGCTTACCACCTCTAGTTCCATCCATTGAATGGTGATCGGGTCGGATTCAGCGTCAACGACAGACTGGTAAGCCGGAAATTCCAGCAGAACGTTCAGCGAATCGTCTTCCGCCCGTACATAGTATGTTCGTTGCTGCGTATCGCCGGAGCCGCTGTCGATCGATGAAAATACGCACCAGTTGGCGGCGGAATCGTATACAATGGCCGGCTGCATGTACAGATCGTCGCCCTTCATGGTGATGAGGGAATCCAGCTGTATGACTTTTCGTCCTTTTCGCTTTATAAGCACATAATCGATGTGATCGCTGAAGAAGCATTGCCGGATCTGCCTCCTGTTTCCCAGCATTAGTGTGTGTATGCTGTCAGTGCTCAGCTGAGCAGCGGCGGCTACGGAAAGGAGCAGTATCGGAAGGGCGAGCAGGTATTTCATGATTGTTGTATTATTCAAATCTAACGGAAAAAGCAAAACGTAGTACGCCGAAGTATGCGTTTTGAAACATGCCCATAAAAAAAGGACGGCTCTTTCGGGCCGCCCTTCGAACTGGTTGTTTGACTTATTTGGCTAGTTCAATAACGTAGTCGCTTCCGTCCTTATCTTCCCCGATAATGTTCAGGCTTTTCGTGCCTGCAGGAAGTCCGTAGTAAACAGCAACGGAAACGGTTGCTCCGGGAGCCACAGTTGAAGGAAATTCTTCACCTATACCGTAAGAACCCGACATAGCACCGTATTCCGTATACAGGAACGGCTGGCTCACATAAGCAGCATCCGAAGAGGATCCGTTCTTGATATCAAGGTTAATACGTACAAACGATTCCGTAAGGTCAATGCCTGTTTCTTTGCGGTATTTTTTCACGTTGGCATCCTCGCAATTGTATGTAATGTCTTTGATCGTGTACACTTTTGTAAGATTGAAGATGATGTCCTCCACTGAATGCACCGAGTTGATCGCCACCGTTTTTTCAACAGGAGCCGCTTGTTTTTTCAACGGCAGCAGGAATGCCAGGTCTTCTTTGCTCCAGTCGATCTTTTGGCCGTCTGTGCTTACCCCGATGTAGAGATTGTCTGTTTTCGTATCTGCAGGAACGCTGTAAACTGCGTAGCCTTCTGCTCTTGCATCCAATCCGCCTTTAAAGGTAAGTCCTTCGCTTGCAGCGCTGGAAGCAGTATAGGTTTTCTTTGTGGAAGCATCGTAGAGCTCGATCGCGGATTCAGTAATACCCATATCTACATCAGTGTCGGTAGATCTTCCTTTCAGCTCAACTTTGATCAGCTTATCGGTATCTGCTTTCGCCTCAAATTTATCGTCACCGTCCCAGCCGTCTATCACTTTCGTAAGTGAGATCATGCAGAAAACAGGTTTTTCTTCATCGTCTTTCGTTTTGTAGAAGCCTTTAACATTCGCTTCGTAAACTGTTTCTTTGTTCTCGAAGGATTTGGAGCAGGATGCCAGCAGCACCAAAGCCAGTCCTGAAAGGATAATTGATTTTTTCATGGGATGTAATTAGTATTAAAGTAAACAGCGAAACTACCCTATTTAAGCGTCTTTGGCGTTCATAAGCGATTAAATGTGCCGAAGACTTTATAACCGGTGCCGTTTCGGAAATTACCGCCCTTAAAACGCGAATAAACGATCGTCACACTATTCATTGCCCGGTGTATTTCCAAATTCGCTGCATGATTTTCCGGACACAAAAATGTAGCAGAACAAACGATTAGTTCATTCTTGTATCAATGGAAGGATTATCTTTAAAGTCTATGAGATCACGGAGCGCCACCCTATTAGTTTCAGTATTCTGCTGCTTTGTTGTCCGCGGTCAATCGTTCGATTCGCTTCCGGAGAAAAACCGGCAGGTACTGGAGTACGTGATCCGGAACGGAAGATCGATCTCCCCGACCTATCAATCGGCGGTCTGTACGGAACTGGTGATCGGCGTGCTGGAGCACTTCATTCCACTGACGGCCACCGATAAATCCCGTGTTCGCATCATTATCACGGAAGACGTTTATACGCTGATGGAACTGGGATCTCCGCTTCCGAAAGGCGTTTACCATGCGCTGACAGCCAATCATACAGGGCTTGCAATCGACAGCCTGGAAGCCGTTTTGCCGGGAGATTTCGTACAGTTCTGGTACCCGCATTCGTGGGGACACTGCGGGATTGTTCACAGCATTAACCCCGAAGAAGGGACCATGGAGCTGCATTCTTCTTTCCCGTCTACGGAAGGTTACGGCGTGCAGGAATTCGCTATTCCCGATTATTGCTACTTCGTTCGCCTGAAGTGACAAATGCCTGGCTATCCATTTGTGAATAAGCCGAAAAGCAGTAAGTTTAGCTTCCCATCTGTAATTAGCTGCAATGAACGAAAACTTTAAATTTTACGCGAAACTGAGTGCTGTTTCCGCTTTAAAATGGGTACTGATCTTCATCCCCGGATTCCTGATCACCCTTATTTTTGCGCTCATTACCGGGTTTCAGAGCACAGATCTCGTTTCCCCGGCGGGCGGGCATGCGGGGATCGCAGTGGTATATGTTTACCTGGTTGCACTGGCAATGAGCAATCCCTGTGCATTTGCCATCCTGATCGGCGCGCCGGTTTTCCTGACGCTGTATTTCCTGATCGCCAATAAAGTAGCGATCCAGACCATTATCTTCGGGATCTGGAAGAACAAAGGCGCACACCACGTAGAGCCACTGGTAAAAAATGTTGTCGACCGCTATGCCGCGAAACGCGACTGGACAACCAAAACGATGAGCCAGGCCAAACTTCGGGCGGGACTGCTGGATGCCAACCGGAAAGATCCGAACACTTCCGGACTGACGAAACGGGCGATCAATTACGCCTTTAAAAAGATCAGGCTGGACGAGACCGAGCTGAACAACGAAAGCCTGACGATGGGCGACGTCATTTCGGTGCGGGTGACACATTATATTTCCGAAAGCACCCAACCGGGATTCACAGCGTTCTGGATCGTCTTCGTACTCCAGGTCGTGCTCTTTATCTGCTCGCAGGTGTTTTTTAACCGCTGATTCAAAAGCGCTTATCCGCCTCCTTCGTGTACCGGTCGAGCGTTTTCAGCAGATCCGGTATGCGGAATGTTCCGTGCATACGCCGGACATTTTCCGCAGCAGCTTCCAGGTCCGCTCCCACGGCGGTTATGTACAGCGGGCGCTTGCTTTCTCCGCGAAAAACTTCCCGTTTAAGTCGCTCGATGGTCGCAAAATTGGTCTTGGCAACGCCAATAACCGGAACACTCTTGTCCAATGCTTCATGCAAACGTGCGCCGAGTCCAGGTTTTCCCTCATCATCGAGGTAAACGAACCCATCCACGATAATTGCTTCAACCGTTGGCTCCGGACCGATCTTTTTCAGCAGGCTGAGAATACAGGGCAATTCCCGCTTATAGAATTCGCCCGGCGTATAGTCTGCGATGTTTTCCAGCTCTTCGCTGTATGCCGATTGGTAATCAACAGCTTCCCAGCTTTCGAAAGCAAGGCAGATGGTACGCGCTTTTTCGTCGTAATAATAGGTGTCGAATGCTAAGATCATCTTCGTTGGACGCCGACCAGTGTCAGGCGATCGGGAAATTGTTCTTTTTTAAACTCGCTGCTGTACGTGAAATAAGGATCGAGCTCAATATTTTTCCGTGAATCCAGCGAAAAGTCGAGCCGGACAATGTACTCTTCCCGGTTCTCGGTCAATACTTCGATGCCAAACAGCCCGAATGAACACTGCTGCTCCTCGTATTCATTTTCGAAAAGCTGCTGATGAAGGGCGATCAGGACCGGTACGGATTTCTTGACCAGCATATCCAGCTGGCGAAGGATTCCCTCATACACAGGCTTCGCTTCTTTCTGCGTCACCGACCGGTCTTCAAAGTTGAGGTCCACTTCTTCCCGGCCATAGGTAAAGACTGCGTATGCTTCCCCGCTATCCGGCAGCTGTTTGAACGCCCACGCAATGGCCGGTTGGGGAAACTGGCTGTGTTTTTTCCTGAATTTCATGCTTCCTTTATTCCCAGCCGGTAGTTTCCGTACCGGAACGCACTCGTTCCAGGTATTTTCCTGCTTCTTCGGCGATCCATTCTCCTTTATGCTTTGCAACGAAGCTTTCCAGGAATGCGATGATCTTTTCATGCTTCGGGAAAGCGTCGAGCCCGTGGAGGACAAACGACTGATCGGCCGGAATAAGGCTGTCGATGTGTGCTTCGATCTCCCCGAGCAGCTGATCGCCGCTGTTGCGAACAATGTTGTACACGCAATTCTTGCAGGTACTGATAGATTGAATAACCTCCGTATAGCGCTCGACGCGTTCCATCGTGCCCAGCTTCATCAGTTCGGCGATACCGGGTTCTTCGATCGCCTGCAGGTGTGCTTCCTGCTCTTCGATGAGGGAAGTGACCGACAACAGGTTCCCGATCGCACCGGCTTTTTCCGTGAAATCGTAAGGCAATTTCAGCAGCTCGGCCGGATCTTGCCATTCGGAGATGGAGAAAGGCCTCCCGTCCAGGATCGCTCCGGCGATGTCGAGGGTTTTCTTCACTTCGTCGCGGGTAAAACGGTCTTCTTCCTTTCCGCCGTTGGCGAGAATAAATCCGCCGAAAACCGGCATGCACGCGATCATGGCGCAGGTTACATCCTGGAAATCGTCCCAGAAGCGGAACGGGCGCAGCAGTACTTCGAACGGCACCGAGTTTACCGGGAGCCCTTCGTTTTCTACATCGTAGGCAAATTCGTAGATCGCATCCTGGTATTCGAGAATGCTGGGGGTTGTCAGTTGTTCAAGCATGGGCTAAAGGTAAAAAACAGGAACGATTCAAACGACCAACTGATCTGAAAAATTGGGTATCAGGCCGCAATAAGCTACTGCCGTGTGAAAAAAAACAAAATCAATTCCCTAACTGCACGCCCAGCGCTCTTTCAGGAACGCAGATGTTGTTCGCATCAGGATAGGCATGCAGCTCCAGGGAAATTTCCTGTCCGCGAATGATCAATACGCCTTCCATTCCCCGCTCTATCGCAGGTGATATCCATTGATTCCAGTATAGGTAAACGGTGTTGTCCGGCGATAGCACCAGCTTTCCGTTCTCATCTGTTGCTGAAAGATCGATGATCCACTTTTCATAGTTGGACACGTCGGAAGCGCTGCAGTTTTTCCGGGTCAGGATGATTTCGAGATAGGATGTTTCACCTGGCTGAAAGCTATACTGGCAGGAACTGGAATCGGTTATCACAAACATCGAATTGCTATGCAAACGCGCAATCGAATCATAATCGCAGCGGACGTAATCCTGCAGGAGTGTGCCATCTATAAAATTAACCGGGGCCTTTCAGCGAATCGGTTTCCTGTGCGATGGTGTGCATCGGGAAAAACAGCAGGAAAAGCAGGTGTTTCATAGTATGGATTTCTGCAGGTAAAAGATGAATGGGGAAAAACGTTACATAGAATCTGGCGTAAGCAGTCGAATCTGGCTGAACTGAGCTGCCTCCCGTTATTCACCGACATCAAACCACTTGCCGATCACTTTCATTTTTCCTTTCGGGCCTTTTTTCCAGTTCACCTGGTCAAAATGCCAGTGCTTCGCCTTGTACTGGATCACCATTTTTCGCATCAGCAGCACATAGAGCAGGTAGAAGACCGAAAAGAATGAAAGTAATTTCAAGGATTCAATCTTTACCTGTTCATCATCCGAAAACAGCTTCGGAAGCTCAATCGCCAGCAGGAATAAGGAAAGAAAAAACATAAAGCTCGAAATGACCATGATGAATCGTTCGCCGTTTTTTCGGAACACGTGATCTTCGAAGAATTGCCTGATTTTTTTCAATGAAGGTTGCTTTTAGTGTTCCATCCGCAAAGATACTGGTTGTGATTTATTTTCCTTCTTTGGCTTCAACGCATTTTTGCCAATTTTCCGACAGGATAGCTGCTGGATCCCTTGTTAATGATACCGTCCACTTATTTTTATCTTTTCCGGGGGCTCCGCTTCATTTCTGTAAGACAATCACTTAAGATCTTATCCTTCTGTAACTCCCGGTTTCAAAGGGAATTCAGGTGCGCGTGGCACAGTTTTAGATTGTGCGGCCGCCACAGGCCTGTTATTTTAAACACAAACTTTTAAGACAAATGAAAAAATTATTACAATCTGCAGTATGCGTAGTCATGATGTCACCGGCTTTCGGCCAGTGGAACGACCAGAACAGCACGATCTCAAATGACCTCGAATCCGTTCATTTTATCAACGCCAGCGAAGGTTGGGCTGTCGGCCGCCAGGGCAAGATCGTTCATACCACCAATGCGGGCGTTACATGGGCAGCGCAGAACAGCGGTACGACAAATGACCTCAATAAAGTACAGATGTTGAGCGCCACAGTTGGGTTTGCGGTCGGCGACGCGGGAACGGTTGTCAAGTACAATGGGTCTACATGGTCCACGGCTACTTCCGGAACTTCCCAGGACCTTTACAGCGTTTTTTTCACGGATGTCAACACAGGCTGGATTGCCGGCGACTATGCGATCATCAAAAAGACGACGAATGGCGGAAGCTCCTTTTCAGCTGAGAGCACCAGTTCCCTGGGAAATACCTTCCGCGACATTTACATGTTCAGCGCTACCGACGGCTGGGCGGTAGGATCGACAGGCTCGGTATTCAGATACGAAGGCTCCGGCTGGAATGCCTTTACCAATCCTTATAGCGGAACAGGAACAGGGCCGACGCTCTATGCCATTTCCTTCAGCAGCCCGAACAACGGATTTGCAACAGGCCAGAACTCTGCAGTGATCCATTTCGACGGCAGCGCATGGACCACTTACGGAACAAGCCTTCCGGATAACACTTTCCACATTTACGACGTACAGACGATCAGCAATAGCCTTGCTTATGCGGTCGCAACTCCAAGCCTCGGAGGCCAGGGCCGCATCCTGAAATACGACGGTACGAACTGGAATACCGATTACACCTACGCCGGTATAGACTCGGAGATTTTCAAAGGCGTAAGCTTCCCGACTGCTACGAAAGGCTACGCTGTAGGCTCGGGTGGAATGATCAAGACAAAAGGCGCGGCAACAACGGCATCCGTCGATGAACGCGCAGCAACGATCTCGCTTGGCGTATTCCCGAACCCGGTTGTGGACGAAGCAACGGTAGCTTATTCGCTTAACAGCGGAAGCGACGTAACCATAAGCCTCTACGACATGAGCGGTAAGCTGCTCAACAGCGAACGCATGCAGCAAGCTGCCGGCGATCATGAATACAAGCTCAACAGCTCTTCTCTGCCAAACGGCATGTATTTCGTGAAAGTACTCACCAGCACAGGTGTGGAAACGGTATCACTGATCAAGTAAGCGAACACACAGTTATCCGAAACAGGCAGGGAGATTCTCTGCCTGTTTTTGTTTAATGAATTTGAGAACGAGGATTGAGGAAAAGCGTCATTTACGTTGTAACGCTATTTTTCCTTTCAGCAACGTCGTATACATCTCGTCCATCAACGCATATTCAAAGAAAGTATCGGTAAGCCTGTTCTTATTCGTGTTCCGCTCATAGGGTAACAGCGCCGAAACCAGGACCGATATTCCTGAATTAAGCTCATACTGACCATTACTGAAGTTGTACCAGGGAAGCATATAGGGATGCTGACCGGTAGCCTGGATGTGAATCGTATCTGACAACGACAGAATCAGTACATCTAACATGGGATAGAAATCCTGACGCGTGGTGCCCTGCATGTGCCATAGTATATTCTTCAGCAGCGGGTAGTCCTTTATAATTCTTAAAGCTGTTGTGTCTTCCTCGCAGGTAATACTTAAGCCGGTGTTTTTTTTGTACGATTCCCACAAGCGCGATGCGTTATCCAGGTACCAGGCAGAATCCCTTTCAAACATCATCATCGGGTCGTTATGAACGTCGGGATCAAATTCCTTCCCAAGCTCTTTTTTTAATGCCGATACGATTCCGTTGACCATCTTTTCATCAAGTTGTTTAATAACAGAATCAGAGTCGTTTAACAGCGTAACAGAATGGGTGGTTCGCTCGATTAAATACTCATGCTGAAAGGAATCGTATAAAAAATCGTTGATGATTATTTTTTTCCATTCGAAGTCGGGAAGAGAAAAAGTCTGACCCTCTGTTCCAAGAACACCGAACGCTTCTGTTTTCACTCCGGTAAGCGTATCCGCTGCCTGGGCAACTGCGAATAAAGGCAGCAGGCAGAGCAATGTGTAGAAATACTGCATAGTCTTGTTTATAATGGAATGTCGATTGCTGAAATAGGTAAACAATTTTAGCTACTTATATAGTTGCAGGAAAATCTGCAGGAAAGCACATTTTACCATAGAACGAGCGTGAGAGCGAGGATTGAGAGAAAAACAAAAGCGTCATTACTTTCGTAACAACGCTTCTTTTTATTCAATTAAAACCAATCTTGTTTAGACTGGTTACCCTACCGGCTGAATTGTTTCCACAGCTTCGTACATGGGTGTCACCTGCTCGATAGTCAGCGGCGTAACGCGCTTGTCGTAAAAGCGATAGAGCTTTCCGTCGATTTCGATATACGATTCGAAATGCGCCATTTCCCGGCCCATCATTGTTTCCGTATACAATACTGAATGCGCTTTTGCCAAAACCAGCTTTTTGTTGGGATCTGCGGCAATAGCCTCTTTCGCCGTTTCGAGCCTCATATCATACGCCGACTCTACAGAGACCACAAAATTGTTTCCGGAAATGTAGTAGCTGTACATTTCTTCAATGGCTTTCACACCTTCCGGGACGATCATAGTAGCGTTGATCTCAATAGCGGCAAGGCTAATGCGCTCCTTTCCGGCAGGAACAGCCGTTGTTGAAGTTGCTGTTCCACTCTGCGCCGAAACAACTGTAGTGCAACCCATCGTTGCAACGATTGCAAATGCAATTGCTTTGTTCATGATGTTTATTTTGACGGTAAAGATAATCCTTAAGATGACCAGTTGTCTGACACGCGCTCAAAAAGAATGCATGTGAGAGCGTCGGAAACTTTCGGGATGAGGTAAAAACAAAAAGCGTTATTACTTTCGTAACAACGCTTTTCTTTTTGTAGCGGTTCCGATAACCATCGGAGGACTCGAACGAGCGTCCGCCAATCGGCGGATAAAGAGCCCGACGAGCAATAATTTTTAGAAGAACAGATCTGAAATAATAACACAAATTCCACACTCATCCCTCACACTGAAAGAAAAGCGCATTTGCTGTAGAATGAGTGTGAGCGCAAGAATTGATGTAAAAACAAAAGCGTCATTACTTTCGTAACAACGCTTTTCTTTTTGTAGCGGTTCCGATAACCATCGGAGGACTCGAACGAGCGTCCGCCAACCGGCGGATAAAGAGCCCGACGAGCAATAATTTTTAGAAGAACAGATCTGAAATAATAACACAAATTCCACACTCATCCCTCACACTGAAAGAAAAGCGCATTTGCTGTAGAATGAGTGTGAGCGCAAGAATTGATGTAAAAACAAAAGCGTCATTACTTTCGTAACAACGCTTTTCTTTTTGTAGCGGGGACTCGACTCGAACGAGCGACCTTCGGGTTATGAGCCCGACGAGCTACCAACTGCTCCACCCCGCACTCTATTCAATCATGGATTAACCGTGAATGCGTTGCAAAGATACGCATTTATTCAGCTAATATGCAAACCCTTTCTAAAAAAATGTAAAAATGCTGTAGATCAACACATCAGCCTGCGATCACCATGAGCAAAGGAATGGACCACCCCTGGCTTATTAAGGTATACCTCATAGATAAGTGCTGGATGAAGTATGGATCGTAGCTGGTACACCTGCGTACCACCCGCCTGTTACCCGGAGATCACCCGGGGTTACTCCGGCTGCTGACCATTCTTGGAATCCTAAAAGATGGGCGGTCGCGGGTGGCTTGATCAAACTAAAGATACGGAAAACAGGCGTCCCGTCCAATGAATTAATCAGTGATTTTACCTCCGCCAACAGCATAAAAACACCTGGCAGACTGTAATCTGTGAAATAAACGACGAACCCACCGGTATAGGGTGCTGATAATGATCGTTTTGGCATATAGTTTGCTAACGTGCAAGTCCTTGTTTTAATGTTAATACCTCGTATATGGTTCGAATAATTACACTTTTATCCCTGCTTTTATTCCTTCAGACAGCTTACGGCCAGTTGCCGAACACCAATCCTGCCGGCGGTTTTAGACAGGTTGTTGGCGCAGTCTCCACCATTGGCGATAACCTGCGTGCGTCAAAGGCTATGCAGGAACGCAACAAGGAACAGGAAGAGCTGGAGCTGAATTACCACGCCATGGTCGCTTCGGCCGATACGCTTTATAGCAACAAAAAGTATCAGCAGGCGATCGACCGCTACAACGAGGCACTCAAAGTAAAACAGGATCAATATCCTAAAGATCAGATCACCAAAGCACGAGCCGAGCTTGCCCGGGAGCAGAAAGACACGTATCAGCTGCTGATCGATAAGGCCGACAGCTGCTACAACGAGCTGAACTATGCAGAGGCTGTTAAGCGCTACAATCAGGCGCTTTCAGTAAAAGAAGCACAGTACCCGAAAGATCGTATCGCACTGGCAAACGCAGCGATCACCCGCTGGCAAAGCGTTCATTTCAGCGGAATGCTGATCTCGGATACCCGGATCGATGGCCAATCTTCGAAAGCTTACGGAGACGATCCCTACTCCGATTTCGTGCAGCCCGGAAGATACAACCGAATCGAGCGAACGCTCATTTATTCCGGTTTCCAGACACTCGACGGAATTGCCGTACCTGCCGGAATAAGGCTCATCGTATACAGCGAACGCGACTTCAAAGGCACGGTTCTGCTGGACGTTACCGGCCCGGCCGTTATTAACAATGCTGCGCGGCGCCAGGAAGAACAATCTGCTGAGTTGCATGCGAAAACCTATGAGCCTTCGCTGCTCCAGTCCTCTTTTCCGACCGCTGTACGCAAGTGGAGCGAAAGCGACATGCAGAGCTGGGTGAACGGCTCCATGGAGATCCGTAAAAACTGATCCGGCGCCAGTACCTGTTGATTTTTACCCCTTAAATTTTTAACTATGAAAGCTTTTTTTACTGTTTTATGTACGGCTGCCACATTCGGCAGCAGCTTCGCCCAAAGTGCCACGGAAGAATTCTACGAAGACGTATACGGCACCTTAAAAACAATTGCCAATACGGCCGGAAATCCGACTTCCACCACCGGAGACGGGCGACAGAACGTGCCAACCACAACAGGCAGCCAGCTTCCGGTTCCCGGGATGCCCCGCACCCAGACAACAACTGCACCGAATAGCGGCACAAATACAGAACAGGAGTATCAACGCTTGATCACGGAAGCAGATAATTACTACGTCCGGCGGGAATATGCGCAGGCGATCGTTCGCTACGACGATGCCCTGGCCCGCAAGAACGAACAATATCCAAAGGACCAGATCCTGCGCGCCTCTGCAGAAATGGAACAACTTAGGAAAGAACAGCAGCAGAACGGACAGGACGTGGAGTTAAGGTCACAGGCCGAAGCTGCGGCCAACCGCTTCAATGATGAATATACCATTCACTTTACCGGTTTGCTGATCTCGGACCATTTTTCCGAAAGGACCTGTTCGCAGATCCGTAAAGACGATGAGTATTCCAACGTGGTACTGCCCGGAAAGTATGACCAGCCCGCTGCCCTTTTAGCAGACGCCAGAAGCAGCACACTGGACGGAATTGTGGTCCCTCCGGGCACACGGCTGGTGATCTATGAACAACCCGGCTTCCAGGGAAATGTACAACTGGACGTTACGGGCCCCGCCATTATTCAGAATGGCAGATGGGAATACGACCGCCGTTACAGGCACACCAACGACCAGACCTACACGCCGGAGCTGCAGGCAGTCTATCCGCCATCTGTGCGCACATGGAGCACAACCGACATGCATTTCTGGGTTATCGGTTCCATGGAGATCATTATCCAGTAAACCTTTACCGGAAAGCCCGCCGAATGGTTAGTTCAGCCCGCCTTTGACGTAATTACTGAACTGATCGCGAAAAGCCGTACCGTTGGTTCCCGTTTGCGATTTGCTCAGCTTCTTGCTTTCGACCAGACCCCACAGCACGAATTCTTTGAGGAAATGCTTTTCCTGCGGCAGCACTGCGGGCTGGTATTTGCCGATCAGCGCTTCTAACGGCGTGATCGCGTCGAGCTGTGCGTGATAGGTTGCGTCATCGGCATCATCGGTGAGCACAAATTCGTCCTGTTCGAAAAACCAGTCTACGATGGCCTGGTAAGGTCCGGCCTCGCCCGGTTTCTCCAGTTTTTCCACTTTCGGGAAATAGCTCTCGAACAGCGTTTTAACTGCGGCTCCGATCAGTTGTTCGGCCACGAAAGTGCTTCCTTCCTGTTCGCCTTCGTAAACGAGCTCCATTTTACCGGTCAATGCGGGAATAATTCCGGTAAAGTCGGCCAGGCGAACGCTGGTTTTAGGATTCCTGCTTTTCAGTCCGCGCAATTCTGCCGCGCTCACCAGGTTTTCGAACGCCGAAATGCTCATCCGTGCACTGACGCCGCTTTTGGCATCTATGTACTCGCTTTCACGCGCTTCGAACCCGATTTGCTCGATCAGGTCCATCGCCAGTCCGGGAACGGTAATGTTCTCTTTCTGGTCGCCCTCCAGTTTTGCTTCCTGTTCAGTGATGGTACGGGCAATGCGGATCGTCTCCGGGTAATGTGTCAGGATCTGCGAGCCGATGCGGTCTTTGAGCGGTGTAACGATGCTTCCCCGGTTGGTGTAATCTTCCGGGTTGGCGGTGAACACAAACTGGATATCTAGCGGGAAACGCAGCTGGAAGCCACGGATCTGGATGTCGCCTTCCTGCAGGATGTTGAACAGCGCCACCTGGATGCGGGCCTGCAGATCGGGCAGCTCGTTGATGACGAATATACAGCGATTCGCCCGCGGGATCATACCGAAGTGGATCACCCGTTCGTCGGCATAGGATAATTTCATATTAGCTGCCTTGATCGGGTCCACGTCGCCGATGAGATCGGCGATGGTAACATCCGGCGTAGCGAGCTTTTCAGCAAAACGGTTGTTCCGGTGTACCCAGGAAACGGGTGTTGCATCGCCTTTTTCGGCGATCAGGTCTTTGGCGAAGCGCGAAAGCGGATTCAACGGATCGTCGTTCACTTCGGAACCTTCCACGATCGGCATCCATTCGTCGAGCAGGTTTACCATCAGGCGTGCCAGCCTTGTTTTCGCCTGTCCACGCAAGCCCAGCAGGTTGATGTTGTGCTTCGCCAGGATAGCGCGCTCCAGCTCCGGGATCACGGTATGTTCATATCCGTGAATACCTTCGAACGGCTGTCTCCCGGTTTTCAATGCTTCCATTAAATTGCTGCGTAATTCTTCTTTTACGCTTTTTGTCTGGTATCCTGAGGCTTTCAATTCGCCCAGTGTGATTGTTGCTTTCATGTTTTTTCTTTTTAGTTGGTCCGTCCGAAAACTTTCGGGAGCGTCCCGGACGTACTTAGTCTTTTCGTTATTAGTCTTTAGTAGTTGGTCCTGGATACATCCCGGACATACATACCCTGATCTTATATCCTGAAATCTTTTATCCCCTGATACGCTTGATGCGGTTGGTCTGGTAGTCTTCGAAGATCATTTGTCCGAGGCCCTGAATGCCGGTATAAAATGCTTTTCCCTGGTTGGCGGCAGTGAATCGCTGAATGAACTGCTGCAGGTAAGGATCCTGCGTGATCATAAAGGTCGTGATCGGAATGTGGAGCTTCCGGGCCTGCTGCGCGGTGGTGTAGCATTTATCGACGATGTACTTGTCCAGCCCGTTCGAATTCATATAATAGGAACCGTCGGGCTCGATGACACAGCTCGGCTTCCCGTCGGTGATCATGAAGATCTGCTTGTTGGTGTTGCGCTTTCTGCGCAGGAGGTCCATCGCCAGTTCCAGTCCCGCGACGGTATTGGTATGGTACGGGCCAACCTGCAGGTACGGCAGCTCTTTCGCTTCGATCGCCCAGGCATCGTTGCCGAAGACAAGAATATCGAGCGTGTCCTTAGGATAGCGGGTCTTGATGAGCTCGGCCAGCGCCATGGCTACTTTTTTTGCCGGCGTGATGCGGTCTTCACCATAGAGGATCATACTGTGGCTGATGTCGATCATCAGAACGGTGCTCATCTGCGCTTTGTAAAAGCTTTCTTCGACAACAAGATCGCGCTCGTGCAGCTGAAATTCGCCCAGTCCGTTGTTGACTTGTGCATTGCGCAGGCTTTCGGTCATGGAAATGCGCTCGATGCCGTCTCCGAAGTTGAACTGCCGGTAATCGCCCGTTTGCTCGTCGCCGGTTCCGCTGTGCTTGGTGCGGTGATTGCCAACGCCGCTTTTTTTCAGGTTCCCGAAGATCTGGTCGAGGGCGTGCTGGCGAATGGCGCGTTCGGTTTTCGCGGTAATAACTGTTCCGCCGCTTCCGTCTTCGCCGGTTTTGTCTTTGATGTAGTTTTTCTTCCGCAGGTCTTCCACGAAATCGTCAATGGTGTATTCCGGCGTGGTGAGCTCGTATTCCTTATCGAGGACTTTGAGCCAGTCGATCGCTTCGTCGAAGTCGCCCGAAGTGTGCGTGATGAGCTCTTTAAAAATCTCGAAAAGCCGGTCGAACGGCGATTGCTCGGGGGCGGAATAGGGCGTAAAAATGAATCCTTTGCGCGTCATGTGTCTGTAAATTAGTTAATAACCCGCCAAAGCGGACAAGTCCTGATTGTTGTTGTTTCTGTCGAATGCGTGCTGTTGGCAGCGCTGAATTTTTGCGAGTTGAAGTTACGGAGAATAATCAGGTTTCAGATGGTTGATGCAGGATTTTTAACGCGTTTTTAACCGGAAGGCTGGTCACCAGTCACCTTAATAATCTTTCACAATGACCAGCGTTTGCCAGTTGGAATAATAAGTGTTCTGCAATCCTCTCAGGTTTTTTGAAGATCTTAAAACGATTCTTACCTGGTAGCTTCCGGGATAAGGAAACTGGTGCAGCTGGGTCAGGTTAATCTTTTTGGAGTATTCTTCGCCCACGGTGAGTTTTTTGCTCTTCTCAGCACCAAAAGTGTAGGATTCCGTTTCCGTGAAAAACCGGAACTTTTTGCCGTCTTCCGAAATGGCCTCCAGGCAGAGGGTTCTGTCGCTGCTTTCCAGCCCATAATCCAGCTGATCATCGGAAATAGTGAGCGGAGCATGTCCTGCATTACGAATGGTGAGCTGCGCATAGCAGGAAGACATCTCCGGACTATTGTGCGATTTGACGATCCGCGCTGTCGGCTCATCTGTCTTCAATGTGAGCACCAGGTTACTGTCGGGATTTGCATGAATGACGGTGTCAAACGGTTGAGCGCAGTATTCTTCGATGTACTCAAGGCCATGGTGACCGGCTTTCTGCCAGTGTTCACAGGCTGTCGTCAGGTCTCCGCGCGACAGAAAAGCAAGCCCGAGGTTGTAGTAACGTAGTTCAAGAACGTTCTGGTCGAGCGAATACGCAATGGCATTGTCGAAATCAGCAAAAGCGCCGTCAACATCTAACTGGGAATCGAATTTTGCGCTTCCCCGCGCATCGAGAATAATGGGGTTTTGCGGCTCCAAATCATCTGCCTGATCCAGCAGGGAAATCATTTTAGCAAAATTCACAGGGCCATTGTACAGGAGCTCCTCTGCTGCTTCGAATAATTTCAGCGCTTCGGGATTCCGGATCTTTTCTTTGCGCTCAACAGAGTTTTGATAAAGCATGGCCGCCAGATCTCTCAAAGGAACCTCGGCGATCGTGTTTCCTCCATCGCATACGCTGATCTTTTGCGAATCATCCAGCATTGCAAGGTGCTCTTTGGTTATTTCGGGACGGTGATGGAAGCACATCACTAAAAACAGCTGCAGCTTCAGTTCTTTCTTCCCCGTATGAAATAAGCTGTCGATCGTATGAAAATTCAGCTCTGCCAGGGATTTCATGTCGTCTGCCTGCCGTGTTTTCTCAGTGTTAGCGTCACGATCAGGGAATAATAACACGCAGTTGTGCTTTTCGAGCCGCTGCAGTAATTGCTGTAAATCCCGTGTGTATTTGCTTCCCTGCGCGAATGTTGTACCGCAAAAAACGAAAAACAGCAGGATCAAAAATGGGGTTCTGTTGGTGGAAAGTTGCATCGCGGATTATTTAGGGAATAAAGATAAAAAAAGGAGCATGCCGCACACGCTCCTTCCCTGATAATAAACATCCGGATGTTATTCAACCCCGATACTGTTGATAACCTTCAGCTGTTCGTCGTTTAGCTGCTTGATGCTCGCGTCGATCTCGTCCAGCACTGTTTTATAATCTTCGACCAGTTTCGCCAGCTCGCCTTCGAGTTTCGGCACTTCGTCCGTTGCATTGTTCTCTTTCAGCGTTTTAATGGTGCTTTTCATTTTAGCGATCGCGTCATCGAATTGCTTGCTGATGCCGGCCCGTTCGTCGGTTAACTGCTGCCGGATCTCGTCGAATATCACTTCGATCTGATCGCCGACGCCGGTTACCAGCGCCGCGTCCATTTCCTTTTGTGCGAGGGCCACCTGGGTTTCCATTTCACGTCCGATCTCCGTCAGATCAGCTTCCTGCTCTCGCAAATCACCGCTCAGGTCGCGCAAATGAAATTGCGGCAGATCGAGCTTGATCTCTACCGTCTCAAACGTGATCATCGGCTTGTCAAAAGAAAGCTCCTGCCTCTTCATGGAAAATTCAGGATAATCCATTTTGATCTCCATGCGTTTCATGTACACTTCGGGGAAGTCCATGTACATGCATTTCATTTCTGTTTTACAGCCTTTCCAGTTACAGGTAATAACCGGCTTTTTCGCGATACACCTTCTTTCCATGCGCGTTGCCGGCACGTCCCAGCTAATGGATTTCAGCGACATGGTGACTGTTGGCAGATCAAACACGAGCTTCTGCGTTTCCATCCTGAAGGTCGGAACGTCGAATTTGATCGAAGTGGTTTTGAACTGGACGTCAAACGTCATATTGACAGTCGCTTCCACGCTGTTAGGGTCGGGAGAATCATCGGTTACTTCGTTGATCTTTTCAGCACCGCTTTTTTTGATCTCACTTAATCGGGTTTCGAAGCGCGCTTGTATCTCGTCAAGCGTTTGCTGAATTCTTGGGTCAGTTTCGTTACTCATGGTAGTCGTATCGTTAATGAATGAGCTACCAAAAGTAGACCTGACAAAGAGCCGATTGCTCCCGGTAATCAGCCATTTTGTAATGGCCGGATGTGGGGAGGGCTTTTTATTGATGTAATCTCCGCTTGGTGTTGAGTTAGCTTGTAATAAGAAGATATTTGTCCTGATTACCAATGCCTGACTCACATCGCATATTCGCCAATATATATCCTATCTAACTGGAATAAAACATTTTAATTTAAAATAATTTCATCTTTTTGTATGTTTACCAAAATGATAATTATGAGTGAGGAGAATCATTGTTCGTGGTGTGGCGGATATCAAGGCAGTGAATATGGGTGCAATTGCGAAATGAAAGCGGCACATACAGAAAGACCATGTGGAAAATGTCAGGGAAGAGGCTTAATTGTTCAGAATAACGAAGTAACAGGCTGTCCTTTGTGTGATGGCACCGGGGAAAAGAAAAAAGATGAATGGTGGCGATGGTAAGTAGAACGATCCATCTGATCATCCTATAGGCCCAGCCATCTTTGATGTATAGAAATGACTGGTGGTCTGCATAGTGAAATAGTTGTGAAATGCTCACCGGAAATCATCCGTGATTAACCGGTAATTCGTAATATCGTGTCATGGAATGCATCGGAATAGGATTCAAGCGCACAGACACCGTACATCCGGAGATCATTCAGGAAAAAGCCGGCGCATACGATCTGCTCGCGTCGAAAAACTTAAGCCAGGGCCATTTCCGGGAAGGCATAACAGACTTCTGCGAGCATTTCAAGCTCGATTTTCTGCAGCTCGCCGCTTTTGACGAAGAAACCCGGAAAGCGTCGTCCAGGATCATCTCCAGCCAGCTTACCGCATTTCACGATACCGGCGAAGAACCCGGATTTCTCCGCTTCATCCGAAACGAAGGCGCTGCCTTTCCCGGCACCTTTTACCTCATCTTTGCCTGCGACTGGAACCAGGGCGACCCGGTAAGGCTGGAGAAAATGTCTTTGCAGGAGCTGAATGGTTATTTCACACGCAACAACAGCTGGTATCTCTGGATCTTTAATTATTCCGCCAGGCGTTTCTTCCCCCAGCTTGGAGTGCCGCTCATCATCGAGCTGACGACGAAGCCGTTTAACCATTTCCACCAGCAGATCGAATTGTCTTCCTGCAATTAGGTTGAATGTCTGTGAATTAATTTATCTTTGTCGCTAAGATAGTTACCTCATAAGACATCAATGGAAAACGAAGCAATCAGACAAATCCGCAAGCTGAGCCAGCAATATGCTTACACATCTATCCAGATGCATGAAGCGGTTGGCCGGGCGGCCGGACTTTCAGGAACGGACCACAAATATTTAGGGTTTTTAATAGAAAAGGGACAGATGACCGCCGGCGAGCTTGCAACCTTAACAGGCCTCACCACGGGCGCCGTTACGGGCTTAATCGACCGGTTCGAAAAGAAAAACCTGGTGAAAAGGACATTTGCTGAAAACGACCGTCGAAAAGTGATCATCGAACCCAATACTGAAATTATTATGGCGCTTTTAGTGCCGCTTTATAAAGATTTCCGGCGCAAATCGCAGGAGCTTACCGCGTCTTTTTCAGCAGTGGAGATAAACATCATCGAAAGGTACCTTTTACAAGCAATCGATCTGATGAATGAAACGACCGACACGCTGCGCTCAAAATAATTGCAGAAAATGAAAAACAGCACATATCTACTCGGTTTCGGAGAAATCGACCCGGCAACCGGCGTTACATTGGCCGGAGGCAAAGGCGCCAACCTTGCGAAACTTAGCAGACTTAAAGGAATTCACGTGCCGGATGGCTTTTGCATTACGACGGAAGCTTTCATACGGATCATTAAGGAAACTCCGGCGATCAGCGAATTATTTGATCGGCTATCGTTGCTGAAAGTCGAAAACCGGGATAAGATCGGCGAGCTTAGCGCTGAGATTCGCCATGCTATCGAAGGAATAACCATTCCGCCGGACATTCAACAGGAGATCATCGCTTATCTCTCAAAATTCGATGGGCAGGAAGCCTTTGCTGTGCGGTCCAGCGCGACGGCAGAAGATTTGCCAACAGCTTCCTTTGCCGGCCAGCAGGATACGTACCTGAACATCATGGGGAAAACGGAAATTCTCCGGCATATCAGTAAATGCTGGGCATCGCTGTTTACCGAAAGAGCCGTGATCTACCGCCTTCAGAACGGCTTCGATCATCGCAGATCTGCCATGGCTGTGGTCGTTCAGAAAATGGTCTTTTCGCAGGCAGCAGGAATTTTATTTACCGCCGATCCCGTTACTGCTAACCGGAAAGTTGTCTCCATCGACGCCAGCTTCGGATTGGGCGACGCCATCGTTTCCGGCCGGGTAAATGCCGATCATTATAAAGTGAGCAACGGCAGCATTACCAATAAGACGATCTCCGTTAAGCAACGGGCGATGTATGCCCTGAAAGATGGCGGTACACAGGAAATCCAACCGGAACCCGGTCAACAGAACGCACAAACGCTGACGGATGAGCAGATTTTACAGCTCGGGCGCATTGGCAGAATCGTCGAAGAACAGTTTGGATCTCCGCAGGACATTGAATGGTGCCTGGCCGACGGTAATTTTTACATCGTTCAAAGCCGGCCGGTCACGACCTTGTACCCGATCCCCCACCGGACGGCGAATGACCACGGAAATCGCATTTACGTGTCCGTAGGCCATCAGCAAATGATGACCGATGCCATGAAACCTTTGGGACTGTCTTTTTTCATGCTAACGACTCCTGCGCCCATGCGTACAGCCGGCGGAAGGCTGTTTGTCGATGTCACGCAGCATCTGTCTTCGCAGGCAGGCAGAAAAACAGTGATCGACGCGCTGGGAAAATCCGATCCGCTGATCAAAGATGCCCTCATTGCCATTACGGAACGGGAAGGTTTTATCCCACCGCCAGATGAAAAAGCGTCGGTTTCGGATAAAAATCCGAAAGCCAGTGCATCTTTTGCTGTTAAACCGGCTGTCGAAAACGATCCGGCCATCGTTAAGGAGCTGATTCGGCAGAACCAGGCATCGGTGGAAGCATTAAAAGAAACGCTCCGAACGAAATCGGGAACGGATGTATTCGATGCCATCCTGGACGATCTGCCACAGCTGAAGAAAAGCTTATTCGACCCGCAAAGCCTCGGCATAATCACAGCGGCCATGGATGCGGCGGCGTGGATCAATGAAAAAATGAGCGAGTGGTTAGGTGAAAAAAACGCCGCAGATACGCTTTCTCAATCCGTGCCCAACAACATTACCTCGGAAATGGGATTGGCGCTGTTAGATGTCGCCGATGTGATCCGTCCTTATCCGGAAGTTCCGGCGTTTTTACAACAGGTAAAAGACGAGCGCTTTTTGGAGGAATTGCCTCGCTTTCATGGCGGAAAGGAAACCCGGAATGCTATTGAAGCTTATCTCAGCAACTACGGAATGCGCTGTCCCGGGGAGATTGATATCACGAAAACGCGCTGGAGCGAAAAGCCGGCAATGCTGATTCCCATGCTACTCAGCAATATTAAAAACTTCGGGCCAAACGCCGGCAAGCGCAAGTTTGAGCAGGGTCTGCAGGAAGCGCTGGCCAAAGAACGGCAATTGCTGGATCAGCTGCGGCAATTAAAGGACGGTGAACAAAAAGCCAAAGAGACAAAAGAAAAGATCGATCTGCTCCGCAATTTCACCGGTTACCGCGAATATCCGAAATACGGTATGATCAGCCGCTACTTCGTTTATAAGCAGGCGCTGCTGAAAGAAGCTGAACAGCTTGTAAAAAATGGTGTTCTGCAGGAACCGGAAGACAGTTATTACCTCTCATTTGAAGAGCTTCACGAAGCCGTGCACACCCATAAAGTCGATTATCAGCTCATCAATGACCGAAAAGATGCGTACAAAATCAATGAAAAACGAACACCTCCGCGTGTGATCACGTCTGATGGTGAGATCATTGCAGGCACCTACAACCGCGAAGATCTTCCCGCCGATGCGCTTGCGGGCCTGGCTGTTTCCTGCGGAGTGACCGAAGGACGGGCGCGCGTTATCTTAAACATGGAAGCAGCCGACCTGGAAGAAGGCGATATATTGGTCACCGCCTTTACCGATCCGGGCTGGACAACCGTATTTGTTTCCATCAAAGGGTTGGTCACCGAAGTTGGCGGACTGATGACTCACGGAGCAGTAATCGCGCGCGAATACGGCATACCAGCTGTTGTCGGTGTGGAAAATGCGACCAGGCTGATCAAAGACGGGCAGCGAATCCGCGTACATGGAACAGAAGGCTATGTAGAGATCCTTTGAAATTCGGCGGGCGATCAGATCCGCTTCCGAAAAGTCGTATAGAATTGTTCAAGCGTTTCGTTGAAAGCAGCTGCCCGCGTATGGAAAATATAGAGCCGGTTCTTCGACTGAAAAGAGAACGAATCCGTATTGAAATAGACCAGGTCTTTGATCTTGTTGAATTCATGGAGCGCTTTTTTTGCCTCGCCGGCTGCGCGGAATTGCCACTCTTCGATAACGCCGTCTTCCACGACGATTTTCCGGTCTTTGCCATAGTAATAATAAACAGAAATGAATACAGCCTTTTCGAAAGCAGCATAATCCACCTGTTTATTCGCTCCCCAATTTTCTTTGTTCCGGAGAATGAGCTGATGCTCGGGAGCCTGGATAAAAAACACGCTTTTACCCGAATGAAAAACCAGTGCGTCCTCCACTTCGTCTGCCAGGAGCTTCTGTGTCCGGCTTGTGTCGGAAAGATAGCCTGCCGTGTCGAGATAAGCGGTAAAATCTTCAAATGCGGCAGTCGGCTTATGAACTTCCGGATTCGGATTGTTCCCGCAGGAGCTCATCAGGCAGGCTAATACACACATAAAGAGGACAGTGACTTTTCTCATGGTGACAAGTTGTGATACCGCTAAAATAGGGAATTTCAGTCTGTCTTATACAAGTTTCACACTGGCACCACCGGTCAGGCCGACACAGAATATGCACAATGCCGTAGCTGAAGGTTATTCCCGAAGCTGCTTTCAAAAACAACGCAGGGCAATTCGATGCGATAATGGAGCAATCAAAAAGGTTTATTTTAACTTTGTTCGCATGAAACACCTAATCCTCGTTGTTGTTCTTTTCCGCGTTGCCGTTTGTTACGGCCAAACGTCATTTAATCACTCGGAAGCGCTGTTCGAAAAGTACCTGATGACCGACAGTAGCAGGGCAAAAGTGCAACTCGAATACCAGCGGAAGCATGCGCGTTCGCAGAAGGACAAAACGCGCTATGGCCTCAATCAGGCAGCGTATTATTACCACAACAATCGCTTCAAACTTGCCGAAGCCTGTCTCGCCAAATTATCCGGGAAAGTGCGCGGAGATGTGGAGCTGGAAGGAGAGTTCGTGCGCATACGGTCGCTGATCCGGTTCAAGCAAACCCGCTTTAAAGAATCCAATGAGCTCATTGCAGATTTTTTCAGCAGGCACAAGAAAGTCCCGGTAGAATTGAGGCTCAACCTGCAGATGAACAGTTGTGAAAACGATATAGCGATGGGCAATTACAGCCAGGCGCATAAAAGGGCGCTGATCGGGTATGGGATCTTTCGCAAAAAACCTTCGGGCTTGTCTGACGAATTGAAAATCAGGACGCTGTCGACTTTATACAATATCTGTCACTACGAAGCGAAGTACGATTCGGCACTCTACTACCTCTACCAGGCAGAACCGTTCATGAAAGACGGAACCATTGCAAAAGCAGGATTTTACGGCCGTATAGCGATCATCTATACCATGACGGAACAGCACCCCAAAGCGATCGCGTACTACGGGAAAAGCATTGCGATCCTGGAAAAGTCGAATGCTCCTATCCTGCTGGCCCACGATTTATACAACCTTGGAGTAAGTACCAAGGCGATGGATCCCGACAAGTCAGGTCCTATCTTCGAAAAAGCGCTTAAGATCGCGCGCGAAGCCAATTATGAGCAGATTACCGGCTATGCCCTGCAGGAGCTCGGCGATCTTTCCCTCATGCAGAAGGATTACGTGCGGGCGGATAAGTATAATCGAGAGGCACTGGAAATCCTGCGGAATGCCGGTATCGATCGCGGTGTGGTCCATGTGCTGCTGAACCTGGGACGGCAGCATTATGAAACAGGCCACTTCAGCGAAGCACTGAAGTACCTGGAAGAAGCGCTTGCTATGACGAAAGAAAGCGAGGATATGGCCACCCTGGAATATTGTTATGAATACCTCTGCAATTCGTATGAGCGAATGGGCGATTACCGCATGGCTTACCACTACCATAAGTTGTTTGCAGAAACACAGCGCAGCATTCTCAAGCTCGATCTCCAGAGCAATATAGAAAAGCTGAACCTGTCGTATGATGTCCGTGTGGAACAGGCCACCAATAAACTGCTGAAAAAAGAAGTGCAGCTAAAAAACAAAAAGCTCAGCGCCGAGCAAACGACCAAATGGCTGCTGGGCATTTTATTAGCCGTGCTCCTAGTGGCAGGATGGTTCCTCCGCAGGTTGCTCATACAACGCGCCCGCCTGAAGGAATTCGAGCTTCAGCTTGTTCACTCCGAGCTGGAGGGCGTGGAAAAAGAGAAGGACCGTACGGTGCAGGAACTGGATGCCGTAAAGCAACAGATGATCAGTAAGAATGTCCTGATCGGCGAATTGAATAAATTGCTGCTGGAAAACGAGCAAACCGTGTTTTCAAAAGAACAGTTTGGAACGCTGGTCACGAACGACACCGACTGGGTGCAGTTCCTCGCTAAATTGCAGCTGCTGTTCCCGCTTTTTTCCGACAACCTGAAAAGCAGGCATCCGAACCTGTCCAACACGGAATTCCGCCTTGCTGCGCTGGTGCGTTTGAATCTTTCCGACAAAGAGATCTCCGAGCTGCTCATTATCGAGCTTTCCAGTGTCAAAAAAGCAAAGAACCGCCTGAAACAAAAGCTGGGGCTCGATGCCGGTGAAAAGCTCGATCTGTACCTCGGACAGCTCTGATTCCTGCTCCCAAAAAAAACGGGAACCATCGCTGATTCCCGTTTACCTTGGTGATAGGTAGTATTATCTGTTAACCATTATTTTTCCGACGTAATCCCGGTTACCGTCGCTGAGCACGATACGGTAGCTGCCGGTAGCTAAAACATGAACGTCGATCTGATGCTGCATACCTTCCAGCACATCTTCCATTACTTTTCTTCCGGCCACGTCATAGAGCGTCATGTTCATACGCGCGCTGTAAGGCAATTCCAGTGTGAAATAATCCGTTGCAGGATTTGGATACAGCAGCATGCCGCCGGCTGAAAGCTCGTCGAGCGCATTCCATTCGATCATCTCGCAGTCCGATTCTTCCGTACAGGATCCCATGGTGATCTCTACACCGTAGAGGCCCGATTCCGAAGCTGTATAGGATTGCTGCGTAGCTCCCGGGATCGCCTGCTGGAAGACACAATCGTACCACTGGTACACGGCACCCGGCTGATTGGCCGTAATTGTGTTCCCGGAAACGGTGGTCGAGGCATCGATCGTAATAATGTCCGTTGTGATTCCATTACTCGTTACCTGGTTTGAAGTCGCGCAGGCTGCATTACTGGTCAGGACACAGGTAAATACATCGCCATCGCTCCAAAGTGACGTTGAGTACGTTGAGGCGTCGAGGCCATAATTCTGCCCGTTCTTCTTCCATTGATAATCCGGGTTGGAACCACCGTTTGTGATCGTTGCCGTGAAGGTTACGCTTTGATGGTCACAAACAGGCATTGCCGGATTACTGGTGATGGTGACTGTTGGCGTAACACTTTGATTGACGGTTTTTGTAATGCTGTTGCTCAGAACTGTCTGAACAGTTGCACATGGTGCGTTGCTTGTCAATTCACAGGTTACGGCGTCACCCGTTGCCAGTGTCGAATTGACATAAGTGGAGGTGTTCGTTCCAACATTTGCCCCGTTCAGTTTCCACTGGTACACCGGCGCAGGACCTCCGTTGCTGATGTTCGCGGTGAACGTCATAGCTGTGCCCGAGCAGATCGTTGAGCCCGCAGGATTACTTGTAATGCTGACAGTTGGGCTCGCAGACGAGCTAACGGTCATGGTGATCGTGTTGCTCAAAGCCGCCGCAGGCGTTGCACAGGCGATCGAAGAGGTCATCTGGCAGCTCACCACACTTCCGTTTGCAAGTGTTGAGCTGGTGAAAGTATTACTGTTGGTTCCTGCATTCGAGCCGTTGATCAACCATTGATAGACCGGTGTGCCGCCATTGACAGGTGTTGCGGTAAAAGTAACCGCCGTTCCCGAACAAATAGTTGTTGCGGAAGCAGAAATAGACACATCTGTAACCACAGTCGGCGTTACGGTCATCGTAATGCTGTTGCTGGCAGCCACTACTCCGTTTACACAAGGCGAATTGCTGGTAAGTGTAAAGCTTATTACATCGCTGTTTGTCAATGCAGCATTGCTGTACGTAAGACTGTTCGTGCCAACCGGCGAACCGTTGAGCATCCACTGGTAAACCGGCGAAGCGCCTCCGTTGGTCACCGAAGCGGTGAAGAGGACGGCTGTTCCGCTACAGATATTGTTTCCCTGGTTCGACGAGATGGAAGCCGTTGGCGCAGCGGTGCTGTTCACGGTCATCGTGATCGTATTGCTGTTCGCTATTGCCGGAACCGGGCAGGTAAGACTGCTGGTCATCTGGCAGCTCACCAGGTCGCCGCCGGTTAGTGCAGAGGAAACAAAAGCAGAACTGTTTGTCCCTGCCGGAGCTCCGTTCAGCAACCATTGATAAACAGGTGTTCCGCCGTTGGTCGGTGTAGCCGTAAAGGTAACGCTCGTTCCTTCGCAGATCGTAGAACCGGCGCTGCTGCTAATGCTCACAGCTGTTGAAACCGTTGGATTGACAATCATTGTGATACCGTTGCTGGTCGCCGATGAAGTCGTTACACAGTTCAGCGATGAAGTCAACTCACAGGTTACGATGTCTCCATTGTTCAACGTAGCCGGGCTGAACGTACTGCTGTTTGTACCGGCATTGATTCCGTTTGTTTTCCATTGATAAGCTGGTGCTCCGCCGCCGTTAGCCGGTGTTGCAGTGAAGATGACGTTTGTTCCGGCACAAATAGTTGTTGCAGAAGACGCAATGGAAATCGTCGGAGTAACGATGTTCGACACGTTCATCGTGATCGTGTTGCTCGTTGCTGCGACTCCGTTCACGCAAGGCGAATTGCTTGTTACGACACAGCTGATTGTAGTTCCATTTGTCAAAGCTGCATTGCTGTAAGTCGGGCTGTTTGTCCCAACCGGTGAACCGTTCAGCATCCACTGATAAACCGGTGAAGATCCGCCATTCGTTACCGAAGCGGTGAACGTTACATTTGTGCCATCGCAGATACTGCTTCCCTGGCTCGATGAGATCGAAGCTGTTGGTGTAGCAGAATTGTTTACAATCATTGTTATACTGTTGCTGCCTGCAATTACAGGGCTCGCGCAATTGAGGCTGCTGGTCATCTGGCAGGTGACGATCTCGCCGTTGGTCAGAGCTGTCGTAACGAAAGTCGGACTGTTCGTTCCGGCCGGAGATCCGTTAACAAGCCATTGATAGGTTGGCGATCCGCCATTCACCGGCGCAGCCGTAAACGTAACGCTTGTACCGGAACAGATCGTAGACCCCGCACTGCTGGAAATACTCACGGAAGCCGAAACATTCGGGTTTACCGTCATCGTGATACCATTGCTGACAGCTGAAGGAGTCGTCACGCAAGTGAGCGAAGAAGTTACTTCACAGCTTACGACATCGCCATTGTTTAGTGTAGCCGAGCTAAAAACAGTGCTGTTCGTGCCTACATTGCTTCCGTTGATCTTCCATTGATAAACCGGAGATCCGCCTCCATTGCTGGCAGTCGCTGTAAACGTAATATTCGTTCCCGCACAAATCGTTGTTGCTGCGGAAGAAATGGAAATACCTGGCGTGGCAATATTCACAACGCTCATAGTGATCGCAGCACTTATAACTGTTGCCGGAATAGCGCAGGTCGCATTGCTGGTAAATTCACAGTTCACGACATCCCCATTGAGCAATGTCGTTGAAGTAAATGAAGGGTTGTTCACTCCTACGCCTACGCCATTCACTTTCCACTGATAGGACGGTGAAGCACCTCCATTCGTTGTTGCCGCGGTAAACGTTACCGACGTAGCCGAACAGACGTTGTTTCCCGGAGATGCAGTGACACTGATCGTCGGGACTACGGCAGGTGTTAGCGTAACCGCAATACTGTTGCTTATGGCATTCAACGGACTCGCACAACCGGAGTTGCTCGTGAGCTCGCACGTTACCACATCGCCATTGACCAGTGCCGATGTTCCAAAGAACGGGGAATTGCTTCCTGACGGCGTTCCGTTGACTTTCCACAGATAGATCGGTGAGTTTCCTCCGTTGATCGCCGCTGCGGTAAATTGAACGGTTGTACCCTGGCAGGCGCCGTTGCCCGTAACTGCAATTGAAATAGACGGAGCTGTCGGTGTGCTGCATTCGATGTAAATGGTTTGCTTGAAAACAGGGCTCCATCCACCATCGAAACCTTTGACACGCACACTGAAATTGTGAGCGCCGAGCGACAATGGAGAAACATCGATGTTGTTGCGGACCAGATTTTCCAGCACGGTATTGAATGTGCCGTCGGCTGCCAGCAGCGGCGTTCCGTTGCCTTGTCCGGGATCTGCATCCCAGAAGTATTCACCCTGAGTGATGCGGAAATTCCGGGAGATCAGCGTGAGCGGCCCTTCCAGGTAAATTGTCTGTTTGAAAGCGTTGCTCCAGTTCCCTTCCTGGCCTTTGATACGAACGCTGAAATTGTGCGCGCCCTGTGACAAAGCAGAAACATCGATACCATTTCGGAATAAGTCTTCAAGCACTTCGTCAAAAGCACCGTCAACAGCTAAAAGCGGAGTTCCGTTCCCTTGTCCCGGATCGGCATCCCAGAAGTATTCGCCCTGGGTAACTTTGAACGTACGGGTTAACAATGTAAGTGGTCCTTCGAGATAAATAGTCTGTTTGAACGCATCGCTCCATCCACCATCCTGACCTTTGATCCGAACACTGAAATTGTGCGCTCCCTGCGACAACGCAGAAATGCTGATCCCGTTTTGGAATAAATCTTCAATTACTTTGTCGAAGTTTCCGTCCAAAGCAAGAAGCGGGGTTCCGTTTCCTTGTCCCGGATCTCCATCCCAGAAATATTCTCCCTGGGTCACTTTGAACGTCCGGGTGATCACTGTAAGCGGGCCTTCGAGCCAGATTGTCTGTTTGAACGCATCGCTCCAGCCGCCGTCTTGTCCCTTGATACGCACACTGAAATTATGCGCGCCTTGTGACAAGGCCAAAATGCTGATCCCGTTCTGGAATAAATCTTCAATTACTTTGTCGAAGTTTCCGTCCAAAGCAAGAAGCGGAGCTCCGTTTCCTTGTCCCGGATCGGCATCCCAGAAATATTCTCCCTGGGTGATTTTGAACGTCCGGGTGATCACCGTAAGCGGGCCTTCGAGCCAGATTGTCTGTTTGAACGCATCGCTCCAGCCGCCGTCTTGTCCCTTGATACGCACACTGAAATTATGCGCGCCTTGTGACAAGGCCAAAATGCTGATCCCGTTCTGAAACAGGTCTTCCAACACTTCATCGAAGTTCCCATCCAAAGCCAGCAGCGGAGTTCCGTTTCCCTGTCCCGGATCGGCATCCCAGAAATATTCTCCCTGGGTGACTTTGAACGTCCGGGTAATTGTTGTCAGCGCGCCTTGTACGTAAATGGTCTGTTTGAAGCTATTACTCCAGGTGCCATCTTGTCCTTTAATACGGACATTGAAACTGTGCGCGCCGGTAGACAGGGAAGCAACACTGATCCCGTTCTGGAACAGGTCTTCCACTACTTCGTCGAAAGCGCCGTCCGTTGCGATAAGTGCAATGCCGTTGCCTTGTCCCGGATCGGTGTCCCAAAAGTATTCCCCCTGCGTCACGGCTTTCTGTCCGGAAGCCCAAAAGCTCAGGATACAGAACGCCAGCAGATATGCAAATCGTTGCATGATCATGATCGATAGGTTAAATGAGCTTATTACTTATCGTAACCGATAACCTGAACGTTTACAGTTCCACCCTGGTTCACAATACGTGGCGTGTTCATGTAGTTTACGCGTGAGCTTTCGGTGTTGCTCATGAAAGGCAGGAAGTTGGCTAACGAATATGAACCTCCGTAGGCTCCATTGTCATTGCGCGATAAATCAAGATCCAGAAACGAGTTTAGCGGACTTCCACCATCTATGTGCGCAGCACCTGAAATAAATGCACCAAACGTGTTAATATTGGAATCTTCTGCACTTGTGCTGACAAAGTTGTTGAGCGTTGTACTTAAAGCCGTTCCCCCCGATACAGGATTGTAATACATGTTATAGGTAGCGGTAGTCAGGCTATTGGCAGCCGGGGACATGTTTATCCCTGCATTGCCGCTCGTTTTACCGCAAAACACATTGTTCTCAAGGAATAGCTGGCCGGAATTAAAATTAAGAAAAACTGCAATATAACCACTAGCAATTGTCGCTACTGTATTATTAACCAGTCGATTTGTAGCAGTCCCTGTTTTCAATGCCGTAATTTGTAAGCCATAAGTGCTTGCACGTACAAAGTTGTTACTGAAAAACAGGTATTGAGTATTATTGGATAGGGCAACACTTCCCGAAACGGTACTTGTATTTAATGTATAACCGATACGGTTGCCAATTATCTGGTTAACATCCTCGGTTGCGTTAGCATCTGGCGTGCAGCTAACATATCGCATATCGTTGCCAATAAGTCGTCCGAAAGTAAAATATACACTGTTTGTCTTACAAGACCCCAAATAAAGATTGATACCGGCTCCCATGCTAATTTCAGCGGCTACTTCTGAAGAGAGAATGTTTAGAACAGTGCGGTTAACCGGAACTGTGCCTGTTTTTTGAATATAATTAGCTGATCCGGTATTGCGCATGCCAACAATAGTTATTACCCGGCTCTCGGCCATTGATACAGAGATACCGCCTTCCATCCACCATTGAACGTTATCAACTGCAGAAACAAAAGTAAGCGATTTATTAATTGTTAAGTTCTCTAACCATGGAAGAGCATCCGTACGGTTGTTGATCACAATGTTATCTCCGTCCACAGCTGCCGTGATAGCTGCCGTGATAGAAGCATAGGTTCCGGCAGGGCCATTGTGCTGTACCACGCGGTCGGCGGCAAAAAGGTGATTGGCATTAAAAACGATGAGGGAAAGTAACGTGAGTAAAATGCTCGTTTTCATAGTTGAGGTGATTAAAATTTAAAATTATGTTTGCCCGGTAAAACTATCACAGATTTTAACAATAACCTGAAAAATGTTGGAGACAAAAGGATGACATATTCATATCGGATTGTGAATCAATAGTTTCAGAAGGAGATTTGCGCCGCTTTTCGCTGTGGGTTTTCCGGGTTTAAAGGAACTATTGCAGCTGTTGCGAAAGAGCTTCCCAGCATAAGGAAAACAAAAAAGCGAACCGCTTTCGCAGTCCGCTTTTCTTAGTGTATTGAGGTATTTTTAGTTCTTAACCACGCGGTAAGACGCTTTTCCGTTTTCGTTTTCGAAGTTCACGAAGTAAATTCCGTTCGTGTAGCTGGAAAAATCGATCGTGTAGTTAACAGGAGTTCCCTCGCTTTTGATTTCTTCCGTAAGGATAACTTTCCCTGTCGGATCGATCACGTACGCAGTCGTGTTCTTAGCAAGCAGAATTTCACATGTTAAAACGGTCGCTACCGGGTTCGGGTAAACCGCAGATACCAGGTACGAGTTCTCGTTGATGTTCAAAGTCGTCGATCCGTCTGCAATAGCAAATCGTCCCGGTTCCGTTACATTTTCGCGCTCCAACGTCCACATATCACCTGCAGCAACTGCTTCTGAAGCGGTTTGGGATGCATAATCCCAGCTGTCTGTGTACTGCATCATGAATGCATCTGTTCTGTCAAATCCGTTTACTTCCATTGCTTCTTCCCACATAGCCATAACGTTCATATCGAAAGTCGCACCGTTTTCAGATTCGATGTTCCATGTACGGTCAACCATTGACTGACCACCTGTGTAATCATCTCCGGAAGTTCCCATAGACCAGACACCGTCGTTTGTTCCGACCATGAAATAACCTGCTGTACCTGAGTTCTGCTGAAGGCTAACCGGCGCATAACCGCTGTCTGTTCCGACAGGATACATCAGGTAGGGACCCGAAACCGGCACATTCATCGCAAGGCTTCCGTTTCCGTCGATCATCACATATCTGTCTGCCGATACTCCGGTTACAGAAGCTGTTGTAGCCAGCCAGAGCGTGTTGTCCCAGATCTGAACGCCACCTGTGCTCATGGTAATTCCTTCTGCCATTACATCGTTTCCGATCATCAGGTTTGAGTTATCGTCAGCGTTGATCGTGATCATTCCGACCTGGTGGTTCGATGGATTGAACCAGAGTGTATCGTTCAGGAGAGAAGTTGTATTGAATGTCAGGTCGGATTCTTCATCACCGCTGATCCATGCTGCGGACGAAGTCGAGAGCGAGCCGTCAAGTGTCAGATCGTGGCCGTTCATTCCCAGTCCGCCGGAAGAAAGATCGAGCATTCCGCCCAGCGTAAGATCGTTCATCACTGCAATGGAATCACCTTCGTTCTGGAGGTCGATCATCAGCTCGCTAAGTCCTGAACCTGTAAGCTCCAGTGCTGAATTTCTCGATGCAGAGCCGGTGTAGCTTACGGAATAATTGCTGGTCGCTGACAAGCTTCCGCCGTTCATGCTCATCATACCTTCCTCTACAACGATTTCCGAACCTGCTGCCAGTGTCAGTGTTCCGCCTGTTTGAGACATTTCACCTTCTTCCAGCATCAGTGTACCGTTGATGGTCAGGTTGTTTCCGAAATCAGCATGATTGCTGGTTCCTGAAACGTTAATGGTGAGGTTGTTCAGGTCGTCATTGTCAGCATCGAACATGATGTCGCTGCTCATTACTGCCGATGAGCTGATGGTCAGATTGGAAGTCGCGCTTCCCATAAACATAGCTCCTGATTCTGCTTCGTAATTACCGGTGATCGTCAGCGAACCGCCGTTCAGATTGATCATTCCGGAGTTGTGGTGAATGTCTCCGTTCCACGTCACGTTCCCGGCAATGGAAAGTTCCTGGTCATTATCGTCAAGGTCCACATAAATATCGGAGATGGATGAGCCGGAAAGCTCAATTCCTACTGCTTTATCCGTACCTACATAATGAATTTCGTAAGGATTTGCGCTGTTGAATACGCCTTGTGAAGCGGTGAAAAGACCATTGTCAATACGCAGTACGGAACCGGACATCAGTGTAAAATCAGAACCTGAGGCAAGGTTCAGCGTTCCCGCATCGAGGAAAAGGCTGTCGTGGAGATTAAACTCCGATGCCAGCTGAAGAGAAAGAGCGGATGTCCACATTTTCTGAACGTCTGCAGTTCCCGAGAAGGTCATCGTGCCGCCTGTCTCGAAACGAAGGCGTTTCAGATCGAGCGAGCCGGAACCACTGATGTTTGCCAGCATAACGGTCAGCATGTTTTCATTGGATCCGGAGATCAGGGAACCGTCTACCTGCATCGTGGATCCAAAATTGAACGAAACGTCCTGATCGAGCGTTACAGTCACGCCGTTGTTGATAATCACCTGGTCCAGTAAGCCTAGCGTAGTTCCCGGCGCTGTTCCGCCTGACCAGATAGAAGAATTTGACCATACGCCCGACGAGATCGCCGTGTAGGTAGCTGCATGAGCGTTGCCTGAAAACAGGATTCCCAGGAATAAGGAACAGGCTCCGACTAATTGAGTAACTATTTTTTTCATAATTGCTTTTTTTTAAAGTGAAATTGTCTCCGACTATTTTTTACGCGGAATAACTCAGCAATGATAGACCATTGCGAAAGACGCTTGATTTAAAAAATCACAACAAGTGTAAAGGATTCATAATATGCGTGTGATCGTTTCGGAAAGGTGCATTTCTACTGATCTATCTTTCAGCGTATGATTTCAACGAAACCCGAATGCGTTTCCTCTTATTCGAGAATCAGTCAAAAAATAGAAATAAACACCCTCGACATAACTGATGCCCAATATTGGATTGGGGTTAGAAACAGCTTTCGAAAACAAGATCATTGCGACTACAGTGGGAGATTGAGAGAAGAGGAAAAGAAGTAGAATCAATGCGTTACTCCGAAACGCAATGCGTACTCAAGCCATCGTTTGTTACGATGTAAACGACAGACGTAAAATGCCGGCCCATACCTGCCCGCATTGTTTTAAATCCCCCCATATTTCCGGTACTTAACGAATAGTCAATGCCCTTTTTCCTGGAATGTCGCCTCCCTCTCCGGACTTCCGGGCGCGTGGCACCTACTTTCAACAGCCGGAACTCGATTACAATAGTAGCCGTATCATCCGGACAATCCCATTTGTCTGTAGACGCGACCTGGTAACCTTCTTTCCGGATGACGACTTCACAGGAACCCGGTAAAATCGTAAGTGAAGGATTTTCCGCGGAAATGATCATTACACTGGTATCTTTTTCATGAATGACCAGCAATGTGAAATCATGAAGGTTTGTCTGCTGTGTAATGTCAAGTGCCCGAACGCTCACCTGGCGCTGAGCAACCGATAAGAAAGCGAACAGCAATCCGATTACGGAAAAGAGGTACTTAGCGTATTTCATAGCCAAATCATGTATTTAGGAGTGAAACAAAATTAAGCGATTTTGAGCGATCATACACTTCTTTCCCAGTGAATAAAGCTCGTTTACACGCTTTGTCCGAACGTCAGTAAATTATTGTCAGGATCGAGCAGGGAGAATTCCCGCTGGCCCCAGGGTTTTGTTTGCAAATGTCCGGCCGGATGTATGGCTATTCCCTTGTCCAGCATGTCCCGGTACACTGCATCAATGTGATTTGTCCGGATATACACCTGCCCGTAATTCTCCTTCGGGTCCAGTTCTTTAAATGCGAAAAAATGAATTTCGAGAGCGTCCTTTTCCACCATTAAATAATCCGCGTAGTCCGCGTTTCCAACTTCCAGGAAACCCAGTTTGTTCACGTAATACTCCCTCGTTGCGGTTTTATCGCGCATGGGCAGTTTCGGATGAATGGATGTCAGCATCGTTGTCAGTATGTTGAATGGAGCCAAAGATAAGCATATATGGTATGGCTTCCATACGGTTGCAACCCGGAGCCCTCTGTGCGGGTAACGATATTCGAAAGCTCTCCGGTAAACAGCGAGAGGTTAGATCTGGACGCGCAATCCATTGAAAAACCAGGGTGTATTATCGGAAGTGAATGAAGCCTGGTACTCCCAGTTCTCAGATTGATAATAAGAATTCAAGCCTATGTAGGACATGAACAGGCCGGCATCCACATTGATCCCGACCCATTTGTCAAAATGGTACCCTGCATATGCTTCACTCAGGTAGCGGTAGGCATTCGCCAATGCATACTGACCTTTGTAAACACTAAAGTCGTTACGGGGAACAACAATGGAACGTGTACCAAACTGCGTCATCACTCTTGCATGGATATGTTCAAAAACGAAATCGCCCCCGAGATTCACAGAAGATACCTGAATTTCGTTGCTGCGGGCCAGGGCCGTCGAACCCACAACAGTATTATCTGTTGGGTTGTTGAATGAATAATTGTAGTTAACATCCAACATGACCGAAGGTGTGAAATAGGGATTGTCCCAGATCATGGAGTCACGGCGGTCGCTTCCGTTCTGCCACGTCATATCGAGGCCTTGAAAAGGCGTATGCTCAGAGGGGTTGGATTGAGCTGACAGCAGGGTGGAAATCATGCAGAAAGAAAAGAAAAAGAAATGCTTCATCGTTACTGTTTTGAACAGTCCACAGGAACACTTTCAGCTATAAGCGCCAAATAAAGGAATCGCCTGTTGTATAAAGATTTTATAAAGACTGCTTCAGATAAATCTGTAACCGACACGACTTTCAGTAACTAAATGCACTGGCTGATTCGGGTTTGCTTCTATCTTCTTTCTTAATTGAGCGACAAACACCCGCAGGTATTGGGTCTCCATCTGGTAACCGGGCCCCCATACTTCTTTCAGAATAAACTGGTGTGTGAGGACCTTTCCCGCAAATTTTGCGAGCAATACCAGAAGTGAATATTCTGTTGCTGTCAGTTTGATTTCTCCCCCGTTTCTTTTTACTATCCTGGCAACGAGGTCTATTTCCAGCTCTTCAAACTGTAGCGTATTGCTCACCGGCTGATTGTCCGAATGCCGCAGTCCCGAACGAATCCGGGCCAGTAATTCCTGTGAACGAAACGGTTTGGTCAGGTAATCATTTGCTCCGTTGTCCAAGGCTGTAACGATGCTTTCTTCATCATCCTGAACAGAAAGAATAATTATTGGTTTTCTATACCATTCACGGAGTTCCTTCAACACCGTATGGCCGCTCTTGTCCGGAAGTCCGAGATCGAGCAGAATAAGGTCGGGTGGATGGTTGGCCGCTTTAAGCACACCTTCTTTACCGGTTTCTGCCATGTGAACCCTGTAATCGTTACTCTCGAGGTTAATTTCAAGCAGTTTCCGAATCTGGGGCTCATCGTCTATAATCAATATTTCAGCTCTAATCATGCTTCAAGGTATTCATGTAAGAAGTTTTCGCAGGTATGCGAATAGTGAAATGTGCTCCGCCCTGTTGCCGGTTCTTCAAATCGACTGTTCCACCATGTGCCTCGACAACACCTTTGACAATGGAAAGTCCCAGGCCTGTACCGCCGGATTTCGAATACGGAAGACGGAAAAACTTGCCAAAGACTTCTGTAATGCTTTCCTCGGGAAACCCCGGCCCCTCATCTAACACCTCCAGCGTAAAGAGGTGTTTGTCCAATCCGCACCTAATTGTAATAGGTTTGCCTTCGGGTGTATAGAGGTGTGCGTTCTGCAACAGATTAAACAGCACCACATCCATAAGGGCAATGTCTAAGCTGAACAAGGGCAAATCGTCTGCAATATCCACAACGATCGAACGATCCCGGAAAAATGCTTCGTTGCGATGCAAACAGGCATGTACCCATTCGGGAATACTGCACCAATCCATGACAAGCGGAAATGCTCCTGTTTCCAGACGTGACATCCGAAGTAATTTTTCTACCTGGTCATTTAACCGCAATGCCGAATCATGAATGGCGTTTTTTAGCAAATCTTCCTGTAATACGGTAAGGCGTGCTTTTTGCTCATTCAGGGTGTCGATAGCGCCGATGATCGCAGCAATAGGTGTTCGCAGCTCGTGTGAAAGCGATTGTAGCAAGGTGTTATACAAAGCAATTGTTCGTTCCTGCTCCAGCTGTTCCTGTTTCTTTTTTTCAGTTTCCTTTATTTTCCTGGTAATAACAACGTTCAGCAGCGCTATCACGAAATACATCAGGAGCAAAAAGAAGTCTTCCCGTGAGGATACTGTAATGGTGAAATAGGGAGGTATGAAAAAAAAGTCCCAGATAAAAGCACTCAATGCGGCTGAGAACAATACCGGCCAGCGATCAAAAATGGCTGCGATCAGTGAAACGATCAACAGCAAAATAAATGCAACAACCTGGTAGCCTATCAGGTCGGCGAACACGAAGCACACTGCCGCCGGGACGCTGATCATTAAGGTACAACTGATCAATTGCCACCAGAGCGGTTGTAATCGTATCTCACCCAGTCCGGTCATAGTTATCAAATTCAGCTAAGATACTCACCTTTATTCCGTCCGTTTCATCTTCGGAGAAATTGCCTTTGAAAGAACGTATGGGAACTGTTCTTCGACATAACTGCTCGGATCTAATCCAAATTCATTTTTTTCGCTCAGTGACCTGCTTTTAATGAAAAAATAGGTGTTCATGATTATTTTCTGAACCCAGGGTAACTCATTGTCATTCGAAAGGAATTTCCGGATGATCACAAACCGAAAATCACCGATCCGGTCTGCGCGATGATATTCGCAGGCATAGCGGCTGTTTATTTCGATTTCCCCGGTCGCCACCATTTCGTCAACAACCTGCCGGAACATGGTGTCGAGCTTTGGCTGTATACGAAAGCCGAGGTGAAAATCGATCCGAATGAGGTCGTTTTCATCGTGTTTCGTGACGTTGTATTCCATCGTGTAGGGTTCATCCGTTGTCGATACATGTACGAACCAATAACGTTCGGCCCGTTTGGGTTGCTGTTCCAGGATGGAATAAAATACCTTGGATTCCACTTCGTCTGCCCGTTCTGCACTTGTCAGGTAGACAAGGTGGGTGGCATACACCGGAATCTGCTCATCGACTGATAACTTTTGGAGCAGCGGTAAAAAATGCCTGATCTTCACATATTCCAGGTAGCTTGTCCGGATTTTCTTACTTCTGAATATGACAACCATCAGGGCGATCAGGGCAGCAGCAAGGATCAGGGTTATATAGCCGCCATGAGGAAACTTATCAATTTGTGCCACCAGAAAACCGCCCTCAACGATCAGAAAAACAGCAGTAAATACAATCCGGATTATCGGATTCCATCGCCGGCGAAGCATGTAAAAAAACAGCAGTGCTGTTGTGCTGATCATCGCCAGTACAATCGATAAACCGTATGCCGCTTCCATATTCTCCGATTTCCGGAAGTACAGCACCATGGCTATGCATCCGAGCATCATGAACCAGTTCACTGATGGAATGTAAATCTGCCCTTTGATATCTGACGGGAAGCGAACCTGGACCCTTGGCCATAAATTCAGCCGGATAGCTTCGTTAATCAATGTAAACGAACCCGAAATCAACGCCTGCGAAGCTACAATAGCTGCGGCAGTTGCAATCACAATAGAGGCCAGTCGGAACCAGTCGGGAACGATGAGAAAGAAAGGGTTTTCGTCGACAGTTTTCCCAAGGTGCTGCAATAAATAAGCGCCTTGCCCGAAGTAATTGATCACCAGCATTGTTTTTACAAAAATCCAGCTTACCCGTATATTCTGCCTGCCACAATGTCCCAAATCAGAATACAGCGCTTCGGCACCGGTTGTACAGAGAAAAACGGCACCTAACAGCCAGAATCCCTGTGGGTAATTCACCAGTAGATCATAAGCGTAGTAAGGATTTAAAGCTTTCAGCACACTGACATCTGTTGTAAGCTGCGAAATTCCGAGTGTTCCGAGCATCAGGAACCAGATCATCATAACAGGACCAAAAGCCTTGCCTACAAAGGCTGTCCCAAATTGTTGAATGACGAATAGCGCAATGATAATCCCTATGATGATGGGGAGTGTTTCAATAGCAGGATAAAGATAGGTCAGCCCTTCTATCGCTGAAGAGACTGAAATAGGTGGTGTGATGATGCCATCGGCTAGTAACGCGGCTCCTCCGATCATTGCAGGAATGACGAGCCAGCGTTTTCGGCGCCTTACAAGTGTATACAATGAAAACACGCCACCCTCGCCTTTGTTGTCAGCCCGAAGAGTAATAATGACGTACTTGATCGTAGTTTGCAGCGTAAGCGTCCAGAAAATACATGACAAGCCCCCTAATATGAGCTGCTCCGTTAATTCTCTATTCCCGGCAATCGCTTTCAGAACATACAGGGGCGAGGTTCCAATGTCCCCGAAAATGATTCCTACTGTGATAATCAATCCCGCGAAAGAGAGTGCGTGGTGATGGTGTTTTGACATGATCGATAGCAATGAATGTTTAATTGTTTCCCGGCAAAGACGCATTCAAAAGTACCGTCACAGTTATAAAGAAAATATAAAGATTTGAGTGGATGATTCGTGCACCAACAGGTGGACTTAATGTGCCAGTTCCAGAAATGGAAAGCGGGAAAATGAATTCGGGCAAGTGCTGTAACGATTCGTATAAATGGAGTTATAAATACTATTTTCCCCTGCATGAAACCGACCCTGATTTTTCTTCTTTTACTGATCGCCGGAACAGCCTGTTCCCAGGCGCTGTCTTCGAAGAAACGCTACTATGGCAATGAATACTGGTATCCGTATTACGAAAACGGAAAAACAGGCTGGGTAAGTCTTACCGGGAACGGGCATATTGCGCCATCTTCGATCACACGTGTAGACTATCCACTTGTGTCTGCCAGCAACAGAAATATAGGGCTGATCGACACAAACGGGAAGCTGCTGATCGATACGATATACAGTTCCCTGCGCACGCTGGGCGGCGAATACGGAGATGACTACGATCCCGTTTCTGACACGTTGTTCATTTTTAATTCCGGTTCTGAAAGTTCGGGCATAGTCAGCTCCACAGGCCGGAAAATTGCCCTGCCCGGATACAATGTAAAGTCCGCGATAAATGACCTGGTCGTCTTCGGATCAGGCAGCAACCCGGAAGAATGGCCTCAGCCACCACGGGATCACCGTATTTATTCCATTCGAAAAGGAGCGTGGCTCCCGTACATTTTTGAGACGATTGGTTATACCCGCTACGCTCCTATCGTGGCAACGGTAAAGGATGAGTCCGGGGGAAACAGCCCGCCCGTTTCATTTCTGATCGACAGCGAGGGTGAAGTCATACAGAAAATGCCTTATGAAAGCGAAGATGTCTGGATCTGGCCTTACCAAAACAACTACGAGGACAACCTTATACAGAACGAGGTTCCGCTTATCATGCTCGTAACTCCGGAAATAGCTTATGTCTATCACCGCGATAAGCTCATCGACAGCATAAACGTGGTGAATGAGCCAAAGGAGATCAATTACCGCAGCTATTTTATCAGCTTCCCGGCGAAAAGCCGTTTCCCGGTGAAAGAGCCGGTCAACATCCTGATGGATTATAACAGTTATGCACAGATAGAAACCGGTAACGGCGTAACTTCCTATGACCTGGAAACCGGCGATACACTCTGGCATTCCGCAGACACAAAGCTCTTTTTCAGTGACTACGAAACTATTTCTGCTGTTACGAGCGAAGGCAAATTCGGCATGTGCGATGATTGGAAACGCCCGATTTTTCCACTCATCTTCGATTCCGTTATCCGGATGGAAGGTTCCTATTACAAGCCTGTTTACACCTCCTGGTCCGAAGGCAAAAAAGTGGTCTTTAAAACAACCTGCACGATCGCCGTCAAGGATCCTGTGAGCGGGAAATTTGCTCTTGCTGATTCGTCTCTCCGTGTTGTTACTCCATACGAATACGATACAATTTTCTGGAAACACCTTTTCGACTCTTACAAAACAATAGTGGTGAAAAACGGTTTGCAGGGAATTGCAGACGAGCACTGCAACATCATCATTCCGGTTGAATACGATACGATAACAGCTTATCAGCCTTCCGATCAATATGAAAACGGAGTTCTTAAATTCATCCTGAAGAAAGGAAACGAAACGGCAGTTGCCGATCCGGATGGAAAAGTGATCTGGAAGGGCAATTATCCGGTAGTGAACGTTATTTCGGCAACCGAGCCTGTGCTGATCGGGTACGGCGAAACAGACAAAAGGGGCGTAATGACAGCCGATGGCACGATTGTGCTTAAACCCGCTTACCAGAAAATAGAATACGGTTCAGGAAACTTTGTCGTACACACCGCAACAGGAGCCGGAATAAGAAGCATGACAGATAAACAGGTCCTTGAGCCGGAGTTTTTAAGCATCCAATCAATCAGGGGCACAACAGCTTTTTATATGGTGTTCGATCAACAGGGAATGCGCATTTACAATGCTGCCAAAAAGAAATTTATTGGAAGCTGGTTCAACGGGCCGGATATGGCGGTTTCCCTTACCGGAAAAGACACGTTTACCGTTTATTCGGATTTTTACTCCGAAATCTCATCCGGATACCTGCACACATTCAATCACGCAGTTATTGATGCTAACGGAACGCCCGTTTTACCGCTTCACAACAGCAGGATCGGGAACACATTCAGGCTGTACAGCGACAACGGATTTTATCTCACAGATATAAACGGGAATAAACTAACCGGGAAATACGACGAGATCCTTCCCCGGGAAGAGATGTTTTCCATCGAAGGAGAAGATCTTCCCCGTTCCTGTAAGAGCAGGTATTTTGTATTGACCAGGCAGGATACGCTGGTGATTTTCGACGCCCTGACAAACACAACACTGGAGAAGGCGAACGTTAGCCTGTTCCTTTCCGCCTGCGACACCGACAGTGCCAGCGGCGTCCTGTTGCTGCAGGATAAAGACGGAATTGAGATCTATAGCTCCGATTTGACAAAGCTTTCACCGTTGAAATTTGACAGATACGATCAGGATGCAACAGGGTTAAAATATAGTTGCAATGACTATTTTATGAAACTGCCTGTATTTTATCTTTACCAAGGAAATATGCGCTACATGTTTGACAGACGCACGCTTACGCTTTCCGGACCGGTTAATACGGAAAACGATATGTATGACATAGACGGGCGGCTCGTAGTGGAGGATTATGACAAGCTCGAAAAGATCGGTTACGTGCTGAAGGTCCGGAAAGGCAGCCAACTGTACTGGTTTACCGAAGACCGGTTTTTGTTCCATATAAGCGAGTGAGCAGTAATTGACGTTGAGCCATCATTGCGCTTTTTCTTTGCGTAAGCAGGTACATGGTTCGAAAAGCTGGAATTCAGAAAAAGTCAGCAGGTAGCCCAATACCGAAGCTCCCAAAACAACGAATACACAATTTATTCGCTTGGCTCCGAATATAGTATCAGGAAAGGAAGAAAAAGAGTTGAATTCCTCCTAAATAAACAACTATATCACTATGCGCCCGTCATTGATGAACGATAGCAGCGTATACAAGCTCACCTGCTTTGTTAACTAAAAAATGGATTCTTACAACTAACGAATGAGAAATAGCAACAAAACAGCAGTTTTAGGAATATTCATTTTTTGTTCCATTACGCTATTCGGACAACAGGCAAAAAGAGTGCTGTTTTTAGGAAACAGCTACACGTATGTAAACAACCTGCCTCAACTAGTTTCAGAACTAGCCAGTTCAACAGGCAAAACGTTGATTTTTGATATGAATGCTCCGGGTGGGTATTATTTAGGACAGCATTTAACAAACCCGACATCATTGGCAAAAATAGCAGGTGGAAACTGGGATCATGTTGTTTTACAAGACCAAAGCATGGCACTCGCATATCCTTCTACCTATAGGAGCTTTATTTCATACAGTGTTAAACTCGACAGCATAATTAAAGTCCATAACCCATGCGCACAAACGATGTTTTACAGTACATGGGGAAGAAAACCCGGTGATACCTATTTATGCACCCAACCTGAATGTGCCGTTGACACGTGGATTAGTCGTACGTACTATGAAATGGACAGTACAATAACAGCGCATTATAAAGTATTTGCAGATTCTGTAAAAGCATCTATGACACCGGTAGGCGCGGCCTGGAGATATATCCGGCAAAACTATCCTTCGATCGAATTATTTCAATCCGATGAGAGTCATCCGTCACTGGCCGGAAGTTATGCCGCCGCCTGTTGTTTCTATACGACACTATTCAGAAGCGATCCCACATTCATTACGTTCAATTCCGGGCTCTCTGCTACTGACGCCACAAACATTAAATACGCTGTAAAACAAATTGTATACGATCATTTATCGGATTGGAATGTCGGGCCATACGATGATCTGCTGGACACTGATTGTCTGGTTTTAGGAGCCGACGAAAAGATCACGAATGAATACTGGACCGTTTTCCCGAATCCGGTGACGGATGTGTTGCATGTTACATTTTCCGGAAACACTGCAACCAATAAAGTGTATATCTACAATACACTGGGTGTTTTAATGAAAGAAATGGAGGTTGAACAAACAGCAGCGATCTGTTTCGATGAATTTTCGGGTGGTGTATATATAATTAAATCCGATGGGGAACCTATGGTTAAAGTAGTGAAACAATAAGAGGTGTTTCAGAAGAAAGGTTTTGTAAACAAAGCGGGAGAAGTGGGCAAAGTTCGAATCGGATAATTTGTTATTATTGGGGAATCAAGTCCCGGTTAAACCATAAAACATGATCAGAAGCTCACTATTGTTTTTTGTGCTGTTGCTTTTTGCGTGCGTGCGTGATAATTGCAACGGATTAGGCAGAAAAGGTGTCTGCATTCAGGTTGTCAACAAAAGCGGGCAGCGCGTTGTAAAGATGATCCTGATAGCTCCGGAACGTCACAGGCAAAAGAAAATTAATGAAGCGATCGAAATCGATGGTCAAACATACATTACCTACAAGGCGGGTGGCGAAAGCTCGTATCAGCTATTGTTTATCATGGAAAACGGTGACACGATCCAATCACAGCAAGGATACGCCGAAGGAGGTTACCGATTTAAGGACGTAATAAAAAAAGATCATGTAGCGTCGCATCATGATTCCTACTGATTTTTGAGGGATTAAAAAGCATGCTTGTGTAATGCTGTTTGCGCAAGTCAGTCCAAAGTTGAACCATAGTTCTTTACTAGTGTTTTTTGAATATGAGCTTAGTAAGCTAATTCCTAGCAAAAAACTTAGTGTTTAAACCAATTCCAAATCCTATCCATGGGCTAGTGTAGACATACTTTTTCCCTTCTAAGGTTGTTGGTATATCTTTCCCCACAATAAAGGAAATGGCAATATCATTATAAGAGTAATTAATCGAAAAACCTGTTGATATGAAGAGTTGTTTTGATTTGTTATAAGTCCTTTTTTTTGTGTTTTCTGGAGAAATCTCTTCAATACTAGGAGCTACAAGCAACCCTGCATTAAGCTTTTTAGATACTTTTTTTCCATCAGCGTAATAGGTATCCCATGTTCTTGTAAGCCAACTAATAGTTAACCCAGCATTTGCGATACCTGAACTGACAATCGCTGGTAAAGTATCTTGAGGAAAGCGGAATCTCAAAGGTATTGTCGTTACAGCAAACTGGGGTATCCAAGAGGTATTCCAAGTCTTAAGTGTAAAGGAGTTTTCACATCCTAATGTTACTTTCCTTTGCACAAATACATTTTCATCACAACCCGAAATTGTCAATACGTTTAGATCTTGCTTAACGCTTAAAATATGATCTATTTTATATGCAGGCTGCATATATTGAGCAGTTGTTAAAGTGTCATTCTGTGCAAATACCAAACAAACAACATTGATCGACATCAAAAAAACAATATATTTCATAATCATTAGCTTTAAAGTGAAATTCTAGTATAAAAGTAAGCTCGGTTATTGTAATACAATTACCTAGAATTTGTGAATTTTATATCCCTGATTTCTGGGATTTAATTGCTGAAAATTTCAAGGATAGTATTCCTTTTACAAAAAACACTGGACTCGAACGCTCAATTCGCCGTCAAATTCCCAATCATCTTAAACAACATCCGCGAAAGCTCATCAGCCTTTCCGTAAAACTGCTGAAACTCTTCCTGTGTTAGAACCGTTTCCTCCTTCAGTACATCAAACACAGCCACGCATTCGAATGCCGAGCCCCGGGAGATGACGTAAAAATTTCGCTTATCTGCTTTACTAAACCGACTGGTTCCTTCTGCTATATTCAGAACAACACTTAGCGATGCTCTCCGAAGTTGGTTCTTCGAAACGGAATCAATTGTTTTCGAGTTGCTCAAAAATGAATAGACTTCTTTGTTGAATTCTTTCGCTTTCTTATAAACTTCCAGCTTTTCAAAATCGAACATGATAGTGTAGAATTTAAGTTCGTACTTAATATACACATTCTGAACGAAAGTCTAAAAGTTAAGACGACAACTCCCACACTCAATCCTCTTGCTCACACTGAAAGAAAAAGAGCCCTCGGCGGATAAAAGTGTGAGTTGGAGCGCGAGTGTGGAGGGAAAAAGAAAAGAGCTCTGACGATAACTGTCAGAGCTCTTTTTCTTTTTGTGCGCAAGTCAGTACATAGTTCGAACCGGAAAATGCTATTCTAACGAGACTTTGTACAACTCCATTAATTCGTGTATTCTCGGATCAACGATTGGCGAATTAACCCAATCCAACTTTAACGAACCGGAATCATATTGCTTAGTACTACCTGTTGAGTGCTGTAACCAGCCACGAGAAGTTCCATTGGGATGAGAAAAAACAATTGCTTCATTTGCTCCTACAAACTTGAACTTCCGGTCAAGCATTTCCGGTTTGATAGCAATATTCATTGCGCTACCATTATTTGGTACACTAGGATAATAAATAGCATCAACTTCTTCATCTTTCATACTGTAAAAGAAGTTTGAAATTAACGCGCTCATAAGATATCCTTGTTTGTTTTTCGGATTGACCTGCCTTGTAAAAGCATCTGTAATCAAAGCCATTACTGCCGTAATAACTTCTTGGTTGTTTGGTTTCATTTGCATCACACAACGGTTGTATTCGTTAAATGGGTCCAAAAGTTCGTTTGGATTTTTCATTGCCATTTCTACATCCTGACAAATTGTAATCATCCTTAATGGTTTCTCTCCGACAAACTCCCATTTTGATGTGGTAACCAATTGACCTGTTTGCGGTCGAACTTCCACGCTAATTTGTAAAGCTCCCATTGTTCCTGCATAAAAAACAGATTGGCCTTTTAAACTTGCACGATTGTAATCAATTTTGTCAGCGATAGCTAAAGGAGGATATCTCAATTGTTCTAAACTATGCAAACGACTGTTTAAACCGCCAGTAATCTCTTGATTGATCACCAATCGTTCAAAAGGCTTAGAAAATGAATTGATTTCAAACAATCTTAAAGGGACTAATCCAATTAGTTCAGCAAAGTTATTTTTTAACCATTCTATCTGTGCAGTGTGCAATGACTCAGAATTGTTCATGAATTTTCTCAGATTTTGTATCTGCGTCAAATAATGATTCTTTTGAGAGCTGTTAAGTTCAGTATTGTAGAGATCGAAAAACATAGAGATGCTTGTTAATAGCAGAACATTTCTATTATCTAATATAGATTGGAAAAAGGAAAAAGCACCCACTTTCAATGCACTTCCTTTTGGTAGTCAAAGTCAGTTCAATGTTCGAAACTGAATAAGCATTAATTTTTCTTATCCCACTTCCAAACATCACCATAGATTTCTTGAGTTTTCTTAGAATGTCCAATCCACTGACCAAGCATATTTCTACTATTGACAATTCGGATTTCAAAGCTCCCAAAATATCCAATGGGGTCATTTAAATCGCCCCAATGTCCGACAATATAATTATCCTTAATTTCACCGAACATGTAGTATTTTTCATTTGCCGAATAAAATTCCGCATAAACATATTTTCCAAGTTGTTTAAGAGCGGTATGGCTATGTCTTTCAATATCGTTAGAATAACTTCCGACTGAAGTAAATTTCCATAATTGTTCCCAGTCTCCATGTAGTTTATGCGGATTCGTCCTATAAATAAATCTCACAGGAGTTTTGCTAAGATATTTTACAATCCAGATTGCTAGATTGTGGTCTAGGAGTGTTTTTATTATTAAACCAACAATAAAAGCGATTAATGCGGTTAGTATGTGTGACCAATCAATTGACATATTATCTTCCCCAAATATTTACTGTTCTTGCATCATACGGTGTAACCTTACACTTGAATTTTTTGTCAGCAATTAGTTGATTGATATAATTCAAATCGTTATCCGAATAAACGCCAATATAAATGCTCACAAGCTTTTCCTCCGGTGCACCTCTGTTTCCATTGCGTGCAGCTTTATTGATCGCGCTTATTATGTGAGTATCATAGGGTCCGAAATTGAATCCAAATGTAATTAATGAACCTTTTATTGAAGATAGGGAATCGTAACAGTACGTAAGATATTTACTATGAGAAATATGCGTTAACTTTTCATTTGCGTTTCCAGCAGTTACAAAAATGGGATATTCTTTTTTCGCCATCCTTGCCTTTATGTTTTCAATTAAAAAATTTTCTCCACCGTAAATTTCCTTGACCACGTCAGCTCCTGTATCAAAAATCAACAATGAGCCGTGTAAATAAAATATATTCTGCGTTTCTTTATATTTTCCCCACCTCAACTCTGAATATTGTGGATCGTGTTCATACTCGTCGGAACTATTTTCTAAATCTTTACCGAAACCATCCGTAGATAGATTTGCGTCATTTCTCATTAATACCCAATATGGTAAGAGATCGTAGTTCGTAGAAAACACTTGGCCACCTTTCTCGATAAACTCTTTCAAAAATTGAAAGCAGGCATTACTTTCATTTTCAGGTATTGTAAAAACATGATCCGGATGAAGTTGCTGCACCGCATCGATCAGGCTCGTTTTTAATTTTTCACTAGCTGCTTCTATTTTCTTAACCAATTTGTCATCCTCACTAAATATTTTCGCTATTTCTATGAAATTATCTAGTTGTTGCATTATCAATTCAAAGTTCTTAGTGTTCAGATTCCTAAAAAGTTGTTTTAATAAATCATCATCAACTGTTTCTATGAAATTGCTTAAAGCATTATAAGAAAAAATTGCTGGGTCGTATGAAATGCTGAATCCGTTACCGAAAAGTAGATGCTTGATCCTATTTTTGCTATTCAGGTCGTCAATAATTGATTGGTAGTTGGGTAGTAGATCAATTTCCATAATGTTCCCTTTTTAAGGGATAAACCTACGGCCATTCTAATTACAAAACAACCGTATAAATACGGGATTTTATAAATTATTAATTTAATATCTAGGATCAGTAATAAACTCGTCCTCACACTGAAAGATAAGCGAAGATGATCAGTGCAAGTTGGAACTTGAGTATTTAGGGAAAACGACTGGATGAAATATTCCACAATATGCGCTTCTACCCAAGCATAGAAGTCTGGATTCGAACCACTCAATTCACCGTTAAATTTCCAATCATCCGAAAAAGCATTCTTGACAACTCATCAGCCTTTCCGTAAAATGCCTTAAACTCCTCTGGAGATAAAACTGTTTCCTCCTTCAACTGAACCGACTGGTTCCTTCTGCTATATTCAGAACAACACTTAGCGATGCTCTCGGAAGTTGGTTCTTTGAAACGGAATCAATTGTTTTCGAGTTGCGCAAAAATGAATAGACTTCTTTGTTGAATTCTTTCGCTTTCTTATAAACTTCCAGCTTCTCAAAATCGAACATACCAATAGTGTTACGGTTTCTACTGAATATACACATTCTGAACGAAATGCAAAAAGTTAAGACAATAACTCCCACACTCGAGTCTCACACTCACACTGAAAATAAGAGCATTGAAAAACAGTGTGAGTTGGAGTGCGAGTAGTGAGGGTGGGCACAAAAAAATAAGAGCATCACTCGCGTAATGCTCTTATTTTTTTGTGCCCAAGATTGGACTCGAACCAACACACCCGTAAGGCGCCGCCTCCTGAAGACGGTGCGTCTACCATTTCGCCACTTGGGCAGCTTTATCAATTGGTGACACCGCAAAAATAACGGTATTTTTAGACTTCGCAATTGTCTGGCCGTAATTTTTATCGAAAGAACTTCATTTTATGCGCTTTCTTCCGGAAGATCCGTCAGCGATTTGCCGCTGCAGGCAACGGAAACCGCCGGACGTTAAGCAGTTAGGGTCGGAATTCCTGAATTTTCGCGGAAACGGAACTTTATCCGCACCGGCTTATGCATGTGCATCTTATCGTCCCTCTTTCTCCGGCCATCCTGATCCTGCCGGTTTCGCATTCGTTGGCCGACCTTTGAGGGTTTTTCCTATTTTTGGGCGAAACTGACTGTCATGATCCCGTTTTTCGCACGTCCGTATCCTTTTGAAAAGTCTTCCCGGCGAAGAGTGATCTCAAGTGTGCTTTTCGGATTGTTCGTTTTTCTCTTTTTGTTCCTGTTCCGCCCTTTTCAGATCGACGGACTGGATTCACAGGTCTTTTTCGTTGCCCTGATCTTCGGGCTCATCTGCACCGTTTCCATGCTGTTCCTGAGCTTTATCGTCGTGGAGCTGTTGCCGGCAGTGTTCAGCGAAAGGCGCTGGACGGTCTTCCGGGAATTCCTTTGGGTCTGCTTTCACTGCCTGTTTATCGGGCTGATGAATGCGCTCTTTGCCGCTTCTGTCGGAATGGGGCCGTTCACCTGGAAATTCATCGGGATCTTTGAGCTGTATACGCTGGCGATCGGAATTTTCCCCATTACCGTTTCCATCCTGCTTTCCGAAATGCGCCTGAGCGCGCGCTACCGCAATGCTTCCAGGGACCTGAACGCACAGCTGCATCCTTCTGAAAACAGCGGTTCTGCGGATGTGCAGGAAGTCGTTCTTCCGTCTGACAACAAAAACGAAGACCTCATCCTCGATCCCATGAACATCCTGTTCCTCGAAGCAGCCGATAATTACGTACAGGTGGTTTTCATGGAGCACGGGATCCTGCAGAAACGATTGCTCCGCGCCACTATGAAAACCCTGAACGACCGCCTTGCCGGGAATAATGCGTTCCTGCGCGTGCACAAAAGCTACCTGGTCAATTGCAGCCGCATCGGCCGCGTCTCCGGAAATGCACAGGGCTACAAGCTGCATTTCAAAGAGCTCGCCGACACGGTCCCTGTTTCCCGTAAACAAAACGAGGCGCTGCGATCTGCGCTGTCCGCACACGCATGATCCCTCATCCGCCCGGGGCGGTTTCCTATTTATTAGCACAAGCCTTTATTACAGAGGAGTCCGCCTCTTCGGCTATCTTTCTAAAGAACGACCCGTAGTTTTCAAGAGAGCGTTCTACGGCCTCCCCGAATGCTTTCGGGGTTTTGCTTCTTTTTCGGTAAGAGAAAGCACTGCTTTCGAAGACCAAGCGGTAGCGCCGGGAGAAAAAGAAGGGAAAGAAAAAACCTTTAAATACGGATGGTGTGCTTTTACCAGGCAATCACCCCGGGGGTTAGTTCACACACCGGCTAAAGACTGCCGGCTTATGACTGTTGACTACCCTCACACCCTTGTCATTTCACCCCAAAAAAACGCGGATCACCCCATGAACAGGCGTTTCGCCCCTCATCCGGTAAACTGATCCCGGAGCACTTGCGCAACTTCCGGTTTCCCTCCATGTTTGCAGAAAAAACAACATGAATAGCTTCTTTACATCTGTGCTGGTCCTGCACATCGCCGCCGGTTTTACCGCACTTGCTTTCGGATTGATCGCCCTGCTTTCGCAAAAAGGAAAACGCGCCCACCTGCTCACCGGCCGCGTGTTTTACTGGTCCATGCTGATTATTGCCTCTTCAGCCGTTGTGCTTTCCAGCTATCGCCTTAACCTGTTTTTGCTGCTCATCGCGTTCTTCGCGTTTTACAATACGTTGAGCGGCTATCGCTCCATCCGAAACAAAAGCCTGCGTCCAACTGCGTTCGACTGGATCATCACGGCAACAGGACTGCTAACGGGAATCACGATGATCGCTACATTGAATATCGTCCTGCTGGTTTTCGGATCGCTGAGCCTGATGCTGGCCATCAACGAAATCCGCGCGTCCGTTGCTATCCTGAAGGGAAAAGAAGCGCCGCGTTTCGCCTGGCTCGTCAAGCACATCGGCATGATGATGGGCGCCTACATTGCCACTTTTACCGCTTTCATCGTCGTGAACATCACCTTTGAAGCCGTTCCGTGGCTGCCGTGGCTCGCTCCGACCATCATCGGCGTTCCGCTGCTTGTGCGCTGGCAGCGGAAATATGCCAATGGATTAGTCCGTTCGTAAAAGAGCTGAAGGGATTCAGGACGCAGATCACCCGAATGAGCGTTTTTTCCTCCTTCCGCACAAAAAAACCGCCTCAAACCGATTGCGCTCTCCGAATTAATTATTTACTTTGCTCCAACAAAAGGTAAACGATATGAGCTCAACTACGGTATTTTATGCAATTGGCGATTTTCTTCAGTGGACATTCCAGTTTTTTGACAGTGTAGGCGATATCGCAAACTGGTTGTTTATCGCGCTTGGCGCATTCGGATTCCTTTACTGGATGAGATGGCAGAAGAGATTCAACGATCAGGCTGCCAACGATCCGAATCAATTGAAATAACAGAAAATTCCCTTTATAGTTAAAGGTCTTCCGAAACGAAGGCCTTTTTTTATGGAAACAGGATTTCATTCCACGTTGTGAAATGAACTATTTTAAGACCGGACGAACGATTCGCTTCCCTCCGCCGGCTGGCGGAAGGGGGATTGAGGGGGAGGACATTTGTCAAAGACGAACTTTTACAGCATGAAAACACGTTCCATCATCATCACAGCTGCAGGTTCGGGCAAGCGCATGGGTTCGGAGATCCCGAAACAATTCCTGCCGCTGCTCGGAAAGCCCGTGCTGATGCACACCATTGAACGCCTGCATGCCTGGTCGCCCGAAAGCCAGCTTGTGCTCACGCTACCCGAACACAGCATCGGCGAATGGCAACAACTGTGTGCCGAACATGCTTTCACCATTGACCTCACGATCGTTGCCGGCGGAGCCGAACGCTATCATTCCATCCAAAACGCACTGCAAACCTGTACAGGCGAAGTGATCGCCGTTCACGACGGCGTACGTCCGCTGGTTTCCACCGAAACGCTGAACCGCTTATTCGATGCGGCAGAGATCCACCCGGCAGTTATTCCCGTAACGCCGGTGAAAGATTCCCTGCGCTCAGTTGAAGGAACAGGCAGCCATGCGGTTCCGAGAAGCTTGTTCCGCATCGTGCAGACACCACAGGTATTTCACGCCGCCGTGCTGGAAAAAGCCTATGAGCTTCCGTTCAGCGAAAACCTCACCGACGATGCCAGCCTGGTGGAACAATCCGGCGTTGCCATTTACCTGGTCGACGGGAACGAAGAAAACCTCAAGATCACCACACCTTCCGACCTGCTGCTCGCGGAGCTGCTGCTGAAAGAGCTGTTGTGAAACAAGCCGGATGAAGCCGGCTTTTCGTTTATGTTAAGCTATCGTTTGCTTTTGTTGGATCGCGGTTAACGATCCCGCAACCGGGTTATCCCGGGACAACAAAAACATGATCATTCGTTGACAGTCTGCTGATCTCAGTATGACACCATGAAGAGACCTTTGCACCAAAGTCTTATTCATGAAAAAAATCTATATCGTTTTAGCGCTGGCCTTCTACTCCTTCACAAGTTCGGCGCAAAACCCCGGGCTGGTCATCAGCGAAGTGCTGGCCAATCCGAGCGGAAGTGACAACTCGTTCGAGTGGATCGAATTGTTGGCCACCAAACCGATCGACTTCTCATTAACACCTTACTCCGTCGTTGTGACCAGCACCGATCCCGGAACCGTCAACGGCTGGGTCGAAGGAGGTATGTATACCTATGGCTTCAACATCACCACCGGAACAGTAGCTGCCGGTGACGTTGTGTACGTCGGCGGATCGGCCATGCTTCCTACGGGAACGAAAGTACGCGTCATCGATATCCAGACAACAGCTGGCGACGGCCTCGGCAATGCCGGCGGAACCGGGGGCGTTGTCGGTAACGGCGGAAACAATATGGACGGTGTAGCCGTTTTCAATATGCTCACCGGAAGCTTAACGTCTTCCACCGTTCCCGTAGACGCTATTTTCTACGGAACAAGCGTTGGCACGACTCTCGTAAACGGCGGAAGCGATGGTTTCCAGTTGCCGGTCAACGACCGTTACGCAGGCGGCAAGCTACAGGCAACCAGCTTCTTTGCCGGTGATCCCAGCGGGAACATTTGTGTGAGAGCGACCGGTTCTTACAACACAGCTACCAATTCCTGGGCGGGACAACGCACGTGGGGACTTCCGACCGTTGTGAACGACAACACTTCGGCTATTACACTGGTGACGGCAGCTCCTCCGGGAACCGCAAGCATCAGCCTTGCAACGCAGACCGTGAACGAATCGGCAGGAACCGTGACCGTAAACGTGACCTTTGCCAACGCCAATGCCAGCCCGGCCAAGATCGCGTTCGGCTTGTCGGCCTATACCAACGCTGCACAGGGAACGGATTTTTCCTGGACAAGCGATACGCTGGTGATCCCTGCTTCAAGCAACGGAACATTTCCCTTCACGATCCAGCTCACAGACGACCTGCTCACCGAACGGACAGAGCGCATCATCGTGAAGCTCACAGGTGCCGTCAACGCAACGCTGAACACCAGCAATTACCAGATCATTTACCTGACAGACAACGATTACCAGACTCCCGCAGCCAGCAACGAATTACAGATGAGCCTGCTCAGCAGCTTCAGCAATGGCGCAGAAGGCACCAATTCCGCAGAGATCGTAGCCTATGATTCGACTACGCAGCGTTTATATATCGTCAACAGCATCGGGGCGAAGCTCGACATCGTCAATTTCGCCGATCCTGCCGCGCCGTTACTCCTTTCGAGCAATTCGATCACCGCTTACGGAAACATCAATTCCCTCACCGTTTACAATGGAATCGTAGCCGCAGCGATCGAGAACACCGTTCCGGAATCACCGGGATCCGTTGTGTTCTTCAACAGTAATGGCGCATTCATCAACCAGGTTTCCGTTGGCGCCATGCCGGATATGATCACCTTCAACCACGACCACACAAAAATCGTCGTTGCCTGCGAAGGCCAGCCTAAAACCGATTACTCGAACGATCCCGAAGGATGCATCGCTATCGTGGACCTTACACCGGGCATTGCTTCCCTGACAAATGCCAACGTTGCCCTTGCAGGATTTACCGCATGGAACGGGCAGGAAGCAACATTGCGCGCGCAGGGAATCCGCATCAACGGGCCGGGAAGCTCGGCAGCGCAGGATTTCGAGCCGGAATACATCACCATCGGCGACGATAACCAGACGGCGTACGTTTCGCTGCAGGAAAACAATGCCATGGCCGTTGTGAACCTGAATACGGCGACGGTTACGGCTGTTCGTCCGCTTGGACTGTCGGACTTTTCCACCGGGAACGGAATGGATGCTTCCGACCAGACTGCCGGAATTTACATCAGCTCCGTTCCTGTAAAAGGCATGTACATGCCGGATGCGCTTGCCCACTCTACCATCGGCGGAACGGAATACATTTTCTCCGCCAACGAAGGCGATGCCCGTGAGTACAATGCCCTGACGGACGTTGCGCGCATTTCTGCCACAAGCCTCGACCCTGTTGCTTTCCCTGACCAGAACATTCTGAAAAGCAACCAGTTTTTGGGCCGTCTGAACGCCATACAGGCAAGCGGCGATACGGACAATGACGGCGACATCGATGAGATCCGTGTGTTCGGAACGCGATCCTTCTCTATCTGGGACGCAGCAACCGGCGCTTTGGTATTCGATTCGAAAGACTTGCTCGAGCAGATCACTGCTGCTCATCCTGCTCTGGGCGGATTGTTCAACGCTAGCAATTCTTCCGGAACTGCTACTGCAAAAAACAGGAGCGACGACAAAGGCCCCGAGCCGGAAGGCGTTACTACCGCTTTCATTAACGGCAACCACTACCTGTTCGTTTCACTCGAACGCGTTGGCGGCGTGATGATCTTCAATGTCGACAACCCTGCAACACCGGTTTATTCGGGCTACTACAACAACCGGACAGTTGGCGCCAATTCCGGGCCTGACCGCGGAGCAGAAGGCATTATCTACATCCGCAAAGAAAGCTCCCCCAACGGACAGGACCTCATTATCCTTGCCAATGAAGTGAGCTCCACACTTTCGGTTTACCAGCTGAACTCCTGCGTTACACTGGCCGGCGCAACGATCACTGCAACCGAAGATTCCATCTGCGCCGGAACAACTGCTACGTTGTCCATTCCGGGACACGCCGGTTCTGCTGTTCAATGGTACTACAACGGCGCTGCGATCAGCGGGGAAACCGGTAACTCAATTGCCGCAGCCCAGGCCGGAGATTACCGCGTTTACGCTTCCAGCACTGCTTTTGCCTGCGCAGACACAACTACTGCTACGCACATTACAGTTAATGCGCTTCCTGCTGTGCTTGCCGGCTCCGACCAGGCCGTCTGCACGGGAACAGCTGTTACCCTTTCCGGAGCCGGTGCACAAACCTACACCTGGAACAATGCCGTTATGAACGGAACAGCCTTCACACCTGCCGCTACTGCTACGTATACCGTAACCGGAACAGATGCTAACGGTTGCGAAAACACCGACGAACTTCTTGTCACAGTGAACAACTTACCTACGATCAGCGCCGGAACCGATGCTGAGATCTGCACCGGAGAAACAGCTACACTTTCAGGAAACGGTGGAACAACCTATGTGTGGGACAACTCCGTAACAAACGGAACAGCCTTCACACCTGCTGCTACCGCTACGTATACCGTAACCGGGACCGACATCAACGGCTGCCAGAACACAGACGCAGTGATCGTGACTGTTCACGAGCTGCCGGTTGTGAGCCTCGGGGCAGACACAACGACCTGCGCGAACTACGGGCCTGTTGTTCTGAATGCCGGCCCGGGATTCAGCCAGTACAGCTGGAGCAATTCGGCGGCAACGCAAACAACCTCCGTTACTGCAACGGGAACCTACACCGTAACAGTTACCGATGCCAACGGCTGTGAAGATGCAGACGCCATCGTTGTCACATTCGATGCCTGCCTTGGACTGGATGAAGCAACGGTAGAGCTGACCGTTTTCCCGAATCCGGCCAGCGAAACGATCACTATCCGTTCTACGGAGAACAGCCCGATGAGCATCACTGTTACCAGCCTTTCAGGACAGCAGATGCTGACGATGCAGGCAACCGGAAATACCATACAGGCAGACCTGCGCGATGTTGCAACGGGCACTTACCTTGTGGCCGTGTCACAGGGAACGACGCATAAAACATTCAGGATCGCGAAGACGAATTAACGATTACGTGTCGAAGATGGGAGATCCCTTTCTGTGCGCTGCGGCGTATGGAAGGGGATTTTTCTTTGATAGCACAAGACAGCCGGATCAGGAGAAGGTTCCTGCTTATTCATCCTATGCCTTACCCTTGTAAGCCTTATGGATAACAGGTACGATACAGGTAGCTGACAGCAGGATCCCCTATGCCAGATCTGCGTATCACCCGGCTATTAACCGGAGATCACCCGGGGATAGTCCGGCTGCGGGCCATTCTTGGATTCCTGTTTCAGGCATGAACTGCTCCATGAACTTTTCGTTCCACTATACCTTTACAGGTAACGAAATATAAGTCAAAATACCGACTTAAAAAAGAAAAACAGGGCCGGGCTCATCCGTCAGGAACCCTTCAGTCGATAAAAGAAGAACAATAAGCCGCCTTAAGCTTTCCCCAGTTGGTGAAGCATACGCAAATGCTGGAAGATCGCTCCGCCGAACGTGCGGTGATAATGGTACGGAATACCGTATTCGCGGGCCGTTTCGCGCACGATCTTCGCGATCTTCGGGTAGTGGATGTGCGAAATATCCGGGAACAAATGGTGCTCGATCTGGTAATTCAATCCGCCTACATACCACGTGAACATCGGGTTCCAGTTGGAGAAATTAGCCGTTGTCATCATCTGGTGCTTCGCCCAGCTTTCCTCTTCATTATTCTCTACGTACGTTTCTTTGGTCATGAATTCCGTTTCGGGCATTACGTGCGCGATCTGGAAGACAAAAGCGAGGATGAGCCCGCTGACGAAGTGCATAGCGAAGAACCCGATTCCCCACTGCCACCAGGAGATGTTCATAACGAGCAGCGGAACGAGGGCGATGTACACATAATAGGATACTTTCGCGATGATCAGCTGCGTGAGCGCTTTTCTGAACGTAATGTTCTGGGATCGAAGCAAGCCGTTTTTGTTGTATTTACTGAGCTGAACGAAGTCTTTGTTGGTCATCCAGGAAAACGTCATCAACCCGTAGAAGAACCAGGCATAGAACACCTGGAAACGGTGAACAGGCTTGCGCGGCTCGTTGGGAGAAAAGCGCAGCAGCCCGATCGGCGCAATGTCTTCGTCCATATCGTGCACATTCGTAAAGCTATGGTGCAGCACATTGTGCTGGATTCTCCAGTTCAGGCTGTTGCCGCCCAGGATCTCCATGGAAAGGCTCATCGCCTGGTTCACCCATTTAAAGCGGGAAAAGGCGCCGTGATTGGCATCGTGCATGATCGACAGTCCGATACCGGCCATTCCGACGCCCATAATAAGGCACATGACGAGCATGAGCCAGGGATTCTGAACGACACCGAAAACCAGCAGGAAGAAAGGCAGCAGGTAAACCGTAAACATCAGCGGAACCTTGAGCAGGATGCGCCAGCTGCCGAATTTCTTCAGATTATTCTTCTTCAGGTAATCGTCAACATTTTTCGAAAGCTGCTTGGAGAACGCGTCGCTTTTCGTGAGTTTAATGTATTGCATAATCTTCATTCCGAGCACGGGAATTAAATGCTCCCCGCAAAGATACGAAGAGAACGCACCGGACGGTTTTTTTTAACGCCCAAAAAATGCGGCGGCAACTAAAAATACCTTATTTATGGTACCGGTACAGCTTGGATTGGCTTACGGGATTTGCGTTCATTTGCCGGCAATCCAATTTGTTATCAGCGGATTACCACAAAGCAATCAGCTTTTTGGAACGTGCTGGGTGTTGAGAAAGCAAAGTGTTCCGTTCGAAGGAATAATCTGTTGCTTTACAAAAATCGCTTTGCCGTCTTTTTCGGGTATAACCGCCGGTTTTTCTTTGCTTCTTTGCAGTAAATCCGGGCCGTTTCGAAGTAAAGTAGAATCCGATCTATTTCCCGTTCCAGTTCGTCATGGTAAGCCCCACGCCGATGGTGGCAAAGCTTTTAATGAATTCGGTAGCAGTGGCGATGCGTTCCGTCAGCGTTTCGCGCTCTTCCTGTCCCCATTCTCCCAGCACGTAGTCGACCTGCTGGCCTTTGTGGAAATCGCTGCCCACACCAAAGCGCAGCCGCGTATATTCCGACGTATTGAGCGTTGCCTGGATGTCTTTGAGCCCGTTGTGCCCGCCGTCGCTGCCTTTCATTTTCATGCGGAGCGTTCCGAACGGCAGCGCCAGGTCGTCGGTGATGACCATGAAGTTCTCCTTCGGGATCTTTTCCTGCTGGAGGTAATAATTCACGGCTTTGCCCGACAGGTTCATGTAGGTCGTAGGCTTGATGAGGATAATGGTCCTGCCCTTGAATTTCACTTCTGCTTTCTCGGCCACTTTCTGCAGGGAAAATGTTCCGCCGAGTTCTTTGGCGAGCGCTTCCACGACTTTAAATCCGATGTTGTGGCGCGTTTCAACGTATTTCGCACCGGGGTTTCCCAAACCGACTACCAGGTATTTCATGGGCGTAAAGTTACTTATCCGGGGTTGATTAACAGCAGGAAGTGCAGGATTTTTACCGCGAAGGGGTTGTTCAGTTACAAAAGTCGATCTGAGTATAGTGCAGGCTGACGCGTGGTTTTTTCTGCTGGTTGGCAGAGAGGAGGATTAAACATCCTCTTGCTCAGAAGAAATCGCTAATTCTTTCGCAGTTTTTTATAGAGCCGGATCCCCATCATTAAAGCGATCCCCACGCCGAAAAATCCGATGATTCCGCCGAGCCAGCTCAGCGTGCCTTTCGTCATCACCAGGAACACGATCGCCACCAGCAACATGGTCGCCAGCTCGTTCCACAGCCGCAGATGCATGGAGGTCCATTTCGAAGTACCGTTTTTCAGGCGATTGAGAATACGCTGGCAGATAAAATGGTAGACGAGCAGGATGACCACGAACGTGAGCTTGATGTGCATCCACGGTTGGTGCAGAAGATAGCTTTTTTCCGGTGTGAAAAGCAGCAGTGCGCCGAAAACGACCGTCAGGATCATGGCCGGAGTCGTAATAATGTACCACAAACGCCATTGCATGATGTTGAACTGTGCCTGCAGGATCTGCTTTTCGACTTCGGGCTTCATATTCGCTTCAGTGTGGTAAACAAACAAGCGGATAATGTAAAAAAGGCCCGAGAACCAGCTCACCATAAAGATGATGTGCAGCGATTTGAATATAGATTCGTAAGCTATCATATTAAAACGTGTTTGCAGCAAACAAAATAAGGACGCAATTGACGGCGTCCTTATTGAATTCGATAAGTATTGGAAAAAATTAAACTTTCATTCCTTTTACGACACGGTCTTTGCGTTTCGTGCGCTGTAATTTTTTCAGGATCACAGTCAGGTATGCGCTGCTTCCGCCTGATTGAATATTGTAGGTCTCGTTGCCGTATTCAAGCGTTCCACCTTTATTTTCCGCCCAGTTGGCCACCAGGTAGTATTTTCCGTTGGTTTGTGCGGCACGCGTATTGAAGGTGAGGACTTTCCCTGTTCCCAGCTCGAAACGTACGATGATCGCATCTTCGGCGCCCATTTTTTCAAAGACGCACTTCGTGTTACCATTGATAATAATTCGGTCCTGTGTTTTGCTTGAATTCGAGATCAGTGCACCGTCGTCACCGGTTCCCTGGCTGCCCGAAGAGCTGCTTTTTTCGAGAATAATAACCGAAGACGTGTAGAACTGAACCTTCATCAGGTTTTCCGGGGTCAGATCATACTCATCTTTTAGCTGATCAGTAAACGGAACACGGGTTCCACAACTTGCTACCAGTAATGCCAGTAGTGCGAAGAAAACGATACCTTTCATAGTCTATTTTTTACAAATTTAGTATTTGAAGTCAAATTGCATGCCTTAATGTTAAAAAGTTGCTTATTGATCCTCGGCATTGCGGTGTAAAGGATAAATAACGGGGCGGCTCGGCGTGGCATCGTTCACAAACGGCGCCGTTTCCAGGTTGAGCAGGTAAGGGCCGTCCGGAACGGCATCTTCCACGAAGATCAGCTCCGTGATCGTTCTGTCGAAGCGCTGATTGTCGGGAACACCCCAGAAAGCATGGTGAAAAGCGAGCTTTCCGCCGTCGCTCTCGCGGTCAACGGAAGGCAGGTCTACCAGCAAATGCTTAATACCTGCCGTGTCGAGGAGATCTACGATCGCTGCATCGAAATAAGCCGGGTTCGTAGCCGAATAATCGGTCGATCGCTTCGTTTCTGCATTGGGAAGCGTCCGGATCAGCAAGGCGTCGTACGTGCGCCCGTCGAGTGCTTCCGATAGCTGCCCGGCAGTTACAACACGGTCGGTCTGACCGTCTTCGTGCAGGCGCTCTTCCGGGTGAACGCTCACCAGGAGCGCTTTCATGAACTGCTCTTTGATCACACCGTTTACAGAAAACACTTCCTGCGTAATGTGGCCGAGGCATTCCGTATGCGTGCCATGTCCGTGCGGATTGAAGCGGATATTCCTGAAGTTCACGCTGCCGCCTTCGGCTACCGAGCCTGTCCAGTCAGCCGTTCTGACCGGTTCGATCACAGGAGCGTCGACATACCAGGCGCGTGGATTGGCGTCATTTCCTTCGAGTGGAATGGAACAGTCGATCCCTTCATTCGTAATAATGTAAGAGCCGTCTTCCAGGAATAATTGCATAGCATTTCGTTTATGACCGCAAGGTTACGGTAATTTCGCCATGATCCGCTTGTATTCGGAAGCGAAATCATTTGTTCCCTGGCAATTCTGCTCGATCCTGGCGTTGTGAAAGTGCTCGATACGGCCTTCCGGGTTCGGGTGCGTGCTCAGGAATTCCGGTGGATTGGAACCACTTCCCATGGCTGCCATCTTTTCGAAAAACCCTGCGCCGCCATCCGCTTTGTAAGGCGTCGGACATAAATAGCGAACAGAAGCTTCGTCTGCTTCGGTTTCGTGCTGACGGGAGAATTTCAGGCTGATCACTGCTTCTGTGATCTGTGTAAGCAGCGCGCGGTCGCCCGCAAGGATCTGGAGCAGTGCTTCGATACCGTAGATCTTTGTCATCTGGCGCGTAGAATGGCGCAGGTCCGCATGGCCGATCTCGTGTCCGAGTACACCCGCAAGCTCTGCTTCGTTGTCCATGAATTTCAGGATACCTGTGTACACGTAAATGTAACCGCCCGGCGTACAGAATGCATTCAGCGTGCTGTCGTCCTGGATGATGCGCACTCTCCACGTGAAATCACTGCGGTGTTCCAGGTTGCCCGAGTTCAGGATCGCGTCGCGGATCTTGTATACATAAGCGTAAACTTCTTTGTTGCGAACGGAATCCAATAGTGGGTATTCTTTTGGATTGCCATCGATTTCAGCAGCTACCTGCGCTCCGAGCTGACGGTCCTGGTCGATGCTGAACAGGTTAAATCCTCCTCCGCCACCGTTTTTTGCAGTGCCACACATCGATAGTAACGAGCCAAGTGTCAGTACAGTTAAAGAGATAAGTGCGAATCTTTTCATAAGTGTCTTTTTTACAAAAATAGGGTTTCACTACATTTGTGTGTGGAATCCGGAAAAATAGATATACAATTAAAGTTAAAGACACTGCCCGACAAGCCGGGTGTGTACCAGTACTTCGATAAAGAAGGCACGATCATTTACGTCGGAAAGGCCAAGAACCTGAAGAAGCGTGTGACGTCGTACTTCAAAGCAAGGCACGACCAGGCGAAGACCTACGTGCTGGTAAAAAAGATCTTCGACATTCATTACATTGTCGTCGATACCGAATCCGATGCGCTGCTCCTCGAGAACAGCCTCATCAAGAAGCACCAGCCGCGCTACAATATCCAACTGAAAGACGACAAGACCTATCCGTGGATCGTGATCAAGAACGAAGCTTTCCCACGGGTATTCGCTACGCGCCAGATGATCAAAGACGGCTCGAAATACTTCGGCCCGTATGCGAGCGTGCGAAGCATGCACATTCTGCTCGACCTGTTCCGCGAGCTCTTTCCCTTACGCACCTGCGCGCTCGACCTGTCGGCCAACAAGATCGAAAAACAGGGCTACAAGGTTTGCCTCGAATACCACATCGGGAAATGCAAAGGCCCCTGCGAAGGCAGGCTTTCCATACAGGAATACAATGCCATGATCGAGCAGATCGAAGGTATCCTGAAAGGAAATATCTCCAATGTGATCCAGCAGCTGAAGCTCATGATGCAGCAGTTTGCCACCGATTACCGTTTCGAAGAAGCCCAGATCATCAAGTCGCGCATCGATATTCTCGAGAAATACAAAGCCAAATCCACCGTGGTTTCGCCGACCATTCAAAAAGTCGATGTGCTCACGCTGGTGGAAGACAACGACTGTTTCTTCGTGAATTACCTGGTCGTGAGCGACGGCGCCATTATTCAGGGCATTACGCTCGAAGTGAAGCGAAAGCTCGACGAAACGCCCGAAGAGATCCTCACGCTCATGTTACCCGAATTCAGGGAACGCTTTCAGAGCGATTCGAAAGAGATCCTCGTGGAGCACAACATCGACTGGGAATTCGAAGACACGCGGTTCTTCGTGCCGCAGCGCGGGGACAAAAAAGCGCTCATCGACCTGTCCATCCGGAATGCGAAGTTCTACCGCCTGGAGAAAATGAAGACCGAGAAGATCAAAGATCCGGAGCGCCACACGAACCGTATTCTCGAGCAGATGAAAAAAGACCTGCGCCTGAAAGAGCTGCCCGTGCACATCGAATGCTTCGATAACTCGAATATCCAGGGAACCAACCCGGTTTCGGCTTGTGTCGTGTTCCGCGATGCGAAGCCAAGCAAAAAAGATTATCGCCATTTCAACGTGCAGACCGTAGAAGGTCCAGACGATTTTGCCACCATGCGCGAAGCCGTTTTCCGCCGCTACCGCCGCATGCTCGACGAAGGGCAGACACTGCCGCAGCTGGTGATCATCGATGGTGGAAAAGGCCAGCTCAGCGCAGCATTGGAAGCCCTGGAAAAACTGGAGCTCCGCGGTAAAATGGCCATCATCGGCATTGCCAAAAGGCTGGAAGAATTGTTCTATCCCGGCGACAGCCTGCCACTCTACCTCGACAAGCGTTCCGAAACGCTCAAAGTCATCCAGCAATTGCGTAACGAGGCACACCGGTTCGGGATCACGCACCACCGGAATCGCCGCAGCAAAGGCGCGCTGGAGAACGAGCTCGAACAGATCGGGGGGATCGGGCAGAAGACCGTCGAAGCGCTGATCAGGCAGTTCAAATCCGTTAAGCGCGTCAAAGAACAGTCGCTCGAAAGCATCGCCGCAGTGGTCGGGAATGCAAAGGCAAAAGTAGTGGTGGATTATTTCGAAAAAAACCGGCAGCGGCCTGTGGAATGATGAATCCACCATTACCATGAACCCGTATCCGTGGCTGCCGCATAAACGAATGCGCTATTAACATCCGGCTATTCATAGCTAAGGCCGGTTGAAGAAGTCCGCTGATGTACCGTCGGATATATTCACTAAGTTTAGCCCGCATTTTAAACTATTCCGGTGCGCTGCAGGCGTCCCGTTAACCCTAAACAGATTCCTACATGGAAAACCAGACATTTACCGCACTCATTTCAATCCAGGAGGAAGCCGGCTATTTTTTCCCGGGGAGACATTTCGTTTCCATCGGGCACAATCCGCTTTACCGCATCATGATCGAGAAGCTCGAGAACAACCGGCAGATCGATAAGATCGTTATCAACACAGATTCGGCGATGATCAGAAACGCATACGGCCGCCTGCCGAAGTTTAAAGTGATCAACGCGTACGTTGCGGAGCCGGGTGAGATCGAAATGGAGCTGACATCCGATAAGGTAACGACAGCCATGCTCGAGCACGCAGAGGGCGAGCACTTCATTCAGCTGGGTGCGATTTTCCCGTTCCTGAAAGCGTCCACCATCGAATCCACACTCGACACCTACTACAAGCAGGTAACCGACGCGGAAGATCCAGGCCGCAGCTTCGACTCCGTCCTGACCATCCGCACGCTGAGCCGGAGAATGTTTGACAGCGATAACGACCTGGTGCGGGAAGACCGTCCGAATACGTTTGTCGAAGACGGGATCCTGCATGTGTTCAACCGCACCACCTTCAAAGCGAACGGCAACCGCAAAGTGGGCAAAAAACCGTTCGGATGCGGCGTTGACGAAATCGAGAACATGGCCATTGATTCCGAAGAAAATTACCTGCTGGCGGAGTTCGTGGATAAAACCCGACACAGGTTTAAGAATGTGTTCAGATAAAGCATTATTCTGAAAGGAACTGCTGCTTTAAAAGGATGAGAGGCAGATTTCATAATCAAGATAGCGATTCATCCTCCTCGAGGAGAAAAGATCGTCTCTGAAACAATAAAACGAAATCACACCACCATATTCACGATCCTTCCCGGAACGACGATGATCTTCTTCGGGGTTTTGCCTTCGAGCCATTTTTCGGTCTCGGGAAGCGCCAATACAGCCGTTTCGACTTCTTTGGCGGTCATTTCAGCGGATAATTCGACGGTGAAGCGCATTTTTCCGTTGAAGGAAACCGGGTAAGCGAAGCTCGACTCGATCAGAAATTCCGGGTTGAACACCGGGAATACTGCCGTGGAAATGCTTCCCGCTTCGTGGCCGAGTGCTTCCCACAATTCTTCCGAAACGTGCGGCGCATACGGCGACAGCAAAATGATCAGCTGTTCGAGCACGCTTTTCGAATGACAGTTTTGTTCCGTCAGCTCGTTCACGCAGATCATGAAGTTCGAAACGCCCGTGTTGAACGAGAAGCGCTCGAGGTCGTCCTCGATTTTGCGAATGGTCTTGTGGAGCGTTTTCAGCGCGTCTTTCGACGGCTCTTCGTTGGTGACGATCAGCGTTCCTTTGTCGTAGAACAAGCGCCACAGCTTGCGGAGGAAATTGTGCACGCCGGAAATTCCGTTCGTGTCCCACGGTTTGGCCTGTTCGAGCGGTCCGAGGAACATTTCGTACATGCGGAGCGTATCGGCGCCGTATTTTTCTACCAGCTCATCGGGCGTTTGCACGTTGAACTTGGATTTGGACATTTTTTCGACTTCATGGCCGGTGATGTAAGTTCCGTCTTCTTCGAGAATAAATTCTGCGTTAGCATATTCTTCACGAGATTTTCTGAATGCTTCGACTGCGAGTTTATCATTATTGGCGACGGAAATATCGACATGTAAAGAACTTATAGTAGATGCAAATCCTATCCGACTACCATTTTTTTCCAGATTATCGATCAACGTCTGCACATGAGTGGGAAACAACTTTTTAATAGCCACTTCATTATTTGTGAAAACATCATCAGGCTCCATATTTCCCATAACATTTCTGGAAATAAAAATGGAAGGGAGCGCTTGATTAATTGTTTCAATTTGTTGAATCAAATCATCTGTCGATTGTAATTCCAGCGGAAACACTTTAATATTCAGCCTATAAACAAAACTACTCCTCCCCAGAATCATCCCCTGGTTGATCATCTTTTTGAATGGCTCATCGAAGGAAATGTAACCCCTATCGTGGAGGAATTTCGTCCAGAAGCGCGCGTAGAGCAAATGCCCGGTGGCGTGCTCCGATCCGCCGATGTAGAGGTCGACCTGGTTCCAGTATTCCGCTTTTTCTTTGGAAACGAAGGCTTCCTGGTTGTGCGGATCCATGTAGCGCAGGAAATACCACGAGCTTCCGGCCCAGCCGGGCATGGTATTGGTTTCCATACGATCGCCTTTGAAGACATTCCACGCACTTTGTTCTGCACGTGCCAGTGGCGGCTCGCCGTCTTCGGTTGGCAGGTATTTATCGACTTCCGGCAAAATAACCGGCAGCTCACTGTCGTCGATGAGGTAAGGAATATCGTTTTTATAATAGACCGGGAACGGCTCGCCCCAGTAGCGCTGACGGCTGAAAATCGCATCGCGCAGGCGGTAGTTCGTTTTGCCTTTCCCGATGCCTTTTTCTTCGATCGCTTTGATGGCGGCTTCCATGGCTTTTTTCACCGGGAGGCCCGAAAGGAAGTCGGAATCTGCGATGATCCCTTCTTTTTCAGTGTATGCCGCTTCGGAAACATCGACGTCCTGGAAAATGTTTTTGATCTTAATGCCGAAATGCGAGGCAAAATCCCAGTCGCGCTGATCGCCGCAAGGCACAGCCATGACAGCGCCGGTCCCGTAGGAAGCCAGTACGTAATCGCCGATCCAGATCTGGATGTGGTCACCGGTGAACGGATGAACGGCATGCGCCCCGGTAAACTGACCGGTGATGTTTTTTACGTCTGCATTGCGCTCGCGTTCGGATTTGAGGGAAGCGTTCTTTTTATAGGTTGCAACATCCTTTGCATAGTCGGGAGTCGTGATGAAATCCACCAGCGGATGTTCCGGCGCAAGCACCATGAACGACACGCCGAAAATGGTATCGGGGCGCGTGGTGAATACTTCGATCAATTCGACCGAGCCCGCGATGCCGAACTGCACGGAAGCGCCTTTGGACTTCCCGATCCAGTTGCGCTGCATGTCTTTTACGGAATCTGTCCAGTCGACGGTTTCCAGTCCTGTGAGCAATCGCTCGGCGAAGGCTTTGATCCGCATGGACCACTGGCGCATGAGCTTTTGTTCTACGGGATGGCCGCCGCGTTCGGAAACGCCGTTCACGACTTCGTCGTTGGCGAGCACGGTCCCTAAAGCAGGGCACCAGTTGACCCAGGAATCCGCGAGGTAGGCCAGGCGGTATTCCATCAATATATCGGATTGTTCTTTTTCGGAAAAAGCGTTCCATTCACCGGCTCCGAATGTTTCGGAATAATCGGTACAGGCGTTCACCAGCGCATTTCCTTCCTGGGAGAAGGTTGCGATCAGCGAATCGATGGGCTCAGCTTTGTTCGTATCGTTGTTGTACCAGGAATTGAAGATCTGCTTGAAGATCCACTGCGTCCATTTGTAGTATTCCGGGGAAGAGGTGCGGACCTCGCGCGACCAGTCGAAGGAAAAGCCCATGATGTCGAGCTGCTTGCGGTAGCCTTCTATTTTCGTTCCGGCTTTATCGAAACCGCCGTCGATGTTGACGGAAGTCGTGAGCTCGGGACGCTGGCCTGTCTGGATCGCGTACTGCTCAGCCGGGAGTCCGAACGAGTCGTAGCCCATCGGGTGGAGTACGTTGTAGCCTTTCAGGCGTTTGTAGCGCGCAAAAATATCGGAAGCAATGTAGCCGAGCGGGTGTCCGACGTGCAATCCCGCCCCGGAAGGGTAAGGGAACATGTCGAGGGCATAAAACTTGGGCTTGTCGCTGTTGTCATCAGCTTTAAACGTCTGTCTGCGCTTCCATTCCGAGCGCCATTTGGATTCGATCTCGCGAAAATTGTATTCCATAGTGTCTGATTTGCTTCCACCCCGCGGTGGGCGCGCCAAAGATACCAAATTCGACGGTTTCGGGAACAGCCCGGAACGGGATCTTTTGCAAGGCCTTTGTTTTCGGAGAATTCCGTTATTTTTATGGTCTATGAGTGCATTTCGCTTTTTCTTTTCTCTTAAAGGTAGATTCCAATTTTTACGGGTAAACCGCTCCCCCCTTTGTAGGGGGGCCGAGGGGGAGGACTTTGCGAATGTGCAGTTGATTGGTCGAAAGTTGCCACCCCCCTTTGTCCCCCCTCAAGGGGGGAGTGTTCCTTCGTCGGTTGGCGGAGGGAGGCAGATTTTCGTGTTGTTAACGATCTTTCTTTTTCTTTTCTCAGCTAATCACGCCTTTGCTCAAAGCGGAGACGCGGCCAATTACCGCCGGGCGTACCTGAGTGAGAAGAACCCGACCAAGAAATTCTGGCGACTGCACGCGCTGGGCAAGTACTACCAGACGAACGATGTTGAAAGCGCAGATTCGATCCGGAACGACCTTCTCATCATGAGCCGGACGGAAAGCGATTCGGCGCGTTTGTTCGCCCTCGTATTCGACCTGGAAGTAGAACAGCTGCGCGGGAACCGGACGGCTTATTACACCAAGATCCTCCAGCTGCAGCCTTTTCTCGGACAGCTGAAAGCATCGCGCACGCGCATTCTTATTTTCCAGTACCTGGCAGATTACCACACTTCCTACCGCGAGTTCGAACAGGCGGACCTGTACCTGAAAGAAGCACTACAGCTTTCCAAAAAGTCGCGCTTTTACGAATGTGCAGGTGAAACGTACCGGCTCATGGCGCAGCTCGAAATGGAGCGGAACAACAAGGCCGGCGCGCTGAAATTTGTGGATGAAGCCATCCAGTATTCCCGGCGGTCGAGCGATAAATCGCTGCTGGCTGCCTGTTTTAACATGCAGTCGAAAGTGTACCTCTATTTCGGGCAGGTAGAGCTGAGTGTTTCCAAAAACCTGATCGCCCTGCAATTAGCGACCGAAGCGCAGGATTATCCCAAGGTGGCTAACTACCAGCGGCAACTGGGTGAAGCGCAGTATTCCATTTACAACTACGACGATGCGAGCCGGAATTTCTTCCAGTCGAAAGAAACGGCAGAGCACATTCACGACAACCGCCTGATCGGGCTTGTGACAACGGACCTCGGTCTGCTGAGCTTTGCCCGGAAGGAATACAACCGTTCCATCGTGCTGTTCCGCGAAGCGATCCGCATTCTGCAGAAATACAACGACGAGGACGGACTGGGATTCGCGCACATGCACCTGGGGAACGTGTACCGCGAAAATGGGAATTATGATGAGGCGCTGCGCTTTTATAACAAGGCATTGGTTTATTTTGAGTCGGCGGCTAACCGTGCCGAGATCGCGTCCGTGTATCACCTCGTTGGAACCGTTTTCGAAAAGCAGGGCAAATTCGCCAATGCGCTCGTTTACCTGAACCGTGCGGTGGAGATCCGCTCGCAGTTCGGGTTCAAGGGGGCGGTTTATCCGTCGTTCCGCGCCATTGCGGAAGTGTACCAGAAAACGGGGAACCTGCACCTGGCTTTCCGCTATCTGGAAATGTATTCGGATTATTCCGACAGCGCCCGCACCGTTGAGGTGAGCGCCAAAATTGCCGAGATCTCCGAATTGTACCGTTCCGAGCAGCTCGAGCGCATGATCGCCATGCAGGCGGATTCGATCGAACTGCAGCGCAAGGAAAAAGACCTTACTTCGGCCCAGCTGGAAAACACGCAGCTGAAAAATATTTTCCAGACCTATGTCATTATCGGATTTTTACTGCTGGTGATCCTGGCAGCGGTGATCTTTTACAGCCGCTGGAAACAGCGAAATATCAAGCAGCTGCAGCGCGAAGCTGAAATGGGGCAGTCGCTGCTGCGCTCCCAGATGAACCCGCATTTCGTTTTCAACGCGATGTCGGTGATCCAAAGCTATATCTATGATAACGACACGAAGAATTCCACCAAGTTCCTGGTCAATTTCTCCAAGCTGATGCGGCTTATCCTGGAGAATTCGTCCAAGGAGTTCATTCCGATCACCACCGAGATCGACATCCTGACAAAATACCTCGAAACGCAGAAGCTGCGCTTTGGCGACCGCTTTGAGTACGAAGTGGCGACGGACGACCTGCTGCTCGACGAAGGGCTTGTTATTCCGCCGATGATCACCCAGCCGTTTATCGAGAATGCGATCGAGCACGGGCAGCTGCACACGGTCGAAGGCGGATTTATCCGTGTGAAGTTCTCGAAAGTGAACGGCATGCTCAACATTGTGATCGAGGACAACGGTATCGGGCGAAAAGGCGCGGGGCAGAATAAGAAAAGCAAGGAACACAAGAGCATGGCCATGAAGATCACGCAGGACCGGATCGATAACCTGAGCTACAAATACCGCATCCAGGGATCGCTCGAGGTGACGGATTACAATATGGAAGAAGAAACGGGCACACGGGTGGTGATTTATTTGCCTTACCGGACGGAGACGTTACTGAACTGACCGTTTCCCTGTTGGCTGTTAATCAGCAGGTGCGGGCGCAGTTTGCCGATGCAATCGCCTGGCTACTTGTACACTCAAATAGAAATACTATCTTGTCGGATCGAAACCCATCAACTAATTAACGATTCAATGAAAAAAGCACTGATAATTGACGACGAACAACGCACCCGTGAACTGATTGCTAAAATGATTGAGTCCTTCGATATGGATATCGAAGCTATTCCGAGAGGAGAGAACGTAAAATCGGGTATTGAGGCGATCAACGAGATCCAGCCGGATCTCGTATTCCTGGATATTCAAATGCCCGACGGAACCGGCTTCGACCTGTTAAAAGCATTGCCTGAAAAAAACTTTGGTGTCATCTTTATTACCGCCCACGAGGAATTTGCCATCAAAGCCATTAAGTTCAGCGCACTGGATTACATTCTGAAACCTGTTGATCCGGAAGAGCTGCGTGCGGCACTGGAGCGAGCGCTCGAAACGATGAGCGAAGGCAAAGAAGACAACCAGTTCGAAGCGCTGCAGCACAACATCCAGCCCAACCAGAAACGCCGGCTGGTCTTAAAGACCCAGGAAAGCGTTCACGTGGTGGAGCTCGACCACATTATCCGCTGCGAGGCCGACCGGAATTACACGTCGTTTTACCTGACTGGCGGAAAGAAAATCCTGGTTTCGCGCACACTGAAAGATTATGAAACGCTCCTTACCGGGCACAATTTTCTGCGCGTGCAGCAATCGCACCTGGTGAACCTGAATTTTGTGGACCGTTACGACAAAGGAAACGGCGGCGCAGTGGTTATGAAAGACGGCTCCGAAGTGCCGTTATCCCCAGCAAAACGTGAGGTTTTCTTCCAGATCCTGGAGAACTTGTAGACATCGTTCAGCCGATGTTAACGAATATTCACTCAAATCGCAGGTATATTCATTCGTCGAAGGCTAGTCCGTATTCATCTATACCTTAGTAATGGAAATAAGGAGAAATGGAATCAGGTTGTTTTCTAAGTTAGGTTAAAGTCGAAAACGGGAAACACTGCATTGGAGAGGCAGTTTTTCATTTTCTAGTTTTATTGAAGAGTATACAGTTCTATCTATCCGTCAAGAAACTTTAGCGTAAGCTTAAAAGCCTTAGAAACAACCTGATTTTCATTCAATCATTCGCCATGCTGCTCTACACCATACACAAACTAAAACACTACTAACAAGAGGGTTCCGCAGATGTTGGAACCCTTCTGTCGTTCAGGGGTTATTCTTAACAAATCGACGTTTATAGTTTTTTAATCACAATTGGTCGAATTGCACGAGGCTAATTGAGCAATTCCTTTATTTTTGCTCAAAATAGTTACATGAATACAAGTGAATTTGTTCCGGTTGAAAAGGAAAGCATTGCTTCATTGCATTTTCCCGCTGAGGAGATCCTGCGTTATGAAAGTGAAAAAGCAGTGCGCCGCGAAACGATTGACCGCGCAATTTCGCTCGGAAATTTGGAACATTACAAAGTAAAGATTTATTTTGCCGATGATACAGGTGAAAAATTAGTGAATACGACTATTTGGGCGGTAACCGATAAAGCGATCCTACTGAAACAAAATGTAGTACTTCCGATTCATCGGATTATCAAATTAGAAATATAACGTAAGAAATGTCTAAGAAAAAGTCTATTATCAGCTACGAAAAGCTGAACATCGAACAGAAAAAGCAATTGCTGATGGCGTTCCCTGATGGATTTGCTGCTTCCATGACCAGAATGAACAACCCTATGACAGGCGAGGCAATGGATGCACTGCTGTGGGATACCGATGAGGTGACTTACCTGGTTAAACTTCCTAAACAAACCATTCGTGCCGCTTCAGTGGATGACGATGACGACGATTTCGAAGAAGAGGAATTTGACAAGTTCGATGGAAAAGGTGATGACGAAGACACTACCGATGACGAAGAAGAAGACACTTACGGCGACGAGCCGGATGCTGAAGAGCCTGATGAAGAGGACTGATCGGCCATCATAAACGATTTAAAGCGCTTCCGGATTCCGGGGCGCTTTTTTGTTGGGTGATAGTTCGGGAATTGTATTGGCATTCATGGATTACCGCAAAGCAATCAGGTTTTTGGATGTGCTGTGTGTTGAGAAAGCAAAGCGCCCGTTCGTACGAAACGGTTTGTTATCCGAAGAAGAATTTGTTACTTTACAAAGATCGCTTTGCTGTCTTTTCGGGTGTAACCGTCCGTTTTTCTTTGCTGCTTGCGGTAAAATCGCTCCGTTGTAACAACAACACTTTTTCACAGGAAACGAACATCCCTGCATTATTCTCCGCAATAATTTGACCCGCACAATAGGCTTTACCTCGAAAAATCTCGCTAATTTTCCGCTCTGTAATGGAAGAGCAGCAACAGGCGGATAAAAAAGCAGGCACTAAAAAGTGGCTCGCGCGATTGGGTATCGCCGGTTTCATCTTTTTCCTCGTTAAAGGACTGGTCTGGATCGGCATTGCACTTTTTGCCGCTAAAAGCTGCGGCTGATACACTGTTATGGACCCGTTTATCCAGTTTCTGACCGATAACGCTACGGAACGAACAGTCGCCAAAAACGCGTTCATTTTCACCGAAGGCCGGGTCGACCAGAACATTTACTTCATCAAAAGCGGCGCCGTGCGCGTGTTCCTGCAAACCGAATTCGAAGAAATGACCATCCGTTTCGGCTATGCCAACAACATCATTGCTTCGCTTTCTTCCTTTATCAACGACACTCCTTCGGAATTTTACATGCAGGCAATTCGCTCCACAACGATGAGCGTGATCTCCAAAGCGCAGTTCCTCGAATTCACAAGCGCTTCTCCCGACCGGCTCAACTGGTACATACAGCTGCTCCAGGGACTCGTAACCCAGCAAATGGAACGCGAGATCGACCTGCTGACGCCATCGCCTTCGGAACGATTACAACGCGTGCTGGCGCGAAGTCCGCAGCTGTTCCAGGAAATTCCTTCGAAATACATCGCTTCCTACCTGCGCATGACGCCCGAAACGCTCAGCAGGATCCGCCGGTCGATGAATCCTTGATCTCAATCAATTTTTTCCGCGACGCGAACCCTGACCTTTGTCCTGTCTTTAAAATACAACAGGATGAAAATAGCAGCACACACATTGATCAGCGATCTGACTGCCCGGACGGAAAAAGCGTCGGAAACCGTTCGCGCTTATCGCGGCCTCACGGAAGAACAGCTCAACGCTAAACAAAATCCCGAAAGCTGGAGCATGCTCGAATGCCTGGAGCACCTGAATCTCTACGGCGATTTTTACCTGCCCGAGCTTGAAAAACGGATCCTTACGGCGAAACCGGCGACTTCTGCAACGTTTAAAAGCGGTGTGATCGGGAATTATTTCGCCGGCCTGATGCTGCCAAAAGCAACGGGAATGAAGAAAATGAAATCGCCAAAGGATAAAAACCCGGCAAATTCCGGGTTGTCCGTTGCAACGATCGACCGTTTCCTGAAACAGCAGGAACACTTACTGCGGTTGCTCAGCCTGGCATCCAAAGCCGATCTCACGAAAACGAAGTGCGCGATCTCCATTTCCCGGCTGATTAAGCTGAGGCTGGGCGATACGTTCCGGTTTTACGTGTACCACATTGAGCGCCATGTGGCGCAGGCCGAAAGAACTAAAACAGGATTAGGGAAAACCGCTTAACGGATCGTCACCGGAAGCTTTGAGACTTCGGTGCTTTTTTCCCAGCCGTTTTCTTTCAGGATGTAATACTCGAATTCGCCTGTTTTACCGGAATAAATGGCGGCAGACGCGTAATGGGTCGATGATTCCTGCTCGAAATCGATGTGCATATCTTCTTTAGTAACGTTCATTGGGAACTGTGAAGCTCGGATGCTCTTTTCCCAGCCGTTCTCTTTCAGAATGTAACATTCGAATTCACCGGTCTTCCCGGAGTAAACCGCGGCTGTCGCATAGGTCGTTGATGTTTCCGGCTGAAAGTCAATGTGAACGTCCTGTTTGGCAACGGTGACCGGGAGCTGTGAAGCTTCGACGTTCTTTTGCCAGCCGTTTTCTTTCTGGATGTAAGCTTGAAATTCGCCTGTCCGGGCGGAATACACGGTAGCTGTCGCATAGGTCGTTGATGTTTCCGGCCGGAAGTCGATGCGAACGTCCTGTTTGGCAACGGTAACAGGGAGCTGTGAAGCTTCGACGTTCTTTTCCCAGCCATTTTCTTTCTGGATGTAAGCTTGAAATTCGCCTGTCTGCGCGGAATACACGGTGGCTGTCGCATAGGTCGTTGATGTTTCCGGATGGAAGTCGATGTGAACATCCTGTTTGGTAACAGTAACCGGGAGCCGCGAAGCTTCGACGTTCTTTTCCCAACCGTTTTCTTTCAGGATGTAAGCTTGAAATTCACCTGTCTGCCCGGAATACACGGTGGCTGTCGCATAGGTCGTTGATGTTTCCGGATGGAAGTCGATGTGAACATCCTGTTTGGTAACAGTGACCGGGAGCTTCGGAGCTTCGGCGTTCTCTTCCCAACCGTTTTCTTTCTGAATGTACGCTCGAAGTTCGCCTGTCCGGACGGAATAAACCGAAGCGGTTGCGTACGTCGTCGACCTTTCCCTGTGGAAATCGATTCGTACCTGTGCATGGCCTGCAAAGCTGAAAAAAAGGACTGCAGCCGGAAAAAGGCGTTGGATAAAGGTTGTATTCATAGCAAAGGTCTGAACTGATAGTCCAGCGAATATATGCTATAAATTTGTTTCCGCAATGCGGATGCGTTTTCGGATGTTACTGATTTCCGCGGAGATCGTCCTGTTCGTCTGCGAAGCTGATGTAATCGTCGCCGAATTCCAGCTCGAGTACAATGCGGAGCAATCCCTGGTAAGCGAACCAGAATTTGCCGTCGAGGCGCTCCTGGACGTACGCTTTTCCGTATTCGTCCATGTACCAGCCGAGCTCTTCTTCTTCGTGCTCTTCGGCATCGAGCTCCATTGCTTTGCTGAAATGCTTTGCAAGCAGCGCTTCGAGCTCTTCGACGGTGTTGATGCCAAAGTGGTTCAGCTCTGCCAGCTCTTCGGCGTAGTGCTCTTCGAGGAAGTCGTTCTGTTTCGGGAATGTGCGTGAAAGTACCTCGTAAAGGTTCTTTTCTTTTAAAAGTTCTGCGGCCATAGTTGCTTAATCGTTCAGTTTCAATACCGCCATAAAAGCTTCCTGCGGAACTTCCACACGGCCTACCTGGCGCATACGTTTCTTTCCTTCTTTCTGCTTTTCGAGGAGCTTGCGCTTACGGGAAATATCACCACCGTAACACTTGGCGGTAACGTCTTTCCGCAGGGCTTTGATCGTTTCGCGGGCAATTACTTTCGCCCCGATCGCTGCCTGGATAGGAATCTCGAATTGCTGGCGCGGGATCAGCTCTTTCAGCTTGATGCAGATCTTTTTACCGAGATCGTACGCGTTGCTCCGGTGCACAAGCGCGGAAAGCGCATCGAGCACTTCGCCGTTCAGCATGAGGTCCATGCGAATGAGGTCGGAAGGCTTGTAGCCGATCGGGTGGTAATCGAAGGATGCATAACCGCGTGAAACGGATTTCAAACGGTCGTAGAAGTCGAAAACGATCTCTGCGAGCGGCATTTCAAAGGTGATCTCCACACGGTCCTGTGTAAGGTATACCTGGTTTTTCAGCTCGCCGCGCTTTTCGATGCACAGGGTCATGATCTGTCCGATGTACTCGGATTTGGTAATGATCTGCGCTTTGATATACGGCTCTTCGATGCGCTCCATTGCGGAAGGATCGGGAAGCTCGGAAGGGTTGTTGACAATAAGGGATTTGGTCGGATCTTTCCGCATGTAGCAGAAATACGACACGTTGGGAACGGTGGTGATCACCGTCATATTGAACTCGCGCTCCAGTCGTTCCTGTATGATCTCCATGTGGAGCATTCCCAGGAATCCGCAGCGGAACCCGAAACCGAGCGCAGCGGAAGATTCCGGCTCGAACACTAGCGATGAATCGTTCAGCTGCAGTTTCTCCATGGAGTAGCGCAGCTCTTCGTAATCGTCTGTTTCAACAGGATAGATCCCGGCAAATACCATCGGTTTCACGTCCTCGAATCCTTTGATGGCCGCATCACACGGATTGGCCGTCAGCGTGATCGTATCGCCGACTTTTACTTCGTTGGCCTGCTTGATCCCGGAAATGATGTAGCCAACGTCGCCGGCGCGCACTTCTTTCCGCGGACTCAGGTCCATTTTCAGAATGCCGACCTCGTCTGCGTTGTAATCGCGTCCCGTATTGAAGAATTTTACGCGGTCGCCCTTGCGGATCACGCCGTTGCGTACGCGGTAGTAAGCGATGATGCCGCGGAACGGGTTGAACACCGAGTCGAAGATCATGGCCTGCAGCGGTGCACTTTCGTCACCTTTCGGTGCCGGAATGCGTTCGATGGTTGCAGCTAGAATTTCCAGCACGCCCATGCCTGTTTTCCCGGAAGCCTGGATCACGTCTGCAGGATCGCAGCCGATAAGCTCCACGATCTGGTCGGTCACTTCCTCTGGCATTGCTCCCGGAAGGTCCATTTTATTCAGGATCGGAATGATCTCGAGGTCGTGCTCGAGCGCAAGGTATAAGTTCGAAATGGTTTGCGCTTCGATTCCCTGTGAAGCATCAACGATCAGCAAAGCGCCTTCGCAGGCGGCAATGGACCGTGAAACCTCGTAGGAAAAATCCACGTGTCCCGGAGTGTCGATGAGATTGAGAATGTAATCTTCGCCTTTGTAGTGATAGCTCATCTGGATCGCGTGCGACTTGATGGTGATGCCGCGTTCGCGTTCGAGGTCCATATTGTCGAGCGCCTGTGCCTGCATATCCCTGTCGGAAATGGTTCCGGTAGTTTGCAGTAAACGGTCAGCCAGGGTACTCTTACCATGGTCGATATGGGCAATAATACAAAAGTTACGAATGTTCTTCATGGGTGCAAAGATAGTGATATTCCCGTCTGTGTGCTATCTGGAAGACACTGTGTTGGGGGAAATCTGTGCTGCGGGATTAAATTTTCGTGGATTTCAGCAGGATCGTCGACACGATTCCTTCGATGCTGCTTGCCATTTGGTCGGTTGGCAGATCGTTCTCATCCGTTCCGAACGGATCTTCGATCTCTTCGGCGAGCACTTCGAGGCTTACGAGCACGTAGAACATGAAGGTGGCCATCAGCGCGGAAAAGTAGCTGAAATTCGTTACGAAAGCCAGCGGAAGCGTCACCACGTAAACGAAGATGAATTTCTTGAAGAACATGCTGTAGGAGTAGGGAATCGGGGTATTCTTAATCCGTTCGCAGGCACCGATGCAGTCGAGAAAACCGTTCAGGTTCCGGTCAATGCGCAACAGGTCTTCTTCGCTCATAATGCCTTGTTTGCGCAGCTGGTACAGCTTCGAATAGATCAGCTCGACAATACCGGATGGAATGTGCTCCACGGTATCGAGGAATGCCCGTTCTTCCGGCAGCAGGTTCAGGATGGAAAAATCAACGCCTTCCCGCAGGTGTTCTTTGCAGACTTTCGGGAAATTGGTGATGTGCCGCGCAAAGAAGTTGTTCGTTTCGTCGTCGAGCTCCATCGCGGTGATCTTAACGGCCATGTTCCGCGAATCGTTGACCAAAGCGCCCCACATTTTGCGCCCTTCCCACCAGCGGTCATAGGCCGTGTTGGTCCGGAAAACAAGCAGGAGAGAAATGACGAATCCCAGCAGCGAATAAAAAGAGAACAGCTTTTCGAGCACGACTTTCACGCTGTAGGGGAAAAGATGGATCTCCGTAAAAACGAGCACGAGCGTAAAAATAAAGATGAGCACGAGCTCTTTCCAGAGGATCTGGATCGTGTCGCTCTTCGTGATGTGGAAAATCATCCCCATCCAGCTTTTCGGATTGTAATTGATCATGGTGTAAAAGTAAGAAAAGTCGACCGGTCTGACAGCCGTCGGTCGCCGGACCAGCTCTTTTTAATCGTCTGTGCCCCCGGATTGCATTCCCGGCTAACTTCCCGCCGATTTCGTACCTTTGCACCATCAATTTCAACAAGCATGCACATTTTATACAATGTAACGGTCAGCGTCGACCTCCATTCTGCGGAAGAATGGGTGAAGTGGATGCGTACTGTGCATATTCCGCAGGTGATGGCAACGGGCTGTTTCCTGGAAAGCAGGCTTTCGCGCGTTAACGGCGAGGAAGAAGGCGGCGCGACGTACGCAACCACTTATGTTTCTTACAGCAAAGAGCACCTGGACAGGTACATGAAAGAACATGCGCCGCTGTTGCAGAAAGATCATTCCGAAAAGTTCGCAGGTCGTTTTGCTGCGTTCCGTACAACTTTAGATGTCATCGAACATTTCACACATGAAGGCTGATTATTCCACCGGAAATAAAGTAAGGGCGAAAAAGCACCTGGGACAGCACTTCCTGAAAGACGAAGGTGTGAGCAAGCGCATAGCCGCTCAGTACCAGCGCCACAGGGATTGCAAAGTCGCACTGGAGATCGGCCCGGGAACGGGCGCGCTCACACGATGGCTCATTGAACAGGACGATAACACCGAATGGTGGCTGCTGGATGTCGACACCGAATCCATCGCTTACCTGAAAGCGCATTATCCGCAGCTGGACGACCACATTGTACACGGCGACTTTCTGCAGCTGAATCCGCAGGATCTTGTCGGCGACCAGCCGTTTGCCGTAGTGGGCAATTTTCCCTACAACATCTCTTCGCAGATCCTGTTCCGCTGCATCGAATTCAGGAACCAGATCCCGGAAATCATGGGCATGTTTCAGAAAGAAGTGGCCGAACGCATCGCCGAAAAGCCGGGTTCCAAGAAATACGGCATTCTGAGCGTGCTGCTGCAAACGTACTACGACATTGAGTACTGCTTTACGGTGGACGAGCACGTGTTCGATCCGCCTCCGAAAGTGAAATCGGGCGTTATCCGCTGCACGCGGAACGAGCGCATGACGCTTCCGTGCGACGAAAAATTATTCAAAACCGTTGTAAAAGTGTCGTTTAATCAACGCAGGAAGACCATCAGGAATTCCATCAAGGCATTGCTTCCGGCAAGCTATCCCGACAATGAAATGCTGAAGCTGCGCCCGGAACGCCTTTCCGTAGAGGATTTTATAGCGCTTACGCTGTGGGTGCAGGAAGTAAATTCCGCGCAAAATTCCCCCGCATAAACCGGGATAAAGTGTGAATAAGTAATTGTTACCAAATGTGAAATGGCGAATACCGGTTTTATTTTTCGGTTATATTTGTCGACACAACTACTGACAGTAAAAATATTAGTGCATTATGTCACAGGAAAAAACAAGATATTCCGATTCAGAACTGGAAGAATTTCGCGATCTGATCAATGATAAATTGAAAGAAGCGAACGAAGATTACGATTTATTGAAAGGCTCGCTTTCGCACAGTGATAATCACGGTACGGACGATACGGGGCGCACGTTCAACATGATGGAAGACGGTTCCGAAACACTTTCCCGCGAAGAGGTAGCGCAGCTTGCTGCACGCCAGGAAAAGTTCATCGACAACCTCAGAAGCGCCCTCCAGCGTATCGAGAATAAAACGTACGGTATTTGCCGCGTAACCGGAAAGCTGATCCAGAAAGAGCGCTTACGCCTTGTTCCTCATGCAACACTGAGCATCGAGGCAAAGAATATGCAAAACAAATAAGCATTTGAAACGAAATCTGTTCATCGTCGGCGCTATCGTTGCCGTACTTCTGCTCATTGACCAAATCGTGAAAGTGTGGGTGAAAACCACGTTTCATTATTACGATCCTGCCAAACCTATTTTTGGCGACTGGTTCCAGCTGGTGTACATCGAAAACCAGGGAATGGCTTTCGGAACGACCTTCGGCTCCAGTATGTGGGCAAAGCTCGGACTGAGTGTTTTCCGTGTGTTCGCGATCATCGGGATCGCTTATTACTGGTACAAGCAGGCGCAGAAAGGTGTACGACGTGAATTGCTCATCGCTATCGGGTTCATTTTTGCCGGTGCTACCGGGAACCTGATCGACTCGATGTTCTACGATTTCATTTTCCCTTACGATCCGTGTATTTCCTTTAATCACCTCGAACATTCGGGCGTTATCTCCGACTGCCAGTGGCTGGGGAAAATTGAAACACGCCACACCGGTTTCCTCATGGGTAACGTGGTGGATATGTTCAAATTCAGCATGATGTGGCCGGCGTGGATGCCATGGGTTGGCGGAACGGAAGTTTTTCCGGCTATCTGGAACATTGCCGATTCTGCCATTACCGTTGGTGTGGTGATGATCATCCTGCGCCAGCGCGCTTATTTCGGGCAGAACTATACAGATGCCGAAGCAGAAAAAGAGCTGAAAGGCATGCGCCAGGCAGGTTTGCTCGGCGGACTGGCTGTTATTGTCGTTTATTCCCTTCTTGCATCGAAAGTAGTAGCTGTTCCTTTGGGCTACGAAACAATGGCGTTCTATGCAACCGTCCTGATCTACCTGCTGAGCATTTACGTGTCGGCACGACTGGCGAACCTCCAGAACCGCAAAGTCTGGCCATGGGCGCTCGGAGCTGTATTTGTTCCCATTACGGTGATGATCGTGCTCTCACGCCTGGAGCGCAAGCCGCGTGCAGTGGTTGCGCCGACAGCTGAAAAGCCGCAATTCCCCAACGAAGAGCTTCCCGAAGAAACAAAGATCACCGACGAACCGGCGACCGCTCCTACGGAAGAAAAACCACAGTTCCCGAACGAGGAAATCCCCGACGAGACAATCCGGTAATAGTTATCTGAGAACAATAACAGTTCCCCGGATTTCCCGCGATTCGCCCGACAGAAAGGTCACCGATAAAAACCACGTATAGACACTTTCCGGAACGGGATTGTCCATGTACGTTCCGTCCCAGCCGTCTTCCGGATTGTTCAGCACCTTCATGAGCTCTCCCCAGCGATTATAAATACGGCATTCCATCGTATCGATGCAGGTGCCGTAAATCTTCCACAGCTGCATGTACATATCGCCGCTTCCTGTGAAACTGTTAGCCGCATAGATGAGGTTGTGCTCGCCTTGAACTTCCAATACTGTATCCGAATAACAATTGCTTTCCGCACTGTAAATGCTCACGGGATAATTGCCGGGCAGCAAATCTTCGTAAGTCGTGTTCATCGAGAACCCTAGATGATTGAAGTTGTAGGAATACCGTCCGCGATCGTTCGGGGTAGTAGTGAAAACGATGCTCCCTTTGCCTTCGCACGTTGCGGGCGTGATCGTGATCGTTACACCGGCGCGGGCAAACGATCCGTAACAGGATACAAGCAACAGCAGGATCGATACTATAGGTAGTTTCATAGCAGCATGACGAACGAAAACGAAATGCGTTGGCTGTGATTATTGCTTAACGGGCGACGTTTCTGCGCAGCCTGATGCCTTCGATCCATCCAACGAGCAGCACGAATGCCAGTATAAAGCAATTGTTTACAAAGAATTTCAGCACACTTCCTTCTTCGAGGCTCATCCATTTGCAGATGAAAAAGATGAGGATCGCGCTGCCGAGATAGAGGCAGAACTTCCGGATATTGTAAGGAATAGGATAGTAGCGCTGCCCGAGCAGGTAGGAAGCTGCCATCTGGAATGCATAAACGATCAGCGTCGCCCAGGCACTTGCCATGTAGCCGTATTGTGTGATGAAGAGGTAGTTGATCAGGATGGTGAGAAAAGCACCTGCAATCGAGATATAGGCGCCGAATTTGGTTTGATTCGTAAGCTTGTACCAGATGCTTTGATTGAGGTAAATTCCCAGGAACACGTTGGCCATTAACAGGATGGGCACAACTTTAAGTCCGCCCCAGTAAGCCTCGCTGGCGATGAAATGCCTGAAAATGTCAATGTTCAGGGAAACCCCGAGAAAGATTACGCAGACGATAGCGACGAAATAATTCATCAGCTTCACGTACAGTTTATTCCTGTCCTGGTTCTTCATCTGGTTGAAAAAGAACGGCTCGGCGGCATAGCGGTAGGCCTGCAGCAGGATCGTTACCAGCATTGCGAGCTTATAGCACGCGCTGTAAATACCGATCTGTGCATCGGCCATTTTTGCCGTTATTCCATGTGCAGGGTCGTAAAGCATTTGCTTGAGCATGATCCGGTCAATGGTCTCATTGATAATACCCGCAAAACCTGCAATAGCTATGGGAAATGCATATTTCAGCATGCTTCTCAGCAGTTTCCAGTCTATCCGGAACACAAGGTTCATGAAATCCTTGTACAGGAATGCAGGCTTCACCAGGCTGGAAAGCAGGTTGGCCACCAGGATAAAGATCACTCCTTCTTCCGGGCGGGTTGCATCGTAGAAAATACCTATCAGGATGAGGTTCAGCAGGATATTGACGCCGATAGAGGTAAACTGTATCAGTGCAAACCGTTTGGCATTTTCCTCGGCACGAAGCTTTGCCAGCGGCAGGCTGGAAATAGCGTCTATGGCAACGATCCCGGCCATGAAAACAATGTATTCCGGATGATCGCCGAAAAGCAGCCTGTCGGCGATTGCCTGGTTGCAGAAATAGACCCAGAGGAAGAAAACGACGTTCAGCCCGATAACGGTGAGAAACGTATTCCGGAAGACTTTCTGCTTATCTTCCTCGTCCTGTAAAAAGCGGAAATAAGAGGTTTCCATCCCGAAGGTCAGGAATACCATTAAAAAAGCTACAAATGCATAGAGCTGCGAGATCACGCCGTAATCCGAAGATGGCATAACGCTCGTATAAAGCGGGACAAGCAGGTAATTCAAGGTTCTGCCAAGAATACTCGACAGTCCGTAAACAGCTGTTTGCCCCAGTAGCTTTTTAAGAGGATTCAATTATCCGCGGAAGTTTGGTTTGCGTTTTTCCAGGAATGCCCCTGTGCCTTCGGTAAAGTCTTTGGTACCGAAACATTTTCCGAATTCTTCCACCTCTGTTGCGAAGCCTGCAGCGCCGCCTTTGCTGTAGAGTGCATTCACCGAGCGAATAGCCGCTGCGATCGCCGTTCCGGAATTGTTCAGGATCTTCTGTGCGATCTTCTGCGCCAGCGGAAGCAATTCCTCCGGTTCGCAAACATGGTTCACGAGTCCCCATTTCAGCGCTTCTTCTGCGGTGATCATCCCGGCAGTAAAGATCATTTCGTTTGCCTTTCCGCGTCCTACCAGCTGTGCAAGCCGTTGTGTTCCGCCATACCCTGGAATAACGCCGAGTGAAACTTCCGGCAATCCGAGCTTGGCATTCGACGAAGCGATGCGTATATGTGAAGCCATTGCGAGCTCCAGTCCGCCGCCAAGCGCGAAACCGTTTACAGCGGCAATAACCGGCGTACGCATGTTTTCAATGTGGGAGAACAGCAATTCCTGTCCTTTCGCCGCGAGGTCTTTTCCTTCTTCGACGGAGAAATGCGCGAATTCCTTGATATCTGCGCCGGCAACGAAGGCTTTTTCGCCCGATCCGGTAATAATTACAACACCTGTAGCCGCATCATCGTCAGCTGCCTGTAAAGCGGTGTTCAGCTCTTTAATCGTTTGGCTGTTCAGCGCATTGAGCTGTGAAGGTCGGTTGATCGTTATCTGGCAGAGTTGCCCGGTTTGTTCTACAAGGATGTTTTCGTATGACATGATTTATGTTTTTTTGTAAAAATATCGACTTATTTTCAGAATCGTCCCCGATCACGGGGATAAATGCCCGCCGGATCGAATTAACGGCACAAAGTAGTGTATTACGCTTAGAAATCTGTTTTTTTTCTTGGATCCGGGAGATATTTCCCCCCGGCCAGCAGACCGTAAATAGTTTACGATCTGCTGCCGTTACTTTGTCATGTCGAAAGGTTCGGCGTACAGCGGTAAACGGCGTCCACTAACCTCCCGGATCGTAAACCAATCCACCTTTCACTGATCATCCCGTTTTCCTGTACGCCGGACACTTTTTCTGGGCCCGCTTAACCGGCCAGCACTATTCACTTTTCACGGTAGAAGAAAAGTTGCCGGCCTTCCGGCAGCTTTTCGTACCGGGGTTCTTCAAAGACAAACCGCGTCCTAAAATGTCGTCGCAAAGCGGCGAATACCCGCAATCTATGTTTCCTATGCGCTCTATGTGGTAGAAATGTCCTTTTGTCCCTTTTGTGGTTAAACCTTACTCCACACATCAACCTCACACATCACCTCCGTGCCATCCGTGACAACATCCTACACATCAAACCACCTGTCATCCCTCTTTTGTGCTTTTTGTGGTTAAACCTTACCCCACACATCACCTCCGTGTTCTCCGTGCCATCACCCCTCTGCCATCCGGGGCAAGCATTCTATCGCCCTTTTGTATCTTTTGTGGTTAAAGAAAACAATGCCTTATATTTGACCCCTAAGCAGTTCAATGTTCGATCGCATCCTCAATAACGGCACCGCTCCCGCCAACGGAGATTCCCTGAACCGAAAGGTCCGGATCGGCAATCTCGTGGCGCTTATTACCGTGGTGGTCATGACCTGCTACACGCCTTTCTATATTTTCTATTCGCAGGGTCCCGGCATTATTACCAACAGCTCTTTCCTCGTGGTTTCGCTTGTAACCTTCTTCCTGCTGCGCAACGGTCGCTACGAGCTGGCGTTTTTCGTTCACTGCACCGCCGGCTACTGCTATTTCATTGCCGGAACACTGCTCTACGGCGTGGCAACGAACCTGCATTTTTACATGATCGTGATGTGCATGATCGTAACCACCTTATTCGACAGCCGGAATGTTATCCGGTTCTACCTCGTGTTTGCCGTCGTGTCCTTCTTCGGACTGGTCTGGTGGAGCTATACGCATCCGCCACTGGTTGCCGTATCCGTACACATGCGAACGGTCGGGACGATCTTAGGGAACATCAATATTTTCCTGCTCTTCGTCATCACGTCGCTGTTCATCCTGTTTTTCAAGCGCGATATGCTTCGCTCGCAGCAGCGTGTGCTGGAACAGAAGATCCTGATCGAAGAAAAGAACCGCGATATCACCGACAGCATTCAGTATGCGAAACGCATTCAAACAGCCCTCCTTCCGGGAGAGCAGAATCTCGGGAAGCTGTTCCCCGGGTCCTTGCTCTATTTCAGGCCCAAAGACATCGTCAGCGGCGATTTTTACTGGATCTCGGAGCACGAAGACTATAATTTCATTGCCGTCGGCGATTGTACCGGCCACGGCGTTCCCGGCGCACTGATGAGCGTGCTCGGCATCAACCTGCTCACAGAGATCGTGGAGAACAAGCACATCAGCGATCCCGCAACCATTTTGGATGAGCTTCGCAACGGTATCATCTACGCGTTCGGCAAAGAAGGAAAAAGCGGCGAATACAAGGACGGAATGGACATTGTCGTCCTTCGCATCAGCAAGCGGGACACGTCGTTCTGCTATGCCGCAGCCAACAATCCTGTTTACCACATTACACCTTCAGGCCTCGCAGAGCTTCCGGCCGATAAACAGCCCGTGGGATATTCGCACGAAATGAACGCGTTTTCTTCACGCTCCGGAACCTATGAAAAAGGCGATTCTCTCATCCTGTTCACCGATGGCTACGCCGATCAGTTCGGAGGCCCGAAAAACAAGAAATTCCGGTATAAGCCTTTCCGGGAAATGCTGGTAACAGCCGCAGAAAATGGCGGTGCTGCATTGCTCGACGAAACCTTCGAAGCCTGGCGCGGGCAGAACGGGCAGGTAGACGATGTGTGCATTGTCGGTATCCGGTTGTAGACGATCCGCTGGAGACTTACCGCCGCAAGGTAAATGCCTTCTCCCGCATCAGACCACGATCACCATGAGTAAATGAATAAATCATTCGTAGCTTACTAAGGTATACCTCATAGATGACTGCTGGATGCAATATGGATGTCAGGTAGCACACCCGCCTGTCACCCGGCTGTTACCCGGAGATCACCCGGGGTTACTCCGGCTGCAGACCATTCTTGCAATCCTAAATATCCGTCCTCCGCAGGCGATAATCCTTGGAAAAAGATAAGCAAAATGGACTTCTTTTCAAACTTCGGATAACAAAGCAAAGACCGAATCTTCCGACCAAAGACGATCGACCTGAGACTACTGACTCACCTCCTCACCTTCCGGTAAAGCAGCACGCCGTAATACCAGGTAATGAACAGCAGTCCCGCTACAAAAAATACCGCAGCAGCCGGCCGTGTGCCATCATTGAAGAAAAATTCCCCGATCATCCAGATAGAATTCGCGCAGATCCAGCAAACCACCGCAAGATTGTGGAACAGCTCCGAAACCGAATGTCGCGTAAGTACCGTAATATAGATCGCCATCAAAACCGTCGGAACGATCATCACCAGGCCTGTGATCTTGAAATCCATCACCCAGCAAAGGTCTTTCAGCAGCCACAGCAGGATGTGCACGTTCTCGAATTTCCGGATTTTCTGGTCCATGCGGTAAGCGTTGTTACAGTTCGGTTGTAAAGATAGCCACTGTTCCAAAAACACAATAGGTTACTTGCTCTGCGCTCTTGAATTCAATCCTCTCTGCGAACTTCGCGTAAACCCTGGCGACCTCTGCGGTAAAATAAAAAGTGTTTATTAACGCAAAGGAGCCGCTAATTCGGATGAAAATTGATCATCTGGCTCACCGTGAGGGCAATGATCACTGTGTTGAAAACAAACGCCAGCAAGCTGTGCAACAGTACCAGCCGCCTTACGCCTTTCGAAGTGATCACCACGTCCGAGACCTGGAAGGTCATCCCGACCACGAACGAAAAGTAGGCAAAGTCGAAATAATCCGGGTGCTTTTCTTCGGGGAAAACAAGTCCTTTCACTTTGTCCGCATAGCGCTCGTTGCCGTCGCCGTAATACAAATGTGCATAGCGGAACGTGAACGACAAATGCATCAGAATCCACGAAACGATCACCACAGCTATGCAGCTCAGCTTGCTCAGCCACGGATTCACCGCCCAGCTTCCCGTTTCATCGAACAGCGTCGTTACGATCACCAGGCTGGAAACGCAGGCCGTTACCACGAATGAGAAGAAGATCCAGGTGCTCACATCTTCGTCCGCGCAGATCCTGCTGATCCTGTCGTGCGGAACGGTGGAGAACAGGTAAATGCTGATCGCGATGTATGTGAGCGCGAATACATCCCAGGCAGCAACGAAGCTGAACGGGTACTCCTGCGTAGCCGCAAACACGCACAAGAACGCAGCAACGGCGGCAGCGAAGGAAAAGAACAATCGGCGAACAGCGTCTTTTGACATGAGCTTGGTTTTACTAACGGTTAAAGGTAGTACAAAGGCTTTGGATGCCGATGTTGGATTTTTGATTAGCTTTTGAACTTCGTTTGGATAAACAGACAGAAGTAGTTCGGTTATTCAACAGAGAAGACTATCCTGCTTCACTTATCATTTGTTGTCCAATCTACAGAACGTATCACTCTAACATCTTTGTATAGGTACGATTCACTGAAATAATGCCTTAAATAACGGGAATCGAATTCATAGATCTTGGATGTAAATATCTTCGGTTGTTTTGACGCTCGTATTTTCGTCCGCTTTTGCTTTAGGTCGAATAACAATTCTACATCGTCGTATTGTAAACCTGAAAACACAGAGAATTCACCATCCTTATTGCCGAGATAAATTATGTCCGGAGCACAAGATCCTTTGTATTCTTTCAATGGTATCTGTAGATTTCCATTATGAATACTTGTAAAAAAAATGTCGGCTATGTGTTTTTCTTCAGGATTATAATCTATCCTGTAACAAGTACTTTTCCCCAAAGAATCCAGTTCGATCTCGAAAATGGAATCGTGATACATGAAGACAAAATAATTGAAAGCCGGGACTTCCATATAACGGCCTTCCTCTAGCGCTATTTTCTTGCGATAACCTAAAACCCCTATACCTTTGAAGCTTTCGTCCGGCGGAGTTTCGCTGGAACAAGAAACGAAAATTGATACTAAAAGAAGCAGAAATGGTACTTGCATATCACGTTAACGTTTAGAAGTCAAAGTTAGTATGATTAGCCGAAGCTATGAGGAAATCAGAATTTCAAGAGGATAAAAGACTGGTATGTTTTGCTTATCGGCTGATGATCGGGAGGTTATTTCCTTTGTACACATAATCCCTCCGCGTCCTCAAAGCACACAGCACTTCCCCGGTCCTCTGCGGCTCTTTGCGTTAAATTCTTCAGCTTCGTTTTCTCGCTCGGTTAACTCCCAAATAAACACTATTCCCAAAAACAACACACTAAAATTCATTAAATTAGCGTTAAACCATTTCGCACCTGTCGAACGCATTTTCAAACCTTGGCATCCAAATTGTAAATGCAGTTCGACCTTAATGAAAATAGTCATGAAAAAAGGAATGTATATTGCTGCTTTGTTCGTAACCGGCTTGTGTATGACAAGCAGCACGGAGATCGTTTATCCGACAGTAACCAACAATGCTTTCCAGAGCGGCGAGAAACTGCGCTACCGTATTACCTATGGTTTTGTGGACGCCGGCGAAGCAGTGCTTGAAGTAAAAACAACAACGAAAAAAGGAGCGGGCTCGCGCGAAATGCTGCACGTGAAAGGAACCGGTAAAACCCTCGGAGGATTCAACGCCGTGTTTAAAGTGAACGATACCTACGAAAGCTACATCGATAAAAAAGGTGTGTTCCCGTGGGAATTCGTCCGACGTGTGGATGAAGGCGGCTACAAGATCAGTCAGGATTACAAGTTCAGGCACGACAAGCTGAAAGTCAACAACGGAAGCAAGGATATTGCCATCCCCGTTGGGATCCAGGACATGATCTCTTCGTTCTATTACGCACGAACGCTCAATTTCAAGAACGCCAAAAAAGGCGACGTCTTCGAATTCAAGTGCTTTATGGACGACAAGATCTGGCCGCTCAAAGTAAAATACGTCGGGACAGAAGTCATTAACATCCGCAAAGGGAAGTTCAAATGCATGAAATTCGTGCCCGTAGTACAGACCGGCCGTTACTTCAAAAACGAAGACGACGTGAACTTCTGGGTAACCGACGACGAGAACAGGATTCCTATCCTTATCAAGGCGAAAATCCCTGTGGGAACAGTAAAACTGCACCTTGTAGAATGGTCGGGACTGAAGCATGACCTCGTAAAAGCGAAGTAAAATCACCCCTTATTTCCAGGAAGAGTCGTCCCAAAAAGGCGGCTCTTTTTTGAAGTTTAACAAAAAATGTTCAGAATTTCACTGAATCACGAGACGTTTATCCCAACCTTTGATATACTTTTGTAGTTCAAACTACCCCAATAGAATGGAATTTTCACCAGAAGAATTACAGCGTTTGCATCTGCTCAAAGAAAAGTACGATGCCCAGGGACAGGATCTCGTTCCGTACCTGGACGGTCTGTTACACGCCGGAACGATCAATTACTGGGATTATATCCAGGTAGATACTTTACTCTCACTGCAGAAAACGCGCACGGATTTCCCGGATGAGATGATTTTCGTAATGTACCACCAGATCACCGAGCTTTACTTTAAGCTTTCTTTGCACGAATTTCAGCAGATCGGCGACAGGCAGGACCTCGATGCCACGTTCTTCATTGCCCGCGTAAGAAGGATCAACCGTTATTTCGAAGCGCTTACCAAGAGCTTCGAGATCATGATCGACGGTATGGAGCGCGAGCAGTTCCTGCAGTTCCGCATGTCCCTGCACCCTGCTTCCGGTTTTCAGTCGGCGCAGTACAGGAAGATTGAAATTTCATCCACCGAGTTCCTGCAGCTCGTAGATAAAGATATCCGCGATTCCTTCACCGGGAATGAGCCCATCGAAACCTTGTTCGAGCACGTTTACTGGAAAAAAGGCGCAACGGTTACCGAAACGGGAAAATCGACTTTAACGCTTTCCGATTTCGAAGCCCGTTACCGCGACGAGTTCATTCAGCTTGCGAAAGAACAGCGCTCGAAAAACCTCTGGCAGTCTTACCTGCGCTTATCCGCGGAAGACCGGCAGAACGGCGAAGTGATCCAGGCGCTCAAACAGAACGACATCAACGTGAACGTCAACTGGCCGCTCGCACACTACAAATCAGCCGTTCGCTACCTGCAGCGCGAAAAAGAAGACATTGCAGCTACCGGCGGCACCAACTGGCAGAAATACCTTCCTCCGCGCTTCCAGAAACGCATTTTCTACCCGGAATTGTGGACAGTCGACGAAAAAGAGCAATGGGGCAGATCCTGGGTAGAAGCCGTTCTTGCATAGTCTTAGTGTGTTACTGGTGAGCTGATGGATATTGTCCATCAGGATACTGAATGAAGTATCCTTTTATTTGGACTATAATTTCTCCGCATCCTCTAACTACACAGTACTTCCAAAATCCTCCGCGGTTCTTTGCGTTATATGCACCTGTTTTCAGAACAGTACCTGGTCTTTCCGGTAAATTCATTTCGTTTGCTTAATTTTGCTGCATGTTGCGCATCGCATGCTTCTGTCTGCCGTTATTTCTTCTTCCGGCAAATCCCGCAGAGATCAGGAAAGACGATTTCTCCATTAAACGGGCTGGTTCCGTAAGTGAAGAATTGAGCGAAATTTCCGGCTGGGTATTCGTCAACGATTCTACCCTTATCGCTCACAACGATGGCGGCAACGCGCCCTTGCTTTATGTGCTCAACCTCGACGGCACCATTCGCCATACAGCGAGAATAGACAACGTGAAGAACATCGATTTCGAAGACATTGCAACCGACGGCAAAGGATTTCTTTACCTGGCGGATATCGGCAACAACGAGAACAAGCGCACCGACCTCGCCATTCATAAAATCAGGACCGCCGGCGTGCTCAGCGATTCCGTCGTAAATGCTTCCACCATCTTTCTTTCCTATGCCGGACAAACAGCCTTTCCCCCGCAAGCAAAACAGCTTTACTTCGATTCCGAAGCACTGACGTATTACAACGATTCACTGTGGATCTTCACCAAGTGCAGAACGCGCCCGTTCGATGGCAAATCCATGATTTACAGCGTTCCCACGACACCCGGAACCTACAGCCTCACCAGCCGGTCGTTCATTGAAACCGGGAAAAAAACGTGGCTGCTCGACGGTATCACAGCGGCCGAAATGCACAACGACGATCTCTTCCTGCTGACGTATAACCGGCTCATGATCTGCAGCTTTAAAGGCGGAAAAGCCGTGCTGAAAACAACCATTCCAATGGCGCCGATCTCACAGAAAGAATCCGTAGCCGTGCGAAAAGACGGGACCATCTATGTGGTGGACGAACGACAAAAACTCATCGGCGGCGGACATATTTTCGTCGTTACACAAAACAACAGATAATGCTCAGGCTAGCCGATTTCGATGCAGTAATTTTTGATATGGACGGTGTGCTCACCGATTCCGAGCCTTTGTGGAAGATCGCCATGGAAGAAGTTTTCGCGGGCGTTGGCTGCAAGCTCACCCGCTCGGATTTCCAGAAAACCGTGGGCCTGCGCATCGACGAAGTGATCGTTTACTGGCACTCCGTTGCCCCATGGGAAGGCGTTACACCAAAAGAAGTCGAAAACCGGATCATTGCGCGCATGATCGGGCTGCTCACAGAACGCGCAACTCCGCTGCCCGGCGTGATCGAGGCGCTCAATTTCTTCAGGTCGCAGGACAAAAAGATCGGGCTGGCAACTTCGTCTTACGAAATTCTCATCGAGACGATTCTCACGACCTTAGACATCAAATCCTTCTTCCAGACCGTTCATTCGGCGGAAAAAGAATTGTTCGGAAAGCCGCATCCGGCCGTTTACCTCACAGCCGCAGAGCACCTTGGCGTGTTTCCTTCAAAATGCCTCGTGATCGAAGATTCGCTCAACGGGATCATTTCCGGAAAAGCTGCCCGCATGACCGTTGTCTGCGTTCCCGAAAAAACACATTCCCCCGAGCCAAAGCTCATCCTCGCCGACGCACAATTCGACGATCTTTCGCAGCTCGTTCACCATTTCAATTCCCAAAACTGAGTCCATGTTAGTACAGATTGACGATAAGATCATGACCACCGAGCTGTTTGAGCGCAAATTCGTTTGCGATCTCAATGCCTGTAAAGGCGCCTGCTGCGTGGAAGGCGACAACGGTGCGCCGCTGACACTGGAAGAAGTGGACATACTCGAAGATATTTACGACGACGTAAAGCCCTTCATGCGTCCGGAAGGCATTGCAGCCGTTGAAAAAGACGGCGTTTTTTACATGGACGATTTCAATCATCCTGCCACCACGCTCGTGAACGGTGCCGAATGCGCATTTGTGTACTTCGACGAAACCGGCATTACGAAATGTTCCATCGAGCAGGCGCACCTGAACGGTAAAGTCGACTGGAAAAAACCAATTTCGTGCCACCTCTATCCTATTCGTACAGCAACGGTGGGCGATTCTATTGCGCTAAACTACGAAGAATGGAAGATCTGCCAGCCAGCTTGTGCCTGTGGCGAAGCGCTCGATGTTCCGGTATTCCGCTTTCTCCGCGAACCGCTGATCCGCGCATTCGGGCAGGAATTTTTCAATGACATGCTCGCCATCGAAACTGAGCTGAATAAAACAGAATAGAACGGATTAAAATCCCCGTGTTTTCCGGCCTTCTTTTATGCCTATCTTCACCATTCACCGTAATACAGAAGAACATGGGAAATATGCGCATCGATTTTGACACCTTGTTCACACTGGACGGTGACGACCTCATCCTCAAACGGCCGATGATCATCAACGGCGTTTCCTACCGCACGGATGACACCTTCAAGGATTACAAAACCAATCTTACGGAAAGCCCGGGGAAATGTGCCTTTGCCGTCGAGCAGGGCCAGAATGGCTACATCCTGACGGAAACCATTGTGATGAGCTGAAATTAATCGAAATTCAACAGACTGCTGACCGGAGACCGTCAGACTCAATTACTGTGTTAACCATAGTGTCGGATTAATCTTCTGCACCGTTCCGTCGACCACCTGGTGGATCTCGAAATGAGCCGTCGATAAGCTTCCGTCCGAATCGGGCAGCAATGAGCCGATCGTTTGTTTGGTCGTTACCTTATTTCCTACGGAAACATAAGCGTCCTGCAGGTTACTGTAAACGGTTCGGTAATTTCCGTGCTTGATAATGACCACTTTTCCGGCGCCGGGAATGTTCAGCACGCTCGTTACCTCACCTTCGAAAACCGCCCTGACCTGCGCATTTTTGGGTGCGCCGATATCGATCCCGTTGTTGTTCGTATACACATTCGTCATCGTCGGATGCGGGTTCTTCCCGTACGCTTCGGTGATCGTTCCTTTGAGCACCGGCCACGGCAGTTTCCCGCGATTGGACTCAAAGCTTTTGCCAAGGGCAATATTTTCTTTCGTATCGGTGAGCACCACTTCTTTTTTTGCCGCAGTCGTGGTCGTTCCCGTAGTGGTTTTTTTCGTTCCGGAAGATGCGGTCGAAGATGTTTTTTCCCGTTCTTTTTTGGCTTTTGCTTCCGCGTCGGCGATCTCTTTCTCGATGGCCTGCTTAATGCGGCGCTTCAGCTCGGCTTTCTGCTTTTCGGCGGCTTTCAGCTCGGCAAGCAGCTTTGCTTCGTCCTTTTTCAGCTTATCGAGTGTGATCTGCTGACGGGCTTTGTCTTTCAGTATCTGGTTCTTTTCCACCACTTTTTCCGAAAGCAGCACTTCTTTTTTCTCTTTTTCCTTGCGGATGGAGGTGATTTCCTCGGCGATCTGCCCTTTACTCTGCTGAATGATCATGAACTGCTTTTTCTGAATATCCGCGATGCGTTTCAGGTAAGCGTTCCGTTTCACCGCTTCGAAATAATTGGAAGCCGAAAAAATGTACATCATCATACCCGAGCGGCTGCGGTGCTTATAAGCGTAGATCAGCAGCTTGCGGTATTGTTCTTTGAGTCGCTCGAGCTTTTGCTGCAGCGTTTTGAGCTGGTTGTCTTTCGAAGAAATGGTGAGCTCGGCCCCGCGGATCTGGTTGTCGAAATTCTGAACGAGCTCTTCGCGGAATTTCACCTGGTTGTCGATGAGCTTCATTTCGTTCATCGAAGCCTGCGTACCGGTCTTCACTTTATCGAGCAGCGTCTTGGTATTGGACAGCTGCTTTTCGAGGCTGGCCTGTTCTTTTGCAAGCTGATCGCTCTTTTTCTGGCCGAACGCAGCTGTTGCGCTCAGAACGACCACTACCAGGCAGAGGAAACTATTTTGGAACACATTCTTCATAACCTTCGGGAATTACGAAATAAATTTCTTGGGGCAGGTTCACTTCCGACTTGTCGTAATCCATATTCAGAACGAGCCTGTTACGCGGCGTTACAATTTCGATCACCACTTCATTCGGGATCATGTACTGTTCGATGGAATCGCGCGAGAGGTACTGGATATCGATGGTGGTCGAATCCTGCGGGCTGTTGATGGAAATGCGCTTGATCGTCTTAATATCGTTCGAGAGGTAGTATTTCAGGATCACTTCCTCTTCGTCCTCATCGTTGTTATCCTCGCGGCGGTTGAGCAGCCGGTCGTTGTTGCGTTCGCGTTCCGGCCTGTTGTTGTTCCTGTTCTCACGGCGCACGATGCGTTTTTTATGCGAAGAAATGATGTAATTGAACGGATCGTGGATCTGGAAATATTTCTGCGTGGTATCGAATCCTACGGGAAGTCCCAGGAACAGCTCTTCGATGTTTTTATAATCGAATGCTACGCCGAACTGCTCTTTGATGTAGCCGACATTTTGCCGGATCACGCATTTTTCGCGCTTGTTGGAAACGATCACCGAATCCGGGCTGATGAGCGAGTTCACGATCGGAATGCCGGCATACGTGATCAGCGCATTCAGAATGCTGTCCTTCACCATTCGGATAGACGTTTTGAAGCTCAGGTGCTGATTCGTATCCGAAAAATCGCATTTGATCTTGCTGTAGAATGTTTTTGGACGCAGCTGCGAAAGGCTGTCCATTACGGCAACGAGCTGCGCTGTTTTGCGGCGGTCGAGTTTTTCAGTATTGCCATTGGCCACTGCCAGCTTGTGCGAACAGGAGGTTGCCGCAACGATGAGGGCAAGCAGGAGCAATGAATTAATAAACCGGCGCATAGTATGTTTTCGTTTGAATTTTCTTGTCGATGATTTTGTTTGGCGAGCCCAGTGATTTTGCAAGTTTCCAGAATTCGACCGCTTTTTCAGCGTCGCCGGCTTTGGACCATGCATCGCCTAAATGATCGGCGTAATTGCGGTCTTTAGCGTTCAGTGAATGCGCCAGCGCGAATTTTTCTTTTGCTTCGCTGAATTTTCCTTCCTTGAAAAGGATCATGCCTTTGGTGTCTATGAACGGCGCCTGGTTGGGGTACTTCGTCATTACTTCGTCTATCAGCGTGTTCGCTTTCGCCAGGTTCTGTCCGGAAAGCGCCAGCATCATCGCGTAATTGCTTTTGGTAAGCTGGTTCGACGGATCGAGCTGCATCGCCTTTTCGAAATTTTCAGTTCCGCCGGCAACGTCGTTCGATTTGAACAGCGCTTCGCCTTTTTGCGCATAAAATTCCGCTTCGGTCACTTTATCGTTGATCACGATCTCTTTCCCTATATCCGCTGCATCGACTGCTTCCTGGAAACGGCCGGTTTGCACGCAGGCAATGGTGTAGAACAACTGTACGCTGGTGATCGTGGGAAACAGCGCACTGCAGGCCCGGGCGTCTTTGTAGAGCTCGTCGAACCGTTGCTGCCGGTATTCCAGCATGAGCACCTGGTTCCAGATCGCAAATTTACTCTGCTCGAATTTCAACGCTTCTTTGTAAGCGATCAGCGCTTCGTCTTCTTCGTTGTTCTTGAGGTATAGATCTCCCAGTACGGAATACGGTTTTGCGTCTTCCGGGTATTGGCTCACCATGAGGTCTGCAAGCTCGAATACTTCTTTGTCGATCTTCGTTTGCTGCTCGTACATCGTGAGCAGCACTTCCATTTTCGTATCGATCTCAACGCCGTCGCCCATGAACGCGGCTTTGAAATACTTGTAAGCTTCCTTGCGGTTGTCTTCACGCATGTACAGATCGCCAAGCGCAAGGTTGGCCCGGCCGTTGGAAGGATTCGCTTTCACCAGCTCCACGAGCATGTCTTTGGCTTTCTGAATGTCCTGTTTCTGGAAGTAGTGATCGACATAAGTCCCGAGAATACTGAGGTCTTCGGGGTATATCTTTTTGGCTTTGCTGAGCTCGTTGAGTGCTTTCGCTTCCTGTTTCATGGACATGTACAGGTCGTATTTCTGGATCGAAAGGTCGGGAAGCACTCCCAGCTGCTCTTCCATTTTATCGTAAGCGTCGATGGCCTGCTGATTTTTATTCAGCCGTTTCAGCACTTCGGCATAGCCAAACAGCCAGTCGATATTCTGCGGCTGGCGGGCGATCATTTTTTCAAAGCATTTTGCAGCATCGTCCAGGCGGCCCTGCTCGAAATACATGTAAGCGAGTTCCTGCGTGTACCAGATGTTCCCGGGATCGATCTTAGCTGCTTTTTCGGTATATTCCGATGCCTGTTTCCGCTGGTCGAGGGAAAGATAGCATTGCGCAAGCGCAAAAGCTACGGCATCGTCCTGCGGCTTTTCGGCAAAGCAGGTCTGAAATGCTGCGATCGCTTCCTGGAGCTGGCCTTTTTCTTTCAGCCTCACACCTTCGTGGAATTTTTGAATGTACGGATAATCGGCTGCCGAAGGACCGTCATTTGCTGCTTTCTTCGCAGTTCCGCAAGCTGTTAACAACAGCCCCAACACCAGACTATAAGACCAAAAACGCATTAACTGATAATTGAATAATCGCTGAGGCTCAAATCGCGCGCCAATCCTTTGTATTTGGAATGCGAGCCGAGCATGGAATTTTGCAGGTTGGCATCCACGATGATGGAATGCTGCTGCAGAATACTGTTCTTAATGATGGAATTCGTCACCACGGAACCTTTTCCGAGTGAAACGTGCGGGCCAACAACTGAATTTTCGAGCACAACGTCTTCACCGAGGTAACACGGCGGAATGATCACGGAATTGACCATTTTGGCGGACGGATCGACGAGGGAAATGTGTTTTTCCATGTCGTATTCGAGCACGCGCTGATTGGTAAAAACGGTCACTTCCTTGTTTCCGCAGTCAAGCCATTCGTCCACTTCTCCCGGTTTGAAGCGCTTTCCTTTTTCGGTCAGTCTGCGCAAGGCGTCCGGAAGCTGGTATTCGCCGTCTTTGATCACTTTATTTTCAACAAGGTAATTGAGCTCTGTTTTCAGCGCTGCACCGTCTTTGAAATAGTAAATACCGATCATCGCCAGGTCGGAAACGAAGGTTTGCGGCTTTTCGATGAAATCCACGATCTCGCCTTCATCGTTCATCTGGATCACGCCGAAAGCGCTTGGATCTTCGATCTGCTTCACCCACAGAATGCCGTCGGCTTCCGGGTCGATCTTGAAGTTGGCACGGAACAGCGTGTCTGCAAAAGCAACCACAACAGGCCCGTCGAGCAATTCCTGCGCGCAAAGAACGGCATGTGCTGTTCCAAGCGGCTTATCCTGGTAAAAGATCGTTCCTTTCGCTCCGAGCTTTTCAGCTACTTCGATGAGCTCGCGCTCGATATCGGCGCCAAAATCGCCGATCACAAAACCGATCTCATCAATGGGCTCGCTGCAAACATCGGCAATGTCTTCGACCAACCGGTGCACGATCGGCTTTCCGCCAACGGGAACCAATGGTTTCGGAACAGTTAACGTATGCGGTCTGAGTCGGCTTCCGCGCCCGGCCATTGGAACGATTATCTTCATAGTCTTGTTAAATAAGTTATTGTTTCCCGGTACTGCCGAAACCTCCCGTTCCACGTTCGGTTGCTGTTAATGTGGTTGCCGCCTGCCAGTCAACCTGCTTGTATTCCGCTACAACCATCTGCGCCACACGTTCACCGTTCTCAACGGTAAAGTCTTCCTGCGACAGGTTGATGAGCAGCACGCCGATCTCTCCGCGGTAATCCGCATCGATGGTCCCGGGAGCGTTCAGAACGGTAATTCCATGCTTGAACGCCAGCCCGCTTCTCGGGCGGATCTGTACTTCATATCCTTCTGTAATTTCGAAGTACAGTCCTGTTGGGATGAGCTTTCGCTCCAAAGGTTTCAGCACGACAGGTTCCGTAAGGTTGGCGCGAAGGTCGAGTCCTGCTGACCCTGCGGTTGCGTACGAAGGCAAATCGTGCGGCGACGTATTTCTGACTTTGATCGGAACCATGTTATTGCTGATTTTTATCGCGTTCTACTGTGTAGCTGATATCGAGAATTTCTTTGATCGTTTCCTGCGTAACGCCTTGTTCCATCGTAAAGGTGTACCAGCCTTTCTGCGGGAATTTACGATGCGAGAAAAGCAGCTTCTGCTCTACGACCGTTCCGGATTTGGTGCCCGCCCAGGAACCGTCCGGGTTGGCGATCGTAACCTGTACCGGCTCCCGCCCCGTTTGCCCTTTCGGCGTACTGGAATGCAGGAAAAACCACAGGTTATTGTACGCGTAATCCGTTGTGGTGCGCAGGCTGATCGTAATGGTATAGTACACCGTCGTATCCGGAATATTCACTTTGAAAACAGGCTTTACGTCCTGTTTCCATTCTGTGTTTTTAAAGGAATACGATTTGGTATACAATGGCGTTTCCCCGCATGATACCATCAGCAGGAAAACGCCTGTAACTAGGAGTATTTTAGCTAGCCGGACCTTCATTCGAACCGTTATTTGGACGCGGTGGCCTGCGCCTGTTATTGCGACGTTTGTTCGGGTTTGCCGGTTTCTCGCCACCTTCAGCTGCAGGTCCTGCAGAACCTTCTGCCTGCGGTCTCGGCTGTCTTGGAGGACGTGGTTGTCTCGGCTGCTGATTCGGGTTCGGAGCTTTCGCTTCGCCACCTTCACCGGCCGGTTTGGCACGGTTATCCGGTCGTCGGGGTTTTTGCTGCGGACGCGGTGCTCCGGGCTCGCGGTTGCCGGTAGTTTCCGGGTTCCTCGGCCTGCGCTCCGGATTGACCACTGCTGCAGTAGCGCCTTCTGCCACGGGGCCGTTCGGCTTTTTCTTTTTCTTGCGTTTCTTGTTCTTCGTGAAAGTGCTGTCGAAACGGCTCAGGGAATCCTGTCCGTCTACGTTGTCATAATTCGGCTCGCGCACAACAACTACTTCTTCGTAAGCTTTCAGGTCTGACGGTTTCTGGCTTTTCGCATTCATATGTGCGATCTCGCGAACGCGTTCAGGAGTGAGCGCTATCAGTCCGCCGCCGCCTGCCGATCCTTCGTAGGCATACCACATCTGGCGTTTGAAAACATCGGTTTTGATGTGGTAAGCAGAACCTTTTTCGGTGTGCAGCTTCGTATCTGTGGAAGGGAACGACTTGATCGCATCCAGGTACATGTCGAGCTCATAGTTCAGGCAGCATTTCAGCTTTCCGCACTGTCCGGCTAATTTTTGCGGATTGAGCGACAATTGCTGGTAACGTGCTGCGGAGGTCGATACGGAACGGAAATCGGTTAACCAGGTCGAACAACACAATTCACGTCCGCAGGAACCGATCCCACCGAGTCGCTGAGCTTCCTGGCGTGAGCCGATCTGCCGCATTTCGACACGGATCTTGAACTGGTCTGCCATGTCTTTGATGAGCTGTCGGAAATCGACGCGGCCTTCTGCGGTATAGTAAAAGGTTGCTTTCGAAAGATCGCCCTGGTATTCCACGTCGGAGATCTTCATTTCCAGCCCGATCTTCACAGCAATAGTCCGCGAGCTGAACATCACTTCGGATTCCAGCGCACGCGCTCTTACCCATTTGTCGATGTCTTCCTGCGTTGCTACGCGGTGAATTTTACGAACTTCCATCGGCTTGAGGCCGGGAGCTTTTTTCTTGACCTGTATCCTGGCGAGCTCACCCGTAACGGAAACGATACCAACATCGTGTCCGGGGCTTGCTTCTACAACTACGACATCGCCGACCTGCAGCGAAATACTTTTTGAATTCCGGTAAAAGGCCTTGCGGCTGTTTTTAAACCGAACCTCTACTATATCGTAAGGAGATTGACCGGAAGGCAGCTGAATATTTGCCAGCCAGTCGAATACTCCGAGCTTGTTGCATCCACCAGAGCTACAGGTCCCATTATTTTTACAGCCGCGGGGCGTACCACCGCCACTACTACATGAGGAACAACCCATAGTTTTCTGAATTTAACGGTAAAAATACGAAAAAGAAGTGACCTGTAAGGGGTAACCTGAATGACTTGAAAACAGGTCATTGTGAACAACAGTTGTTAATCAAAAGGTCTGGGATGCATCTCGGCTCTGCTTAACAAACCTTAGGATGCTTTAACGCTTCACCGAAAGTCAATGGCGTAACTTGCGTTCTCGAACAATCATCATTTTTAAAATACAGCATATGAACAAGCGAATCGCCATTTTGGCAACAGACGGATTTGAAGAAAGCGAGCTTCAATCACCAAAAGAATACCTGGAAAAACAAGGCTGGAAAGCCGAGATCGTGAGCCTGAAAAGCGGAACGATCAAATCGTGGGCAAAAACAGACTGGGGCAAAGAATACCCCGTCGATAACATTCTCGACGATGTGAAGGCCTCGGAATACGACGCGCTCATGCTGCCGGGCGGCGTAATCAATCCCGACCGTTTGCGGCGCGAGGACAAAGCGGTGGCATTCGTCAAAGCATTTTTCGATCAGCAGAAACCTGTTGCAGCGATCTGCCACGGGCCACAGCTACTGATTAACGCTGACGTCGTGCGCGGGCGTGAAATGACATCGTTTGCATCGATAAAAGTCGACCTGCAGAATGCGGGCGCAAAGTGGGTCGACGAAGAAGTGGTCGTTGACAACGGACTGGTAACGAGCCGTTCTCCGCAGGACCTTCCGGCGTTCAACAAAAAGATGGTAGAAGAATTTAACGAAGGAAAACACGGTTAATCTGTAAGTCCGGGATGCATCCCGGACCAATGGACCACTCAGGCTTTGTGTATAAACCGCATCACCTGGAAGCATAGCTGGGTGAACAACAGTTTCGAATGCGCGTTCCGTTCGATGTAGTAATGCGATTCGTTGAACAGCTGCATGAAATCCATGATGTTGTTGTTGCTGATGAAGCGCGAGAAATTTTTAAGGAAATCGGCTTCTTCCTGTGAAACGCGCGTGAGCATGTCCTGCGTATAATTTTTGAGCATGCTCTGCCGCACCATGTGCAGGGCGTATTTCAGGAACTGTTTCTGTCCCTCGCGGGTAGAAGCTGCGATCGCATCCGTCCAGTCGAGCATGAGCCCAACGTCTTTTTTGAAGCAAACGCGCATCAGCTGGATGAAGAGATCGCGGTTGTGGTCGTTCTCGTCCTGGTCGCCCAGCGCGCTGATCGCTTCGAGCATATCGCCGTCGCTGCGGCCGGCAATGCTGGAGGCGGTGTTGCGGTGATAGCCTTTTGCTTCGAGCGCAAGCTGCACGCTTTCCGTGGAAAGCATGGGTACTTTCACGATCTGTGTACGTGAAAGAATGGTCGTGAGCAATTTTTCCTGTGCTTCGGCGACAAGTATGAACAGTGTTTTCGGCGACGGCTCTTCAAGGATCTTCAGGAGCTTGTTCGCACAATCGGCGTTCATTTCCTCGGCCATCCAGATGATCATCACTTTGTAGCCGCCTTCAAAAGATTTGAGGTTCAGCTTTTTGATGATCTCGAGGCTTTCGTCTACCCCGATGATCGGTTTCCGCTCACTGGAATCGATGCGTTTGGTCCAGTCATACAGGTTAAAATACGGCTGTTCTTTCACCTGCGCCCGCCAGTCTTTGATAAATGCATCCGATTTTTTGGCGATAGCCAGTACGGTCGGAAAAGAAAAATGAAGATCGGGATGCTGCAGCTCGGATACTTTTCTGCACGACGGACATTCGCCGCAGCTGTCGGTTTCGGATTTGTTTTCACAAAACAGGTACTGGACAAAAGCAAGCGCAAGCGGCAGCGACCCGTAGCCGGGTTTTCCCAGAAATAACTGAGCATGACTGATCTTGCCGCTTTGTACTTCACGCACCAAATGATGCTTCAGCTCTTCCTGGCCTGTAATGGATGAAAATTGCACGGTATAAATTTAATGCGATTCCCGAACATGACAGATATTTTGTAATTTGCATCACAGAAAAAACCGAAACATGAAATCAATTACACTCGTTGCCGCCATGGCAGCTACTACCTTCTTTTATGCCCAGGAAGTAAAAACAAATGAAGAAAACGTGAGCTTCAGCAATGGAAGCCACAATGCGATCGTTGTAACGATCCCTTACGGAAATAAAGAGATTGTTGAAAAAGAGCTGAAGTCGGAAATGAAAGACTGGGGCGGAAAATACAACAGCTCGAAAGGCGAAATGCAAACCACCGGAAGCAGCTCCAAAGCCATGGGCGATAAACCGTATGACGGTTATGCGAAGATCATTTCCGACAATGAGAACGAAGTAAAAGTAGCATTTGCCGTGGATCTGGGCGGAGCTTACCTTTCCAGCAGGGAACATGGATCGCAATATACAGCGGTGTTGTCGCGCGTAAAAAAGTTCGCTGCAAAAGCCGCTCACGAGAGCATCGATGCGGAGCTTGCCACAGAAGCCAAGCTGCTGAAAGGAATGGAAGGCGATAAAAGCGACCTGCAGAAATCGATCGAAAGCTCTAAAAAGGACATCGAGGACTACAAGAAAAAAATAGCCGAGGCTGAACAAAAGATCAAAGACAACGAAGCCGCGGTCGTGAAAAAAGGCGAAGAAATCACCTCGCAGACCACGAAGATCGGGACAGTAGAGAAAAAGAAGAAATCCATTAAAGGGTAAGAACAAGGATTTTCACCGCTGAGCGCGCGAAGTTTTTCGCAAAGAGCGCAAGAGTTTGCTGCTTGGCGTGTTTCTCTGCGTGCTTTGCGGTTAAGTATTCTCCTTACTTTTGATCCATGAAAATCCTGGTTGTCCGGTTCAGCTCTATAGGCGATGTTGTGCTCACTACGCCTGTTGTGCGCTGTTTGTCGCAGCAGCTTCCCGGCGCCGAGATCCATTTCATTACCAAACAGGCTTTTCTACCAGTACTGCAAGGCAACCCTTACATTTCCCGCATCATCACCGTTCAGTCCTCCGTGAAGGAGAAAATGGCGGAGCTGAAAGCGGAGAATTACGACCTGGTCATCGACCTGCACCGCAATGTGCGCACCTTAAAGCTGAAACTGGCTTTGGGACGAAAGTCGTATACCTTTCCCAAGAAGAACATTCAGAAATTCCTGCTGACGAATTTTAAGATCGACCGCATGCCGGCCGTGCACGTGGTGGATCGTTATTTCGAAGCGGTAAAACCATTGGGCGTCAAAAACGACGGCCTTCCCTGCGATCTGTTCCTGGACGATTCCGATGCTGTTGCGTTCCCGCCCGAGCTGGCGAATACTTCCTTTATCTGCGTTGCGATGGGTGCCCAGTTTGCCACCAAACAAATGCCGGTTCAACTTATGGCCGAAGTTCTTTCAACCGTTCGGGTTCCCGTCGTATTACTTGGCGGCCCCGACGATATCGATCGGGCAGAAAGCCTGAAATTGCTGTTGAAAGAGCAGATTGTTGTTGATTTCTGCGGAAAACTGTCTTTAAGGAATTCTGCTTTCGTATTGAGTAAAGCAAGCGCTTTGTTAACCGGCGACACCGGATTGATGCACATTGCCACGGCGTTCAGCGTTCCCGTCGTAAGCGTCTGGGGCAACACGGTTCCCGCTTTCGGTATGTATCCGTATGCGCAGCCGGAACTGTATTCGATTCACGAAGTAACGGGACTCTCATGCCGCCCGTGCTCGAAGATCGGTTACCAGGCGTGTCCGAAAAAGCATTTTAACTGCATGCATTTGCAGGATGCGGGAACGATCGCGCAGGCGTTGAACGGAAGCAGCGACAGGATGTCAGGACAGCAGGATCTTAAGAGCTCGGGACTTTAAGACCAAAGACTCAAACGCGCGCAGAGGACAGGGGAAGCGTTTGCGTGTTTTGAGGTTGCGGAGGCGATTTTAGTGGACAGAAGACGATCTCCAAATCAGTTTGCCTATCAACCTATTTTAACCGCTTATCCTTGTGTTCCTTGTGCCGTTGTGGTGAATAATTAACCACGGGACACAATGGATTTAAAATACAGCTACTCCGCCGGTTCGATGTACCGGATAAGAATGCTCCAGCTGTTCTTTCCTTTTATCGTGACGTGCAGCTCCTGGTATTCCCTTAAATCCTGGAAATCTTCGATGCGCTGATTGTCGCCATCGATCAGGCGCTCAAGGATCAGGTTTCCGTGTTCGTCTTTAACGGTGATCAGGTTTATGCCCGGGATCTCGCCCAGGTTGATGAACGGATACTTATCCCGCGTATCGGAAAATTCGATGATTTCCGGGTGCGCTTCATCCGAAAGAGAAAGACGTTGCATTTGTCCCGGGAAACGGGTGATCGCCAGCAGGGAATTTACATGATAAGATGACTGGGAGAATTGACCTTCAATAACAGCGTATTCATCTGTTTTAGGATAATACAGTGAAATAGTGGTATCTGCTTTCACTGTGTATTCTTCATTTTCATAGGTGTAATAAACAGAATCGATTACTATTTTCTTCGGTTTCGTTTTCCAGATCCGGTCCAGGTCATTTTTTGAAAACCGGTTGTTCTGGTTAATCACCATTCCTACGGAATCAAAATGGCAATAGTAGCCGTCGACAGGCTTTCTGACCGTAATAAAGGAGGAGGAATCGGTCATGAGCCGGTATCTCAGGAACCGGAGATTATCAAAGCTCAGGGAGTCTCCGATAGTTGAAGGGAAAAGCTTTAACTGCGGGTTGGGCGGCCTTGATGAAACGATTTCGACCTGCCCCGGGCGGTGAAAGATCCACGAATGCGCATAGATCGTTCTCATTTCCGGAACCGGCACGTCGGGCACGGTGATCGCGACTTCTTCTTTGTGGTTTTCAACTGTTCCTGTTTCAACGGAATCTATTTGCCAGAGCCCATTGTTGTAGCTGACGGCATTGCTGCGGCCGGCCACCAGGTAACCGGTGCGCTCATCGTATGGATTGCCATTGATCGTGCGGATCTTTATTCCGCAGGATGCAAGCAGCAGGCATAAAAAAATAGTGTGGGTTTTCATTCGTTGTTTTTTCATTCGGCTTTTTCAAAGATACGTGTTTATGCTGCAGTTTTTTCTTGTGTTAAGTGCCTGATTTTTGAACGTTCTGTTGTTTTCTCGCGGAGTTTGGAGAATGTTGTGTGGCATTTGGAGCATGTTGAGCAGGGTTTAGAGGTCGTTGCGCGGAGTTTGGAGCACATCACGTGGGGTTTGGAGCTCATTGAGTGGAGTTTGGAGCGTGTTGTGTGGCATTTGGAGCATGTTGAGCAGGGTTTGGAGGTCGTTGCGCGGGGTTTTGAGCACATCACGTGGGGTTTGGAGATCATCGAGCGGAGTTTGGAGCGTGTTGTGTGGCATTTGGAGCATGTTGAGCAGGGTTTGGAGACTATCGTGTGGCGTTTGCGGGCCGTAGAGTTGAGTTTGCAGACCATCGATCCGGGATTAAACGAACTATGCGACCCACCGTAGGCAGATCGCATAGTTGTTGTGCAGGCTTGTTGTGCAATTACCTCACACGAATGTGCTTGATCATCGGTATTGAAAAATTCAGATGAAAGCCAATTTCCCGCGGAGGCTTGGGCTGTTTCTGGAGGATCGCATAGATGTAGTAATCCTGCTGCTGATTCGGATTCGTCTTACCGCTGATCCTCATCGTTACCTGCCCGTTTCCTTTCATCGGGAAAGGCACTCCCCCGTTTCCTTCCGGCGTTTTAAAGAACAGTGACATAATAGGCTTCGCCGTCCTGAACGGACCGCCTCCATACGAGAAGGTCGCCCTGTTCCCGTTCAGATCCGGATTATTAACATCCGGCCATAAATTAGGTGGCAGCATTCGCCCGAAAGTACCTCCCATCACCTTGATCTTTCCAGTAAAGGCATTATTACTTCTAACAACGATCGACGAAGCGGGTGGAATGGCAATGATCTCTTCTTCCACAACTACCCATTTATTCTTGAATATGTATGGAATATTAATCTGGAAATTGATCCTGATCTGTATTTTTTTCCATTTGATATCCCATACCCGCGGGTTGTAATCGAACTTGATCCCCAGCCTTCTCATACCCGTCCAGGTATACCTTGACCAGCGTATGGTGATTCCCAGTCTTCCGATCTGGAACGACTTGATAAAGCCGCCCGCTCCGTAAATGGCTTTCTGGAACCACTCTTTGATGTTCTGTCGCATGTTTTTGAAACGGTGCCCGCGATTCAGGTTACTTTTTAAATGAGTGCCCTTTCTATGCTTCTGTTTGCTGAAACCTTTGTTTCCTTTCTTCTTTTTCCCTCCGGGACCATCGCCTCCGCCGGCTTTTAATCCTTCGAGGCCGTATGGGTCTATGAAAAAGACAGGGTTGTCATTGAACGCCGCATACGGGCTCATATCAGGATACCCAGCCATGATCGGATCGAGGCTCAGCCATCGGCCCAGTCGCGGATCGTATTGTCTGAACTCGGTTGTGTAAGAGTTGCCGCCGGTTTTGATCTCGTCGTCTTTCTCCATGCCGTTATACCCGTAGCGATAAGTATTATCGTTCTCGAAACGTCCCGGCATTTCCATTCCGTACGGATAGTAGTCGGATTTCATTTTCACCACTGCAAGGTATTTGGCATGTGTCTGCGCCACCACTTCCTGTACGTAGAACGTATAGCTTCCGGTAGTCGCGGTTGGCTTAATGGTTAATCCGACACTTGCTGTACTTACGGCTGTGAAATTAATATAGTTGGTAATTCCGCTCGTCAGTGCATACGTACCGTTTCCTGCCGGGATAACCAGGCTTAATCCGGGCGCAGTTCCGTTGGTAACGGTTACGGCAATGGTATACTCTTCTCCCATCACCAGTGAAAGATTTTTGAGCACGTAGTTGAGCCCGCCCGGAATGGTTGTTACCACCAGTTGTCCGCTGCCTACAGGAACGCTGCACGAGGAATGCGTGGAAGCAGACCAGCCTTCGACACCGGTATCAAAGCTGTTGACATAGCCCGGGTAAACCGTCTGGCTCGGAACTTTTCGATCGGTGATCACCGCGTTCACGTTGCCCAGGTGATTCACCAGCTCGTAGCGTTTTTTACCAAGGGTATTGACGAACAATCCTGCTGTTTCCGCAACCGGTGTTCCGCTTGTCCAGATCTGCTTGTGCTCATCGATCATCCCGATACGGGCGCTTCCGTAGATATGGCGCTCGTCTACGTAAACAACGTTAGTCGTTCCGTAATCGATGTCGTAGACGCCCATCAGCTGTCCGTTGACATCGTAGGCGTAGTACGTATAGATCCATAGCGTCTGATCGGTTGTTCCGCCCGGTTTTACGATCTTGGCTATGCGCAATCCCGAAGGATCGTACAGGAAGCTGATCTCACCGGTGGCATTGCTGAGCTTGCGCATCTTCCGGTCGCCCCGTCGCCAGTCTACAGCAGTAATGCCGGCCTGTACGTCTTTGGTCAGCTGACCGATCGCATCGTACTGGTAGTTGTTGGCTAGCTGCGTGGACTTGATGTCGTTGTAACCTGCATAATCCGTCCCGTTGTCTTTGACGTAGTTCAGACGGTTCCATGGCTCGCTTCCGTTTGCCGGGTACTTGTACTCGAACTCATCCATGTCCAGGCCGGTTGCGCTGTTCCCGTTCCTGTTCAGGAAGGTCAGGTTGCCGTTTCGGTCGTAGGTATAATCGCTCTGGTATTCCGGGCTGTTGACCCCGGTTGCCCAGTTGTTCGCCGACAGGTTATCCAGGTTGGTGTTATAATAGGTCTTCATGCTTTTCAGACGGTTCAGCTGATCGTACTGATAAGCTGCTCCGAGCGTCTTCATTCCCTGGATGGCCATCACGGTGTGACGGATATTTCCGTTGTAAAGATTCTTGCCCGCTGTACCGAAGAGCGTTCCGATCGTAGCCGGCTCCATGGTGTTGTTGCCGATAGGCTTGTAATCGCCCTCGAAATACCCCATCATGTAGCCTGTAACGTCCATAGCAACCGATTTATGCGAAACGCTGTTATCTGCAGTGTAGCCCTTCTTACCGTCGCTTCCGGCATCATTGAGCGGATTCAGCGTACCTGCATTCTTCCCTTTGATCCAGCCATTGATGGTATACGCGTAATCTTCTCCCTGTACTTTATGTTCGCCAATCTCCACACGGGCAATCGGGCCATATTCATAATACAGGTAGTGCGCTTCGCGCGAGTAGTGTGCTTTGTCTGTCGACGTAAACACTTCGGACAGCCTGTTAAGGCCATCGTATGCATACTCGTGGATGAGCTGATCTTTATCGCCATCCTGGTACCGCACTTTTTTAACCAGTCCGCTCACGAGCTCTATGGTGTACTGCGTGGATTTTACGTCCTGGAAGATATTCTGCAGCTGTGGCACATCCTGAAGCTGCTCGAGGATATTGCCATGAATATCATACGAATAATGCGTGGCAGTCGTGTAGCTGTCCTTGTAATAGTTCGGAAGCGTCGTCAGGTTGAGCGGAATACTTTCGAAATAAGCTACCGTCGCTATGCGAAGGCGCAGGTTTTTCTGTGCACCGGTTTTGAACTTTAACGGGATGGCTGTACTCAGCGGCTTGTCGTAGGTCGTCATGGTAACTTCCGTACGAATTCCGTCATAGACCCAGAGCTTAAATTCGGCGCCGAGGTCATCTTTTTTCAGCTTGGTCTCCGAAATAGCAGCGATCACGTATCCGGATCCGCCTCCGCTCGGTGGCACTGTACGGCAGATCTGTCCTGTTTCAACCGGACGTCCCTGTACATCGTATAATATGTAGGTATACTTGAGCTCGGCCGCCTGAACAGGGTTTTGCGAAGCGGCGATATTGCCATAGCGGTCATACCAGTATTTCGTCTCCCCGATCTGGTCCGGATTGGTTGTCTGAACCGGATCGTCGTATGAATTGTGCTTATAGCGCGTCTCGAAATCATGCGATGGCACGATCGGCGTTGATGGAACGAGGTCGCGGCCATGAAGACGGGCGTCATCAATTGCAGCGCTCTGGGAGGCTGCCAGCAGGTGAACACCTTCGGGAGCTACTGTACGGACCAGGTTTCCTGCCTGGTCATAATAGCTCAGCGTATACTGGTAATTGTTCTCAAAACCGGAATAGGTCATGTTTTCCGTATGGAATGCTGCTGCACATTTGGCAAGATAGCTTGCGCGGAAAAATGCATAAGCTGCTTCAACCTGGTTGGTGTATTCGTCAAACGCATCGTTGTAGATCCCATCCAGCAAGGGCTGGTAGCATGGCGTTTGCGCTTCCTCCGTTCCCGGCGTCAAGTCGTCACAGATCGTAAGCTCTTCGCCGCAAACACAGGTCATTACATCAAAACAATGGCTTCTTGCAGGAAGCGTTGTTGTTTTGAGCACGCCGCACTGAAGGTACGAAACTTCGAGCTGGAATCGTTTTACACCACCGCAGCCCGTTTCATCAGCGTATACCGCATTGAACGAAACGATCGCGCTCATGTCAATTCCCTGTGAGTTATCGAGCTCGATGGTACATTCCCCGTCTTCCGGAGTGCCGTAGTGCAGCGTAACGTTTTCTCCGTCAACTGCGACCGAATAAATCGCATCTATTCCTCCCGGAACGATGTCGGAAAATTCGCCGTACTGGAACACGACGTTTTCTGTTTCGAGCGCTATGGAAGTCTGCAGCAATTGCCCGCGATAGGTAACAAGTGTCATCATATCCAGCCATTCTTCCACCAAAGGATTCGGCGTACAGTATGGATTTTCAGGTGTTGCATTGCATCGGTCCATGAATTCCTGCCAGCTGGAGGACGTCAGGTGAAAATCAAACTCACCGTTCATATAATTGGCAAGTATCGTGTTGTAGTTCAGAGATTCTTCGATCTGGGGGAAACGCTCGCTCAGCACAACAAATGCTGCGTTCACTTCCGCACAATCACGGCAATCAACAGGATCGCAGCCCAGTGCTACCGGAATGGTGAATGTGGTGGAAGCAAGATCATCGTTTACTCCTTTCCCCCATTCAAAATCTCCGGGAACCCAGAGGCCCTTGGAAAACTTCTTACACGCACACAACAGCGGATCGATTTCCTCTATGAAGATGCCTGTATTGTGCTCGAGCATTTGCTCGACGCTTGTGTATAAAGGGTCGGAAGGAAAATCCAGCTGGTGTTGCTTAAAGTCAAGTGCAGCCTGGAGAAGAATATCACAACCGCAGGTGTCCAGCGGCGTGATGAATTCGCCGGCACGTTCTTTTGGATCGCGGTACGGGCCAGGTGCTGAGATCAGCAGCTCTGTACATACGTCTGACTCGGTGATCCCGTAAGAATTCAGTACGTCCTGTATCGTTTGTCCGCCCGGACTGGTGGATGAAGGCAATGGATTGTCCTGTGTACATCCGCTCATGCAGAGATCGATCAGGTCCTGGCGCACGTTCGGAAGGATCAACGGATTGATGTTGCACCCGCTGAGCTTTTCCAGCCATTCGTCTGCATAATCAGTACAGGACTCCGTGCAGCTTGCAGCAAGATCGGCCGCATCTGTTCCTTCCGGATCCGAATCCTCGGGATTGAGGGCTTCCAGCTCGGCAAGGTTCGGCCAACGGCGTACTTTATTGATGTAAGCGCCCGAAACACCGATTGTCGCATTGACCGATCCGCAAAGACTCTGCTGACGCAGGTTCATCAGGTTCATTTTTTCCAGCAGGTACAGCTCGCGGAAACGCAGCCAGATATAGTCTTCGGAACAATCGCCCGGTTTAAAGGTACGCACGCATGTTGCGAAACCAGGGTCGGTGCATCCCATCGCCAAACCGACGGCATAATCCCACATCGACAGGGAAACGCCGCCGATGGTAATGTAGCTCTGCATCTTGGTATTCATGGCTGCACGTTCGGTCGTATTGGCTGTAAAGAACGGATCGAAAGAGGCCGGAACCGGCGAAGAGCCGTTGATCAATCCCGTAACCGAAGTTGGTGCGGCAACACCGGAAAGTGTTCCCATCGGGCGGAAATAGCCCTGTGTATAAGCTTCTCCGAACGAGTGGATATTGCGCATATCCTGGTCAAATTGCTGCGAATTGTCGTTTACAGTGGATTCGCAGTCCTGCAGGAAACAGTATTCCGGATGGTACGCCAGTAACGAAGGTGCCCACGAAGCCTGGAATTTCTGAATAAACTCGACATTGCCAAGTGTAGCCGGAGAAACCATTACACCAAGTGAATTCTGAACAAGAATAGGATTCGAGAATTCGTCCAGGTACACCGCCGTGTTCCAACGCTGACTGTTCGATGGATTCAGCAGGGAAACCGGATCCGGGAATGTGTAAACAGTACCTGTTAGTATGAAATCGGCATACTGTCCGCCCGGAGAAACATCCTGGAGCATCAGGTTACGGTAAATCGTACATTCGCTGCCGGAATCTTCATTGTCCGTGACTTCCGTGCAACCGTCAAAGCTCTGCTCTTTGTACATTTCATTGAAAATATCCGCAAGCTCGTCGATACAGCTTACTTCCAGGTAATAGCACCAGTAATCATCTACTGCATCGGTATTCACCGTGAGCGTTTTCATGATCGTGTACTCGACACCGACTCTGCCTCCCAGCTCCCCGAAAAGGTGAAGCGTCGTTTCAGGCAGGTCGTAATTGCCCGGAGAGCAGGTTGTATTGAGATCTGTTCCGTTGATGGTTTCGGTGGTATTCAGGTAAACGGTACCGCAATCATCGACCACTTTGATCGAAAAATCATAGACACAGTCAAGGCAGATCGAATTCTCACCGCACACAGCCGTATACTGGGTAGGTGTGAAATAGTAATCGAAACTGTAATCGCCTGTTTGCATAATGAGCTGCGTGGACGTGAGCGTAGAAGAAGGAACCGTCAGGTCTTCACTATCGCCCACTCCGTCATCGATGAGCACGTTGTCCTGTGCCACCACTACGTTATCTGCAAGCGGGTCCAGCTGAACGGGAGAAGAGCCCATCATGTAGCTCGCAACCGTGCGGTCGTCCATGTCCAGGTACTGCACATGTGCCTGGCCGTTTTCATCGATGGTCACGAGCTTCTGGTAATTATTCGCCCACCCGATCTCGGTACCGAACATGCGGTTGAGCTCTACCTGGTTGCTGGAAACTTCGATGTAACGCGTTTCATGGCCACCGTTCAGTGTCAGCGTCGGGCCGGCCGAACCGCTTCTTCCGATACGGTCGAGCAGGTCGTGCTTGTATTCCACGCGGGAAAAAGGGAACAGCTCCGCATCCGGTATGGATGCATTAGCGCCGTCGTCCTGGAGATTGCTCTGCGAATAATACTTCCCTGCACCGGAGGTCGTTGAGAAACCGATCGGTGTCGGGCTGCAGGATCCGGAAGCGCCTTCAAAATAAGCCGAGCTGTAGGCAGGCGTGCCCGAAACGTTGGCAAGATTGAAGTTCACCATGTGCTTCATCGGTACACCGCTCACCGGTGTCGGAAGATCGGAAGCAACCTCGCGGCCCATATCGTCATAATAGGTATTGGATACGATCAGCTGTCCTGTTACGGGATTCAGACCTACTGTCTGGCGCTCACGACCCATTCCGTCGCTGAAATGGACGCCTTCCATGCGCTTTCCTCCGTCAGAATAACCGATCTCGTGCTCCCAGTTCATATCGTGGTCGTACTCGTTCAGAATGGCGATCACGTTAGCTGAAGGATGGCTGGCGATCGTGCCCGATTCTACGGCCGACCAGTTTCCTTCCCAGCGGTCAGTGAAGTCAGGCCCGCTTTTGCGCCCGATTCCGCGAACGCGGTAAATAACATAGCCGTGATCGAAAATTTTAGGTATCCGGTAATGCGTGCCCGTTACTTCGACACGCGTGGCGTTCATGTAATAATTGTAGGCAAGCAGGGAAGGCGACGTATACGAGCCTGCAGTAAATGTATAGTCATTGATGTGTACGTATTCCAGCTCGTAGAACTCGGCGCCTATCTGGTTATTCCAGTTGAAATCGAGGTAAGGGCTCGTCAAAATATCCGCAGCGAGCACCGGCGTATGGCTAACACCGGAAGGATTGATCGCCGCCAGGAAATCGTAAAAACGCCGCACATTGATCCCTGCATCGAGGTACAGATTGGTCGGGCTGCAGGTTCCGCTGTTGACAACGATGGAGTTCACAACCACCTTCACATAATGTCCTCCCGTAAAAACATGGGATGCTTTGTCATTGATCGTGTTCTGCCCGTTGATGTCATAGGTCACCGTCAGGGCCTTGTTCATCGTTTGCAGGTCGAACTGGTAAAGCGTGGCATTCCAGGTTTTATAGCTGATGGTCATGTTGACCGTCACCGAAAAGGAGCTCGTCTGGGGAGTTCCCGGATTGATACCTAGCTTTACGTAATCCGATACGCTGCTGTTGGTAAAACTGTTGCTCCAGCCCATCGGGTCGAAGTTCATGGCTGCGTAACGGCCGTCGTACACCTCCAGCGCGGGAGGCGTGGCCGATAAGACCTGGTGGGAATTGTACGCTTCTTCCGCGGCGTACAGCTGAAAGCTCATACGCAGCATGATAAGCAGCAGCAGTATTATTCGCAGTGGTTGTGCTGCGCGGGCCAGTGGGTTTAAAATCAAAGATCTCATGAGACTAGAAAGATTTATAGGTTGACATTTCAGACTCCGATATTGTCTTGATACCTTCAGCGGTTTCTACACGAACGCGTACCAATTCCATATTCTCATCATAATTGTAAAAAGTGGTGTAGTTGTAACCATCATGTGTTGCCAGTCGGAGCAGAGTTGTTGGGTCGTAGACAACGGTGTTCATATCGGCCAGGAACGGATGAATACGAATATCGTCCGCATGGATCACCGAAGCGCCGTTATTGATGATGGAAACTTCTATACTTACTGCATTCGAAGGAATGGTGAACACTCCTTCCAGGCGCTGCCAGCCATCGAGCTGCGAACCTTCCGGGAAGAATGTGTTATTGTAGAGTACAAGACTGCTAGGTCCCAGGATCCGGATCTGGATACCGCCGCCGAGCGCCGTAGCCTGGCGGATCCATCCACCCACTACGTATTCTCCCGGTGTCGGCGAGAAGGGTTGGATGCAATCGCATTCGTCTACTACACTGCAGCTGCAGCGCGGATCGACATGTCCCGTAGCGGGATCGCAAGCAACGGTAATGGTGCGCGTCAGCTTGGCAATTTTCCCGGAGTACAGCTTCATGGATGTCAGCCCGCTGTGGCGAACCGTTTTATCGAGCTCTATAATTCCGCCTTTCAAGCTTCCTTTAAAGTCGAAATGGGCCAGGAAAGGGTTCATCGGGTCATTGCTGTAATAATCGTAGTCTTCAAATCCGTCGAAGGCAATTTCCTGCTGCTTTGCATTTACTGCTTCCGCTACCGGCATCAGGTTCAGATTGCCATTGTAACCGTACAGCACAGAATTGTAAACACCTCTCGGGTCCTTGGTCTCGATGGATTTACCATACTGGTCGTACTCCGTGAGCTCCCCCGTTGGCCTCCATGTTCTGACTCCGAGTGTCGAGCTGTAGCTCGGATGGTCAGGATGGTTCAGCGGGTACCATTTCCCGGTTGTTGCCAGGTCGTAATACGGAAGATAAGTTGTAAAGGCGCCGTCTAAACGGACACCGTGCGCTTCAACGCCGTGAAGGCGCTCGCTCTGCCATACCAATTGACGGTCTGCAACGAGATCACCGCGTATTCCATAGAGGTACGGATTCACCTTTCCGGTAGCAACTACATTGTTATTGTTTCCTTCCATCGTTGTTCCGCAAAGCGCACTTAAGCGGTCTCTTAAAACGAGCGTTGAAGCTGAAAGGATCGCCGCCGTTGAAATACCCAATACAGCTCCAACCGTCACCACAGGTGGTTTTTTGGTTGTAATCATCTGCATCGGCACATCGAGAATGTTTCCGCGGTTGGTGCTCACAATTCGAACGGTATAGCTTCCCGGCCCAACGGCCGTGAATTGATTTCCAGTTGCATCGATGAGGAAAAGTGTCGGCGCCGTTGGCCATGGATAGGCTTTTGCAACCCAGGCCTGCTGCCCCGACGGAAATTTAATCACATCGCCAGGTGTAAGGAGCTCGAAAACGGCCGGATCACTGATCTCTGCTCCGGCCCCGAGGGTGATGGCAACACTTGCTCCCACTCTGCCGGTAACTTCGCGCAGCTCGCGGTAGTACCAGTGTGCAGGATAGCCCATGCTGTAAACGGCATCATTGAATTCATCCGTTTCGCTCGACAGTACCGGGCCGCCCGAATGCTTATCCAGCACAAGAATTTCAGAGGTGCTCTTAGACCCCATGTATTCTGTTACGATATCCTTGAGGATCGCCGAACGGTTAGCGTGCTTCACCAGCGCATGCGAGTAAAACGCCGTTTTGTTGTAAGAAGTATGTTTGGTAACGTGCTTCACAGAGAACGGCGAAGGAAGGTACCATGCACGCTCGAGCCCGAAGTAGAAGGAGCTTGTTTCGTTCTCTATTTTTCGCGAATCGGCGTGAATGTCGAATTCAACCCCGACCTGCTCCTGGCTCACCATACCATCGCGGCCCACCACTTTTACCAGGTCCTTAAGGCCGTGGTAGTGGTACGTCGAGCGGCTCAGGATGTCACCAAGCCCTGTGACAGGATCGCCTTTAAAGACGGTTGTCTGTTTTGGCTTGCCGTGGAAATCGTTTGTCTCGATAGAGAATCCCTGACTGAAACCGCAGATATTGGTCGTAATTCCTTTCCATTTCTGGATCGAGCTTGCTTTGGTCGTACCGGCATTCGTCTTGTCGGTCAGCGTCGGATAATCGTAAGCTGTGTAAAACTCGGAGATCGAATAACCGCGGTCGAAGGCTCCGTTGAACTCAACAGCTGTTTTGGAATAGCCGACCATTCCCGTAGGATAAAGCAATTCCATCACAGGAGTCGGTGTGTAGTTGAACAGGTCGGGAAACTGCAGACGAATATCGTAGTACGTATCCCACATGTAGAAGGCGCTTTCATCACGTGATGCTCTGCTCTCATACGAGGCGACACCCGTTCCGGCTTTGCCGTTGAGGTTATAGTTGTAAAGCCACTCGTAAGAGCTGCCGTATTCGCCCGATATAGCGTTCCAGCTGTCGGAATAGGTAATGGATTTAACGCGTGCATTGCCACCGAATTTGATATTGGAAGGAATGTACAGGCGAATGCTGTTCAAACGCGATGCGTCTGCAGAACCGTCGCCATCGGCATCGAATGACGTCGTCAGTAGCCCCGGGGCATAACCCAGCCAGCGCATGGCTTTATTGATATCAATCCTCGCTCCTGCAAGGAAATCGAGCATGTTGTTGGACGTCGTGAAAGCGGTATTTCCGTAAACGATATCCGTGAGACTGCGCAGGAACAGGTCATTGGAAGCGCGCTGCATCGGGCTGAAGGCATATTTATACAGGCCGCCGGAAGCATCGCTGCCGCCCATGAAGAATTCCAGGATAGGATTGCCAACTTTCACAGGGTCCACAACGACATAACCGTAAGTATAATCGCCGGAACCACCCGCCGGAGGAAGTACCCCGATAGCGGAAACGTTGTCTTCGTAAGGGGCAAGATTGTTAAACGGATCTGACAGGTCTTCCGAAATGGTGCAGAATACCGGCACAAGCTCCTTGAAATTCTCCGTATTCTTCACTTTCACGTGCATTTTCAGCATCAGCTCGCGCATGGCGGAGCTGCCGTCTTTGAAATAGTCGTCGCGGACTTTCGCATCTGCATTCGGCGTACTGCCGTCAATCGGCTCTTCCAGCTTGAAAACGATCACGTTGTTCGGGATGAATCCAGGTTCTGCACGGCCGAATTTCTGCCAGTACTGCAGCCCCGGATTGAGTAATCCTCCTACGGAATAGCTTACCTGAGAGGTCGAAACGTTGAAGCTGTTGTACGTGTGTGCAAGGTCGAGCGAGCCGTTATCTTTCATGGCGATCAGCTCGAACACGTTCGTAAGACTGTTCACTTCCATGTGCTTCATCGCACGCTTGTTCTGAACATAGCTGTAACGATCAGCTTCGTAATCAATGCTTAATTGTCCGTGCTCCGGGTTCGTAATGTTGATCAGTTTCCAGGCTTTGCTGTTCGCATTGGCCTGTGTTTCATTCTGAACGGCATATGGAAAGCGCATGTTCGGCTTCTCGGGATCGTTGGGCTTGTAATTTCCCCAGGCATCGACCGCGCCGTAGTTAAAGGCCGGATTGGCAGCGCCTGTTCCGTAGTTAAAGGTATAAGCGCTCAGTCCTGTTTCGATGGATTTTCCGGAGTAGATCCGAACGGATGTCAGGGTCAGTTTTCCCGTTCCTCCTGTTCCGGCGCCCGGATCATTCGACGGATAATTTGGACACAGCTCGTAGGAATACAAAAATTCCACGATCTGCAGCGGCTTCACCGATGCTCCTCCCGGACCTGTACGCTCGCTGCGGTTATACAGCTCGATCCGTTTCAGGCATTTTAAACGCTGCCCGTTCAGTGAGCCATTTTCGGTAACGCCGTAACCGTCTTCCCGGTCTTCCAGGACAAATTCGGCAACCAGGTTTTTCGATTCCACGGAATGCGAGTACCAGATCTCTTTCTTGCCATAGGTATACGTAGCGATGTCATCCAGCTCCGATCCCTGCGTTCCCTCCATATAGCAGGCTTTGTTCTGTCCTACAGGAAAGCGCCATTCGTAATTGTCGTAGATCTTGGAGTAATTGAACTTATAGTAATCTCCGATATCATCGAGGGTAGGCCCGTTACCCGTGCGGTCGATGTAATCCGCGCTCAGCATTTCAGTCAGCAAAAAGGACTGTGCATAAGCCGGAACTTTGGTCTTGTCATAATAATGAGAAAGTCCGTGCATGTTATTAACGGAATTGTCCGATCCCGGGTTGTACTGTACCGTACCGTCGGCATTGGGCACAACGACAGGCGTCAGCGACTGGCTGCCGATCATGAACGCCACCTGTGACTCTTCATTCGAATAGGCAGGAATGCCGTAACCGTAGTAATAACCGTCTGTCGAGATCACTTCTACTTTGCTCAGCAGGTTGCCCGCACGTAAATTACGCGCAATGGTTGTAGGCGTATAGAATAAGGTATTGGAATAGGAAACATAAGAGCGATCGACAACCTTTGGCGAGTTGTGAAGCTCCGTAACCGTAAGCGGTCGGAAATAAGTCGCAACGGTAGGTTCGCCCTGCACCAGTTGGCCCGAAGGCGGAACGACGAAGGAAGATCCTGATTTAGCAACAATGGCATTGCTGAGCAGAATATCTTCGGAGGTTGCCATAACAATCGGCCGCGAGGGGCTGAATCCTCCAAGATTATTGTACTGGCTTGCATCGCTCCTGGTAGCTTCACCGACTCCTTTGAAATAAACCGCCGCATCAAAACCGTTCACCGGGTTCAGTTCCGTGGAGAATTCGAAGACGTTCAATCCGTTCTGCTTTTCTTTCTCACCTGATACCGTTGCGCTGACATCGATACCGATACCTGTTTCTTTTCGAATGGTAAGAGGGATGAGGTCGAATCCTTTTTTGTCATTGGTCGACATTCCCAGGGTTAAGCCTTTCGTGTCGCCGTCAACATAGGTTCCGATATCCTTGCGCTGTGCGCGGAAAGTTCCCTGCATACCCATTGCGCTTGTGTAGAAGACGTCGAATGTTTGCATGGAGAACGGAATATTCGTCATCGCATCCGAAAAACGGGTATCGTTGCTGCGGTTAAAATCCATGATTGGAAGGCTCGTAGCCGAAGAAGCGACCTGCTTGCCGGAATGAAAATAACCGATCGCCGGCTGCTGGATCGTATAATTGTTGGCCACGTCGGAATGGTAAGAGCTGTAATTCTCTTTCAGTGTTCCGATCGAAATGATGTTGGCGTTGAAATAACGGTCTCTGATGGAAGAAGGTGCTGTTCCGGAAGTATTAAGCTCCAGCCGTGGAATGGAAGTCACACTACCGTAAGTAATCGTGCTCGTAACGGAATTCGTCATACCGAAGACCATTGCATCAAAGCTCCAGCCGCGTGTGATCGAACCGGTATTGAGACCAACGCGTGAATTAAAGTTGTTGGCCGAGTAGGTGAAAACGCCTGCGCTCAGCCCCAAAGCACTCACACCGCCGGATAGTCCCCCGCCAAGTCCAAGGTTAACGCCCCGCTTGGAATCATAGTTCAGGTTCACACCCGCATTTGCCCCGGCGTTGAGCCCGAAGCTGTAGATCTTTATTCCTGCCCCAACGCCTATACCAGCGGAAAGGTCGAGCGTTTTTCCATTGCCCAGGTAGGTATTGGTGTATTTACCGAACAGTAGCGCCGCACTCAATCCTGCGTTGACGGAAAAGATGTCGACATCCAGCGAAAGCCCTAAGGAGCCGTAAATACCTTTCTTGTATCCGTTCGTGGTAATGTCCGGTTTTTGATAAACGGTCCTGTCGATCGACTGGCTTCCGTTGAATTCATCCGGAATACCGCGCATTTCCCTGGAAACAGAGCCTACGTTCAGGTTCCAGCCCAGCCCAACCCAGGAAGCTTCGGTATTCATACTCACGTTTGAATTGTAGCTGAGCTCGAGCGGATAACCTTCCACATCCATCAAAGGGATCGAATAGGTAAAATCTCCGGAGAAAGGGTCGACGATCTCTTCGGAAGAATTCAGTGAAAAGCCCGATCCTTCACCGGGAGCTGCAAGGCTTGCGGCCTGCACTGAATGTGTTTGTTCTGTTACCGGTGCCATTGTTTCCTCTTCCGCAACAGGAGCGGGAATATAGACCTCATCAGGTATTTCAATGGCACGCGCTTCCGCAGCAGCAACAGGCGCTACCGGGTACGTCAGGTTCAATTCGCTGGTCAGCGGTGGGTTCAGCAAACGGCTCATCGCGTTCACGCCCGGAACGGCTATGTTCAGCGAGAGCGCGTAAAGAAGCGTGATGTTTATGGTTTTAAACACTATTTTTTCTGAATGTAACTTCATAGCGGTTGGTTAATTAGTGTATTGGAATTTGATGTATTGTTTGTCGCCAATGCTCGTCGTCAGCTCAAGCACATAGAATTTGCCCGTTGTCAGTCCGTAGCCAGAAAGATCGAGGCTGGACCGGTTATCGTCAAAAACATACGGGAGCGCCGGAAGCAAGGGAGCGCCCGAAACGGCTGTTCCGTTCATCGAAATGGCAGCGACAACGAGGTTGTTCTCATCGTAGAGTGTCAACGGGATCTTCTTGCCGATCTCGATCTGGTATTCTTCCCGGAAGAAAAACTTCAGCTTGCCCTGGTAAGTGGTTGCGTAGCCACCATCCAGCTCTTTCCGGAATTCCGTATGAGCACTGAAATCACAGTTCGCAGGCAGGCTGACACGAAAAAGAACAGAAGGCGAATTCGCCGGGCTGGCGGCGTCTGATGAATGATAGCGCTGCCTGGTGTAAATATCTGTATAGCTGGTGAGCTGGAACAGCATGCCATAGTTGAGCAGGTTGTTGGCTTTCCAGGCATTGAAAAAAGCGGAAACATCGGGTGTCGCGTTTGTATTTCCCGTGGCGACATTCGGCATCGGGACGGTGATCGCACTGCTCGTAGCCGGCGCATTGTTGAAGGAAACGCCGAATTCGTACCAGTTGGCAGTGATCTGTATGAGCTCGGAGGTATTAGGCCGGTTCAACGGATAGTGGCTGTTGCCGTACAACGTCATCGTGGCTTCGTTGATGATCAGCGCCGGATCCATCCACAAATTGAATTTCAGAAGGCTTTTCTGATCGTACCAGCTGCTGTTCGTCCAGTTATCTGCGGATATTATCGCAGAAGAGCCGTTATTAACCTGCCTGGCATCTGTCGTGCCGGAGATCCAGTCGTAAATGACCGCATCATTGATGTATTTCGGGCCGGGATTGAAGTTGATGGTTGCTTCCCCGCATTCCGCACCGACGATAAAAGCAGTATACAACGTGTCACCCGCTGTTGTACCGTAAGTCTTTAATCCGTACCAGCCATTGCCGACGCCTGTGAGCGCGCTGGCCGTTCCGATCTGTGCTCCGGAGCTGTTGTACCAGCGGTAGGTTTTCCCTGTAGAGGAGCCGTTGATCATGGTAGGCGTGATCGAGCCGTTTGTAGCAACGACGGAAGTAGCATGAACCACTGTTGCCGCACTCACCGACATAGGCATGTAATAAGTGATGACCAGTTGCGGGCGATTACCCGTCGTTCCGGTTTCCTTGCTGTAATAGCTGGTATTGCCTGAAATCACGTTTTCAGGATTGCGGCGGATACGCCATCCGAAATTGGTTACCCGCCCGTCTACAATGCCCTGAACATGCGGAACAACGTCAAACTCCCGTTTGGAGCTCACCAGGTTGGAAACGGTGATCGTCGCAAAATTCGGGTTGTTCACGATTCCTGTTGCATGGGTGATCGTACCTTCGGCCCACGTACTGTTGGCGAGGTCAAGGTAAAGCTGCGTAGATGCGGAAGCCGTTACATTCTCCGTCCCTTTAGGCGTTAGTCGCAGCTTAGCTGTTACGATGACTGCTCCCTGGGGAATCCCCGAGAGATCGAATTTCAGAAATCCGCGCGAATAATTCGTGGTCGTAGTGGCTTTTACGCTGATCGTGTCCGCCGAGCCGTAATTCGTTCCCGAAGGAGTCTGGGCCGTATACGAATCCGCATTCGAATAGATCACCGGCGGCACCAGGATCTGTCCCACAGCAGTACCGCTTGCCAATACGGCAAGCAAAACACTCAGGTGTTTAGTAAAGTTCATACAAAAAACAGGGTTAGTTAGTTAATGAATAGGATAGAATGTAATGACGGGCTCGAGATAGCCCATTTCCAGGTTTTGCGCTTCTGTAACGATGCGGAACGAGCCTGCCGGATCCAGTAAGCCGAAGCTGTAAACGAGCAGGCCCGATTCAAGCATGCTTCCGTCCGAAATTTCGGCTTGCGTAAACTGCTGAATTCCTGCATAATTGTCTGTCGCTGTATCGTAGACCTTTACGGTGAGCACTCCGACCTGCGTGAGGTCGTTCACGCCTACTTTTACCTGGAAAACAGGCTCAGTGGCAGCCAGTGGGTCCAGGCCGACGGTAACGGCAGGATTGGTTGTGAATGCGGCGCTCACAGTCACTGATCCAAGCTGGGAATACGCGGAAAAGCCCAGCAGGACATAAAGAATAGTTAATAGAGTGGTTTTCATATAGAGGTAGTAAAAAATAAACAGAGGTAGAGCGGGAAGAGACTTATTCTCAGCCGGTAGAAACGAAAAAAGAGCTGTATACAGGTAGTGATAAAATGGTGGTCATTCTCATGAAAAGCAGTTATTCAATAAATAATAGTTGGGTCAAATCTAATTAAAATAATGAGATACATACATGGTCGTTAAAAAAAATAGTTGCTTTCTTTAACGGGTCGTTAACGCTTCTGTCCTTTGCAGTTTTTGATCAGCACACCGTCGCAGCGGCTGTACAGCTCGGGAGATGCTGTGAGCTGATCCTTAGGTAAAACCAGGTAATCGAGCCCGGGATTTTCCACAAATGCGCGCACCGATCCTTCATCCAGAAGATCGATGTACTCGGCAAAAAAATGATCCGCAAACGATTTTTTCCTGTTGTAATAAATGGAATAAAAGGACGTAATTCCGGTGTAGCGGCGCTTAAGCTCATGAGTCATCGTAAACGGCATTCCATAAGGATCGGGATTCAGGGAGCTTGCATGTTCCTGACCGGTGAAAACGATCAGTTTTTCGGCTGGATGCTGCTGCAGCTGCCGGTCCATCATTTTAACCAGGAACAATTCCCGTGCGGCAAGCAGGCTGTCGTTCACAATGGAAATTTTACCGTTCGAGCTGATGAGCTCAAAGCCTTCGATAATATCGTCCAGCAATAAGCGGTCGTTCTCTGTAAAAACAGTTGTGTAATAATCCTCTTTGGTTCTCAGCTCGGAAATGATACGCGCAAAGACCGCAGACGCTTCATCGTTTGTCTTTACTTTTTGGGAAGCCAGTATGTTCAGCGTTTGGACCTTTTTCTGATCGTAATTCTCCAGGAATCTTTTCACACCGTTCAATGCATATTTATTGGCTTCGGCATCCACATCGAAACAAAAGATCTGCAGCGGATCGGCGGCGGCAAATGTCCTGTTCATGGCGCGTATGCCTTTCAGCAGCACAATGAGGTCTTCCGGGTTCATACTGTTCACGTTCTCCAGCGTTGCGCCGGGCTCGCTGGTTTTGCCGGAAATATACGCGTTCATTTGCGGTTCGACGCTTCGCGGGTATTCCATCGCTATTTTCCGGAAACCATACTGTTCATACAGCAGCCGGATGATCTTCAGCTTGTGCTCCGCGTTGTTCTGCGTATGATCTTCTCCCAGGATGAACAATCGAATGGTGCTGTCGGCAGTGAAAACGGTGTTGAGCATGCGATCGATGGAAAGAGAATCCGTGTTCTGCGAAAAGCCAGTTGAAAAACAGCCGGCCGTCAGCAGAACAGCCATGCACAACCTGATTTTTCCCGTAAAGGAAAACAGCTTCCGGGACGTGGCATAAAGATCCGCTGTGCTAATCATGTCTTAAAAATACCAATTAAATGCAATCGGCGATTCCAAAATCAATGCCGGTATTCCTGAAAAGGCTAATCAACAAACAGCGCACGCAGCTCCGTTGCGTCTTTCGGGCTCATTTTTCCCGCTAAGATCAGCGCGAGCTGTTTTCTGCGCAGCGCGCCTTCGTAACGCTCTACTTCCTCTTTCGTCTCGGGGATCAGCTCCGGAACCTGGATCGGGCCACCGTTCTGATCGACAGCTACGAACGTATAGATCGCTTCATTGGATTTAGAGCGAACGCCCGTTACATGGTCTTCCACGAACACGTCCACAAATACTTCCATCGAGGAATTGAACGCGCGGGAAACTTTTGCCTCGATCGTAACAATCGACGAATGCGAGATCGGGGAATTGAACGAAACATTGTTCACCGAAGCCGTTACGACAACCCGCTTGCTGTGGCGGTGCGCGGAAACACTGGCAATAAGGTCCATCCACGCGAGCAGCTGCCCGCCAAACAGGTTGCCCAGCGTATTGGTATCATTCGGTAAAACAACTTTGGTAGTAATAGCAAGCGTTTCGGATGCTTTTCTTGCTTTCATGTCTGAGATTTGGCCCAAAAATACGGCGAATTTGCGGGAAAGCTGCAATTACACCGATCAAACGGCCGGAGATCATTCACTAAAGACCGGAGACTCTTCGACCGGAGACCGTCTGACCGCTCATTCCCATCAAAATTCCGCTTTATTAAACACCAATTTTTGAGGATTAACGTTAATACTTATATTTACGGGCTCAATGGAAACCATGGACAAACTCATTACTGCTTTCCCGCAGAATATTACAGACGCACTTGCCATTGCGGCAGAAGTTAAGCTGACAACGCCTGAAAATCCGGTCCACAACATCGTTGTCTGTGGAATGGGCGGTTCGGGAATCGGCGGAAAGCTCGTTGCCCAGTGGGTTCAGAACGAATGCCCTGTTCCGGTTTTCTCCTTCCAGGATTACCATTTACCCGCTTTTGTCGGGAAAAATACACTCGTAATCGGTTCCTCCTATTCGGGCAATACGGAAGAAACGCTCATCGCCGTTGAAGAAGCACACCAACGAGGTGCGCACATTATTGGCGTTACATCCGGTGGACAGCTGCAGCAGTTCTGCTCCGATAAAGGCTACGACTGCGTGATCGTTCCGGGTGGCAATCCGCCGAGAACAGCCGTTGGCTTTTCCATCGTTCAGCTCACATCCATTCTCGCAAAGCTGGGCCTCGCAAGCGAATCACTGCTGGCAGAGATCGAATCGGGCAGAAAGCTCATTCTTTCAGAGCTCGGCGCCATTCACGAAGAAGCAAAAAAAATAGCCGCATTCCTGCAGGGCAAAGTTCCGGCAGTGTATGCAGGTGCCAATTACGAAGCTGTTGCCGTACGGGCAAAACAGCAGTTCAATGAAAATTCCAAAGAATTGTGCTGGCAGCACGTCATTCCCGAAATGAACCACAACGAGCTCGTTGGCTGGGGAGGTGGTGACGATCGTTTTGCCGCGCTGTTCCTGCAAACCGGGGATCTCACCATGCGCAATCAGCGCCGGTTCGATATTTCCGTAGAGCTTGTTTCCGCACGCACGAAGAACGTGCACATTGCGCACGCAAAAGGAGCGACGCAGATCGAACGCAGCCTCTACCTCATCCATTTGGTGGACTGGGCTTCGCTGTACCTTTCCAATCTCAAGGAAGGCGACCCGATCGAGATCCGCGTGATCGATTACCTGAAAGACGAAATGTCGAAGCTGTAAAAGCTTATCGTTAATAGATATCAGAAAAGGGCGGAATACATTCCGCCCTTTCTTATTATTATCATTACTGTATTACTGTCTGACCGAAAGACCGTCCGACCGAAAGACCGGAGACCGCCTGACCAATCCTACTTCTGATCTGCAAATTTCCCGCCCGCGTACACCTGGAACTCAAACCCCGTTTCATCGGTGTGCTTTTCGTAGTTCACGCGGATCTCTTCGCCTAAATAGCCTTCCGTATTGCCGCTTAGTGCCGCGATCAGCGCATCTTTGTAGTCGAGTCGCAGGGCGCTTCTGAAACCATCCGGCTTGTTTTCGCCCACACTGATATACGTAAAGATCTCCTGGTAAATAAAGCCCTGGAACGTGGTTTTAAATTCTTTTTCCTGGTTCAGCGCGCGCATCGCCTTGTCCATGGAAACCGACACAACACCAACAGGCTTGTAAGGAACCGCATCAATCGCTTCTTCGTAATCGCTGCGGCGTTCTTTCGTTTTCAGCACCACGCCTTTCTCGTCGTAATACGATATGCGCTCCACGAACTGCGGCTTAGAGCCAGAAACATCGTCGAAACGCTCGTGTGTAATAAACGGGCTGCCGCCATTCAGGTAATACATCCTGCGGCCGCTGCTCAATCCGTTGCCATCGTTGAAGAATTCTTCGATCTTCATGATTGTGTTGTCGGCATTCATGTGGCCTTCGACCTGGAAGCTTTCTCCCGTTTCGCCTTTGGCATAGTAAAGAGAGCTTGCTACCAGTCCGCTTTGCTGAACGATCGCGTCGATCTCCGCCATACGTTCGTCCATTTCACCTTCATTCGCAAAGCTCACAACCACTTTCGGCTTTTCTTTTTCAGAACTTTTCTCAGGTTTTTCATTAGAGCCGCAAGCTGCTAAGATCAGTACCAGGGGGAAGATATATTTCAACATACGCTTTGTTTTTACTACTTTAAATGGCGTTGAGCCGTAAAAGTAACAGGAATTAAACAATTCTTCCGGCGTTTTTTCTGAAATTAGAAAGTTGAAAGGCAAATGGCCTGTCGCAGGGACAATGTTCTGTTAACCGAAATTGCTTTGCCCGCTTTCGGGCAGACTCGTCCTTTTTCTTTTGCTGCTTTAAGTGAGCGATCAGGACGATTAAAAATGAATGAATGGATACACGGGAAATAATACTGATTGCAGGAGGAACAGGTTTGATCGGCCGGACGCTGGTAAAGCTGTGGCGGAAAAAAGGATATTCCGTGCGCATTCTTACAAGGGGAAAATCCGATCACGAGAAAGGAATTTTTAATTGGGATCCCGCTAAAGGCGAGCTGGATGAAAAAGCGCTGGACGGTGTCACGGTGATCGTTAATCTTTCAGGCGCAGGCATTGGCGATAAGCGCTGGACGAAAAAACGGCGCAAAGAGCTCTTCAGCTCACGGATCGAGTCGACCGAATGCCTCTGGAAACATGCGCGGTCTTCCGAAACGCTGGAACACTATATTTCCGCTTCGGGCGTTGTTTGCTACGGCTTCGAAGATCCCGGACGGCTGCATCCCGAAAGCGATCCGTTCGGAAACGACCTGTTGTCGGAGATCACCGAAAAGTGGGAAGCCGCAGCGGACCTGTTCAGCGAAAAATGTCCCGTGGCAAAGATCCGCACGGGCGTTGTGCTTGCGGCCAATGGCGGAGCGTTAAAAACAATTGCCGCACCGGTTCGCTTCGGGTTCGGAACCGTGCTCGGATCGGGAAAACAGCCTGTGCCGTGGATCCACATCTACGACATGGCTCATCTGTATGATTTTGTGAGGGAACACCGGCTTGCCGGCGCTTACAATGCCCTTGCGGGAAACACCGACAACCGCACGCTCACGAAAACCGTTGCACGGGTGTTGAAACGTCCGCTGTGGCTGCCGCGGGCACCGGCCTTTATCTTAAAGCTCGCATTAGGACAAATGGCAAGCCTGGTCACACAGGGCCTGAAAGCAGACAATTCCCTCATCCTTTCCAAAGGATTTGAATTCCGGTACACAGAGCTCGAAGAAGCCCTCCGCGATCTGTACGGCAAGGTATAACATCTTATAATTTCCTTTAAGACGAATAGTACAGCTCCCCCTGGACGAGGGCCGGGGAGGTGGCATTTGATCTATGTGATGTTGTCGCGGCTGCTGTTTTAAACACCGCTGCTTACCACAAAACAACAGAATTGTGGGTGCGTTCATAAACCTCTTGCCTCTTTTGTAAATAATCCATCAACAGCCTGCTTCATGAAAAAGAAAGCATCAATTGATGACAAATTAGGTTGAACAAAACTTTTTACTACATTTGGCTCAGTCAATTTTAATTAATCCTAAATCAAAACGATGAAAAAGCACTTTTTTTCAGCGGCACTCATCCTCGTAGTGTCATCCTCCACGTTTCTTTTGCCTTCCTGCAAAAAAGATGAAACAGAACCAACAGTCGTTACACCGCCAACTCCGGCAGTCGTAACCAATGCCTTTTCGGCAAAAGTCGACGGTGTCGAATTCGTTGAAACAATCCTTACGGCGCAGGAATCAAACGGCAGCCTGGTCATCAATGCCAGCAAGAACAGCGGATCGGTTGCCCTCGGGCTGACGCTCCCAGGCAATGTTGCAGCGGGAACCTACAATCTTTCGGCTTTCGGAAGCTACAGTGCCATGTACGTTACCGGTTCCACAGGAGACGACCTGTATATGGCAGATCCGGGAACTGTTACCATCACATCGAATGACACTGAAAACGACGTGATCAAGGGAACCTTCAGCTTCACGGCCACCCCTTCCTTCGGCAGCTCCAGCACAACGACGTATGCAGTAACCGCAGGGTCTTTTACAATGAATTATTGATTACACCGGCATCCCGGTATGGAACGGAGGGCTGCGGCTCTCCGTTTTTTGTTAACTGTTATACCCTGGCTGTTTTTCCGAATAGGTGATTTCCTGTTGAACAGCACAAAGCCTCAAATTATTGAGGATTCGCCTTTTCGATGGCCTGTATGAAGGTTCGATAAAGATTAATTTCGGTTGACAATGATTAGTCTTTCTCCGTGAGTTGCAGATCGTTATTGATCCTAAGAATTGAGTTTCCGGGCTATTTCCGGCCTTTAGGACGATCTCGTAAGAAAACAAGGTGAGTGAAGCGTCGCCGAATCCCTGTCCGAGCTCAGCCATCGGATTGTTTGTAAAACAATTCGTAAATGGCGTGGCGAGTTGGGGATTAAGGCAGTGGAACGATCCGTGGTTTTCAAGAGAGCGTTCTACGGCCTCCCCGAATGCTTTCGGGGTTTTGCTTCTTTTTCGGCGATGGAAAAAGAAGAAGAAGAAAGAAAACCCTTTAAATACGGGAGGCGTGCTTTTTACCAGGCAATCCCCCCTGTGAGGTGGAGAATGAGAGGCGTGGCACCGTTACCGCGCACCCACACCCGAAGATACCCGGTAAATAATTCATGCCTTACTAATAGATAACTGGTGCGTACCGTATGGTACTCTTATGCCAGACCCGCGTATCACCCGGACATTACCCGGAGATCACCCGGGGATACTCCGGCTGAAAGCCATTCTTGGAATCCTGAATGATCGGTTTGCAACAGGCAGTTTATGCAAAGAAAGATAGTGAAAAATCGTCCTTTTTACAAAGTAAGCCACTAAAAAACCCTCCACCGAACGGGCGAAGGGTTTTTGCTATTAATCGAAAAAACAAGAGCACCCCTACTCCTGTCACTCATATGAGTCTGTTGAAATGAAAGGCGCAATCGCCTGACGAAGACAAAGATGAGCACATTAACCGTTAGGTGAAAACCAATCTTTCGTATTTTTACGACACCCAAGCATGTGTCGGACAGAGTTAATCGACTAAAATTCAATAAACTAACGTATTATTTACAAAGGTATATTACAATGTCCACTGGTACTACAGATAGCTTAGTTCGCCTCATTCATGCGTTGACAAAGGCAGAAAAACGCAGTTTTAAGCTATATGCGAACCGTAATTCGTCCTCGCCGGAAGAGCTGAAGTTTCTGAAACTGTTTGATTTTATCGACAAAACAGATGCTTATTCGGATGAGCTCGCGCTGGCAAAAGTCAACGACATCAAGAAAAGCCAGCTTTCCAATATCAAGGCGCACCTTTACAGGCAGCTGCTCACCAGCCTTCGCCTGCAGAACGCGCAGCATTTACCCAAGATCGAGATCCGCGAATCGATCGATCACGCGCTCATCCTCTACCAGAAAGGATTCTATCACCAGGCATTGAAGATCCTCGACCGGGCCAAACAGCACGCGCTGCGCATACAGGCAACGATCCTTCACCTCGAAATACTCGAATTCGAGAAGATCATCGAGTCACAGTACATTACCCGGAGCATCGGCTCGCGGGCCGAACAGCTCACCGCCGAAAGCAAGGAGCTTCAGCGCCATATTTCGGCTACGGTTGATTTTTCCAATCTTTCGCTGCAGCTCTATGCCCTGTATGTGAAAGTCGGATTTGTGCGCGATGAAAAGGATTACCGTTTTGTCAAAGAGTTCTTTTTTTCCCGCCTTCCGGAATACCGCCTGAAAGACCTGGGCTTCGAGGAAAAAATGCACCTCTACAACGCTTATGTGTGGTACAACTACATTACGCAGGAATTCCTGATGTGCTTTAAATATGCGCGGCTTTGGGTCGATCTCTTCGCGGAGTACCCGTTTGTGAAAGATCAGTACCGCGAAATGTACCTCAAGGGATTGTACAACCTGCACAACGCCCTGTTCAACCTCCGGAGCTACAAACGGCTCACCGAAACACTCTCGCTGATCGAGCATGTGGATCTTGGCGAGCGCGATAACGAAAACGTCGTGCTTTTGCAGCGCCTGTACTGGATCACCGGGAAAATCAACCGTTTTTACCTCGACGGGACATTCACCGCTGGCTTGTCGATCGTGGACGAAGTCGAAGAATTCATCGCGTCCAATGAAGAGCGCCTCGACAATCACCGGGTAATGGTGCTGTATTATAAAGTCGCTTGTTTGTATTTTGGCAGCGGCGATAACCGCTCGGCCATTAAATACCTGAACCGCGTTATCCAGATGAAGGATGTTTCCCTGCGGGAAGACATTCAGTGCTTTGCCCGGATCCTGAACCTGATCGCGCATTTTGAGCTCGGAACAGACGACCTGCTCGATTACCAGATCAAATCGGTGTACCGTTTCCTGAGCAACATGGGCGATCTGCACGGTGTGCAGAAAGAGATCCTGAATTTCCTCCGGCAGCTTCCTTTTTCCGACGAAAAATCGCTGCTGCGCGCCTTCCGCGTATTGCATGTCAAGCTCGTTAAACTGAGCCAGCTTCCGTACGAAAAGCGCCCGTTCCTGTACCTCGACATTATCTCCTGGCTCGAATGCAAGATCCAGCAGCGCTCCGTTCAATCCGTTATCCGCGATAAGTTCCTGCTCGAACAGGAGACCGGGCAGAGTGTTTATTTTCCGTGATCAGCTGATGCTTATCTAAGTTTTCCCGTCATTTCTTTCCATCCCGATTGCTGTTCCGGCTCATGCTGTTAATCGACAGGAACGACGGTCTACTCCCGAAAGCATTTTCTGCTAAATTTTAGCCCGTTTAAATACCTGCCGGAATCTGAAAACCGGGCTTAACCAATCCTGGGATTTATTTTAATTAGTAAAACTAAAATAAATTGCACTTTCGCTGTTTACGGTTTTTTGCCCCATAGGGTAAATTTGGAACATGAAGAAGAAGTTAGCAGAACGCATCCGTATTTTACGCTTATCCAGGAACCTGAGTCAGCAGAACATGGCGGATGAATTAAATCTCACGGTTGCAGCTTATTCTAATATCGAGCGTGGTGTAGCCGAAGTAAACATGACAAGGCTGTCGGATATTTCCCGTATCCTCGGAACTACACCTGTTGAGCTGCTCACCGAGCCGGTCATCGCCAATGAATCGGAGAACCTGTATCACACCACGATGAACCAGCAATTATTGCTCATGATGCAGCAATTGCAGCTTTTCCAGCAACAACTCGACGCGCTTCAGCGTGAAGTTGCCGCATTGAAGAAATAACCTCTTTCTCTTCCCGGAACTCTTTTTTAATGCCGACCGCGCAGGCGTCTTTGTGTGCATTACAGTCATGTGAAAGATGTCATTACGCCTCAGAACCTGCTCCGGGAAATATAATTTTCCCGCCATTTCTGCGTTAATGCTTCACAAACTGTAAATTCGCACTCAAAATAACAGCTACATGGAAGAGAATACTGCTTCAATGCAAGAACAGCGCATGAATCTCCTCGTTACGATCTGGAGAAAACGTAAGATTTTGATGATTGTAACCGGCGCGGCTTTCGTTGCTGCAACAATTATTGCCTTTACAATGACGCCGATCTTTCGCTCGACCGCCATCGTCTATCCGACCGCAACGAGCACCGTTTCCTTTTCCGAACAGCGAAATGCCAAGGCCTCCGCGATGGACTTCGGGGAAGAAGAACAGGCAGAACAGCTCATCCAGATCCTGCAGTCATCCAAAGTGCGCGACAAGATCGTTCAGCGGTTCGACCTCATGAACCACTACGAGATCTCCAAAGACGATCCCAACAAATACTTCAAGCTCGTTGAGCAGTACAACAATTCCATTCTTTTCGTGCGCACGCGCTACGGTTCCATACAGATCGACGTGCTCGACCGCGATCCGGTGCTCGCCCGCGATATTGCCAACAAGATCGTCGACCTGATCGATACCGTAAAGAACGAAATGGTTTCCACCCGTACCATTCCGGCTTACGAGATCAGCAAGCGTAAAAAAGAACAGCTGGAAAAAGATCACCGGGCCGTACTTGCGCAGCTGGACTCGCTCGCCAACCTCGGCGTTGTGCCGCTGGAAGGACGCGCCAACCTCTTTGCTGCCTACATCGACGCTACACGTCCTGAAGACCGCATCGCCTACAAAGCACAGATCGACACCAACCTGAAATACGGGGCCATGTTTGACGGACTCGAATACATCCGGAATGAAAAAGTCATGAAGCTCTCCGATTTCTCCGTTCCTTACGAGCAGGCGGAATCCGATGCCTTTACCAAGATCAGTCACAAATTCGTAGTCGAAGACGCCGTAGTGGCCGACAAAAAAGACCGCCCGAAACGACTGATCATCATGATCCTCGCAACCTTCGGAACATTCGTATTCATGGTGTTCGCGCTCCTCGTAGCCGACAAGCTGAAAGAACTCAGAAAGTTAACCTAAGTTGCAGTTTCTGCGGCAACATAGCTGGTTATTGCTGTTTGGTGCCTTGTTCATAGGCTTCCTCGGCTATTCCATGTGGCTCGATTCCTGGATCGGCTACCTGCTCCCTTACGGGCTGGTTGTGCTGTACGTTTCCATTTTTTACACCGAATACACCTTCTTTTTCATCATTGCCGCCACGCCGTTGTCGGTGAACATCGAAGAATACGTGGACGGCTTCGGGCTGTTTGTCCCCACCGAGCCGCTGCTGTTCGGGACCATGGTCATCCTCTTGCTGCAATCGCTGTATTCGCGCGTGTTCCCCGATTATCTCTGGAAAAGCGCCATTACCTGGGCCGTGGTGCTTTACCTTATATGGATTTTCTTCACTTCCATAACGAGCACGCATCCGGTCGCTTCCATGAAGTACCTGCTCGCCCGCCTGTGGTTCATTATTCCCGTCCTGTTCTATGGCAGCAATGTGTTTTTCGAGCCGAAGAAGATTCGCCTGTTCCTCTGGCTGTTCCTCTCGGGTATGACGATCGTGATCCTCTATACTGTAGCCACACATGCTTCCTACAGGTTCGGTGAAAAGGAATCCCACTGGGTGATGTGGCCTTTCTTCAAAGATCATACGATCTACGGCGCACTCGTCGCATTGGCTGTTCCGCTCATTTTTGCCTTTTACTTTTCGAAAAAGCATGCACCACTTATACAATTTGTGCTGCTCGGCTTTTTAGTCGTGAGCCTGCTCGGGCTTTACTTCTCCTACACCCGCGCTGCATGGCTAAGCGTTATTCTCGCAATGGGCGTCTGGGCACTCGTGCGGTTCAAAGTACGGTTCAGTATTTTTATGGCCGGCGTGCTCGTTGTGCTCGGATTTATCTGGTATTCCTGGGAGGGCATCCAGCAGGATCTTTCCCGCAATAAATTCGAGCATACCACCGAAGAATTCGGCGAACGGCTTCAAAGTGCGACCAACGTAACCACCGACGCCTCGAACCTGGAGCGGATCAATCGCTGGTCATGCGCCATTGCCATGTTCGAAGAACGTCCTTTAGTTGGTTTTGGCCCGGGAACGTATGCATTCGAATATGCGCGTTTCCAGGATCCGGAAAACCTCACCATTATTTCAACCAATTTCGGCGACGGCGGAAATGCCCACAGCGAATACCTGGGCCCGCTGGCAGAAATGGGACTTCCCGGTATGCTCCTGATCTTTGCTATCGTTATTGCCATCTTTTACCAGGGAATTACGCTTTACCACGCCTGGCCCGAATCAGACCGGGAAATGCGCACGCTCATCATGGGAATGATCGTAGCGCTTGCGACGTATTTCATCCACGGATTCCTGAACAATTACCTCGACACCGATAAAGCCGCCGTTCCCGTCTGGGGCATGAGCGCCATCTTTATTGCGCTGACCGCACGCCTGAAAGCAGGAAAAGCCTGAGGCTTCCGTTCGGCAGCTCCATCCGGCAGAGTATGATTATCTTTGTCTAAAATTCAGAGCATGTTTACAGGAATCATCGAAACGCTGGGCGAAGTCGTCGCTATCGAACAGGAACAGACCAACATTCATTTCACGATAAAATCATCCATTACCAACGAGCTGAAAATCGATCAGAGCGTGGCGCACAACGGCTGCTGCCTCACCGTCGTAGGCCTTGAAGCCGATCAGTACGTTGTGACCGCCATACAGGAAAGCCTCGATAAAACCAACCTCGGTAACTGGAAAGTCGGCTCGAAGATCAACCTCGAACGCTGCATGCAGCTCGGCGCGCGGCTCGACGGACACATCGTGCAGGGCCATGTGGACACCACAGCCGAATGCGTTTCCGTCGAAGACCTCGAGGGAAGCTGGAAATATACTTTTCGCTACACCACCGGCCAGCCAACCGTTGAAAAAGGCTCGGTAACCGTAAACGGCGTCAGCCTCACCGTCGTGGATTCCGAACAGGGATTGTTCTCCGTCTGCATCATTCCCTATACGCACGAGCACACGAACTTTCACACGTTTGAGCCCGGATCCGTTGTCAACCTCGAGTTCGATATCATCGGGAAATACGTAGCCCGCCTGATGGAAGCAAGGAATTAAGCTTTATTTATCATTGCTTATTTCAGCTTTTAAATCGATTTAGCTTTTTGTATGTAATTCAAAATCAACTGATTGATCCTTTTCTTTACTCTTGGACTTTATCCACATAATTGAAATTTAATCCGGTTGGAAGCGTTCGTTTTCATAGCTTTGCGAAAATCTTTTTTCATGAAGCATTTATTTACCTTATCATTTTTAATCCTTGCATCCCTGGCGCATGGCCAACTGCTGGATGCGTTTACCTATTCAGGATCGCTTACCGCTAACGGCTGGGCTAACCAAAGCGGTACTTCCGGTGAATTGTCAACGATTGCTACTGCATCCGATGCGGGAAACAGCTTATCTTATACAGGTCTTCTGGCATCGTCCGGCAATCGTGCAGTAATCAGCAGCTCAGGTACGGAAGACGTGAATAAAGCCGTGTCTGGAATAACCGGAACTGGTTATTACTCCATGCTGATCAAAGTTGTGAATGCAACCGGATTAAATACGGGAGCTTATTTCGCAGGTTTTGCAGCAACAACAGGTGCCGGCGCTTCAGCGTTCGCGGGCAAGCTGTACATCAAGAATGGAACTACCGGTCATTTTCAATTGGGAATACAGGCGAGTAACGGAACAGTTGTTTATTATGCTACTGAGCTCAACATAGGCACAACCTACTTCCTTGTTGTTAAGGAAACAGCTAACAACGCTGCCGACCTCTTTATCAATCCTGTGCCGGGCGCTGCAGAACCAACTGCAACGTTAACTCAAACGGGTGGAACGGGAAGCTTTCCGGCTTTTGCGTCGCTGTTCATTCGTCAGGCTTCCGGAACGGGGAATATTGAAATCGATGAGATCCGTGCAGGATCTACATGGGCTTCCGTTACACCGGGCGGCTGTGCAACGACGAATAACTTCAGCGCAACGGCCTGCGGATCTTACACGCTGAACGGAACTTCTTACACGACTTCGGGTACTTATACACAAGTGCTGGCAGGACAAAATGCAGCAGGTTGCGACAGTACGATCAACCTTACACTGACGATCAACCAGCCGACGACGAATACGATCACAGCTTCCAGCTGCGGAACTTACACGTTGAACGGAACAACTTATAACGCGACAGGTATTTACACGCAGGTTCTGTCGGGCCAGAATTCAGTGGGCTGCGACAGTACGATCACGCTTGACCTTTCAATCGTTGCAACCATTACTTACTTCGCTGACACAGATGGAGATGGTTTCGGAAATGCAGCAAGCACAACAACAGGTTGCTCACAGCCGATAAATTATGTGACAAACGATGACGATTGCGATGATAACAACAACGCCATCGGTGTAGCAACAACGACTTATTATACAGATGCCGACGGCGATGGATTTGGTAATCCCGCTACAGGTGTGGTGGCATGTACTCCGCCTGTCGGAACAGTAATAAACGATGACGACTGCGACGATAACAACAACGCTGTCGGATTAGCACAAACCTATTACACAGATGCAGACGGCGACGGATACGGAACAACTCCATCAGTTGTTGCCTGTACACAACCGGTTGGACATGTATTGCTGGACGGCGACTGCAACGATGCCAACAATGCCATTCACCCGGGAGCAACAGAAATTCCTGACAACGGTGTCGACGAAGACTGCAGCGGTGCAGACCTTTCAACGGCAATTGGTATGTATGAATTCACTGCAGCAGGAGCCTGTCCTGTAACAGCAGTTGATGTTACTGCGCAGCCTGCAAATGCAACTTTCAGCGAATTCACCGCAACAGGTGTAATCTGTGCTATGGCCAACAACGTCTTCAACAACTCAGACTGGAACATGACGGCAACCGTTGATCCGGCTGAATACAACGAATTCACGCTGACACCTGCAGATTGCCACGCGCTTTCCCTGACAACCTTATCCTTCCTGCACAGAACAAGCATGAGCGGTATGAACCCAACCGTTCACGTTCGCACAAGCCTCGACAACTTTGCTGCCGATATTTTCACAGCGACCATCGTTCTCCCGAACACCAACGAGAACGTTTCGACACCGCTTCCGGCTGCATTCAGCAACGTAACAAGCGCTGTGACCTTCCGTTTTTATGTAACGAACATTGCAACAACAGGAGCAACGTACCGCATGGATAACGTTTCCCTCAACGGATCCGTTTCTGCACTGCCGACACAAACGTACTACGCAGATACAGACAACGACGGTTTCGGTAGCGCAGCAGCTTCCGTAACCGATTGTGAAGCTCCGGCAGGATACGTATCCAACAACACGGATTGCAACGACAACAGTGCACTGGAATTCCCGGGTGCTGTCTGGTACCAGGACACAGACGGAGACACCTTCGGAAACTCAGCCATGTCTCTTACACAGTGTACACAGCCGGCCGGATACGTTTCAAACGGAACCGACTGCAACGATAACAATGCAACCATCACCGGTTCTTCTACTTATTATGCCGATGCAGACGGCGATGGTTTCGGTGACGCAGGATCTTTCGTCGTAGCTTGTTCACCGCCTGTAGGTCATGTGCTCAACAGCACAGACTGCGATGACAACAACAACGTCATCACAGAAGCCACCATTACGTTCTACCCGGATGCAGATGCAGACGGTTTCGGAGCAGCGACACTTGCAGGAGTTATCGCCTGTACGGCGCCGGCGGGCTACGTAGCCAGTAATACTGACTGTAACGACGACAACGCTGCCATTCATCCGGGTGCAACAGAGATCTGCGACAACGTGGACAACGACTGCGACGGACAAACAGACGAAGGTCTCCAGGTCACTATGTGGTATGAAGATGCAGACGGCGACACCTACGGTAACGAAGACGAAACGATCTCCGATTGTGCACAGCCGGCAGGATACGTAGCAGACCACACCGATTGCGACGATGACAACGCGGCGATCCATCCGGGAGCTGTTGAAATTACAGGAAACGGCATCGACGAAAACTGCGACGAGCTGGACGGAAACGTTGGTATCGAAGAGAATAACGCTGCATTGTTCACGCTGTTCCCGAACCCGGGATCTGAGCAGGTAACGCTTTCCTTCACGGGAACGTGGAACGCTGCGGTTGAAGTAACCGTTCTTTCAGCAGAAGGAAAACAGGTTTCGGTAACTACGCATACTGCTTCGGCAGGAAACATCGTTCTTTCCACACAGCAATTGGTTCCGGGGACTTACCTCGTGCAATTGACAGACGGCTCGAAAACAGCCATCGTTCGCTGGGTGAAGAACTAACGAAAACAGACTTATTCAAAGCCCTTTTCTGCTACCGCGGGAAAGGGCTTTTTGATGGAGACTTTATTTTCTTCATCTGATACGACAAAGTAAGTCCGGGATGCTCCCGAAAGCTTTCGGGACGGACCAACGATTTTATCTCCATCAAACACCTTATCTTTGCACCGCAATCATTCCATGGACATTTCAGGCAAAATCTTCCGGCAGTACATCGAACAATATACCTCGCAGCAAACGCGGTCGGGTATGGAAAACTATACCGTGAACGATCTCGAGGTCGAAGACGGGCTCATTACCGCCATTGTCGAAGAAGCTGCCGCAAAGTTCCAGGTCGAGGTCGAATACACGGACAAAAAAGTAGCCTACGGCTTGTGTCCCTGCGGATTCAGGCAAGGTCCCGTTTGTCCGCATGTGGTTGCAACCATCATCGCGGCGGACCAATTGCTCATGGAGCGCGAACAGATTGAAAAAGAAAACAATGCTGTCGATCCGGTCGTTTATTTCATCCCCGGGAAAACCATTGCCGAACTCACCAACGCCGATCTTTTCAAACATGCAACCGAACACGGTGTTTCCAGGATGCACCACGGCCGCCGAACCGTTTTTCCTTCGGATGTGGAGATCGACCACGGAACCTTTCTGTATGCACCGGGTGTTTACCACGAATATCCCGTAATGATCGTACAGAGCGCAGCCGGCATACAGCTCAGCTGTTCGTGCAAAGAGCCCAAGCGCAAATTGTGCGAGCACCAGACCGTCGTTCTTGCGCAGATCCTGGAAACAAATGCTTACCGCATCTTTTTCGACCGCATTCTCCGCAAGAGTTTCCTGCTCGAGAAAGCCCACGAATATGGCCTCGAAGGAGAAGCCGATCTCGACGCTTTTTTCCGGCTCGAGCTCAGCAACGGAAGCGTGAAAGTCACTCCGGCCATTACGGCTTTGCTTCCGCTCAATCAGAAAACGAAAGACAAGCTTCAAAAACATCTCGTTCCGAAACCGTTCTTTCCCGGACAGCTCGACGGGCCGGAAAATCCGGCAAAAGATTTCATCCTGCTCGGATCCTCCCTGTATTCGCGCGGCCTGTACCTCAAATTATACGAAGCGCCGCAAACAAAGGACGGAAAGGTCAAAAATCCGCTGAAAGCGAAAAATCCGTTGGAGTATATGCTCCGGACAGATGTTCCCGAAGAGCTGAAATTTTACGCGGCGCTTGCCCGTTTTCAGCAGGAATACCGCGTTTCGGCAGCTATTTCCGATCTTGACGCGGCCGAATTCACCTCGGAGATCAAAGGCATCAAAACAGTGCTTTCCAACCCCGGGAACCTGGCTGTTTACCGGCACGACGACAGTGTTTCCGACAGCATCACCGCAGCCTCTGTTGTTCCTGTAACCTTCGACACAACGGGTGTGAGCCTGTCGCTGGAAGTAAAGCAAAACGGTGTTTTTTACGAGATAACCGGGATCGTCGAAGCCCTCGGCAAATCCATTCCTTTCGACCGGATCAAATGGGTTTACCGGTATTTCGTGCAGTACGGCTCCGTGCTTGTGCTCATCGACAACCTCGATTTCCTGCGAACGATCGATTTTCTAAAACTCCACAACAACAAGCTCATCATCCACGAATCCAAGTTCGAGGAATTCCGCGCCGATTTCCTGGTGAAGCTCGAATCGAAAGTCCGCGTCAGCTATAGCTTTATCAAGCCCGCTTCGCTGAAAGTCATCGAGCAGACAGGATTGAACACCATTAACGAGCGCATCATCTATTTATCCGATTCCGGCGATTACGTGCTCATTACGCCCGTTATCCGCTACGGCGATGTGGAAATTCCCCTGCTTTCGCAGCGTCAGCTGTATACGCTCGACCAGGGCGGCACCGCTTATGCGATCGAGCGCAACACGCGCGAAGAGCTGAATATGCTCATCAACGTCACACGCCTGAGCGATCTGTTCGAAGACCAGGCCGGCAACGATTTTTTCTACCTGCACAAAGGGCGGTTCCTCGACGATGCCTGGTTCCTCGATGCATTCGAGCTGTGGAACAGTTTGGGTTACGTTATCCTCGGGTTCAGCGATTTGAAAAACAACAACCTGAACGCGAACAAGATGAAAGTCGCCATGCAGGTTAAAAGCGAGATCGACTGGTTCGACACCACGGCAAAAGTCACGTTTGGCGATCAGCAGGTGCGTTTGCGGGATATCCGGAAATCCATCACGAATAAAAGCCGTTATGTGAAGCTCGGTGACGGAACGATGGGATTGCTGCCCGACGATTGGCTGCAGCGGTTTGCGCATTACTTCCGCACCGGCGAGATCGTGGAAGACAGCATCCGAACCCCGAAAAGCAATTACGCGCTGATCGACGAGCTGTACGAAGACGAAGTACTCACCAGCGAAGTACGGCAGGAGATCAGCTTCTACAAGGAAAAAGTGCGCGAATTCGAACGCATCCGTTCCGTTGAGCCGCCTGCCGCTCTGAACGCAACACTCAGGGATTACCAGAAAGAAGGCCTGAACTGGCTGTGCTTTCTCGACGAATTCGGTTTCGGCGGTTGCCTGGCCGATGATATGGGACTCGGGAAAACCATTCAGATCATTGCTTTTATCCTCAAACAGCGCGAGAAGCACACCTTCAACACCAACCTGGTTGTTGTGCCGACGTCGCTCATTTTTAACTGGCAGCAGGAAGTGGCAAAGTTTGCCCCTTCCATTAAACTGCTCGTTATTCACGGAAATTCGCGGGTGAAGAATACCGTTGGCTTCGAGGAGTACGAAATCATTCTGACCAGCTACGGCACCTTGCTTTCCGATACGTCATTTATCCGGAAATTCCGGTTCAATTACATTTTCCTCGATGAATCGCAGGCGATCAAGAACCCCGAATCGAAGCGTTACAAAGCTGTCAGGCTGCTGCAATCGCGCAACAAGATCGTGCTCACGGGAACGCCGGTCGAGAACAATACGTTCGACCTCTATGCCCAATTGTCGTTTGCCGTTCCGGGACTTCTGGGCAGTGTAAAACGTTTCCGCGACGATTACGCGATGCCGATCGACAAGTTCAAAGATTCCCGCCGGGCGAAGGAATTGCAGCGCAAGATCAATCCGTTCCTCTTGCGCAGGACCAAAAAACAAGTGGCCCGCGAGCTGCCGGAAAAAACCGAAATGGTCGTTTACTGCGAAATGGGAGCCGAGCAGCGCCAGGTTTACGACACGTACAAAAAGGAATTCCAGCTGTTCCTGAAAGACAGCAAGCACGATGACCTGAAAGACGGCACGATGCACATCCTGCAGGGATTGACCAAGCTTCGGCAGATCTGCAATTCACCGGCCTTGCTGAGCGATGAGGAATTCTACGGCGATGCTTCCGCCAAGATCGACGAGCTGGTGGCGCAGATCGAATCCAAGTCGGCGCACCACAAGATCCTCGTCTTTTCCCAGTTTGTCGGAATGCTCGACCTGATCGGGAAAGAGCTCGACGACCGCGCCATTACGTATGCCCGGCTCACAGGGAAAACGAAAAACCGCCAGGAGCAGGTCGAAAAATTCCAGTCGCGGGAAGACGTGCGCGTATTTCTCATCAGTTTAAAAGCCGGTGGAACAGGACTGAACCTTACCGAAGCCGATTATGTCTACATCGTCGATCCGTGGTGGAATCCTGCGGTGGAGAACCAGGCCATCGACCGTTGTTACCGCATCGGGCAGCAGAAAAAAGTCATGGCCGTGCGGCTGATCTGTCCCGATACCATCGAAGAAAAGATCCTGCGCTTACAGGAAACGAAAAAAGAGCTCGTAAGCGATCTGATCCACACAGACGCGAGCGTGCTGAAATCGCTTTCGCGAACGGAATTGCTCGGATTGTTTGACTGATTTCAGATGCTTGATGTTGGATTCGCGACGTAAATTCCGATTCACCGGATCACGTGCAGGAACTGCTGCTGAACGATCGCTTCCCCGGAATCCGTTTCCGCAACGACCGTCACAAAATACACGCCTTCGGCTACTTCATTGCCATTTGGGTCCTTCCCGTTCCAGTGTTCCGACAATCCGTCGTAGCCGGCAACAGCGTTCCCCCAGCGATTCAGAATGCGAACGTCCAGTTTCTTAATGCGATGGTGATGGATGATATACTCGTTGTTCGCACCATCGTTATTAGGCGTGAACACATTGGGAAGGCCGATCGTCGCCGGATCGGGCTTTGGATAGACGGGCTGCGCTTCGTAGCACTGGGTAAGCGAAACGTCGTCAATGAAAAAATAGCCTGTTCTATCCGGGTGACCTTGATTCAGAACCGTTTTCGGCGTATTCAGATCGTCTTTGAAGTTTCCGAGAATGAGGTAATTCTCCGTTCCGGTAGCCGTATAGTAGGCAGAAAGCCTGACCCATTCAACCGTGTCCACCGTAAATCCGGAAAATGAGAGCTGCGGAGTAAACGGCGGAATCCAGGGATCGACATTGTTTTCGACCAGCGTGTCCGAAAAATAGACCTGTATGTCGGAGACCGCATAACGACTGTCTCCGAGGCAAACATACATCTCGAACAGGTAGCAGCTGTCTTTGATCAGCGTCGACTTAAGCTCATTTTCGATGTATTCCCTGTAATCTTTGAAAGGTACAGAATAGTTGCTGTAGGTAACGATCCCGGCGTAAGCGTTGCCGGCATGCGGATATTGAAAGCCGACAAAATTACTCGGCACACGAAGATAAAGCGTGGCGCATACGTTGAAGTAATCCGGTGAAGCGTACGGCGGCCACTGGGTCGAAACATAGGCCGGTGAGAGGTTCGTCCAGTAGGTGACAGAGTCGAACTGTCCGGGAATATAATCGCTGGGGCACATGGCGTGCTCGAAACCGCCGTTCTGCACCATCTGCTGACTCATGCAGCAGGAAGAGATCGAAATGAACAGGTAAAGGAGTCGTTTGGACAATGTGGTAGTTTTTGTTAATCACTACCAAAGTAACTGAATTATTTCAAATCCGCATGTGAATGGTAAGGGTGCATTCTGAGAAATCAAGCCGCGCAGTCGGCCATTTTATTTTTTCGTGTACTCCTTCACCGAAACTTTTCGCTGTTCACCCTTCTTATTCGTAAGCTTCATCGTAGACGTATTCACGACTTTCGTCATCCAGCCGGTGGAAAGCTCCATTTTCAGCTTTTTCTTCGTGCTCAGCGTAATGTTCAGCTCTTCCATGTTCATTTTCTTCTTATTGTCGAGCATGAACAGCAGCGCAAGGGAATACATATACTCCTTCAGCTCTTCTTTGTCGGGCCGTTCGTTCGTGGAAAAACTACATTCGTCGCCCGCTTTGTTAATCGCGTTCAGGGTAATATTGCCCTTTCCTGAAAGGACGATGTCTCCGATTGTCGGGTATTCCATTTCCACTTCTACCGGTTTTCCAACCGAGAGCTCGAACCCGTAAAATCCGTGAAGCATGAGGATATCCGTCAGAAAAAGAGCTTCAACCGAATGCAGCTCTTCAAAGCCTTTGATCATATTATCGATCACCATGTCAAAGAGGACTTTCACCTCTTCCTCCTCCGTGTTTTTCTGCACAATGCCTTTGGCAAGCTCCAGTTTGGCAAGCAGGTCTGTTTTAAGCTCCGGAAGATTCAGGATCGTATCGAACTGCCCGTATTCATTCGTCTGGTAAACGATCACAAGGTTTTCTTCGAGCTTCGCCAGCTCTTTCATCATTGCAAGCGCCTTTGGATCCGTGGTAAAGTTGGAATACGTCAGTTCGAACGTGTAGGTATGTTCCGTACTGTCCGTTACTTTGAGCTTAAGATCGTATTCATCGGTGCTTTCGTTGTGCGGCTTATCCGATTTTCCTTTGTAAGAAGCACTTGATTCCTTCACGTGGTAGTTCGCCGCCTGTCCGTTGTTCCAGTAACCGATCGTTGTGATTTTGGAGGAAGACAGCAAATTAGGATACTCCTGTGAAAACGAAAAAGGTGCGGAGAAGAAGAAAAACAGGCAGCTGATTGCCGAAGCGAAACGTAACATGTGTTCGGATTGAGGCACAAAAGTAATGCTTTCAGAGGAATGCTCCGAACAGATCAGTAAGAGACGTTGAATTGTCCGTTCGTAACGGTTTTAACCGGCGAGCCTGCGTCTTTGAAAAGAATACAGCTGTAGCTTCCAGACAGTTTCCGCGCAACGGTGTCGTATACGGCAATGGTCATCGTTCCCGATTGCGTCGAATAAGAGGTCGCGTAGTTGTCGTTGGAATAGCTCAGATTTGCAGCCATTGCAGGGCCCATATCGAATGTTTGCCCGGCAGCAACCGTGTCGGCGATCCTCAATGAAATAAGATGCGGCTCGGGCCACGATTGTACAATGATGAGGCCGCTTGTCGCCTGCGAAGAGTAATAATTCGTCTCGATGGCGGTCCCGTCGATGGAAAGCGCCATTGTTTTCATTGTTGGAGTTCCGGGAACGGTCGGTTCGGTCTCGTTTCTATCTTTTTTGCAGGAAGTCGCCAGGGAAAGTCCTGCGAACACTAAGATGGAAGAGAGGAATATGTTTTTCATAAGGTGACTGTGTGAACGTAAAAGTAGCACTATTCTGAGATATGAAACCGATTTTGGCGATGTTGGAGGAAGACAGATTAATTTCCTTCAAAACAATCAATCTTTTTTAGAACAAAACCTTGTTAAACTGTCGCATTCGGACTTTTAGAGCCGATTTTCTGGTTATTTTTGTCACATGAAAAGAAAGCTGCTTCTTTTGGCTGTTGTACTTCTCGCCGTAGACCTGGCGTGGGGACAAGGCTGTTCCCAGTGTCGCATGCTGGCCGCGCAAGGCAGCGAGCTCGATGAAAATTCATTCGGAAGCAATATCAACCTCGGGATTCTTTACCTGATGGCTGTTCCTTATTTATTGCTGATGTTCCTGTTCCGCAAACGGATCATTCGCTTTTTCAAAGGAACGAAACGCAGCCAGAAGCTGTCGTAGAAACAACAACCTTCACCGTTCTCTGCGGTAAGATTTTACTTATAGAAATTCATTTCATCGATGTACCTGTGAACGGGCTCCGTCAGCAGGTAGCGCACGTCTTTGCCATCTTTGATCGATTGCCGCACAAAGCTCGACGACACTTTCATGACGGGCGCATCTTCGCACATAATGATCGATGAATGTCCGCTGAAACCGTTTTCCGGGCGAACGCCGATCTCCACCACTTCTTCCTCTTCCTGCGTGGTCAGCACGCGCGGATAAACGTAGAAACGGTAATTGGTCATCAGGTGCTCGTGGTTGTACCACTTGTGCAGCGTGCGCAGGTTGTCTTCCCCCATGATCATGCAGAATTCATGCTCCGGATGCTTTTCTTTCAAATGCGCAAGCGTCGTTGAGGTATAATTGGGCTGCGGCAAGCCGAATTCAACATCGGAAGCACGCAGCTTGTAATTGTCGTGAATGGCAACGCGGACCAGCGCGAGGCGGTGATAATCCGGCAGCAGGGACGATTTTTTCTTCAGCGGATTCTGTGGCGTAACGACCATCCAGACCTGGTCGAGATCGGTGTACTCGGCCATGTAATTCGCGATCACGAGGTGGCCCACATGAATGGGATTAAAGGTCCCGAAGTAAAGGCCTACGCGCATGACAGGGCTAAAAAGCGTTCCACAACCGTTTTTGCTTCTTTGCAGGCGTTGTCGAGATCGTCGTTCAGGAGAATGTAATCGAAGCGGTCTGCGTGGGCAAGCTCATGCTTTGCTTTTGAAAGCCGCATAGCTATCTTTTCTTCCGTCTCGGTGCTGCGGTCGGTCAGTCGTTGGACGAGTGTTTCATACGACGGCGGCTGCACGAAAATAGCCAGCGCGTTTTCGCCGATGATCTTTTTCAGGTTCAGTCCGCCAACGACGTCCACGTCGAAAATGACCGTTTTGCCATGGCTCCAGATGCGTTCCAGCTCGGATCGCAGGGTGCCGTAAAAATTGTTCGTGTACACTTCTTCCCATTCGAGGAACTCACCGGCAGCGATTTTTTCCCTGAAACCTTCGACGCCGAGAAAATAATAGTCTTTTCCGTCAGTTTCTTCTCCGCGGGGATCGCGGCTGCAGGCAGAGACAGAAAATTCCAGTCCCATATCTTCTGCGAGCAAATGCCGCACGATGGTTGTCTTTCCGGCTCCCGACGGGGCAGAAAAGATGATGCATTTTCCTGTTCGTGTATTCGTCTGCATGCAATTCTAGAGTGTGTTCAACACTTGTTCCTTGATCTTTTCCAGATGATCTTTCATTTCCACCACGATCTTTTGCAATTCGACGTGGTAGCTTTTGCTCCCTAAGGTATTGATTTCTCGTCCTATTTCCTGCGAAATGAACCCTAATTTTTTACCACAAAGCGGAATTTCCATCGTATCCGTGAAGTAATTCAGGTGATTGGACAGGCGCATTTTTTCTTCGGAAATGTCCATTTTCTCAATGTAAAAAATGAGCTCCTGCTCGAAACGATTGTCATCGATGGACATGGAAGAGATCTTCTCCAGGCCGGCACGCATACGCTCGCGTACAATGCCGATACGCTCTTTTTCATACGGCGGAACTTCTTCGAGCAATTCGGCAATCCGTGAAATATTCTGATTGAAATCTGCTTTGAGCTGATCGCCTTCCTGTTTTCTGAAGGTGTTCAGGTGAATACAGGCGTCTTTAACGAGGTTGAGAACGAATTCACTTTCTTCGGGCGAAAGCTGTTCTTTTTCGTTGGTAAAGATCTCCGGCATCCGCATCACCATCGAAAGAATGTCGTTCGACTGCTCGCCCACCATGTCCGCAACGGCTTTGATGTCGTTGTAATACGCCTGTGCGAGTTCTTTGTTAACAGTAAAGTTCTTGGAATCGCCGGAATTTTCGAGTGAAATGCTCACTTCTACTTTCCCGCGGTCGAGGTGTTCTGCGATGATGGCGCGCATTTCCAGTTCTTTCTCCCGATAAAGTGGCATCATGCGCACGTTAAGGTCCAAACTTTTACTGTTGAGCGACCGGATCTCCACAACGATCTTTTTTCCTTCGAAAGTTCCCGCTGCTTTGCCGTAACCTGTCATCGATAATACCATATCCACTAATTTGGGCAAAAATACGTAAAACTTGGGTTGGTGAGGTATGCAGATGCTTTATCGGAAATTTCTTACTTTACACATGCTAACACCGTAGGATGAAATTGTTTCCAACCCTGATCGTTTTCCTGTTGCCTGGCTTGTTTGTCTGCGCACAGACGAAACCGTCCGTTAAAGCGCTGGAGGTCATTATCGGCGATGGTTTTCTGCGGGACAGCCTGGATTCATGGGACGATTATGAGATGGTGGCGCGTTGGGAGATTGACGGCGTGACGATTATCATTTCCGACACGGAACGCTACTCCCTGAATTATTTCAGTGAACGGATCTGGAATCTTACGGATCAGGTGATTTTGGCGAAGCTGCATCCCGGTCAGTCGTACCGCATCGAAGTGGTTGCCGATGCAGCTGAATTGGTGGGTTGGGATTACGTCGATCCGGCAGACATCGATGACTACCGGCGGCTTACTGCTGTTATCGCAGTTGCGCGGAAGAAAAAGCGGGAGTAACCGTTCAAAACACTCCGCCCGCCAACTGACGGGCGAAGTGCCTTCGAAACGATATGCAGTTAGTCCTGGCCGTCAGCAAAAACAGCTGCAGCTGCTGCGGGCGAGCCAAGAGCTTCTTTAATTTTAATTTCCAATTCTTCCATCAGCTCCGGATTGTCGGCGATCATTGCTTTCACCGCATCACGACCCTGTCCGAGACGCGTTTCTCCGTAAGAGAACCAGGAACCGCTTTTCTTCACGATGTTCAACTCTACGCCAAGGTCGATGATCTCTCCGACTTTGGAAATTCCTTCACCGTACATGATGTCGAATTCCGCTTTACGGAACGGCGGCGCTACTTTGTTTTTCACGACTTTCACTTTCACGCGGTTCCCGATCACATCCTCGCCGTCTTTGATCTGGCTGGATTTGCGGATATCGATACGCATGGAAGCGTAGAATTTCAGGGCGTTACCACCTGTTGTGGTTTCCGGGTTACCGAACATCACACCGATCTTGTCGCGCAGCTGGTTGATGAAAATACAGCAGCATTTCGCTTTGTTGATGGATCCTGTGAGCTTACGCAATGCTTTGGACATCAGACGTGCCTGTAATCCCATCTGGGAATCGCCCATTTCGCCTTCGATCTCTGCTTTTGGCGTCAAGGCCGCAACAGAGTCGATCACCAGCAGGTCGACTGCTCCCGAACGGATCAGGTTATCGGCGATCTCCAGTGCCTGCTCACCGTTGTCCGGCTGCGAGATCAGGAGGTTCTTGATGTCGACGCCCAGTTTCTGTGCGTAGAACTGGTCAAAAGCGTGCTCCGCATCGATAAAAGCGGCAATTCCGCCGGCTTTCTGACATTCGGCGATTGCATGAATGGCCAGTGTGGTCTTACCGGACGATTCCGGCCCGTATATTTCAATAATCCTTCCCTTCGGGAAGCCGTTTACTCCTACTGCGATGTCGAGCGTTAAGGAACCTGTGGAAATAACATCCACCTGTTCTACCGGCGCATCGCCTAATTTCATAACTGCACCTTTACCAAAGGTCTTATCCAGTTTTTCCATTGTTAACTGAAGAGCTTTCAGTTTGTCTGCGTTGACTTCTTTAACTGCCATATCGTTTTGTATTTATCGTTTGTTGTATCGTTTGTTGTATCGTTTCGTATTGCAAAGGTAGGACAGGAAGATCGTAAACTATTTACGTCCTTCTCGCTCCGGGTCATTTTTATGCAAGAATTTCTTCCGCATGCTGTTTCGTCTTCGGTTTTTCTATGATCTTTTCAATGATTCCCTGCTCATCGATGATGAAAGTCGTACGGTGAATCCCATCGTAGATCTTGCCCATGAACTTTTTTTCGCCCCAGACACCATAAGCATCGATGAGCTTTCTGTCCGTGTCTGCGATCAGCGGGAACGGCAGCTCAAACTTATCGATGAACTTCCTGTGCGCTTTCTCATCGTCCATGCTCACGCCAAGAACTGCATATCCTTTTGCGAGCAAGTGCTGATAATTATCGCGCAGGTTACACGCCTGGTTCGTACACGAAGGAGTATTGTCTTTCGGGTAAACATACAGCACCAGCTTTTTTCCTTTGTAGCTTTCCAGCGAATGAAGCTTTCCATCCTGGTCTGTTCCCTGGAATGCGGGCGCCTGGTCTCCTTCTTTTAAATGTGTCATCTGATGAATAATTAAACAATGTGTTGACGAATTATTAATCAAATATAACCGTTGTTTTTTAATTTGCAAGTCGTTAGTGCCTTTTTTAATGCAATTTCTTTTGCGTATCTTCTAAACACTGACGAAAATTTAATCGAAACCATTCTGGGCGCTTCTTGTTATCTTCGGAGCTTAAAAACTCGTGTCATGATCCCGTTCACTGATCGCATCGCAACATATATTCTGGAGGAAAAGCTGGCTTTGCAGCACCTCACGGTTATTGTGCCGTCCGAGAGGATGATCGGCTACCTGCAGCGCGCGCTGTTCAATGCGGACGGGCAGCCCAAGCTTTCGCCGAAGATCATTACGATCGACCGCTGGATGCAGGGCATGGTCGATGAGCCGGTCGTGGATAAAACGCGCCTGCTGTTCCGGCTCTACGAGATCTATCGGAAGAATCCGGTGGAACACGAGACCGGCGGCTTCGATACGTTCCTGAGCTGGGGACAATTGCTGCTGAGCGATTTCGATGAAATTGACCGCTACCTCGTCAATCCGCAGCAGCTTTTTAAGAACCTGCGCGATGTGCGCGAGCTCGAGAACTGGTCGTTTAATCGCGAAGAGCTCACTTCCGGCCAGCAGAAATTCATGGAGTTCTGGGACAAGCTCGGGCCTTATTACGAAGAGCTGACGAAGGAACTGCTCCAAACGAAACAAACGACCAAGGGAAAAGTCTACCGGAAAGTAGCCGAAAACATCGGTCTCGCTTTTAAGAAAGACGCAAAATCGCAGTTTGTATTCGCTGGCTTCAATGCCTTGTCCGTTGCCGAGCTGAGCATCATGAAACAATTGTTCGTGATGGGCCGTGCGCATATTTTCATGGACAGCGATTCGTTTTACCTCAACGATCCTTTTCACGAAGCGGGAACGTTTCAGCGCGTGCTGCTGGAGCATTTACAGGTGAAAAAACTGCCGTTCGTGGAGGACACGCTGCGCTCGAAATCCTGTACCGTCGAAGTGATCGAATGCGCGCAATCGACCGGGCAGGCAAAAGTGGTGGGAACGCTGCTCGCCAACCTTTCGCAGAAAGAGCTGAACGAAACGCTGGTACTGCTGGCAGACGAACAGCTGATCGTTTCCATGATCCAGCAGCTTCCGAAATCCATTGGGAAAGCCAATATTACACTCGGGCTTCCTTTGCGGGCAACGGCTTTGCGCCTGTGGGTCGACCTGCTGTTCCGCATACAGGAATCGATGAGCCGCCGAAAACGCTCGGCCGTTTATCATAAAGACGTCAATCAGTACCTTCACCATCCTTTTATACAGGGAATCCTGAATTACGACGAGCTGAAAAACGTTCGCGGGATCGAAAGCGATATTGTCAATAAGAACCGGCTGTTCGTCTCCATCGACAGGCTGAACCTCAGTCCGCGCTTCGCAGAGCTGAACAAGCGGATATTCACGCCCTGGGAAAACGACTGGAACGATGCCGTAAAAGCGATCCGGGAGCTGAACACCTTGCTCGACGAACAGCTGACGGAAAAAAACATGCTTGAAAAAGCCGTGATCCGAAGCTTCAACGCTTCGCTTTCCGGCTTGCAGAACGTATTGTCGGAAACCATCCCGGACATGCACCTGGGCACCTTTAAAAACCTGTTCAACCAGCATTGGAGCACCGAAAGCATGGCCTATTTCGGAAATCCGGCGGAAGGACTACAGATCATGGGACTGCTCGAAACCCGCGGGCTGGATTTCAAGCGCCTCATCGTGCTCGGGCTGAACGAAGGAACGATGCCGCCTACGAATCCGATTCAAACGCTGATCCCGATGGACCTTCGCCGCTTTTTCCACCTGCCCACACCGCGTGAAAAACAGGGACTGTTCGCTCATCACTTTTACCGCCTCCTGCATCATGCAGAAGAAGTCATGATCACGTATGCGACGGCGCAGGACGGGATCGGATCGCACGAGCCCAGCCGTTTTATTCAACAACTGGAGCTGGAGCTTGCGGTACAGAATCCGGCATTCGTGATGGAAAAGCGCTTTTACACACTCGGCAACAACGAGCTGATCGCCGAGCACGAAGTCGAAAAGACCGATGCCCTGTTCAAACGGCTGGACGAAATGCTGCTCGAAGGTATCAGCTATTCGAAGCTGAAAGCATTCATCGACTGCCCGCTGAATTTCTATTACCGCTACATTCTGCGGATCGGCGAAGAGACCAAGGTTGAGGAAGAGCTCGAAAGCAATACGCTCGGGACCATTCTGCACCAGGTGTTGGAAAACCTCTTCCTGCCGTATGCCGCTTTGAATCCGTTGTATGCCGACCGGAACGTGCTCCCACCGGCGGTTTCCATCGATGACCTGAAAAAAATGAAAGCCGCGGCCCCGCTGGAAGTCGACAAGGCTTTTCAGCAATATTTCAGCGACGATCCCAGCGTTTACGCTTCCGGCATCAACCACATCAGCTACGTGGTGGCCAACGAGATCATTCAGAAAGTGCTGTCGAAAGAACTATCTGAGCTTTCCAAAGATCCCGAAGCGACGCTTTTCATCGAATCGCTGGAAAAAGACATTACCGTGCTCACGACGTTCCAGCTGAACGGCGAAGAAAAACCTGCAAAGCTTCACGGTGTGCTCGACCGCATCGACAGAAAAAACGGCCGCTCGCGCGTAGTTGATTACAAATCCGGCGAAGTGAAACAGGAAAACGTGCAAGTGAACCTCGACAAGTCGGAAGACCACGTGGCGACCATTCTGAAACGCGTTTATTCCGGCGCCAAGACGCATGCGCTCCAGCTGATGTTCTATTGTTACCTGTATAAGGAAGCGTATGGAAAGCCGCTCGACGAAGTCGGGATTTTCTCCTTCATCAATACATCCGAAAGCCCGTTCTACCTGGATTTCAAATCGGCGGTTACGCTCACCGAGATCACGGAATACGTTCATCCGACCATCGAAGCGGTGCTGACAGAGCTCTACGATAAAGAAATTCCGTTCAAACACAATCCGAAAGCGAAGTTCTGCTCCTATTGTGCCGGCATGTAATTGCCCGGGACTCAGAACTGTTCTTCGATCAGCTCTTTGTTAAGAACAGCTCCGGCCATAGAACCATTGCCGATCGCAGCTGCGAGGGAACGCATCATCGTCGAATTGTCGCCGGCTGCATACACGCCGGGAACCGTCGTTCTGCTGAATGCGTCTACGGAGATCAATCCGTGTTCCGTCAGCTCACAGCCCAGCTCCCCGGCAATAGCTGATTGTTGTTTGAACGCCGGACGTGCATAAATGGCGTCCACCAGGTGCTTGTTTCCGTCTTTCAAAACAATCTTGTTTACATATCCGGAAGCGTGTTCCAGCGAAGTAAGCTCACCTTCAACGATTTGTACGTCGTGCTGTTTCAGCCTGGCAAGCTGTTCTGTTGTAAACGTCGCGGGGCCGTTCGTGAACACAACGAGGCTTTTCGTCCAGTTGGTGATCATTTTCGCATACTCGTAGCCTGCGTCGCCGTTGCCGATAACGCCCGTTTTCTTCCCGCGGACTTCATATCCGTGACAGTACGGACAGTGGAGAATGGAAATCCCCCAGCACTCGGAAAAGCCGTTTATTTCCGGCATGAGGTCTGTGAGTCCGGTAGCGATGACGATCTTTGCAGCACTGAACAATTCCCCTGCAGCCGTTTCGACCTGGAATCCGTTTTCCGTTTTACTGCCTGAAACGGCTGTGCCTTCCACGAAGGAAACGGTATCGTATTTTAAAACCTGCTCTTTCGCTTTGGCGGCAATGTCAGCCGGCGTGTCGCCATCGTGCGTGATAAGATTGTGCGCATGCGGCGTTTGGCTGTTGCAGCGCTTTCCGCTGTCGATGATCAGCACGTTTCTCAGCGCCCTTCCGAGGCTCATCGCCGCAGACAACCCTGCATAGCTTCCACCGATAATAATGACGTCGTACGTTTGTTTGTTTTCCATTCTGCTCGTGTTTGTACCTGTTTTTCTTCGTTTATGTCTTCTTGTATATTGCTTCCGGGTTTGCAGGTTCGTGCTGAAAACCGTATTATTGCAACTGAGTTGCAAATATAGCATTCTTCAACAATTGCAACAATGTTGCATTATAAAAATGTACACCCAATGAAAACATCCAGGAATACGGCGGCAAAATCGGAGATCTCTCAACTGATACTGGATTCGGAGGCTGCGCTTTCCCACACCGAGATCCAAGAACGGCTAAATGGCTTGTGTGACCGCGTAACGATCTACCGCGTGCTCGACAGGCTCGTGCAGGAAGGTGTGGTGCATAAGATCGTGAATGTGGATGGAACGCTGAAATTTGCTTCCTGCCATGCATGTACGGCCGGGCATCGCCATGATCACCTGCATTTCAGCTGCGAATCGTGCAAAACGGTTACGTGCCTGGAACAGATCGAGCCTTCTTACCAGCTCCCGCAGACCTATACTGTGAAGGAAGCCAACTTTACGCTTCTGGGGATTTGTCCGCAGTGTGCGTGAAAGCAGTAAATGGAAAATTCTAAAATAGAAAAGGGGACAAAACACAAAGAGAATTATGCTTTGTTACGTGATAGATCCTGTCTTCTTATTGAATTGAAATGCTAACCTATAAAATTGAAAAGGGCAATCATTGTCTTTTCAATTTTACATTCTCCATTTATAATTTATCAGTATTATCCTTCCAACGCTTTCTCCAGCGTCTGCGTAAATACCTCTACCGGCTGCGCGCCTGAAACGGCATATTTGCGGTCGAACACGAAAAACGGCACTCCGCGAACACCGAGCTGCTGTGCTTCTTCGATATCGGCGTGCACTTCGGATGCGAAGCTTCCGTCGGAGAGCGCCTTGCGGGATTCTTCTGCCGGGATCCCGATCTCTTCGCCGAGCTTTATTAGCGTTTCGTGGTTTCCGGCATCTTCTCCTTCCGTGAAATACGCCCGGAAAATGCGTTCTTCTGCCGCGTCACCGAGTCCTTTTGTTTTGGCAAGCTGAACGAGCCTGTGCGCATCGAAAGAATTCGCGATAACGGCTTTTTCGAAATGGTAATCCAATCCTGCTTCTTTCGCCGAAGCAATAACCTGCGCGTGCATCTGTTTCGACTGCTCGACAGTCATTCCTTTGCGCTCCGCGAGGTAGCTGTAGACATCCTTCCCGGGCTGGGCCGTGATCGACGGATCGAGCTGAAAGCTTTTCCATTCGATTTCCACTTCATCGCGCTGCGGAAAGGCCGCGAGCGCTGCTTCGAGCTTACGCTTCCCGATGTAGCAAAACGGGCACATGATGTCTGACCAGATCTCTATTTTCATACTACAAAGTAACTAAAAAATCATGCGCTGCCCGCTGTTTTGTTATGGTTAATTCTCCACGAAGGCACGATGAGCAAGGAGGTGCTCACGAAGTTAATGCAAGTTCTACAAAACAGATTCCTCATGGACTTTTGTGTCTTTTGTGGTTAACTCCACTGCAAAGCACCATTTAACGCATTTTATCCAAACAAAAACTAAATAAACCAAACGCTTTTCAATTATCGGTAACTTACTTCCGAAGAAATGATTTCTAACTTAAAACAAGCGATATGAAACGTTTAGTGAATGGATTTCCTGCAGCTGTTTTTTTCAGTGGGGCACTTCTCCTGGGAAGCTGCAGCGAAGCCGATAAAGACGCCGCCGGAAAGCGAATCGATAACATGGAGAACCGTGTAGACGAATCCGTAGACAATACAGCAGAATGGATCGAGTTCCGCAAAGAAGCAAAAGCAGAGATCGCTGCCAACAGGGCAAAGATCAGCGAGCTTCGTGCAGAACAGGAAACAGCAGGCAAGCTGGGCGACAAAGTACGCCAGGAGCGCATTGAGCAGCTTCAGAACCAGAACGACCGTTTACAGGAAGATATCGACCAGTATCAGCCGCGTAAGGGTGATGGCAACAATGAAAACTGGCAGGAATTCAAACGCGAGTTCAGACACGATATGGATGAGCTCGGAGAATCCATCCGGGACATTGGTAAAAACAATAAGAATTAAAAAAAGCCCGCTTTCACAAGCGGGCTTTTTTTGGACAAAAGACTGAAAGACCGGAGACAAAAGACCCGCTCCGGCTGATTCTGATTCGTTTTACCCCGCAAACTTCCGGATCTGCTCAACTATTAGCTCAGGGTCCGTTCGTTCGAGCTGATGCTGCGCTCCTGCTATAACAATTGTTTCAGCCCGCGGCAATATCTGTGCAACTGCATCCGTTTCTGCCTGCGAAACCATTTTATCTTCCGAGCCGAGACACAGCAAAACCGGTACGCCGATCTTCTTTAGTTCCTCTTCCGACAAACCTTTCCCATTGCCCAGGTCCGTGAGCAGACTAGCCGTGTTCCGCACCACGGTTTTCCAGTCGAGCGGAGCGTGCAGCGCTTCGAGCATAGCGGCAAATTTCGGTACTTTTTCAGCTATGGCTTCCGGATCGAGCAGGGCCGTTTCTTTGGCGGCAATGGCCGGTGACCATTCGAACTTCGTTGCAAGCGTTACGATCGCCGTTGCCTTTCCGGGATACAGCGCAGCAAATTTCAGCGCTGCATAACCGCCCATGCTGTAGCCGAACAGCACGCATTCCGCTATCCCGTTCGCATCCAGGTATTCCAGGATGTTCTCCGCAAAGCTTTCGAATGAAAAAGCGTCGGGTCCGGGTCTTCCCCCGTGGCCTTCAAAATTCAGTGTGTGAACGTGATACGTGCCTCCGGACAGCTCGGAAAGCGCTACCAGCTGTTTTTCAGAGCCTGTTGCTCCGTGCAGTAAAACCAGGTGTTGCATCGTGGCGTGTTTATTTTCGTTCAAATTTAAACGTAAAAATGAGCTTAAAACGTGCATGCTACAATCCGACTCACTATCTTCGCAATAATTTAGCTTTAAAAATAACCGGCCGGACAACCTTTTCAGGAATAAGAGGTCTCTAAACCAAACATACAAATATGAAACATCTAACTTTCATTGCAGCCGTTTCTTGCCTGGCGCTCGCTTTTACATCGTGTAAAAAAGAACCGGGAACAGGCGACAACAGCTATTCTATTCCGAACGGCGTTCTGCTGTCCTCTTTCTATGCCAATCAGCTGACTGCTAACACGCAGAATTTCACGGTGAATGCAACGCTCGGTGACACCATTACCGGTGCTAACGGAATCAAAGTGGTCATTGCAGCGAATTCCCTTTACAAAAACCCGACGGTCCTGATCACAGGAAACGTGAACGTTGAGCTGATCGAGCTCTACGACCGCGGAATGCTGGCGACCATGAACAAAGGAACAATGGGCTACATCGAAGGAGAAGGCCTCATTACCTATAACGACACAACGGAAATGCTGGTTTCGGGAGGTATGTACTACCTGAATATTACCCAGAACGGAGCAGCTGTACTCGCTCCGACGGGAGTTGGCGTGATCATGCCGGTTGACAATACAGGCGGTGCAGATCCTACGATGGAGCAATTTGACGGCGTAACCGCAGGCGACGATATGAACTGGAAACCGAACCTCACAGGCGCGGTACAGGTTATAACAGACATCGACGGCGTTTCGTATTACCTCATCGTTGACAACAAGTGGGGATGGTCGGCAGCAGCACGCCCTCATTTCGCACCGGGCGCTAAAACGCACATCGAAGCGGTAATGCCGACAGGATTTACGCCTGACAACTGCGAGCTGTTCATCAGCTACGAAGGTATCGGTGTAAACCTCGGATCACTCGACGCCTTTGCAGCCGGAGCTTTCACCGAAACACACGGCCTGTTCCCTGTCGGAACGCCGGTCAACTTTATCGCAATCGCGGTGATCGACGGTGAGCTTCACTACGCAATACAGCCGGCAGTTCTGGTAGAAGACCATGTGCAGGAATTTGCCGCTACACAGTTCAACAGAACAACACAATCATCCCTCAGAAGCATTATCAACGACCTTCCGTAAACGGAACGCGATCGTTTAAGTATATTGAAAAGGCTGACCCGGAAACAGGTCAGCCTTTTTTATGTTGTCATTCATCAGAGCTGCTAAAGCTCGATAGTGCGGACATTCCGTGCCATTCTCAGAGATAGCTGCAGATCATGCGGAGTCGCGTTTCGACGCAGGAGAAGGAAGCGCGCAGCGATGATCAGTCAGCGATCCCGACTTTTTCAGTCGGGAATCTCCTTCGGATGGCACTTGACTTTTTGGTTCTTTTGGGTCAAGCCAAAAGAACAGAACGAAACAGGCGTTAGCCTGCCCCCCGCTGGGCATCGATTTTCCAGGTTTAATCCTCGCAGTGTCCGCCCACGGCAGATATTACTGATCGTTCTTTAACTGATCAGCCAGTTTTTAGAACAGTGCCTAAGCATTCGTGTTAAACATAGTAAGCCATTCTTCCCGCATTTTTTCCTTAAAGGCGAGGAAATCCATATCGGTATTCGGCGTAAACTGCGCAATCTGCCCGTTCTGCCCGATGTAATCGAAATAGTCGTAGTGCGTAGTATTGCCTTCTCCATATGTGTAACACTGGATCGTGATACAGGTCGGGCCGGTCACATTTGCATTGCGCAGCTGGTGCGTCTGGTTCAGCTCGGGAGAGATCCATGTCACATCGTCCTTGCCGAATTTCGCAACCATGAATGGAATCTGGTGGTAATCCGACAGCATCGGGTACATGTTTACCGTAATTTCACCATGAAGCACGCGGATAATCGCATTGGCGCCACCGTGATTGTGAATGGGCGAATAATGTCCGGGAGGCCAGATTTCCATAACGTAAGGAATGCCGGGCGAATCACCTTGGTTGAGCCCCATCGTGATACGAAGGTACGTTTCATCCGGATTGGGCTGCGAGCCGAATTCATTCGCTTTTTCGAGCAGCTTTTTGCTGCACCAGCCGTTCGGACTGGCAATACTTGCTTCGATGGCTTTGGTGAAATCGGGAAAATCAGGTGTGTCCAGCATAAAGTTCGCCCCCGAAACCGTTGCATACAGCTGTTGGCAGGTAGCCGTAAGATTGGCCGAAACCGTGGCCGAATTGCGCGCTACCTGGTCCATGGTAATACGATCGTTGGCAACAACGTACATCGCAGGGTCCACGATTACCGGATCGCGGTAGATCGTTCCGGAGACATCGATCTTTGCCGGCTCGTTATAAATCGAAACTATCCTGCTCACCCACGCGTAAGCATAAGGCGGCTCGTTCTTCAATGCGTTGTAACCTTCCGGAGGTGTATCGAAACGCAGCTCGGCCAGCATAGTGTTCTTGCGCACTTCGCCTTTTCCGTAGCGCAGAATACAGTTGTGCGAATCAACACTGAACCAGTAGCTGCAGCTGTCGTCGCGGTCGAGTCCGCCGCCGCTTTTGATCATAGCCGATTTACTGACTTCCCAGTTGCCGGCTTTCTGCTCATAAAACACGGCGCCTTCTTTTTCAACCGACAGACGGAACCCGTTTTTCTTGGCGTCGTCCTGGATAACGAATGCAAACGGCTGTTTCTTTTCCGTGAACCGAACGGCAAGAACGCCCTGTCCTTTGACGATGACCTTTTTTTGTCCTTCAACAGCGGGAGGAGCACTTTTAAGCTTTAGTTTTTTGAGGCCGAACACCAATGAAGCAGGTGTTTGCTCAAAGTCATGATCGTGATGTGACATGTGAATAATGGTTTTAAAATTTCGGGATAATGATACACATTTTCTTCGAAAAAAATGCTGGCAATTCGGATTATCAGCCCGCACAATTACAGATGCGTTCATTAGATCGTAGTAGTTTCTATAAATCTGACGTTCGAACTATTTTTGGCCTTTAGGACACTCTCTTGAAAACTACGGCCTCCCGAATGTTTTCGGGGTTTTGCTTCTTTTTCGGCAATGGAAAAGAAGAAAAAAAAAACCTTTAAATACGGGCGGTGTGCTTTTTTACTGGGCAATCGCCCCCCTATGAGGGTGATTTCCCATTTAAACGCACAAGCCTTAAATATAGAGGATTCCATTTCTTCGATGATCTTTCTAAAGATTCAATGAAGGCTGTTGTGAGTTCATAACGATTGATTTTTTAATGAATAGTGCAGGATCGCGATCGATCCTAATATCTGGATGTTGAACTATGTCCGGCCTTTAGAACGATCTCGTAAGAAAACAAGGTGAGTGAAACGTCGCCGAATCCCTGTCTGAGCTCAGCCATCGTATTGTTTGTCAAAACAATACGTAATGGCGTGGCGATCCGCCAGCTGGCGGATGGGGTTCAGGCAGTGAAACGATCCGTAGTTTTCAAGAGAGCGTTCTACGGCCTAGACTTTTTGCTTCTTTTTCGGCAATGGAAAAAGAAGGGAAAGAAAAAGTCTTTAAATATGACGGATGTGCTTTTTACTGGGCAATCGCCCCTATGAGGTGAGAATGAGAGGGGCGGCACCTTCTGAGTGTTCCGTCACCTGGCAATCAGGCAGTCGTCGCTTGGGTAAGTAACATAAAAAATCCGCCCTGAACGAACAGAGCGGATTTTCCAAATAGTATGCTGTTAGCACTTATGCTTCCACATTCATATAGCTTTCAACGCTCGGGCAGGAACAGATGAGGTTTCTGTCTCCGTAAGCATTGTCTACGCGACGAACCGGCACCCAGTACTTGAACTCTTTCAGGTAGGCAACCGGGTAGGCAGCTTCCTGCGGAGAGTACGGATAGTTCCAGTCTTTGTTGATGATGCAGTCTGCGGTGTGCGGTGCATTTTTCAACAGGTTGTTCTCTTTGTCTGCGTGTCCGTTCTCGATCTCGCGGATCTCTTCGCGAATCCTGATCATCGCCTCAATGAAGCGGTCGAGCTCTTCTTTATCTTCCGACTCGGTAGGCTCGATCATCAGTGTTCCGGCAACGGGGAAAGAAACCGTCGGTGCGTGGAAACCGAAGTCGATAAGGCGCTTGGCCATATCTGCTACTTCCACTTCAGCGGTTTTCTTGAAATCGCGGCAATCGAGGATCATTTCGTGGGCAACTGTTCCGTTCTTACCGGTATACAGGATGCCGTAATGGCCTTTCAGCTTCGAAGCGATGTAATTCGCGTTTAGGATAGCTGCTTCGGTGGATTCGCGCAATCCTTTTGCTCCGAGCATTTTGATGTACCCGTAAGAGATCAGCAGGATGAGCGCGCTTCCGTAAGGAGCGGCAGAAACTGCATCGATCGCCTGGTCGCCGCCCATTTTGATAACGGGATTTCCCGGAAGGAAAGGAGCCAAATGCGCTGCAACCCCGATCGGTCCCATGCCCGGTCCGCCACCTCCGTGAGGAATAGCGAATGTTTTGTGCAGGTTCAGGTGACAAACGTCTGCCCCGATATTTCCCGGATTGGTCAAACCGACCTGTGCGTTCATGTTGGCGCCATCCATGTAAACCTGTCCGCCATTCTCGTGAATGATGGACGTGATCTCGCGGATGCCTTCTTCGTAAACGCCGTGTGTGGACGGATACGTTACCATCAGCCCGGCCAGCTGATCTTTCAGCTCGATCGCCACTTTGCGCAGCTCGTCGATGTTGATATTTCCATTCTCATCACATCCCGTAACAACAACCTCAAATCCGGCCATAACGGCAGATGCAGGGTTCGTTCCGTGTGCGGAAGAAGGAATGATCATTTTTGTTCTGTTGCGGTCGCCTCTCGATTCATGGTAGGCTTTGATGACCATCAATCCGGCGTATTCGCCCTGTGCGCCTGAATTTGGTTGCAGCGACATAGCAGCAAACCCTGTACACTCGCACAGGTCTTTTTCCAGCTGTCGCAGCATGGCGTGGTAGCCTGCGGCCTGCTCCACAGGGGCAAACGGGTGCATGTTGCCAAACTGCGGATTGGTGATCGGAATGAGCTCGGAAGCAGCATTTAGCTTCATGGTACACGATCCCAGCGGAATCATGCTATGTACGAGCGAAAGGTCTTTATTCTCGAGACGCTTGAGGTAGCGCATCATTTTGGATTCCGAATGGTAGCTGCTGAATACGGAATGGGTAAATACGCCGTCCGTGCGTAGGTTTTCGGCAGAAATAACTGATTCGTTTTCCTTGCTTACGGAAGCCGAAGCATCGAAGAGGGAAAGAATATGCTCCACGTCTGTGATCGTGTGCGGCTCACCGAAGCTGATGGACAATTCACTTTCGCTGATGTAGCGGAAGTTGATCTCTTGTTCTTCGGCTGCTGCTTTGATCTCAGCAACGTTCACGCCTTTGACCCAGATCGTATCGAAGAACTGCCCGGAAGCGACTTCGATTCCCGCAGCCTGCAATCCTTTGGCAGTTTTAGCCGCCAGTGAATGCACGTGGTTCGCAATTTCCTTCATACCGTCCGGGCCATGATAAACGGCATACATGCTCGCCATGACGGCCAGCAGCGCCTGGGCTGTACAGATATTGGAAGTTGCTTTGTCGCGCTTGATGTGCTGCTCACGCGTTTGCAGTGCCATGCGCAGGGCAACGTTGTCATCCGCATCTTTCGATACACCGATGATACGGCCCGGCATGTTGCGCTTGTACTCGTCTTTTGCCGCAAAATAAGCAGCGTGCGGACCGCCGTAACCCATTGGTACGCCAAAACGCTGGGTACATCCGAACACGACGTCTGCCCCGAGCGAGCCCGGAGATTTAAGCAATACAAGGGAAAGAATGTCGGCAGCTACTGCTACACGCACACCTTCGTTGCGGTCGATGAATGCTTTGATATCGGTAATTGTTCCGTTGGTATCCGGGTATTGAACGATGGCGCCGAAGTACGTTCCGTCCGTTGTAAACGAGGCAGCGTCGCCGATCACCAGGTCGATGCCCAGGTTGGCAGCGCGGCCCTGTACGACCTCGATCGTTTGCGGGAAAGCTGTATCGGTGATGAAAAATTTACTGTTCCCGTCTTTAATTTCCTGGCGGGAGCGTGAATTGTAGAACATGATCATCGCTTCGGAAGCAGCTGTTGCTTCGTCGAGCAGCGACGCATTGGCGATCTCCATGCCCGTAAGCTCGATCACCATCGTCTGGAAATTCAGCAAAGCTTCGAGACGGCCCTGGGAGATCTCCGCTTGGTAAGGCGTATAGGCTGTATACCATCCCGGATTTTCGAGCACGTTGCGCAAAATAACCGACGGCGTAATGGTCTCATTGTAGCCCAGGCCGATGAACGATCTGAACACTTTGTTCTGTTTTCCGAGATCCGTAATGTGCTGCAGGTATTCCTGTTCGCTCATGGCCTCACCTATGTTGAGCTCGCCGTTTAAACGAATGGGAGAAGGAATGGTCTTGTCGATCAGTTCCTGGATGGTTTTTACACCGATTTGTTCCAGCATAGCCGATTTTTCTGCGTTATCGGGGCCAATGTGCCGGGAAGAAAATGCGCTCATGTTTTTTCGAATGATTTGAGACTGCAAATATACTCCGCACAAATGACAATTCACAATGACACTGCACAATTGCTCCGTCACTTAGTGTGAGATAATTCACAATTTTAGAGGGGAAAGAACTGGAAAATTGTGAGTGGAAGGAAGACTGCTAACTACCGGCTAAAAGACTACCGACTTCAACTGCACCGGTAGTACGTTGATAGAGCGTAGGTACTGCGTAGCAAAAGCGTACCAGAAGCGTAGATAGAGCGTTGTTTGTGTATTCCTTAACAATCCGGCTATATTTAAACAACCGCAGGTCACATTACCGTTAGACCAACCGCAAGAGACTACTTACACTCCTGCATCCGCTCCCGCATTTCCGGGCCGCCCATGCGCTCGAACTCCGCACATTTTTTCTGCTTGTCGGCTTTGAGCTTTTTCAGCTCTTCGCGGTCCTGCTCCGTTGATCCTTTTTCAAGGATAGCATTGGCCTTTTTATTGAGCACATTGCCCGATTCTATACAGGCGCAAATCGTGTCGCGCTCACCGCAGGCGGAAACCGAAAGCTGAATGGCGCCAACAACAAGCATTAACCGAAGAACAGATCTCATCACAGAATTTTTGTCAAAAATAGCGAACGTTGTTTACATCTTCACCAAACGCGCCTGTGCTGTTTGTCCTTTTCCTGAAAAATGAACGATGTAAATGCCCGCCGGAATGGCTGCAGGCACAATTTCCTGCTGATTTGCGCTTCCCCGGTCGACAATGGTGCCCGAAAGGTCCACGATCGTGTAAGTCTCGAAGGTTGTGCCCGACACTACGCAGAAAGCGCCTGCTGCGGGGTTCGGGAACAGCCGGATGTCTGTAAGCCGCCGTTCTTCCAGTCCTTCAAATTGGATTTCCGTTGCGCCGATGTCTACCCGTATGCTCCAAATCCTTGGAGTACCGAAGAAATCGGTTTCGAACAGCAGCGGTTCGTATTCGCCATTTCCCCTGTCGAAGATTGGAGAGCTTATATTGATGTTCTCCATGGAAAAAAAAGCGTCGTCCGGCGTCGGTGAAAGAAACAGCGGATTAGCAAACTGCCCGTTCACTTCGTGTCCCGCTACCTGGAATTCTGCCAGCGTATAGTCCGTCGAAGAGGTGCCTATGAGGTTATCCTGTATGCCGGAAGGTGTGTAATAGAGATTGTAATTGAAGGCCAGAGCGGGCACGTTACCGTTGACAGTAACGGCGCGCGCCTGGTTGTTCGTGAACAGCAGATTGTTCTCAAACACACAGTTTTCGAAGTACGTAAGCACGAGCTCGCCATCGCCCTGGTACGTTGTGTCGTTTTTGTAAAGCGTGTTGTTGTAAACAGTGGAACCGGTCACTTTTCCCGAAACCGAAGGATAATCGTAGCCGCCGAAAGCAATTCCCGCGCTGTTGTTGGTGTAAACGAGGTTGTTGCGAACGGTAATGTTCTCTGCTGATTTGCCCGGATGCTCACAGCCAATCTCGATCCCGTAATCGTTTTCCGAAGACGAATTTCCAAGTACGTTCACATTCTTTGCCCCGTCGATGTAAACGCCTGCGCAGAACGCATAAGGCGAATGGCACCTGCGCACTTTGTTCCCCGTAATGGAGCCGTTTCTCGCCTGATCCAGCAGAGGATCGGAGCAGGTTTCCTCATGCCCGATCGCTACGATCCCGATGTTGGTGAGGTCGTGCACATAGTTGTCAGAGATGTCGAAACCGTCCACGTTGCCGTTTACCGCGATTCCTTCGCTGTAGCCCAGGCGGCAATTGTACACTTCGTTCCCCGTGATCACGAGGTCGCTCACAGGCTCGGCCGCATCGGAACCGAACACAATAATGGCCTGCGCATTGGTTGAAGCATTCGCGGGCGCATTGGGATTGGAAGAAAAATGAATGTCGTGAATGCGGTTGTTCTTAAGAACAATGCCCTGGCAGCTTCCGTCCACCAGGATCCCCTGTGCATCGTTCATGCTGTTATTACAGATCTCGAGGCCGATTACCGAAATGTAGGAATGGCCGCTGATGTCCAGCATGGCCGTCTGAATAGCCAGTCCTGTTCCGTCGAGCACAGGCGTGTAGCCGATTCCCGTTACGGTAATGGGCATGCCCAACGCGCCGCTCAGGTTGAACTGCACTTTTTCATGGTAGGTGCCTGTCATCACGTGCAGCACATCTCCCGGGTCCAGGTTGTCGATGCTAAACTGCAGTTCCTGCCAGGGTGCTCCCTGCGTTCCCGGATTGCCATTGCTGCCCGAGGGCGAAACGTAATAGTCTGCTGCAAAACTGCCGGCGGAAAGCAAAACGGAAAAAAAGAGGCCGGCAACGCAGCGCGAGATCATGTTAATTAGTTATTTTGTCCGCTACAATAGTACTGAATGAAATCAAAACTTCCGAATACAGGTACAACCATTTTCAGCACCATGTCGAAAATGGCGGCCGACTATGATGCCATTAACCTTTCGCAGGGCTTCCCGAACTTCCCGGTAGACGAGCAGCTGCAGCGCCTGCTGGCAGAAAACGCAGCGGAGAATGTCCATCAGTATACGCCGATGGCCGGTTTGCCCGTGCTGCAGGAACAGGTCGCTTCCATGATCTCCGAACGCTACGGGCGCACCATCGATACCGGCTCCGAGCTGCTGATCACCGCCGGTGCCACACAGGGCATCTTTACGGCTATACAGGCGCTGGTACACCCGGGAGACGATGTGATCATCATCGATCCGGCATACGATTGCTACGATCCGGCTGTCGTGCTCGCCGGCGGAAGGGCTCTTCACGTTTCCATGTCCAGGGATTTCACCATCGACTGGTGCCAGCTGCGCGAAGTAGTGAGCCAGAGCACAAAGCTCCTGTTCATCAACAATCCGCACAATCCTTCGGGGAAAATGCTCACCGAAGAAGATGAAACAGAGCTGCTGCGCCTGATGACGGATTATCCGAGGCTCCTGCTCCTTTCAGACGAAGTCTACGAATTCATCACCTTCGAAGCGCGCCACCGCTCGGCGCACGATCATCAGCTGCTGCGCGAACGCGCCGTGATCGTTTCCTCGTTCGGGAAAACCTTCCACATCACCGGCTGGAAAGTCGGCTACATGGTTGCCCCGGAAAACCTCATGCGCGAGATTAAAAAGGTGCACCAGTACCTGGTCTTTTCCGTCAACAGCGTAGCCCAGAAAACACTCGCCGACTACCTTCCGCTGGTTTCCGTAAGCGAGCTGGGAAGCTTTTACGAGAAAAAGCGCAACCTGTTCCGCTCGTTGCTTAAAGACAGCCGTTTCGAGCTGCTGCCAAGCGACGGCTCGTATTTTCAGACCGCACGGTACGATGCCATTTCAGACCTTCCGGATACGCAGTTCTGCGAATGGCTGGTGAAAGAAGTCGGCGTGGCGGCCATTCCGCTTTCCGTTTTCTTCGAAGACAACCGCGATTACAAAACCATTCGTTTCTGTTTCGCAAAAACCGATGAAACCCTTCAACAGGCAGCAGAGAAATTATGCAGGATCTGAAAATAGCATTAGCACAGGTGCACCAGGTGTGGGAAGACAAAGCCGCTAACCTGGAGCATTTCGAACAGGTCCTGGCGGGAATCACCGCAGACCTCATCCTGCTTCCGGAAATGTTCCAGACAGGCTTCACAATGAACGGCAGCGCAATGGCCGAACAAATGGACGGATCGTCCTCGGTCGAATGGCTGAAACGAATGGCCGCAGCGAAACAGGCTGCTGTTTATACGTCCCTCATCATCCGGGAAAACGGCCAGCTTTACAACCGCGGGGTGTTCGTGGAGCCTTCGGGAACCGTTCACAGCTACGACAAGCGTAAAGTCTTCGGGCTGGCAGGTGAGCACGAGGTGTATACGTCCGGCAGCACAGGCCGCATCGTTACCTACAAAGGCTGGAAGATCAACCTCCAGATCTGTTACGACCTGCGCTTTCCGGAGAACATCCGCAACGGCATCGGGGCAGACGGGCTTCCTTTTTACGACCTGTTGCTGTATGTTGCCAACTGGCCCGAAAAGCGCAGCCTGCACTGGGATACGCTGCTGCGTGCACGCGCGATTGAAAATCAATGCTATGTTGCCGGCGTCAACAGGGTAGGCACAGATGCGAACGATCATGCTTATGCCGGCGGAAGCGCTGTTTATTCAGCCCTGGGCGAACAGCTGGCAGCCGCGGAGAACGGCGCCGAATCAGTTATAACCGCGCAGCTCTCGGGAGACAGTTTACAGGCGATCCGGAAGGCGCTGCCCTTTTTAAACGACAGTAAACTACCTTTCACAACTTAATTCCTACCACTTACTCATTATTTTGGTATTTCTCGCAGAACATGCTAATTTTAGTGTCTTATAAATAAGACACGTATGAAAAAACACATTACATTAGTATCCGGTCTGTTGTTAGCGACTGGGGCATTTGCCCAGGTTAAGTCTGCTTTACCTTCCGCTACATTACAGCCGGCTTCGTTCTCCTTGTTCAACGGCAAAACCAGCTCTGCAAACAGCGGAACTGAGAAAGCTGACGGAGATCTGATCTGGAGTGAGGATTTCAACGGCGACACTACCTGGACTGTTGGTTCAGCTGTTGGAAGCCAGGGTATGTTCATCCTCGGGAACAACTCACATGTACAAGTTGCCAACTCAACCAATGGTCTGGTTCCTTACATGGGAGCAATGGCCACTACAGGAACAACTGCTGCCAACGGGTTCGCATTCTTTAACGGGATTCAGTACCTGACACCAGCAAACATTGCTGCAATACAGAACACATGGGTTGCATCTCCTGTGATCGACTTTTCAGCAGTTGGAAGCATCAGCCTTTCTTTCAATCAGCGTTACCGTGCATTCAACTCGGATGTAACAATGGTAGAGTATTCTGCTGATGGTGGGACGACATGGACTGTTTCGGAAATCGTAAACTCAACAATTCCTACCAATGCCAACGCTACACAAAACACCGTTACAGTTGACATTCCTGTAGGAAACAGTGCAACAGGTATGATCCGTTTCCGTTGGGAAAGCGCTGCAGCAACACCAAACTCCGGTTACGGATGGATGGTTGATGACGTTAAGATCAAAGTTGGTAACGGAGACAACATGAAATTGTTGTTTGCACACAACCTGATCGGTCCTTTCGGCCTTCACTACAGCAAGTTCCCTGCTTCACAGGTTAGTGCTGGACTGAACATGTCGTTCGGTGCAGAAGTTAAAAACGTTGGTTACAACGACCAAGATGCTTCCATCCACGTTGTTTCAGGTTCTTACGACGAAACAAGCACTCCAGAGCCGGTTGAAACATTCGTTGTAGACTCCCTCTCTATTCTTGAGCCGGACGGTTTCCCTATCAGTACAACTCCGGGAGTTTACCCGCTGAATCTTACAGTTGTTGCTGACGGTCCGCTTGTAAACACAACTGATGATGGTGTTACTATTCCATTCGAAGTTACCAATGGTATTATGGCGATCGACGGATTTACAGGAACTTCTGCTTCTATCGACGGTTCATTCACATCATGGCTGAATCAGGCAACCGGTGCTTTTACAGGAATCGGTACCCACTTCGAGATCTTCGAAGACGGTGAGATCGGTGCTTTTGAAGTAGGGATTGCTAACCAGACAAGCGCTCAGCAAAATATTTACAACGGACGTGAGTTCTTCGTAACATTGCTACGCCTGACAGAAGCAGGATTTGACTATGTTGACGAAACACAGACAATTGAGCTCGCACCTTCACACTATGGTCACCTCGTGCGTTTTGTGCTTCCAAACCCTATCAGCGTAGAAGCAGGTGAGGTTCTTGTTGCAATGGCATGCTCTACAGTTGGATTGCCAAGTGGAGGTCAGGCTACAGGTGGTGTTCCGATCGCTATGTCAGGCGTCTCCGTTGCAGGATCGACTATCGGTGCTATCGGTGCAAACTTCGAAACAGATATGCGTTCACTGCAGTCTGACGACGCGACACCGAACATTGTTGAAGTTCCTGTTGTTCGTCTTGACTTCCAAAGCTTCGTTGGTTTGAACGAGCTTGAAAGCGCAACAGACGTTTCCATCGCTCCAAACCCGTTTGTAAACGAATCAAACATCAACTTCACACTGAAAGCTGATGCAGAAGTAACAGTTACTGTTACAGATCTTACAGGACGTGTAGTATTGACTGTTCCTGCAGCGCAATTTGCCGCAGGTAACCAGACAATCGCTATCGATGGTTCAGCATTCCAGTCAGGTGTATACAACTACACACTGAAAGTTGGAAACAACGTTACTACGAAACGAGTAGTTAAAAAATAAGCAAACACGAATTGTTTGAAGGCCTTTCCACTTCGGTGGAAAGGCTTTTTTTATGCCCGGACGGCTGATCCGGCAGGAATGCCTACTTTTCGCTCATGTATACGGAATGGGGATTGTTCGGCTTGTTTGCGGTGTGTTTTTTAGCCGCCACGATCCTGCCATTCTCGTCGGAAGCTGTTTTTGTCTTCTTCCTTGCTGCAGGATTTTCACCGCTGAGCTCTTTTATCGTAGCCGTTGCAGGAAACAGCCTCGGCGGAAGCACGAACCTGTTGCTGGGAAGGTTCAGCAGAAACTTTTTTGAGAAACGAGGAAAAATCCCCTGGGGGAAAGAGAAGATAGAACGCTACGGTTCCTGGCTGGCAGCGATCTCATGGGTACCGTTCATCGGCGATCCTTTACTTATAGCGCTGGGCTTTTACCGGACGCGCCTCCTGCCGACAATTGTCCTGATGATCATTGGAAAAGCAGCCCGCTACGCGGCGATCTGGTACATTGTGAGCTTAGCGCAATGACGTCGCCAGCCTTCTCGCTTCGCTGTCCAAAGCAACGTAATCTTCATAAGTAGGTTTGGCTATCAGCTGCGATTCCTCCATGACCTGCTCATTGATGCGGGCAATATCCAGGAAACCGATCTGTTCCTCCAGGAACGCCTGAACGCTCACTTCATTGGAAGCATTCAGTGCACAGGCGGCCGATCCTCCGAGCTCCATCGCCCTGAAAGCAAGATCGAGGTTGCGGAATGTTTTCCGGTCCGGCTGCTCAAATGTCAGGTTCGGGAAATCGAGGAATGAAAACCGCGGGAAATCAGTCGGGAAGCGCTCGGGATACGTCAATGCGAACTGGATGGGCAATTTCATATCCGGAAGTCCCATCTGAGCTTTCATACCGCCATCGGCAAACTGCACGAGCGAATGCACGATGGATTGCGGGTGAACGATCACGTCGATCTGTTCCGGTTTCAGGTTGAAGAGCCATTTCGCTTCGATCACTTCCAGTCCTTTGTTCATCAGGGAAGCCGAGTCGATAGTGATCTTCGCTCCCATCGTCCAGTTCGGGTGTTTCAGCGCCTGCGCGGGAACAACCGTTCGCAGCTGCTCCGTGGTCCATCCGCGGAAAGGCCCGCCCGAAGCCGTGAGGTAGATCTTCTCCAGCGGATTGTGGAATTCACCGACCAGGCATTGAAAAATGGCTGAATGCTCGGAATCGACGGGATAAATATTCACACCTTTTTCACGGGCAAGCGCCGTTACCAGCTCTCCGGCAACAACGAGTGTTTCCTTGTTTGCCAGCGCTATGTCTTTACCTGCATTGATCGCTGCGAGCGTCGGTTTCAATCCGGCGTAGCCCACGAGGGCTGTGAGCACAACGGTCACATCTCCGAATTCCACAACCTGGCACAACGCTTCCGCGCCTGCATAGACGTGAATATCTTCGGAAGCAAGTGCTGCTTTTACCTCTTCATACCGGGATTCGTCGCCGATCACCACTGCATTCGGCTGGAACTTCAACGCCTGCTCAATCAGCAGTGCGGCATTCGACTGCGCGGTTAGTACCTGTAAATCGAAATACTCCGGGTAAGCCGCGATGACTTCGAGTGCTTGTGTGCCGACCGAACCTGTGGAACCCAGGATCGCAACGCCTTTTTTCTGCTGCATGCACAAATGTAGTGGACAATTGACAATGCACAATGGCACACGGGACAATTCAGCAGTTGTGCGGCCGGAATTGTGCGCGGAACTGAGGATTGGATTATTTTTGCAGCATGAAATACCGTTTGCTTACGAAAGAGGAATTGGAGCCGCTGTCCCAGGATTTAAAAGCGTTCCTGATCGTCAATGGCGTTCACAACGAAGAATGGGTGAAGCTGAACGAGGAAGAGCCTGAAAAAGCTGCAGAGCTCGTTGGACTTTTCTCGGATGCCGTGCTGCAGATCGTTTACGAAAAAATGCGGTTCGTGGAATTCAGAAGTACTGAGAGCTGTATGGTTTTTCATTTCGGGGCAGATGCGCTGGAGCTTATTTCCCTGAACAGGAAAGCCGGCTCGGGATGTGATCTTTCCACACCTGAGTCCATTCATGAAGCACTTACGAAGCATCCGGGCGAGCTGACATGGTTCAAAACACAAAAGCCCTATACGGACTCGCGCGAAAAAGAGCTGCACGAGCTGCTCGAACAGGGCTGTTTCGTTTCCAGCGAAGAATTCTGGAAGGCGCTTCTTCAGTTAACTGTTGACAATTGACGCTTGACAGTTGCGCATAATCAATTGTAGCGTATCTTTATCCTCATGAGTCTGATTCCCGCACTGGAAGAGCGTTTTGGAAAGCATCGTGTTCGCACGATCAGCAATCCGCTGCATCCCGAACAATCGTTGATTTTCCTTTACCTTGAGCTGCAGGTTCCGGTAACGATCCTGATGACCAACGGCTTGTCGGATTACACGATGCCGGTCCTGGACAAATGGAAAGGCCGCGAACATACCGAGATCTTTTTCTGCCTGCCCACTTACTGGGACCTTGACGAGTTCAAAGACCCGAATTTTTCGTGGACGTATGAATGGATCCACACCCTGGAACAGTTCGTTCGCGAAAAAGAAACGTGGTTCGGGCCCGGACACACCATTCCGTGTGGTAATCCGCCGGCTCCGATTTCAGCGAACATGCAGCAGGAATACCTTATTTTCCTGGATCCCATCTTTACCGGCGATGCAATGCGCCCGATGGAAGTCGACGGAAAGACCATTCACTTCCTGAGCATCGTGCCCATCTTCGGTGATGAATTGGATTACAAAATGGGGAAAGGAACCGATAAGATCGTGCGGAAGTTTGTTCAGCGAAAGATCGACGAGCGCCTCGACGATTACCGGTACTCTGTTCTGCGGAGCAGGATGCGGTTCTGGTAAATCCCCGGTTAATTTATCTTCCGTTTGCTGTACGGAAAAAAGGAAGCAGCGCCCAAAACGACAGCGCGGGAAAAAAATGCATGGGCACGACCAATCCTATGAACAAATCCGGACGCTTTGTTTCCAGCGGCAGCGTATAGGCAAAACAACTTAACGTACTGACGAACGTGAGCAGCATGATCAGGACATTCAGCCAGCGCTCTGCTTTGTTGCCAAATCTTTCAATAGCGAAAAAATGTGCTGCGAACAGAAGCGTTGTCCCGAAGATGCTGCCAACGGTAATCGCAAGGATTGAAACAGGCTTACTGAAATCAACCAGCAATGCCTCACTGTAAAGCATGTTCCAGCTGAGCGAAAAAAAAGCTGCCACTGCAGAAGCAATGGCAGCAGAGAGCAGCATCCGGTAACCGGACATATTTATTTCGCTTTATTGAAAGGGACGGAAAGCTCGATTTTCACGGTTTCCGGAGTTCCTCCGCGTGTTAAGCCAAATTCTTTCGGCGTAACGGAAAACTCGCCTGTCAGCTTCGCTTCGGCACCTTTCTCTGTAAATGTAAATGGAATCGTTATTTCTTTGGCAACACCTCTCAGTGTGAGTGTGCCAACTGCAACATAGCCTTTCTCGCTTTTGGAAACAGCTGTGGATTCAAACGTGATCATCGGGTATTTTTCCGTGTTCAGCGCTTCTGCTTCCATGGCGTGGCTGTCTTTGGTTCCATTTCCTGTGCTGATCGAGCTTGCAACGATCGAAGCTGTGATCTTTGATTTTTCAGGATGCACGTCGTCAATAACAACCGTTGACGTTAAGCCTGAAAAGGTTCCTTCGGTTTTCCCGCCGGAGAATTTCACACTGTAGCCGTCGTTGACAGAAGTCCAGGCCGTAGCTGTGACAAAAAGAGCTGCCGAGCCAAGCAGGATCGTCAGTAGAATTAAAGCTGGAATGTGTTTCATACGTTTATTTTTAGAATAAGTGTTCAAGTGCACGGTACTTACCGTGGTACAGATCGCAAGATACTCATTCGATGCTTTCGGGCGGCGCCGTTAACGGAAATTTCACGTAAACGGAAATTCAATTGATCAGAGCTGTTCGAAGAACGCCACGGCGCTGTCCACGTCTTTTTTCGCATTGCCGATCCACACGTGTTCGTCGTAAATAATGAACGGACGTTTCAGAAAGGTATATTCTTCCAGCATGTATCTGCGGTAATCGGCTTCGGTGAGCGTCATTTCGTTGAGGCCCATTCCGCGGTATTTCATGGCGCGTTTGGAGAACAGCGCTTCGTAAGAACCGACTTTTTCCTTTACCCAATCGAGTGTTTTTTCATCGATGTTGTGCTGCTTGATATCGATGAGCTCCACTTCGGGGCCCGGCTTTACTTTTGCCAGGATCTGCTGACAGGTCGAGCACGAGCTCAGGTAATAGATGGCTTTCATGGATCTTATCGGTTTTGCATGTATTCGTCGTTCTTCTTGCGCTCGGCATCTGTTCCGGTGTTGCAGCCGTTCTTCGACTTTTTCAGGAAGTTGTGCATCCATTTTACCTGGAAATGTACGGGCCAGTAATTGCTGGAATACCATTGAATGGTCGGTTTGCCCTTGTTCCATTCGTAAGCGCCCAGTACCGGCGCCCAAACCCCGGGAACAAGGTAATCGCCGCGGCGCAGACGGATATTCAAGCCCAGCTGTGCATGAACCTGGAACTGGAACGGCTCCTGGAAGATCTGTGTTTCCGGCAGCGAAACGTCCTGATAGTTCTTATTCTGTCCCATTACGGCGTAATTGGCATTGATTCCCAGACCGTAATCCAGGTGTAGCTTCTCTGTGAATTTTAACAGCCGGTGAACGGTAAGCCTGCCATAAACATACCCGTTGTAGAACTCGCCTTTCCCTTCCGCGGTCGAAGCAACATTGCCGATCGGATCGAGGTAATCGATCGTTGTCGTTTCACGTCCGCCGATGTAGTCGAAGCCAACGCCCCAGTCGAGGTAATGAATGATGTTCTTCTTGAGGAATTTCGGCGTTTTCATGCGGTAATGCACCATTCCGATATCGATGAATCCGCCGAGACGGCCGGAAGGATCGAACGTATAGTTATACCGCTGCCCGGATTCAGGACTGACATTAAACGTCTCGTTGACTTTTTTCGTGAACGTATAATTCGGCCCGAACGTGATCTGAAGACCGTAGCTTCTCATTTCCGTATAATCGCGCTGACTTTTGGCTCCGCCGAAAAAGTCTTTTCGTTTTTTCTTCTGCGCATGCGCTGCGGTGGAAGTTAACAGGATGATCGTGAAAAATAGAAGTATGCGCTTCATAAATACGTGTTTATGTAAATATCCGAAGGATCTGCTTTCGTTACACTAAGTAACTCATAATTTTTTCCATAACGAACGGTTCATTCCATTGTTCGTGAATGGAATCTATGGCCATGATCTTATCCATAATAGCCTGCTGCCGCTGATCGTTCTTCAATGCGTCGCTGTAGCGCGTATTGCTGAACGTTACCTGCGAATAAAGCGGCATCCATTTTCCCGGGTGCAGCTGCGTGAACTTCGCTTCGATCTTTTTGCGGAGCAGGAAGTCCGGGTCGGCAGTCAGGTCGCGCATTTCGACATAATTCATGAGCGCCAGGTCGAGGATCGCATTGCCGTCGGGAACGCGCTGATCGGAAAAGGCTTTCATCAGTCCGTCCCAGTTGCCGTTGGCTGCTTTGTAAAATTCGTCGAAGACCGTGCAGTCCTCGAATCCGCAGTTCATCCCTTGTCCGTAGAATGGAACGATCGCGTGCGCGGCATCGCCAAGCAGTAAGACTTTGTCTTTGTAATTCCAAGGATCGCAGCGCACCATGATCAGCGTCGATGTCGGGTTGCCGAAGTAATCGTCGAGCAGTGTCGGCATCAGCTCTACGGCATCAGAGAATGTTTTATCGAAAAAGTCACTGACCTGTTCGCGCGTCCTCAATGTTTCGAAGGATGTCTCGCCCGTCATCGGGAAAAAGAGCGTACAGGTAAAGCTGCCGTCGAGGTTCGCCAGCGCGATCATCATGAATTCGCCGCGCGGCCAGATGTGCAGGCAGTTTTTGTCCAGCTTGTGCGTTCCGTCCGCATTGGCGGGAATAACAAGCTCTTTGTACCCGTGATCGAGGAATTTCTGCGAGTAATCAAACATGGTCGATTTCTGCATGCGCATCCGCACAGCCGAAAAAGCGCCGTCTGTTGCAAAGATCCTGTCGAAGGAACGTTCTTCGTCTTTCTGTTCGGCCGTGTTTTTAAACGTCAGCGTATTGGTCGACAGATCGAGGTCCTGGCACTTGCGGTCGAAGAAGTACTCAATGTTCGGATAATCGTCAGCGAGGTTCATGAGCTTCTGGTTCAGTCCGCCGCGCGAAACGGAATAGATCGCTTCGTCGTCTTTTCCATAGGGCTGATACGTAAGCGTTCCGTCGGGCGCGTGCATGCAGCGTTTGTACATCGGAATGGAGATCGCACGGATATCTTCTGCGATACCTGCCAGCTCGAGTGCTTTCCATCCGCGGTCCGACAACGCGAGGTTAATGGATTTTCCGCTGATAAGCTTTGCTTTGCGCAAATCTTCCCGGCGCTCAAACACTGAAACGTTGTATCCTTTCTGTGCCATCAGGATGGCTTGCAAGCTTCCTACGAGGCCGGCTCCTACTACTGCTATGTTTTTCATCTAATTGAAAATTCTAAAATGTAACATTGAAAAGGAGGATCAATCTTTTCAATGTTACATTTTCCATTCATAATTATCTTTATTGAAACCTGCCACCCTCCTCGGTCCTCCCTCAAGGGAGGAGGTTAAATCTCCCTTAAAACGATGATCTGTCTCTCCGCCAGCTGGCGGAAGGGATTGGAAGTCGGTGAGATCCGTCTTTTCAATTGTACATTTTCCATTCACAATTACCCTTTAATCGCTTTCTCCAGCAAATTCCCCAGAAAGTAAACATCTTCGAAGGAATTGTACAGCGCTACCGGCGCTACGCGGATCACATTCGGCTCGCGCCAGTCAGCAACAACACCGTCGTCGCTTAAGGCATCGAACAAGGCTTTGCCTTTTCCGTGAACGAGGATGGATAATTGCGCTCCGCGCCTGTGCTGCTCGCGCGGTGTGATGATCTCGAAACGGCACACGTCTGCGTACTTCGCCGACAGCTCATCGAGGATGAATTCCAGGTAAGCCGTCAGCTGATCGCTCTTGGTTTTGAGCTGTTCCATACCCACCTCATCGAAGATGGTGATGGACGCTAAATGCGCCGCCATTCCCAGTACGGGTGCATTGCTCAGCTGCCAGCCTTCGGCGCCTTCCATCGGTTTGAAACCCGGCTCCATCTGGAAACGCGTGGCTTTATCGTAGCCCCACCAGCCTGCAAAGCGCGGAAGGTCGGGACGGTTGGCAAAACGCTCGTGAACGAACATTCCGGCAACGCCTCCGGGGCCTGAGTTGAGGTATTTATAGGAGCACCAGGCGGCAAAATCAACGTCCCAGTCGTGCAGCTGCACGGGAATGTTCCCTGCGGCATGCGCCAGGTCGAATCCGACCATAGCTCCAACGGCGTGGCCGGCTTCGGTGATCGCTTTCATATCGAGCAACTGACCTGTATAGTAGTTTACGCCGCCAAACATGACGAGCGCGAGTGTATCGCCCAGTTCTGTGATCTTTGTGTAAATATCTTCTTCGCGCAGCAGGTGCTCGCCTTCCCGTGGAGCAAGTGTTACCAGGTCAATGTCCGGGTTCAGCCCGTGAAAGCGCACCTGCGATTCCAATGCGTAAAGATCGCTCGGGAATGCTTTGGCCTCACAGAGGATTTTCGTTCTCTTTCCTTTCGGCTGGTAGAAGGAAACCATCAGTAAATGCAGGTTCGTCGTAAGCGAGTGCGTGATCACGACTTCTTTCGGTTTTGCACCTACGATCCGCGCTGCTTTTTCCGTCAGGAACTCGTGGTACGCATACCACGGATTCGTTCCGTGGAAGTGTCCTTCGACGCCCCATTTCGCCCAGTCGTCGAGCTCCAGCTGAACGGCCGCACGCACCGCCTTTGGCTGCAGTCCGAGCGAGTTCCCGGTGAAATAGCGCACGGGTTTTTCATGAAATGTTGGAATATGAAACTGATCCCTGTATGTTCTTAACGGATCTGCAGCGTCGAGTGCCTGGGCAGCTGCAAGAGAATTGACGAATTGAGCCATGTTTAACCTTAATTCTGCTAATTTTGTTTGCTATTGGTGTCCTTTTCAGCAAGGACAGCCCAAAGATACACATTACGCAGACAAACAAATCAGACAATGAAGCAGACAGTTTCCCAATCCCTCTACGCTACCGCAAAAAACTATTTTCCCGGGGGAGTGAATTCGCCCGTTCGCGCATTTAAATCCGTAGACGGAACCCCGCTGTTCATTCGCAAGGGCGACGGCGCGTATATCTGGGACGAGGACGACAACCGCTTCATCGATTTCTGCTGCAGCTGGGGCCCGCTCATCCTCGGGCACAATCACCCGGCGGTTTATGAAAAAGTAGTAGAAACACTCGGCAACGGTTCCAGCTTCGGAGCGCCTACCCGCCTCGAGAACGAGTTGGCCGCACTCATTATAGAAAAGAATCCCTTCATCGATAAGATCCGCTTCACCAGTTCCGGAACAGAAGCCGTTATGTCGGCCATTCGCCTGGCGCGCGGCTACACCGGGAAGAACAAGATCGTGAAATTCGAAGGCTGTTACCACGGCCACAGCGATTCATTGCTCGTAAAAGCCGGCTCAGGCCTGGTAACATTCGGCAATTCTTCCAGCGCCGGCGTTCCCGAAGGCGTTGTGAACGATACACTCGTTTTGCCATTGAACAATCCGGAAGCTTTGCGCGAATGTTTCGCCCGTTACAAGGACGAAATCGCCTGTGTGATCATCGAGCCGATCCCGGCCAACAACGGATTGCTGCTGCAGGAACAGGGCTTTCTTACGTTGCTCCGCGAAACGTGTACGGAAAACGGCGCTTTGCTCTTCTTCGACGAAGTGATCTCCGGGTTCCGCGTTGCTTTTTCAGGTGCCGCGGAATATTACGGCATTGCGCCCGACATCGTTTCCTACGGAAAGATCATTGGCGGCGGATTTCCCGTTGGCGCTTACGGCGCCCGGAAAGAGATCATGCAGCAGGTAGCTCCCGACGGGCCGGTTTACCAGGCAGGAACATTGTCCGGGAACCCCGTTGCGATGGCTGCAGGCATTGCCCAGCTGACGGAGCTCTGCAAGCCCGGTTTCTACCAAGACCAGGAACGCAGAACGAAATTATTCACCGATACGATCAATTCCTACGCGCAGGCGAAAGGCTATCACTTCGAATTGGTGACCATCGGTTCCATTTACTGGATATCCTTCGACGATTCCAAGCGCATCCGCAAATCCGAAGAGATCAATCCCGATATGACCGGCTTCAAACAGCTGCACCGCGCATTGCTGGAAAGAGGCGTTTACCTCGGGCCGAGCGGTTACGAAGTCGGTTTCGTTTCACAGGCCCACACCGACGAAATTTTAGCAACCGCCGCTTCGCTCTTCATCGAGGCGCTGGATGCAATCATGTAAACAACGTGGGATTCTTCCGAAAAACATCCGAAGGCCATTTTGACGGAACAAGTCAACCGGCGATCGCTTACCATCCGGGCGACGTATTTTACAGTGTGTCGCCAAACGATAAAGGCGAGGATTTATTCGTATTGAATAAAGTCCTGCTCTTCGCCGACGGCGAGCTGTTCGTGCGTGCTTACTGGGAAAACGAAACAAAGCCGGATCCTTCCAATCGTTCACAGTTCGACCTGCGGACTTCCTGCGAGCCTTACCAGAAGCAGGCAGACGGTATTGATGTGTTGGTGCTGAACGAGCCCGTTACGGAAGAAGAACTAGAAGGTTATCAGGAATTTGCGCGCATTCAGCAGGGAATCCACAGCCGTGTGCAGCACATGGAAGACCTCATCCGGGGCTCAGACGAGCTCATCGGTGCCAACGACTACGCTGCTGCACTTGCACTGCTCACCGAGGCGACCAGCTTTTCAAAATTCCGCTTTGCGACCTTTGACAAACGCGGGTTTTGCTTTTTGCAGCTGGGCCATTACAGCGAAGCGATCGCCGACCTGGAACATTCGCTCAGCTTATTCAAAGAAGGAAAGGCCACCTTGTTTTATTGTGCGCAGGCTTACGAGCGTTCGGGCAAATCCGCGAAAGCCATTGAAAAGCTGGAAGCGCTGCTGGAGCTGGAGGAAGACTATCCCGGCGCAAAGGAATTGCTGGCGAAGCTTCGCAGGGATTTTTGAGAGCCTGCGGGCAGATTTACGCTTTCCAAATCGATAGTGGCGGTCACCAAATGCATTTTTGCACCGCCCAAATCGACAGTGGTGGTCACCAAATCCATTTTACCCTCGCTAAATCCACTTTTACTCCCGCAAAGTGAACAGTGACGCTGCCAAAATCCCTGCTGTCGGTCCCAAAATCCATTTTTACTCTTCCAAAATGCGCACTGTCGCCTCCAAAATCCATATTTGCTCTCCCAAAATCCATTCTTGCTCTTCCAAAATCCCCGCTGACTCTTCCAAAATCGACAGTGGCGGTCCCAAAATGCACTTTTACTCTTCCAAAATCCATTGTTGCTCTGCCAAAATGCACATGTGCTGTCCCAAAATGGATGGAGGCGACGCCAAAATCCATTTTTCACCTCGCAAAATGAACAGTGTCGGTGCCAAAATGCGGTGTTGAAGTGGCAAAACGAGCTCTTTCACCGGCTTCTGCAAACAACAATGCCCGGAAAAGCTCCCGGGCATGTGCAATACAGTTGTTATGTCTATGGATTTCTTTCGAAGATCATTTCCATTTATTCACCCGCTTGCCGAGCTTTTTGCGCACTTTCTTCATTACGCCGTCGCGCGAGCTGATACCGCCGATCTTGAGCAGGTCCGAATACACCTGCACGCCATTCCGGTAGAAGTGGAATTCCAGCGTAACCGAAACGATCTCATCTTTGTAAAGTGAGAACAGGTTTTCAACCGCAAGGTCTTCCGCCAGTGTCATTTTGTTTTTGGAAAGCTTGAATTTCCGGTCGTACCCGCGGATAGAAACGAGCATCATCGTGTTAATGCCTTTGGACGCCAGCAGCTGCGTAACGGAATCCGTTAGCAATACCTGCGGATCGCCGCCCTGTTTGAGCATGTTGAGGGAAACGGCGTTTTTGATCCCATGATCGGCCAGTACTTCCGAGATCGCCACTTCGAGCGAGAACCGGTCTTCCTGGTTATTCATGTGACTCACCACGAGGGCGTTTGTCAGGTTCAGGTCCGGCTGTTTCTGCGCGAACGAAGCCGCGGTCAGGAATGCAAAGCTGAGAAGTGTCAGTACTTGTTTCATCTGTTAGAATATTTGACCTGCGATCGTTTTCACGTCATCGGAAGTCGACATGGTATAATAATGAATGCACGGCACGTTTGCCGCCTTCAACTCTTTTGACTGGTGAATGCCCCATTCGATCCCCACCTGGTTCACGTCTGCGCTCGTTTTGCATTTCAGCAATTCTGCGCTCAGCTCTTCCGGGAAGTCAATATGGAACACTTTCGGCAAAAAAGCAATATGATTCAACGTTTTGATCGGTTTTAACCCCGGGATGATCGGAACGTTAATTCCGGCTGCCCTGCATGCTTCAACGAAGTCAAAGTACTTTTTATTGTCGAAGAACATCTGCGTAACGATATATTCCGCTCCGGCGTCTACTTTCGCTTTCAGGTATTTGAGGTCGGTTGCCAGGTTCATCGCCTCGAAATGCTTTTCGGGATAACCGGCGGCGCCCATGCAGAAATTGGTCGGATCGAGCTGAATGTCGTCTACGAAATAATGTCCTTTGTTCATCTCGGAGATCTGCTGGATGAGCTCCACGGCATAACGGTGCCCCTCCGGGTGCGGACGGAACGTAGATTCCGTTTTGATTGAGTCACCGCGCAATACGAGCACGTTATCGATCCCGAGGAACTGCAGATCGATCAGGGCATTTTCCGTTTCTTCTTTGGAGAATCCACCACAGATCAGATGCGGAACGGCATCCACCTGGTATTTGTTCATGATCGCCGCACAAATTCCGACTGTTCCCGGACGTTTGCGAATGGCGATCTTTTCCAGCAGGCCATTTTCGCGTTCTTTGTAGATGAATTCTTCGCGGTGATAGGTAACGTTGATAAATTTTGGCTTGAATTCCATTAACGGATCGATGCCGTCGTAAATGGACTGGATATTTGCGCCTTTGAGCGGCGGAAGGATTTCAAAGGAAAATAGCGTGTCTTTCGCTGTGTTTAAATGATCGATAACTTTCATATCGTGATCTCTGTTCGTATAAAGGTGCGCAAAGATAATTGAATTAATAGGTCTGACGGCTGACTTGTCTTTTTTTCGCGTTTGCTAAGTTTTGTTAAAAACCAAACGTTTGTAAAATACAACGCTGAAACGCGCGTTATCTTTGTATCACTGATTCTTTATCACCTTTCAAACTTTGGTCTGAAATTTGATAACAGTTCATCAGAGGTTAGTTTTCATAAGTAGTAGTAGTTTAGGTTGGAACAAGAGAGAGGCACCCGCTTCTCTCTTGTTGTTTTATGGAAGTTCGGTTTCGGCTTCTTAAGCCTCTTATTTCAGAAGACACATTCTTCTTTTCGATTCTTCATTTTGTTCTTACTAATTGGTGTAGCCGAGCATGATTGCGTGCTCCTTTTGCGGGATGAATAATATAGTCATGTACCGGCATTGCTCCTGTTGTCAGGATTCTGATTAAACCAACTTCTTCCTGCAAATTTGTCAGCACCTGCAAAGGAATCCGCCAAAATGGCGAAACCGTTAAAAGACGTTAAAACGAAAAGTGAGATGTACCAAAAGGGAAAGACCTGCGTTAATGATAGAAGTAGTAGTTAGGTTTAGGTAGCGTGTGGAGAGAGGCAGTTTTTGTCTCTCTTCTTTTTTTTGCCCGTTTTCGGGTAATCTTACAATCCCTGGATCTTCCAATCCCGTAATATTACTGGATTGCGGGATTACTGGAAAACAGGGAGATCAAGCCTCTGATCCACGTAAAAAGCAGTTCAGAATCCACCCTCACGGCCTGTTCAAGGCCCCACTCACATCCAGCAGGTAAAAATCAATGCCATTCACTTCTTTCCACACCAGCTTTACATTCTGCGGACTGAATGTGTCTACCACGTAACTATTGTTCATGTGTGTAAAAAAGCGGCTGTCGACCTGCTCGAACGGAAGCTGGTTCGCCGACAGGTTTTGCGGCACTTTTGTTCCCGGCAGAACGAATACGTATTCTTCCGGATTCAGCTTCATCGTAATTACCGCTTTCTTTTCGACGTATTGCGAATAAACCGGCTGACCGGGTTGGTTGCGGAACACCAGGATAATAACCGACTGATCCGAATCGTTGCTGAACGCCGCCGAGATCTTCCCGGATTTAGCTTTCAGCTGATTTGTTCCCGGGAAAACGCGCTTTTCAGGTTTGCTTTCGGAGCTTTTCGGCTGTGTGCTTGTGGAATCGCGGCTTTGCCATGCGTCAAACATAGCGCGGATCATTTCGTTTTTCCACGGTTCTTTCAGCACAAGGTCCATTCCGACATACGGCAGCAGCTCTTCATCCAGCACATTGTCCGGCTGCTGTTGCTGCACCGTTACCTGGCTCAGGAGCGAGTCCATTACCTTTCGTTCCGCTTCGGTGAACGACATGTACGACGTTTTATTCTCCATTTCTTTCACTTCGGAAGTTACCGGAACCGACCAGATAAACCAGATCAGCGTAAATGAAAGGCCTATGATCGCCACAAGCGCCGCGATGCGTTTCCACGGAATTTCTTTCTTTTCCACTTCCACCGCGCCGGCCTTGATATCTTTGTCGAGCTGCCGCAATTCCTTTACGTGATCGGGGTTTAGCTGTAGCTGGCTGATCTGTTTGGAAATGTGCAGGATCAATCTCCGGGAGCTGAACCGGTGCGACGAAACGCTCAGCAGCACTTCCATCCAATTCGTACGCGCACGGTAAAAAGACTTCGTAAACAGGTTCAGCATGTCGAAGAAAGCCGGTTTCAGATACGGCTGCAATGCCCGCACGAGCGCTTCTTCGGAAGATGCTCTCGCAATTTCCCGCTCCAGCTGCTCCTGTTCCTGTTTCAGCTGCAGGTAAACCGTTTCCTGGATCAGATCCGCGGCATTTTCCAGCAGCAGGCTGTTATAAGTGAGCCCGGCGGTCCATGTTTCCAGCGACGTATTGCTCAATCCTTTGTCGAGCACCGGGTATAAAAAGGGCGTAATGAATTTGCGGTACTGTTCGAAGAAGGTATGATCTTTCACCTTGCTCTTGTTCTCGAAACGGTACTTTACCGGCTTTCCGGCAAGCACATCGAGCAGGTTCTGCTCTTGGTCGGTCCATTCCATGAACAGCACAGCCGAAGGATCTGAAAGATGTGTGATGCGTTGCTCGTTTTCGTAAACGCTCGCCCCGCGGGCAAATTCGCTGGCATAGAATGCTTCGCGAAAACGGTCTGTTTCCGTCACTGTCAACGGGAATTGAAACCCGGAAAAGTGTTTTTTAAGCGCCGATAAGCTGATGTACTGCATGGAAGGTGAAATTACACAATTTCAGAAAATTACTGAACGGTACGAAATTATTGTACCTTGTCTCGGTAAAACTACAACTATGAAATTTCTTTTCGCCGTTTGCGGCCTGCTGCTAAGCTTCGGACTTTCTGCCCAGACCTGGAGCGGAGACGTTGCTTCCATCGTTTACAACAAATGCGCTTCCTGCCATCACTCCGGCGGTATTGCGCCTTTTTCCCTCATGACGTACGCAGAAGCCAGCCCTATGGCCGCAGCCATGCACAATGCCATCGTTACCGGCGAAATGCCACCATGGCCCCCGGATGAAAGCTTCCAGCAATATTCGCATTCGCGCTCACTCAGCCTGGCGGAAAAGACAACCATCCTGGCGTGGCTCACAAACGGAACGCCGGAAGGCAATGCTTCACAAACGCCGCCGCCGCCGGTCTTCAATTCCGGGTCCGTTCTAGGAAATGGCGATCTGACGGTCCGCATTCCCAACTACAGGAGCAAGGCACAGGGCGGACAGGACGATTATGTGTGCTTCGCGCTTCCGAGCGGGCTTGCACAGCAGCGAACGATCCGCGCGATCGAAGTCATTCCGGGCAACCGGCAGATCGTTCACCATGCATTGATCTACGTCGACCCGACTGCCGCTTATCCTACCGATACCGTTGGCGGAGATTGCGGAGGTCCGCAGGATGCAGCGCTGATAACCGCTTATACTCCGGGCTCAACGCCGCTTGTCTTTCCTTCGGGAACAGGCTTCAAGCTGGGCATGAATATGCCGGCGGGCAGCAACATCATTCTCGCCATGCATTACCCCGAAGGAAGCTACGGAATGATGGACAGCACGAAAGTTATTTTCCATTTTTATCCGCTGAGCGCAACCGGCATCCGCGATGTCTACGCCGCGCCTGTGCTGCAGAACTGGTCGCTCTCGCTGCCGCCGAACCAGCAAACGTCCGTTACGGCACAGTATCCGTCAAGCGGAACGATCCCGGTCGATATATCGGTGCTCAGCGTTTTTCCGCACATGCATTTGCTGGGTAAATCCATTAAAGCCTACGGGATCAACGCGCAGGGCGATACCATTAAGTACATCAATGTTCCGCACTGGGATTTTCACTGGCAGGATTTCTATTTCTTCCGCCACATTCAGAAAACACCTGCGGGATCCGTCATCAAAGGCGAAGGCGTTTACGACAATACCGTTAACAACGAGCACAATCCGTTCAATCCGCCGCAGCACGTATACGCCGGTGAAAGCACGACCGACGAGATGTTCATGGGCTATTTCCATTACATGTATTACCAGCCGGGCGATGAATTGTACGATCTGCAGGACATGATGGGGCTTGGTGTTTCGGAACTGGCTGCTTCCGGCAACGGCTCCTGGAACATCTATCCTGTTCCGTTCACGGACGACGTAACGATCCATTCTTCGGAACTGCAGCCGGGCGACAAGGTTTCGCTGTATGTCTACGACGCGCAGGGAAAAATGGTGAAAATGCTTGCACGGAATGTGGAGATCACAACGGGTTTCACCGGTTTCCACTGGGATGGAACAACCGACGCAGGCACAGACGCATCGAATGGCGTGTATTACCTGTCGCTCAACAGGAACGGGGCGTTTAGCTCAGGGAAAGTGGTGAAGAACTAAACTCTGTCATCGCTTTTTACGCCTTAAAGGAAGGTTGCTTATTTAACGGCGCAATCAAAAGGCTGCGATATTTCTACCACCTCCCTTAATCCCTTCTCAAGGAGGGAGACGGCACGGTCGTAAATAAAGACTAGTATATCGACAAATAAGCCGTTGTTTTGGCAAGAGCTCACTGACTTCCTCCCTTGAGGGAGGACCGAGGAGGGTGGCCTGTTATTTTTCTACTATCGTGTAAGGATAGATTATCTGGCAATTCTACTTCCGCGTCCTGAAAAACTGCATCGCCCGTTGCACTTCACGATCGTTCTGAATGGCAATAGTAAAGTAACCCTGCTCGACGAATAGCTGGCGGGCAATTTCCGCTTTCAATGTTTGCTGAATAAGGCTGTAGCTTGCTTTGAGCTCTTTCTCCACCCGCGGGATCTTCTGGTATTTTGCCGCATATGCCGCGAAATAGTCGACCATTTCTTTGCCTACTGTAAAGTTCTTCGAGAAATCGGAAATGCTCTTCCACTTCGTGCGCTTGTCCTGCACGTAATCGAAGGTGAAATGCTGGAACGCCGTTGAATACCGCAGCTGGATGTAATACCACGAAGCATTCGACGTGTCGATCGGAACGAAAATATCGGGCATGATGCCGCCACCGCCGTAAACGATCTTTCCCTTCGGTGTTTTGAATTTCAGGGAATCCACATACAGCGTCGTGTCGGCAGCAAACAATTCGCCGTTGTCCTGGCGGCGTTGCTGATCATGGTAATAATTATCCATATTCCCGTCGAACGGTTTCTGGATACAGCGGCCTGTTGGCGTATAATACCGGGCAATGGTCAGTCGCAGGTTGCTGCCGTCCCTCAGCGGGAAATCCTGTTGAACAAGCCCTTTCCCGAACGATCTTCTGCCCACGATGGTTGCGCGGTCGTTGTCCTGCAGCGCACCGGCCACGATCTCGCTCGCAGATGCCGAACCGTCGTTTACGAGTACAACAAGCTCGGTTCCTTCGAGAATGCCTTTGGTGGTTGCGCGGTACGACTGCGTTTCCATGTGCGCACCTTTCACTTCTACGATTTTCAGGTTGTTTTTCAGGAATTCGTCTGCAATGTCGTTGGCACCGCTCAACACACCGCCGCCGTTGTCGCGCAGGTCGAAAATGAGCTTTTTCATGCCTTTGGCCAGCAGGGACTCTGCCGCGCGGTGAAATTCGTCTGCCGAAGTAATGGAAAACTGGTCGAGCCGGATATAGCCGACTTCCTTATCGAGCATCGTTGCACACACAACGGATTCGATCGGAATGCTTCCGCGAACGATCTCCGTTGCGATCTGCTGTTTTTTACGCAAAATACCGACTTTCACCTTCGTTCCTTCTTTGCCTTTCAGCATGCCCATCACTTTATCGCTGTCGAGTTTTTTTCCTGCCACGATCTTTCCGTCGATCTTCAGAATGCGGTCGCCGTCTTTCACACCCGCGCTTTCGGAGGGCGAGCCTGCAATAACGTGCGTTACACACAACGTATCGCGGATGATCGCAAAACGGATCCCGACACCGCCGAATTTTCCTTCGATCTGCTCGGTAGCCAGCTCAACGTCTTTTGCGGGAATGTAATTGGAATGCGGATCGAGCTTATGCAGCATGTCGGAGATCGTCTGGTCGAAGAGCTCGTCCTTTTTAATCGGATCCACATAACGCTGATCGATCACGTCGATGATGTCTTTCATCGTGGAGAAGCTCGCTTCGGAGCTTCCCGCCTTAAAGTCTAAACCGTCGACACTGGTGATCCGGTTCCCGATAAAGATCCCCAGCGCCATAAAAGACAACAGCAACAGGGGAAGGAGAAATGCGTTCTTATTTTTCAACATGGTCAAAAGGATCTGGAATGTGTACTGTTTCAACGCCGGCATCTCTTAAAAAGTCGATCCCCGTTGTGTCTTTGTATTCGTTGATATAAACCACCTTTTTGATGCCAGCCTGCAAAACGAGCTTGCTGCAGTCTTTGCAGGGCGATAATGTAAGGTAAAGTGTGGCGTCCTGGCAGTTGTTGGTCGAATGGGCCACTTTCAGAATGGCATTCGCTTCTGCATGCAGCACGTACCAGTGTGTTTCGCCCAGCTCGTTTTCGCAGCAGTTGTCGAAACCGGCCGGCGTTCCGTTGTAGCCGTCGGAAATGATCATGCCGTTGCGCACGATGATGGCGCCTACGCGCTTGCGCTCGCAATGAGAGAGTTCGGCCCAGGTCGTGGCCATTCTCAGGTAAGCTTTATCGTAACGGGCGCTTTTTGCGGAAATTGAAAGGGAATTTGTTTCAGAGGACATGGTACAAAAATAAGATTATTCGGGCAAAGTAAACTTGTAGCCTACTCCGCGTACCGAGTGAAAATAAACCGGGTTCCGCGGGTCTTTTTCGAAAATCTTACGAAAGTTCAGAATATAGTTATCAATGGTCCTTCCGGTAGGATACTGATCGTTTCCCCACAGGGTCGCCAGGATCTCATCACGTGAAACAACCTGGTCTGTTTTCGACTGGAAGAGCATGAGCAGCTCGATCTCTCTTTTCGTCAGCAAGTGTTTAGCACCGGTTAACAGATCGTTCACTTCAAAAGTCGAATAAACGACTTCCATCTCGCCGATGCGCAGTGTTTCGCTGGTGGAAACGTTCTTTTCGTTTGTTTTAATGAGAATGTGAACGCGCAGCAGCAATTCTTCCAGGTCGAACGGCTTCGGCAAATAATCGTTGGCACCGATCTTCAGTCCCGCGATGCGGTCCACGGTCGTTCCTTTTGCAGACAGAAATAAAACAGGAACATCACTGTGCTGCCGGTAGGTTCTGCAAACGTCGAGGCCGCTTACTTCGGGGAGCATAACATCGAGGATCACCAGGTCGAAGCGGTCCAGCTTTTCTGCAAAATCGAGCGCTTTTCTCCCATGATCACAAGTTGTTACGTTAAATCCTTCCAGTTCAAGGTTGAGCTGGATCATCTCCAGTAAACTGGGTTCATCCTCCACCACTAATATTTCCTGCATGCGCCGATTTATTCGTAAAAAAATAGATTTAACTTGACATCTGTTGTTAAAAGAGCTTAAATTTGGAGTTGATGCCAAATTTCAGATGAAACTATGAAAATAAAACTACTCTCCTCCTGGCTTTTTGTCATGCTCCTTGGGTTTTCTGCTTTCTCCCAATCCACGGGGCTTCTTCCGAAAGGCCATTTCGAACTGAATAAAGCCACTCCGACCCTGAGCTTTCCGCAACCCGACATGGCTGCGATCAGCCAGGAAGACGCCCAGCGCGAAAAAAACGGCCAGCTCTACCGCATCGGAATTGCTGCTTATACGAGCGTAACAACATCTAATTCCGGAAGCTGGACGACCAAACCGAACGGCGATCGCGTGTGGCAGCTGCACATCGGTTTCGAGGGTGCGGAAGCATTGAGCTTTCTCTTCCAGACCTTCAAAATCTACGACGACGCGCGTTTCGACGTGTTCGGCACGGATGGCAAAAAAGTAGCTGAAACGCTCACACAGGCAGATGTTATGGAGCATTTCCAGAAAAATATTCCGCTGTGCTTCGGCGATGAAATGACGCTGCAACTCACAGAGCCCGCAGGAACACGCCCTTCCGAGATCCTGCTCGACCAGATCATGTACGGTTACCGCGGAACGGGGAATCCACACAAAAACGAAAAAGATTTCAACGACTCTGAATCCTGCGAGATCAATGTCAACTGCACGCCGGTCGGTGACGCATGGCAGGACGAAAAAAGAGGAATTGCGCGCATTCTCGTTACCGATTCCGGTTTACAGGGATGGTGCACGGGAAGCCTCGTCAACAATACCGCACAGAACTGCAAGCCTTATTTCCTCACAGCGCAGCATTGCGGGGTTACTTCTTCCACGTCTGATTTCAACCAATGGATCTTTTACTTCGGTTATGAAGCAACAGGCTGCACCGATCCTTCCAATGACAATACGATCAATACTTCCGCGAAACGTATTACAGGCTGCGTGCTGGTGTCGCGATCCGCAGGCGTTAACGGGAACAGCATTACCAGTTCCGACTTTATTCTCGTTCAGCTGGGAACACTTGCCGGTGAAGCTGCCATTATCACCAAACTGAAAACAGCGGCTATTAATGCTTACTGGAATGGCTGGGACGCCAACAACGTAGCAAACACAGGCGGCGCGGGAATCCATCACCCTGCCGGCGATATCAAGAAGATCTCCACATATTCCGGCGCGCTCGTTTCGACCAATTATTCTGCGGGCGGCAGCAACACGCACTGGCGCGTTACCTGGACCTCCAATTCCAATGGCCACGGTGTCACAGAAGGCGGCTCGTCGGGATCTCCGATCTTCAACAACAACGGCGGCAATTCCCGCATCATCGGAACGCTGAGCGGCGGCTCTTCTTACTGCAGCGCGCTTTCCTCCCCCGATCTTTACGGTAAAATGTCCTATCACTGGACCTCGAACGGAACAGCGAGCAACCGCCAGCTGAAACCATTCCTCGATCCGGCACCGACAAACGTGCTCGTTTTAAACGGTTCCTCCAATCCGTGCGGTGCCAGTACGCCGGTAGCGCCGGTAGCCCAGTTCACCGGCTCGCCTACAACGGTTAATGTCGGCGGCGTGGTTACGTTCACCGATCAGTCATCCAACACACCGGTCTCGTGGTCCTGGACGATTACTCCGGCAACTGGCTGGGCGTATGCTTCCGGAACAAATGCCAATTCGCAGAATCCGCAGGTTACGTTTAATGTGCAGGGGCAATACACCGTTTCACTGACAGCAACGAACGGAGCCGGTTCCGATGTAGAGATCAAAACAAACTACATTACGGTAACCGTTGCCAACGGGCCCTGCACGGCTTCGTCCGCAACCTGCGATGAATACATCAGCAACGTAACGCTCGCGTCGATCAATAATTCAACGCTCTGCACGAATTACGGCGATTATACGGCGCAGTCCGCAACACTTACGCGTGGCCAGTCGTACACTGCAACCCTTACATTGGGCCAGGCCTACAACAACGATGAAGTAGCGATTTACATTGACTGGAACGCCGACCTGGATTTTAACGACCTCGGGGAACGCGTCGGCTATGCGCTTGTCGAAGACGGCTGGAACAACCAGTTTTCGTTCCTCGTTCCGTTCACCGCTGCAACAGGCGCGGTGCGTATGCGTGTGCGCATGTCCTACAACGGCGCAAGCGTTCCGGATCCTGACGGGCCGATCATGCCTTGCGGACAAACAAATTACGGAGAGGTGGAAGATTACACCATCAATGTTATTGCGCTTGTCGGACTGGACGATCTTTCAGGACTCGCAGCTGTGACTGTTTTCCCGAACCCGGTAAACGAACAGCTGACTGTTGATCTCTCCGCGACAACCGGAACCGTTGACGTTGAGCTCACAGATCTTGCCGGGAAAGTGCTCGAAGTGCGCAAAAACGTTGCCGGAACGGTTACGCAATTCGATATGACGCACATTGCAAAAGGAATGTACCAGGTTAGACTGAGCAACGAAACAACCCGTGTGATCCGGAAAGTGACGAAACTCTGATAAGAAAAAAATAATCACAGATTGGCTCCGCATAGCAGCGGGGCCATTTTTTTATACTAAATTGCTGCTTAGTGCGTTAACACGAAAGCAATACTTACGAGCATGATCAAGTCCTTCTATTCATTTTCCTGTCTGCTTTGTCTCATTCTGCTAAGCGCCTGCACGAGCCTTCACCGCGGTATTCCGCGTGGCGAGCGTCATCACAGGGTGGAAAGGGAACGTCCGGCAGCAATCGTGCAAACGGTGGTCGATGCAGAGGAAATCCGGGAAAAAGCACCGGCTGAAACGGTCGCGGAGCCAGAGGAACAATCAGAAACTGCCGAACTGACCGAAACAGCAACGAGCTCCGATGAGCAAGCTCCAATTACAGTTAATGAAAACCGGTTAGCCCGCTCGCACAGCGGCGATACGGCCATAGCTGCCGAAGACGAGGAACGGATGTACTACGAAGCCATCGAATCGGAACGCATAGCAAGAAATGCCTATATCTTTTCGTGGCTTCCCATTGGCTGGGTCCTGTTCTTTCCGCTCCTGCTTGTCGGGATTATAGGAACCATCGTTTGTTTGGTCAGGTTCAGATCCTACGAATTCGTAACGGAAAAAGGACTGGCCTACAAGGAAAAGGCAGTCCGCACGGTTGTTCTTTCAAGCTTGCTGTCGATCTTAGCCGCTATTGTCATTCTCGGCCTGATCTTAATTTTGATCCTGCTGATGTTCTGAGCGCTCTTGCGCTGTCTTTATTTGTAATTTTACCGGCTCAAATCCTGTTTGTTGAAACCCAGAGCAATTGTCAGCGTCATCAATGATCTAAGTACCGACCAGCGCGTTCATAAGGTCTGCACGTTTCTAACCGAACAAGGTTACGATGTCCGGCTCGTGGGAAGAAAAAAGCGCAACAGCGCCGTGCTTGCCGGAAGAATTTACAAAACGCACCGCATGCGCCTGCTGTTTGAAAAAGGAGCCGTTTTCTATGCATTTTTCAATACACGGCTGTTCTTTTATCTCTTGTTCCGGCGCGCCGACCTGCTGGTTTCGAACGACCTCGACACGCTGTTGCCGAATTACCTCATCTCGAAACTGAAAGGCATTCGCCTGACGTACGATTCCCACGAATATTTTACGGAAGTTCCCGAGCTCATCAGCCGGCCACGCGTGAAGAATGTCTGGGAGCGCATCGAGCGGTTTGTGTTTCCAAAGCTGAAAACCGTTTACACGGTCAACAATTCCATTGCACGTCTGTACGAGGAAAAACACGGCATTCCATTGAAAGTCGTTCGCAATGTTTCCCCGCTCTGGACACCTTCACTGGTGCCGGACAAACAAACGCTGGGCATTCCCGAAGGCAAATTCCTGCTCATTATGCAGGGCGCGGGACTGAACATCGAGCGCGGTGTCGAAGAAGCGATTGCGATGATGCAGTTCCTGGAAGACACGCTGCTGCTGATCGTCGGCGACGGCGATATCATTCCTGAAATGAAGGAAAAAGTACAACGGGAATCCTTGTCGGAAAAAGTATTGTTCTTTGGCAAACGGCCGTATGCCGAGCTGATGTTCTATACGTTCCATGCAGACCTGGGTCTGAGCTTCGACCAGCCAACCAACCCGAATTACCGGTTTTCGCTGCCCAATAAAGTGTTTGACTACCTGCACGCCGGAACACCGGTGATCTGCTCGGATGTTATTGAAGTGGCAACCATCGTAAGAAAACATGAGATCGGTATCGTACTGGACGATTTCGGTGCAGAACACATGGCCGCCGTTCTCGGAGGATTGCTCCGGAACAGTGCAGAAATGCAGCGCCTGAAAGCCAATTGTGAACAAGCCGCACAAGTAGAAAACTGGCAGAAAGAAACCGCCGTACTGGCAGAAATTTACCCGAAAGTTGACTGAAAAACACTTGCATATTATTGCGCTTGACGTTCCGTACCCGGCAGATTACGGAGCGATGATCGACGCTTTTTACCGCTGCCGCGCGTTGAAAAAAGCCGGCGTAAAGATCACGCTGCACTGTTACGAATATGGACGCGGCGAACAGCCCGCACTCGAAGAAGTGGCAGAAAAAGTGATCTACTATAAAAGACCGATGCGCACGCTGGATGTGTTTTCACGAACGCCTTTCATCGTGAAATCGCGCCGCTCGGAAGCCTTGCTGGAAAACCTGCTGAAAGACGATTACCCGATCTTTTTCGAAGGACAGCATACGTGCTCTATTCTCGATCATCCATTGCTTGAAAAGCGCCGGAAGTTCGTACGCGTTCACAACATCGAATGGGAATATTACGCGTTGCTTGCAGAGCGGACGTCCAATCCGAAAAAGCGCATTTTCTTTCAGCTGGAAAGCTGGAAGCTGAAACGCTTCGATAAAAAGCTCGTTCATGCAGAAGCGCTGTTCTGCGTGAGCCACCAGGACCTGGAGCATTACCGCAAGATCCATCCGCAGGTGATTCTGATGCCTTCGTCCAGTCCGTTCGAAGTTCCCGGCGAACAACCGGTGCGCGAACGCTACGCGATCTATCACGCCAACCTGAGCATCGAGGAAAACGACGAAGCGGCGCGCTGGATCATCCAGGCATTCGAGGAATTCGATGCGCCGATGCCGCTGAAGATCGCGGGTAAAAACCCTTCCGCCGAATTGCGCGCTATGGCTGAAAAAGCGTCGTTCTGCGAGCTCATCGCCAGCCCGGAACAATCGGTCATGACAGCGCTTATCGCTAACGCGGGCGTTCAATTGCTGATCACGTTCCAGAACGCCGGGATCAAATTAAAACTGATCAATTCGCTGGTAAGCGGCGGCGTTTGCATTGCGAACCCGGAAATGGTGAACGGAACCGACCTCGGGCAATTCTGCACGATCGTCAACACGAAATGGGAGCTGACAAAAGCGCTTTCGCAACTGGAAGAGAAAGATCTGTATCCGGATACCGCTTATCGTCAGCGGTTTTTGCTGGAGCATTATCATCCGGATGAGACGGCGAAACGGGTGGTTGAATTATTGAATGTTGAGGGTCGAATGCTGAATTGATGTACGAAAAACGCTGAATCGGGATTATTATACGGCCTTACTTCGCCAGCAATCAAAATTACTGAATGTTGAGTTTGAATGTTGAATTTGTTTGCCGGAACAAGGAAGATGATAGCTCAAGTGCCACCCCTCTCATTCTCCCCTCAGAGGGGAGAGGTGGTTTTTAATGCTCAATTAAGATCTTTGCACAATTAAACATTCAAATCCTGCGCAGCAGTTAGTCGAACATCGGTGTGAACGGGTCAAACTGGTTCATGGTTTCCAATGGTTTCAGCTTACCGTCTTCTACGCGGATGACGCGGCCCGGGAATTTTTCGATCATTTGCATATCGTGCGTGGCCATTACGACGGCTGCTTTTTCTTCTTTGGAAACGGCGATGATGAGCTTCATGATCTCGGCGGATGTTTCCGGATCGAGGTTGCCGGTTGGCTCATCGGCTAAGATCAGCTTCGGATGATTGACGAGCGCCCGCGCAATGGCAACGCGCTGCTGTTCTCCGCCCGACAACTGATGCGGCTGAAAGCGGTCTTTTCCTTCCAGTCCGACCATGGCCAGAACGGCTTTCGCGCGATTGTCCATTTCCTTTTTGTCTTTCCAGCCGGTTGCGCGCATCACGAAACGGAGATTTTCGCCTACGGAACGGTCTGTGAGCAGCTGGAAATCCTGGAAAACAACACCGATCGAGCGTCTCAGCTGCGGAATGGTGCGGCGATTGAGGGTGTTCAGGTCGAAACCTGAAACTTTCCCGCGGCCTTTACTGAGGGACAATTCGCCGTAAAGGATCTTCAGAAGGCTGCTTTTTCCGCTGCCTGTTTTCCCGATCAAAAACACCAGCTCGTCGGCACTTACATCCAGGTTAACGTTGTCCAGTACGCGCTTGTGCAACTGTACGACTTCTCCGTTTTGAATTTCAATTACCTTTTCCACAGCCTGTATTTTAGGTAAAGTTGCGAATAAGGAGTGCCTGTTTTGAAACTGTAACGAAATTCTCTTAACACGTTTTCGTTTAAAACTTTTGAGTAGTCACGCTATCTCTCCCTTTCATTGCGGTTAATTTTACTTACTTATAAAATACGTCGTAATGCGCCATTTTCTTTTTCTTCTCTTTATCGTCTTCGCCGGGAAATCCTGGTCGCAGGCTACGGAGAAGTACAATTCCCCGTTAGCCGGGTTTTACCGTGCAGAAGATTTGTTTGAAAAAGAACAGTACAGTGCTTCGCGGAAAGAATTCCGGTTGTTCATCGATGAATACAAAGGCTCCAAAAACGATCCGTATTACGTCAAAGCGCTTTATTATGAAGGTGTTTCGGCGCTGGAGCTCTACAACAACGATGCGGTGAACCTGTTGGAACAATTCAACAGGGATTATCCCGAAAGCATTTACAAGTACGAGATCTTCTTCAAGATCGGCCGCTATTACTACCAGAAGAAGGATTACCGCAAAACGATCGAATGGCTTTCGCAGCTGAACAGGCAACGCGTAGAGCCGGAGAACATCGACGAGTACTTTTTCAAGCTCGGCTATTCCTATTTCGACGAAAAACAATACACGGATGCCAAAGGCGCGTTCTATGAAGTGAAAGACGCGACCAGCCAGTACGGTGCGCCATCGCTGTATTACTATTCGCACATCAGCTACATGGACGGTTCGTACCAGACGGCGCTCGAAGGATTTGAAAAACTGCTCACGGACGCGCGTTTCGGCGGCGTTGTTCCTTACTACATCACGCAGATCTATTACCTGCAGGGAAAATACACCGAAGTAACCGAGTTTGCGCCATCGAAAACAGACAGCCTGAAACCGGCAGACCAGGTGGAAATGAATCACCTGATCGGAGATTCTTATTTCAAGCTCGGCAAGTACGACGAAGCCGTTCCTTACCTGGAAGCGTATAACCTGAAGGCAACGACGTCCCGCGATGACGATTACGAGCTCGGCTATTCCTACTTCAAAAGCTCCTCGTACGAAAAAGCGATCAAGTACTTCGACAAAGTTTCCCGTGTGAAAGACACACTCGGGCAAATTGCGCTCTACCATGCCGCGGAAGCGTATATGAACCTGAACCAGACAGCTTATGCGCGAAAAGCGTTCGAAGCAGCTTCGGAACTGGACATGGACCTTATGATCCAGGAAGACGCTTTGTACAATTACGCCATTCTTTCCTATAAGCTGGACCTCAATCCGTACGACGAAGCCGTTATCGCGCTCGAAATGTACCTGGAGAAATACCCGGACTCACCGCGAAAGAACGTTGTATACCAGTACCTCGTCAATGTGTATGCGTCGACCCGGAATTATGCGAAAGCACTCGAATCGCTGGACAAGCTGCCCAACAAAGACCTCAAGCTGAAAAGCGCTTACCAGCTCATTGCGTTCAACCGCGGAGTGGAACTGTACCAGAAGGGCGATTACCTCGGGGCGATCGCAGCCTTCAAGCTCATCGAGAAGTACCCGGTGAACCAGGATATCTCGGCGAAAGGCGTTTTCTGGACGGCAGACAGCTATTTTATCCTGAACAAAAAGCAGGAGGCGATCCAGTTCTACACCTCGTTCCTTTCCATGCCGACGGTGCATTCTTCCGAGCTGAAATCGGACGCATACTACAACATCGGGTATGCGTACCTGGAGCTGAAGAATACCGACAAGGTAAAAGAGTCCTTCAACAATTACCTGCTGCAGAACAACCTGACCAATAAGCGTAAAAAAGCGGATGCGCACATGCGCCTGGGCGATGCGTACTATACGTCCAAGCAAAACCTCGAAGCGATCTCGCATTACGAGCAGGCGTTCAACCTGAAAAGCGGCTACGAGGACCAGGCTTTGTTCTTCCTTGCGCGGCTTTACGGATTCGAAAAGCAGCAGGCGAAGAAGATCCAGAATTTACAGGACATCATCAACAACTATCCGAATTCGCAGTACATGCAAAGCTCCGTTTACGAAGTCGCTACGAGCTATTTCGGCAGCGGGAACAACGAAAAGGCGCTGCGTTATTTCGAGCAGATCGTAAAAGATTACCCGACTTCCATCCTAGTGAAAGACGCGTTGCATTACATCGGCGATATTTACTTCAAGAAGAACGATTTCATCAAAGCAGAGTCGTATTACCGCAAAGTACTGGCCGAATATGGCAACGACCGCGAAACGTGCAAGCGCGAAGTGGAAGGACTGGCGGATATTTTCACCGCACAGCGCGACCTGGAGAAAGTAGAGCAGCTTGCCAACCAGTATCCGTGCGCCGATTCCATCCGCTTTGAAGTGGAAGACAAGTTCTACACGCAATCCATGCAGCCTTACCAGGATTCTTCGTGGACGAACGCCGTTACGGAATTCGACAAGTACCTGAACAAATACCCGAACGGCAAATACCGGAACGAGATCATGAATTACAAGGCCGACGCCCTGTACAAGCTGAAAAAAGAAGCAGATGCGATCGCGATCTACCGTGTAACGCTCGAAGGCCCGGACGACGATTTCACCGAAATTGCTTCCCAGCGCACAGCGAAATTCCTCTACAACGCCGGACAGCACGAAGCGGCGCTTCCTTACTACTCCCGACTCGAAAAAGTGACGCGTTCGCCGGAGCTTATTTACAACGCTTCGCTCGGACTGATGCGCTGTCACTATGTATTGGAGAATTATGCGAACGCCGCCGATTACGCGAAGAAAGTATTGCTGAACACGTCGATCTCCAATTCTATTAAGCTCGAAGCAGAGTTCATCAAAGGAATTTCCCTGGCGAAGACCAACCGTTTCGCGGAGGCAAAACCATCGCTGGACTACGTGATCAAGAACACAACGACTGCTTTTGCATCGCAGGCGAAATATACCATTGCCGAAAGCTACTTCAAGGACGGCGACCTCGGGAAAACCGAAACGGAGATCCGCGCGTTGCTGAAAATGAAACCGGCTTATAACTACTGGATCGCCAAAGCGCTCATCCTGCAGACGAAAGTACTCATCGCGCAGGACGACCTGTTCCAGGCAGAACAAACCATTCTTTCCGTTCGCAACAATTACACAGAAAAAGAAGACGGCATTCTGACCGAAGCCGGAGAATTGTACGACGAAATCATGCAGATGAAGAACGAGCCGAAATCCATTGAAGAAAAAAGCGGCACCGTGATCGAAGTAGAAGAAAAATCAGGAGAACAATGAAAGGTAGAACGAACAGATACATCGCCGGAGCATTCCTGATTTTCATCAGCAGTGCATCACAGGCCTTTTCCCAGGAAGAGATCGACCTGACCGTGGAAGCGCAGCGCGTTGTGGAACCGGCTTACCGCCTGACGGAACAGCCGAAGATCATGGACACTGTTTTCCAGGCGCCGACAGCGACATTTCCCCTGCTGGCTATGCGCTACGAACCGTTTTTTGAGGTACAGCCCATCGATGCCGCAACGGTGAAAATGGTCGAGAAGCTGCCGCAGCTTTACAACGGCTATGCCCGGATCGGAATAGGCTCTGTGCTCATGCCGCTGGCAGAAGTATACTACAACAATACGCGCACACGCAAATACAACTACGGGTTCCACCTGCAGCACCTGAGCTCTTTCGGGCGAATGCCGAACGTAGCGCCCAGCCAGTTCGACCGCACCAACCTGCGCGGATTCGGAGGTGTGAACGAAAAGAAATACGACTGGCTTGCCGAGCTCAATTACAACAACCGCGGCATGCATTTCTACGGTTTCCCCAACGAGCACGCAGATGCCGACAGCATTGCACAGCGTTTCAATACCATCGGCGGAAAAGGAACCTTCAGCTCTCACAAACACGACAGCCTTGGACTGAACTGGCGCGTGGGTGTTGAATACCGTCATTTCAACGACAAGAAACCGGCAGCCGACAGCCTTGCCGACTGGCGCGCGCGCGAAAATTACTTCGCTATTACGACCGGCGGCTGGTTCAAATGGGGCAACGAGACCTTCGGTGCGGATATCGACCTGAAATACAACGGCTACAAATACGGAACAGCAGGCGATACGTCCGCAACGGCGCTCGATTCCGGGATCGTGACCAACAATACGCTGTTCAGCATGAAACCGTACATCGTAACGTATTCCAAAGACAAGCGCTTAAAGGCGAAGATCGGCGTAGACATTACCTTCAGCGCGGGAGCGAAGACCAAGGCGTACCTCTATCCGAATGCGGAAGTGAAGTATTCGCTTTTCGACGACATCCTAATCCCGTATGCAGGAATTCGTGGCGGCATGACCCAGCAGTCGTTCAAATCGCTCACGGACATCAACGAATTCTCACTTTCCAACGTACAGCTGCGCAACGAGCACAAAGCACTCGACGGTTACATCGGATTGAAAGGAACACTGAGCAGGCGTCTGGGCTTCAACATTTCAGCAGGGTTCGCCCACTACAAAGACCGCGCGCTGTTCGTGACCGATACGCTTTATTCCGGCGGCAACCGCTTCAACGTGATCTACGATACGATGAACGTTGCCACGATCGAAGGCTCGCTTTCCTACCAACTGAAAGAGAAAACGAGGATCGACGTTACCGCGCGCTATTTTTCCTACAACGCGCACAACAACAGTTACGCGTGGAACCTTCCGCAGGTACAGTTCCTCGTTCGCGGGTCGCACAACCTGTACGACAAGTTCATCTTCAATGCGGACCTGAACTTCGAAGGCGGCAGAAGAGCGCTCGTTTACAATCCGGAAGAGGAAGACGTGACAGAAGAAGACAACCAGCTTGCAAAAAAACTGGGCTTTATCGCCGATGTGAACCTGGGCGTGGAATACCGCTACAACAAACGCATTTCCGGTTTCGTGAACTTCAACAATATTGCGGCACAGCGCTACCGTCGCTGGTACAACTATCCCGTACAGGGAATCCAGGTGATGGCGGGTGTGACGTTCCGTTTTTAAACGGGCAACGATGTTACGTAATAAGAACGCTCTTTCGCTCCGGTGGGAGGGCGTTTTTTAATTCCAGACGAAAACCAACCTATGAAGAACACCTTCCTCCTGCTCCTCCTTGCTCTTGCGTGCGCGTGCGAAGCGACACCGGAAACAGCTAAATCAACAGCAGAAACCGCAGCAGCGACCGTGCCAGCGAACGGGTTCGAATGGATCAATGACAGCTGGACAAGGCCGCCGAAGTTCCTCCTTCCCTTATTCGGATACCGTTTTGTAATCTCGGGCGATTTTAACGGCGACGGGCAGCAGGAACAGCTGACCGAGCATTTCATGAGCGGGCTTACCAACCGCGAGACGAACAAATACTTCGACGGACTGGCCGATTACGAAGAGCTTGTACGGCTAACCGTTCAACAGGAACCTGTTTCCGTGGTGCTTTCCGATAACAGTAAGATCCCTCCCCTGGAAATCGGCAGCGGCGGGCAATTGCTCGGGCTTTCTTACCTAAAGAACGAGGAGACCTGAACGGCGACGGCACAGACGAAGTGTCGTCTGTGGTGAACCTGGCGGACTGGTCGAACCTGAACAGCTGGCACATCATGACCCTTCGGAAGAACGGCTGGGAAGAGCTTTACCAATTCGATATGTGGGACTGGCAATTGCCGGGGCTGCCGGGATCTTTGACACAATTCGGATTGTTCGGCACAGAAGGACAAGCCGCTGTAAAAGACACCGTCGTGAACCGACGCATGGAAGAAGAGCTTCGGGCCTTTCCGGGGCTTGTGACAAAGCTTGGTAACGGCAGGATCAAGGTGCGCTTCCGGAATGGCGGGGAGGAAGATTCGACGGTCGTTAAGCTGTAAAAACTGACGGGGAAACCCGGGGTTATGTGTAAGCCCGGACAATTCCATAACTCCTGAGTAAGTTAGCTAATTTACTAACCGGTAAGTATTATTACTAACCAATAAGTTGCGATCATTAGCATCGCTGGCCATGATCGAAGCCCCCATTCGCGGCGTTATGCTTCATTTTGAACAAACATCTATGGATTTTGACAGTGTCAGCGTGCATTTTGGAAGAGCAACTATGGATTTTGCGAAGGTAAATGTCCATTTTGGCGCTGCAAAAGTGGATTTTGGGCGTGACAGTGCGCATTTTGGAAGAGTAAGTATGCATTTTGGAGGTGCCACTGTCGACTTTGGAGCTGCACGCACGCATTTTGGAAGAGCAAGAATGGATTTTGGGAGCGTCAGCAGGGATTTTGCGAAGGTAAATGTCCATTTTGGGACCGCCACTGTTCATTTGGTGAAGGTAATTATGGATTTGGTGAGGTGAAAAGTCGATTTGGGCAGAGCAAAAATGGATTTGGGGAGTGAAAGTGCGTATTTGGTGAACGTAAGTATGGATTTAGCGAGCGTAAAAATGGATTTGGGCACCGCACATGTGTATTTGGGATCTGTCTTCACGCAATTCCGAAAAGGAAAAAAAAGAGAGACATTGCTGCCTCTCTTGTTATGACTTGTGTATTAATTACACGTTTTGCAGGTACAGTTATCGCCGCAATCGCAGTTTTCACAGGTGCAATTCGGGTTCGTACACGGGGCTTTCTGTATTGTTTTCATGCTCTTTCATTTAATGATTACAGTACAAAGGTACGGCCGTACAGCAGCGAAGATGGTACATCGAAAAGGGGAAAATGTATATAATTTTTGGATCAGATTGGGCCCGGCGTTCTGCCTTTTCCCGCCCGCAGCTTCTTAAAATGCGAGGGCGTGAGCCCGGTATGCTTGCGGAACTGTGCCGATAAATGGTGCACGCTGCTGAATCCCATCTGGTGGGCGATCTCCGTCAGCGACAACTGATCGTAGACGATCAGCTCCTTTACTTTTTCGATGCGCTGCAGGATAAAGAACTGCTCGATGGACGTTCCTTCCGTGGAAGAGAACAGATCGCTGAGGTAGCTGTAATCGTAAGGAATTTTTTCGGTGATATAGGCCGACAGGTTGATCTTCTGCTCCCGGCCGTTCCCGGAAAGGTACTCCATGATCGTGAGCCGGATGTCTTCGATGATCTTATACAGCCGCGTTTCGATCAATTCAAATCCTACCTTTTTCAATGCCTGCTCGAGTGCCTGCTGTTCCTTAGCGTCCGGGGAATTTTTAAGAACGACTTCTCCCAAAAGCACCTGCTCATAAGGCATATTCAGCTTGTTCAGCAGCTGCTCAACGGTAAGAATGCATCGCGGGCAAACCATGTTCTTAATAAAAAGACGGTTTTTGTTCATGCTGCTAAAAGTACGGTTTGTTCTGTGTTTTCAGCGAAAGGAGGAAGGATAAAAGACGAAAGACCAGGATGACTTTTGAAACGGGTGATCTACGGATTCAGAACATGTTTAATTAAAGGCACTGTTCTAAAAACGGACGGACACAGCGCAAAGAACCGCAGAGGAGCGGGGAAGTACTGTGTATTTGGAGGACGCAGAGGGATTATAGAAAGAAAATCATCTGTCCGCCAGGATACTGGTTGGACATATCCATCAGCCAATAATAGAACAATACCTAATTAAAGAAAAGCGTGCGCCATTGCCCTTTCCCATGCAGAAAACACTGCAATTCTTTTTATATTTCGACTATGAGATTGTCCGTTGCCTGTCTGATCCTCTTGTTGTGCTGTACTGCTTACGGGCAGAAGATCTCCAAAAGCACCGTGCTGACAGATCTGGCGTTCCTGAACGAAGCGGTGGTGAACGGTCACCCGGTGAATTATAACCGAACAGACCGCATTTCCATCGACAGCCTGCTGCAACGTGTCAATGCGCTCGAAGAAGACAGCATTTCCGTGTTCCGCTACCGGTTCATCCTGGGATCGGCCCTGCAGCAGATCGGCTGCGTGCATACCTCCGTTACGGAAAATCCGCTGGTGGCGCCGTTTCGCCGGAGCTCCTGGTTCCCTTTGAAAGTCATGAATGTGGATAACCGCCTGTTTGTTGCGGAACGCACCGATTCTCTTTACCGTTCTCTCGCGGGGAAAGAGCTGCTGGCCATCAACGGCGTGTCTGCGGCGATCGTGCTGAAAGACCTGCTGTGTTATTCGGCCAGCGACGGCGGCGGAAAGGCTTTTGTGCAGGACCACATCCGTATCATCATGCCCGCATTGCTTCCGCTGTATTTCGGCTACCCGGAAAGCTATACGCTGCGCTTTGCCGACGATACGGTCACCTTGCGGGAGGCTACCGTTCTGCGCCCGGAAGCGGTAAACAAGGATGTCGTTCCGCTGCTTTCCAACAATGGAAACACCTTTACGGTCAACGGGAAGACAGGAGTGCTGAAGCTTACTTCCTTTTCGAAATCCGACCGGCCGTTTTACAGCGATGTATTCGAACAGCTCGAAAAAGCAACTGTTTCCAACCTCATCATCGACCTGCGCGGAAATACGGGCGGCAACCGGAAAGCGGCTGTGATGCTCACAAGGCATTTGGTCGACACGACCTTTTCCTATGCCATCCTGCAACCGCATTTAAAGACCAGGAAATACCTGGACGGAAAGGGGAAATTCTTCCTTTTCCTGGCAAAGCTCCGGTACAATGTCGGGAATGTGTTCAAAGGACGGTCAACACCGCTGGGAAGGGAATTCGCCTACCGTTATCATCCGCTGAAAAGCACGTATGAAGGAACACTGTACGTGATCACCGACGGATTAACGGGTTCTTCGTCCACCTTTGTTACCTCGTGGCTGAAACACTACACCGGTGCTGTTTTCGTGGGAAGACAAGCGGGCGGCGGCTACAACGGGAACAATGGCGGAACCTTTCCAACGATCACACTTCCGGAATCGGGCATACAGATCACGTTTCCGGCGTATCGCCTGATCCTCGACCGCACTTCTGAAAACGCACGGGGAATTGTTCCGGATATTCCGGTGAGCTATTCTATTGAAGAGCTGCTGCAAGGAAACGATAAGGAAATGGAAACGATCTTCCGGCTGCTGAACGACTGAATACCTATCAGTTGAGGACCCATCCCTCGAGGCCTTCTGCCTTGAGCTTCGGATTGAGTGACCGGAAATCTGCGCCATCGCCTGCGCTTACACGCGTGAGCCCTTTCCCGGGAACGATGGAAGCATCATACCCTTTTGCACGCAATGTTTTAACGAGGTTATGCGCGTTGGCCGCATCGCTGAAACAGCCGACAATAATGTGTGTGCGGTGCGCTGACGTTCCCGAAGTAACCGTTGCCGGTTCAGGAGCCTGGACTGCAGGAGCAGATTGCTGAGAAGCCGGCAAACTTTCCGCTACACGGACCGGGATGAAGGTTTCTTCGTCGATCGCGTAGGAAAAAATGGTCACACCTTCGGGAATTGTTTCCAGCTGCTGCACGTTTGATTCGGCAGGTACGGTGTATGTCTGCGTTTGCGGCAGGTACGTTCCGGCAGGATGTGAACGGAACGGGTTGAAATCGCTCAGGGACAACATGCCCGATTCGAGCACGTCGGTTTTCATCGGGATCCAGAAACTATAGAACGCGATCGGGAGTAATGCTGCCGCAGCAACGTAACGCCACGGTTTCACGGTTCTCTTTGCAGCAGTTATTGGAATAACAGGTGTTTCTTTTGCTGCCGCTTCGGGAACGGGCTGAATGTATTCCGGCTGGAATTCCACTACCGGTTCGGACAATGCTTCTTTTACAAGTACCTGTACGGCATCGTGCGCAGTCCTTGCTTCCACATCGGAAACGGAAACGAAGTGAATGGCTCCCAATCCGTACGATTCCAGCAATAAATTGTAGAAACGGTCCTGTTCGAAGCAGAGATTCCGCTCCTGGTCGATGTACAGAAACCCGACACGGTCGATGGAAATGCGCTGTCCTTGTTTCAACTCGTTTTCCCAGGCAGAAACCGACTGATTTACGGCTGTTTGCGCGGTCGCATAATCGACTTTATTCTGGTGTGCGTAGGAAGAAACGAGCAATCCGTCGTTGTTGATCAATTGCCGGTTGAAAAGAACGGCTTTTCGCGGTGGGATCATGGTTCCGTGCGACATATCGAGCTGCGCACCAACACGTTGCGCCACGAATCCGCCAAACGCCGGAACGATCACACAATTGTGCTGCAATAATAAATCTCCTATGATCCCTTCAACTGTCACCATTCCACAAAGTTACAAAAACAAACACAGGTTTTACGGTCTTACCCGAAAAGGGTTACAGGAAAGCAAGCACTTTCTCCACATCTTCCGGAGTATCAATGTTCGGCGTTTCGATTTCTGTTTCGACCACATGGATCGCATAGTCGTGATACAGCCAGCGGAGCTGTTCCAGCGATTCGATCTTCTCGAGCTGCGTGGGAACCAGCTGGCTCAATTGCTCGAGCACCTCCGAACGGTAAGCATACAACCCGATGTGGCGCAGGTACGGATAACTGTGCAGCGGCTCCGTTTTGGCATTCGCGAAGTTTGGAATGGCGCTGCGCGAGAAATACAGCGCTTTCCCCGTGGCGTTGACCACCAGCTTGATGCGGTTCGGATTCAGCAGGTCATCCATCGTGATGGACGGTGAAGCAAGCGTTGCGATCTGCACTTCCGGGCGGGCAAAGGCGGCCAGCAACGCATCCAGCTGTTTCGGATCCACGAGCGGCTCGTCGCCCTGTATGTTGATCACGACGTCTACGGGCTCGTGCCAGTTCCGGAGCACTTCCGCACAGCGGTCGGTTCCGGTCTGGTGCAATTCTGAGGTCATCATAACCTTCCCGCCGAAGCTGTGCACCTCATCCACAATGCGCTGATCGTCGGTTGCCACAACGACATCGGTGAGCAGCTGCGATTGTCTCGCGCCTTCCACCACACGGCGGATCATTGTTTTCCCTTTCAGGTCAATGAGCGGTTTGCCCGGAAAGCGGGAAGAGCCGAAACGTGCGGGAATTACTCCAAGAATGCGCATACTGAGATTTTGGTCAAAAATACGCTTTCCTCTTACAGCTTGTACTGAAACTGCACGATGAAACTGCGCGGCGCCTGCACATCGCCCGGCCTTCCGGAATATTCTGCGTTGGCCAGGTTGTTCACGATGAATGAAAAACGGTAATGCTCCAGGAAACTGTAAGCGATCCGTGCATCGTATACAACGGATGCATTCGTGTTTTCGCGGTACTTTTTCAGTCCGGAAAGGATCTGCTGACCTAAAACACCGTCTTCAAAAACCGCATCGATATTGGTCATGAATGAGTTCATACGGATGGAGCCTCCGAGGCTGAACCCGAAATACGTGAGTTGCATATCGAATTTTGCCAGGTGGCGGAAGCGGTATTTGAGCATGGTCGACGTACTGTCTGAAAAAGACGTGAGATACGTGGAATCCCTGTTCTCCGAAACCGGGTTCATGTACGTATAGCCCATAAGTGTCTGTACCTTCACCTTCCCGATCGTTCCTTCCCCGCTAACGGAAACGTCGAGCCCGGAAATGGTGGCTTCCTCCGCGTTTTCTGCCCGGAAGCCGAGGAATTTCATGAAATAGACAGGGCTGTTGGGATTAAAGTAATTGGGTGTAACGCCCTTCGGAGTGTAATTTCCGAAGGTGAACTCCATCATGTTCGAATAATGATTGATAAATGCCGCCCCGTCAACGAATCCTTTCCACTGGCCGATCTTAATCGCCTGCTTGATTCCGAACTCAGCGGCCCAGCCTGTTTCCGGCCTTAAGGCAGGATTCGGGAATACGTTCAGGCTTCCGACGGATGTTTGCGTATAGCGTTCCGCCACGCTCGGATAACGAACGCCCTGCCCGAAAGACGCGCGCAGGTGCGTGTATCTGAACAGCTCGTAGTGTACGCCCGCCCGCATAATCGGCATCACGGGAATGCGCGTGGAGTCTTTTCCTATATAATAATAGGAATCGCCCTGGCGCTTGTTCTGCTCGAAATATTCAAAACGGATCCCGGCAGTGATGTCGAGCTTTTTCCAGCGCTTTTCTCCCTGTGCATAGACGGCGCCGTTGAGCGATTTATGGTCTCCGTATAAATACGACTGGATCTTGTTGGCGGTAATGGACGTTCCGGCGGTGAGCACCCACGCATTGTTGTTCCAGCCCCGCTGAAACTGGTAATCCGCGTATTTTACTTCTGCTCTGGAGCTTTGTCCGCTGTTCGTGTAGTTGCGGTTGTCCGTCAGGTAATAGCGTGTTTTGAGCTGGTGTTTGTTGCCGAACTTGTCGTAGTATTTTACAGAGGGATCGATCGTGAGTCTCAGGCCGCGGTTAAAGGTGAGCGATGAAGCTGCGAGGCTGGTGTCTGCACCTCCGAAAGGTTGGTACGCAAACGTATCACTCTGCCAGATGATGAACGAGCCTGCTTTGGAATATTGCGCATTCCACCCGAGGCTTGCTTTGAGCTGCTTGAACTTTGCGGGCTTGTAGTAGATTGTTCCGTTGATCCGCGCGCGGTCTTCGGTTTCTCCCTGGCGGTAACCGTCGGTAGAATAACCATAAGCGCCGAGATTGAGCCCGAAATCGTTCCATTGCCTGCCAAAACTCACATCGGCCTGGTGTGTCATGGGATTTTTGCCGTTGTCCCACCATTGCAGCGTGCGGCGTTTGGGGTTATCGTAAACGCCGGTCTGCACCTTCGCCATGAGATAGGTTTCTTTCGTCGGCTCGCGCTCGATGAGGGAAATGATCCCGTTGAGCGCACCGCTTCCGTACAAAACGGAAGAGGCACCTTTGATCACTTCGACCTGCTGGGCGTTCTCGATGGGAATGGCATTCCATTTTGCGTCGCCGGCATCACCGGAAAGCAGCGGCACTTCGTTCCACAGTACCAGCACACGGCTTCCTGCGCCGTAAGAAAACCCGCTTCCTCCGCGAATGCTGACCTGACCGTCCATGGCGTAAGCGCCGGGAACCTGGTCAACGGCCTGTTCGAGGTCCGTTATTCCTTTATTATTGATCAGATCGGGCTTGATGATCTCGAGCGAGATCGGAACTTCTTCCAGGCGCTGTCTTCTCCGCGAAGCTACGACCACTACGTTCTCGAGCTCTCCGGCAGGTTTCAGGGAAGCTTCCGAAACGAGCTTAACAATCAGCTCCCCCGGCTCATTCACGATAATCGTGTCCGAAACGTACTCCGAAACGGCGACGATCAACGTAAGGGGAAAAGCCTTTGCCTCCAACGTGAACAAGCCGTCGAAATCGCCCATCGCTTTGGTTCCTTCCGAAGAGATGATCAATGGAAACGGCACCGTTTCAGCGGTTTGCTTATCGGTTACTTTTCCGGTTATGGTTTGAGAAAAAAGGGTGATCGGTAGTAAAAAAAGTAGGAGTAGCGCTTGTTTCATGAAGCCGATTTTGTGTATATTCAAGAGACCAAAATACCATTAATTTTGAATTTCACTCCCAAACATCAGCAAATCGCTCTTACATTTCTCAGCGGCATCGGTAGCCGCAGAGCCCGGATCCTCGTTTCCCATTTCAACGATCTCGAGGAATTTTTCACCGAAAGGAAACTGAATCTTGCGAAAATTCCCGGCGTGCCTGCGAACTTCGTTTCTTACAAGCACCGGATTGCCGCACTGACCGAAGCAGACAAGACGCTGGAACACATCGAAAAGCTGGACGCGACCACGGCCTTTTTTACCGAAGCACATTATCCCCGAAGATTGAAAAACTGTGCCGACGCGCCTTTACTTTTGTATGCCAAAGGCCGTATCGACTGGAATCCCGATAAGATCGTTTCCATTGTGGGCACGCGCCACGCAACCGATTACGGCAAAGCGCTCACCGCGGAGCTGGTCGAAGGAATGAAAGCCACCGGCGCAACCATTGTGAGCGGAATGGCTTACGGGATCGATATCTGCGCGCATGCCGCCGCGTTGCAGAACGAACTGCCAACCGTTGGCGTACTCGGACACGGCATCGACCTGCTCTACCCGCACGCACACCGTAAAATTGCCGCACGCATGCTCGAAACCGGCGGACTGATCAGCGAATTTCCACCCGGAATGAAGCCCGAGCCTTCCTACTTCCCGATGCGCAACAGGATCGTTGCCGGCATGGCCGATGCGACCATTGTAGTAGAAAGCGGAGAAAAAGGCGGATCGCTCATTACCGCCAATCTCGCGAACGATTACAGCCGCGATGTGTTCGCTTTTCCGGGGGATGTTTCCAGGCCTTTTTCCGCTGGCTGCCTGCAACTGATCCAACAGGACAAAGCGCACCTGATCCTCAATTCAGCTAATTTCCTGACGATGATGAACTGGAAGCCTGCCGAGGCTGCCGTTCCCGTTCAGCGCAATCTGTTCATCGACCTGACAGCAATAGAAGAGCGCATCGTTTCGGCACTGCGAACTAAAAAAGAACTCGCCGTCGATTCGATCGGATTTCTCGCCTCGCTGTCTGCCGGCGAAGTGGCTTCCCACCTGCTCAGCCTGGAATTCAAAGGCCTTGTGCGGGCCATGCCCGGCAAACGGTATTCCCTGATATAAGCCGGTCAACTTGTCAAAAAAGGCATTTCTACCATAAATGGAGCGTCGCTGAAAACTGTTTGCTACTTTAGCGATCTATTAATTCAACATTAAAATGAAAAAATCCTTATTTCTGATTCCCTGCCTGAGCGCCGTGATGGCTTTCGGACAGACGGTTACCAATGCAACCGACAGCAAATACCTTTTTGAAAAAGTTGTTCATCTCGATGCAACGCCGGTGGAAAGCCAGGGGTATACGGGAACTTGCTGGAGCTTCTCCGCTCTGTCGTTCTTCGAATCCGAGCTGATCCGCATGGGCAACAAACAACCGGATATTTTATCCGAAATGTGGATCGTCCGCAAAGCATACGAAGCCAAAGCAGACCGTTTCATCCGCATGGACGGAAAGATCAACTTCAGCGAAGGCGGTGCTTTCCACGACATTCCTTACGTGATCAAGCGCAACGGTATCGTTCCGAAGGAGATCTACATGGGCATGACAGCCGGTAACAAGGAATACAACCACGAAGAATTGTTCAGCGTTCTGGACAGCTATATGCAAACCATTCTGAAGCAGGTTCAGAAAGGCCACGGCATTCAGTCTGACTGGAAAAAGGCATTTTCGTCTATCCTGGATGTTTATTTAGGCCCGGATGTTACGGAATTCACGTACAAAGGAAAGAAGTACACACCGCAAACGTATGCCGCTTCGCTTGGAATGAACATGGATAATTACGTATCCGTTACGTCGTTCTCCAATGATCCGTTCTATACGTCTGTCGAGCTGGCTATTCCTGACAACTGGGCATGGGGCGACAGCTACAATGTTCCGCTTGAGGACCTGGTAAGCATTGCTGAGAACGCTTTGAAAAACGGTTATACACTTGCCTGGGGCGCCGATGTTTCAGAAAAAGGATTCAACTTCCGCCAGGGAATTGCGATCGCACCGGAAGACCTTTCGACGATACAGACAAAAGGAAGCGACAACAAAAGCTTCAACAATGCAGGAGCGGAGCGCTCTTCCAATGCTTTTCTGGAGCCGGTGAAAGAACTTACCGTAACACAGGAAATGCGTCAGAAAGGATACGACGAAAAGATGACAACGGACGACCATGGAATGCATATCGTAGGAATGTACAAAGATCAGAAAGGAACGCGTTACTTCTTAGTAAAAAACTCCTGGGGAACCGAGAATTTACCACAAGGTTATTTATACGTTTCAGAGCACTATTTCCGCCTGAAAACCATAAACATATATCTTCATAAAGATGCCCTTTCTAAAGACGTTCGTTCTAAACTTAAATTATAAGGATTAGTTCGTCTTGGCATTCTTGGAAAAGTTTTCTATCTTCGTGTGAACACCCTATTTAATGAATTATGGAAAGACTCACCCCTGCCGAAGAGAAAGTTATGTTGAAGTTGTGGAAATTGGAAAAATCTACCGTTAAAGACATCGTCGAGCTGTATTCTAATCCAAAACCCGCTTACAACACGGTATCTACCATTGTTCGCATTCTTGAGCGCAAGAAATTCATCAAGCACAGACCAGTCGGTCGTGGTTATGTTTATCTTCCCAAGATCTCTCGCGATCAGTACCGGGACTATCTGGCAAACTACATTCTCTCGAATTATTTCGACGGGAATAGAAAAGAGATCGTGTCATTTTACAACAGTAATCTGACACTGAGTGAAGTGCTCTGAGAGTATTTCCCACTACAGTTTAAACTTGCCGTCTTCCTTACCAGGAGACGGCTTTTTTATTGGACTCACGTTCCCGTTCCAAACTAACAGGATCACCCGCGGATACAGGAGATCTTAACGGGTATGTTAGTCTTCTTCGCTCCTGATCTCTTTGAGTCGCGCGAACGCCTGGTCCATGGTCATGATGTTGGAATAGATGATGCGCAGACGGTCGTTCTTTTCACTGAGCTTGCAATCGCGCGGTTGTTTCTGGATGTATTTCAGCACTTCTGTAAAGCGCGGCGAATCGTAGTAGCGCGACTGCGAATTGGCAACAAAATAACCGATCATGGTGCCCGACTTGATCACCAGGCGTTCGAGACCAATATCTTCTGCCAGCCAGCGCAATTCGAAGGAATGGAACAGCTCTTTCACCACACGCGGCATCGGCCCGAAACGGTCGATAAGCTGCTTTTTGTGCTGCTCCAGCTCTGCAACGGTCGACAAGCCGTCGAGCTCCTGGTAAATGCTCAGTCGTTCGGAAACGTTGTTGATGTAATCTTCCGGGATGCGCAGCTCGAAATCGGTTTCCAGCACACAGTCGTGGACGAACGCCGTCGGATGGTCAGTTGTTCGCTCGTCGAAAAGGTCTTTGAACTCTTCTTCCCGCAGTTCCTCGAGCGCTTCGTTCAGGATCTTCTGGTACATTTCAAATCCGATCTCGGAAATGAAGCCACTTTGTTCGCCGCCGAGAATGTTTCCTGCTCCGCGGATATCGAGGTCTTTCATGGCGATATTGAAACCGGAACCAAGATCGGAGAATTGTACGAGCGCTTCGAGGCGTTTCCTTGCTTCCGAGGTCAGCACACTGAATGACGGTGCTATGAGGTAACAGAATGCTTTTTTATTCGATCGTCCCACACGTCCGCGCAGCTGGTGAAGATCGCTGAGCCCGAAATTCTGCGCGTCGTTGATGATCATCGTGTTCGCATTCGAAATGTCGATCCCCGATTCGATGATCGTAGTTGCAAGCAGCACGTCGTATTCACCGTTGATGAAATCCATCATGATCTTTTCGAGCTGTTTCCCTTCCATCTGTCCGTGGCCGATCGCAACGCGTACTCCCGGGCACAAACGGCTGATCATTCCGGCAACTTCTTTGATGTTGGCAAGCCGGTTGTGAACGAAATACACTTGTCCGCCGCGGCTCACTTCATAAGCTACGGCATCGCGGATGGTTTCTTCATTGAACTGGATCACTTCTGTTAACACCGGCTGGCGATTGGGCGGCGGCGTATTGATAATGCTCAGATCCCGTGCGCCCATAAGTGAGAACTGCAGTGTTCGCGGAATCGGCGTGGCCGTTAATGTTAAGGTATCGACGGTTGCTTTCAGCGTTTTGAGCTTGTCTTTTACGGCTACGCCAAATTTCTGTTCTTCGTCGATAATGATGAGCCCAAGATCCTTGAACTTGACGCGATCGCTCACGATCTTGTGTGTTCCGACGAGAATATCGATCTGCCCGGCTTCCACGCGCTTCAACGTCTCGGTCACCTGCTTCGCGGATTTAAACCGGTTGATGTAATCGACAGTGCAAGGAAACTGCTTCAGGCGTTCCTGAAAGGAGCGCGCGTGCTGGTGGCACAGGATCGTCGTCGGAACGAGGATCGCGACCTGTTTGCTGTCCGCAACCGCTTTAAACGCCGCACGAATGGCAATTTCCGTTTTCCCGAAACCAACGTCGCCGCAGACAAGCCGGTCCATCGGCAGCGGTTTTTCCATGTCTTCCTTCACAGCAGCCGTGGCTTTTACCTGATCTGGCGTGTCTTCATACATGAATGACGCTTCGAGCTCGTTCTGCAGGTACGTATCAGGCGAAAAAGCAAATCCTGGCTGACTTCTGCGTTTGGCGTAAAGCTGGATCAGGTCAAACGCCAGCTCTTTGATCTTTTTCTTGGTTTTCTGTTTCAGCGTCGACCATGCCTGCGAGCCGAGCTTGTTCATTTTCGGTGCCGTTCCTTCTTTCCCGGTAAACTTGGAAATGCGGTGCAGCGAGTGAATGCTCACGTATAAAACGTCGCCGTCGCGGTACAGCAGGCGAATAGCTTCCTGTGGCTTTCCGCTGAAATCGATGGTCTGCAAACCGGAAAACTGCCCCACTCCGTGATCGATGTGCGTTACATAATCGCCCTTCTGCAGGTTGTAGATCTCTTTCAGCGTAAGTGCCTGTTTCGCCTGGCGGAATCCTTCTTTGAGCTTGAAACGATGGTAGCGCTCAAAGATCTGGTGATCGGTGTAGCACACCATATTGATCTCCGGAGCAACGAATCCTTCGTGCAGCGAAAAATGCATGGGCGTAAATTCCACCTCGGCGCCGATGTCTTCGAAGATCTGGTATAAACGCTCGATCTGTTTCGGCTGATTGGAAAAGATCAGGTTGGTCGATCCGTTCTTTTTCCGCTGGATCAGATCTTCTTTCAGCAGCTCGAAATCTTTATTAAAGGCCGGCTGCGGCTGAATCCGGAAGGAAATATTTTCGGTTGATTTAAATTGGTAATCCGGGCCGAACTCGACAATGGAAACGCTTTTCAGCTGTGCTTTCCAATCGGTCGGATGCATGTATAATTCGGAAGGAAGGCTGTGCCTGATCGTATCTTTATTCAGTCCGTCGTAAGCTTTGACAGCTTTTTCGTAATCCTTTTCCAGCGCTTTTTCGACCATATCGCCGGAAGCGAGCCAGTAGGTGGCATTCTTCCCGATGAATTCCAGGAACGTTCCGCTTCCGTTCACTACAACCAGTTGTTTCTGAACGTTCGGAACGATGGAAAAATGAGTGTGCGTATTCACGGAAAGCTGGGACACGGGATCGAAGGTCCGGATAGAATCCACCTCATCGCCAAAAAACTCGACGCGGAACGGATGATCGTTCGAGAACGAAAAAATGTCCACAATTCCACCGCGAATGGAAAACTGTCCGGGCTCGTAAACGAAATCCACTCGTTCAAAGCCGTATTCCAGCAGCAATTCATTGAAAAAATCGATGGAATAGGTTTTTCCGCGCTCCACGCGCATGGTGTTCTCCGTAAGCCGTTTCTGTGTGGGAACGCGCTCAAACAGCGCATTCGGATAGGTAACGATCCAGCAATTGCGTCCGTTGTTCACTTTTTCCAGCACTTCGGCGCGCGCCACGACATTCGCATTGTCTGTTTCTTCCAGCTGATACGGCGTACGATACGACGCCGGGTAGAACAAAATGTGTCCTTCATTCGGATACAATTGTTCGAGGTCGTTCAGAAAATAAGCCGCCGCTTCCTTGTCCTGCATCACAAATACGTGGTGCCCGGGAACCTGTCCGGCAACTGCCGCTGCAGCCAGCGATTTCGAAGATCCGACGAGTCCTTTCCAGTGAACCCGGATTTCAGCCTGCTGCAGCAGCTCAGCTGTCTGGTCGATGCCGGGAAGGCGTTTGAAGAATGCTTTGAATTGAGAAAGTTCCATGCTGTGCTGTGTCGTCGTGTGTGCCTGTAATCTATGGGAATGCAAAGAAACGGAATTTGCGGGAGAAAGGCAGCTTTGGGGAGACAGATCGTTGGGGCGGAATATATTCCGCCCCAACTTTCGCCCTAATCCTTTCGCCAATTTTTGGGGTTCTCAATGATGTACCTACTAACTCTGCAGAAATCTTCGTAACTATAGATAACTGATTCGTAATAATTCCGTTGCCAGATCTTGTCCTGATTTCCCTGCTCCCTAAACCATTTCGTAACGCCGATCTTAAATCCTTTAACAATGGATCCGACGGATCCCCGGATCAGTTTACCGTACTCATTTTTGGGTGGTTCGGTTTGATGTGCGTTCACTTCTGAAATGATCCGGATAATCCCATGAACGTGATCCGGCATGATAACGAATTCTTCCAGCTGAACAGTTGGAAAATGATCGGGGATCGCGATCCAGCAGTTGTGAGCAATCTGCCCGGCTTCGCTCAATTCCATTTTTCCATCCGTGATTTCACCAAATAACGGCTTCCTGTTTTGCGTACAAAGTGTAATGAAATAGAGTCCTTTTTTTGAATAATCAAATCCCTGCAATCGGATCGATCGTCGTGTGTGAATAGTTTTCCGGCCGGTCATTTTCTATCTTTTCTTATTTAAGATAGTGAAAATCAGGTGTCAGATCATTCTTTCCAGATCAAAAATGATGGTCGATCTTGAGGTTTCAAAATGAAACCTCAAGTTGGGGAGGAAGGCGCTATCCTCCTTACGTTTTCACGGAACAGGGAATCGCCATGTTGAGCGGAATTTTACATTCGGACAAAGCGATCGAAGTGAATATCGCTATCATGCGCACATTTGTTATGGTCCGACAATTTGCTTTGATTACAGAGAGTTTTCGGATCGTTTGAAACAGATCGAAGATCAATTCAGCGATGTTTATGAAGCTATTCGCTATCTCCTCGAAAAGGAAAAGCACTCTACTGAATAGGAAGAACGAAAAAGAATCGGCTTTTAATTTAAGTCAAACAACACTCTTCGCCTTTTCCAGGCAATCGATCGCTTTTTCCATCATTTGTTTGGAACCGGTGAAGAATCCGCAGCGCTGGTGTAGCTTTGTCGGCTCGATGTCGAGGATGCGATCAAGGCCGTTGGTGGCCATTCCGCCTGCCTGTTCGGCGATCATTGCCAATGGGTTGCATTCGTAAAGCAAACGCAGCTTTCCTTCGGGGGATTGATTGGTGACCGGGTAAATGTAGATTCCGCCCTTGATCAGATTGCGATGGAAATCGGCTACCAGTGAACCGATGTACCTGCCGGAGTAAGGCTTGTTGTCGGCTTGTACCTGCTGACAAAAACGGATGTAATCTCTTACGCCCTGCTCGCATTCGTCGATGTTTCCTTCGTTCATGGCGTAAATTCTCCCGGTTTCCGGCATTTGCATGTCCGGGTGCGACAAACAGAATTCACCGATCGACGGATCGAGTGTAAATCCGTTTACGCCCTTTCCGGTCGTGTAAACGAGCATGGTAGAAGATCCGTAAAGTACGTAGCCGGCGGCGATCTGTTCGGTTCCCGGCTGCAGCATGTCTTCCAGCATTGCCCGTGTTCCTTTGGCCGATTTTCGTTTGTAGATGGAAAAGATCGTTCCGATTGAAACGTTGACGTCGATGTTGGAGGAGCCGTCGAGCGGATCGAACAGCACAACGTATTTTCCATTTTTCGCGTGCTCAGAATCGAACGCCAGGAAATCATCGTTTTCTTCCGAAGCGATACCGCAGATCTCGCCACCCGATTCGAATACGCGAATGAACTGGCGATCGGCCACAACGTCCAGCTTCTGCTGCTCTTCGCCCTGGATATTCGTTTCGCCCTGCGCACCGAGAATGTGATCTACCAGACCTGCCCTGCGCACGTCGCGGCTCACGATCTTCGAAGCAACAGCTATGTCGTTCAGAATACGCGACAATTCACCGGAAGCTCCGGGAAAGTCAGCCTGGCGGTCCATGATAAATTCGTTCAGGGTTGTAATGTGCGACATATCGGAAGAATTTTTTTCAAAGGTAGGAAATTAACCCTTAACCGCACAGTCCGGTCAGCTTACAGTATGTGATCAACTTTCCGATAATCACACGCCATTTTAAATTTCCTGCTTGGGTTTTGTAGCTACTTTTGCGGCATGTTCCGGAAATTTCAATATTACATTCTGCTGCACGTGATCATTTTCATGTGGGGATTTACCGGGATCCTCGGAAAGCTGATCGGGATCGACGCACTTTACCTGGTCTGGTACCGCGTTCTGATCGCTTTCAGCTCGCTGGCCATTGGGTTGTACCTGCTCAAAATGCCCATGCGCATTCCGGACAGAAAGCTCATGATCAAAACGCTCGGAGTCGGTATCATCGTGGCGACGCACTGGATCACGTTTTATTCCTCGATCCAGCTTTCGACCGCCTCTTTGGGAATTCTGTGCCTTTCGACAACGACTTTGCATGTAACGTGGCTGGAGCCGCTGGTACTGAAAAAGAAGTTTTCATGGGTTGAATTCCTCTTTGGCGGACTGGTGATCTTCGGTATTTATTTCGTTTCTGATTCATTCTCGCCCAAAGAGCTTAACGCGCTGATGATCGGATTGTTCTCCGCTTTCTGCGCGGCGCTTTTTGCCGTATTCAATGCAAAGCTGGCCGAAGATGTTCCGGCGTCGAGCATTACCTTCCATGAAATGGGCATCGGGTTGGTATTCATGACGCTCGTGCTTGCAAGCCAGGGTATGCTCAACGAGAACATGTTCCGAATGACGGCGGGCGATCTCGGCTGGCTGCTTTTCCTGGGAATTCTCTGCACGTCCTTTGCCTTCCTGGCAACGATCGAAGTGATGAAAAAGCTCGGCGCTTTCACTGTGGCGCTCAGCATTAATCTTGAGCCGGTATATACGATTCTACTCGCCATTCCTATCCTGAATGAGAACGAAATGCTGAACGGCGACTTCTATGTTGGATCCGCCATGATCATTGCCGTTGTGATCGCGAATGCGGTGTACAAATCGATTGTGCGATCAAAAGCCGAAAAGACAGCAGACTGAAGACAAAGACTTGATTATTTATTCTCTTCCACAAACGCCTTCCACTCTTCCGACTGGTTTTCATTCATCACGCGCGGGAATTTGTTCTGGGAACCGAATCGTCCTTTCTCCTGCATGAAGCGGTAGAACAGCTTCATGTCGATGCAGGTCGGGATCGGATCTTTCAGCGTGCCATATTTACGCACGGCGCGGTAATCGTCGTTGAGCTCACCAAGCAGCTTGTCAACGGTTTTCATCACCAGCTCGCTCTCGCAGTTTTCGGATGTTCCGAAATACCAGCGGTGACACTGTTTCTCGGTATCGGCGAATAAGCAGAATTCCGGAATGTCGATGATCAGGTCTTTGCTCGCTTTTTTAATCGCTGCGTTGATGTTGTCGAGTGAAAGATGCTCGCCCACAAGGCTCAGGTATTGCTTGATGCGGCCGCTGATCTTGATCTCGCGCTTTTCGACGTTGGTGAACTGAACGAGGTCGCCGATCATGTAGCGCCACAAACCGGCGTTGGTCGAGATCACAAGTGCGTAATCCACACCGGCTACCACTTCATTGATGGTCAGCGCAAGCGCCGATTCGTTCACATTGCCGTGTTCGTCAAAATTCTCGCGGTTAAACGGAATGAACTCGAAGAAAATGCCTGTTTTCAGCAGCAGCTGCATGCCTTCGCTTTCGCTGTGACGCTGGTAAGCGAAATACCCTTCGCTCGCCAAATAGGTATTGCGTACATGGATCGGGCGGCCGCATACTTTGTGCAGGCGCGAAAGATACGGCTCAACGTAGACTCCGCCGAAAAGGTAGAGCTCCAGGTTGGGCCAGATATCGTGAATGCTGTCGACACCGTAGCGCTCGACGATGCGCTCCATGAGCATAATGCACCAGCTCGGAACGCCCGCGATGGTGCTGATATCCCAGGATGGCGCCATTTCAACCATTTTCTCCAGCTTCGTGTTCCAGTCCTTAATTTCCGCTGTCGCGCTGTCGGGCTTGGTGAGCGGAAGCAATACGATGGAGGTGTGTTTTTTCAGGATCCCCGAGAGGTCGCCTTCTATATGATTGTCTACTTTTTCGAGTTTCGTGGAACCACCTACGGCCAGGAACGATTTCTGGAAAAAGACTTCCGGAAGGTCGAGCTCCGAGATCGACGTGAACTGCATGATCGTGGTGCGCTGAAAAGAGCGGATCATTTGTTTGGTAACCGGAATGCGTTTGCTCGGCGATCCGGTCGTACCGGAAGAAAGCGCGTAGTATTTAACAACGCCCGGCCATGCAATATCGCGTTCGCCGTCGATTGCCCGGTGCAGCCATTCGTTGTGGAATTTCTCGTAATCGGTGATGGGAACATGCTTCTGGAAAGACTTCACCATGTCTTCCTCTTCCAGCACTTCCTGGAAATGATAATGGGTGCCGAATGCCGTTTTTGAAGCAAATCGCAATAGTTTGTTCAACGTCTTGAGCTGATCTTTATAGTCCAGGCCTCTATGCGCAGTACGTTTGTACGTGATCTCTGTTGTCTTTTTCAGTAATTTACCGATAATGGGCATCCTTGGCGCGTTTAATTCTTGAGTGAATCGAATGATGATCAACTGCAAATGTGAGAAAAACAATCTATAAACGTTAGAAAAAGATTGTGGTTTTTGGATTATTAACGCCGAATTTTTAATATTGATTCCAATAAGTTCATTCCCAAGTAAACCGTTTAATTACTTTTGCACTACTATTAAAACCCAATATGCTCTCCTCATGGAAAAGAAAACCATAATCGTTCCTCACGACTTCAGCCCTGTAGCCGACAACGCTCTGAATCACGCTATTAACACAGCCAAAATTACAGGCGCCGAAATCTTCGTTCTGCATGTTGTTGCCAAAGAGAAAGCCATTGCGGAAGCGGAAGAAAAGCTGAGAGAGGTCTTATCGGGTTTTAGTACAGACATCCCATTGCATCCCGTAGTGCGCGTCGGGAATATTTTCGATGACATCGGCGATTACGCAAGCGAAGTGCACGCAGAGCTCATTTTTATGGGAACGCACGGACAGCATGGCTGGCAGCACATTACCGGAAGCCACGCGCTGAAAGTAATCACGCACTCGACCGTTCCTTTTATCGTTGTGCAGGAAAAAGGCATTCGCGAAACGGGGTATGACGACATCGTTGTTCCGCTCGACTTAAATAAAGAGACCAAACAAAAGCTGGCTTACGTAGCCAATATCGCGACGTACTTCAAATCGCGCGTTCACGTGATCACACCGGACGAATCGGACGAGTTCCTCCGTCACCAGGTGAAAGCGAATATCCAGTTCGCCGTGAAATTCTTCCAGGAACGCGGCATCGAAGTAACGACCAAAGTGGCGCCTACAAGCGGTTTCGACAAAGAAACAGTGAAGCACGCCGTGAGCCTCGACGCCGACCTCATCGCCATCATGAATCTGAACCGCAACAACATGCTCGGGGTTATTACTGCCAATCACGAGCAGTACATCCTGACCAACGAGGCGCAGATCCCGACCCTGATCGTGAATCCGGTCGAAGGGAAATACGGCAGCGTTCTGTTTGCTTAAACAATATCCGAAAACTCGTTAAACCCTGGCAGTATTGTCGGGGTTTTCTTGTTTTTTACGACGGTGATTGCTTCCCCGTCAACAGTTACTCGTTCCCCGTGCACTTTTAAAGTCTGCCCGCAGACAGTTCATCCTTCCCCGTTAACAATTGTTCGTTCCCCGCGCACTTTTCATGTCTCCACGCTGATCGTTGTTCTTTCTCCGAAGACATTTCATCCGTCCCCGTCAATAGTTATTCGTTCCCCGCGCACATTTCATCCTGCCCCGCAGATATTTCATCTGTCCCCGAAGCTATTTTATCCGTCCCCGTCAACAGTTGTTCGCTCCCCATAGACATTTCATCCGTCCCCAGTCACTTTTAATGTTGCCCCGACAGCTCTTCTTATCTCCCCGGCAACATGTGCACGCTCCCGATACAGACTACCGACTATCCCCCCCTCACCGCAGCAGCGTAATATGCCCGTTCACCACCTTTACGTTGTTCCGGAGATCGATGTACGTCGCTTCCCAGGCATAGGTGCCATCCGGACAGATCTTACCGCCAAAGGTACCGTCCCAGCCATCATCGAACGAAGCGAGCCTGCACACCTGTTCGCCCCAGCGGTCGTAAATGAACAGCTCGAATTCGGAAACGTTCACCCCCGAGGCTTTGAAAGCATCGTTCACCGTGTTTCCATCCGGTGTAAAGGTGTTGGGAATGTACAGGAACGCATCGTAGTAAATACTCACTTCGTCGCTGGCCGAACAGCCGTTCGTATCGGTATAGCTGACGGTGTACGTAAATTCCCTTTCCGGTAAAGCGGTCGGCGCCTCACAAACGACACAGCTCAGGTATTCCGAAGGCGACCACACGAACGGCCCTGGTGTTGTGCTCACGGCGCTCAGCTGTATCTCTTCTCCGGGTGAAGTGTAAACATCCGGGCAGGCCTGGATAAATGCGTGCGGGAAGACGGTTACGGAAACAAATGCGGTGTCTTTGCAACCTGATTGATCTTTCCCGATGACCCTGTACACAGTACTTTCCGAAGGTGAAGCAACGACCTCTGCCCCGGAATGCGGAGTAACGGTTCCAGCCGGCGACCATGCATAAGCTACTCCTCCGAAAGCGAAAAGTACAGCTTCCCCGCCCGGACAGATCGAGGTGTCTGATCCTGCCCCGATGTCGGGAACGATCACATCGGCGAACAAGCTGTCGCGCACGGTGCCGCAGCTGTTGGTGAAATCGCAGTAATACGTTGCGTCTGCTGCTGGGCTGATGGTTACCGTTTCTCCCGTTAAAGGACTGATTCCCGGCAAAGAAGCCCATGCGTAAGTATCCGCTCCTGAAACATGCACTGTAGCCGATGTTCCGAAACAGATCGCAAGCGTATCGGGCATTGCCGGTGAAGGAAGAATGAAAAACACATCTACCATTACACTATCGCGGAAAACGCAGCCCGCAGGCATTGTTACGTCCACATAGTACATGGTCGGAACGACCGGTGTCGCGATCGGATTGCCCGACGCCGGATCGTTCAACCCTGTTGCGGGACTCCAAACGTAGCTGATTCCACCTGTTGCGGACAACTGCACGGAATGCCCGCGGCAAACGGACGTATCGCCATCCGTGAACACATCACCCGGATCTGCCACTTCGATTGTTATTTCCGTGTAGAACTGGTTGCAGGCTGTGGTAATGGTTACCGAGAACGTGGTCGTTTCGTTGATCACTGCCACAGGATTCGGGATCGTTGGGTCATTCAACCGGCTGGCCGGCGTCCATAAGAACGAAACATTGTCGTGTATTGGTGTTGTAATGTCCAGTGTAAACTGAACGCTTTCGCCCGGGCAGATAACCGAATCGGAAGCTACCGGGAGATCGAATGCATAATCGGCATATGGCACCAGAACAATGGCCGAATCGCAGCCGTGAACAGTCTGGTACACGACGGTCTGTGTGCCACTGTATTCAACGCCGTTGTAGGTGTAAAAAGCGCCGCAGGCAAGCACTTCCTGCGTATCCAGGTAAGGCTGATAGACGCTTAGTTGCAGGTTCACAATGGAATCACATACGGCCGAAACGGGGTAACTTGCCTGGTAACTGCCGGCTGTGGTATAGTTGGTTCCGTTAAAGGCATACGACTCTCCCTCGCAGATGCCGGCGGAAATGTTCGTGATCGAGCCCGGCCCGGGAAGAAGCACAACCGTTGAGATCGCAGGACATCCTCCGGCGTCCGTAACCATAACGGCATACGTTCCCGGACCAAGATGGTCGTGATAGGCACCGCTGCCACCCGGTTGCAGGTAATACGAAAAAGGCGCGGTTCCTGTTGTGACTGTCAGCGCGATCGAACCATCCTGCGTATACGAACAGGTTGGGTTAACAGTCGTAGCCTGCACGATGGGTGCCGGGGTTTTTAAGGAAACAGCATCCAGGAAATTACCCTGAGTCAGGTTTCCGTTCGATGAAGAGACTGCTGTAAATTTCAGGCGGTATTGCGAACTGCTGTTAGCGGGCAGTGTAATGTTCAACTCGTTGTAAGTCCAACCCGTATTGCCCGCGGAAAAATCTCCCAGCGAGGTAAAAGGGCCGGCAGGCGGGCCTACGGATACATTGACAACATCAGTTCCGTACCGTCCGCGATGCGCAAACGACAACACGGCGGCGCTTCCCGCCGTACCTACAAAATTCTGGTAAATGTAGCTGACCACATCGGCGTTGACTTCCGTGAAATTGTTTCCGTCGTAAGCTGTTACGCCATCGCAGCCTGTTCCCCAGATCTCCATCAGGTTGTAACCGTTGGCAGCCGGTGTTTTCCAGCAGGTGATCGTTGTCTGGTGCGGCGGACAAGGTGTTACATAGCCTATTTCGAAGTCGCCTTCACACAACCGCTCACAGAAGGTCTGGGATTTTAAGGGATCTCCGTTCAGCAATACGATAAGAAGCAGAACGTATTTCAGTACGAGGTATGGGTAGCATTTCTTCATTCCGGGATAGTTAACGCAGCATGTTATCCCATGAATATATCTTTAAATACCAGAACGAATAAAGCGATTGAGTAAAGCGTATGGAACAGGCGGTGAGGGTGCGGAATCTGAAAGTGAGATTGTCAAAACTACCGTAAATCACTCCACCAGCACGTACTGTTTCCACACATACTGCTGCTTTCCTTCCACAATGATTTCGATGAAATACGTCCCCGGTTTCCTGGGAAGGTACTTCGAGAAGGAATGCTCGCCAACACTCACTTTTTTTGGTTTGGACGCATAGTGTTCACCGTTCGCAGCGTTCCAGGAAACGGAAATGGTCTCTCCGCCTTCTGGCATGGTGTAATCGATGTAATAGCGCATTTTAGTTTCGTCTCTCTCCACGATGACATTCAGCGGCGAAGTACTGTGTTCGTTCTTCACGGCCGGAGCAGGTTTACGCACCAGCCGCACTTCGAACAAGCCGTTGTAGGCCACGCTTTCTTTTCCTTCGTTGATCCAGAAAATGTTCTTTTCAGAACTGGCAATTCCGCCGAATAAATGTCCGAGCAAAATACTGTCGCCCGAAAGCTCGTTCAACTGAAAGATCACTGCTTTCCTGTCGCCCGAATAAGCCGGAATGAATTCCGATCCTGCGCCCAGCAGTAAAGGCATTTCCAGGGGAAGCCTGTATTCGGCCATGCTGCCGTCTGCCGAACGTGTAACGCGTGAAATGGCTTTGGTGAACGGAACGTTGTTGTCCTGTACCGGCAGCCCGAGACTGTCGTAATACTGCGCAATGCCGCCAAAGAACAGCGTGTGCATTTCCTGCTTCGCGTTGTCGTAAAGGGAAATGTCAGGGCAATGATAGTGGTTGTAAAACTGGCGGAATCCTCGTTGCTCCACGATCCCGTTCGGGCCGATGTGAACGGCTGTCAGGAAAGGCAGGTCGGCATCTTCGCGGAACACGCCTGAAAAAGCCGTGAGGTAGTGCTCGCCCTTGCTGTTCTGCTGCAATACCAGGTTGAAATCGCGGCGGTGCAGCAATGCTTCGCTTTCGAAGAACGGAAGAAAGCGGATCTCGCCGGAGTACGCGTCCATTGCGAATCTTCGCACGGCGGAGGTGTAGGTCTGCGTGAATGAAGGCCCGTTATTCGGATTGTACCTTCCGTCGAAGCGATGGCCGCCCACCAGGTAAAATTCATTGTTGAGCACTTGCAGCTGGCCGCCCGTAACGGCAAAAAGCGGATCTTCCTTCTGCATAAACAGGCTTTGAGAGACCGCGTTCGTTTTCACTGCGTCCATAACCACCGGGATGTGGAACGCTATGAGGGAAGGAAAGGTCACGTGGTCGCCCGCTGCTGTACTCATACCATAGCCGCCGGCCATAATCATTTGTTCGCCGCGCTGCGTAAAACAGCTGTTGGTTGCTTTGAGCTGATCGCGCAGACCGGGAGTAAGCTTTTCCAACCCGGCTTTCCAGACCTGCTGCGTCTGTATGTCCACCAATACTAATTGATTGTTGTGCCCGATCGAATCGAACGATGCCCATGGCTGACGGCGGTGCAGGCCGTCGAGCCTTCCGCCGATGAACAGGATCTTTCCGTCGTGCTGCGCAAAGCTGTAGGATTGCAGTCCCATCAGTCCTTCGATGCTAACAGGCTTCAATACGATCGTAAAATCGTCAATGGATTGCTGCGCCGAAGCAACCGAGCAGCTAAACAGCAGGAGGAAAAACAGGTGTTTCATGCTGCGAAAGTAGCGATTAACGTCATGCGTTTTTAAACAGGGGACAGATTGTCTCTCCGCTAACCGGCGGAAGTGGCGGGAGTGGATATCACGTTGGGAATATGGGGTAGCGGTTAGGTCCCGAAAGCTTTCGGGATCCCAATTCCCCTCAACCATTAAAAATTCAATAGTTAAGATCTGACGCAACTGACGCAAGAGCTTATCCCGATTTCATCAGGCAAGTCTGCTCCGGATTTTAATCTGCGTATTCATCCCGCTCCAGACGGTCCAGCACTTCCTGCAGATTCCGTTTCTTTTTATCGAGACGGCTCGCGATCGCTGTCGGTGTGAAATAGCGGTGCATTTTCAGGAAGGAAACCTGCATTTCGTCCCATTTGCGGTCGCTGTCGATCTTGCCGTGCTCTTTCAGCTCGAGGCGCAGCTTGTCGGCGATCTCGTGGAAATCGTCGCGGCCCAGGTAATCGAGGTCGGCATCGCAGATGATCTCTTCGAGCTTGTTTTTTGGCTTATGAGGGATCTGTGTGACGTAGATCAGCTCTTTGATCTTTTCGATGTGCTGCTCGGAATAGCCGTATTTCGGCAGAATCTCTTCGGCCATGCGCGCGCCGATCGGCTCGTTCTTTTCATAGTTTTCAACGAATCCCGCATCGTGGTAAGTCGCAGCGGATTTCAACAGGAACAGGCCTTCATCCGTTACGCCTTCCAGTAACGCATAGCGTTCAACGGCGCGCACAACATCTTTCGTATGTGCAATACTGTGGTAATGCAGCGAGCGCGACAATCCTTTTTCGAGCACTTTCATAATGTGGCGCTCGGCTTTGTAATAGTTGATACTACTATAAAGGTGCAGGTTGACGATCTGCTGGAAACGCTCGTTCGGGAACACGCCATCGCTGTTCACAGACAATTCGGGCTTGATGCGCTCAACGGTGAACATGTCGATCATGCCCTTGCTTTTCGACTTGACTTTTCCGCGGAAGGTACATTCGAAATACGGCTCTATGAGCTTGAACGTATTCCCGGAAATGGTTACGCGCCCGGCTTCGCCCATCATTTCCATGCGCTGTGCCTGGTTCACGGTAGAGCCCCAGATGTCGTATGCCAGTCGTTCCGATCCGATTACCCCGGCGGTTACCTCACCGGTATTGATCCCGAGGCGAAGGTCCCAGTATTCGGTTCCGTCGGCCATGGCTTCGCGTTTGAGCTTTGCCATGTAATCCTGGATCTGGAGCGCTGCAAGCACGGCGTCTATCGGGTTGGTGTTGTTCCGAACGGGAACTCCGCCGGCACACATATAGGCGTCGCCGATGGTTTTGATCTTTTCGAGGTTGTTGTGAACGATGATCTCGTCGAATTTCCGGAAATAGATGTCGAGCCGGTGCACGAGCTCTGTCGGTTTCATGTGCTCGGCGATCTTGGTAAAGCCGACGAAATCGGTGAACAGTACGGAAACGGTCTTATAGGCCCGCGCCGAAGCACGCCCTTTGGATTTCAGCTCTTCGGCGGTCGCTTCCGGGATGATGTTGCGCAGGAGCTTTTCAGACTTGTCTTTCTCTATCTGCAGCAAACGTTTCTGTTCCTCTACCTTTTCTTTTTCCTGCTGAATGATCTTGTGCTGTGCCTGGATCTTCGCGCTTTGGGCCCGGATCTCTTTGGTTCGGGCAACGATCTTCATTTCGAGCTTTACCTGTTCTCTTCTGCCCTGCTCGATCCGCCCGCGGATAATGCTCAGCACGATCAGGGTGATGACGATTCCCGTTACGACCCAGAACCACCATTTTCCCCAGTAGGGATAGGCGATCGCTATTTCGAGCCGGGCCGGGACCGCATTCCACTTTCCGCCGGTGCGGCGCACAAATACCTCGAGCGTATAATTTCCCGGGGAAAGCGAGTTGAAACGGATCTCGTTCGAATTGCCGAGAAAGATCTCTTCTTCGTCTGAACCGTTCAGCCTGTATTTGTATTCGAGCAGCTCGGGATTCATAAGGTCGGAAGCCACGAAACGAAGCGTAAAGCTTCGCTGATTATAAGGAAGCTCGATCTTTTTTACGTCGGAAAAAGTGGTTTTGAACGGCGCGTCCACATCTCCGGGATGCAGCCAGTTGCCATCGAGCTTGAATTTCGTGAAACGGACTTCCAGCTCCAGCTTCTGTGCATTTAATTGTTTCGGATGGAAGAAGTTGTAGCCGGCGATGCCGCCGAAATACAGCTCACCGTTCCGCGAAGCAAGGTAAGCGCCTGTGTTGAACTCGTCGCTCATAAGTCCGTGCACTTCGGAGAAATTGATGCACGTTTTGGTCAGGATGTTGAAGCGCCCGAGCCCTTTGTTCGTGCTGAGCCACAAATAGCCGAGATTATCGGAAAGGATCCCGTAAACAAAGTTGTTGGGCAATCCCTGTTTTTTGGTGAAGTTCTCCATTTTCCCGGTTTTCAGGTTCAGGTAAATGAGCCCGGAACCGGTTGTTCCTATCCACAATTCGCCGGCGTTCGCTTGGTAAAGCGTCGAGATGTAATCTTTGGTTGCTGAAGCGAGCAGCCTGTTGAACCGGAACGGCTCGAAGAACATGTTACCGTTCTGTTCTTTGAAAACGTAAAGCCCGCCGGTGCTCGTTCCGAAATAGATCGTCCCATCCGTTCCCTTAAAGGCTAACCGGCAGATGCCTGCGCCGATCGTTTTGCCGGGCTTCGCGGGATCGTTCGTGAACGCAGTGGTCGTTCCGGTTTTGTGGTCGTAGAGCAGCACGCCGCCTTTCGTTGCCAGGAAATAGCGGCTGTTCGTATAGGGAATGATCCGGTAAACTTTGTCGAAGCTGGTCGGATTTTCGATCTTTTTATAAACGATCTTCTTAAAAGAATAGCTGGAGCCGTAATACGTCAGCATGTACAATCCGTCCGTGCAGCCAATGAGCAGCTCGTGGTCGTTCACATAATGCAGCGACATGATGCTGGATTCCTTGTTGCCGGAATTCTTGTTGAGGTAATACTGCAGGAAGGTTCCCGATCGCCGGTCTAGCACCGAAATGGCGAAATCGGTCGCGATGAAGGTTTTGGTGGCCTGCGGGTCTTCTTCAAATCCCCAGACGCTGGCCGACGGCAACCCCTGTTTCAGATTCCCCGAAGGGCCGACTCCGAGAAAACCCTGGTTCACCGGATCAAAGCAGCTCAGTCCGCGCAGCGTGCCGATCCAGATCACGCCGTTCTCATCGGAGAACAATCCGTTGATCTCGTCAAACAGCAAGGCATTTTTCTGGAAAATATCCTGTTTGCTCTGGATGATGGAATAAACGCCGTTCTCTTTTCGGACGGTCAGAATGCCTTTGTTCTGCGTTGCCACGAACAGTTCGCTCGTGGAGCGCATGATCACATCGGCGATTTCGATGATGCCCAGGTCTTTTTCTATTTCCGACAAAAAGGGAAGCAGCTCGTTCGAGTTGTAGTCGTACAGCCACAGGCCTTTGTTGGTGCTGAGCAGGTAAACGGAACCGCTGAAATGCTCCACGTCGTTGACGAACCAGTTGTCGACAGCTCCTTTTGCCGGAACGATTTTCGTCCATTTGCCGGTTTTGATACCGTAGCGGAAAACGCCCTGGTCTTCGGTGGAGATCAGCAGGTCTTCATCGTTGATGAGTTTCAGAAAATGGAGCCGTTTGCTCGGTATTTTGGAATTGACAAGGCTGATGAGCTTTGTTTTATGATCCCAGACTGCCAGTCCCTGCGTGGATGTTGCCAGCCACAGATCTCCGGCGACGGATTCGTCGAGCGCTTCGATGGAAAAAGTGCTTCCGGCGGCAATATCGTAGGTAAAAAACTGTTCAGCCTGCGGATTGTAGGCTGTAAGGCCGTTTGCCGTGCCGAACCACAGCATGCCCGAGCGGTCTTTGTGGGCGCAGTGAATGTACTCGCTCTCGAGCCCTTTCGTATCGTCGGAAGTGAACACCTGGAACTGCTGTCCGTCAAAACGATTGAGCCCGTCCTGTGTTCCGACCCAGAGCGTTCCAACGTCGTCCTGCACCATACAGGTCACAGAGCTTTGCGAAAGTCCGTCGGTAATGGTAAAATTACGGAATCGATAAGACAGCTGACCAAAGGACAGCGTGCTCAGCAGCAGCAAAATACCGGTTCCAGACAGACGGTTCAACATAGCGTGTTAAAAATACGTTTTCCTACGGAACTGAGGCCGATTAGTTTTCGGAAGCGTTTTTTAAGCTTTCTTTTCTGCGGCTGTTGCAGTAGCTGCTTTTGCGGCCTGTGTCTCCATATCGCGGTCAAAGAGGTACAAACCGCCTTTATCGTTGCCGATCAGGCGCAGCCTGTCGAGGATCATGCGTGCGGAAGCTTCTTCTTCCAGCTGCTCGGAAACGTACCATTGAACGAAGTTGTGTGTCGCGTGGTCTTTTTCCTGCAGGCAGATCTCTGTCAGGTCGTTGATGCTGGCAGAAACCATCAGCTCGTGCTCGAGCAACAGCTCAAAAACCTGGTGAAGGGAATCGAAATCTCTTGGCGGCTGCGCGATCGGCGGAATGAATGCGCGTCCGTTGCGCTCATTGATAAATTTAACGAGTTTCAGCATGTGGAAGCGCTCTTCGTCCGACTGCTGGTACATAAATTTAGCCGTTCCGTTCAGGCCGTTGTTCTCGGACCAGGAAGCCATAGCGAGGTAAAATTGCGATGAATAGGCTTCTTTTTCAACCTGATCGTTCAGTGCTGCTTCAATACGTGCGTTCATAATTTATGCTTTTTTTAGTGAAACTATTCCAAAGTTAACCTTCTCCGGTTTGCCGCGGGCTTTGATTGCCTTAATAAATCGTAATTTAGCACGAGTATAAATAATTATGGGTAAAAAACGACCGCAAAGACAACCGGAAGAAAAAAAAGACAGGAAATTAAAAACCAGCCTTTTCCACCTCATCCGGAAACTTTTCCAGAACCATCCCGAAGCATCCTTAAGTTACAAAGAGGTGTGCGATTTACTGCACATTAAAGACGGCGAATCGCGCAAGCTGGTTGTCACTGTTCTTTCCGAGCTTCAATCAGAAGGCTATCTGCGCCAGAACGGGCATGCTACGTACGTTTACAAGAACGAAGCGGAAACCTTCGAAGGTGAGCTTCAGCTTACGCAACGCGGCGCAGGCTTCGTTATTACAGCGAAAGGCGACAACGATATTTTCATCCCGCCCCACCTCATCGGGCAGGCGATCCACGGTGACAACGTAAAAGTTGCCATCACAAAGAAAACGAACGATAAAACAGAAGGCCGCATTCTCGAAGTCGTTTCCCGCGAGCGAACACAATTCGTGGGAACGATTCAAATGCACGACCAGTTCGCTTACCTCATTCCCGACAATTCGCGCACAGGCGTCCAGATCCAGATCCCGCTTGAAAAGCTGAACGGTGCAAAACACAAAGACAAAGCGCTGGTGAAGATCACCGTATGGCCGAAGTCTGCCGAATATCCGTTCGGGGAAGTGATCCAGACGCTGGGAGGAAATTCCCTGCACGACAATGAAATGATCAGCATCCTGGTGAGCCACGGTCTCGACATCGAATTTGAAAGCGATGTGATGTCCGAAGCCGAGCAGGTAACCATGGCACTCGACCAGGACGAAGTTGCCAGAAGACGCGACTTCCGCGATATTCTGACTTTCACCATCGACCCGGTCGACGCGAAGGATTTCGACGACGCGCTTTCGATTAAAAAGCTCGACAACGGCCACTGGGAGATCGGTGTGCACATTGCCGACGTGGGCCATTACGTGCGCCCGAACAGCGCCATGGACCGCGAAGCGCTTAAGCGCGGAAATTCCGTTTATTTGGTCGACCGCGTGATCCCGATGCTTCCCGAGCAATTGTCGAACATGGTCTGCTCGCTCCGCCCGAACGAAGATAAATTCACGTTCTCGGCTGTGTTCGAGCTGGATGAAAAAGGAAAGATCTACGACGAATGGTTCGGCAAAACCGTTATCCATTCCGATCACCGTTTTGCGTACGAAGATGCACAGGTGATCCTCGAAGGTGCAGAAGGCCCGCATAAGGCTGAGCTCCACCTCATGGATACGATCGCCAAAGTTCTGCGGAAAGAGCGCAACAAAAAAGGCGCCCTGATGATCGAATCGGAAGAGCAGCGCTTTCAGCTGGATGAAAAGGGCGAGCCGGTCGGCGTAACGATCAAGGTTTCCAAAGACGCCAATCAGCTGATCGAAGAATTCATGCTGCTTGCCAACCGGAGAGTTGCCACATTTGTCGGTGCGCCGAAGAAAAGCCGCGATCCGATCCCGTTCATTTACCGTGTACACGATCAGCCGGATCCCGAGAAAATCGCATTATTCGGTTTGTTTTTGGATAAATTCGGCTACAAGCTGGAATTTTCCGATCCTGCAAATGCCGCACAGAGCATCAATAAGCTATTGTCCGATATCCGCCTAAAAAACGAATACGGCATCATTCAGCAGATGGCGATCCGCAGTATGGCGAAAGCGACGTATGAGGTCGACAACATTGGCCACTACGGCTTAGCGTTCGATTATTACTCGCATTTCACCTCGCCGATCCGCCGGTATGCCGATTTAATGGTACACCGCATTTTGCTGGAAACGCTGGAACAAAAACCGCACAAATACAATTCCGTGCTGGGCGATATTGCCAAGCGCATATCCAGACAGGAGCGCAAAGCTGTTGAAGCGGAGCGCGAATCGAACAAATACTTCCAGGTGGTGTACGTTCACGACAAGGTCGGCGAAGAATTCGAAGGTATTGTTTCGGGCGTTGCCGAATTCGGCCTGTTCGTTAAAATGACGGAGAACGGCTGCGAAGGAATGGTTCCGCTGCAGGAAATTCCGGGCGATCGTTTCAGCTTCGATGCTAAAAAGATGGTGATTGTCGGACAGCGTTCCGGTAAAACCTACAGCTTCGGCGATGACGTTCGTGTAAAGATCACTGAAGTACATCCTAAAAAGCGACAGATCGACCTGGTCATTGTTGGCAAGGAAGGCGAGACAACGGAACGTGCCAACTGGGCGTTTATAAAACCTGAAAAGAAAGAACGCGACCGCGCAGGCAGGAACCGGAGGCCAAAAGCCAAACCGGATTTTAATAAGCCGAAGGGGAAAAGCAAAAAATAATATAATCCAAAACGCATCGTTGTAAGTCCGGGATGCATCCCGGACCAACGAATGACCCAACAAAAAAGCCAGCTATAAGCTGGCTTTTTTGTTCTATCTATCTACCCGACTAACGTCGAATCTCTATGTTCCTGTATTCTTTGATCAAGTTGCCTTTCGCGTCGCGGGCAAGGATCATGCAGCCGTAAAGTCCGGCAGGCACAGGCTCTCCGCTCATGGAGGTTCCGTCCCATCGGAAATTCGGATCTTCGGATCTCCAGACGGAGTTATTGTTATTGTCGTAGAAGCTTACGGAGAAGCTTTTCAGGTTCTGCGATTCGATGTAGAAATGATCGTTGCTTCCGTCGTTGTTCGGTGTAAATACATTCGGGATCAGGGTGATCTTCGCTTCGCTTGCTTCTGCTGCAGGAGCAGGCTCATTCACCGCAGGAGACGTTGTTGTTCTATTTTCCGGAATATGCTGGTCTGCAGGTGTTGTTTTCCCGATAACCGGATTGCCTTCGGAACCTTTCGGCTCGCCGATTGCTGTACCTGGCTCGCCTTCAGGTGTTGCGCCCCCACCAAGTGTCAACGGCAGGATTGCCCTGAGGCCGGTTACAGGCTCTGTTCCTATGTGTGGCTCAGGAATCGTTATCGTTACCGGTGATTGTGTGCTTTGCAGCACATCACTGGTCGCAGTTCCGGGAGCTGTTGTCGTTGCGGCGGGGCTGTCAGTTGACGTTTCCGGCTGCAGGACGGCTGTTGTTTCCTGTTTTGCTTTCTCTGCTTTTACGGGTGCATTGCCCTGGTTTACCAGCACAACGGTTGTTACCGCAGCAACGGAAACGGCGGCACTTCCGATCAGCCATTTGGCCAGCATGGAAATTCCCTTCGCTCCTGCCGCAGCCGAGGAAACGCCTGCAGCGGCCATTTTAGCCTGCAGCCCGTTCCACACCTCCGGCCTTACCGGCGAGGTGTGGTTTTCCAGGGTTTTGGAAAACAAGTCCCGTATGTTATCTTTTTCAATCACTTTCTATTCTTTCAAGTTGGTTGCGCAAAAAAGCACGTGCACGCGAATATTGCGATTTGGAGGTATTCTCCGTTACTCCTAAAGTGTCGGCAATTTCTTTATGACTGTAACCTTCAATGGCGAACATATTAAATACTACGCGGTATCCATCCGGAAGGTTCGCGATCATCTTTAATAAATGATCGGTATCCATATCGGTGAAACCATGGTCTTCAAATGCGAGCTTATACGAAACGTCGTCCAGCTGCATATCGCCCATCATCTTCTTGTTCTTCCTCAGAACGTCCAGAGCTGTGTTCACCATAATACGGCGAATCCAGCCTTCCAGGGAGCCCTCCATTTTGAACTCGCCTATTTTCTGAAAGATCTTTACAAAACCATCCTGCAGTACGTCTTCCGATTCTTCGGTATTCCGGAGATAACGGTTGCATACTGACAGCATTTTAGGAGCAAATTTATCAAACAACGCTCGCTGTGCTCTTGAATTTCCTTTGGCGCATTCCGTTACCAATGTTCTATCATCCATAGCACTCGCTGACTCTTTAGACTTGCAACTTAGGAAAAAGGTTGCATAAGCAGAAATACAAGAGATAAAAAAGGTAATTTCGTTGCAATCGAAAAAGAAAAATGAAGTTTGTTCTCTTTGGTGCTTTCACCCTCTTTCTAAGTGCCACAACACTTTTTTCGCAGCAGATCTCACTGAAAAACGGTGGGTACGAAGCTCATTTACAGCTCAATCAGGCAACGATCCTGCCTGTCCGGCTAACGGTAGAAACAGCTCAAAAACAGCAGGTTCTTGTTATTCATAACGCCGAAGAGCGCATCGAGCTGCATGTAAAGAAGCGCGAAGGCGATACGCTGGTAATCCCTTTTCCGAATTTCGATTCCGAATTACGCGTTGTTGCATCTCACAAGAAAAGACTCAGAGGTTTCTGGGTAAATCACAATAAATCCGGTAATTACCGCATTCCGTTCGAAGCGGACTTCGTGCAAAAAGCGCCGGCTCCAACAGCCAGCGCTTCTGTCGACCTCACAGGAACCTGGGAAACCTATTTCAGCCCGGGAACAGAAGACCAGGAACCGGCAGCGGGAATTTTCCAACAGGTACAAACGAACATCCGGGGCACATTCCTGACCGAAACGGGCGACTATCGTTTCCTGGAAGGAACGGTTGAAGGAACCAGATTCTATCTTTCCTGCTTCGACGGATCGCACGCGTTTCTCTTAACCGGAACTGTTTCCGGAAATACGATAGAAGGTACTTTTTTCAGCGGGAAACATTACCAGACGAACTGGAAATCGACTAAGAACGACGGTTTCAAGCTCAGCAACCCGGATTCGCTGACGTACCTGAAAGAAGACAACAGCCTGGTGAAATTCACCCTGAAAGACCTGAACGGAAAGGAGTATACATTCCCGAATGCGGAAACGCAGGGCAAGGTGGTGATTATACAGATCATGGGAACGTGGTGCCCGAACTGCATGGACGAAACGAAGTACTACAAGGAATTATTCGCAGCGTACCACGCAAAGGGACTGGAGATTATTTCGGTTGGCTACGAAGCGGCCGATTCTTTTGCCGAGCAGGCGGCCAAGATCCAGCGGCTGAAAGAGCGCCACAACCTGGCCTTTACATTTCTTGTTGGCGGAAAAGCCGATAAAGGCAATGCTTCCGAACAATTTGCAATGCTCAATGAAGTGATCTCGTTTCCCACGACGATCTTCATCGGGAAAGACGGCAGCGTAAAACGCATTCACACCGGTTTCAACGGCCCGGGAACAGGTACTTACTATACGGAGTACGTGACGAAAACGAATGCGCTGATCGAATCTTTGCTGGCGGAATAATCAAAAATTACGAATTGAAAAATGTAAAATTGAAAAGGTGTTCTCTTCTTTTCAATTTACTCATTTTCCGTTTTCAATTAATACTTCAGTGTTGGCCGGTTGGTTTCATTGGACAGGATCCACGCGGTAGCAAACACCAGTCGCGCAACGCGCTCTACTTTCGTGAAACTGATCTTCTCAATATCGTCTGTTGGCTGGTGGTAATCTTCGTGGATGCCGCTGAAGTAAAAGATGCTAGGAATCATGTTTTTCGCAAAATTGTAGTGGTCTGAGCGGTAATAGAACTGATTCGGGTCGTCAAGACGATTGAACTTGTAGTCGAGCGACAGCTGCGTGTACTTTGTATTGGCTTCTTCGTTGGCGTTGTGCAGGTCGTTGCTCAGCATATCGGAACCGATGATGTAGATGTACTCACTGCTGTTTTCGTGCGCAATATCGTCACGTCCGATCATATCGATGTTGAGGTCGGTGATGGTGTTTTCCAGCGGAACGATCGGATGTTCCACATAATACGAGGAGCCGAGCAATCCTTTTTCTTCGCCTGAAACGGTCATGATCAGAATGGACCTGCGCGGCGCATTGCCCTCTTTTTTGGCGGCCATGAATGCTTCGGCGATCTCCAGCAGCGCTACGGTTCCGGTCCCGTCGTCATCGGCGCCATTGTACACAACACCATTATCAATCCCGATGTGGTCGTAATGCGCCGTGATGATCACCACTTCTTTCGCCAGTATGGGATCGCTTCCCGGAATATAGGCCAGGACGTTGGAGCTGGTGAGGATCTGTTCGTCTTTGTTCAGCGAAGCAGAAAGCTGTGCAACCGGCTTCGCTTTCTTCAGTTTTTTTGCGCTGCCTTTGCCGATCAGGTACGTGAAGGGCTTTTTAATGGCTCCTTTCAGAACGGCGGCACGAACCACGATGACCGGAATTTCTTCTTTTACCGGCTCGTCTTTCAGCCGCATGGATTTGGTAGTCGCGTAATGCTCGAGGTATTCGTAGAGATCTTCGTACTTATCGGTCACAAGAATGATGGCTTTCACGCCTCTTGCCTGTTTGCGCAATTCACTAAGCTCCGCACGGACATCCATTCCTTCCAGCCGGTGAATGAGCGCCACATTTCCTTCGGGTTTCAGCTCCAGGCTTGTGGCTGTGTGAAGCGCCACATTTTCCAGCGAAACGAGCTTTTTCACACCGAAGTAAATGAAATCGGTTTTGAACTGCAGCTTCTTCTTGCCGATGGTCAGATCGCCGCCCGGAACGGTCTCGATGACTTCGAACGGTTGCTGATACGCCGACATTCCCGGTGCTTTCGAACAGCCGTCTTCTGTGAACGAATTCTGGATGTAGAGCGCCGATAGTTCCTGCCCCTTTTTTCCTGTTTCCCGACCTTCATAGGCATCGCTGGCGAGAACGGTAAGGTGTTTCCGCAGGTCGGTCGAGTCGATCTGCAGGCTATACTTCTTAATAAGATCTGTTTTCTGGGCGTAAGCAGAAGCCACAGAAAGCAGGAGCGCAGCAAGTAGAATTTTGTTCATATTATATTAAAGGTGTGTTCTGAAAACTTTAACCGCAGAGTCCGCGAGGTTTGCGCAAAGAACGCTAAGAGTTTTTTACAACGGAATCTTATCGATCCTTGTCTTGTGGCGTCCGCCTTCGAAAGCTGTGTTAAAGAACGCCGTTACCATTTCGAGTGCTTCGGCTTCTGAAACAAAACGTGCGGGCAGCGTAAGAATGTTGGCATCGTTGTGCTCGCGCGCAAGAACCGCTATTTCTTTCTTCCAGCAAAGTGCTCCGCGGATTCCCTGGTGTTTGTTTACGGTCATGTTAATTCCGTTCCCGCTCCCGCAGATCACAATGCCCAGCGTTCCGGGATGGTCTTCCACATGCGAAGCTACCGGGTGGCCAAAATCTGCGTAGTCGATACTGTCTTCGGAATAGCATCCGTAATCTTTCGGCATGTATCCCATTGATTCTAAATGAGCCATGACAACTGACTTGAGCTGGAAGCCCGCATGATCGGCGCCGATCGGAATAATTTGTGACATCGTTTTCGTTTTTGTTCAAAGGTATCGCTTATCAACAAAACGACCAAGATATAAACATCGTTCCAAAACAGCTCCTGGTAACGATCTGAAAACCAGTTGTGCATACTGCCCCTTTTTCAACAGCAACCGGAATGAAATTGTCAATAGCCGTTTAAAACTACTTATAAGAAAAGCTTGCGTATGTCGGGATTCCGTCATATATGTTAAAAGTTTTGGATTGACAATCGAAAGTTTGCTGTTTTTTCAAGCGAGTTTCACACAAGTTTTAACGTATGTTCATATGCGAAAGGTGTTTCTTTTTGTTCACATAACATGCTATTAACATCATTGTGAATAACCCTGTAAAAACCATGATTACCAGGGAGCTTTACAGTTATTGACTGTTTATAACTGGCAGCAAAAGCCGGATAAGTCATCTTTCAAAGCTTTTCTGTCAAAACTTCTGCACGAATGAACACCCTTAATAGTAATAGTAAAATTCTTTATCTATTAATTTATTCTATTATTCTTTATTAGGGAAGCGCTTGATTCTGCGGAAAGTTGGATAAGTGGAATTGAAGCAGTACTTTCGAATTGTCCTGCAGACACACTATGAACTGAAAACCCCCGGAGGTTAGGAAAAATGGTTTTTTTCTTTACCTTTGAATACAAAGTAAAGCCCATATGATAAAGGCAAACGTACTGGTTGTCGAAGATGAATTCATTGTTTCCAAAGATATTCAATCCAGCTTGAAGAAGTTGGGATACAATGTCATAGGTGCAGCTCCTTCGGGAGAAAAAGCACTGGAGCTTCTGGCCCAGGAACAACCGGATATCGTTTTGATGGACATCATGCTGAAAGGAGAAATGAACGGAATTCAGACCGCTGAAATCGTTCGTTCCGAGTATGCGATCCCGGTAATTTACCTCACAGCTTATGCCGACGAAGCAACGCTTGCCAAGGCGAAAGTAACGGAGCCTTACGGATATATTCTCAAGCCTTTTAAAGAGATCGACCTGCACACGTCGATCGAAATGGCATTGTATAAGCACAAGAAGGAACAGGAAGTGGAACGTGAGCGCGACATGCTCTATTCACTTGTTGAGAATAAAGAGCGGGAGGTGCAGCACGATTTTATTTTTGTGAAGTCAAACAGCAAGCTCGTGAAGCTGAATATGAGCGATATTTTCTTCATCGAAGCGCTCAAAGATTACGTGGTGATCAATACGAATGAAACACGTTATACGATCCATTCGACCATGAAGGACATCGAATCGAAGCTGGGCAATGAGCAGTTTATCCGCGTTCACCGTTCGTTCATCGTGCGTATGGACAAGATCTCTTCGATTGATTTTCCAAACCTGCAGCTGGAGAATGACCGCAAGCTGATCCCGATCGGCGGATCCTACCGTGATGACCTCACGAACAGGATCAAGATGCTCTAATTAATTATCAGGTAGCAATTATCAGGGACCGTTAGCCCGGCTAACGCCTTTTTTGACGAGTGGTTTTGAGTCTCATTAAACAAACGTAACTATCCGGAAATTGTTTATTATTGGTTTATGAAAACCATATCCTTCCTATCCGGAACATTCCTGATCATTCTGCTCTTACTGCAATGTGCCAGTGCGCCGGCAGGAAAAGAAGCTGCTATGCTTCGGGAAGAACAACCTGTGAGCGATTTCGATTCTACCAGGCTCACCGTTGAATTACCCTTGCAGATAAAGCAGCTGAAACAGTTTATCCGAACGCAGAACGGAAAGTACAGCCCTAAAGTGGCCGTCTTCATCGATATGAAGATCCCCTCAAAATACTATCGCTTTTTCGTGGTGAACCTTGCAAACGATTCGATTATGGACCAGGCACTTGTTGCACACGGTTCCGGTTCTGAAACGGGAACGCCGGACAGCCTGCAGTTCAGCAATATTCCAAATTCGTATATGACGTCTTTGGGAACGTACAAGATCGGCTCGGAATACATCGGTAATTTCGGACGGTCGTTCCGCCTGAACGGACTGGACCCGACAAACAGCAAGGCATTGGCCAGAGCCGTCGTTTTACACCGTTACAGCTGCGTTCCGGATGAGGAGCAGCTCTACCCTATTTGCAACAGCCTGGGCTGCCCTATGCTCTCGGAAGGATTCTTTCCCGAAATGGAAAAGTACATCGATGCGTCGTCGAAACCGTTGCTGATGGAGATTTATTATTGAACTGAGGTTGTTGGTCCTGAATGCATCCAGGACTTACAACGATCGTAATTTATTTCAGTAAACCGCTGGCCCAGATATACAGCAACAGATTATTGTCTTCCCAGCTATCCTCGTATTTTTCGCCGTTGATGAAAAACGTCGGTGTCGTATTTACGCCACTTCGCAGGCCGCCGAGAAAATCGTCGTCTACTTTTTCTTCCAGGAAAAAATAGTCCGGGAAACTATTTCGCCCGAACGCAGCCATTTTTATTATGCTTATTGAAGAATCCGTTCCGTTTGATCTGGAAACAAAGAGGTTTCGGAGCGAATTCGAACCGCTGTACACAGTTTTGCAGACCGTTGCCTTATCAGTCAGCTGACTGACACAAAACCATTTTTATAATGCTTATTGAAAAATCCATTCTGCCTGATCTGTAAACAAAAAACCCCCGACTGAATCGAGGGTTTTTAGAGGTTTCGAGCGGATTCGAACCGCTGTACACGGTTTTGCAGACCGTTGCCTAGCCGCTCGGCCACGAAACCATTTCTTGAAGGTTGCCTTATCAGTCGGCTGACTGACACGAAACCAATTGAGCGGGGGACAAAAATACTAAAATATTTCTTTCACCAATTGCCTTCTTCGATTATTATAGCCACGTTTTCTACGTCGCCATTGATCGGAGGACAGATTTTCACCACTTTAACGCGCAAAGCATCAATGCTTTTTACTTCGTTCAACAGTCTTGAAACAATGCGCTGGCCTACGTGCTCGATGAGTTTTGAACGGATCGCCATCTCTTCGGCAACGATCCGGTTCACATCTACGTAGTTGATCGTTTGCAAGAGCTCGTCGGTTTGTGCAGCCCGTGAGAAGTCCGTTCGCACAGCCACATCGATGCTGTAGTTTCCGCCAATGCGGGCTTCCTCTTCCAGGCACCCGTGGAAAGCATACAGCTTAATATTATTGACTTCTATCGTTTGTTTCATTACTTCAATTCTGCGATTCCGGCTTCCATGCGTGCGATCGTTTCATCTTTTCCGATGAATGCTGCGATCTCGAACATGCTTGGTCCCGTTCCTGCACCTGTAACAAGCAACCGGAATAATGGAAGCACCGCACCTATTCCCAGTTGTTTTTCTTCCAGGAAGGCTTTAAATGCTGCTTCTAACGTTTCCGGGGTAAAGTCGCTGATTCCTGAAAGAACGGTTTTCCATTCGGTCATCAATGCGCCTGATTCAGGTTTCCATTTCTTCGAAACGGTTTGTTCATCGAAGCCATTACCGCGTTCCAGCAAGTATTTTCCTTCGGTCATCATGTCTTTTACGAACGTTGCGCGTTCTTTCATCAAGTGACAGAACTGCGCTAGTTTTTCATCATTTTCCGCAAGATTGAATTCTTTTTTGAGTAATTGAGCTAGTTCTTCATCGGAAGCTGCACGCAGATAATGCTGCTGGAACCACTTCGTTTTCTCCGCATCGAACTTCGCTCCTGCTTTCCCTACACGGTCCAGTGAGAATGCTTCGATGAGCTCTTCCATGGAAAAGATCTCCTGTGTCGTTCCGGGATTCCAGCCAAGGAATGCGAGCATGTTGATAAACGCTTCGGGGAAATAACCGTTCTCGCGGTAACCGGAATACAATTCGCCGTCGGCCGTCGTCCAGTTCGTTGGGAATACCGGGAACCCTAAACGATCGCCGTCGCGTTTCGATAATTTACCATTTCCGTCGGGACGAAGCAATAACGGAAGGTGCGCGAATTTCGGAGCTGTCCAGCCAAAAGCTTCGTACAGCAACACATGCAACGGAGCTGATGGCAACCATTCTTCACCACGGATCACATGTGAGATCTCCATCAAATGGTCGTCTACGATATTCGCCAGGTGATAGGTCGGAATTCCATCGCTTTTGAACAATACTTTATCGTCGAGGTTGTTCGTGTTCACCAGCACCCATCCGCGGATCTCGTCTTCGAAACGCACATCCTGGTTGCGCGGCATTTTCATACGTACAACATATTCGTCGCCTGCTTCCATGCGTCTCTTTACTTCGTCGGCGGGAAGTGTGAGCGAGTTTTTCAGGGACGTACGCGTAACGCTGTTGTACTGCCAGTTCGGCATGCCCATTTGTTTAGCCTGTTCGCGCACGGCATCGAGCTCTTCCGCTGTATCGAATGCATAATAAGCTTTGTCGGCTGCTACCAGCTGCTCAGCATATTGGAGGTAAATGTCATTGCGTTCACTTTGTACATACGGTCCGTAGTTTCCACCTATGCCCGGGCCTTCGTCCGGAATAATTCCGCACCAGCTCAAAGCGTCCATGATGTAATCCTGTGTTCCGGGAACAAAGCGTTTCTGGTCGGTATCTTCGATACGGATAATGAATGTTCCGTTATTTTTCTTGGCAAACAGGTAATTGTACAATGCCGTTCGCACGCCGCCCATATGTAAAGGGCCTGTCGGTGAAGGTGCGAAACGTACGCGTATTCCTTGTGAACTCATCTTTTTCTTTTGGTTTTTGAAAGGCAAAAGTAAGGATTAATTGAGCGTTCTGAAGGTAAAAGTGTACGGCGCAGCGGTTTTCGTACGAATCATATCAATGATCTGTCGTAACTTAGTAAGTTGTTGGTTAATTCATAGTAGTATATGTCAGCTTTTGATCGCTTAATCGAGCAGATTGACGCATTCATTCGTAAGTATTATAAGAATGAAATGCTCAAGGGTGTGCTTGTGTTCACAGGGTTTCTCCTGGGCTCCTGGCTGCTTGTCAGCGGACTGGAATTCTTCGGACGTTTCAGTTCCGGCGTGCGCCTTGTCCTGCTTGTACTCTTCCTCCTGGGGAATGGAGTTATTCTCGTCCGTTATTTCCTCCGGCCTTTACTGAACCTGTATGCATTCGGCAAACGGATCGATCGTAAACAAGCGGCGGGCATTATCGGTTCGTTCTTTCCGAATATTTCCGACCGTTTATTGAATACACTTCAGCTCAATGAAGTGAACAATCCGGATGACAGAAGCTTTGAGCTGTTGCGTGCAAGTGTCGCGCAGCGTTCCAATGAATTAACGGCTGTAGCATTTGTAGATGCCGTTCGTTACCAGGAATCGAAAAGATATTTGCGCTATGTCATTCCTGTAGCATTGATCTTTCTTGCCATTGGCGTATTTGTTCCGAAGTGGCTCATAGACGGTTCGTCCAGCGTGGTTAATTACCAGCAGGCGCAGCCATCTCCTTTTTCCTTTCGCGTTGTTTCTTCTACGGATGCTGTGGACGAAGGCGAATCCGTAACAGTCGATGCGGTGATCAGCGGAGCGTATGTTCCGGAGAGAGTCTACGTGGTTTCGGATCGCGGACGTTTCCTTATGAAGAAAACGCGTAAGAACCAGGTATCCTATACCTTCGAGAATATGAAGGCTTCTACCGATTTCCATTTTGAAGCGGAAGATATCAGCTCGCCGGATTTTCACCTGAGCGTGATCGGTAAATCGTCACTCGGTAAATTAGTGGCACAGATCGACTACCCGAAATACCTTGGGCGCAAAAGCGAGCTCGTTTCCAATATCGCCGATCTCGATCTTCCCGAAGGAACAAAAGTGAACTGGACGATTGCCGCTAAAAATGTGAAGAGCGTTGCCGTTTTGTGGAACGACAGCATGAAAGTGTTCAACTCCGGAGACGTTCAGTTCTCGGGTAAATACCGTTCCTCAGGTGAGTTGCGCTTTGTGATGAAGAACGCGGTTACATCGAAATCCGATACGGCTTCTGTACAGTTGAAAGTCATTAAGGATGCGTTTCCTTCTATTATGGTCAATGAAGCGGTTGACAGTCTGAAGAAATCCGTGCGTTCATTCGATGGAATTATTTCAGACGATTACGGCCTTACGCGACTCACTTTCCACTACGTGATCGCCAAGAAAACCGGCAAAGAGATCAAGCGGAGCATGAATGTGCAAAAGGTTTCGGGGACATCCGACAAGTTTCTGTTCAGCGTCGATTTCAGCCGCGAGGACCTTGATGTGGAAGACAAAGTTTCTTATTATTTCATGGTGTCCGATAATGACGACGTGAACGGAAGCAAGTCGACCCGTTCGCAGGCATTTGTGTACGAATTGCCAACACTCGAAAAGCTGAATGAAAAACGCGACGAAGTGCAAAAAGATGTACAGAACTCGCTCCAGGATCTCATGCGTAAAGCGGAGAAGTTCCGCAAAGATGTGGAAAAGCTGCAGAAATCACTGATGAACCAGTCGAAAGCGGACTTCAAGACCATGGAGCAGATCCAGCAGCTGCAACTGCAGCAGGAGTCTTTGCAGAACGAAATGGAAGCCATTCAGGAGAAGTTGAAAGAGAATACCGAAGAGAAGAACCAGCTTTCTGAAATGGATGAGGAATTGCTCAAACAGCAGCAGATGATTGAAGATCTCATGAAGGAAGTCATGGATGACGAGCTGAAAAAGCTGCTCGAAGACCTGGAGAAACTGTTGGAAAAGAACGATCAGAACCAGTTGAAACAAGAATCTGAAAAACTCGATCAGTCGACCGAACAGATGAAACAACAGCTCGATCGTACACTTGAATCGCTGAAGCGTTTGCAGGTCAACGAAAAGATTGACGACGTTGAAAAAGAATTGCGTGAGCTTGCCAAAGAGCAGGAAGAACTGAAAGAAGCGCTCGAGCAGAAGAAAATATCGGAGGAAAAAGCCAAAGAACAGCAGAAAGAGATCGATAAGAAATTCGATCAGCTCAAGGAGGACATGAAGGAAATGAATGAGCTGAACAAGAACCTCGAGCGTCCGATGAACATCGATGAGTTCAAGGAAGAGCAGCAATCCATCGATGAGAAACTCGAGCAGTCTTCCGAACAACTCGACAAAGGAAAACCCGGTAAAGCCAGCGAGCAGCAGAAAAAAGCGGCTGATGAAATGAAGCAGCTGGCAGATAAGCTGGACAACGAGCAGAAGCAGGCCAACCAGAAGCAGAATGAAGAAGATATGGGTCTGCTCCGTATTTTACTCGAAAATCTGATGGCGTTAAGCTTCAACCAGGAAGACAACCTGCAGGACTTTAAGAAAGTGAAAGACGTGGATCCGGTTTACCGGAAGCTCGGAAGAAAGCAGCGAAGCATCATAGACGATACCAAAGTGGTCGAAGACAGCTTGCTTGCACTTGCCAAGCGTCAGCCTAAAATCGCGACGTTTATCGATAAAGAGCTCAAGGAAATTCGCACCAACTTTGGCCTGATCGTGGATGAGATAGACGAGCATCAGCGCACACAGCTGGGACAACATCAGCAGTTGGTCATGACCAGCTACAACAACCTGGCGCTACTCCTGAATGAAAGCCTGCAGAGTATGCAGCAGCAGGCACAGAGCGAACAGAAAGGAAACGGTTCGTGCGACAACCCGGGAGGCACAGGCAAGAAACCTGGCGGCGGAGAGATGTCTCCGGGCGATATGAAAGAAATGCTGAAGAAGCAACTTGAAGATATGAAGAAAGGCCCGATGCCGGGCGGCAAGCAGCCGGGTGATAAACCGGGGCAGCAGGGTCAGCCGGGCGGACAGGGAATGCCGGGACTTGGCAACAAAGAGATCGCGAAGATGGCTGCTCAGCAAACCGCCATTCGTCAGCGCCTCGAGCAACTGCGAAACGAGATGAATAAAGAAGGTCAGGGCAAAGGAAATGGCCTGAATCCATTGATCAAAGAGCTCGAGCAGCAGGAAAAGGATCTGATCAACAAGAATTTTAGTCCTGAAATGGTGCGCCGTCAGCAGGACATTCTGACCCGCATGCTGGAAAGCGAAAAGGCATTGAAGGAACGAGGCTTCGAAGAAAAAAGAGAAGCAGAAGGAGGAAAAGATAAGAATTATGGTAACCTTATTCGATTTGATGAGTACAATCGTCAAAAGCTGGGTCAGGTAGAATTGCTCCGCTCTGTTGATCCGATGTTGTCGAAGTATTACAAGGATAAAGCAAGCGAGTATTTTAATAAGGCTCAGTAGTACTTATTAATAGTTTTGTTTTGAGATGAAGGAAGGTTATACATTGATTGATTCGTTAACCATTTGTTCGGAACTGGAAAATTTACCTGTAGTAGAATCACTGATCGACAAGGTTTGTCAGTCAGTGGGCGTTCACGAAGATGTGTATGGTAATGTGCTGATCGCCGTTACTGAAGCAGTGAATAATGCGATTATTCATGGAAACAAAATGAATAAGGAGGCAGCAGTTGCGGTTGCCGTTTATGACGATACTTCCGCATTTTGTTTCAGCATTGAGGACTCGGGAACAGGCTTTAATCCGGAGAATCTCCCCGACCCTACTGCTCCTGAGAATATAGAAAAAGAAAACGGTCGTGGAATTTACCTGATGCGTCACCTTGCTGACGAAGTTGAATTCAACGAAGCGGGCAATCGCGTAACGGTACTATTTAATAAGTAATGGTTGAAATACACATAGAAGATATAAAGGAAGTTCCGGGTATTAACCCGGAATTTTTGTTTGCATGGTTTAAGCAGGTTGCTGAAGTCGAACAAAAAGAGCTCGGCGATATTAATGTGATCTTTTGCTCCGATGAACATTTGCTGGAGATGAACCGTGAACACCTCGATCACGATTATTACACGGATATCATCACCTTCGATTATTCCCAGGACGAAACAGTGAGTGGCGACTTGTTTATCAGTGTTGACCGCGTTGCGGAGAATGCTAGTGATTTATCCCTTACTTTTGTGGATGAATTGAACCGCGTCTGTGTTCATGGCTTGCTCCATTTGTGTGGATACAAGGATAAGACAGAGGCGGACGAGCAGTTGATGCGCTCGAAAGAAGATCAGATGTTGGAATTAAGAAAGTTTCACGTGGAACATTTGAAATCTTAGATTCTATTATATGTTCCACGTGAAACATGAAACAAGATGCTAAAAGAATATGATGTCATTGTTGTAGGCGGTGGTCACGCAGGATGCGAGGCCGCGAATGCTGCTGCCAAAATGGGAAGCAGTGTTTTGCTGGTGACAATGAACATGAATACCATTGCACAGATGAGCTGCAATCCCGCCATGGGTGGTGTTGCAAAAGGTCAGATTGTGCGCGAAATTGATGCGCTTGGCGGAGGAAGTGGAATTGTCTCGGATTTGAGCGCGATCCAGTTCCGTATGCTGAACCGCTCGAAAGGCCCTGCAATGTGGTCGCCGAGAACGCAGAACGATCGCATGAAGTTTGCCGAAGAATGGCGTCTGCTCCTTGAGCGAAATCTGAATGTCGACTTCTGGCAGGACATGTGTAACGGGTTGATCATTGAAGGAGGTCGCGCCATTGGTGTGAAAACCGGAATGGGCATTCCAATCTATGGAAAGGCGATCGTGCTCACCAATGGAACTTTCCTGAATGGACTCATTCATTTGGGTGAAAAACAATTTGGCGGCGGACGTGCTGCTGAGCGCGCTGCTTACGGAATTACCGAAGAGCTCGTTGCGCACGGTTTCGAGGCCGGAAGAATGAAGACCGGAACTCCACCGCGTGTAGATGGGCGTTCGCTCGATTATTCCCGAATGGAATTGCAGGAGGGTGATGAAAACCCTTCGAAGTTCTCTTATGGAGATACGAAGGCGTTGACTGTTCAACGCGCGTGCCATGTTACGTATACAAACTTAACGACTCACGAATACCTGAAAGAAGGGTTCGATCGCTCACCTATGTTTAATGGGGCGATCAAAAGTACGGGGCCGCGTTATTGTCCGAGTATAGAAGATAAGATCAATCGTTTTGCAGATAAAGACCGTCACCAGATTTTCGTTGAGCCGGAAGGCTGGAATACAGTGGAGATTTATGTGAATGGTTTTTCCACTTCCCTCCCGGAAGAAGTTCAGCTCAAAGCGCTGCGTTCGATTGAAGGTTTTGAAGAAGCTAAAATGTTTCGTCCGGGATATGCGATCGAATACGACTACTTCCCTCCTACTCAGCTCAAGCACACACTTGAAACGAAATTGGTGGAAGGATTGTATTTTGCCGGACAGATTAACGGAACAACCGGTTATGAGGAAGCAGCTTGCCAGGGACTCATGGCGGGGATCAATGCCCATTTAAAGGTTCAGGAGAAAGATCCGTTCATTCTCGGAAGAAGTGATGCGTACATCGGCGTGTTGATCGATGATCTTATTACAAAAGGAACCCAAGAGCCGTATCGCATGTTTACGAGTCGTGCTGAATACCGTATTCTGCTTCGCCAGGATAATGCAGATATCAGGCTCACGCCTTTAGCTCATAAATTAGGTTTGCAGGATGATGCGGCACTTGAACTGGTAAACATCAAAGTGCGCGCTGCAAACGAACTAATTGCTGCGTTGAGAAAAGAAGGCGCCGCTCCGGCTATCGCCAATCCTATATTGGAAGGTGTTGGAAGCGCTCCTTTAACGCAACAGGTAAAGCTGTCTGCAGTTATTACTCGTCCACATGTGACTATGGAACATGTATTAGCGATGAGTGAATCAGTAAAGGAATTAGCGGATAAGTTGTCGCTTGAACATGCAGACGCTGTTGAGCAAGCTGAGATCCTTTTGAAATATGAAGGATACATTGTCCGGGAAGAAGAAGTTGCGTTAAAGCTCGCCCGCCTGGATGAGCTTGCTATTCCTGCTTCTGTAGATTACTGGAAGTTGGCAAGCTTGAGCATCGAAGCAAAAGAGAAATTGACGAAGATTAAACCGGTTACCATTGGCCAGGCATCACGCGTAAGCGGAGTTTCGCCGAGTGATATTTCGGTATTATTGATTCATTTAGGAAGATAAAAGTTTCACGTGGAACAAAACGAACAGTATGCCTGCCCGGCTTGTGGCGCTCAGCAATCAACGGATCACCTGGAAGTGAAGGATCATTTTCTCTCGAAAGAAACGTTTCGCCTGTTGAAATGTAATGTCTGTACATTGGTTTATACTACTCCCCGACCGTCTGCTGATAAGATTGGCGACTATTATAAGTCGGAGGATTATGTTTCTCACAGTTCAACTAAGAAAGGAATCGTGAATTCGATTTATAATCTGGTCAGAAATTATACACTCAATAAAAAGGTCAAGCTCATTGGCCGACTCGTTCCCGGAAAGCAACTGCTCGATATCGGTGCGGGAACTGGGCATTTCTTAAAACGAGCCCGGGACAATGGTTTTGCTGTGCTGGGATTGGAACCGGACGGCGATGCAAGACGTGTGGCGAAGGAGCAAAATGATGTTCAGCTGGAATCGCTCGGGCAACTTCATGGACTATCTTCTGAAAGTTTTGATACGGTGACCATGTGGCATGTGCTGGAACATGTCTACGATCTTAAAAAGGATGTAGAGCAGATTGCTTCACTTGTTAGGAAAGACGGCGTGCTCATTATTGCGGTTCCGAATTACACTTCTTTTGACGCAACATACTACCGATCGTTTTGGGCCGCTTACGATGTTCCGCGACACCTCTACCATTTTGCACCGGCATCCATCGTTCCGTTTATTGAACAATTTGGACTGAAGCTCGATCAACAGCTCCCGATGAAATTCGACGCTTACTATGTTTCCATGCTAAGCGAAAAATACAAGGGCGGCTCATTGTTAAATGCACTTCGAATTGGCTGGTTATCCAATTTGCGCGCAGGAAGCAATAAATCCAGCTCCCAGATCTATATTTTCAGGAAGAAATAGTGTTTTTAGCTGTTTTTAGGGCCTTAAACTGCTTCTTAAGTGGAAACACCTTAGGATGCATGTGATCTGCGCTTAAATCGCGTGAAATTTTCAACGTTTTGAGGCCTTTTTAAGGTTTTCGATAAAGCAGGACATCTTAGCTGCTGGCACACTCTTGAATCAAACCGGGAATTGTTTTGAAACTTTAATGCTGATTCAAATAGAAATCAAGACTCGAGAAAATTAAGCCAGGTTGAAAATGCTATTGATTTATTAGATTAGATTACCGGCTCTACCCAATCACCGTATTCTTTGATCAGATCGATCAGCGCATCCACGGCATCTGCTTCTGCCACATTTTTGCGAACGACTTCTTTTTCTTTGTACAAATGAATTTTCCCAATGCCGGTTCCTACATAACCGTAGTCGGCGTCGGCCATTTCTCCCGGACCGTTTACGATACAGCCCATGATCCCGATCTTGATACCTTTCAGATGCGATGTTTTCGCGCGGATCTTCGCCGTCGTTTCCTGTAGGTCGAACAGTGTTCTGCCGCAAGACGGACAGGAAATATATTCTGTTTTGGAAATCCGCGTTCTTGTTGCCTGGAGAATTCCGAATGAGAGTGAATTGATCGCTATAGTGGGAATCGCTGCGGTGATCCAGATGCCGTCGCCAAAGCCATCGATGAAGTGGATTCCGGCGTCGCTTCCTGCATACAGCTGAGTCATTTCTACTTCGTCGAATGTATAACCGACTTTCAGAATAACAGGTGAATGATTGTTTATATCCGCCAATTCATATTGAAATTTGCGTATAATCTGTGTTTTTTGCTTGTTCCGGGTTTCGATAACAACTACAGTATTTTCTACCGGAAGTGTCGAAAGATCGTAAGCGCTATCCAGGTCGATGTAAATAAATCGCGGTTGTGCCGGATCAAGACGTGCCGATTCCGCCGGTGTACAGAGCGGAAAAGTACGACTGTTCTGTGTGTTGTTCCACGTGGAGTAATTCTGTAGTACCCTAAGCGTTCCCGGAATTTCAAAAGTGAGTTCATTATCGCCGAGGTATAGAATGTCGGCTGCCTGGTCCTGCAGGTTCCATTTGTCTAAATCGACCGAATAGTTATAGCCAAATCCGAATAAATTAGTTGGCTTTATTTCGGTTTTACCGGAGAAATCTGCCACAACAACCGGGTGATGTTTGCCACCAATTATTTGTACCTCATTCGTTTGTCTCCTGGAATACCCAAAATAGTTAATTTTATTAGTTGAACTAAAGTTTATTTCTTTTTGTTCAGTGTCATTGAACTTTTCAGCCAGTTTACGTGCAACAGGAATTTCAAATTCAGGATCTTCTGTCAGGGAAACTCGGATCGTATCGCCTATGCCGTCTTCCAGCAAAGCGCCTATTCCAACAGCGGATTTGATTCTTCCGTCTTCACCGTCGCCTGCTTCCGTTACGCCCAGGTGCAACGGATAATTCATTCCGCCGGCTTTCATTGTTGCAACGAGCAATCGGTAAGCCTGCACCATCACAAGCGTGTTACTGGCTTTCATCGAAATAATGAGCTCGTGGTAATCGTTTTTACGGCAGATTTCTATGAATTCCATGGCAGAGGCCACCATTCCTTCCGGGGTGTCGCCAAAACGGCTTAAAATGCGGTCAGAAAGCGATCCGTGATTGGTCCCGATCCGCATGGCCGTTCCTTCGGCTTTGCACAGGAGAACAAGCGGCGTGAATTTTTCTTCTATGCGTACGAGCTCCGCGGCATAGCTTTCGTCGTTGTAAATGATTTCCTCGAACTTTTTCTTGTCGGCATAATTCCCCGGATTCACGCGCACTTTCTCGATCAGTCGCGCGGCAACTTCGGCTGCGTTGGGCGTAAAATGAATATCGGCAACGAGTGGCGTGTTGTATCCGCGCTTTACAAGCTCCTGCCTGATGACGCCAAGATTCTCCGCTTCCTTTTTGCTCGGGGCGGTGAGGCGAACGAGTTCGCAGCCGGCGTCGATCATCCGGATGGATTGTTCCACGGAGCCTGCCGTATCCATTGTGTCAGTGGTCGTCATGGACTGGATCCGGATCGGCTGGTTACCGCCCAATACTACTTTTCCGACGTGTACTTCGCGCGTGGGGAAACGTTTCCGGTTAAAAAGGTCGTCACAGAATTTGAGCTCGCTTGCAGACATGTATGCTTGTTTGATAGAAACAAAGTTACAATTCCTTTTTCGTTCGCGGTGAGGAGAAGAAATCGCTGCTTTTTCGGGGGAAGGTCGGGGTAATAAAATGCTTTGCGGACTGGTCTCCGGCACAGGCCCGGAATTTCGGACGTAATGTAGCGAATTTGCAAATTTACCTGTTTCCATAATTTAGCGATGCTGTTTCTTCCAGCCCATTCGGAACCAGACTCTTTTCTCACTTCCCTATACTAAAATTCCCACACACGACCGGATCTTAACGGTGTTAATTAACAACCAAACGGGTTTATTAACAATTTTACTAGCAACCCCAACCAAACACGCCCCGTTTACCGGTTATACACACACCTCTTAATTTTCTTACCATGAAAATAAGCTGCTTCATTTTACCGCTACTTTTGTTGCCTGCTACTTCCTTCGCTCAGCAATTTACCACTGCTGAAAACGGGGTAAGGGTCTATCCCGCCACAGGTGTGGGAGGCCAGCCAGTACTTCTGCCCGCTGCTACCGTTACCGAAAATCCCGTAAGATCAGTAACAGACTGGACACTTCCCGAATGCCTGGAAGCGATTACCGAAATTGATATCAAGATCACCGCTCTTCCCAACGATGCCGAAAATGCCGAAAAACTGCAGTACTACCAGCAGCAGAAGCTGGCCATCGAAGAAAGACGAGACTTTTTAATGACTAACGGACACTGACATGAACAAATTTCTACTACTGTTTGTTCTTGCCCTGATGGGTGGGAGCAATGCCCTCGCGCAGATTACCGGCAACGGCCACACGGGGACCACAAACACTGCCTACACCAACGGATCAGCCAATAACACGATTTTCATCTGGTGCGGAACAACGCTCGGAGCTCAGCAGGGAAGCCTGACTGCCACACCGAATGCCGGCACAGGGCCGTACACGTTCAACTGGTTTTTTCACAACGAAACGAATGCTTCCTGGCAATTCCTGTCCAGCAGCAACGGCGCAACTTCTACCATAAACGGACTTGCCAGCGATGGTTACCGGGTAGAGATCCGCGACGTCAATAACATTGTTGTCAACTGCTTCATCGCATGGGTGTGGAACCTGAATACCGAAGTTACGGCCGCCAATACGCGAACAGGCTGTAATTCCGTTAACCTCACATCCACCGTCAGCACATCCGGAAGCTTTTCCTACTTCAATCCGCCGCCGCCGGAATCCCTGATCACGGCTGCCACGAATATCCAGGTTTGCCTGACGGCGAATCACACTTATGTGTCCGATCTTGCATTCTACCTCATAGGCCCTGCATCCTGCGGAAGCCCGGTCGTATTGCTGACGCCGAATCCGGGTGCGATCGGCGAAGGTGCAGTCTGCAACGGAGGAAACAATGTCGATAACCTGTGCTTCACCACGACTCCGGCTGCAAACCTCAGTGTCTGTGCACCTGCTCCGGTTCCGCTTACAGGTGTTTACAGCAGCTACGGCGCCGCCGGAATTCCCATTAACTGGGGCGGACTGATCGGTTGCAACGCTGCTTCGGGCGGCTGGCGCGTACAGATCTTCGACTGCATCGCTGCAGACGTCGGGGCGCTCACGAACGCCAGCATTACCTTTTCGAACCTGAATTCCCTGTGCGGATCACCGACTGTTATCAATTATACTTCCGGGGCGATCAATTCTGCGATCAACGACAACTCCTGCAATGCAGCAATCGCCTCAATCTTCCAGGTGCCACCACCTGCAGGACTCACTACGCCGATCACGCTTAATGCCACTACAACACTGCAATGGACATCTGTGCCTGCAAGTGCGATCACGAACAGCACACTGGTCAATGCAGCAGCCTCGGGAATTCCGGAAGGAACGACCACGTTTACACAGACCGCAACAACAACTTTCGGAGGTGTAACGTGTACTTCTCCGGCGTCAACCGGCTTTACGTATGCACGTCCGGTTGTATCGGCAGGTCCAGCGCAAACGGTTTGTAACGGCGGAAACGTAACGCTTTCCGGCTCCGGGGCAACTACGTACACGTGGAACAATGGCGTTGCCAACAATGTAGCGTTTACCCCACCGGCAGGTACAACAACTTATACGGTAACCGGCACAGACGCCGCAGGATGTCAGAATACCGCCACAACAACCGTAACCGTCGGAGCAACTCCGGTCATCACGGTCAATTCGCCTACCATTTGTGCAGGCGGAACAGCAACATTGACCGCCACAGGCGCAAGCACTTACAGCTGGTCTCCCGCTACAGCACTTTCTGCAACAGTTGGTGCAAGCGTCGATGCATCTCCGGGTGTAACAACGATCTATACCATTACCGGTACAGATGCCGCGGGATGTACAGGAACGAATACGGCAACAGTCACCATCGGGCCGAACCCTGTGATCACGGTGAATTCGCCGTCTGTCTGTGACGGAACAACAGCTGTTCTTACTGCCAGCGGAGCTACGACTTATAGCTGGTCGCCAGCTGCCGGGCTTTCCGCAACGGTTGGTGCAACAGTGAATGCGAATGTAGCTGTGAACACCAACTTTACAGTTACCGGAACAATCGGCGGATGTACAGGAACGGCAGTCGCTTCGGTGACGATTCTTCCGTTGCCGGTCGTGACGGTCAATTCTCCGGCGATCTGTGCGGGCGCTACGGCCACATTAACGGCCGCAGGCGCTGCTACTTACAGCTGGTCACCTGCCACCGGACTTTCCGCAACAGTTGGGAATACGGTGAATGCAAGCCCGGCAGCCACAACGATTTATACCATCACAGGAACTTCTGCTGCCGGCTGTGTTGCTAATGGAACATCCACCGTTACCATCAATGCGAACCCGGTGGTTACTGTGAATTCAGCGGCGATCTGCCAGGGTGGATCTGCAACGCTTACCGCTATCGGCGCCTCTTCTTACAGCTGGTCGCCGGCCACGGGATTGTCTGCAACGAACCTCGATGCTGTTTCGGCAAGTCCGGCAGCAACAACGATTTATACGGTCACCGGCACAAACGCAGATGGTTGTACAGCGACAGCAAACTCTACACTCACTGTCAACACCAACCCGACGGTTGCTGTGAATTCGCCAACGATCTGCCAGGGAGGAAGTGCCGCCCTGAGCGCTTCGGGAGCAGCTACTTACAGCTGGTCAGCGGATCCGTCCCTGTCTTCGCTTACGGGTGCCAATGTAACGGCAACTCCCGCAAGCAGTACTTCTTACACCGTTACCGGAACCAGCGTTGATGGTTGTACGGGAACGGCGGTTTCAACTGTTACGGTTAATCTGAATCCGTTACCGGTTGTGGCTTCGGCGGCGATCTGCGCGGGAGGAACAGCTACGCTTACCGCCACGGGCGCTTCTTCTTACAGCTGGTCGCCGGCCACGGGATTGTCTGCAACGAATACGCCGTCTGTGAACGCGAATCCTGCTGTCACAACAATCTACACGATAACGGGAACAACGCTTGGCTGTACGGGAACAACTACCGCTACACTAACCGTTCACCCGAACCCGGTTATGACGGTCAATTCGCCTACGATCTGCGACGGATCAACGATCGCGCTCACAGCTACCGGGGCCGATACCTATGCATGGTCGCCCGCAACTGCGCTTTCGGCAACAACGGGAACTACGGTTAATGCCAATCCTTCCGCAACAACGGTTTATACGATCACCGGCACCAGCACGGATGGCTGTACCAGCACGATCAACTCTACGCTGACCGTTAATCCTATTCCGACGTTGACGCTAACGAACAACGGGCCTGTCTGTGACGGCGATGCGCTCAGCTTCACGGCGACGGGACCAGCAGGCTCTGTGTATGCCTGGACCGGTCCGCAAAGCTTTAATTCAGCGGTTCAGAATCCGGTTATCGGAAGTGCGGGACTCGCTGCTGACGGAACTTACACCTGTACGGTTACGAGCCTCGGCTGCTCCTTCACACAGACGACTACTGCGGTGGTGAACCCGATCATTACCCCGGTTATAACAGCTGCAGGGCCTTTCTGTATCAACGATGCGCCGGTGGTGCTTTCCGCTTCTATTCCGGGAGGAACGTGGAGCGGTACGGGAATCACCGATCCGGCTACGGGCGCATTTACGCCGACGGAAGGTGTGAGCGCGATCAGCTATGCTGTTCCGGGTGCCTGTACAGCTCCGGGAGTAACGTCCATCACGACTTTTGCCTTGCCGGATGTCCAGTTTTCAGCGCCTTTGCTGTCGGATTGCGCACCGTTCACTGCAGTCATCAACAATGATTCTCCGGGAACTCCAAGCAGTGTAACATGGGATTTCGGTGACGGATCGACTGCAAGTGATCTCGCAACGACAACACACACCTTCGATGCGCCTGGCTGTTATACCATTACGCTGACGGCTACCGAAAACGGCTGTGTCAACTCGCTGATCCTGCCGAATTACATCTGTGCCAATGCCTGGGCGGATGCAGACTTCGATGTTCAGGATCCTGAGCAGACAACGACCTACCCGTTCTTCCAGACGACCAACAATTCGGACAATGCCACCAGCTATTTCTGGGATTTCAGCGACGGCGCTACTGCAACGACCACCAATGCAGAGCACATGTATCCTGAAAAACCGGGAACATACGAGATCATGCTCGTTGCCAATAATGCCGCAAACTGTCCGGATACAGCTTACCGGACGGTGGTTGTCATCGAAGACCTGATCTATTACGTACCGAATACGTTCACACCGGACGGCGATGCGTACAACAACATGTTTACGCCTGTATTCAACTCCGGGTTCGATCCGTTCAGCTATACCTTCCTCATTTTCGACCGCTGGGGCGAAGTCCTTTTCGAGTCGCACAACGTGACAGAAGGGTGGGACGGAAGCTACGCCGCCGGATATGCCAAGGAAGGCGTATATACCTGGACGATACAGTTCAAGGGATCGGGCAGCGACAAGAAGTTCACGAACTCCGGATCGGTGACTCTTATCAGGTAGAGACAGGTTTTTTATTTGACCTTTGCGGGGGCGGATTTATATCCGATCTTACCGGTAGTCGGTTTTATGAGGGCGGATTATTATCCGCCCTTACTTTTTTAAGTGGGTATTTTGGCGTATATTTCATTCCATTGCAGCTGGATGTTGAGTGTATTCATAGGATTCCAATAATTGTCCGCAGCCGGAGTATCCCCGGGTGATCTCCGGTTAATCCCCGGGTGACAGGCGGGCTTACCATAACTGTAACAGCTATTATTCACCAGATAGCTACGGATAAGGCATTACTTATCCTGCAGGTATCCCCAGATGAACCAAGACGTTCAGCAGGGGCGAAAAAACGAATGCGACACGTGATCACTTCTTCCATTTCGTTATGTTTGCACTATGCATCTCGAAGACATTCTCGCATTCTGCTTACAGCTCAAGGGAACGACGGAACATTTCCCGTTTGATAACCGGACGCTTGTGTTCAAGGTCATGGGTAAAATGTATGCCCTGATCGACGTTGAATCGCCCGACAGCATTAACCTGAAATGCGATCCCGAGCTTGCTATCGAGTTGCGGGAACGCTACGCTTCCGTACAGCCGGGGTTCCACATGAATAAGAAACACTGGAACACCGTATTGCTGAACAATGAATTGTCATCCAGAGAGATTGAGCAGATGATCGTAAACTCTTACGATTTGATTGTTGCTTCTCTTCCTAAAAAATTACAGCATGAGTTGTCGATTGGATAAATTTGTATGGTTCGTCCGGCTGGCGAAGACCCGAACGCTTTCTACCGAGCTGGTCCAGAAAGGAAAAATCCGCCTGAACGGTTCGGGTGCCAAGCCTTCCAAGGACGTGAAAATAGGCGATACGATCGGTATTGTGAAGAACAATGCCATGTTCACTTACAAGATCAAAGACCTGCTCGACAGAAGAGTGGGAGCGAAGCTTGTCGGCGATTACCTCATAGATATGACGGATCCATCCGAACTGGAGAAATTCCAGACCTACCGCGAAGCGCAGAACGTTTACCGCGAGTACGGAACGGGTCGCCCTTCCCGAAAAGACAGGGACAATCTGGGTTCGTTCTTCGAATGGCTCGAAGACGAGGAGGAAGGGGAAGAAAAGGACTAGCTGTATTTACCAGCCACCGCCTCCGCCGCCTCCGCCACCTCCGCCGGAAAATCCACCACCGCCCGATCCTGAAGAAGTACTGGGTGGAGTAGAAGCGGAAGAGATCGTGCTCGAAAGATCGGAGAAGGAAAAAGAATTGAAGCTTGCGAGCATGGCGCCCGTGTACCAGAATCCCGCGCCGGAATACATGCGCTGCAACTCTGCCGGCTCGAATTGTTCGGCCCAGTTCTCGGCTACTCCCAGTGCAATGGCATACGGCAGGTTTTCTTCAAAATGCTCGAAATTCATGGTCGGCGGGTTCATCAGGCGCATGCGCTCTTTGTCGGCGTATTTCATGTACAGTGCAAATCCTTCGATCTCATCCATCAGCTTGCGGCCTTCTTTGGTCGGCTGCTCGTACAGACGTGTAAACAGGGCATTGGTGAGCAGCATGGCACCGACACCGCCCATCAGCGCCACGATTGATCCTCCGATGGTAAAGAAGATGCAAAGGCCCAGGCAAAGCGTTACAAAAGGAACGAGGTATTGTTTTACCTTGAATTTGGAATTGCGCTGGAAATACCTGTCGCCGTGCTTGTTCTCGATCTCGGCGTTCAGGTCTTCCTGGCAGGCTTTCAGCGACGGATTGTATTCTTTTCGCTGAATAGTTACGGTATCCGAATCGCTGAACAGCTGTTCGAAAAAGGACGATTCGATGTCGTTGAGCTCAACCTTCTTTCCTTTTTTTGGCTGGAGCTTTGTGAGCATGAAGGTCCTGGATTTGAAGATGGTGCCGGACTCTTCGGTTTGAATGTGCATAAAGCCTTTGGTTGCCAGGCTGATGAGCGTGGCGCCGAACATCGCAGGCGTAGGCCGCCCTTCGTGCTGTACGAATGCGCATTCCGCAGGGGAAAGATTTCCCGGTGCGCGGTAAACGGGCATAATGGTACCGGGCTTCGGATCGCGGCCGAAACGCCACCAGGTGATGAAATTGTAGAGCAGTGTTCCCAGCACGCCGATCGCCGCTAATAACCATAAACCGTAGATTTTCAGCCAGAAGAGGAAGTTCTCCATCTTCGTCGGGTACACCAGGTGATTCTTATCCCAGGCAACAGCCACGGTTAGGTTTTCTCCCGGTGCGAATGCCCGTGTGCCTGAAAAATGCATGCCGCCTTCAATGGCCGAGCTCGTGAAGTCTTTTCCATCTTCTCCGAAGCCACCCGTATAGGCTGAGAATTGCCTCATTTCAGCTCCCTCAGGGAAGTAAAGATCCGCAGAGAGGGAATCTACCACGAACGCCCAGCCGTTGCCGTTTACGTTCCAGTACAGCTCGTCGTATTTTTCAAACAGCCCGAGCACGTGGTCTGCTTCGTACGTGATCTCGTAGTTATACACGTCGGGGGTGAGAAAAACGTCCTTGTTTCCCAGGTAGATCCGTATGCCGTTGCTCATGCTTTCGGTGTGGTATTCCTCGGGTTTTCCTTCCCGCTTAATACTGAGGATCTCGAAACCAACCGTGACGGTAACGCCTTTGTAATCGTATTCGAGCGGAATATCGCGGTAAATGCCACGCTGTATGGCTTCGCCTTTGGCTACCACGCGAATGTGCTCGGTAATGCGCACTTTACAGTTTTTCTGAACGCGCATTTCGGAATGAAAATGCAGAATGTGCTCGCTTTGTTCCCGAACGAATGCCGGGTCGGCTTTTTCCTGTGAAAACACGCCCTGGAACAGCAGAGCGGCGATGGAAAGAAAAAGGGCTAAAAAGTGTTTCATGCTCGTGGTTTAGTGGATTACCGGAACTTCGCGCTCAGATTCGGAGCCGACTTTGTAAAAAGGCTGTGCCTGGAAGCCGAACATTCCGGCTACGAGGTTATTCGGGAAGGACTGAATCCTGTTGTTGAGATCGCGGACAGCACCGTTGTAAAAACGCCTCGAATAAACGAGATCGTTCTCGATAAAGGAAAGATCTTCCATCAGCTGCAGGAATTGTTTGTCGGCCTTGAGCTCCGGGTAATTTTCGGCCACGATGCTGATCTTTTGGAGAGAATCGGTGAGGGAACGATCGGCTGCGGCTTTTTCGTCCAGGCTTTCGGTGGCTGTTTTACCACTGCGTTTGGATACGATTTCCAGCAGAAGCTCGCTTTCGTAGTGCGCATAGCTTTTGGTGAGCGAAACGAGGTTGGGCACCAGGCTGAAGCGCTTGGTCAAATGAACATCGATGTCGCTGAGCGCAGTTTGTGTAAGATTTCGCGCCTTAACCAGCCCGTTGTAAAGAAGAACGGCGGCCAGGAGAACGACCAGCACGATGCCGAAGATGATGTAAAGCATACGGGAATTTTAGACTGTGAAGGTACTGATTTTCCGTTCTGCTGACTACTGCCTTAGCCGAACACACGAAATCACTCAACAGATTGGTGGTTACATTTCCCGGCTTATCCCGGAGAAAGCGCAAAAGGCGTGTTTTCCGGAACTAAAAAATCCCCGACAATATCGTGCCGGGGATTTGATAATTATTGTGGTATTACTGGCTTACTGTTTAACGAATGTGCGGTTGGAAACGGCATTGTCGTGGATGATACGCACCAGGTAAACACCTGCTTTGTAACCCGACAGGTCGATTGTTTCCAATGATGCATTCACTGATCCGAGGTCTTTGCTGAAAACAACACGTCCGAGAGCGTCAACAACCAGCACGTTTACAGCTTCTGTTTTTTCGAGGCTGAGCTCAACGTTCAGGTAATCTCCTGCAGGATTCGGGTAGATGCTTGCTGCCATACCGTTCTCCAGCTCTTCCATTCCAAGGTTTCCGCCATTGCCTTCTGAAGTGATCGTGATGTTGGTAAAGTGCTGTGCAGTTCCGCAAGGCCCTGTAGCTGTTAATTCTACCGTGTAGGTTCCCGGTGTTGTGTAGTTGTGAACCGGGTTTGGCGCACTTGCCGTTCCGTTATCACCAAACGCCCATGAATACGATGTTGCATAGGAGGACGTATTGATGAATGTCACCGACAAACCAACGGAGGTCCAGGCGAAATCGGATTGTGTTATACCGTTCACTGTGATCGTCTGTGTAGAAGGATCGCTCGTGCAATCCGTTGTCCAGCCGTCGTATATATACGTCACGGAAGCTGTTTTTGAACCTGTTGTCGTGTAAGAATGATTAGCAGGAAGTGTCGTCGCATTTGCTGTTCCGTCGCCGAAATTAAGGCTATTTGCGATCGCACCACTTGGGTTGTATACAGCTTTATTGTAGAATGCCGGGAATGCTGTTGCAGGAACTACTGTGAAGTTAACTGCCTGGCCAACGCATGCTGAAGCCGGTGTAGCTGTGAGTACAGGGTTTGTTGCTGTAAACTTGATGGTAGGACGGAACAGGAAGTCACGGTCGAAGTTTAAGTCGGTCAGCATGTTATACAAGGTTCCACCGCTCTCGCAGTATGAGTAGCCTCCTCCGTTACCGGTAGTGTTCATCATGATGAGCACAGAGTCGTTCACCGGTTCGAAGATCACCACCGTAAAACCGTCTGTTACGGAAACTGGCGAACTGAACGTAGCGGTGATGTTGCTGGAGGTCGTGCTGGTAATGTTGGCAGTTGTAGAACCCAGCGGCGTGAAGGTTCCAATAGCGAAAATTCCCACCTGAACAGTTTTGGTACCTGCAACATGCGTTTTCGCCTGGAAATCGATCTGTGTTACCTGGCCTGTGAAATCATCGAACTGCTGAGCGGCAACATCCCAGATAGCTCCTCCGAGATTCGTGTAGCTAAACTCAGGGTTGCGGTCGGCATAGGTTATTTTGTCTGTACACATTACCGCTCTTGTCGGGCCGTCAACTTCATTAGCAGGAGCTGGCTGTGCAACAGGCCTGGAGAAGGTGTTGGCGCTTCCTCCCGAAGCGGGGATGGACTGGACCGTCAGTTGCTGACTCATTGCAGTCATGAAAAATCCGCAAGTGAAGGCAGGTAGAATAAGTAGATGTTTTATCATGGTTTATCAGTTAACTATTTAACTGCAAAAGTAGCCCCTTTGAAAAAGCTTTACATTACCGTTTACACAGTTTTTTGCACATTTTTTGAAAAGGGCGAATACGCCATTTTAAACGGATAACTGGCTGATAAACTTGTAATTAACGGTGTTTTCAGGCTAAATCTTACACGGATCGCTCTTCCGGCTGGCTAATTCCGCACTTCTCGCAGCCTTTCTGTTTTTTACCCGCCCACGTTTTGTAAAAACGCCTACCGAGGTAGAGCAGCGCTGCGGCAATAAGTACGATAACGAGGATTGTTTGCATCAGCTCAGGATTTGAAACGTAATGAATGCACCAAGATACGCCAGAACGGCCATATATCCCAATTGGATCAGCGGCCATTTCCACGATTTTGTTTCCCGCTTCACAATTGCCAGCGTAGCCATACATTGCATCGCGAAAGCGTAAAATACAAGCAGCGAGCAGCCGCTTGCCAATGTGTAAACAGGCCGTCCGTCCGGGTAGCGCTCTTCGCGCAGCCTGTCGATAAGCGGTTCCGTGATCTCATCGTCCTGGTGAACGCTGTAAATGGTTGCCAGTGAGCCTACGAACACTTCACGCGCAGCGAAAGAGGTCAGGAGCGAAATGCCGATCTTCCAGTCATAGCCCAGCGGACGAATAACGGGCTCGATGCCTTTTCCGAGCAATCCCATGTAGGAGTTTTCCAACTTTGCCGAAGCGACGCGGTTGTTGTATTCGTCTGCGGCTTCCGGGCTTTCTACAGACGGTTTCGGCACTTTTGCTGCAGCTTCGTCCATGTTGTTGCCCGGCCCGAAGGATGCCAATGCCCACAGCACGATGGAAATGGCCACAATGATCTTTCCCGCGTCTGTTACGAAGATGCGTACTTTCTGCAGTACTTCCAGGCCAACGTTTGCCCAGCGCGGCGCTTTATAAGCCGGAAGCTCGAGCAGGAAAACGCTGCGCTCTTTCGATTTTTTGAAGAACTGTTTGATGATCATGGCCACAAGCAGCGCTGAGACGAGTCCGAGGGCGTACAGTCCGAAGAGTACCAATCCCTGGAGATTGAAGAATCCGAATATCCGCCTGTCGGGAATAACGAGCCCGATGAGCAGGGCATACACCGGAAGCCTCGCACTACAGCTCATGAGCGGTGCAACGAGAATGGTGGTAAGTCGCTCGCTTCTCGAATGGATGGTACGTGTGGCCATAACGCCGGGAATGGCGCAGGCGGCGCTCGAAATGAGCGGCACCACGCTTTTTCCGTTCAGTCCGAAAGGGCGCATCAATTTGTCCATAATGAACACGACGCGTGCCATGTAGCCGGTTTCTTCCAGGATGGCCAGCAGGAAGAACAGCAGGGCGATCTGCGGAATGAAGATCACGACGCCGCCAATTCCGGGAATGATCCCTTCGGTGAGCAAACGGGTAAACAGTCCCTCTGGAAGGGAATTTGCGGTAAATTCTGAAAACTGTGCAAATCCCGAATCGATGAGGTCCATCGGGTAGGAAGCAAAGGTGAAAACAGATTGAAAAATGAGGAGCAGCAGGGCAAAAAAGAACAGGTAACCGAATACCGGGTGAACCAGCCAGCGATCGATCTTTGCCGAAAACAGCTGTCCGGGCGATTTCGATTTTTGCTGAACGGAATCCTTTACGATCTTCCTGATGCGTTCAAAGCGCTTTTCGGTATCTGCCGACTGTCGGGCAGTGTCTTCGAGGGCAATCAGCGTATCTGCCTGAGGGTTTTCAGTTGCTTTTTTCGGCGTGTGAATCGCGGCGATCAGCTCATTGAGCCCGGTGCCGATCCGTGCATTGCTGCGCACAATGGTGGTTTCCGGGAAATGCTGCTGCAGCTTGTCAAAATCGATGATCAGCCCGTTACGTGCAGCCACATCTGTCATGTTCAGCACCAGCACGGTCGGAATATTCCGGTCGTAGATCTGCGTGAACAGCAGCAGGTTTCGTTCCAGGTTGGACGCATCTGCAACCACAATTGCTGCTTCGGGATAATCGGGGTGGGCGGGGTTGCTGATCACATCGTACACCACCTGCTCGTCTTTCGACCGCGGGTAAATGCTGTAGGTTCCCGGAAAATCGATGATCTGAATGGTTTCTCCGCCGGTTTTCAGCTCGCCCATCTGTTTGTCGACAGTAACGCCCGGAAAATTCCCGACGCGCTGCTTCAGCCCGGTAAGCCGGTTAAACAGCGAGCTTTTACCTGTGTTCGGATTGCCGAAAAGCGCCAGTTTTCTCATTTATGCAGGATCGGTTGCTTCAATGAGCACAAGTGCTGCTTCGTTCAAACGCATGGAAAGAACATAACCATCCACGTCCACTGCGATCGGATCGCCAAACGGGGCTTTGAACAGTACAGTAACGGTTTTCCCGGTATACAATCCCATTTCCAGCAGCTTCGGCTTGAGATCGCTTTCGCGTATGCCGGTTACCGTGGAAGGCGAAAGAAGAGCTGCCTGGGCAAGAGTTTTCATCATCGAATGGCACTTGAAGCCGTAAAGTTAATGGAATTCGGGCGGAAAGCCGCTACCCGGAAAAGGGTATTGTAGCTTACGCGTTCTTCTCCGCGAGATCGTCCAGGATCTTCTGCACGTCGCTTTCCGTAGAAGTCAGTTTTTCCTTGCAGAAAGCGATCAGCTCTGCGGCGCGCTTTACTTTTTCGGAAAGGCTGTCAACGGAAATTTCCCCCGATTCAATGTCGGAAATGATGGCCTGGAGTTCTTCGTATGCGGATTCGTATGTCATCTGTGAAAACTGGAGAACGGGCTGTTTCGCTGCCCGCTCGTTGCGGAATTAAAAGTAAGGCTTTTTCGGGAAATGCGGTTTAAAAACGGGCTGATTTACTCCGACGGTAATCGGACACAGCACAAAGAAGCAAAAGATGTTTGAAGTACTTATGTGCTGAAAGAAAACAAAGAAGTCGTATCTTCTCTTGAAATAACATCATTTCAATCAGCTTCCCGGCTGTTTCTGTTCAACACTGGTTGTTTCCGCTATTACCGTTAGATCTGCTTGAATAATGCGTATTTCATCACCTTTTTCGGGAATATTCGTGTTGGAAAGCACGCCTTTTGCATTCGTCACGATCGAGTAGCCGCGCCGCAGTACGTGGATCGGATCTACAAGCTGCAGCTGCCGTTCGATGCTTTCCAGCCTGGCCGAAGAGCGCAGGAGCAGATCCGGGGCGCGTTGCACAAGCTGTTGCTGTAAACCGGCAAGCGATTGCGTGTTTCGTGCAAGGGTGTTTTTACTGTGAATGCCGATGGTCGTTTGTGTGTTCCCGAGCCGTACGTTCGACGCCTGCAGCCATTGCGAAGTCAGCGGACGCAATAGCTTGCGCATGTTTTCCAGCAGATTGCTCTCGTGCTGAATGCCCAGCTTCACCACGCGCTGAAAGTCTTTTACCAGTGAATTGGTATTCACCTGGTGCTCGCGCAGAATGCGCTTTGTTTCGGTCTGGAACAATTGTGTGCTGCGGGTAAAATTGGTCCGGAGCTGCTCCAGGTGTTTGGTCACAATTCCCGGAAGTACGAGTATTGCTTCGTCGAGCGGCTCGTCCAGCTCTTCGAAAATGCGCAGGAAATAGTACGCGAGATCCGAAGGCGTGATGCCGTTGTTGTAGGCCACCATTTCGCAGACCGTCATGTTCGTCGAGTGGCCGATCCCTGTCAGAACGGGCAGGGGAAACGTGGCAATGGCTTTTGACAGCTCGTAGTTGTTGTAGCAGTGCATACCGATCTCGCCGCCGCCGCCGCGAATGATGAGCACAGCGTCAAAATGGTGCTTTATTCGCTCTATCCGCTTTAATTGTGCGGTAATGGAGTTGATGGCGGCATCGCCCTGAAGTGCTGCTTCAAACAAAAAGGTATTGAAATGATACTGTTTCGGGTGGCCGTTGAGCAGGAGCTGAAAATCCGAGTAGCCTTTGCTGTCGGCCTGTGAAATGATCGCCAGTCGTTTGGGAACGACGGCCATTTCCACCTGCTGATTGGCGTTCAGAATGCCTTCTTTGTTGAGTCGCTCAAGCGTTTCCTGCCGTTCACGCTGCAAAGCGCCCAAAGCAAAAGTCGGATCGATGTCGATGATCTCGAGCCCGAGATTGTAGATCGGGTGGTAAACGATGCGCACCTGGAACAGCAGCTCGAGTCCGTCGCGGAGCGGTTCTTTCACGACTTCCATGAACTGCCGGCGGATGCGGTCGAAATTGCTTTTCCAGATCGTTCCGCGCATTTCGACAACGATCTGTCCGTCTTCTTTCTGGACAAGCTCCGGGTAGCAGTGGCCTTTGCGCGTTTCGTTCAGCTTGTGCATTTCGGCGGTTACCCAGTACGTGCGGTTGTAGCGCGACTCGATCGTTTTACGAATGGAATCGGCGACCTGTTTGAGCGTAAAATGTTCCGTCGGGGCTTGCATGAGTTAAAGGTAAAACTTTTGAGGGGAATGGGAAACAGGGAGCTGGAGAATGGGGAAATGAACAGCCAATCCGCCCGTTATTTTTTGTTTAAAGCACAATCTGATCGCTGATTGATCCGGTCATTTCCGCAATTCCTGCTAATTTTACGCTCATATTTTCATCCCTATGAGTAAATCCAGCTATACTGTCACAGCAGCTTTGCCTTATGCAAACGGGCCCCTTCACCTCGGACATGTTGCCGGCGTGTATCTTCCTGCCGATATTTTCGTTCGGTTTTTGCGAAAAATGGGCCATGATGTGGTATTTATCTGCGGTTCGGATGAGCACGGCGCGGCCATTACGCTGCGCGCAAAAAAAGAAGGCATTACGCCGCAGGAGATCGTTGACAAATACAATAAGATCATCGGGGATTCCTTTAAACAATTCGATATTTCATTCGATATTTTCCACCGGACTTCCGAAAAGATCCACCACGAAACGGCACAGGATTTTTTCAAGGTGCTGGAATCGAAAGGAAAATTCATACAGGAAACCACTGAGCAGTATTACGACGAAGAATTTCAGCAATTCCTCGCCGACCGCTACATTACGGGCGAATGTCCGAAATGCCACAACCCGGGCGCCTATGGCGATCAGTGCGAAAAATGCGGTAGCGATCTTAGTCCTACCGAGCTCATTAACCCGGTTTCGACACTGAGTGGAAAATCACCGGTGCTGCGCTCGACTTCTCACTGGTTTCTGCCGATGGACCGCCACGAAGAGTGGCTGCGTCCGTGGATCAAAGAAGGTATGTTGGACGGTGTGCAGCAGCACGACCCGAAAGCGTGGAGAAACCAGGTGATCGGGCAGTGCATGTCGTGGATCGACAGCGGTTTGCACGCACGTGCTATGACCCGCGACCTCGACTGGGGTGTTCCGGTTCCGCTTGAAGGCGCCGACGGAAAAGTACTCTACGTGTGGCTCGATGCCCCGATCGGTTACATCTCTGCGACGAAACAATGGGCGCTCGACAACGCAAAAGACTGGAAAGATTACTGGACAGGCGATCGCAAGCTCGTGCATTTTATCGGGAAAGACAACATTGTTTTTCACGCCATTATTTTCCCGATTTTGCTGAAAGATCACGGCGATCTCATTCTTCCGGACAACGTACCGGCTTACGAGTTTCTCAATCTCGAAGGCGATAAATTCTCCACTTCCCGCAACTGGGCTGTCTGGCTGCACGAGTACCTCGAGCGCTATCCCGAAAAAACAGATGAGCTGAAATACACGCTGACCTGCATTGCGCCGGAAAACAAAGACAGCGAGTTTACTTGGAAAGAATTCCAGGCGCGCGTCAACAACGAGCTGGCCGATATTCTCGGCAACTTCGTGAACCGCGCCCTTGTGCTCACCCAAAAATACTACGGCGGAAAAGTGCCTGCCTGCGGCCCGCTCACGGATGCCGACAAAGCAGTGATCGAAGAAATGAAAGCCGTTCCGGGAAGAATTGCCGATTCCGTTTACCAGTACAAGCTGCGCGACGGACAATCGGAAGCCATGATGCTGGCTCGTATCGGGAACAAATATTTAGCCGACAACGAACCGTGGAAGCTCGTGAAAACCGATCCTGCCCGCGTGGAAACCATCCTGCACATCGCGCTGCAGATCACCGCGAACCTCGGCCTGGTGCTCGATCCGTTCCTGCCTGCAACAGCAGCAAAGATCCGTTCGTTCATGGATATTCCTGCCTATGACTGGGAAGCCTGCGGAACCTTCCTTGTAGCGGCAGGCCACCAGACGTCCGAGCCGAACATCCTGTTCCCGAAAATCGACGACGAATTCGTGGCAAGAGAGGTGGAATTCCTCCACGCTTCGCAGCCGCAAAACGTTTCAACGGCTGTTCCTCAAAAAGAAGCCATTGCGTTCGAGGATTTCGGCAAAATGGACATTCGTCTTGGGACCATTACCGAAGCCGTTCGCGTGCCGAAAGCAGATAAATTGCTGCAACTCACCGTCGATACGGGACTGGACATCCGTACCATTGTTTCGGGAATTGCCGAAAATTATACGCCGGAAGAAGTGGTCGGAAAAACCGTTGCTGTTTTGATGAACCTGTCGCCGAGAAAGATCCGCGGCGTAGAATCCAACGGTATGATCCTGATGGCTGAAGACGCGGAAGGAAAGCTCAGCTTCATGATCCCCGAGAAGGGTTTTGAGGCCGGTGGGGAGATCCGTTAATTCAAGACAATAGCTACAAGGAACAAGGACGAAAGACCGGGAATTGTGATATTCACAATGCCGGTTTCGTATTTATTCTGTCCGCTGTGCTTTCCGCAATGTATTTAAAGTAGTTTTGGGCAAAAGTTGTTTTCTATGCGGCCTGATCTGCTTTTCATTAGCCTTGTCCTGTTTGTGTGCTGCGCTTCGTGCGGCAGCGGCAAAAAAACAGTGACGGTTACCCACGGTTTTTATTTCTGGAAATCCAGTTTCGATGAGCGCAGCGACTCGATCCTGAGCAGCAATCACGTGGATGTTGTGTACCACCGCCTGTTCGATCTCGAATGGGCCGGCGAACAGGTAATGCCTACCAACGACCTGTATTCCAGCTATTACCCGGACCTTTCCAAACAACGGGCGTTCATCCCGGTGATCTACATCGAGAATGAAGTGTTCCTGAACCTGGATGAAAAGGAAAGCATCGCGCTGGCAGATAAGATCTATCACCGCATCCGCATGTATTTCTACGCGCAGTCCTACCAGGAATCACTGGCAGACTATGATTACCCGGAATATTCTCCGGAGGTCCAGATCGATTTCGATACCAGTCAGCGGAAGCGATTAGACATTGACGAGCAGGTGAACCAGGCGATGAAGAAATTCTCTGAATTACAGCTGGACTGTGACTGGACGCCGAAAACGAAAGAGAAGTATTTCAAATTCCTCGAAGCCTGTAAAAAGCGCTTTCCCAACCAGGATATTTCCTGCACCATTCGTCTGTATCCGTACAAATACCAAACGGAAATGGGCGTGCCGCCGGTAGACCGCGGAATGCTCATGTGCTACAACATCAACGATGTGCGTACGCGCGGAAAGAACAATTCCATTTTTGACCTGGAGGAGGCGATGAAGTACCTGTCTGAAAACATCAGTTACCCGCTTCCGCTGGATTATGCCCTGCCGATGTTCTCCTGGGTAGCGATCTACGAGAACGACAAGCTTGCCGGGCTGATGGACAAAACCGACCTGCAGTGGGACATATATCCCGGCACGCTCGACACGCTGGAAGGCGATCCGTCGAAAGGCGTCAACGAATACAAGCTGCTCGTAGAGCCGGGCAACGAGGTCGACCTGAACGGAAAACCGGTAAGAGCCGGCAGTATTATCCGTGTCGAAGAGCCCAGCCAGGCCGATGTGCTGAAACTGGCCGAACGATTGAATAAAATGAATACCAATCCATCTCCGCGTGTCGTGTTGTACCATTTCGAAGCGGATGAATTTCTTAAAAACGAGCAGTATGTCAAGCGTGTGTTCCGGAGTTTTTAAGCTCGTTCTCGTCCTTTTCCTCAGCGGAAAGGCGATGGCCTGTGCCGATGGCGGCTGGTCGTCTTATCCGTTTATCCTGCTGAATCCGGATATTTTCGGCTCCAGGCAGGAGCGTCCGGTGTATTATGCCCTGAACCAATACCTGGTAGATCCGGTGGCTTCTTCGGGCGCCGACGAGTGGCAGCTGTCCGCCGAATGGAAGCGCGAGCTGCGCCTGAAAGCTTCGGTTGCGGAGATCAACGACTATTTTTTCGGTCAGCTGAGCGATTCTGCTTTAGCTGTTCATCCGTTCCGCAAAGAGATCAATTCTGTCAAAGACCTGAAACAATTCCTGCTTTATGCCAAGAAATGCGAGCGGCAGATCATGTTCTCCGATTTCTGGGATGAAACCAACTTTGTGAAACGCCTCAAAGCAATGCCGGCGCTTATCGGGGAAGGTGAGAAGCTGATCAAACAGGCTAAAACCGAATTCTGGAAACGCAAATACGCTTTTCAGCTCGTCCGGCTGGCGTATTATTCGACGGACCACAAACGCTTTTACCAGTACTACAATGGCCATTTCGGGCTCGATAAGCGCCGGTCGCCGATGGACTGGTGGGCGTCGCATTACTATTCCATGGTGCTCGAGCAGCGGCAGGAAGTCGATTCGGCGAATTACGTTCACGCGCTGGTATTTGCTCATTCCTCCAATAAGCTTTCGGTTTCCCGGCAGTTTTACACCACGAAGAATTTCGACGCACAGCTGGCGCTTGCGGCCAATGAAAACGAGCGTGGCGACATGATGGCCATGCGCCTGATGACAAGTCCTTTTGTGGACATAGACGATCTGGAAATGCTTGCGCAGCAGTTCCCGAACCATCCGCGGCTGGGCCTGCTGCTTGCACGCGAAGCCAATAAGCTCGATCACGAAATGGGACGCATGTATTACGAGCATGTTGGCTATTACTGGGAAATGTACGAAGACGAGAACGCAGAATCGCATGCGTCCGATTTTTACGAGGACCTCCACCGCTTTTCGGTACTGCTGAACGACCTGAAAAAACGGAACACGAACATTGCTTTCCTGGATATGATCCGCGCGGAAGTCGCTTTTATGAACAGCCACTACGCCGAAGCACGACAGCTGCTGGCAGGCGTGAAGTCGACCGACCGTAAGATCCTGTTCCAGAAACAGCTGCTCGAACTGTGTGTGCTCGTTTCCGAAAAAGACCTGAAGTCAGAAGCCGTGCAGAATGAAGCCGGAAACCGTTTATATGCACTTGTTTCGATCCGCGACAAGGTGTTTTTTGCCGACCAGATGATGTCCTCGTTCTTTCAGCTTTTCAGCCGTAAGCTGGAAGCAGCCGGTTTACCGCATTTAACGGCTTTCTCCAATCATTACATAAACGAAGTATTCGGCGGCGGCGGTTATGCGTCTGTTGAAAACTACCTGGACGAGAAAAATTCCACCGGGATCTGCAAAAGCTGGATCGCCGTTTTCAACAGTAAGAACAGGAGCAGGCTCGAGCAATTTTTGTGCATTCCGTTCAACACCGATAATTCCGTGAAGCTGTGCCTGTCGCGCATCTGGTTCCGGAAAGGCAATGTGGAAGAGGCTTATAAAACCGTCAGCAGCATCAAAAACCTGGATATTTATGCGCCGCAATTCGTGCAGAACAGCTTCATTCCCGTTCAGCCTTACTACCGCGCCGGCGAGCCTGCTCCTGAAAAAAAGGGGCAGTTCAGGGAATATTACGGTGGCGAATACAAGCGCATGCTCGATGTAATGGCTAAAAAGAACAAGTCTGCCCGCGACTGGATGAACCTGGGCGCTGCATGGTACAATGCTTCATCGGACGGTGAAACGGCTGGCATGGCCCATTATTCATGGTCGCTTTATCCTTCTTCGCTTCAAAATAAAATAGACGTAGATTTGTGGAAACGTTCGCAGAATTGTTACCGGCAGGTGCTCGCGGCCCATCCCGGTAAAGAGGAAAAAGCAGAAGCTGTTTACATGCTCGCTTACCTGGCGATGATGATGACCGACGAGGAAGAATACAGCCGCATGGCGGGAGAATTTGAAAAAATGAACGGCACTTCTTTTTACCGGGCTTCCAACTGCTCCTACACCCGCAACGGCCAATGGGAACAGGAAGGAATGTACCTGTACGAGCCATGGGAAGAAGAATAAAAGCGTTAAATGATTAATAAGCACGTTATGAAACGATTATTAGCAATAGTGTTGCTGTTGCTGTTTTGCAGCGAAGCACGCGCAGATCAGCTGGCTTACCTGTCGAAAGCCGATGCGGAAAGAGCCGCAGCTTTTATCCGGAAACAACGGAAGATCTTCCTTTATTGCGGTTGCTGCAACAATGAAGACCGGCATAAGCTGCGTCCCGAAAAAGTGGAAGTCCGGTACACCGGTTTCGAAGAATTCTATGAAGTGGTGGTGACCTATACCGGCGCACGTTCGGCAACGCCTGAATCGCAGGCCGTCGACCTGGCGTATACGTGGGTAAAGAAGAAATTCAAATTCGATACCGTCGGAACGATGCTCGGGCTGGCACATGATCCGTGCAATCCTTACAGACCAAAATAAGCTCGCGAATTATCCTTAATTTGAAAGCATGAAATCATCGGTTTTCCCGTCCTTCGCGCGGCTGCGTTCGCTTTTCCTGTTTGTCGGACTTATTGTTTTGCTCCAGTCCTGCACGGCTGCAGGGTTCGATAAAGCGCATCCCGCAGCTGCAAAGCCGGAAAAGGACTTTCCTTCGGCTATGCTGGGAACGTGGGAATCGGTTGAGCTCTCGGAATATTTTTACATCAATAAGCTGACGTTTGAGCCGGGCGCGGTCACCTACGATATGTCGGCGCTGGCAGAAGGGTCGCCGGGCGTGCTCACGCTGGTGAAAGATTCCGTCGAGCTGCGCAAAATGAAGAAGGATTATGTCTTCAACATTGCGGGCGATTCGCTCTGGCTTTGCTTCATTATCCGCCAGCCTTCGCGCAACAGCCTGGAGATTTACGGCTTCGATGAAACCGCCAAGCGGCATGTCAAGCGGTATGAGACCGAGAACGGCGAACAGGGCATTGAATTCGTAAAATACTACGCGACCGACAAGGAATGGGAAAGCCTCGTAACATCACCGGCGCTGAAAAAAGTTGGCACCTACAAGCGAACGAAACCGTGATTATTTTCCCGTTCCTGCTTCCACGATCCGCAGCAGCCTGATCTGTCCGCCGATGAAATCGAAATAGTAATTAATGCTGTACTCATTGCACCAGGAATTTGGGTCCGATGCTTCCATGATCTCGCGTGAGCCTGTTTCCAGGTTGATCCGGAAGCTGCAATCTGCTTCGTTGAAGGTCAGGTACATCATATCGCCGCACAGCCGCGGATCTTTCGCCGTCGGATTGTCAAACAGTGTCGGTATGGCCGATTCCTTGTTCCTGTAGAAGTTCAGAAAATCGGTTTCCTTCATCAGCTCGCCCAGGATCTTATCCGACAGCTGCCCGGGAAGCGGCTGAATTTCGGGATCGTGCAGCACCAGGTTCAGGCTGTCGATCTGGTGAAGCAACTCTAGTTGAGTCACCTCTTGTGTCAGCGATTCAATGGATTCGATGGAACACACATCCTGTTTGTCCTGTGCATGCAGTCCCATGCAAGCAAAAAGCAGCGATGCTGTTATTAGAAAATGATTCTTCATGTTACGCAGATCTGTTTCGCGATAGTTATTTGAGGCAAGTTAACGTATAAAAAGGAGATAGCCGTATCAACTATCGTCAATAACGTTGCGTTAACATCCTGTATCAGGCAATAGTTAGAGTGACCAATGGGCAGGGCATAAAATGTTACGCCCTTCTCCACTGATTTTGCTATTGATTGGTCAATCTACAACAGTTCATTTGCCAGGTTCGCCAGTTCCGATCGCTCTCCTTTTTCCAGGCGGATGTGTGAGAACAGGGGCTGTCCTTTCAGTCGGTCGATGAGGTAAGCGAGCCCGTTACTGTTCTCGTCCAGGTAAGGCGTATCGATCTGGTGAACATCTCCCGTAAATACGATCTTCGTTCCTTCGCCTGCCCGTGTGATGATCGTTTTCACCTCGTGCGGCGTCAGGTTCTGCGCTTCGTCTACGATAAAGAGAATGTTGGAGAGGCTTCGCCCGCGGATAAATGCGAGCGGCGTTATCAAAATGCGGCCGTTTTCTTCCATTTCGACAATGGACTTGTGCTTTTTCTCGTTTTCGCCGAACTGCGATTTGATGAATTTCAGGTTGTCCCAGAGCGGTTCCATATAAGGACTGATCTTGTCCTTGGCATCGCCGGGCAGGTAACCGATATCCTTATTCGAAAGCGGCACCAGCGGACGGGCAAGTATGATCTGCTGAAAGGTTTTGTGCTGCTCGAGCGCCGCTGCCAGCGCCAGAAGTGTTTTTCCCGTTCCCGCAACGCCCTGCAGTGCCACCAGCTTGATGTTGTTATTCATCAGCGCATTGATCGCAAAAGCCTGCTCGGCGTTCTTGGGCTTGATACCGGAAGTGTATTCTTTCTCTACGCGGTTTAGCGTGGACGTAAGCGGGTCGAAGTAGGTGAGGGAAGAGGTTTTCCCGTTCTTGAGGATGTAATAGCCGTTAGCGGTCTTTAAATCGCCTAAAATGCCATCCTCGTCTATGCTTCCCCGCAGGAATAAATGCTTGATGATCTCGCTGTCTACATTTTCAAGGGTTGTGGTGCTCGAATGCTGCAATTCTCCCTGGTGCACTTTCCCGGTTTCGTAATCTTCAGAAAGAATGCCCAGCGCTTTTGATTTGATACGCAGGTTGATGTCCTTGGTCACGAGAATGATCTCGCGTTTCGGATCTTCTTCCTTGGCTGCCAGCACTGCGTTGATGATCTTGTGGTCGTTCTTGCCGGCGCCATATGTTCGCTCGGCGTTCAGGTCCTTCGGGTCCTGGTTGAGCAGTACTTTGAACGATCCCATGCCCGGGCCGAGCGTGATCCAGTTCTGCAGGCCGCCATGTGCCGAAAGCTTGTCGATGAAGCGGATCACTTCGCGGGCGCTGAAGTTCTTCGTGTCGTTCCCAAGCTTGAATTTGTCGAGCTCTTCCAGGACTGTGATCGGAATAGCAACGTCATGTCGTTCGAAATGCATGATTGCGTCGTGGTCGTGCAGCAGAACGGAAGTGTCAAGCACGAATAGTTTTTGCTTTTTAGCCATGGAAAAGAGTTTGGTTTAAGGTACTCAAACATCGATACAGCGCCAGCCAAAAAAAGTCAAACTTATTGACAGTAAGTTGTGCATTCGACTGAGCCGCTTTCGGAAAAAAGGACTTCCCACCGATGGTTCAGGATGTTAACAAAAAAGCCCCGACGATACTGTCAGGGCTTTTAGTTGAAACTTGTTTATTTCTTAATGTTGGATCGTCAGCTTCTGAGTCGCATACGCGTTTCCGCTGGTGAAAACCACCTGGTACATGCCATTGGCAAGCATGCTGAAATCTGCCTGAACGCTTCCCGGAGGAACCGGAAGTGTTTTCAGTGCTCTTCCGGATGCGTCGAAAATGGTTGCGGTAACGGCTGCACCGGCTTTGTTCTCAAAAGTAACCGTTCCGTTGGACGGGTTCGGATACAGCTGCATGCCTGAAGAAAGCAGCTCGTTGAGTGAGTTGGTACCCACGGCTACGGATAAGCGGCTGTCTTTGTTGGAGCGCGAGCTGTTGAAATCCTGTGCTGATTTTGTGGCGTTACATTCCGATGGCGAACTGATCGTTACCAGGTACACAAGCCCTTCTGTGGACGGCGGCGTATCGGTGAACGTGAACAGGGTTGTCGGCATGGTTTGTATCGTTTGCCAGCCATTCGCATTCGTGTGGCGTTTCACCACAAAGTTCGGGAAGGTAAATCCTTCATACGTATCCCAGGAAAGGTTGATAGTGGTTCCCAGTCCGAGATTGACCGTCAGGTGAATGGTCTTGTGGTAGGCGCTCAGCTCCGATTCCACACCGCAGGCATCGACAGACGATATTTTGTAACGCCAGGAGCGAACGGAAGGCGAAGCCACAAGGTCGGTGTAAACAGACTCGTCGTCGTAATCAACCTGTCCCGCCAGCTGGTACAATCCTGCCTGGGACGTTTCCCGGTAAATGTTGAAATGATCGATCCCCGTAACGACAGGTTTTTCCCAAACAACCAGGTTCGTATTGGTCATTGTGTCAACCGTGAGCAGGCAGATATCGACCGGTTCCGGCTGTGTGGAGCCTACAACGGCGCTCAGTACGGTCACGCAGGCGTTGGAGCCCGCTGCCTGGACGATGTATGTCCCTGACCCGATCCCGCTGATATCCTGTGTTGTTGCCCCGTTGCTCCAGGTAAAGTCCTGTGCGTTGCCCGAAACGTTGGACAGCTCGATGGAACCGTCGCCTGCACACGAAGAATTGATAATGGTATCAATAGCGATAACCGGCCCGTTGGCATTGGAAACCATGATAGGGAAAGAGACAAAGCAGCCTTCGTCGTCGGTCACTGTGCTGGTGTAATAGCCCGCGCCGATGGATGAAAGGGTAGAGCTGTTTCCGCCAATGTTAGTGCCATTTTGGTCTTCCCAGCTGTAGCTGAACGGCGAAATGCCGCCTGTGTAGTTCACCGTTACGCTTCCGTCGGTGTCTTCACACGACGGTGCGTTCACGACAGTCGAGCTCAGTGTGATCGGTGCCGGTTCGAAAATGGTAAAGGTTGCCGTGGAGATACAGCCTTCTGAATCGGTTACTTCAACTTCGTACGGCCCGGCAGGAAGAAATCCGATGTCCTCCGTCGTCTGCCCGTTCGACCATGCATAGGTAAATGGCCCGTCTTCGCCGGAAACATTCAGACTGATCGTCCCCGAGGAGAAGCCGTTGCACTGTACGTCCGTGGTCGTTCCCGTGAGGGTGATGCCACTCGATCCTACAGGCGCCATGCCGGTTGCCGAACAGCCGTTGTTGTCGGTAACGTTCACAAAATACTGTCCCGGTGCAAGATTCGCAACCGATACGAAAGAGGATCCGTTGGACCAGTAGGTGTGGTAAGGCGAGCTGCCTCCTGTGATCGTCACGGAAGCGCTTCCGTTGGTCTCGCCGCAATCGGCGTCAACGATATTCAGCGAAAGGTCCGGAACCTGGTTGATCGTCATCTGTATACTGTCTTTGGCCGTACAGCCCTGAGCGGATGTCTTGGAATAGGTAATGTAACTGTCTGTGGCCGGTGAAGGATTAAAGATAGCCGGGTTGAACCCGTTCCCTGAAACGCCGTTCCCGCCCCAGGTACCACCTCCGGGTGTCGCTTTCCCGCCGAGGGAAACAATACCCCCGTTCTCACAAACTGTTGTCGTGGGGAAGTTGAAGGTTATTGTCGGATTCTTGTAGATGGTCACGGAAGTAATGAGTGTTCCCACTGCTGTGCCATTCTCGGAAAGGGTCCAGAGCAAATCCACAACGGTGTTCGCCGTTACGTCGTTCGTATTCGAAATAGTCAGGTACCAGTAAAGACCGGAACCTGAAACGGTGATCGCCGACTGCGGAATAATAGCAGAGTTCTGCGTTACGCAGGTCATCGTCATGTTGCTGTGGTCGTAATTGTCGTCCAGGCAGTAAACTGCAGGATCGCCGCTGTTGTTGAAATACGTGCCCTCGCACATGGCGAACAGGTCGTGGTCTTCGATATTCGCAGCGGTATTGTATTCTTTTACATAGCATCTTCCGCCGCTCACATAAGCGATCACATGTACGCCGAAGTAAGTCTCTGCGGCAAGCGATGTGGCGTCTGCAGGCGCCAGCGTGAGTCCCGAAGTAATGGTCGTCGCTGTCGGTGCCATGGTTCCCGTAAGCTGCTTGAAATAACAGGTCGTACTGTTGCGGTAGAACACATAAGCGTTATCGTTGTAGGTATCGAAATCGAATTCTGTAACGGAACCCGAAGTCGGAATGGTGAAGGCTGTTCCTAACACATCACTGCTGGTTACCGCACGGAATTTCAGGGTGGTAGGTGAGGACATTTTGTACAGAACGCAGTGATTATTGGTGGCATAGCCTTTTTCGACCTTGATATCGTCCATTTGTTCACCATAGCTAAGGGACGGGCCGTCCCAGCTACCCCCACTGTAAGAACGAAGCTCGCTTGCATAGTCCATGTCGGCCAGCTCACAAACAGCGACCTTAACATCATTCCCGTTCCCGACATAACTGCTCACGCCATAAAAATCGGTGCCCCATTCGTCGATGATCGACCCGATCTGCTGCTGGTTGGACAGGTTGACGGTGATCAATCCTTCATCGTGTGCCTGGTAATCGAGGTTCCAGAAAGTGAGGAAAAGCGTTCCTGATGCATTGGCACGCAGGGAGTAGTCCTTGTTGTGGTACGTGTGCGGGTAGCCGCCGGTTGACAATGCCACCCATGCTGTTCCCGACCAGCGGTACATTTCCAGGAATTCGTAATTGGTGGAACCCATCATCGTGAGGCGCTTCACCGCGATCGCCGGGTTAGCGTCGCTGGTCGCAACCAGCTGGATATCGAAAGAGTTCGTTCCCGAGATCCCCGCCGCACCGACAAGTGTCCAGGCGCCGTTGACGAACTTCTTTACCGTGGCCCTGTTGCCGTTGTCCGTATCGATGTAAGCCATGTAGAGCTGCCCGTTCGGACTGATCTCGAGATCGACCTCCGAAGCGGCATATCCCGCGTTAGTTCCCACGAAATTCCACGTCTGTGCCTGTGAGAACAGGCAGAGAGAGCTGAATGCAAGAAGGGTAATGAATTGTTTCATAGAGTATTTATTGAAGAATGAATCGTATGCTTGTTCGTGCGTTGCTGCTCGTAAGATGCAGAATGTACACTCCTGGTTGTAAATCAATTGTCTGAATTCCGGAAATTCCTTCCGCGAGTTGTCCTTCTGCCGCCTGCTGACCGGTGACTGAAACGATCGTGTAACCGATATCGGTGATGCCTGTCAGCTCGACAAAAACGGTTGTTCCGGAAACGGGATTCGGATAGAGCTTAACCGAGCCTTCGCCGAAGGTTGTTTCAATGAGGCCGTTATTGGAATCGCCTGTTCCGTTTCCGGGATTAAAGGCCGCTTTGTCTTTATTGGAGCGGGAAGAGTTGAAATCCTGTGCCTTTTCGAAGTCTGCCCTACAGGTGGCCGAAAGCTCGAAATCGGCTTTGTAGTCCAGCCCGGCTGTATTCGGCGGTGTGTCCGTAAAATAGTTCTGGTTGGCCGGCGTGGTGCCGATGTGTTCCCAGCCTGTGGAATTCGTGTAACGGTACACGTTAAACGTCGTGTAGGTCGTTCCTTCGTAGAAGTTCCATATGGCTTTGAAATCACCGTTACCCAGATCCTCTGCTGTTAAATGAATGGTCTTGTGCGCTGTCGAAGGAATGCTTTCGGTTGAGCAGTCGTCCACGGCTGTAATGCGGTATTTCCATGAATGGTTGACCGGTGAAGCAACAACATCGTTGAAAATAGACGAATTGTTGTTCATGACGGTGTCGATTCGCTGGTATTCGCCCGCAACCATCGTCTCGCGGTAAATGTTGTAGTGATGAATGCCCGGATCGCCGTTCTTTTCCCACACAACGAGGTTGGTCGTCGTCGCTTCGTCTACCGTTACAACACAGATCTGCTGGCGTTCGGGAATAACCGCTTTTACTTCGTAGATGTTATACCTGTGACAGCCTTCCTCGTTGAAGGTGTGAGCAGTATACAATCCGAGAGCAAGCCCCGAAATAGTGGTTGTATTGTTACTGCCGGTCGACCATTGCAGCTGTGCGTTTGTTCCCTGCTCGCCGAACTCGACGGTAATCGCGCCGTTGTTCATGTTGCAGGCGGCATCGGTGATCTCTTCATTGTAAACGTAAGGAGAGTCGAAGTCCGAAACGCCGTAGCTCTGCGAAACCGTACAGCCGTTGTCATCGGTTACGGTAACGCTGTAAACGCCGCTGCTCACGTTGGAGATAAAATCCTGTATTCCGCCGTTGTTCCAGAGATAAGTATACGGCGATGTTCCGCCTTCGAGGTTATTGATGTAAGCGCCGCCTGTGGTGGATCCGCATTCGGAAAAGTCGCCCTGCAGATACATATACAGCTCATCCGGCTCGGTGATCGTGAAGCTCTGTGAAATAATACAGCCTGCCGGATCGGTGATCCATACTTCGTGGTTGCCCGGCTGCAGGTTCGAAACGTCTTCTGTGGAATAGCCGTTGGACCACAAAACGGTGAATGGAGTAGCTACGCCAGCTACGGTGAGGTCGATCGCTCCGTCGGCCATGCCATGACAGGAAACAGCTTGCGTGGTTCCGGTAACGGTGGCGCCTGTTGCCGCAACAATGCCGTTGGCAACCACCACGCAGCCGTTCGCATCGGAAGCGTCTACGTGAACGGAACCGGGCGCGAGGTCAAAGATCTCTAAGTTGGTAAAGTCCCCGGTGTTCCACACAAAGGTGTAAGGAGTGAGACCTCCGCTAAGGGCCAGTGTTGCCGAACCGTCGTTGCTGGAGCAGTTCGCGGAGGGCAGCGTCGTGATCGTCGCTGTTGGTGCTTCATGGAAGAAAATGTAACCATCAGCCGAAGAGCCGCAGGTTCCGTTGTCAACGGAGTAATACAGCTCTAGCTCGTCTTCCCAGCTGTAATCCGTCGGATCGAGGTAATGTCCTTCGTACGTTCCTTCGCTGATGCCAAACTGCCCGCCGGGAATGCTCACATAGTCGTACAGGTCGACGGGATCGCCGTTGTTGCAGAAATACAGCTCGTCATCTGTCCATTCCACAAGGGTATTGGGCTGAATGGTGTACGTAATGGAATGTGTCAGCACGTCGAAACCGTCTGTCAGCGTATAGGTCAGTGTAACGTTCTGTACCGTTGCCACGTCGCCGAGCGTAATGGATGAATAAATGTCGTAGAGATTTGTGCCGGCATCTATGGTGTTGGTGAAAATGTCGGCCGGATCGATCAGTGTATTGTTGGAAGAGGTAATGCCGACGATGGTGATCTGGTCGTCGTCCAGGTCTTCGGTGAACAGCGTTCGGAGCTGATTGTCGGAGTTGGCGCACAGCTGGAGCGGGCTTGTGCCCACATCGAGCAGGGTAGGTGCGTTGTTCGTGATCTTCAGCACATAATCTGCAGGTGTCGCTGTATTGTTGATATAAGCGATCATAACGCGGTCGCTCGTGGGATGAGTTTTTATGCGTTTTTTGTCGGGAACGATCCCGTCGGGTGCAAAAGCTGCTGAAGTAAGCTGTGACCAGGTTGTTCCGCTCAGGGCTTTGCTGTAAACAACGTTCGGATGCGCAAGGTTTGCCGCGCTGGTGATCATATAAGCATTGGCGGCGTTGGTGGTCATGCGGGTCGTCAGGTCGTAGTTCAGCGGGAAAGCAGCGGCTTCGCCATAGCTGTTTGCCGTTATCTTAAAGTCTTTTGAAACACTGTTGTCGCGGGCAACGATAGCCGAGGAATTGATCTGATCGCCGTAAATAAAATACTTGTCGGAACCCGTAATCGTATCCGGCACACCGCTGTTGAGCGCATAAACGCTGGTGCCACCTGACGTGTGATTGCCCCAGTTCCAGATGCCTTTCGCCGCGGCGCGAAGCTTGAGCTTGTTGCCGTTCGGATCGTAGTATTTTGCGGCAACGAAAACGCTGTCCTGGTTCACGTACAGGTAATTGTCATCCGGGTAAATGCCGGTACCTGCAAACGGATTGCCCGCATTGGTCCAGAGCTGCGTTCCGTAATCGAACGCGTATACGTAGTTGACGCCTGAAGCTTTGTAGGCCATGTAGATCTCGCCGATGGTTGTTCCCGGGTACATATCCCAGTTGGCATAAGCATCGAAGCCCGTAAAGTTGGAAGCTGTGAGCTGGTAGGCAGAAGCTGCGCTGATCTGGAACAGCGTTGCTTCGGATGCGGAATTTGAATTGAACATTACGTAAAAGTTCGTACCGCAGCGAAGCGTCTTCACGTCGATGGCAAAACTGTTTGTCGTAGGGTGAACAAGCAGGCTTTCCCAGCCGTACTGAACAGTGTACAGGTCAAAATGAACCTCGTAAACGCTTGTGCCGTTCATAACGGTGTAAACCATATAGTAATAGCCGTTATCTGCCGTGAGAATGTCGTAGTTCGTAGGGGTCAGTCCCGCCAGGTTGGGATTCGCCGGTAACTGTCGCCACTCTGCCTGGGCAGAAACCGTAAGAACGGAACACAGAAATAAAAAAAGTAGCGCGATCTGCTTCATAGAGAATTTTTCAATGTGCAAAGTAAAGGAAAACAAAGCAATACCCCAACAGCAAGTATTGATTGGAGGATTTACGTGAGCAATCGAAGATTCTCGCGGGATAGTTGCCGGTTCGCACTAACGGAAATGAAGCGTTCAAGAAGGCCGTTGACCATTTAAACCAGAAAGCCCGCCTGGAACAGACGATCTGGCAAAGCTTTCCGCCTTGTTTTCATAAGCTTAGTATTTAATGATGCGTGTCGTCTGTCTGGCGGTGTTCCTACCGACGGTAACGAAATAGATCCCACCTGAAAGAGCTTCGATGTTCACGGTTTCCTCCGGTTGCGAAGTCGTCAGTGTGCGGATCAGTTGTCCGTCCACAGAACGGATCTCGATCGTGAGGTTTTCGGCAGATTCCTGTGCAATAGTTAGCAATCCGGTCGTTGGATTCGGGTGAATGCTGATCGCCGAAAGGTACGCTTCGTCAATGCCGTTATTGGAATCGCCTGTTCCGTTCCCCGGCCTGAATGCTCCTTTGTCCTTGTTGGAGCGGGAAGAATTGAAATCCTGCGCACGGTAGATCTGTGCCGTACAGAATTCGTCCAGCGTTACTTCAACAACATAATCGAGTCCCGGAGTCGAAAAAGGAGTCGCATCGGTATATGTCAGCTGGGAAGCGGGCACCGTGGCAACTTCTTCCCATCCGGCTGCATCCGTGTAGCGCGAAACGATGTAGTTGCTGAATGCTGCTCCTTCATACGCATTCCAGTTCACTGTTACGGATGTCCCGGAATTGTCGAGCACATCCAGGTGAATGGTCTGGTGCGGATTGGAAAGCGGACTCTCCACGCCACATCCGTTCACTGCACTGATCTTGTAGCGCCACGAACGGGAAAGCGGCGATGCTACCACGTCATTGAACAGGGAAATATTCGCCGCCTGAACGGTGTCGATCAGCGCGAAGAATCCCTGAATGGACGTTTCGCGGTAAATGTTGTAATAGGCAATGCCTTCGGTCTGTACTCTTTCCCAGACAACGAGGTTGGTCGTGGTGGAGTCGTCCACCGTTACAACGCAGATCTCGTTCCGCATGGGTTTAACAATGGGAATATTCCAGCCTTTCACCGATGTGCAGCTGTTGGAAGTAACGAGCGTACAGATGTAAAGCGCTGGCAGCAGGTTTTCGATATCTTCTGTTGTTGCGCCGTTCGACCAGTTAATGGAAACGACGGATTCGCCCATCGGAAGGTAGGGCTGAACGTCGATCGCTCCTTCAGGAGTTCCGCAGTTGGCACCGGTAATGCTTCCCGAAAGCCCCGCACCGTCGTATTCCGAAACATAGGCTGTCGTAATGGCCATACAGCCATTTGCATCGGTTGTTGTGAGTGAATAAACGCCCCATCCGATGTTCGGAGCGGTAATGCCCGTTGCACCGTTGCTCCAGGCATACGTATAAGGCGCAATTCCGCCGGTGGCATCATAGGCTTCGAGCGAGCCGTTCGTTGTGCCGCAGTCCGGTTGGGAAGTGCTGATCTGCGCGCTTAAAGGCTCAGGCTGTGTAAGTGCATACGTTTTGGTAAGGATACAGCCGGCCGCATCTGTAAGCTGTACGGTGTAATTTCCGGCAGAAAGCCCGCTAACGTTCAGTGTTGAATGACCGGAGCTCCAGAGCACGGAGATCGGGGCCATCATTCCCGAAGGTGCAAGGCTGATCGCACCGGTGTTCCCGGCATAGCAAGCTACATTCTGGACCGCCGCCGTAACGCTTGTTCCGGAAGTAGCGATCTCAAAGTAATTGTTCACCTTGCAGGCGTTCGCATCTGTGATCGTAAAGGCATATTGTCCGGCAGCCAGGCCGCTCACGGAGGTGGTGTTCTGCTGGCCGGAGCTCCACTGGCTCATGCCATAGGGAGCTGCTCCGCCCGTGATCGTAGCAGTTGCCGTACCCGTGCTTTGCGCGCAGGCAGTGGATGTGCGTGAAACAGAAACGGTCGGCGAGGAGTGAATGATGATGTCCGCCTGTAAGTTGAAATAGCAGGTTCCGATGTTCAGCTCATACGAAAGCTCTTCTGTGGATTCCAGCGGGAATATGCCGTTTCCGGTGTCGTAGAGGCCGTTATCGAAATAAAATTCATAGCTGTTGCTGTAAAATTGTCCACCCTGTACGTTGATGAAATTGTTCAGGTCCACCATTCCCTGGTTGGAGCACAGGCTGACGAGCGACGTAGTGAACGCCGGCTCTGTAACGAGCGAAACCGTGAAGGAAGGAAGTGTGAGCATCACGGTGTCGTCTCCATCCGAAACTTCGAGTGTCAGGACTACGTTTCCCGCTGCAAGCGCTGTACCGGCTACGTAAAAGTAGTTGACGTTACCGACGTGCTCCAGGTAGCTGTACCCGACATTGGTGCCGGGAAGTACGCTGTTGTTGTTCGACTGAACGCTGATGATGTAAACACTGTCACCGTCGATATCTGTAATCCCGAGCTCGCCGTAGATCTGGGCATTCTGACTAAGGCACATCGGCGGCACTGCCGGAATATCAGCAGCTGCAATAAAAGGATCGTTCTGCCCGAATGCCAGGGAAACGGTAAAAATTGAAATGAAGGCTAAAATACGTTTCATAGTAGTTTGAATATCAATGCAAATCTAAGCATTCAGACGAATCCGCAAAACGATACGCCGGAACCAATGAATAATTCGATGGACTGGCTTACTGAATGAACCGGTACGGGCAATGATTAAGCGGGTGTCCCGATCTAAACAGGCAGATTGGTGGAAGAATCATTAAATAATGGGACGGTCATCAGACTTCGGCCCTCGCCGGTCGGCGGAGACGAGGTCTGATGTCCGTCAGAGAGGAAATTCTGTTGTCCTGACATCCTGTTTAAGCAAACAGCGCCCGCAGCACTTCGTCTATCCGCCCGCATTGCACCAGCTCAATCTTGTAATTAGCCGGATCGATGCCTTTGTTGTGCTCCGAAATAATGATCTTTTCAAAACCAAGCTTTTCTGCCTCGCGAATACGCTGATCGATCCTGTTAACGGGGCGGATCTCACCCGATAGCCCGACTTCCGCCGAACAGCAGATCGAGCGGTCGATGGAAATATCGGCGTTGCTGGAAAGAACGGCTGCCACTACTGCAAGGTCGATCGCCGGGTCGTCTACACGGATCCCGCCTGCTATGTTCAGGAACACGTCTTTGGCGCCCAGTTTGAAACCGCAGCGTTTTTCCATGACCGCCAGCAGCATGTTCAGCCTTCGGAGATCGAATCCTGTGGAGGAACGTTGCGGAGTGCCATATGCCGCAGTGCTCACCAACGCCTGCACTTCGATCAGCAGCGGACGGATCCCTTCGAGTGTTGCCGCGATCGAAACCCCGCTGAGCCCGGAATCTCCGGCAGAGATCAGGATCTCGGAAGGGTTTTCAACGGCTCTTAAGCCGGAGCCCGACATTTCGTAAATGCCCAGCTCGTTCGTGCTTCCGAAACGGTTTTTGATCCCGCGAAGTAAACGGTAGGTATGGTGCTGATCGCCTTCGAACTGCAAAACGGCATCCACCATGTGCTCGAGCACTTTCGGCCCGGCAAGTGAGCCTTCTTTGGTAATGTGCCCGATGATGAATACCGGAACTTCGGTCATTTTCGCGTAGCGCAGCAACTGGGCGGTGCATTCGCGTACCTGTGAAATGCTTCCCGGGGCGCTTTCGATCGCCGAGCTGAAAAGGGTTTGTATCGAATCGATCACCACCAGCTCGGGCGAAGTAAGCTCTGCCTGCTTGAAGATGTTCTGAATGTTCGTTTCTGTCAGGATGTAACATTCCGGGTTGATGTCGCCAATGCGCTCTGCACGCATTTTTATCTGCTGCTCGCTTTCTTCACCCGAAACGTAGAGCACGCGCATCGACATTTTAACGGCCAGCTGGAGCAATAAGGTCGATTTTCCTATGCCCGGCTCGCCGCCGAAAAGCACAAGTGATCCGGGAACAAGGCCTTCGCCGAGCACGCGGTTGATCTCCGGGTCGGGAAGCAGAATTCTCCGCTGACCGTTGATCTCGATGGTTTGCAGCGGAAGCGCCTTTGCATTTCTTCCCGATGAGGTGGAAAAAGCGATCACCTGCGGCAATTGTTTTTCAACCAGCTCTTCCACGAAGGTGTTCCATTCGTTGCAGGACGGACATTTACCCAGCCATTTCGGGGTTTCGTAACCGCAGTTCTGACAGAAAAACGCTGATTTTACTTTTGCCATAGTTGTTTATTGTTCCCCGAAATTAAGAAATGTTTAGCGACTTTACGGAGCAACAGACCAAACCGAACCCAGTTCATCGCTTCTGTCTGGACGGCCAGATGATTTCTCGACGAATGCAGCTTGTCCTGGCGTCTTAACATCCTGCTTTCCTGAAATCCAGCTTAAGAAAAAAGCCCTCCCCGGTAACCGGAAAGGGCTTTCAAAAAACTATAAAGTGCTTATTTTACGATAAACGTTTTCGTCGTCGTTCCTGCAGTGGAAGTCAGCGTTACGAAATAAACGCCTTTGGAAAGTCCCGTAACTTCTACTGTTTCCTGTGCACCCGATGTTTCAGCCGAGCGAACGAGCTGTCCTGTCGTGTTCCGGATAATGAGTGATTTCGCACCTTCAATAGCGCTCATGTCGATGTTCAGGATGTTTTCCGCCGGATTCGGGTAAACGGACCACAATCGCTGCAGATCGTTCAGCTCGGAAAGTCCCGTATAATCGATGAGGCAGAACAATTGCGTGTTCTCACCCCCAAAGTTGGCCTGGGCCTGTGTAAGCCCGGCGATCTGGACATTGTCGGCGTTTTCGATCGTGTAAGATCCCGAAGCGCAATCGCTGGAAGTCATTCCATCGTTCCATTCGTCATAAATGACAAACTGGTAGCAGGCTCCTGACAGGCAGAAAGACTGCGTGATCACCGTTCCGCCCATATCATCCTGGTAAGGTCCGCCCGAGTAAACAACGGTTTCGGAAGTCGTGTCGATCAGTTCCCAGGTCGTTTCGCTTCCATAGCAATCGATCGTCAGTGCCAGATCGGCCGTTTCTCCGTTTACGATCGTCGTAAAGCTCGATGTCGTAACGTTGTTCGTTAAATTTCCGTCGGTGCTGCCGTTCGGATTGGAAACCGTTGCCTGGAATGTGTGCGCTCCGCCGGCCATCGCCGCCGCCGGAAGTGTAACAACCTGCGTCTGGTACTGGTTCAGGCTTCCTGTCCAGTTGTAAACAAGTGTATAATTACCGTCAAATCCGTAAGTGATCGTTGCGGCGGTCAACGGATTGGAGCCGCTGTTGAGTATCGTAACCTGTGGTGTCACGGAAGCCGAACAAACTGTTCCGGAAACGCCCGACGGTGTATTCAATGCCGCATCTACGGTTACTCCCGGGCCTGCAGGGTCTACTCCGTCAACGAAAGTAACACCCGTGTTGCCCGGGTCGAGCCAGTTGCTCAGGCGGGAGGAATTCGTTCCGCCACCTGTCCAGGAAACGGATACTTTGCCGTATTCATCAGAGAGTGAGCTTCCCCCGCAGACAGAGGCGCCTCCGTGGAGTTGCCCGATCGTACGGTGATTAACGTCGAATAAAGGAGATCCTGAAGATCCGCCTTCCGTTACGCCCTGGTCCCAACTCGTTACGCCCCAGTGGCTGTTTGGAGGACAGCTTCCGAAAGTAGTGGAAATGAGTGTGGTGTTCTCGAAAGAGATCTTCTTAACGTCGCCTGCCGGGTGGTGAATGGCTGTTGCCCCGGGAGAAAAATTCTCCGTTCGGTCCCAGCCGTTGTAGTAAACGCCCCACGCAGGGTCCGGTGCCGAGTTCAGCTCTGTAAGCGTGAAGTCGGAATTGGTGCCGCTTGCACGGAGCGTACCGCCGTTTACATTCATCGTTGTCGGTCCGTTCACCGATGGAGCGGATGTAGCGCAGTCTGCCTGTCCTGCCGGAGATTCCCAGCGAAAGCGGAACACCCATGTAGTGGGGTTGGTGCCGCAGTGTGCCGCCGAAAGGAAGTAAGGGATAATCGTCCCGGACGTATTGTTGAGCAATGATCCGGTGCAGAATCCGCCGCTGCCGTTCATCATAATGGCTACGGCGTTTCGCTGATTTTCCCAGCCGGCGCCGATAGGACAGTTCACGTCGTATTCGCAGGATCCCGATCCGTTCAGGGCTTTTGCCATTTCTGTTTCAAGATCAAGGAAACCGTGAACGATATGCCCGAGCACAAGCGTGGAAGTTCCCGCTACTGCAGCAGGCTCTGTCAGCTCGATGGTTACGACGTCGTCGTGAATGAGTTCCGTTCCGAGTGCCTTGTTGGCGTTGTTGTTGAGGCTTGTGTGTGCACCGATGTATTCGGTCTGGTCGTTGTTGAACAGGTACAGGCGGCTTCCTTTGGCCAGCTCGAATTGCGAGAAGACCATGTTGATGGAGATCGCGCCGGGAGATTTAATGGTGAGCTGGCGTAGCACATCGCCGTTTGGCAATACCTGTACGGCTGCTTCCTGCATGAAGTCCGCATTTACAGCCTGTTCTACTCCGTAGCGGAGGTCTTTTTCCTGTGTGGCGGCCCTTCTGGCAAATTCTGCCGTTTGTTCAGCCTGGTTATTGATGACCGGGAGCGCGATCGTTTTTTTGGAAATAAGTACTTTGCCTTTCCAGGAAACCGGCTGTCCCAGGGATTGGGTCTGGGCGGCTAACTGCATGCAGGCAAGGAGAAATGCTCCGGCAAGTAGTTGTTTTTTCATAGTTTTTGTTTTGGAGAGTTATGCTTATTACTGTACGCGCTTGATGCTGCAACCGCGTGGAGGAGTACTTGTTTCAGTAATGGTTTGTCCGCCTGCATGAGCGCGCATGGCTGCCTGCAGGTAGTTTTTGTCTTCTTTTCGCTTACCGTCCACGGTGTTGTCGATCGCGCCGTGATAGATCAGCTCCATTTTCTCATTGAAGAAATAAACGTGCGGTGTCGTTTTTGCGCCGAAAGCGTCTGCCAGTGCAGCATTTTCATCCACCACATACGGCATGGTGTACGCAAGGGTTGCGGCGTGTTTTTTCATCGCTTCCATAGAATCGTCGTCACCTCTTTTCGCCGCATTCGAGTTTACGAGCACAAAGCCGATCTTTGCTTCGGAAGCTTGTTTATGCAGTGAATTGTACTTGCTTTCCCAGCCTTTGAACGCATCGCTTCCTACCACGAATGGGCAGGTGTTGCAGGAAAACACGACTACCAGGCCTTTTTCCCCGGCGAGCTTTTCAAGTGAATAGGATTGATCGTCTACGCCTTTCATCGAAACATCTGTCATCGGAGCCTTGTCGCCGAGTGCGAGTCCGCCGGTTTCATCCTTTGAAAAAGTAAATGCCATTGCAGCAGCTGTGATCGTTAGTGCCGCAGCAAATCGAAAAGGTTTCATCATCATTCGTGTATTAAAGGGAAACAATTAAATTTATCGAAACTTTCATTTAAGAAGCACAAATTACACTAAATTGATGATATGAAAAGAATTTTGCCGTTACTTTTTTCGCTGTGGACTGGATTCCTGAGCGCACAGACTTTTGAGATTCCGGCAGAGGAATTCCCGTTTTCACAGGTGGTCGAATGGAAGGGGATGGGCTCTATGCTCATCAACCGAGACCCTTCCTTCAACCTGCGGCAGGTGCATTTGACCATGGTCGCCGAAAATGCTACGAGTACATGGCAGCAGGCGTTCAACCCGATTGGAAAGGAGTTTTACTTCATCGCCGAAGACGGCGGCAAATATGCTTACTTCCTGAATAATTTCGAGATCAAGGACAACAAGATCTCGTTTCACCAGCTCACCGTCAACGGAAACGTGAAAACGCAATCGGTTGCGATCCTGAGCGTTTTGAAAAGACTGGGCAGCTTTTCGCCGGAAAACCTCACGCTGACGGATATCGTTACGACGGAAAAAGCGCTCGTGTACATGCTCACGCACACGGATAAATCGACCAACAAGAAAACGACGATCGCACTCACCATGACGCACCACAACCTGGTGGTGTATGCAGCGATCATTGCCGAGAACATTACGGCTTCCGCGAAGATCGAAGACCAGGTTTCCTGGTACGTAGCCGGCGAAAAAGGAGAATCTATTATTTATGCGGCCCGTACGCGCTCGGGTAAAAATGCCGGCTGGCTGGTCAAGCAGTTCACCGCAAAAGGCGAATACGAATCCGAGCTCACGGTACAATCTGCCGGACTTACGTTCGCAGATAATACCCGCGTAGGTTTCGGAACGCGCGGAAGCGCCTGGCTGAAAGTACCGGAGCCGAAAGAACAGGGAACGCTGGTGTATGCGAACGGCAATTACTATGTGGCCGGCATCGAAGCTTCCGGTACGTCGGCGTCGCTGGTTTCGTATGTTTACACGAACACGAAATGGACAAAGCTGGTGGAAACGCCGATCAAGGCTTACAACGCTAAAAAATCCCCGGAAATCGGCTTTTTTCCTATGAAGGAAGGAATCGGCTGGTTTGTCGGAACAACACAGGGAGAAGGCCATTTTCACCCGTTCAGCGGTGTCGGAATCGTTTCCGGATCGGTCACACAGCAAATAAACAATCCGAGCAGGCTGCTTACTGCGGAATTTACTGGTAAATTTGTAGCCGCACTTCCGGCTAAGTGGCTGGTCTTCGACCCGTCGCAGTTGCCGGCTGCAGGTGCGGTTACTTTTGAATACGTGAACAAATGATTATTGGAATTTGCGGAGGAAGCGGGTCCGGAAAAACGACTTTACTGAAACGATTGGCGACACATTTTGCAGATGTTAAGCCAACCGTTTTTTCAATGGACAATTATTACCTGCCGATCGAAGAGCAGCTGGTGGATGTAAACGGCGAAGTGAACTTCGACCTGCCGACGGCGCTCGACAAAGACACGCTCGTTGCCGACCTTACAGCGCTGAAATCCGGCCAGTCCATCGAGGTGAAGGAATACCATTTTAACGCGCCTCCGGGGAAAAACGTGCTGATAACGCTCGAGTCCTCGCCGGTGATCATCGTAGAAGGGCTGTTCCTTTTTCACTACCGCGAAGTGCGCGATCTCATCGACTTTTCCATTTTCATGGATGTCGATCCGGAGATACAGCTCGACCGCCGTCTTTACCGCGACCAGGAAACCCGCGGTTACTCGCGTGAAGCAATTCTCTATCAATGGGAACATCATGTTATTCCCTGCTTTGACCAGTTTCTGATGCCGTATGAAAAAGAAGCTGATTTTCATTTCAAAAACGATCACCTCGCCGACCAGGAATTTCAACGGCTGCTCGCGGGGCTGACCTCTAAAGTCGAATGGTTAAACGTGTAAAGGCTTTTTTCAACAGATTTGGGCTCCTCACGGGAATCGTTCTTGCATCTGTTGCATTGTTTGTCTTTTCACACCAGTCCAGGATCAGCTCCCACAATCATTCCGGGAGCTTTCAGCAGGCGTTTCAGCGGCAGGAGCTCGGGCTGGAAACATTAACACAGAAAGCATCGCATGATTTCGGAAAGAACGGGATCAGCGCGATCGAAAGCCGTTATCCCGCTTCTGAAGGATTCTTCCTGCACATTTACCGCAACGATTCACTGATCTTCTGGAATACGAACGAGCTGCCGATCTACGCGCTGGCCGATCCGCATTTTCCTTCGGAAGGACTGGTGCACCTGCAGAACGGCTGGTATTATACCAAAATCATTAAAAAGGGAACTATCCAGGTGGTGGGCTCGTTTTACATACAGCACACGTATCCTTATACGAACGCCCACCTTCAGAATACCTTCAATCCGTTGCTGGCAAGCTTTGCCGGCTCCATCGTTCCGGAAGAAAAGAAAGGAAGCGCTATTTACAGCCGGAACGGAAGCTATCTCTTTTCTTTTGAAGAAGTCGAAACGCTCGATCATGAAAATTCCACCGAAACGGTCCTGTTCACCGGCTTGCTGTTGATCTTCCTGCTGTTGTGGGTACAGTTGAACCGCTGGTTTAAGGGCTATTTTGCTCCGCTCGTTTTGGCGGCTATTTTCTGTCTGCTGCGCTTCCTGGCGCTCAAAAACACCTGGTTTTCCGGTTTCGATAACAGCTCACTGTTCGATCCTTCCATTCTTGCCTTGTCGGAATGGACGCCGAACCTGGGCGAATTGCTGCTGTCGTTCCTGCTGTTCCTTGTAGCCTGCAATGCACTCGTCCGCATGCTGAAAGGTGTGACGGGAAGCGGGAAAACCGTGCGCATCTTCACGCTTGCAGGTATGTTGCTGCTGCCTTTCCTGTACTACTGGATGAGCTTTATGGGGCAGGAGATCGTGGAGAATTCCTCCATTCCGCTGCAGCTGGACCAGATCTTTTCGCTTACGCGCTACTCGCTCATCGTCCTGCTGATGATCGGCATTGCCGGCTTTACCTTCGTAGCGATCGTTTACGAAATGATGCAGGCCTTTCTCCGCTCAGGCTGGAAGCTCAGTGTATTGTTCATCATCTGGGCCGTTTCCGGCGTTTTGTTTGTGAGCATCAGCCTTGGGTTAAGGGACAATTCCATCAATTCGGCTTTGTGGCCGGTGCTCATCAGCGGCGTGATCCTGTTTGTGACCTGGCGCTTCAAAGGCAAATGGAATTTCTCGGTCGTGCTGTTTGCGCTCTTCCTGTTTTCCATCGGGGCAACATCGAGCATTCATGAATTTGCCCGCATCAAGGAACGTCAGGAGCGCGAGCTGTATGCCAACCAGCTGGCGGATGAAAAAGACCTGAATACGGAGCTTGAATACACGACGGCCAGGCAACGGCTGCTCGACGATCCTTACATGGAGCGTTTCAGGGTCCGGGAGAACAGGCCCGAATCTTCCGAACTGAAAGAAGCGCTGGAGCGAAGAGTGTTCAACGGTTTCTGGGAGCGTTACGACATGGATTTCTTTTATTTCGATAAAAACGATACCATCACCCGTTTCAACGGTAAGCGCCTGCGGGATCTCGAAAAGCTCATTTCGCGCCACGGAGAAGTGTCGGAGGTCGATACGTCGCTCTTTTTCATCAACGACTACACCAGCCAGTATTCCTACGTTTTTCTGCAGGAGCTGAAGCTGGACAGCTCGTCGGTCCTGTTTTTCGGAACGCTCAAATCGAAAAAGATCCCGGAAGAGATCGGGTTTCCGCGACTGCTCATTTCCGACAAAGCCAAAGTGTTCGAATCGCTGGGAACGTATTCCATTGCGAAATACTATTCGGGGAGGATCGTCGCCCGGTACGGAAGCTACAGCTTCCCGGTCGAAGCGGGCGTAATGAAGGAAGTCACCGGGCGGTCGCGCGCCTTTTTCGACAAAGACAATTTCAATCATTTTCTGCTCAAGCGAACGGACCGCGATATGATCATTCTTTCCAAACAGAATACCGGCTGGGTGGATTGGGTAACGACGGTCGCTTTTCTCTTTGTTTCCTACGGCTTTCTGCTGGCGGTTTTCCTGCTGTTCCAGTCGCGGAACACAACGGTGGCGTTCCGCGGATTATCGCTCGCAGTGAAAATACAGGTCGTGCTTGTAGGGCTCGTATTTGTTTCCCTGCTGGGATTCAGCTTTGGCAGCGGAACGTTTGTGAAAAACCAGTATGCGGAATACACCAACGACCTGATCCGCGAAAAAGTTCATTCCGTGGGAGCGGTCTCGCGTTTGCGCATGGGCGAGCTTGCTTCGGTAGATGAAGCACAGAAGGGAATAGACCTGAATTATTACCTGCGCAACTGGTCGCACATTTTCGTTACAGATGTCAATATTTATGACCTTCGCGGGCAGCTCGTGGGCTCTTCCCGCCCGAAAATATACAACATCGGACTGCTCAGCGAACAGATGAACCCGGATGCGCGGCTGGCGATGATGACAGACAAAAAAAGCGAGTTCATTCACCAGGAAAGCATCGGCCAGCTCCGGTACTTATCGGCCTATGCTCCGTTTTTCAACAATGAAGGAAAGCTGATCGCCTACATCAACCTGCAGCATTTCGATCAGCAGAATGAATTTGAGAACCAGATCCAGCGTTTCCTCGTGGCGATCATCAACGTATTCATGCTCCTGCTCGCACTGTCGATCGTGAGCGCTATTTTCGTTTCGTCCTGGCTGACGTCGCCGCTGAGAATGATCCAGCGCAGTTTCTCGCGCATGGAGCTGGGAAAAAACAATCAGCCTATAGCTTACCACAGTAACGACGAGATCGGCGACCTGGTGCGCGAATACAATCAAAAACTGGCAGATCTCGAAGTGGCGGCCGTACAGCTTGCGCAAAGCGAGCGGGAAAGCGCCTGGCGTGAAATGGCCAAGCAGGTGGCGCACGAGATCAAGAACCCGTTAACGCCGATGAAGCTGTCCATTCAGCAACTGCTGCGGGTTTACGATCCGAATGACCCGGATTCCAGGCAGAAGATCGAACGGGTGTCCAATTCGGTCATCGAGCAGATCGACGCGCTGACATCTATCGCCAATGCGTTCGCCAATTTTGCCAAGATGCCGCAGCCGAAAATGGAATGCATCGACATGCGGGCTTTTCTCGAATCCATCGTGGCGGTATTTGATGTTAAAGACAGCTGTGAAGTCCACCTGGAAACGAGCGAGCAGCCGGCCATGGTCGAGGGCGACCGCGAAATGCTGCTGCGCGTTATGAACAATCTTGTGACGAATGCCATACAGGCGATCCCGGTTGGGCGAAAGGGTGATATCCGCGTAGAGCTCGAAGTTGCCGGCGGCGAAGTGATCATTTCGGTTTCCGACAACGGAACGGGTATTCCGCAGGAACAGCTGGCAACGGTTTTTGAGCCCTATTTTACCACCAAATCTACCGGCACGGGCCTTGGCCTTGCCATGGTGCGGCAGATCGTTGAAGGCCATAACGGCACGATCATGATCAGCGAAACAGGTGACACCGGCACAACGGTGCGGCTTGTGCTGCCGGCTGTTGAACTTAAGTGAATTTAGAAAGATTCACCCATACTCCGTTTTTGTGCCCGTGCCTCTTTTGCTCCTGTGATTTTGTGGTGAATTATTAACCACTACGACACAAAGGACACAATGAATCTGTATGATAGAATTTTTAAGGCTTTTGTACTTCTCAAAACCTTTGTGTTCTCCTGTGGTTTTTTGGTGAATTAATAATCGAGAGCCACAAACGACAATAAAACAAAAAAGCCCTGACAATTATCGTCAGGGCTTTTTGCTTTCAAATAAAGCAATTAGTCTGCTACAACTACTTTGAACTGGCTTGTCGCGCCGTTTTCAAAAGACAAGTTGAATAAGTAAGCTCCTGCTTTCATCTCCGCAACATTCGTTGTGAAAGCGCCTCCGTCCAGTTTAACGGTTTTAGCCATTACCTGGCGTCCTGTCATGTCAGTTACCAGCAATTGCGCGTTTCCGGCAGCAGTTACTTTCACGGTAAGAACATCTTTCGCCGGATTCGGGTATGAATAAGCTTCGATAACTGTTTCGTCGAGTCCCTGCGTTGTAGCGTCGAATACTTTGACGCCAAGCGCCGGTACGTTTCCGCCCTCAAATCCACCTGCAAACCATGTTTCGGTTCCACTGGTCGATTCGATAGGGAACAAAGGCTGCAGGTCGTTGTCGAGGTTCGTTTCGTAGCTTGTCCGGGTGTCGTAACCGAAGAAAATCACGTCGTTTTGTTCGAACGTTCTTACGCAGAACAGGTAACGCTGATTGTCCTGCAGGTAAACAGGATCGTCAAGCTCCATGTATTTCGTTACGTTCTGGTCGTCTGACTCGTAATAGTAGCTTCCGGAAGTGATCTCGTCCAGGTCGTCGAATGTCGGCTCTGCATTGAGATCGGTAAAAACGTCGTTCCATTCGAACACGCTTCCTGAAACTTCCCGCCCGTCCAGTGTTTCGTCGACTGCTGCAGCTGCACTGAAATACATTCCTTCGACTCCCAGTCGGCTCGCATTTTCATTTCTGAAAGCCAGGCATACGGAAAAGGATTGCGTTACGGCTACAGGGCGAACACCACCGGTACTGACAGGCAATCCTACCGCATCGATACGGCTGAGTGCAAATACCGTATCGTTGATATTGAACGTTGTCGGTACGATGTTGTCATTCGGGAATTCTTCCGGCGATGCGTTCGTGATGGAGTAGTTCAGTGTATAGTCTCCCGGAGTATAGGTCGGGAGCGAGAATACAGGCATGTCAACAAAAACGCTGTCACCTGATTCGAGATCGAATGGCGCCGAGGTCTGATCGTAAACAGACGTTGCGCCTTGCATGATCTTCGTGTTTACGGTGATGTTCGTTTGGTCGTTCGTTCCGTAGTTGTAAGCCCACGCTCCGAGATCGATGCTGAAATCGGCAGCTGTGGAAGCAAGTGCCGAAGGAATGGCGTTTCCGTTGGCACGCAGCACATCTGTACGCTGAAAGCCGAGATCGTCTGCGTAGTAAAACAATTTGTTACCGATAAAGCCGACAACACTCTGTCCGGCGTGGATCTGCTGGTTCAGTATTGCTCCGTCTGCCTGTGTGATCATGATCACCGGAATGGTAACAGGCCCTCCTGAAGCTCCTGCGCCCATAGCGATCGGTGCTCCCGGAATGTTGTTAACGATGATCACAGCAACTGCTCCTGCATTCTGAGCAGCCAGCGCTTTTGCACCGAATTCGCATGTACCGCGATAGACCAGGGCAATTTTTCCCGAAACATTGCTCACCGGCGAGCAGGCCAGTGAATCCTGTGCGATCTTAATGGTGTCGGTAACGGAGGTCGTAGGGTTAATAAGATTGGCACCCCAGCCGCTGGTGTAGGTAAAATCGTAGTTCCCGGCAATCCCTGCGGGAGCGTCGATCTTAAAGATGACCTGTTCATACGAATTGAACGCACAGAGCGTTAACCCGAACACGAGTAATAGTTTTTTCATATCATAAGTAGATTTAAAGATGTTTAAAAATAGGGAATTTAAACGAATGATTTCGCTCACAGGGATTTAATGTTAACTCCGGATGAAGGATAAGTGGTTCTTCCGCTACCGGCAAGCCTGCGGCTTAAAGCCAATTTACCGGAGATCGGGGCAAAAAAAAGGCCCATCCTAAGATGAGCCTTTCCCTTGTTTAAGAAGGATTATTTGGATACAACCACTTTGAACTGGCTGCTTGTTCCGTTAGCATAAGCTAAAGAGAAAATGTATGTTCCTGCTTTGAAATCGGCAACGTTCGTTACGAACTGACCGTTTTCGATCGTTACGTTCTGAGTAAGAACCGTACGGCCTGCCAGGTCTGTAACATTCAACGCAGCAGTTCCTGCAGCATCTACTTTTACAGTGATCACATCTTTCGCCGGGTTAGGGAAAGAAGAAGCTTCGATCGTTGTGTTTTCGTTGATACCCACGCTCGTGTTGAATGTTTTAACACCAAGGGCTGGTACTACACCACTTGCAAAGCCGATGTTGTAAGCTGTTCCGTTCAGGATAGGGTACAAAGGCTGGCGATCGTTTTCTTCGTTTGTGCTGTACAGTGCTTCCTGCTCATAACCATGGAAAATGGTGTTTGCAAATGTAGTCATACAGAAGAGGTAACGGATATCATCCTGAAGGACAACCGGCTCGCTGAAGGCTGCATATTTAACGATTCCCTGGTCATCTGTCACATAGGAGAAGCTACCGTCACCGATTTCAACAACATTGTCAAAAGCGAAACCGGCATCGTCGAGGTCTACGAACTCATCTGTCCATTCGGAAACGGTAACGCGCACCTCCTGGGTATTCAGTGTGTTCGGTGCATTTGTGAAAGCGCTGAAATAGATACCTTCTGCTCCGATACGGCTTGCATGCTCATTCTGGAATACGATGCAGGAAGTGAATCCTGTTCCGTTGAACGGGTTAGGCTGAACACCGTAAGATGTTTTTGGCAGGTTCGTTGCATCCAGTTTTGAAAGGGAATAGATAGAATCGTTGAGTTTGAATTTAGTTGTCAGCGTATTATCTCCTACGAAATCGTCCGGAGTCGCGTTCAGGATCGTGTAAATGATCGAGTACTCACCTGGAGCGTAGGTAGTTTCGGAGAAGTTTGGCAATGTAACATAAGAACTGTCTCCTGAATCTACGTTGAAAGCAGTGGATGTTTCATTGTAAAGCTCAGTTGCTCCCAACATTACTTTTGCGTTCAGGGTAACAGCTGTACGGTCGTTTTGTCCGCGGCCGTAAACCCATGCACCAAGATCAACGTTGAACTCAGCACCGTTTTGCGCAAGAGCGGCAGGAATACCGTATCCGTTTGCACGCAGGAGGTTGGGAGCAGCAAACCCGAGGTCGTCCTCGTAGTGTCCTGCCTGAACACCCATAAATACAACTACAGGAACTCCAAGGTTGATCTGGCTGCGGATAGCAGCACCATCTGCCTGTGAGATCATCACAACCGGAATAGTGATTACTTCAGGACCTGCTGCCATTCCGGCTGCCGGTCCTGCAACGTTGTTTACGATGATCACTGCAACGGCACCTGCGTTCTGAGCTGCGAAAGCTTTTGCGCTGAAGTTACACGTTCCGCGATAGATCATGGCGATCTTACCTGCAAGACTTCCTGCTGCCAGCGGAGTACATGCGAGGGAATCGCTTGCGATCTTAACTGTGTCAGTCACGGCATTCGCAGGATCGGAAAGCGGAGCTGACCAGTTTGCATTTGCCGCAGGCGTATTGGTTGTTGGTACGAAGCTGATGGCCGGGCCTGAAATGGCCGCCGGAGCCTCTACGTTGAAGATGACCTGACCGAACGAATTCGTAAGTAACAGACCAAATCCAAAAGAAAGTAAAAGTTTTTTCATGAAAAGTTATTTTAAGAGCTTGAAAGATAGGGAATATTTTTTAGATTTTTTGTTCAGGCCTTTACAATCTGTTAATGAATGCAAAAAAATCAGAGACGGTTATCCGGTTACAATTGATAAAATGGGGAGTTTACACAGGAAAAACCCCCTTTCGCAAAGCGGAAGAGGGTTTCTTAAAGTATACATCTTGTACAGGCCTGATCCTGATGTCTTAAAATCCTGATATCCTGTAGTCGGTCTTTGTTTTTTTCTTATTCCGCGCTGACCATCGCGCTCATGTACTCGCGGTTCATGCGGGCAATGTTGTCGAGGGAGATCTCTTTCGGACATTCAACGGCGCAGGCTCCTGTGTTCGTACAGTTCCCGAATCCTTCTTCGTCCATTTGCTTGACCATGTTCAGTACGCGTTGTTTAGCTTCGACACGGCCCTGCGGAAGCAAAGCGAGCTGAGAAACTTTCGCCGAAACGAAGAGCATGGCAGAAGCATTCACGCAGGAAGCAACGCAGGCTCCGCAACCGATGCAGGTGGCTGCTTCGAACGATTTGTCGGCATCTGTTTTCGGGATCGGGATAGCGTTGGCGTCGATCGTGTTCCCGGAAGTATTCACGGAAACGAATCCACCGGCCTGCTGGATACGGTCGAATGCCGTACGGTCAACAACAAGGTCTTTGATCACCGGAAATGCTTTTGCTCTCCACGGCTCGACATAAATGGTCTCTCCGTCCTTGAATTTACGCATGTGCAGCTGGCAGGTCGTAACGGCGCGGTCCGGCCCGTGTGCTTCACCATTGATGAAAAGGGAGCACATTCCGCAGATACCTTCGCGGCAATCGTGGTCGAAAGCGATCGGTTCCTGGCGCTCGTTGATGAGCTGCTCGTTCAACTGATCGAGCATTTCAAGGAATGAGCTGTCTGTTGAAACGTCATTCAGTTTGTATGTTTCCATACTTCCTTTTGAATTGACGTTTTTCTGACGCCAGATCTTCAGGGTAATATTTATATTCTTAGAAGCCATATTCTTCGTCTTTTAGTCTATAGTCAACAGTCAATTATCACTTGTAGTTACGCGCCGCGATCGTAATAAACTCGTACTTCAGTTCTTCCTTATGAAGAACGGAGTTCGAGATATTGTCTCCGGTGTATTCCCAGGCGCCGGCGAACTTGAAGTTTTCGTCGTCGCGCAGTGTTTCACCTTCTGCATCCTGGTATTCCTCGCGGAAATGCCCGCCGCATGACTCTTTGCGCTGCAATGCATCCTGTGCCATCAGCTGGCCAAGGTCCATGAAGTCGGCAACACGCAGTGCTTTTTCCAGCTCCGGATTCAGCTCGTCTGCAGATCCCGGAACGAATACGTCCCTGCGGAATTCTTCTTTCAGTGCAGCGATCTCGCTAATGGCTTCTGTTAAGCCCTGCTCGTTGCGCGCCATTCCGACCTTGTTCCACATAATGTGGCCCAGGCGTTTGTGGAAATGGTCTACGGAACGGTTTCCGTTGTTGTTTAAGAACTGATTGATCGTTGCTTTTACTTCCTGCTCCGCCTGCTCGAATTCCGGGGAATCCGTAGGGATCTTTCCTGTGCGGATCTCGTTGGCGAGGTAGTCGGAAATGGTGTAAGGCAATACAAAATAACCGTCGGCCAGTCCCTGCATGAGGGCAGATGCCCCAAGACGGTTGGCTCCATGATCGGAGAAATTGGCTTCACCGGCAACGAAACATCCCGGAATGGTACTTTGAAGATTGTAGTCGACCCAGACACCACCCATTGTGTAGTGAACTGCCGGGTAGATCTTCATCGGCGTTTCGTACGGGTTTTCGTCGGTGATCTTCTCGTACATCTGGAAGAGGTTACCGTATTTGCTTTCGACCCATTTTTTACCCAGGTCCCAGATCTTCTCATCGGATGGGTTGTGGTCTCCCTGTGCGTAAGCCGTTTGTTTTCCTTTGCTGCGGATCTCTGAAGAGAAATCGAGGTAAACGCCTTCGTTGGTTTCGTTGGCCTCGATCCCGAATCCAGCATCGCATCGCTCTTTGGCTGCACGTGATGCCACGTCGCGGGGAACAAGGTTACCGAACGCAGGGTAACGTCTTTCGAGGTAATAATCGCGATCTTCCTCGGCAATGTCGGTCGGTCTCATGCGGCCGGCACGAATCGCTTCGGCGTCTTCTTTTTTCTTCGGTACCCAGATCCTTCCGGAGTTACGCAGCGATTCGGACATCAGGGTCAGTTTCGACTGGTTGATCCCGTGAACCGGAATGCAGGTAGGGTGGATCTGCACGTAACACGGATTGGCGAAGAAAGCACCTTTTTTGTGGACTTTCCAGCTCGCTGTTACGTTGCTTCCCATGGCATTGGTGGACAGGAAGTACACGTTTCCGTAACCGCCCGATGCGATGATCACCGCATGTGCCGAGTGGCGTTCGATCTCTCCTGTGATGAGGTTGCGGGCAATGATCCCGCGGGCTTTGCCATCTACTTTAACAAGATCGAGCATTTCGTGACGGTTGTACATCTGTACGCGTCCGAGGCCGATCTGGCGGGATAAAGCGGAATAGGCTCCGAGCAACAGCTGCTGGCCTGTCTGACCTGCGGCATAGAATGTGCGCTGAACCTGCGTACCTCCGAATGAACGGTTGTCGAGGAGCCCGCCGTATTCGCGTGCAAAAGGAACGCCCTGTGCAACGCACTGGTCAATGATGTTTCCGGAAACTTCCGCAAGGCGGTGAACGTTTGCTTCACGCGCACGGTAGTCGCCTCCTTTGATCGTATCGTAGAACAGGCGGTAAACGCTGTCGCCGTCGTTCTGGTAATTTTTTGCTGCGTTGATTCCTCCCTGTGCTGCAATAGAGTGCGCACGGCGCGGAGAATCCTGGAAGCAGAATGCTTTTACGTTGTAGCCCATTTCACCGAGCGATGCTGCTGCAGAAGCTCCGGCCAGTCCTGTTCCGACAACGATGATGTCGATCTTCGGACGGTTGTTCGGTGCAACGAGCTTAAGGTGGTCCTTGTAATCCGTCCATTTATCGGAAAGCTTACCAGCGGGTATTTTTGAATCTAAAACTGACATGTTGAAGTTTGTTTTAAATGAATCTTTTTATTTGACGAATCCGATGAAAATGAGAACGGGGATGATGGCGAACAGGAACGGAACGATGACCGAAAACCCTATTCCCACGACCTTAACAAGGTTTGTGTAGCGCTTGTGGCGCAGTCCGAGTGACTGGAAGGCAGAAGCGAACCCGTGCCAGAGGTGGAATCCGAGAACAGCCATGGAGATCACGTAGAGGATCGTGGCGACAAGTGCCATTGAATTGGCCGGGAAGCCCGGTTTCGATTGACCGAAAAAGGCCATAACAACCGAGTGAAGGTCTTTGTAGCCCTCGCCGATTTTCAGGTCGACTTCTTTCAGGTACAGTTGGTTTTCGTGCTTCACGACGATCTGGTCGTCAACAGGAATTGGCTGTGCGCTAAGTGTTTTTGTGTGGTAGAAGCGTTGTGATTCGCCGCTTGGCGCTTTGATCTCAAAGGTGTGAAGCGGCATTTCGGAGAAGTGCATTTTCGCCCAGAAATTCACCATGTGCGTTACGATGAAAATGAGGATGATGCTTCCCAGCAGGGCCATGCTGCGCGATGCTCCCGAAGAATTTGCTCCCGGATTGTTGTGCGCATACTTTACTGGGCGGGCTTTGCTGTTCTGAACCGCCAGCATCAGGCCGTCGATGGCATGAAACAGGATAGAGATGTAGGTAACGTAAGAAAGAACCTTGATGAAGATGTTGTGCTGCATGAAATATGCATACTCGTTAAATGCTCTTTTTCCTTCTTCACCCCAGATAAAGATCAATTGCAGGTTGCCAATTAAGTGACCTATCAGGAAGGTGCATAAAAACAGTCCTGTAAGCGCCATCCAGTATTTTTTGGCAATGGACGATTTTAAAAGTGCCGATTTACTCATATCGTGTTATAATTTATCTAACAGTATGCAAATTTAACAGCTATAAGCACGCGTTGTTCATCTGTTTCTTATTTAGACTGAATTTAGATTAAAAAGCGCCCTCTTTCATCTCTGAAATCCGGAGTGGCCGATGCGGGAAAGCCTGCTTCGGATTGCCTTTGCATCTTTGTCTCCGGAAAAAAGTGCATTTAACTATATGAACGGTCCTGCGCAGAAGACTGAAAACCGCTAAGTTTGACGACAAACAACAACGACGATGAAACTACTGCTGCTTTCCCTGCTTCTTTTCAATACCGCAACAACGCTGCTTGCGCAGGACGATACCGATATTACTACCTTCACGGTGGAAGGGAACGTGTACACCAATCCGTTTTTCGGATTTTCCATGAACGTGCCGGAAGGCTGGTCTGCGGCGAAGAATAAGGATGTGGCTTATTTTACCGGGTTCAGCTATAACCTGGTCCAGGCAAAGCAGCAGAACGGCACCTGTGTCTTTACAGCGGTACATGCGGAGCGGAAAAGCTATGATCCGCGTATAACCACAGCAACGATTGCAGCAGACACCAGGGAATTTGTGGAAATGTCTTACCTGGAAGTGACTGCTTCAACGGAGCCGGCAACCATTATGATGGCTGGAAAAACCTTCTATACGTTCAGCGTTGAAGGAAAATTCATCGACGATTGCGTAAAGCACGAAGATTTTTACCTCGCAGAAGTAAACGGCTACTGGTTGCTGTTCGTAACGGCACATGCTCCCGGAAATAAAGCTGAACAAGCGACTTTGGAAACGGCCCTGAAAACACTGAAGTTTAAGAACTAATTCCATCGAGCCTCCAAAATGTGTCCGGTGGGTTAAACTAAACAGGCACTTCTCCCCGTGATCTGCGCAGGCAACTGATGTAGCCGGTAGTAGTCTGAACTCTTAATGTCTTGCTGTCCCGGGATCCTGCCGTCTTTCCTCTTTTGTCTTTTCGTCTTCTGTCTCTGTTCTTAGTGTGAAGCTCCCGCTTCCAGCACAACGCCCCTTTTCTTCAGCAGGTTGTTCACGTACACGGCAAAGAAGGTAATGTAGGCGAAACAAACCGCACCCACGACGAACGAAGCCTGTATGCCGATGATGTCGGAAAGTTTCCCCTGGAGTGGTGGAATGATCGCTCCTCCGAGGATCATCATCACGAGGAAAGCCGATCCCTGTGCCTGGTATTTGCCCAGCCCTGCAAGGGAAAGCGAGAAAATGCACGACCACATAATGGAACAGAACAAGCCGCCGCTGAGAATGGAATAAACCGCCGTCATGCCGGTTGTTGTGAGCCCGATGACCATAGCCGCCACGCCGAGCGTCCCGAAAACAGTGAGTGTAATGACCGGCCTGTTTTTCGTGAGGTAATACGCAAGCACCTGGATCACGATGCAGAGAATGTACCAGTACAAAGGCTTCACATCGTAACCGCTGATGGTAAATACGCCTAGAATAATGCCGAAAGCAATAAACGGAATAACGAGCTGCAGCAGCAGTCGGGTTTGCGGTTTCATCTGGAAAGCATTCACCGAATCCGTCCAGCGGCCGATCATGAGGCTTCCCCAGAACATGGAAACAAAGGGCGTGATCTCGGAAGAAGAATAACCGCCGAACTGCGGCTGTTTCAGCAATTCGCCGAGGTTGCTGCCGATGGCGACTTCCACGCCTACGTACACGAAGATGGCGAGCATGCCCAGCGTCAGCTGCGGATACTGCATCGCGCCCCAGCCCACTTTTCCGCGCGATCCTTTAACGCTGGCAAACAGCAATCCGCCGAGAATGACGATCAGTCCGCCGGTGAGCCAGATCATGCGGTAACGGTCGAGCGGTTTGCGGATCGTTTCGATCTGGTCTTTGAGCGGGTCTTTTTGCAGTTTGAAGGTCCAGATCGTTCGCTTATAGGTCGCTTTTTCGTTCTCCAGGACGGATGTCGATGCACTTTCTTTTTTCAGTTTTAATTCGTGCTTTGCGTGTTCCTTTTTAAAAGCGTCTTCTTTTTTCGTGATCGCTTTTACCTGTTTTTCCAGCGCCGACATCTCGCGTGCTTCGGCGGTGCGGTAACTGCTGAAAACAGGGGCGAAGCAGGCAAACAGCAAGCCCGTGATAATGAGCAGTGTTGCTACGGCTTTTTTTGCTTTGAGGGTTTCTCCTGTGTTCGTTTCTACCGTTTTTCCATCCGGAACTTTCTTCGAGAAGCCAAACAACGCGGCAACACCGAGGAACAAACAGCCGACTCCGGCATACAGCAGGATCACTTTGGTCAGGCTGAGCGATTCGATCATGTCATCTTCCACGGCTGCGGCCGAGCCGAACAAAGCCAGTGAAACGATGATCGGGCCGATGAACGTACCGAAGCTGTTGATCCCTCCGCCGAGGCTGATGCGGTTGCTGCCCGTTGCTTCGTCGCCGAGTGCGATCATGAACGGGTTGGCCGATGTTTGCTGCAAAGAAAAGCCGAGCGCTACGATGAACAGCCCGAAGAGCATGCCGGCGAAAACATTCAGGTACACCGAAACGATCATGGCAACGGCGCCCAGGGCGGAAAAGAGCAATCCGTAAACGATGCTTTTTTTATAGCCCCACGACCCGACGATGTCTTTTCCTTTGGACGATCCGGCAATGAACAGTCCGAGCGCTCCGACGTAATAGGCCATGTAAAAGGCAAAATCGATGAGCTGGCTCTGGAACTGGTCGAGATCGAAATAATGCTTGCAGAAGGGAATGAAAATGCTGTTCCCCGCAGCAATGAATCCCCAGAAGAAGAAGACCGTTGTTAATGTTGACAGTGCACCGTAGTTCGTCGGGACGGATTGTTTTTCCATAAAAGCAGCAATTGTTCGTGGTGGAAAAATAACGAGAATTTCCGAACTGTGATGCGCACGGAGGTTTGGGTCACGTTCTAATCTGTGGATGTCCCGTGCTGAACGAAGCGGTCATCCGTGGATAGACCACAGATACTCCATGGATACTGGGTGGATTAGAGCTGTGACAGTTGTGATAGGCCCGCGTATCACCCGGGGATTATCCGGAGATCACCCGGGGATACTCCGGCTGCGCGGCATTCTTGGATTCCTGTTTTTCTACTTGGAAAACCGTCGCGCAAACTGAAATATAGTCTTAAATGCCGACTTAAAAAAGAAAGAACGGATTGTTTCTACACTCACCTGAACGACTAAACGGTTTCTTACAATTGATCCTAATTCAAAATCAGGCATTCAAAATTCCGATCGTCTGAAAGACGAGCGGCTACTCCTCCAGCAACCGCTCAATATCGTGCATCAGCGCGTCGACCTCTTTTTCCGAAGTGCCGTCGTAATACCCGCGGATACGCTGCTGCTGATCGACGAGCACAAAATTGTTGGTGTGAATGAAATCTGAGCCTACGTCGCCCTGGTTTTGTGCTTCGGCAGGTTTCAGGATAAAAAAGTAGCGCCGGGCTACGCTGTACAGGTCCTCCTGTTTCCCCGTCAGGAAGTGCCACTGTGCATTGTCGGCCCCGTGCATGTTGGCGTAATCGGCCATGCGTGCAACTGTGTCATTCTCCGGATCGACGGTAAAGCTAAGGATCGCAAATGCCTTATTTCCGCGGAACTTTTGCTGTACGCGTTCCATTTGGGCAGTCATTTTCGGGCAGATCGTGCCGCAATTGGTGAAGAAGTATTCGGCTACGAACACTTTTCCCTTCACATCTTTCAGCCCGAATGCCTTGTTGTTCTGATCGGTGAACGTGAAATCGCCTATGCGGTGTCCGAGCCCTTTGCGGACGAGGTCGCGGTCAACCATTTCTTCCGGAACATCGACCGGATTGAGAATGGGAAGCGGTTTTTCGCCAGCTGGCTTGCTCATCATGTAAACAGTAATGATCCCGATTACGGCAATAAATCCAACGATAATAACACGCATGACACTAAGATTTCTGCAAAAATAGGCATTAAAGCAACGGGTTCCTCCCGGACAACAATAATTCAAAACGTAGGCCGGCTACTGGCGTGATCAAACATTTAAAATTAGTAACCCTACACTCATCCAACGCCACCGTTCAGGTCCTGGACGATCATTTGCTCCAACCCTTTTCGAACCCGTTGCGTTAAGGTAATTAAGCAGTTGTCGCAGCATGATGGACTCCGGCAGCTGCTTCTGACAGATCATTGTACCGCCGGGAACCATCACCCTGCGGCCCGCTGATCTCCGTTCGCTTAGCCCGGGCCCGGGTTAAGCACCACCGTCGACACGGTGCGCCGAAAACAGCGCTTACCCGCATTGTTTGCCGCAGCCCGTAAAATTTCAGGAGTATTAAGAACAGCAGCAGGCCCGTTCGCGGACCGGTTAGTTCCTGCCCTGGATTTCGCATTTAACTCATTCTTATTGAACGCTTATGAAACGAATAGTCTACTCTTTGCTGGTGTCCGTCGTATCCGCGGGTTCCGCCCTGGCCTACGACCACGAGCCTGAAAAAAGCGGCGACCATCTTGCCGACAAGCCGTCAGCCCATACACGCGGAGCCAATTGCGCTCCGGCCAATTACCGTTTAACAATGGCATTTAACGACGTTAGCGCCCTGCTGGAAACCGGCGGGCTGCTCTTTCTCGACCGTGCCAACAACGTAGCCACCTACCGGGTGCCCAAAACCAGCTCCGTAACTGCCATTTATGCCGGATCGCTCTGGATGGGTGGTAAAGACGGAACAGGACAGCTGAAAATAGCGGCCGTCAAGTTCCGGAACGACGGAAACGATTTCTGGCCCGGCCCGCTAACCGTTAATCCGAGCACCATACCCGATCCTTATAACATGGACCATCCCTGGACAGACGGCGATCGCAGACCGTCGGGCGATGGCAGCATCAGCCCGGGGCAGTGTTTGTTCTACGACCAGGTCTTTACGATCCGCAAGGCAGAAGTGATCAGCTTTGTGACGTGGTGGGAGGGCGAACAGACACCCGATCCTTCAGACGATGTTGCTTCTCCGGACAGCGAAGTACTGAGCCGGATCTACGACTGGCCGGGAAACGGTGACCCGACCCACGGGCAGGATCCCTACCTCGCGCCTTTCAAAGATGTGAACGAAGACGGTACCTACAATCCCGAAGATGGCGATTATCCATGGTACGACGATATTCTCGGCAGGGACGATATCAAATGCGGCGCCGACCGGAGGATCTCGCTGTTTGGCGACGAAACGCACTGGTGGGTCTTCAACGACCGGGGAAATATCCACAACGAAACCGGCGGAGCTTTCATCGGTATGGAGATCCGCGCGCAGGCCTTCTCTTTTGCGACCGACGATGAGATCAATAAAATGACCTTTTACAATTACGAGCTCATCAACCGCGGAACCCAGACGCTGTTCAATACCTATTTTGCCCAGTATATAGATGCCGATCTCGGAAACCCGACAGACGACTATGTGGGATGCGATGTTTCGCGCGGGCTGGGCTACTGCTATAACGGAAAGCTGAACGACGTGCCTTTCGACGGAAAGCTCGGTTACGGGACAAATCCGCCGGCGATCGGTGTAGACTTTTTCGAAGGCCCGTACCAGGATCCGGACACGCTGGCCAATCCGCTCATTTCCGATTCTCTTCCAAATGCTGTGCAGCTTGCGCTGGCCGCAAAAGGCATCGTGTATCCTGGCCTTGGGATCGGCTATGGCGATACGATCGTAGACAACGAACGTTTCGGGATGCGCCGCTTCTGCTACTATACGGGCGGAGGCCCTGTTAACCAGGCAGACCCGGAAAGCGCTCTGCAGTACTACAATTACATGAAAGGCAACTGGCGCTTAGGCGAACAAATGATCTACGGCGGCTCAGGATTTCCGACTTCCGGTGTCGGTACGCCTGCGGGCTATATGTTTCCGGGCGATTCCGATCCGGCGCACTGGGGAACCAACGGTGTAGATCCGGGATTCGATTGGTCCGAGTTTGAGCTGAACGGCCCGAATTCAACAAGTACCACCCCGGGCGACCGCCGCTTTGTACAGTCTGCCGGACCGTTTACGCTGCGTCCGGGTGCCGTGAACAACATTACCGTCGGTATTGTTTTCGCAAGAAGCTACGACGGGGATATTATGGCTTCCGTGCGTGCGCTCAAAATGGCGGATACGAAAGCGCAGGCTTTGTTCGACAACTGTTTCCGCATTGTCGAGCCACCGAATGCGCCGGTGCTTTCCGTACAGGAACTGAACAACGAGCTCATCCTGATGCTGGGCAATCCAAGCGGTTCCAACAACGAGAACGAGCGCTATGAAGTCGAAGACGACCTCAACATCGTTAACCCGGATAATGGCCCGGCTTACGACCGTTTCTACCGTTTCGAGGGCTACCAGATCTACCAGGTCATCAATGACCAGGCATCTGTTTCGGATGTCGGCGATCCTACCAAAGCGCGGCTGGTTGCACAGTGTGATCTTAAAAATGGCGTTACGCGCATGGTGAATTTCGAATTCGACCAGGAGCTGAAGTACCCGATCCCGGTTGAAAAGGTGGACGGAGAAGACAAAGGCATCCGGCACACGTTCCGGTTAACGGAAGACCTGTTCGCCTCGGGCGCCCGGACACTGGTGAACCATAAAACGTATTATTACATCGCGGTAGCCTACGCCTATAACAACTACCTCACCTATGATCCGGATTCCGGGCCACTGGGACAGAAGCTTCCTTACCTGCGCTCGCGGATCAATGCGGACGGTACACAGATCCGGGCGCTTCCTGCGGTTCCGCACAATCCGGTTGTTGAGCTCGGCGGAACGATCCTGCATTCCGTTTACGGGCAAACACCGAAAATAACGCGCCTCGACGGGCATGGAAACGGCAACCGTTCGCTGGAGCTGACCGCTGCATCGGAAAATACCATCCTGGCAACCGGTTTCATGGAAAATCCGGAGTATGATTACAATCGCGGGCCGATCAACGTAAAAGTGGTCGATCCGCTGAACCTCAAGGGCGGTTACTACGAATGCAAATTCACGAACTACGTTGCAGAAGATGCCGACGACAAGGGCATCGATTCGGCTTCGTGGATCGTTTCCCGCTATGAGAACGGAATATTGCAGGAATCAGTGACCTCCGAAGTTTCTATTCAACAGGGCAATGAGCAGATCATTCCGCAATGGGGCGTTTCGATAGAGATCCAGCAGCATCCGTATGAAAAAATCGGATCGGGAAGCCAGGACAAGGAATACACCACACCGATCGAAGCTTCGTTAACGTACGGCGATTCCTCCAGGCAATGGCTGCGCTTTGTGGAAGATAACAACGGCTTTACGCCCGAAAACTGGATCCGCGACGGCATTTTTGAGCCAGGCGCAACAGCCAACTGTGGCCAGGTACCGATCACAGCCTGGAACAGTGAGTGCTGCTATACTGATAACCCTGGACAGGTTCCCGCGGGAATGTTCAGTATGCTCCTTGGCGGCGGTGTTGCCCCGCACAAGCTCGTGGGCTATCAATGCAGCTATATGCCGATTACCTATCCGTACAACAGCTTCAACAGTGCGGTGATCAAATCGCGGATCTCTCTTGCGCCGAGCGTGAACATTGTGCTCACTCAAGATTCGTCCAAATGGACACGCTGCGTGGTGGTGGAGCTGGGCCGCGACAGGAACCTGAATGTGGGCCAGCAGGATCCGGGTAAGCTCAGAACTTCAGTCTCCGTGGGTAAAAACGGCAAGCCGGACGGTTCGGGCACAACAGGAATGAGCTGGTTCCCGGGCTATGCGATCGACCTGGAGACCGGGGCGCGGCTGCACATGGCATTCGGGGAAAATTCCTTCCTGAGCAGCGATAACGGCTCCGACATGATCTGGAATCCGACGGATAATTACTTCGATGGCAACGGCCTTCCGGTACTTGGCGGGCAGCACCCGATCTGGGTGTTCGGTTACGATATCAACGGCACCGGCGCTCCGGCATACGACGGTGTGAACAACTGGGTCTACGACCGTTATATGGAAGGAACCAATCCCGCTTACAACAAAGTGTTCACCAGCCTGATGTGGGTTGCTAACGTGCTCACAGCCGAAGGCCGCAGCTACCTGGAATCCGATGCAACGATCCGCATCCGGGTGAACAAGGAGTACCGCGACTTCATGGCTACCGGGAAAAACGGCGGCAAACCGATGTATTCCTGGAGTATGGACGAGCTGGCAACGACACTTGCGAGCAGCGAGCAGCTTGCGAGTGCGCTCGACCTTATCAATGTTGTTCCGAACCCGTATTATGCCTTTTCAGAATACGAGCGCAACCGGCTGGACAACCGCGTGAAGATCGTCAACCTTCCGGACCAGTGTACGGTTACGATCTACAATGCGAGCGGAAAGCTGATCCGTTCCTATAAAAAAGACAATACGGTGACGTCTATTGACTGGGACCTCAAAAACATGAAAGGTATCCCGATCTCGAGCGGCGTTTACATCATTCACGTGGAGGTGCCGGGAGCCGGCGAAAAGATCATCAAGTTCTTCGGCGGTATGCGTCAGGTGGATTTAGAAAACATTTAGTATTTAGCCGAACTATCAGCCTAACCGTCGATCAGGAAACCGGGGTAGTGAAAGCTGCTCCGGTTTTTTATGCGCGTGAATGACTGAATACCAGCGATACATCCTGTTTCAATCAGTAGAAATACGCCTTCACTCGTTAACGAAAAGAGGATACGTCAGTTCCGCTAAATTGTGCAGACTATTTATTAACTAACACTTTTTACGATGAAAACACTTTTTACTGTATGCTTTCTTGGATTTTCTGTGTGCGCTTCTGCACAGCAACCTGTAATGGTTATTCACGACATGCCCGAAAATGGCGAATGGGAACACTTCGGCCGTGAGCTGAATACTTACAACAGCGATGATCAGCTCGAAGTGAGCTACTTCGAAGACTACCTTCCGCTTACCGGTGAATGGCAGAGCGCTACGAAAATGGAGGTTACCTACAACAGCGACGGAAATGTAACGGAAGAGCTCACCTTCAGCTTTGTGAACCAGAGCGAATGGGTGAACAACAACCGCAGAACGTATACGTACAATGCCCAGGGCAATGTTCAGATGCAGGTTGCCGAGATCTGGAACTCTGCCGACGAATGGCAGGGACTCGTGCGCTTTATCTACAGCTATACGGGAACAACGGACGACGTTGCGGAAATACTCGTCGAGTCCTGGAACGGAACGACATGGGTAAACAGCCGGAAAAGAGTCTATACCAACAACGCTTCGGGAACTGTGGAGGAGGTTGTCATTTCCTTGTGGGACGCCGGAACAGCGGCTTTTGTCCCGGAAGAAAAATGGAACTATACCTACGATGTGGAAGACAACCCGCAAACCGAGATCGTTCAGACCTGGCAGGGCGGACAATGGGTCAATAGTACTCAAAGCCTTTATGTGTATGATACCGAAGACATCCTTACGGAAATCGTTACCGAACGATGGAACACGCAGGACGAAACCTATGTGAACGATACCAAAACCATTTATTACCTCAATCCGGACGGAACAATGCACCAGTTCGTGAACGAAGTGTGGAATGTTACTGCATCAGAATGGATCGGCGATTACCAGGCCACTTTTTACTACGAAGCGCTCGGACTGGAATCTACCGGATTGCCACAGGCACATGTTTTTCCCAATCCTGCACAGGAGCTGCTAACGGTTTCCTTTGAGCAGTCTGCCGCTTCCACACTCACACTTACCGACGCCTCCGGAAAAGAATGCGCCGTTGCACAAAAGCAATCGCTTTCTCACACGCTTTCGGTGGGCGATCTTCCGGCTGGTGTTTATTACCTGCAGATCGTCCGCGACGGCCAGGTCGAAACGCGCAAGGTGGTGAAGGGGTAATTTTTTAGACAAAACTTAAAAAGCGGGTCCTGGATGGGATCCGCTTTTTTGATTCGGTTGTATACTTCTTATTCTGTTTCGAATACATACAGGTTGCCGCCGGCATCCACCGCTCCGATGATCTGCTCGTTTCCTTTGATTTCTTTTATTCTCGGAATTTCTCCCTGCTCATTTTTAGTAAACGTATAGTGCCAGTCCAGTATTTTCTTTTCGATGTGGAAGCCTCCGATACCGCTTTGGTTGTGGCTGGCGAAAAAAATATGCGTGTCGGTGAACACATAGCCGGACATATCGTTCCGGATGTTCAGCGGCTTGAGATCTGCCGTCAGGTCCGTTAGCTCAATGCTCCCCGTTGCTGGATCGACCTCCCAGTAAAATTCCCACATAAAGCCGATAAGCTTATTGCGTTTTTCGTCAACGACCATGGCTTCCGGTGCGGGAATAGCAGATGGGAGCCATGCGGATTGAAGCTCAGGAATGGCTGAAAGCTGGTAGATCAATTCCCCGGTTTGTGCATCCAGCGCGATCAGTGTGTGATGGTTCAGCGCCACCCATAGTTTGTTGTCGAGCACACCGGTTAACTTAATCACTTCCGTATCGTTATCGGGATTATTGACATCCTGAACAGTTAATTCGGAAAGTGAGGATAAATTAAACTGCCAGTTGGCATCATTCACCAGGCTGAAGCATTCTATCACGCGGCTGCGCCTGTTGTACTGGTATAAAAAGGATCCGTGGACCTTAAAGATCAATGACGTTTCAGCAATACCTTTGACAATAGCACCCGTCGTTCTGTCCAGTATTCCGGTCATTCTTTTATTGTCCGGGTCTCTGAACGAGACCAGGAGCTGATCATCGCTCAATTGCGCTAACAGGTAATAATCAATTGGGTGAGCTTCCCCGGCTTCGATCAAGATCCCTTTTCCGGCTGTGTCGTTGATGAATAATGTCGTGTCGAATTTGAGCTCCTGCAGATCGTTCTGGAAGGTGACACCCGTGGAGACACTTTCGTGGTCCTGTATTTTATAAAGCTCCCTGTTTTTTACAAAGTACAGCGTTTCATGTGCTGAACAGCAGGTTTTTACTTTGTCTGTTAACTGTATGAATTTCATAGCTTCACCATTTTATTTACAATTTCGTCAATGACAGTTGCGTCGATATCAGAAGCATCCAGCAGGTTTAAAGATTGTTTCAAATCGGGATGCATGGCGTCAAATATAGCTTGTTTATTTCCCATATACATTAACTTGAACTGATGTTTAATGTATTGTTCTGCCGTTAACGTTTGCTGCACTCCGTCTATTATGACGTTAAATGTCCCCGACATTTTGGAAGGGTCGAAGATGTACCTGATCCTGTCCACGGAGGTGGATGTCGTGAGGTAGGAAAGATGCTGCCGCAGGAAAGGTTTGGTCGGGTTCTGACTTCCTATTTTCTGAATAGATTGGGCCGCATAGGATTTAAACTCATATTTCAGTCCGCTTACCATCTCGATGTCGAAACGGCAGTTGGTACATACACCCAGCAGATCAGGATCAAAATCAAATGCGCCGTCAAAACGGGCAACCGAATTCTTATTGATCTGTGGTGTTCTCCGGATATAATCGACCATAAACGCAGCTCCTTCCATTGCAAAGTTCGGTGATCCGGTTGAATTCATCTTTTTAAGTTCTGCCATAGCTTCTCCAAATCCATCCACCATCGGGTTGGCAAACTGGTCTATAAAGTGATCGACATCTGCAAGGTACTCGTCCATGTTTTTCATGTGGGCTGCCCCGGCAGTGCCGCAGCTTACACAACGTGCGCGGACATTGGCCTGTAGCAGATCTCTGAAACCATCTTCTCCACCGATAGCGCTCATGAAGCCCGGCTTTTTGCGCAGCTGTCCAACTTTCTTTAATGTGAGGATATCGTTGGCCAGGTCGGAGTTTAATCCGCGGGCTGCGATCAGGAGCTTCCAGTCTTCTATTTTTACCGTACCGTTCACAAATTCGGCGGCCAGATTACTGTTGTTCCTCAACGCATTGTGGAATGCGTTTCTTGTAGCCTGATCGGGCAGTGCCCGGGACAGCTCGGCGATTTTTTCACAGTTGTTGTGCACCAGGATCTGCTCATTGCCTACGACATAGGTATGGCTGCCTGCGACGGTGAAATTGAAGACGATGGCTGATGTATCGCTGACAGGATCATTGGCGGTAACGGTATCTGTTCCAAAAGGAGATTGTAGCACGAGGCCAACGGCAAGATTTGCTGCCGTAATCCATTTTCCGCCATTGTAAAAAGGATGCTCGGGCGTTGTGTAAAGCACGTCTTTTCCGATAACGACCCGCTGTAATTGTTTCACGGAGCGTTTGAAAACATTGGTCACTTTAGCGAAAGACTTTTGAGCTGTTTGCTCATCAAACGAGCGAACAACGTCGCCTACGGCAATGTTTTCTATGGCAACGGGGCCGTTTTCGGTTTGGATCAGCGTGTTTGCAGCAAAACAGTTAACCCCGTCCAGGCAAAAGATCTTTGAATCTTTTTTGAACAGGAGAATATCGCCGTGTTTTTCTACGGCAGTAGTGCTGCCCATCCATCCTTTTGTGTAATCCACATCTTCCAGCACTGCTACGAGCTGAGCATCTACATCTAAACCTGTAAAGTCATCCAGCATGTACTCGCGGTTCATTTTGAGCTTTCCGCCTTCGGCACGTCCAAGTGTTCTGCCCAGTAATTTGTAATCGTCACCCACTTTTGTAATACCGATTCCCAGTCCTACCAGCTCATCTATTTTGGATAAACCGTTAGAAGCCTCTACAGCGCTGCCCAGGTGAACGAGCGTTTGATTGATTCGTGCAACCAGCTCGAATTTGTTTTCAACCTGCGCGAGGCGCTTTTCATTCTGAAGGAACTTTTGTAAAAATTCCTTGGATTCGGGATTCAGACTAGTAGCATCTTCAACGTTCTGACAGGTTTCCCGAACTTTGTTTTCATAGTTTTCGACCGGTTTCATGCGATTGGCAATATCGTTGATATAACCGTCTGCAATTGCCGCGTTGGGATTAGGGCTGCTGTGTAAGTGTCGTCCAAGATCGTCCAGGTTGTCAATGTCGTTTGGCCCCAGCGTGGCGAGTCCCATCAGGCCGGACGCCAGCGCAAGCCCTGAGCTGAAATCGGGATGCGTGTACTGTGTCATAGAACTGATGATGCTGCCCGCAGCGCAGGCTTTGTCAACGAGACTGACGATTTTTAAGGCCCCGCCTCCGGGAATAATGAAGGTGATTACATCAACCCCGAACTGTATCAGATCTGTAGCGGTTTTGGAAACAGCTTTCTTTTCTGCAAAATAGAGCATGATAGCCGGATAAGGATGCAGATCCTTGGAATTGTACCCATAAGGGCTGAATACTTTCCCGCCATCGTCGAAGATGATCGGTTCAAGCGGAGAAAAAAACCGCCCGTCCTTGTCGCCGTTGATCCAGAAACCGTTGACGATGTTGTTCTTGTAAAAGATTTTTCCGCTGGCTTCGTTGTAATTTACTTCGGTGATCAGTTCATTGCCCATAGCATTCATGTAATCCGTAGACTTAAAGAGTCGCCACACGGCCGAAGAATAATTGTACGTAATATAGGCGCCCTTTATTTTTTTGACATCCGAGTATTTCTGGTATTCTTTGGCGAAAGGCGCAATTTTATCGTCGAAAAAAGAGGTAAACGGCGCCGCATAATTGTCTCTGTTGTACATGTTGTTGTACAACACGCAAAATGCCCGGCAAAGATCGGTAAAGTTGTCCGTTCCTATAAAGCAGGTCTCATCGTCGATCTTATCCAGCATTTCGCCAAGTATGTGACGGCCGTTAGGGCGCTCGTATTTCTCGAGCAGCAGTAAGAAGCTAACGGCAGAGGTGCCGCCCGGGCATGTTTCGAACATCTTAACGACCTCGTTCTCCATTATCTCGAGCGTTTCCCCGTTGGAGAGGAAAATAGCTACGAGATTCGCCCTTCTCCTCGGAGTTATGGACGACAGCTGCTCGCCCGACATGCAGCTCAGGGTGTTTCTCAGCTGCATTTTCGAATACACCTTCTGGCCTTCCTGAGCGTTAGAAGTAACAATATAATCGCTTGTTTTAGTGATTGTTCCGGTCAAGTCGCTATTATTTGTGCTGATTAAATCCGTTATAATAGTGTTATACAGGGCCTGGTACTTTCCGACAACATCCTGGAATGTTTTGATAAATAACGAAAGGAGCTCTTCTTTGGTTTTGTTTTTATCCCAGTTATGGTAAACGACTTTCAGATCGAACAATCCGGCGAATACGCTTTCCGGGCCGTCGGGCTGTTCACTGATGCTTTCGAGGTAAGTCCCGATGGGATCGGTAGCTGACCAGATGGTTGCTATAGCATCTGTGACATAGCTGATGTTTACACATTCCCTGCTGGACTGATCCCATTGATTGATGTTGTTGGAATTGGTCACATACGGAATTAAATAGGGATACTGTTCCATGTACTCAATGGCTTTCGACATCAGCAGGACCTGCTTTCCTATGGAAACATCATCGCTGTTCATCTTAGGCATATACGAAGCGAAGAATGATTCGAAAGGACTTTCACTGGTTAATTTCTGCTCTACACTCGACCAGGGGACAGTTACCAGTATTCTCGACGTTGTATAATTCAGCCGGGCTTCTTCTGCAATGCTGAGATCGGCAATAGGAGCAGGCCCTCCTGTATACATACCGCGACTATTGCTAGCCTTAAAACCTTCCAGCATCACATATTTGGCTCCCGGAAGGGCGTAATAATTAAACACCACCTGGTCTTTTTGTTTCAGAGCAGTGGAGGAGGGGATATAACCGGGAAAGGGCAAGCCACCTTCTGTAAAATAGCCTGTGAAGGTATTTCCTGAGATCGCACACTTATACACGGTGCCGTCTTCGGTCGTAAATGTCCATAGAACTCCCGATGGGAAAAGTGGTAGTCCCGCCACATCTGTAATACCGAAAGTTGATCCGTAATACTTTACGTTCTTCGGTAATCGTACGATCTGGAGCGAAGGTGTCAGAAAAGAAACAGTACTGTCGGCATTTCTGAAGTAAGGCGGGATCTGCCCGTTATTTAAGGTTCTGTACGCACCCTCTTCGTCGTCACCGCCTGTCCAGCTCACGAAGCCCGGATCGTCTATGCCTTTCCATTGATGCAGGTATAGCTCGTTAGGGTTGGTAGCGTAGTCCATGAGGTTGGCTGTTGTCCCTTCGGACTGGCCTCCGAGCTCTTCATCGGAAAAAAGGTGGCGCAGATGGAAAGCACCGTGGCCCAGCTCGTGAGCAGTTACTTTACCGGGAGAGCCGGCACTGCTGAATACAAAGCCAATGTTGCGCGCACGCGGCATATAGCCGGTAAGCTCACTTGTTGTTGAAAGTCCGTAAACGATGTAATACTCGTCGCTTTCGTATTCCTCCATGTCTTTTACGGCGTTCACGTAACCGCGCAGGTCGGCCGGATAGTTCGACAACAATCCGCTGCTTTCGATGGCAATGTTGAGCGGAAGCTCCGAATCCGGGTCAATTGTTTGGGTAATCACTTCGAATGTTACGCCCACCGGATCGTAGATCTTTTTGAGCTCCGCATCGATAGCCGCTTTGTTCTGAGCGATGTTATAATTATTCACACCGATCACATTCACCTTTAACGGCTGGGCCTCATAAACGTAAACCATGAAGAATCCAACAGTGTAATTAATGCTGTCTATAGGGCTTTTATAGGTAACGACCACTTCGAGCGGCGCTCCCGGTGGAAGGGTTTTCGGCAGCCTGATCTTCACGGTATCGTCGGTGCTGTTGGGCTCTATCGGGATAACCTGTTCGTTGTAAACGGTCCGGAACGTCAGGTTTTGTCTCCTGAACGGCGTTTCGTGCCTGTTGATAGCAATGGCAACGGGTTCGTTATGATCTTTGTTGGCCAGCATAAACTTGGCCGGTGCATACCAGTCGCTTTGCGTGAACAGGTCTTCGGCCTTTGCATAATGGGATTCCAGCAGGTTATGGGTTTTCTGATCGATGTCGTACCTTGATCCGGCGGTATTGTGCACGGAAATGGAGAGTGGCTTGGTGTTGATCGTCGTGGTCGTAAAATCGCCCTGCTCGCCACATTCTGCAGGTGTATGGATAAGGCATTGCCCGGCATACTCTAGTCCTTTGTTGAGGGCTGTTTCAAACAGGGTGTGACTGTTGATGGTAAAGGGCACATTTTTAAACGGCGCATTGAGCCTTCGTGTAATGCTGTCTTTATCGGCGGTGGAGAACTTGCAGTGCAGCTCATCGCTCGCCACAAAGCTGAACGGTGTGGAAGCATCCGAGGCATCGAAATACAAACGGATCGTTCCGGCGTCGTCTCCTTCGATGAGAAAGCGGATGATCTTCTGCATGGCACGCTCGAATGCCGTAATGGTGTTGTCGGTCTGCCCGTTCATGTCGGGAAGCAGCATAACGCGCACGTTATGCTGTGAGCGGAAGTTCTGCGTTTTGAGCAGGATGGTCGGATTGAGGTAGACTTTCTTAACGAACGACAGAAAATAATTCTGCGTGGAAGGAACGTTGGTCGTATCCTGGCCATAGCTGGTAAAGCTGACCGCGATGAGGAGGGAGAATGCTGTTAAAAGTGCTTTCATCGGTGAGGTTGATTAAAAATGGTCTGCATTTATCGAAAAGCTTTCCCCGTTGGAAGAATACCATTGACGCGCTTTGGAAAGAGCCGCCGGGTAATCACCCGAAAGTTCGCCCGAACCGTCTGTTGTAACGGGGAAATCGCGTATTTCAGCAGCGATCTGCTCCAAGATGCGGTAGGAGCACAGGATCTGTTCTTCTGAATCGTTGTTGGCGGAAAGGCAGGCCGGTATTTCATTGTGCAGCTCGGCCAGCAAAAACCGGTATACTTCCGGGTTGTGCGTATAGATAAGGTCGGGAAGCAGATTGCTGACAAGCTCGTCGTTCACCCGTTTCTGCCGCAATTCACCCAAGAATTCTTCAACCGTAGCCGGATCGTTGAGCCGTACGAGCGCAAGCATGACTTTGTATTTGTCTTTTTTGCCGATGGAAGCATAGTGCTCCAGGTTTTTAAGAAAGTCAATGTCATTGCGCGAACCGATGAATCCCAGCAAAAGTATCGCTTCGCCGCGGCCGTCCTTGCGCTCTGCAATATAAGTCATCAGGTCGTCTTTCACTTCCTGCGTGAAATCTTTCCGGTCGAATTGCTGCATGACTTTGAAAACCGAACCGGCTGTCAACGGCGAGCGCCACATGATCTCGCTCAGCGCGCGGACATACGTCTGGCGTATAACCGCATCTTTGTTCGCGCGGCCAAGGTACTTCAGCAGCTGTACCGTTCCTTTGTGTTCGGTGATGTTCGTGTCCAGCGACAGCGCCAGGATCGCTTCGGCGGTTTCCTTTTTATTCGGATGCGCACTAATCAGCCCGAGGGTTTCTTTATCCTGTTGGACACGGTATTTGCCTACGAGCTCTCTTATACCGGTCTGAGCTCCCGCACATCCGCAAACGAGCAGAAAAAACAGGCAGCAAGCCAGGTGTTTGTTCATTGTGAAAGATTTTCTTGAACTCATAATTATCAGGAATTATCGCTTCGGTTTCCGAGGTCGTAATTAACATTCAGACTCAGCCCGCAATCGATGTTCAGCACGGTGATCGTTCCGCTCATGCCACCGTTGATGTTGCCTTCCGGCGCGGCTTTGTAATGGACGTGGCCCGCCAGGGCAATACCGGCTATGGTGAAATGTTTCACGCCGTTACTGAGCGCCGTTTCGTAATCCACGCCGATCGAAGCACCGGCCGAAATATAGACATAGGCTTCCATGAGCTTAAAGTCGGGCTCGAACTGCAGGTCCACGTAAGCGTCCACAATGAGGTAGAAATTCGCTGTACCGCGGACTTTAACAACATCGAAGTCGAGCCACGGAGATTTGGCTGCAATATCGATGTTGAGGTTCAAACCGGCTTTAAATCCTGAATTCTGCGCTTCGACAAAGGTCGTGATCGACAGCCAATCCTTGCAAAGCAGCTTCGCGTAGATCGGTTCTGCCTGCGTTCCGGCGCTCACCATCCAGGTTCCGTCCTGCCCGTTGAACTTGAAACGGATCGTTCCGCCTGCACACAAAAGCGGCGACGTGTTGAAGGTAACCACGATCTGCCCCTTGAAGGTTTTGATCGCGCTGTAATAACCAATGATCCCGACGGCGTCTGCGATCGGGGGAAGTGACGAAGCGGCTCCGCCTTTGTTCCCGACTTTCGCCTGGGTATACATTTCCATCGCCCATGCGCCTTCGTTGATGATCACCTCAAGCTGCATGTGGAGCTTGACGAATTTCCCCGTCGAGGGAACGTCGATGAAATCGAATGTAACGCCAATCCCAAGCTTGTTAAGCCTGCACGGTTCCGGGAAGGCGGTTGGCGATTCCTTCTGCATGTGGTGATAGGCAAATCCGGAAACCCCGGTCATGAAGAGCGGGATCGGGGAAAGCGGAACTTTCAGGCCGCTCACGCCGACGCTTGCAAACCAGAAGCTGTATTTCGAGCTGTCGGCCAGTTGTTGTGCAAGCTCTGTTTCGTAAGCTGCTACAGCCTGCGCATCTGTCGTATCGACCGGCGGCTGGAAGTTGGCTGGCAATGGCGCCGAATAGCTGGTTTTACCTGTAATGAACAGCGCCGAAATAGCAACGTCTTTCAGTTTTTCCGGTTTCAGCAACTGTACATCCACCTGCGCTCGCCAGTGGTCGCCGTAAACAGGGTCGTCTTTCGTGTGGTTCAGCTGGCCGTGAATTTTACACGCCGAAGTAGTGATCGTAATGTTGGTGGGGTCGAATTTCACAATGCCCGACAGGTCGCCGCTCTGCAGCTTCTCCCCAAGATTGCTGAAATCGAACTGTACGTTGCTCATCAGCGATGACAAAGCTTCCCCGCCTACATTGTTCAGTACGCCGCTGAGTACTTCTGTTACAAGTGTTCCCACTCCGCGATTGACGGCGCTGGTAAGGATGTCGTCGAGTACCTGATCCCAGTCGATGCCCGAGAATGCGTCGTCGACGAGGCTTTCGGCCGTTTTAACGATGTTGCGCATGCTCACGCTTTTGATACCGGAAACGATCGTGTCGCCCAGTTTATTGAACAGCGTGTCCGCATTGTCGATCAGGTGATTGAGATCGATGGAAGCGTTCGTTCCGTTATTGATGAGCTCCATTCCCATGTAGCGGATCTCCCCTGCAATGTAATCGGTGATCTGCTTGGAAATGGCCAGTTCGATAAAGTTGGTGATCTTGGAAGTTACATTCACTTCCACCGAATTGGAAACAGAGCCGGTAATTTCGGTCACCAGCGATTGCCGCGTATCCGCAAGAATGCCGTTAATGAGGTCCAGCGCCACCGGATCGTCGATTGAGGATGTGATCTGTGTTTTGATCTTGGCGAAAACCTTGTCTATCCCGCTGGTGATCTTGGTGTTGACAGGATCGGTCACATTGTCTTCCATGAGGTCACGGAATTTGCCCGTGGCTTTCATAGTGGCATTGGTAATGGGCTGGGTCGCTTTAAGGATCAATCCGTCGAGCGCGGCGATCATAATGTCCTGCAGGTATTCTTTCGGATCTTTGTTCACCGCTCCTTTCACCATATCGGAATTGAGCGCCTGTTTGGCAACTGTGATGTAATCGAGTGCTTTCTGCTGCTTCGCCGGATCGATGAACTGTATAAAGATCTCCGCTACCTGCACGATGCGCTGTATCTGTGCGTACGTTCCTTCGGAAATGAGCACATTGGAGCTTCCGCCGACACTCAGCGTGTCTGACGGGTCAACGCCCAGGCTGTCGCCGAAAGAGCCGAGATCGCCGGCCAGGTTATTGGCATTGGCAATCGTTCCCTGCGAATAGCCGGTAGAATCGCCATACGAAGTGCTGAACCCCGGAAGCATTCCGCCCGGATCTGTTCCCGAACCGTTGAAAACACCCGACAACAGCGGGTTGATGTACATGGAGTACGCATTCACGATCGGTGCTGTTCCTGCTTCCCCGGAGATATTGTCGGCCATGTTCATTTTCGCCGAGATCCCGAAGGCATAAGCATTCCGGTCGCGTCCGCAACCTACGTAGTCTACGACCATATCGTAATCGCCGCTTTTTGCAATGATCTGGCTATTGAGTGATGCCGCTCCGTTTGGAATGTCGAACCCGATGTTCCCGTTCCCCCATGCGCAAAGGCTCTGGAGATTTTCAAGCGTGGCGTTGAAATGTGTCCAGCTGGCATCCAGGTCCATTTCGATCCGGTTATTTGCTTTGAAAACCGCCCGGGTAATGGTCATGTTCACTTTTTCTTCCGCGCTGCCCGAGGCATTGAAAACAAATTGCGTATTCACCAGCGATTCGTCGATGTTCCCCAGCTCGAAGCCGAAAGAGGTCAGCGGAACGGTGTACGGGAACAGGCGCGCGGTGTCTACCACAGGAACATGAATAGCGCCGATCACGTTTCCGCCGTTGAAGAAATTGTTCCGGATATCGATGTTCAGGAATGTGCCGGTCGAAGGAAAGGTGTTGAATTTGAGCGTGTCCTCTGTATTGAACGGAACAGCGCAGTGAAAGTTAAGCCCGGTCTGGTCGATGTAAAGCACCGTGGAATCGTCAGCGCCGTTCGTTACCAGAACTTCGAGCTCGTTGTCGCAGCTGAGCTGGTTGCTTCCTTCCCCGTTTTCCGGAATAACGAGCCGTGCGGTCTGGTAATAAACACCTTTCCAGGAAGAATCGCTGCTGCGGTCTCCCGGCGACCGCTTTTCGGAAAGGTCGATGAAATAGTGCTCGCCACGGATCCCGAAATCGGAATCGGCGAGGAAGTCGATCTTTTCAGGACGGTCTGTCAGTCCCTGTTCTTCGATGTAATTGACCTGCTTCTGGTTGCGGTAGGGAACAAGCACGGTAGAGTTATGAATGTCCTGCACCATCGAAGGCAGTTCTGCAAAGCCTTCCAGCGCAAATTCATACTTGCTCTGGTAAATATAGACCGTCGTTGTGTGATCGATCAGTAGGTTCGTGCCATAAGGCTCCAGGAGCGGGAACGTGTAATTCTGCTCCAGCTCGATGGGTGTTTCGAATGCCAGCTGGAAGGTATTGTTCGCCAGCTGCAGCTTCGTATACTTGGTGCGGATCAGCGGAAGGCTCGTACCGGCACTTACGACGGGAACCTGCCACGTACATTTTCCTCCCAGGCGCAGCTCGTCTTTGTTAATGTAGATGCGCTCGGGCTGGAACATAAGCACGCCGTTGTCTTTGACCGTTTTTGGTGTAATGTCGTATTTGCTCAGCGTAATGACGTCTTCTATGTTACCGTCCGTCATTACCCACAGGTTGTTCCCGGCCGACCGGATCGTTATATTGTTAAACTCGAATTCCGGACGCTCGAACGAGCCGCTTTTTAAGACGGTGCGGCCTCTTCCGGAAATGGTATAATTGACAGTGTCGAAGCTCGTAAGTGCCGTGACCTCGATCAGGAAGTTGGCAGCGTAAAAACGATCGAGGTAGGGCGGGCCAACGAAGGTATAAACCCCGCTGCTCGCAACGGTCTGACTTCCGGAACGTCCTTTTACCTGCCAGGCATAAGGCGTCATTTTTTCGAGCTGGTTCAGCGTAGCATTCGGCATCGCATAGCTGGCCGTCGGATTTTTCGTCCCCGGAATGGTGTATTCGTCGAAAGCGGTATTCGATACGATGGCCTGCTCGGGTGTCTGGCCCGGTTCGATCTTCACGACTTTGTAATCGTAGGTTACATACTGATCGGGCAGTGCATTGGTGGGACGTTTCCAGGAAAAATAACCAGGATCGCTGAGGTTGAACTGGTAGGAGCTGTCCGGCTGAACGAGCTTAATAAATCCGCCTTCCGGATAGCCGTAGTGAAACCAGCACGGCGTGGAATAGCCGTTGTTCTTGATCTGCGTCCGCGGTGTGTTCTCAATCGCCTGAACAGTATAAACGTAACGCTTTCCGACCTCCAGTATTGGTTCTGTCAGCCCGTAATTGTAGCTATAGGTGTTGGACGGCTGCGATTGCCAGACCATCAGCGCCTGGTTGTTCATGATGGTATTCTGCGGAGTCGTAGTGCTGCTGGTCACTTCATACAGGTTGATCTGGTAAGCGATATTGCCGAGATCTACCTGCGAGTTGGAATTGGTGAGGATCCAGTTAAACATAAAGTTCGGCGGATTGATCTGCGTAACAACACTTCCGCAGGCCGGGCTGATGATCTGCGGAGGATCGCTCAGCGCAAGCTGCATCTGTATGCACGACTCCTGGGAAAGCGCCGTGTTCATAGCGTAATCCATAATGGTGAAGCAAACCGTATAAGAGCCTTCCGGCAATCGTCCGTTCCCCTCCAGCTGCTGCCGGGAAATTCCGCCGAAAGTGAGCCTGTTGAAGTCGAATACGTCAGCCAGGTCGGCGCCCACAAGGTCGGAAGGAATGCCCGAGGTCAGCGTTATGGGCGATAGCGGCCTGTTGCCGGGTATGCTCGCAATGTTGACACCCGGCCCGCTGATCCGTACTTTGAGGTACACATCGCGTTGCGGTGTCGTAAGGTCGTTGAGCTGCAGCAACACCCGCAGCTTCGGATTCATGGCGGCATAGAAATCGTCGAAATAGATGGAGCAGGGCCCCAGCTGAGACGGAAATGCGGCGGCGGGAAATACCTGTGCAGCAGCCTTCTGCGTGAAAGCGAAAAGTACTGAAATGAACAGTAGCAGCGAAAGGGCGGTTCGTCTCATTAATGCATGTTTCTGATTAACAACAGATCTCCTTTGTACACGTGTGATGTGCCCGGAAAGGTGATCACATAATAATACGTACCATCCGGAAGTATTTCACCGGTTTTGTTTCGTCCCTCCCAGGTATTGCTGTAGGCCTGGGTCCGGTAAACTTCATTGCCCAGCTCATTGAAGATGGAGATCTGGTTGTTGGAATACGTTTCGATGTTGCCGATGATCCACGTGTCGTTCTGTCCGTTGGCGTCGGGCGTAACAATGTTATAGGGAGCGATCTTGTAAGTGTCGTTCACCGTTATCACAACGGTATCGTAACCGATGCAGCCGTGCTGGTCGATGCCCGTAAGAGCATACGTCTGTGTCTGTAAAGGCTGTGCCGCCGGATTGGCGATCTGCGGATTGCTGAGCCCTTCGGAAGGTGTCCAGACGTATGTGGCCGCACCACCCGCCTGGAGCTGGTGCACGTATCCTTTGTCGACAGTTGCGTCTGTGCCCGCAAGAACATTCGGAATGGCGTAGCTGTAAACGTATTCTTTGACCGAATCCTGGCAGCCCTGATCGGAAGTGATTACGAGCTCCGCCAGGTAAACGCCCGAAGTGGCGTACACGTGGTTAGGTGCAAATAGCGTGGAAGTCCCGCCGTCACCGAAATTCCAGGCAGATGTATAAACACCGTTATCGAGCTGGGAAATGTTTACGAAAGCGGATATTTCGCCCAGGCACGAATTGTTGACGCTGAAATCGGCGATCGGTGCATCGTAAATGCTGATGGTTTCTACCACCGTGTCGGAACAGCCGTTCGAAGACCAGGCAATAAGCTGAACGGCATAATCGCCTTCGTTCAGGTACATTTTTTCGGGATCGGGAAGCGTGCTGTTCGAGTTGTCGCCGAAATCCCACACAACGCCTGAAATGGAGCCGAAGCTCACAGTCGACGTTTCATGGAACTGCATCGGGAAGCCGTAGCATACGTTCACATGGGAAAAAGCTGCCACGGGCTGGTCGAAGATCGTGAATTGTATAACTGCCGTGTCCGAGCAGCCGTTTTCGGAGCTGGCTACAAGCTGCGCGGTGTAAATGCCGGCAGTTGTGAAAACGGGTGCGGGCTGCGGATCGGAAGAAAGTTGTCCGCCGAGGTCCCATGCATACTGGATCGTACCGCTCGGAATGGAGGAGTAGTTGACAATTGCGATCACGGAGTTCACGCAGGCATTCTGCATGGAGAAGCTGGCGTTGGGAACAGCGCTCACGATAATATTGTGTGAAACGGCAGCGACACAGCCGGAATCGGAAGTGACATTCAGGTTCACGCCGTAGGTGCCGAAACCGCCGTAAACGTGGGTCGGATTGGAAATCGTTCCTGAGCTCCCGTCGCCGAAATTCCAGTTGTAAGTGGCCGGATTAGCATTGATAACCGTGGAAACAAATGCGGCTGAATCTCCTAAGCATATATCGCTGAAGGTGAAGTCAATGACAGGCGTCGGATTGACTACGGTCGTATGTACGGCCGTATCGGCGCAGAGGTAAATGCTTTTCACGATCAGCTGGGTGTTGAACGATCCCCAAGATGTGTACTGGTGCTGCACCTGGTTCAGCGAGGAGGTATTCCCGTCGCCAAACGACCAGGTGTTGATAACCGTTCCGTTCTCGATCTGCGAAAGATTCTGAAAAACAGTTGTTGTTCCCAGGCAGGAATTGGCGGCTGTAAAATCAGCTTGTGGCTTCGGATGCACGTTCACCGTTTTGGTGATCGAATCCGTGCAGCCCGCAGAAGTAACGACTTTCAGCTGAATGGTGTTGTTACCTGAATTGATCAACTGCTGTATCGGCTGGCTGTTGGTAGCGAAAACGGAGCCGTTCAGCTTCCACTGGTAGCTCATAATCGTTCCCTGGCTCAGTTGTGTGCTGTTCACAAACTCAACGAAGTCGCCGTTACAGACGGTATCGCTCATAACAAGGAAATCGGCCGCAGGGTTATCGTAAATCGTTACGGAGTTCCGGATAGAATCGGCGCAGCCAAACACATCTGTTGCGATCAGGCGAACGCTGAACGCGCCGTTGGAAAGATAGGTGTGAACAGGCTGGGAAGCGGTTGTTCCCGTACCGTCGCCGAAGTCCCAGGCATACGTGTTCATGCCGGGTGTCGTGTTGCTGAATGAAAGTGCCAGGTCTTCGCACACGGGAATGGTGGAAAACTGTACAGCCGGCAGCTGGTGAACGCTAACGATGAATGCCGGGCTGGTTACAACGGGGCAAACGCCGTTTTTAACCAGCGTCCGAAAACGGATATCACCAGCGGACCTGTTGAGGGCAATGGTCGAAGAAGTGAGGTTCAGCGATGCCCAGGAAGCGCCCGCGTTCGTCGATTCCTGCCAGTTCAGCAGCGCGCCGTTCTGGTTCACGAGGTTGAGCATGATCGTATCATTCTCGCAAACGCTGTTTGTTCCGACAATATTTCCTGCCGCCGTCATCGAAGAAACATGGACGGTATGAACGGGCGAATACACCGCCGGGCAAGCGCTGCTCTTCACGCTTACACGATAATGGCCCGTTGCCGGAATGTTGCTCTGATTCAGTGTTGCGGTTGTTTCGCCGATCGCCACCCACGGGCCGGACAGCGACGAAGCGTGTTCCCAGCTCAGGCTGGTCCCTGTAAATCCTGTAAGCGTAAGTGCAAAGGAATTCGCCGATGCGCATACACTGTCAATACCGCCGATCGTTCCGGAAACAGAAGGTGCTGCTACAAGCACGGTCGACAAGGATGAATAAACTGCCGGACAAGTACCATTCTTAACGGAAACGCGATAGGTGAGGTCCTGGCTGATCGTGCGTGTTAATTGCTGCGCGGCAGCGCTTCCCGGAACGATTGTCCAGGTAGAGCCGTAATTGCTGCTTTCTTCCCATTGAAGAATACTTCCGGCGTTATTTGCGAGGTTCAGCTGGGCCAGACTACCGGAACACACAGCTGTTGGTGCTGTGATCGATCCGCCTGCCGAGCTGTCATACACACGGATTCGGATCGTCGACGAAGTCGCCGGCAAAAAGCCGGGAGCCTTGACAACGACGCGGAAAGAAGTGTTTTGCGCCAGGTTACTGAAGTTGTAAACAGCCGAAACATGGGCAATCGGTGTCCAGGGATCGCCGCCCGAATAGCTGTATTCCCAGCGCAGGATCGTTCCCGTGTGGCCGGTGAGTGTGATTGTTCCACCGTTCACGGATGTGCACCTGGCCGTATCCGGACTGCCCAGGCTTCCGCCGACAGACTGGCTGTATGCAGCGCCGGAAACCCACAGAAAACATGCGATCAGCAAGTGTCTCATAACCCGGATCATTTTTTCATTTTCAATAACCATGGTTCGCCGTTTAGATAGTTCTGGTAGTCATTTTTCTTTGTTTTTTTCAGTTTCAGGAGGTCTGATGATCCTTCTTTCACCGTCGGGTATTCTTTCGGCTGCGTTACGAGGTACATGGTTTTGGAGCCGACTTCCATCGAGATCAGCTTCATTTCCATATTCAGATCGCGTTTCAGTACTTTTTTGAGCTCGCGCGCCTTCTCGATGTTGCGGAAAGCGCCGAATACGATGTAATAGCTCGAATTAGCGTCTTCTGCCAGTCCGAGGATATCCTGCTCGTTGTTCACATTGATCACTTCGTAAGATGTCAGCTTAATGCGCGAGCCCGAGCTGTCGTTTTCCGCCTTGCTGTCTTTCATGGCCTGTTTCAGCTCTTCGATCGTTAGTTGGTCTATTTTCAGGTTTTCGATCTCCTGCTTCTGGTGGCTCATCGTTTTTTCGAGCGAGTCCAGTTTTTCGCTGAGCTGTTTCATACGGGCGTCCGCAATGTCTATCTGCTCCTGGAGCTCATCGGCGCGGCTCAGTTTTTTCGGTGCACCACCGCCGGCACTTTCACCGTTCCTGTTCAGTGTGAATTTCAGGATCAGCTCATGGCTGTTCGACAATTGCTTATTGAGACTGGAGAAATTGTGCTGGTACACATAGCTCACATAGATCTGCGAGAAGAACGTGTACCCGAATTGCAGGTAAGCATTCGTCGACTGGCGGTAGCCGGCTCCAAGCTGTATCGTTTCATTGTAGGTGAACTGGTGCAGGTTGTCCACGAATAACGGAAGTCCCTGTGTGGAAAGCACCGCAACCGATGGCGTATAGATCCAGCGTTCTGACATCTTGATCGGAAGCCGGGTAACGAACGTGTAATTCGGGACTTTGTTCACACGGAAAGCATTTTGATTAACCGGGTTCACAAAGCTCAGGCGGTTTCCCGTATACAGTTGCGCGCTTAAGCCAACCTGCCACTGTTTGAGGCGGTACATCACACCCACGGTAAAAGCGCCGATGGTGTTTCCCTGGATCTGCTGCATGCCGGTGATCTCCGACGGATCGTAAGCGATAATGCGTGAAAAATCGATCGTCGTGCGCTCCACCCCGGCTGAAAGTCCGAATCCGAGCTGCTGATTGTCGTTGAGCTTCACACGGTAGGCATAGCCGAGGCTGAAGAGGTTCCGTTTGATCATGCCGACCGAATTAGCGGTTGCGCCGAGTCCGAGCCCGGTTTTTCTGCCCATAAAGTTCAGATCGGCGAGCGCGGAAAGCTGTTCTGGTGAATTCGGAATCCCTGCCCACTGCTTGCGGTAGCTTAAAAGAACGCTGGGTGCCTGTGAAAATCCAAGAAATGCCGGATTGATCGCGGAAAAGTTCTGATGGATCGCCGCCGGTGTATTCAGCTGCTGTCCGCTGGCCTGGAAAGCCATACCGAAAGCAAGCAGCAGTACCGGTCTGGCCCGGAGTGTTTGTTTCATGTTAGTTAGACTTGATTAATTTGTAATTGCGGATCACGTTTCCTTTCAGGCTTTCTGCCGTGAGTCGCACGTAATAGCTTCCGGTCTGCAGTGTATTCACAGGAATGGAAAGCTGTATTTCATCTGATTCGGTGATCTGTTCCGTGTAAAGCACTTTTCCGAGGATATCGTACAACACGATCGTCGAATTGGCGGCATCGCTCAGGAACGCTTCGAAATACACTTCGGTCACTGCCGGGTTCGGATAGAGCACGCTGTTCAGCAGCTCGAGGTTCGGTGCGCTCGTTTGCGGCGTTCCTCCCGGGTTGAAGAATTTCTGGTTGATCTCCTTGTCGTAGCGACTGATACACGTTCCATTCGATACCGTAAGCGAAGTGTGATACACGTTCACATTCGAATACTGGTGAACGGGATTCGCAACTGTATCGGATGTTCCGTCGCCGAAATCCCAGAGGTAAGAGATCGGTGCCGGGTCGCTCAAGTCGATGAACTGCAGCGCAAGGTTTTTAGTCGTGTCGCTGTCTACCAGGTAGAAAGCCTGCAGCTGGTTCGGCGATGTTACGAGCTCGAAATTGCGGGTGGTCGTACAGGAGCCCACATATGCAAGCACGGAATAATTACCGGTAATAAATGCTGCGATCGTAGGATCTGCGGACGTAAATCCGTCCGGGCCTGTCCAGTCGTTGGCCGAGAAGGAACAACCGTTCAAATTCACCGCTGTTTCTCCGCAGATGTAGAATACGGCAGATTGCACCGGGATCACCGGCGATGGCAATAAGGTAATATTGATCGCATCACTGGCAACACAGCTTCCGGAAGAAACGGTCACCAGGTAAGCTCCTGAGCTGATCGGCGTATACGTAGCTCCCGCTCCCAAAAGTGCGTTCGATGAAGACGTCCATTCGTAAGAAGCTCCGGCGTTAAATGCATTCAGCGTTACCGGTGAATTGGAACAAACGGACAGATCGGGGCCAAGTGCTACGACCGGCGATTGCAGAATCGTCACGGCAACCGTATCGTGCAACTGGCAGCCTGAAACGTTATCTGTAACGATCACCGAATAGTTGCCCGATGCGCTGACGGTAATGAACTGGGTCGTTTCACCCGTGTTCCAGTTGTAATCGTAAGACGGATCGGGCGAAGCGATCAGCAGTGCTTCGTCACAGCCTTCTTCCGTTCCGTTGAGAGCAGAAACCGGTGTGGAAAGTGCTGAGATGACGATCGTATCAAATCCGGTACAGCCGCTGCCGTCTGTTACGGCTACTGTAATAATTCCGGCCGAGTTAACCGCTAAGGTACTGTTTGTTGAACCATCGTTCCAGGAATAGCTGCTGTACGATCCTGGCGTAAGAGACACGGGAAGGCTGCCGGAACACACGGTCATATCGGCTCCAAGATCGGGTATCGCGAACGGATACACGTTCAGGATGTTGATGGAGTCGCGGCCAACGCAATTGTTCTGGTCGGTTACTTCCACCCAGTACAGCCCGGCAGTTGTTGCCTGGAAGGTTGGCCCTGTAGATCCATCCTGCCAGAGGTAATCTGCCCCGGCATAGCCGGCTGCAAGGATCAGCTCTCCGCAAACCGAAGTGTCGTCACCAAGCTGCGGCTGGACGATACTGTTCAGCGTAACGGTAGCATTGGCGACAGACTGGCAGCCGTGAACGTCGGTAATGGTAACGGAGCTGTTGCCTGATTGTGTAACGATGATGGTCTGCGTGGATGCGTTGGACGGCGACCAGAGATAGGTGGATCCCGGATTTCCGGCATCGAGCACGTAAGAATTACCGCAGGTTGCAAGATTGCCCAGGGTCGCTTGTGGAGGAGCATAAACCTGTACGTTTTGCGTTGCCGTGGCGCTGCATCCGTTGACATCTGTGATCACAAGACTGGTCGGGTGGCTTCCCGCTGTTGCATACGTGTGCTGTGTCAGCGGGCCGGCTGCAGAAGTCGTGAGGTCGCCAAAATTCCAGGCATACGATAATCCGGAACCCGAGCTGACGGAAACGTAGCTGGTGGCAGTTCCAAGGCAATTTGAAGAAGCTGTGAACGATGCAACAGGCAAAGCATGAATGGTGACAGCCAATGATGATCCTGCTGTACAGCCGTCGCTGTTCTGAACGGAAAGCGTTGCTGTAAAAGGACCCGAAGCGAAATACGTATGCTGCACGATCGGGCCGGTTGTTGTAGCGCCGTCTCCGAAATCCCAGCTGTAGCTGCTTCCAGCAACGACGGTTGCTGGCTGGAATGTGATGGGCGAGCCGATGCAGCTGCCGGTATACGTGAAGCCTGCAACAGGATTGGGATAAACAACGATGCTCGTAAAGAAAGTGTCGGCGCAGTTGGCGTCTGTTTGCAGAATGAGTTGTATAAGCTTGGTTCCCGGCGAAGCATAGGCTTTAACCGGGTTGGCAGCCGTAGAAGTGGTGCCGTCGCCGAACGACCATTGGTACTGCGGATTTCCGTTCACAATGAGCGAAGTATTCAGTAGCGGAACGGCTGTTCCTACGCAGGTGTTCTGAGCAGTGAAACCCGCTGTGTCTCTTATCGGAACGAGCAGTATTGTAGTAAGTGTATCGCGGCACAATGCGCCTGAAACAACCTCGAGCGTCAGTTGGTGACTGCCCGGTGCGAGTGCGTTGTAGAAGGAGGTGTCAGTCTCGGAAAACAGGCCTGCATCAATGTCCCAGTTGTAATTGATGATGTTGTAAACGGACGGGCTGGTGGTTCCTGTGGAGCCGCTTCCGTCGATGAACACCGTGTTCAGGAAACAGTCGATCGTTGTTTGAATGTCGGCTACCGGTAGGTTGAATACGTCGACGATGTTCGTAACCGATGAAACGCATCCGTAATTGGACGTGTTTGTCAGCGTAACGCTGTACGATCCGCTTGCGGCATACAGAATGCCGATGGTCCCGGCCATAGAAGCAGAAACATCGCCGTTTCCGAAGTTCCAGGCTGATGTAAAGGTTCCGCCGCCCGGTACTGTTGTCTGGTTGTGTACCAGAACGGAATCGCCTAAACAGGCATCGTCCCAACCGAACACCGAAGTTGGATCCGGTGCTGTCGGTGCAATGTGCAACGTATCGTAAGCGTAACAGCCTCTCGAATCGGTGAGCTTTACGACCAGGTCCTGCTGAACGCCCGTTGATGTTACGTAGCGTGAAGGAGCCGTTAGTCCGTCGGCGAGCCAGTAATAGGCTACACTGTTGGTAAAGGGATACTGAACAGTGTTTTGCGCACTCACCGACAGGCTGTCGCCGGAACAAAGATGTATCAGCGAGGCCGGAAGCGATGAAACAGGTGTAAGTGTACAGGCCGTATCGCCGGCAGTTATGCGGAATTGTTTGGAGCTGATGTTCACCGTAGGCTGTGTAAAGGCGGCCGTATCGGTTACGGAGAGGTCTATACCGTCTATATCGCGCTTGTTCTGAATGGCACGGTAATCAACGTCTGCAAACTGTGCGCTGACATACAGCCCGAGGTTGGCCGTATCCACACCCATGGAAACGTAGTTTACGTCGTGGAGAAAGTTAAGCCCGAGCGTGTCCTGCGTATCTTCGGTATCGCCGAACAGGGTTACGTCAAAATACCGGTCTATGCCTCCGTTGCCCGCGTAGAGCTGTTTCTTGTGCCCGCGTACGAGGATCATGGAATCGGCCTGGTGGTTTTTGAAATGAAAACCGGTGTTGGCAAGGTTTGCTTCGTGTCCTGCTTCGATCAGGAATTCGACTCTCAGGAACCCTTCTCCGGTGAAACGGTGCTGCGCAGTTTCATTGATGAGGTAAGGATTGGCCAGGACGAGGTTGCTTCCCTGCTGAAATACGAGGTGAACGGTTTTCCCGGTATCGAGGATTGCATTCCCGGAAACGAAAAAGACCGTATCCAGGACTTTCATGTCGTTCTCGATGTAAACGTCGCCTGCGCTTTTGTTGATCACCAGCTGGTAAAATCTGGAGGTTTGCGTTCCCCGGATGTGCGAATCGTTCGGGCCAACGAAACGCACGATTGAAGGTGGCGTTCCGGCGAAGTTGTCGGCGATGTCGCAATACAGGCTGTCGTCGGTTACGAGGTCGCCCGTTAGGGAAAGGGTTCCGTTAATGAGCTTTTTAAACGGACTGGGAAAAGCCTTTAGCAGCTGAAAGTCACCGTCGACATAAACGGAAGTGCCTTTCAGTACACACATTCCCCCGGCGTCATCATTGATGAACAGGCCGCGCTGGGCGTTCGCCTGGAACACCGTCAACAGCGGGAGCAGCAGCATTAAAGATCGAAGTGTCTTCATAGCAGTGAGATTAAAGTTGTATAAAAGGAACCGGGATCTAAAGCGCGCTGTTTCATATTACCTGGTTTTTTTAGTTCGGTTGGAGACGGTGATGCTGACGGTTTCGCTTTTCTGCGTATTGCCTTTGTCGTCGTAGATCCGGACCTGGTACTCCACGACGGATCCTTTTTCAACGGCTGTATCTGTAAAGCGAAAGCCATCGAGCATGGCGGAAACCGGGATGAAGGTCCCCGATGCATTCTTTTTGAAAACGACATATTTCGAAGTCTCGCTATAGGGCGATTTCCATTTCAGCTTCACGCTTCCCGTCAGCTTATCGTATTTTGGGCGGCTCACGCTGATCTTCAGGTTGCTGTTGCCGGCTTTGGGTGGCATTCGGAAGCGCACGATATTGGAAGGCAGCGACGTATTGCCTTTCTGGTCGGAAGCAACGATGTAGTAGCTGTACGTGTAGCGCTCATCGGCAGACCGGTCCTTGAATTCGGTGATGTCTGCAGGAAGCAGCCCGATGTTCACCTGTGCGAAACGGGCAATGCTGTCGCTGTCGTTTTTCCTGAAGATGGAATAACCGGCGTGGTCCAGTTCCGTGTTTTTCACCCATTTGATGAGCACTTCTTTTTCGCTCAGCATGCTCACGGATTTCAGAAAGGGCGATTTCGGCGGCGTAATGTCGATCATCACATTGGTTGCCAGATCTGACTGGGCGCTTTCATTGCTGTTGGAGTCGAGCGCAATAACGGTGTAGCTGAATGAATTGATCGCGTTCGATGGCAGGCTGTCCACATACTGTGCATCCGGGAAGACTTCTGCAGTGAGCAGTCCAAGCGTGTTTTTATTGCCTTTGATGCTGCGGTAGATCTTGTAGCCCATGATGTCCGGCTCGGAGTTCGGTGTCCATTGGATCACCAGCCGCGATGTATCGGGAACGATCACTACATTCTGAGGCGGGATCGGCGCAATTTTGTCGAGCACTTCGGCAAACAGCTCGTCGCTCAGCATTTCGTTGCCTTCTTCGTCAACTGCCGCCACGCGGAAGGAGTAGAGCGCATACTGCTGAACTTCCAGCTCGTAGTTCATCGTGGCAGGACTGATGATCTGTTCGGTGTAGCGGTAGTACAGTGTGTCGTTTGGCCGCGTAGTGTAAATGTGGTAGCCGATCATGTCGTCGGCTATCACATCCTGCGACCACGCCAGCATGACTTTCTTGTCGAAGATCTGTTTGGTAAGCGCACCCGGAATTCCCGGAGGCGTGTCGTCTTTGATCCTGACTTTGACCTGTTCGGTCGGTGAGAGCGAATCGCCGAAGAAATTCAAGCCCACGAATGTGTAATAATACGTTTGTTTCTCATTCAGGCGCTCGTCCGTGTAAAACCATTCGGGCAGCACGAGCTCGCCTTTGTCGTTCTTGATCTTCGACAGCAGGATAGGATCGGTGGTGATCAGCTCACCAAGCGTTCCGGGCGAATCGGAGCGGTAAATGTTGACGCCGTAAAAGCGGTTCGATTCCGATTTCCAATGGAACGAAACACCTTTTTTGATCAGCTGGAAATCCAGGCTGTCGACCGGTTTTGCATCGCTTTCCAGCGAAGCGGACAATCCCTGGATGGAGCAGAGCTCTACGACCTGTCCGCCTGTTCGTTCAACGATTTTGTAATCGTAGGTGCTGGAAGTGTTCACCAGCGAGTCGCGGAAATAAATGCCCAGGCACTTGCTGAACGGAATGCTTTCAAACGATTTCAGCGTGGCCATGAGCAACCCGAAGCTTTCCAGCTTATCGCTCGTTGCCAGATCTTTGTATTCACGCAGCTCTTTGTCTGCACTGAGCTCCGCGGCCGTAAAAGCATAGTTTCCCGCTTTGATCCCGGTCGTATTCAACGTGATCCATTCACCGTTGTTCTCGCGGCGCATCACCGTAAAGGTCTTTTTCGTAACCAGTTTCGGGTTGTACCATTTCAGCTCGATGCCCCGCGGCGATGTGCGGTACACCAGCTGGTAGTCCTGTGCCAGTGCAGCGCCGGTAAGGAAGAGGAGGAAGGTCAGTACGGTTAGCAGCAGTTTCATTGTTTGCGGGACTTAATGTTGGAGGCAATTTTTTTGTAGCTCATACCGAAGCTGTAATTGTAGTTGATGGTCATGCGGTTTTCCGAGAAATCCTGCGCACCGGCAACCACCGCGCTTTTCTTAATGTACGCATAATTCACTTTGAAGGCATGCGCTTTGGACGGCGAATATTGCAGGAAAACGGTAACGGCGTAATTCTGGTTGGTGAGCACGGTGTTGACTTTCGACTGCTGGAAGCTCGAGTTCAGGCCCAGCTTGAGCTTCTGTTTGAACAGGCTGTAATTCACACCGGCTGTTGGACCGAGGTTCTTTGTTTCGCCGATCGTGTTGTTCACTTCCGTGTAAGACATATTGAGCAGGAATCCCAGTCCGTACTTTGTAAGCGTAACGGAATAACCGGGATTAAGCAGGAAGGTAAACATCGATGCCTGCTTGTTGCCGCCGCTTTCCTGGTAGGTTCCGTTGACCGTGAAGACATGCTTTACGTTTTTGCCCAGCGTGTAGTTGGAGCTCACGGTTCCTGTTTCATTCACCTGCGTTAACCGGATCGAATCGTAGAACACGTCGCGCAGTGCCACGACATTGCTGCTAAAGCTATTGTAGCTGATGTTGATGCTCGCATTTTTGATAACGCTCAGTGTAAGCGATCCCGAACCGGCGATCCTGCGCTGCGTGGCGATCTGCTTGCGGTCGAGGTTGTTTTCCTGCACACCGAGACTCACGTTCACGCCGATCTTATTGCTGAGAAACTGTTTCGAGATATTCCCCGAAATTTCCTGCACGTCGTTCACGATGAATACCGAGCCGAGGCTTACATAATCCGGGTCTATCCGTTTGAATTTCATCCCGACCTTGTAGCCCATAAGATCGTAATCGAAGGAAAGGTTGATGGCGGAATTGAACCGCGCATTTGCCCGTGGATTGAAGATCTTATTGATGTACGTGAATTTTTCCAGCTTCACGACCGGCAGGTACGTGTTCGGATTGTACATACTGTAGTGATAGCTTCCCTGGAAGTTGAGCTTTTCGCCGATCTTCTGATTGGTACTAATGCCCAGCACCTGGTTTTCGCCCGGCATAATATTTGACGCCGTATCGAAAGGAATGGAATTCTTATCGTCCGAAGCACGGAAATAGACCAGTTCTGCATGATTGGCTTCTTTGCCGATGCGCAATTTTCCTGCGCCGCCCCATCTTTCGTAAGCAGGCAGGCTCACCGTAACACCTTCTACGCCGCCCACCGGGATCGCTTTGAGGAAGCGTCCGTAGGCAACACTTCCGGAGAAAATACCTTTGACAGGTTTCACTTCTGCTCCGCCACCCAGGAACAAGGCCCCGCTGAGGGAATATTCGCTGAACTCCATGGAACGGTAGCCCGCGTGGACCGTGAGCCATTTATAGGTCGGGCTGATCCCGAACTGGTTGAACGGCTGGCTGAATTTATCGAGCCCGTTGGTGAAATTTTTGTCCTGCTGGGTAACGGTAAAGGTGAACGGGCAGGAGATCTTATTTAAGATAGTGATGTTTAGATTTCCGTTGAGTGCCCAGTAAAACGGATCGCGGCGGCTCTGAATTCCTTTGGCATCGTAAAAAACGAAATTGGCTGCCAGACCGCCCTGAACGCTCACAGGATCCTGGTTCAGGATCTCCTTGGCATCGGTTAGCAGATTTTCAACATCCTGGGCTAAAAGCTCAAAGGTGGAGAGGGTTAGTATCAGTATTATAGCGGATTTAATCAACGATTGGTGAGTTTCGGTTGCTAAAAATAGTTAAAACTTATATGGGTTTTGATATTGACCGTTATTTTTTTAGTCGGGAGGTTCTCTTTCGACAGCCTGGTTAGCCGGGGATCTTAGCAGAAGCTTTACCGGTGCTTAAGGGACAACTGTTCCAGGTAGTCGCTGGTTTTGTAAACGATGACGTTTTCCAGCTGCTCGAGCTCTTTCTCTTTGCTCCACGGGAAATCCATCGGAAAGCCGAAATTTTCATCCGGTTGCAAGGGGCCGTATTTTTCCGTTGCCTGGAGGAACAGCTTCTTTTTAAAGGTTTCCCGTATAAAAGCTGCATCCGTCAGCTGAAACGTGAGCAGGTAGCCGACTTTCGACCCGATGTTGTATTCGCCGTTGTAAAAGGAATGGTGCAGACAATTGGTACCGTATTGCAGATCGCTTTTGATGAAATCGCCGAAGCCTGTTTTGATGATAATTTCGCCTGAATATACATTGGTAATTCCCGGCAGGCTCAGCGCTGCTTTGTACCGGAGCGGATCAACGATGGAGAACAAACCGTTCTCATAGCTGCAGAATCCTTCTTCCCGGACAAAGTCCGCGTAGTCTTTGTCCAGGCCTGCGAGCCAGGCATAGGTTTCATCGGACACTTCTTCCACGAGCACCTTTGTCTTCTTAAACCTGCCCGTAAACAAAGAGATATAATCGAAATAATTCATAGCAGCTGTATATGCGTAAACGATTGTTGTTCAAATATAGAATTTTGCTGCGTTCGGGCGCCTGGCAAACGATTTAAGAAAACTGTTGGATCGTACAACCCAAAGAATTAATTTCGAAGCACTATATAAATGATACGCTATGTCTAACGAAGAACAACGGCCCTCATTGCAGGAGCCAAATGAATGGAACTATTCAATCGATAAAAAAACAGCCGCGCAGTATACAGAAGCCTGGAAAAGAGGAACAGTGAGCCTTGTGCCCGGAACAATGGAAGCCGGCCCGGATCAAATGCATCTGAATGCCTTTTTATTTTCCATCGGGGATTTTAAGGAGTTTATTGCGCGCACAGATGCCTACAATCTGAAAAACAGCGATAACCCCATCACGGGAGTTGTTTGTAAAGTGGGTATAAAGCCCAATCCGTTCGACGACGCGGCGCGGCCTAATGTACCTTGTTTGATATTCGAGCCGCTGATAGAATTCTCCGCACCTGACCCGGCAATGAAAGATTATCCGAAATCAAGTGTTGTGGCAGGTACCGAGCTTGACCAGTTTGGCGGAACTCCAGCCGAGCCGATAAACGCTACGTTCGATTTCTCATTCCCTTGTCCGCCAACTTGTCCTAATCCGCCCCGCAACTAATGCTGGATGAGCTGCGCAACTGGTTTTTCACATTGGCGCCCTGGACGATCGCCATTCCTGCTTTTTTAGCCATTGCAGGAATACGTAAGCAAACGCCTGCGTTAAAGATGATCTCCGCTTACCTGGTGCTGTCGCTGGTGACACAGGTTGTGTCGTTTACGCTCTGGAAACAGAACGTCAATAATTTACCGCTGCTGCACCTGTACACATTGCTGGAATTCCTGTTCCTGCTCCGGTTTTATGCTCTTTTGCTGAAGGGGTTTGTCCCCGCAATTATTTTCCAGGCGCTGGCAGTGCTCTTTCCCGTTTTTGCACTGCTGGACGCCTTTTTTATCGAAGGGCTGTATGTGTTCAACACACTCGTCCGCTCCGTGGAAGCGCTGATCTTTACGTTCCTGTCTGTTTGCTGGCTGCTCAAAGCAATGCCGGGGAATGAACAGCCGGGCCAGGCGGCGAGCCCGGGGATCAACCCGATCAATGCCGGTTTCCTGGTCTACTTTTCCGGCTCGATGATGCTGTTCTCGATCAGCAATTTTATCAGCAAACTCAATTATTCCCTGTCGCTGAACATCTGGACACTGCATACCTGTTTGCTCGTGTTCTTATACCTTATGCTAACTATCGGGCTTTTGAAATGGAGAACGAACTAAGCGTCTATTACGCCATCATTGCAGTGATGCTGGGCTTCGTGATCATTACCGGTGGTGTGATCGCACTGTTCACCCGCTACCAGAAAAGCCTGCGTATAAAGCAGGAAAAGATTCATGAGATGGATTCGCGCTACAAGAAAGAGCTGCTGCTGAACAGCATTCAGTCTGCCGAAGCAGAGCGCATGCGGATCGCCAAAGATATCCACGACGAGATCGGCAGTATTTTCTCCACGCTTTCGCTGTCTGTGGGGCAGATGAAGCACGAAAGCAACGTGGCCGAACAGCTCACCGTGAGCAAAGGCCTGATCCAATCGGGCATCGACAGCGTTCGCAGGATCGCGCACGGCATTGTGCCTTTCGAGCTGGAACTGCTAGGCCTGGACGAAACACTTCACAATCATTTCGATGCAATTTCTTCTGCGTCAGCTATTGAAATACGAGTGGACAATGCCTGCGACGACGCTTTGCTGCAGGAGGAAACGGCCCTGTCCATTTACCGGATCCTGCAGGAGCTGTCGTCCAACAGCATCAAGCACGGAAAACCGTCAGCGATCGCTGTACAGATCACGGAAACCGATGGCAGCGTCATTGTCCATTATAAGGATGACGGCGCGGGCATCGACCTGGAAAAGCAACAGCTGAAGAAAGGCATAGGGTTGAAAAATATCGAAAGCCGGGTTGTTTCGCTCGACGGATCTGTCCGGTTCAGCTCGGAGCCCGGAAAGGGCTTTGCCTGTGAGATCCGCATTCCACTTTTACCAAAAAGCCCGAAATGATACACATTGCCATCACAGAGGATCAGCTACTGTTCCGCAAAGGAATGATCTCGCTGCTGCAAACGCTCGACAATATTGAGGTATGCATCGAAGCGGAAAACGGCCAGGACCTGCTCCAACAGCTGGCTGCAGGCACCGAACGCATCGACGTCAACCTGATCGATATCAACATGCCGGTGATGGATGGCATTCAGTGCATGAAGCAATTGCAGGTGCTTTACCCGGAAATGAAAAACATCATCCTCACCAATCACGAAGAGGAAAAATACATTCACAAGCTCATTGCCGAAGGCGCGAATGCCTTTCTGCAGAAAAACACCGGCATCGAAGAAGTAGAAGAAGCCATTCATGCGGTAGTGCGGCAGGATTACTATTTCAACGACCGCACGGTGAAAGCGATGCATGCGTACATGCAGAAAAAAAAACAGCAGGACAGCTATTCCAGCGCTGCTGACCTGACCCGCCGGGAAACGGAGATCCTGCAGCTCATCTGCCGGGAATTTACCGGGCCGGAAATCGCGCAACAGCTGTTTATCAGCGAAAGCACCGTGAACGGCCACCGCAATAACCTCCTGCTCAAGATCGGTTGTAAGAATACCGCCGGACTGGTGCTTTTTGCGATTAAAAGCGCGGTGTTCGACCCGGATTTCAAAGCGGAGTGATGTTTTTGAGCTTTAGTCGGGAATGATTTTACCCACCGGTAAGCGGATACAGCGCATTTAACTGCATCCTTGTGCCGTTGTGGTGAATTATTAACCACGGGGGCACGGAGGGCACAATGGATTTATCGCAAAGCGCGCAGAGTACCTGTCAAGTATTGGGTGTTAGAGGCCGCAGAGGGATTACCGTCCACAGAAATGATCCTTCCATTAAAAAACACCTGCTTATTTTATCATCCGGATCCTTCAGCATACGCACGCTGTTGTATAGAAGAAATCCTTAAATCATTGGCTTTCATTCGTTATTCGCCGGCTGTTTCCGCTGCGGATAACAAAACCAGTTATTTCTATCCGGTTTTATAATCGGCTGTTTCCGGTGGTAAAAATCTGCCGAAAGCGGCCTTCCTTTGTTCTGTCAGATTGGTACAGCAATTCAGGCAAATGGAGACCGAAAACCATTGTAAACGGGGCGCATCCGAAAAGCCTTACGAGTAGGAGACCAAATTTTAATTGATGCTATTATGAGTTTTACATCGACTGAAATAACAAGTTGTTTGCCGCCATCATACGATACGGTTAAGAACGACCAGACAATGTTAGGAGACTACTACCTGCTGTACAATCACTATGCTTACGGAGTCGTTCTTCCTGTTAACTTTCCGATAGCCATTCTGAAACAATTTCCCAATAAAAGCTATAAACAACAGCTGAAAGCAGCGATCGTAACCCTGACGGCTACCGTTAACAACCTGATCGCAGACCAGCAGGCCTACCTGAACCACTACAATACCCTGTATTTGAATTTTGCTTACGACGTTCCGCTTCCGACTGATTTTCCGGAATGTATCGCACAGCAATTTCCGAATAAAAGTTATAAAGATCAGCTCAAATCAGCGATGGTAACGCTGCTGGGAGAGATCAATAACGAAAAGTAGCGGCAACGCTAATCACTATTCCTAACCGGTTAACTACGATATCAGTTAGCCGGTTTTTGTTTTGTGGTGATTCATTCTTCCCGAATGGGAGCTCGGGCGTATAAGCTGTGCTATCGGCACAGACACTTTTGTCAGTCTTTTCGGATTTCAGGACATCAGGATTTCAAGACTAAAAGACTACCGACCGAAGACCTGTTTTGCGTATTTTAATTTCATAACTCATTCAATCATAAATACTTATCTCATGTCTATTCTACGAAACCTGCTTCTTCTGTTTATCCTGGTTTTCACCTGCTTTCCCGCTGCTGCAGCCAGGTTTTCTTTGCGCCCAGACCCTGACGCTATTGCGATTCATGCGCTCGAGTTCGTTTTGTTCATTACTACCATTGGTTTCCTGATCGTCTCCGGCTACCAGTATTTCAAACTGAAAATAGCCGGTTTCGCCATTGTGATTTACCTGTCGCTGGCTTCTCTGACAGGAATCGTTCTGTGCGTTGCGCTCTCGTTTTACAAGCCAACAGATGAAGGATACGAGCTCACGGAGCTGCAGGATGTGAGCGTCTCACGATCGCAGGACTAAAGACTGCGAGTGCTGATTGACTGCTTTTTACGTATTTTCGTTCAGATACTTTAGATTCAGTCATCTGTCAATCTTGCTCTTATGCGCATTATCCGGAATTTCTCCCTGCTTTTTATGCTCGTGTTCATTTCGTTCACTGCTTCTGCGGATGGTGGCCTTGCGTCGCTTTCCGTTGCTTTTGAACGATTGCTCATCATCGGGTTCTGGTCGGTCTCGTCGCTTACGCTGCTGATCATTTCCCTAAATAAGTATATCCAAGGGAAGAAAACGGTGTTTGCCGTGCTGGTCTATGTGTCGCTGGCTTCCCTTTCAACACTGTATGCGGTGCTGTTTTATCATTTTATGGATATGTCGGCCAGCCTGATCTTCGATCCGTATTTGGACACGATGGAACGGGACGAAACGATCGTGCAGTTCTGGACGCTGATCGTGCTCGGGATCCTTCTTTTCCTTGGATTGGCAGCATTTGCGCTGTATCATCTACGATCGGCGAAGCGGAAGAAATAACTGAACTACCTTGTACTTCTTTTTCTTCGCTCGTCTTTCGCCTTCGCTTCTTTCGCGGTTTTTGGCGCTACTTCGGGAACCACGCGCTTATTCTGCTTGTCTATTTCGAAGGTTTCGCCGTTCAGTGTCACCATGGCGCGACCGTTACTGAATTTTGCAGGCGTATCATACTGGTGCGGGATCACGACATCGCCGTTGGAATTGATGAAGCCGTAATTGCCGTTCAGCTCCACGGCAGCGAGGCCGTCATTGAATACAAGCTCCTGCGGGTAAATCGTCGGGATGAGCGGTTTTCCCTCCAGGCTGATGGTGCCGTACTGATCGTTCAATTTGACAACGAAAAAGTCTTTGTTAACGGTTGAAACATGCTGGTAAAAAGGCTCCACGATCAGCTTTCCTTCGCTGTTGACGATTCCTTCCAGCCCGTTTTTATAGATTTTCAGGTAGCCGTTTGAAAACGCAGGCTCGGAGTCGTCGTAAATGAACGGCAGGGCAAGCTGTCCGTCGGAAGTGAGCACACCCAGTTTTCCCTGGCGGTAAGCGATGCGCACATTGCCCGACTGGAACTTAATGGAATCGTAGCTGGAAGCGGTGGGATACTTTGACGAAAGTGTGTCTTTCTGGGCAACTATAGTACCTGAAAGCAGCACGCACGTGATTGCTGCGGCTGCCCGGATGATCGGATTTTTCATAATTGTTGTATTAATAGTCTGTTCCCTCAATTTTAGTCAATTAACGGATTGACGGAAAAAGACTTAACAACAATTAGTAAAAGAACCGGGAACTGGTTAACGATGCTGGTCGATCAGGATCACATTTCCGTCCGGGTCGGTTACCATAAAGCCTGCGGGCCCGGAAGCTTTTTCGTCGACCTCATTATCCGGTTTGATGCCTTTGCTTTTCAGCTGCTGCTGAATTTCCCTGACGTCGTCAAACTGTTCGACATTTGCGGCATTTTCGTCCCAACCGGGATTGAAGGTGAGTATGTTGCCTTCAAACATGCCCTGGAACAGGCCGATGAGTGCATTTCCATTCTTCATGATGAGGTAGCTTTTCGCATCGCCTGCAAAATGCGTAAACCCCAGCTTTTCGTAAAATTCTTTCGAGACCCGGAGGTCTTTCACACTCAGGCTTACGGAAAATGCTCCTAATTTCATATGTCCTTTTGTTTCTTTGTTCGTGGATATTGCTGACTGACTGTTTTTGTGCTCCGGTTGTTTTTCCATCAGCTTACTGCAAAGAAATCCAAGCCCGAATGCTACCGGAAGTCCCGCAGTTAGTAGTACTGTCTTTTTCATTTACAAGGGTTTTACTGTGGGTTTATGTTGCCGGTCGGCGGCAAAATACAATAAAATGAGTTATAGCCGTATGCCAGTAACCAGGATATCGACTATCTGCTCTTTTCCTGCTTTCCGAAGGGATACGTAACAGTTTCTGTCCGTTTTGCCCTAAAAAGCACATTTTACAACTGTAAGTAGCGTAATTACCACTATAAGTGTTTGTATTTTTCTGATTCCGGAACGACAGCCCGATACCTTTGCAGTGTCGAATTTTAATAAAACGCGTATGTTAAGTACAACAATCATTGGTAACAGAATTACAGCAGCACGAAAGAAATTAGCGATTTCCCAGGCTCAGCTTGCGCAGTCGCTGTTCATCAGCCCGCAGGCTGTCGGGAAGTGGGAGCGGGGAGAATCCATGCCGGATATTCTGATGTTGAACCGCCTGGCGCATACACTGGGTGTCGACCTGAACTATTTTTCCGAAAGCTTCCAGTCCATGGATGCCGAATTAACCGTAGAGCAGCCTTCGCTGGCGCCTGACGAAGAAGAGGAGAAAAAACGCAGATGGAATATGTCAGACGGTAACTGGGTGGACGCTGACTTTTCCGGATTGAACAACCTGCAGGAAAAATTCAGCTCTTCCAATATTAAGAACTGCCTGTTTATCGGTTCGGATCTGTCGGGATTGCTTCTGAGCAGTAATCACGTTGCGGGCTGCGATTTTTCCAGCTCCCACCTGGATCATAGCCGTATAAAGAGTTCTCACTTAGCCGGCAATGCGTTCAACGGCTGCTCCCTGAAAGCAACCGGATTTTCGGGAAGTTATATCAGTAACAGCGATTTCTCAGATGCAGACTTTACAGGCGCGGAGTTCAGGTCGGGAGGTTTCGAAAAAAACAACATGGCAAATGCTGTCTGGAATACGGTCTCTTTTCATTCCATGTACATTGCCGACCTCGTTTTTGAAGGAATGATCGAGAACTGCTCTTTTGAGAACAATGCCTTTAAAAGGACGATTTTTCAGAACGCAACACTTGTAAACACCTTCTTCAAAGGCAGGAGTCTCAAGGGAATTCGTTTTATTGACTGCAAGGCGGATAAACTGACCTATGCTTTTCTGAAGAACGGGAAAGCGGATTTAACAGGTGTCGAACTGATCACTTCCTGAAGAGCCGGAAGCGCTGCTTTTTTCTTTTGGCCGTCATCTTCGGCTGTCGAAAATAATTACCTTGCATTTCTGTGATCCGTGTCAACGAAAGCACTGTTAAACGCTCATCAAAACAATTACTATGGAAGACCAGCAAAATTCAGCAGGCCACGCTGCCCCACCTGTCGATACAACGCCCAGGGTGACGGGAATCGGCGGCATTTTCTTTTTCTCAGACAACCTGCAGGAAACCAGGGAATGGTATACCAAAAATCTTGGGATCGAGATCAATGCCTGGGGCTCATCGAGTTTCGAATCCAGGAACATTGACAGGCCGGACGAGATCAATTCGCTTCAATGGAACCCGTTCAAAAGAGGAGACGATTACTTTTCGCCATCCGAAAAAGAGTTCATGATCAATTACCGGGTGCAGCATATAGACGAGCTGGTAAAGAAACTCAAAGAAAACGGCGTAACGGTGCTGGACGACATTGCGACGTATGACTACGGGAAATTTGTGCACATCATGGACGCAGAAGGCAACAAGATCGAGTTATGGGAACCTGCCGGCAGTTAAAGCCGGCGTTACTGAAAGAACAAGAGCCTGACGATAAGCTGCCAGGCTCTTTCTTTACCTGATTTCTTCTTAAATCAAAGCGGGAAGAGACGAAAAAATCCGCTAGTTAATTAAACGACTTCCGGAATTCTAACGGGGATACGCTGGTTTTATGCTTAAACAATTTGCTGAACGACTGCGGATGCTCAAACCCTAAGCTGTAGGCGATCTCGTTTACGGAAAGGTGGGTGGTGGACAGCTTTTCCTTCGACAGCCCGATCAGTTTGTCCTGAATGAGCTGTTTCGTGCTCTGTCCCGTCAGCAACTGAAGCATGCGGCTCAGGTAATTTGCCGATACATTTAAGTGATCTGCTACCAGCTGTACGGAAGGAATTCCTTTTTCAGGCAGGCTGCTGCTTTGGAAATACTGATTTAAAAAGGTTTCCAGCTGATCCAGCATGCGATGGTTCGCAATTTTACGCGTTACAAACTGCCGCTGATAAAAGCGTTCCGAATAAGTCAGCAACAGCTCGATCTGGGCGATGATGACGGACTGGCTCAACTGATCGATCCGGCTATGATATTCTTCCGATATCTGCTCCATGATACCTGTTACCAGGTTCTCTTCTTTCTCGGAAAGATGCAGCGCTTCCGTTACATTGTAGCTGAAAAATTCATACTGCCTGATCTTTTTTGCCAGGGAAGTATTCCATAAAAAATCGGGATGGATCAGCAGAAGCCAGCCTGTGTGCTCAAAATCTTCCGGCGATGCAGCGCTAAAAGACAGTACTTGCCTGGGAGACATAAAATGCATCACACCTTCATCGAAATCGAATTCCTGCTGGCCGTATTTCATTTTACCCTTAAAGTTCTTTTTCAGCGCAACGGTATAACAATCATGGATGACGGATCCGGCCATACCGACGTCAGGATGCCGTTGAATGTCCTCAAACCTCACAACACTTACTAACGGGTGTTCGGGCGTGGGAAGCTCCATGAACCGATGGTATTCGGCAATGGTTTTGAAATGTACTGGTGTCTTTTCCCGCATCGTCTAAAATACTATAAATCAAACAGCATTTTCAATCCTTCGCGAAGTCCGGCAGGCTTTCGGCCCAGCGCTGTTTCCAGATCATTGTAAACGCCGGCTTCCTGATCTTCCTTAATATCTGTAACGAAATCGGTGATCTTCCGGACAAGATGCCCGGGAATGCCTTTTTGTTCCATCAGTTGCGCAAAAGCCTGTTCCGTTATGTCGGTGTACAGCAGTTCTTTCCCGGAAAGCTCAGACAATGCAGCAGCAACATCGTGAAACGTCCATGTCCTGTTGCCGGTAAAGTGATAGATGGTATTCCGGGGCTCTGCTTGCAGCAAAACATTGGCAATTGCTTCCCCGAGCTCACTTCTCAAGGAGAAGGCCACATTTCCGTTGCCTGCCGGAAGAAAAATGCCTTTTTCAAGTGCAGCAGCTCCGCCGATAAATTGGGGAATGGCATCCATGTACAGGCTGTTTCTGAAAAACACGTAGTCCAGGCCGCTGGCCCGGATGTATTCTTCGGTTTCAAAATGTTCAGCCATCAGTTTGTTTGCAAGTGATTCCCTGTTGTGCAACGAACGACTGGTATAAGCAATGGTCTTTACCTGCATTTCTTTTGCTGCATCCACTACATTTTTATGCTCCTGCATCCTGTCGCCCTGGTCCCCGGAAGAAATCAGCAATACGGTATCGACACCCGCCATTGCTTTTTTCAGCGAAGGCAGCTCATTATAGCTTCCGGTAAAGGCATGGAAACCTTTGCTGCTGAATTCCGCCTGTTTATCCGCGTTTCGTGTGAGAATTGAAACGTTGTCCGAAGAAATTTTCTTCAGCAGTGTTTTGATAACGGCACTGCCTAACTGCCCTGTTGCTCCTGTTACTAAGATCTTTTTCATGTGTTGTTATTTACCTTACAAAGGTCTGAGATTGCCGGTAGCATTGGTTCGTCAAATCGTTCCTTTTATAAGCCAAATCTGACATGAAGCTTTTGAGTTCATCGATCCGCGTCTTCCCGCAGGCAATAAAAAAAGCGATCCTTCCGAATCGCTTTTAACATCAATAGTCATTAGTACTTATTCAATAAACCAAACCAGCGTCACTGACTCCTGCAGCTGTGTTTCCTGCGGAGCAAAGCGCAGATCCGCACCATCTGACACTCCGGAATCAAACATGCGCAGTTCTTCTTTCTGGTAGTAGATCCCTACGGTACTTTCACCTCCGTACATGATGGATTTAACGGCCCCTGTTTTCACGCCTGCTGCTGTCGAGAGATTGGTGGCTTTCTTGCGCGCATCGGCTACTGCTTTCGTCTGGAGCTCCGCTTCTGTTCGTTCACGCAGTGCATCAGAAAGGTAAAAGCCGATGTTGAAATCTACCGGATCTTTCGCCTCGGAGAAACGCGCCGCTATTTTCTGCAGAGTCGCCTGGTTGTAAGCGAATTTAACCGTCAGGTTCTGAGAAACCACGTAACCGCTGTCAACCGGGCCATTCTCACGATAGATCCTGTTTTTGGAAGCGGAATAGTTGGTGGTTTTCACATCCGATTCCTGGAATCCGAGCTGCTTCAGGACCTTCAGAAACTGCTGCGTTTGTTCGCCAATTGCTTTGGCAGCATCTGCCATGTTCATTTTGACAGCCGAAAGATGAATGCTCAGCTCTGTCATGTCGGGAACGACGAAAACTTTGGCGGCTCCGTTTACTGTAACTGTAGGTTTTGAAGCGGTTTCTGCCTGCCCGAACGCTGTTCCTGAGGCGAGAACTAAGAATAAAAGGAGCTTTTTCATGATCAATTTTTGTTTAGTTTCAAATGTATTACCGGCTAAGCAAGACTTGTGCCAATTGGACCGGTTTCACTTGTAGCTTCGCACATTTCCCGTTTGCCTGACCGGGTACTTTTTATAACCACAGGTATATCAGCAAGATCGGTTAAATCGACAAAAAGTATGCGACGAATTTCATAGCAGGGCAGGAAAAGCGGGTTGTTTGTGAATTTCATCAAATGTGCAAAAAACTGATCTGGCGGTAGCACCTGGGCCTTTGCGCTCCTGTACGTTTGTGCTTTAACATTTTAATCTCATATCTATGAAAAAAGGTTTTTTAGTGTTCGCCGGATTATTGCTGGTAATTGCCTATGGCTGTAAAAAGGATGTTGTACAAACAACTCAGACAGCAACAAAAAAGTTAACAGCCCACAATGGCCTGTTACATTTTACAAGTTCGGACTATTACGATGAGGTAATCAACAGTCTGAGCCAGGACGATGGCTTTTATAAGGAGTTGGCGCAACTCGATTTTAAGTCTTTGGAGAACTCTGCCGCTAAAGGTAAGGAGCTGGTGAAGGCAGAATTCCTGCAGAAGATATTAAACCCGGATAATGCCGTTATCATCGGAAATTACATCTATAAACTTAATTTAAAAGAAGAGAAGGTGTATGTGCTTCCGCTGGAAAACATAGCCGACTATAAGGACCTCGCAGATCAGAATATCGCCAATACATCCATCAAAAAATATGATTTCAGTGACGATGTGATCAACATGGCAGAAGCAGGTGCTAATCCTGCTGAAAAAGGTCCGTTCTGTGGTGAAAGCGGAATGGGCGGCACAGCTCAGTTTAAAGGCACTGACATTAATGTTCCCGGTGGTGAATATGGCACTATGGGCGGCGGAGTCTACTACGATCGCTACGGTATCTTCTTCAGTATGTATGCAAAAGGGTGGTTACAATGTGATAACAGACGAATTGAGATCCATTTGACTCCGGTATACTATCACCAGAAGTGCGGCGGAACGGTTGGACCTTATTACTCCTGGAACTACCAGCTTACGCAAGGCTCTACTGGCATGGCAGATGCAAATGGTGCTACTTATCAATCTTACCAGGGTTCAACTCCATTAAATGCACTCTGGTTCAGAGTTGTATTTATGGCAAAAAATAAAGCAAATTACAATGATCCGTATAACCCTTCGGTCGATGTGGAAATTCGCGGCAATTACTAAACCACCGAAGTAACAAAAAACGTCCATCTTCAATTCGGGGATGGACGTTTTTCATTTAAGGACTTTGTATCTGCTGATCCATGAACAGGATACGCTTACAGTCTGTCACAGCGCAAAGATCAATCACAAGCCGAGACGTACCTGTTCCCAGCCTGGGAAGACAAGGTACCCGGGACGAGGTAGTTAGTGAACCACCTGCAGCTTCACGACTACAGTTGCTTTTTCGGTTGCAAAATTGACGAGGTAGTATCCTGCAGTAAGCTGGCTGGTTTCTATTTCCAGGGTGTTGGTTCCGGTATGCGTTTGCTGGATAGTGCTAAAGACTTGTTTACCTGTAATATCGGAAACGGTTAACGCCGCTTTTCCTGCATCCTTCAGTTGAACGGAAAGGTAGCTTTTGCCTGATGCAGGATTCGGATACAATACAACCTGTTCTAGAGTACTTTCAATACCTGCTACAGCTGCGGTAGCTGTTGTAAGTCCTGGTAGCAAAGCAGGCCGTGAGGTAAACGCACTGTTCATGACAGTCGTATTGTTTCCGTTAATGAGGAGCGCAATGTATTGCAGGTCAGCTGATTTCCAGCTGCTGGTCAACGTTGCCGTTAAGGTAGCATTGTACGTAATGCCGGCTGTAAGTGTTGAAGGCAGGCCGGCATTTGCTCCGTCGAGAGCAGGGGTAATGCTGCGCGCCACAAAATGAAAATAGACATCGTCCACGTTCGACGCTTCATTTTCCCATCCACCCATTAATCCGTTGCCTCCGCCTGAATAATAATTATTCTGCGACCAATTGGAACCTGATCCTGTTACGTTACTCTCGGTTACGACCAAAGCCAGTTTTGGATTGGAGATTGTGACGACCGGTTGAATAGTCACAGGTATTGAAACGGTATTTCCATTGATGACCGGTGTGCCAATTGTGAACTCTGCAAAGCCAAAATTGCTTTGCGCGAGGGTAAAAGCGGTATCAATGGTTTTGGGATCTTTGACAACGGCGCGGTCAATGACAAGGTTAGGGTAGCCTCCTACATAGTTAAACATATAGCTGTCGTAAGCAGGTATCGTCATCGGGTCGTTGTTGTGAACGGCAATCTGGGCAGCGGCTCCATTGGGATGTGTGGCTGCAAAATGATCCATAAATACAGCGCCTCTCGGGCACCATCCGCACCAGGTGCCCGTTCCTTCTTCGAACACCGGCCTTTTTTGAGGAATAGAAGGCACTCCCACAGTTAAAGCGATAGCGGTATCATTGGAAGGATCCACATCGCCTGTTACTTCTATCCATGCCTGAATGGAATAAGGGACATTTGCAGGTATGGCAACCGTGAGTCCTGCCGGAAAATTTGCAGTAGACAAAGGTGCAAGCGGAGTGGAAATCATTGGAGACGATTGCACCGGACCATTGCCCGATTTGTATTTGATATGATAACTGTTGATCATTAGTGCACCCGTATTTTTAACCGTACCGGTCAGCGTGGCGTTAGATCCGGAAAGCTGGTAGCCGATTCCGGTAGAAGGATCCGGATGATCTCCGGCAAAAGCAGCGATCACAGTGCCATCAGCACCGTTCACCAATTTTATATTGTCGAACGCTGCACCGATTATGCTTCCTCCCTGGTTCGTATAGCGAAAGCCTACTTTTAAATTACTCTGGCCTGCGTAAGCGCTCATGGAGATTGTTCTTGTATCCCAGGTACTGTTCGCCGGCTCGGTCAGCCCGGCTACAAAATCGATATCCGACCACGTAGCGCCGCCATCTGTTGAGATCGTGAAGATCAAACTTTCTCCGCAAGGAGGTGGACCAACTATGCCAGTGTTGAAAAATGCTACGTCGTATTCCAGAATGATATTGTTTGCAGTAACAGGAATGGAAACGGTGGGGGAAGCGATCCTGGCGCCGTCGGCAGCGGCTTGTGATCCGTCGATACCTAACACCTTCATGTGTTCCGGTTTGTTGGCCGATAAAGTTGTTATGTTGACAACGTTTGATAAGACCGTATTCGGAACACCGGTAACCCATTGACCAGCCGGGTAAGAAGTCCAGCCTGCTGGTAATCCCGGATTGTTTGCCGAATTGAAATCTTCTGAAATAAACGCCTGCGCATTTACGCTGTTTGCTGAAAGGGTAAGAACGGTTGCACATAACAGCAATGTTTTTTTGGAAATCGTGATGTAGTTTTTCATGTTGAGAGAGTTTCAACCAAAACTATCTGAACTTCATGTGATTCCTGTTATGAAAATGCCGGAAACACTTTTGAATTTACGGAATCAGGCTCTTTTGTAATTGTTCCTGTAGTTCAGAAGGTGTTAAGGTTGTGGCTGACTTGACGAATGAGCTGAAATTGGCTGTGCTGTCGAAATTCAGCTCATAGGCGATTTCCTTTAAGGTCATGCTCCCGGATACCATCAGGCGTTTTATTTCCAGAATCAGCGCTTCGTGGATCAATCTTAAAGGAGTTGTCCCGAATGCGTCTTTACAAAGGGAAGTTAGCTTATCGGTACTCAGGTTCATCATTTCCGCATAGTCGGCCACTTTTCTTTTCTTTTTGATGTGCTGGCCGAGCAGCTGTAAAAATTTACCTCCGAAACTTCCGGTAGTAGTGTCTGATTGCCGGTGGTGCAGCTCAATCAGTGTAATGAGCACAATCTGCAGATAACTATAGGATTTGAATATGGAAAGACGCGACAATTGCGGTTCCTTGTTGAGCAGCAGGATACGTTGCGCAATGCTGTATAAATGATCAAAAGCAACGGGCTCCAGCCGAATACCAGCCTGGGGAAAATACAGGTAATGGTATTTAACGGGGAAGATAAAGTCGAAAATATCTTTTCTGAACTGCAGTATCAATCCTTCGGCCTGCTCGCGTTTCAAATGATGGATCTGTCCCGGGTAAATGGTATACACACTATTCGCATGTAAACCGGTTTGGCTAAAATCGATCAACTGCTCACCTCCTCCTTCCCGGATCAGAATAATCTCAAAATAATCATGCCTGTGCGGAATACGGAAATCATACGGATTCGGGTAGTTCAATGATTCAACTACCAGGAAATTATTGGGATGCGGAAGACTTACAATATGCATACAGTTAACAGAACCGGTTCAGCCAGAAGATGTTCAATCAGGCAAAAGGATGGAAACCGGTTTGAAGCTTATTATTGAATAGCTATGAATCAACTTCATGCTGTTTCTCTTTTTCTGTTCATCCGGTAGCTCCTGAAATTCCATTGAAAACTGCTTGAGTGTTGCACTTCAGCCCCGCCTTCTTTTCTTCGGATTACATACTTTCTATGGCTACGCAGTATGAAAGAATGGCTAATTTTAGCCATTCCCACTCATCCGGTAATTTTCAATGACTGTATCAATTCGTCAGCTATTTCTAAATGATAACTCAATACAATAGGGCTTCCGTCAAATTTTCCTGAAGCTTCTACTTTTAAAATGCTTTCCGTTTCTTTTTCTTCAAAGCTTACGGGCTGCATTGTAGCCTCGTATCGTTCGTTGGCATCCGCAATCCAGTGTTCTATCTCTTTTCTTCCTTTGTGTGTTTTGCCTTCATCATAAACTACAGCTGTTTCGGAAAAACAATTTGCGTAAGCAACGCTATCAAAGCTGTTCTGTGTTTTTACTAAATCTGATACTACTTTCGGTAAGTTCATTGTTTTTATTTTTGAGGTTATTAAATAGTGGGTACAGTTCCACCGTCCATTATAAAATTTGTTCCTGTTAAGTAATTGGCTCTTGGTGAAACAAGAAAACCAACTAATTCAGCGACTTCTTCTGGTTCGGCAGGTCTGCCATAAGGTATTCCTCCAAGTGCATCCACAACACTTTGCTGAGCCTCGTCGATAGATATATTTGATTTTCGGGCAATCGTTTCCAACCATACCTGGACGTTTTCTGTCCTGATCCATCCTGGCGAAACAGTTAGCACACGGACACCTTTTGGAGTAACTTCATTTGATAAACTTTTACTGTAATTGATCAATCCTGATTTTGCAGCTGCATACGGCAACGTAGAATCATACAGCGGCAATTTGCCCTGTATTGAGGCGATGTGAATAATAACACCACTTTTTCGATCTATCATTTGTGGTAAAAATCCTCTGTCCAGTCGAACAGGAGCAAGCAAATTGGCTTGTAGGGTTGATTCCCAATCTTCATCGGTTAATACGGCAAAGCCACCAGCGGGTGTTGATGAAGAACCAAGGTTGTTCACAAGAATATCCAGTCTCCCATAAGATGACAGAACTTCGCTGATTACTTTTTGTGTTCCTTCTGCCTTACTCAAATCGGAAGGAATGAAATGCAGATTGCTGTTTTCTTTTTCGGGTGCGTTTCTTGCGGTAATAATAACCGTTGCTCCAGCTTGTAGAAGCCTTTCTGCGATTGCTCTTCCAGCTCCTTTTGTACCTCCTGTTACTAAGGCAATTTTGCCTGACAACTCATTGCTGAAATTAAATTGTTGTTCCATTTACTAATTATTTCAGGCAAAGTTGAGACTTATGTACGCTTCTCACAAGTACGGAAATACGATTCATATAGGGATTAATTTTTCCCCTATTGTGCAATTTGGAACATTGATTTAATTTCGACCTATGTATCAAAGAAAAATTTTACCAAACTTAAATTGCGGTTTGGATTTAATTGGCGAAGTGCTGTATGGAAAATGGAAAATCCGTTTGTTGTGGTTTATCAACGAAGGACATAAACGTCCGAGTGAACTACAGCGAAAAATTCCCGATGCAACAAGACGTGTGCTATCTATTCAGTTAAAGGAGCTGGAAGACCACGAATTGATCACAAAGAAAATTTATCCTGTCGTACCGCCAAAAGTGGAGTACACTTTAACTGAGTTTGGCCAGACTCTGATTCCAGTAATTTCTGTGATGGGAAATTGGGGTGACAAAAATGAAGAACGTTTACGATCAGTGATTTTACGGAATTAAAAGTCAGAGAGTCGGTGGTTTCGGAACTTTGTGACCCCGGAGGGGAATCTTCAACTTTTTGATGGAAGATTTAGAACGGGTTCCGGCAGCTGCGTATTCAGGGTGGTCATCCCCGGTTCACATGCAGGAACAGCCCGCATGCTGCTAATAACTATTCCTTCACAACACGTTTAACGACTCTTCCGCTAGCAGATGACAGAACGAACAGATAAACTCCATTTGGAAGACCGGCAAGTGAAATACTAGCTCCATCCTGTACAGTTTGAGTAGAAATAACTGTTCCCTGGAGACTGAACAATGCCAGCTGCATTTCTTCAGCTTCAAATTTCACGGTAACTTTCTCTGTTGCCGGATTCGGGAAAATGGCAACTGCAGCTTCCGATTGATTTTCATTTAGAGTCAACTGAGTTGGTCCTGTTTTCAGGCGCGTAACTGAGTTTGTCGAATTGAAGTTGCAACGTCCGGCCACCAGCACGTTATCTAAAGACGTTAATGTTATATCATAGATCCTTAGACCTGTGAGGACCTGGAATTGCGCATCTTCAGACCCATTCGGCGACAATCGCTGAATTTTATTATTGCCTGCAAGTACCTTTCCGTCAGGCTGCATGCATACAGAATAAACAACCTCCGGAAAATTGGAAACAAAGCTGTTGTCCAATGTTCCATCCGTATGGAGGCGCCTTACATGTTGCCCGGCGTTAAGTTCCATCTGCCCGCCTGCGACAATCTTACCGTCGGCCTGCAGGCAGATATCCCAGATTTTCCAGATGGTCGCGGGTGGAAACGGTGACTCAAATGTATTGTCCAGGCTACCGTCGCTGTTAAGTCGGACAATCAGTGCATTATCGGTATTATTGAAGTGCTTAAAATGGCCCGCTACGACTATCTTGCCGTCAGGTTGTACAGCGACAGCATAAATGTAGTCATCTGGTCCGGATCCGACGTTGGCAGTGAAATCAAGATCCAGTGTACCGTCACTGTTCAGTCGCGTTATGCTGTTTACCGCCGTACCATCATAATTGGAAAATGCTCCTGCAATAATAATTTTTCCATCCTCCTGTATGGCAATGGCACGGACTGTTCCGTCGTCAACTCCTGAACCACTCTGGAAAGTGTTGTCAATAATTCCGGATGGCAATACGCGGGCTATTCCAAAATGACCCATACCATTGTATTCCGTAAATGCACCGCCAAAGACAATCGTTCCATCATTTTGACCAGCAGCACAATATATTACCGAACCTTCTTCAGTGCCTGTTCCGGGATTGAATGACAAATCGATATATCCGTCACTCCTCAGCACGGCAACACGCGAACGTGCCACATGATCAAAAAACCTGAAGGCTCCTCCTACGAACAGCTTACCGTTTGGAAGAGTGACGGCCGTATAGATCTCGTCACCCAAATCGATCGCCTCCGCACCTGTGCCACATTGTACAGCCCAGTTGAGTGTTCCGTTGGGATTTAACCGAACGAGATAAGATGCATTATCGGAGTTAAATTCGTGAAAGTAACCGCCACAAATGATCGTTTGGTCCGGCAAAACGGCCACCTGCATTACCGCACTGCCAATTTCATCATAATCACTTGTTCCAAACCCTGATCCTGTATTAAAGCCCTGATCGACAGTTCCGTCGGCATTCAACCGGGCAATTCCATTATTAGGTAAGTCACCTATTTCTGCAAAGCTCCCGGCAACAACAACCTTACCGTCAGATTGGAGAGTTATGGAAGTAATATCGGCATCGGCGGGCAGATTCGCGAACGAAGGATCCAATTGCCCGTCTGCGGCTAACCGGTATATTCTCCAGTTACCGGCAGCAAGGATCTTTCCATCTGTGGTCAGCTTAATATCCCTCACTTCCAAGCCGGACAAAGGCGAACTGACTGAAAAAGTGTTGTCCAGCGATCCGTTTTGATTAAGGCGTACCAGTCTTCCCTGCTGAGAACCGGTCGCATTGAAGATGCCGCCAACGAGGATCTTCCCGTTACCAACAGCCTTAATCGAGTTTACATCATCTGTTAAAGCAGCAGCAAAAGTGTTGTCATGACTTCCGTTGGAATTGAGGCGAAGAATATGGCCGGTAAATACTCCTCCCACCATAATTTGCCCGTTCGAAAGTAATTCCAGTGCATATACCCGTCCGTTGAGCTGATTCGAAGCAGTAAAGGAATTATCGATACTGCCATTTGAATTAAGGCGAACTAACCGGTTAACCGGCTGTCCTGCTAAATTCGTGAACTCACCTCCCACCAGGATTTTTCCGTCGGGCTGTACCGCAATTGCCTTGATCAATGCTCCTGTCCAGTTTCCTCCACTGAAAGATCCCGAAAGACTAAAAGTAATATCCGGAGTTCCGTCGCTGTTAATTCTGACAAGTCTCGGTGCTGAGGTAGACCCGTAAGCTGCAAAGGTTCCTCCCAGCAAAATCTTGCCGTCTGACTGCACAGCGGAGCTCAGTATGGCGCCATTTGGACCGGTTTCTTTACTGAATACGGGGTCAACTGCACCGTTTTGAGCGAGACTTTGTACCGTGGGAACTGACAGTATTAAAAGGAGATGGCTGATTCTTTTCAGGAAAGCAAACGATTTCGGCATTGTAATAGAATTGATCTGTCAAAAATACGACTAATAATCTCATACCCGCTCTTGTTGCGAGCTATGAGGGATTATACAACTTTCTTCCGGTGCTCAGTTAAAGGATTGTCTAAATGCTATTGGCGATAAGTTTGTTTTATTTTTGAATAGCTTACTAAACGATTGCGAATGCTCAAAACCCAATTCGTAAGCTATTTCACTTATGCTCAAATTAGTAGTTGAGAGTTTCTCTTTGGCTTTTTCTATAAGCTTTTCATGGATATGTGTTTGCGTAGAGTTACCAGTAAGTGATTTTAATAAACTTCCTAAATAGTTTGGTGAAAGATGTAACTGTTCGGCAAGATACCGGGCAGTAGGCGTACCTTTTTTCAGGAGATTTTCATCATTAAAATAATGATCTAAAATGGTTTCTACTTTGACAAGGATCTGATGATTGGTTTTGGCTCTGGTGATGAATTGCCTTTGGTAAAACCGTTCGCAGTAACCCAATAACTGCTCTATTTGTGCGATGATGATGTTTTGAGTGAATTTGTCAATCGAAGAATGGTATTCCCTTTGAATATTTTTTAAAATATCGGCAATCACCGCTTCTTCCTTTTCTGACATAAAGAGCGCTTCGTTTACATTATAGCCAAAAAACTCATAGTTACCTATGGTTTTGGCTAAGTGTGTATTCCAGAAAAAATCAGGATGAATAAACAACAACATACCTGTTGGTTGTGTAGTCTGGGTTTTATCAATCGTAATACTTACTATCTGCTTAGGTGCTACAAATGTCATCAGCCCTTCGTCAAAATCGTATTGCTGTTGTCCATACTTAAATTTACCCTGTATATTTCTTTTTAAACCAACGGAATAAAAATTTTGCATCCAGCTTATTTCAGTCTCATCAGTTTGGTAATCTACTAAACCATAATCTACCAAACTTACCAATGGGTGCTCAGGTTTGGGCAAGCCACTCATTTTATGAAATTCGGCTATTGAATTGAAACGATATAGTTGCTTATTGCTCATTGTCATCGCTTTTTAAAAACAGGGCTCTGGTTTCAAAGCCCTGTTAAAGATAAAGATTGTTATTTTACGTAATCTGTTGATTTGCTCAAAGATTCATTGATGGCAAGTTCTTTTTGCAGGATTTCAATTTTGCTGTTTGCCATACCAAAAGAGTCTGAACCCATGAAGAAGTGCAATGGGGCATTTTCCATTTCTGACAATTCAATTAGCACTTGAGCTGCTTTGTCTGGGTCACCAGGTTGATTGCCTATAATCTGTGTTTCGTGCCAAACTTCGGTATTACGTGCTGCGGTATAAGCCGCAATCGGGTTGGCAGCCAATTTCATTGAGCCTTCTTTCAGAAAGTTGGTGTTGAAATAACCGGGGTAAACGATAGTAGCTTTTACACCAAACTCCCGGACTTCTACCGAGAGGGCTTCGGTTAGACCTGCCACGGCAAATTTTGTGGCACTGTAAACACCCCAGCCTGGAAATGCACCCAATAAACCTGCTATCGAAGAAATGTTGATAACATGTCCTGCTTTTTTAGCTCTAAAGTGAGGCATCACGTTTCGAATGATATTCAATGAACCAAATACATTGATGTCGAAATTTTCTCGGGCTTCTGCATCAGACATTTCTTCTAACGTACCTAATTGGCCATAGCCTGCATTGTTTACCAATACATCAATTCCACCGAAGGTATTGATTGTACTGTCTATAGCTTTTGCGACACTGCCTTCATTTAATAGCTCTACCTGCAGAGGTAAGAAATCAGGATTGTCTGTACCAACGGCACTGGTTAGCGATACTACACTTCTTGATGTAGCAGCTACTTTGTAGCCTTCTGAAAGCAACTTTTTTACAAGAGATAATCCTAATCCCTTTGAGGCACCAGTTACAAACCATACGTTCTTTGAATTGTCCATTTTTTTGTTTTTAATTGTTATTAAATAATGACAATACAAAGGTGTTGCGTAAAAGAAAAATGGGTGTATCCGTATGAATGGTCGTTGTGTCTAAATCAACGATTGAAGGAAAAAACATAATTTTCTAACCGGTGTGAGTGGATAGAAGAGGGCAAAAGGAAAAAATGCATCTTACGCGATGCTTTTCCTTTCGTGACGCTGATGAGGAGAGTTTCGAGCTTTTTGGTGGAAGCAAATTTCCCAATCGTTACTTCGTTTATGCGTTCGCGTTCGACCTGTTAGCTTATCTTAAAACCTAGCACAAGTATATCATCGGTTTGATCTTCATCAGAAATTTCCATCCAGTCTTCAATAGTCTCACACAAGATCTCTTTTTGCTTTCCCATTGACTCGTGTTGCACTGAAAGAATAAGTTCCTGGAATTTTTTAGAAAGGAATTTTTTTCCTCTTGGACCGCCAAACTGATCAGCATATCCATCGCTAAACATATAATACATGTCTCCCGCTTCGATTTTTATTTTACTATCTGTAAATTTCTCGCCGGTATGCCTGGTAAAGAGATGAATTGGAATTCTATCCACTGTCAATTTTGTCAATACACCCATTCTAACCTGATAAACCGGATTATACGCACCAGCGTAAGACATGGTCATTTCCGTTTTATCAATGACACATAAAGCCATGTCCATGCCATCCCTGATCTGTAAGGTGGTCGTAATTATCTCCTTATTTGCCCCGGAAAAATCAGCATTCAGGTGATTCAGAATTTTAGCTGGACTCGAAAACCCACATTCATCAATGAACTTACTGAGCAATTTATATCCAATAATGCTTATGAAGGCCCCGGGCACCCCATGACCGGTACAATCGCACACAGCGATAAAAGTTTTGTTCTTGTATCTTTCTAACCAATAAAAATCCCCACTTATAATGTTCTTTGGTATTGACAGTATAAAAGAATCAGGGAGAGCCGATTCTATTTGTTTTTTGTGTGGGGAGCAGGGCTTTTTGGATCAGTCGTGCATAGTTGATGCTATCTGTAATTTCTTTATTTTGCCGTTCTATAATAAGTTGTTGTTCTTTAACACGTGAAATATCGTGAAAAGATGAAACAGCATAGTTTACTCCATCAATTTGCATTAGTTCAGAAGAAACGATAGCATAAACGATTTTTTTGCCTTTAGTTTTACAAATAAAGATTTCGTTCTGTATTTTTCTTTCCTTTTTAACAATCTGGACGATTCTCTGCAATTCCGCTTTATCAAGAATTTTCAGTTCAAGGAGCGTCTTTCCAATTACCTCATGTCCTGTAAATCCAAACATATTGGTAAAGTTGTCATTCACTTTTACGAAAGTCCATTTACTGACGCTTGTGATGATAACGGCCGCAGGGATTGAACCAACGATATTAAAAAAATCATCCAGACTTTTATATACACTTTTGGAGTGGGCCTCCGGATTATCTTCAGCACTAAGCTTTAAAATTGAATTCTTCATGTCTTAATGGCTATTTCATAGTGGTTTTAAGTTCCTTATTTACAGCAGAAGTCCAACCTGTCGCTACTATTTATGGAACATCTTATCAGAGTCAACCATTTGATCACCCGCGCAACGCACGGTAAGAAACTGGTAAACATGCAAAGGTGCTATCAGGCGCAAGAAAAAGTATTACATTATTATTCAAAGAGTTGCATGATTCACATACACAGGTCCATATGTTTTATAAGCTCAGAGGGGCTGATGCACTAATGCGAGATCAACCTTTATTATTGCAAACTCCATTCAGATTTCATGCTCACTCTGAAAAGAAAACTGTTAGTTAAACGACTGTCTAAACTCCAGGGGAGAGAACGTTGTCTTTATCTTAAACAGTTTGCTGAATGATTGTGAATGTTCAAAACCTAATTCGTAGGCAATTTCGCTTATTGAAAGGGTTGTTGTAGCTAATTTTTCTTTAGCTTTTTCTATTAACTTGCTGTGAATGTGTTGTTGTGTGTTTTGACCTGTCAGCACTCTAAGTAACCCACCTAAATAACCTGGCGAAATGTTTAATTTATCTGCAACATATTGAACTGTCGGCAAACCTTTTGACATCAGATCATCACTGTTGAAATAATTGTTCAGCAACTTTTCCAAATGTTCCAAAATTTGATGATTGGCTTTTTCTCTCGTGATGAACTGACGGTTGTAAAACCTTTCAGAATAATTGAGCAAAGCTTCAATATGTGAAATGATAATTTGTTTGCTAAACTTGTCGATATTGGAATGATGTTCTTGTTTGATATTTTGTATAATGCCATTTAGCGTTAGTTCTTCTTTTGCTGATAACAGCAACGCTTCATTTACTGAGTAGTTAAAAAAATCATACTGCTTTATACCCTTTGCAAGTGGCGTGTTCCAAATAAAATCGGGGTGTATGAGCAAAATCCAACCTGACGGTTTTTCAGGATTATCTTCTTCAATAATTTCAATGCTGAGAACCTGGTTGGGCGACATAAAGAATAGTATGCCGTCATCTTCAAAATCGTAGTGCAGTTGTCCGTATTTATACTTAACGCCTTTCATCCGTTTCAACGCAATAAAATAAAAGTCAAACACCGCATTCATAGCACTATGGTCAGGCAGATGAGTAAAATCGTCCATTGTTATTATGCTAATCAAAGGATGTTCAGGCTGAGACAAACCTCTTAGCCGATGAAACTCGCTGATTGATTTTATTCGATGTGGTTTTGTACTTGCCATATCCAATGATACTATTTTTGATTATAAGCTTTCGTAAATTCCCTGGCAAAATCTTTCAATTTAACTTTCCCCATTTTAGGATTGTTCTTGTGAAAATTCTCAAGTGTTTTTCCACTATGCATTGCAGCTTGCATTTCAACCATGTGTTCTGCAAGCTCCGAGGGCATTTTTGCCATTTTTAATCCTTGGCGCATTTGGTTATCCGAAAGCAAAACCCACTTCAGATAGGGTTTGCCGACAGCCGCGCCGATAATTTTCGCGGCTTCGTTACATGTCATTTCTTCGCTTCCCACATAGCGGATTTTCATTTTTTCGGTTGGTGGATTTATCAACTCTTCGGCAACCGCTTCCGCTATGTCTTTCGGTGAAACAAATACAATCTTGTCGTCCCCTCCACAATTTCCCATGAGCAAACCAGTCCTTCCTCTGAGCAAATCCAGTAAACCAGAATAACGAAGCGTCAGAAATTTCCCTATAAGACCTTTACCTTTAATCATATCCATGGAAAAATAAAAGTTGGTGTAAAAAGAAGCAGGCCGCATAATCGTTATCGAGGCATTTGTCAGTTCATTAAAAATGTCCTCGGGTTTTTCACCTGGAATCAAATCGGCAGACCAACCGCTTAAAAGCACTACCCGTTTTACGGCTGTTTGTTTTAGTGCCTGCACATAGTTGTTGGCTAATTTGCACAGATAGGCTTGAAAATGGACTTCATTTGCATTGAGTGGAATCATACAATATACGGCATCTGCACCTGTAAACGTGTTTTGAAGGAAAGAGAGCTCTTCTAGCTTACCAATAGCGGCAGTTGCTCCTAGTGCCTGAATGTCTTTTTGTCTTTCCGGATCACTGCTGATAATGGTTACCGAATGTCCTTTTGCAATCAACTCTTGTCCAAGAGGTTTGCTAATGTTGCCCAATGAGCCTGTTAACACGATCTTCATACTTCTCATATTTATATAGTACAAAAGTGCGGAGATATCAAAAAGCGGCTGGAGCCAAAACGATGGTAGTTGTAGCCAAAATGAAATGGCTCGTAACTGTAAAATCATTGATTATGTCCGCCGCAAAGCGCAAAGTCAACAGAAAGGTGTAACTCTCCTAGAGTCAAATCTCACACCCGCCGCTGAAAGAAACACATAGACGAATGGGAAAAATGAGTATACAAATTGATACTAATTGAGGATCAGGCACAAAAGTGGGGGAGGAAAGTATGAATGCTTTTCTTTACAGGAAAAAAAGCAATTGGATTCATCCCCTGAACTGCTCAAATTGGCCCTTCCTGCGGCGCTGCCGGTTACTTCGGTTATTGAGTGAATTTTCAGTAATGTTTCGCTGGGTGGATTCTTAGATTTCAGTAACCATACAGTAATGAATTCACACAAACTAACAGGACTTCTGACCCCACTAAAAACAAACGACCCACCATTTCTGACGAGTCTTGTTCGTGACACTAATAATAGGTGAATGTCTACTTTTTGGTAGGGGATTTAAATCCTTTGGATTAGCTCTTCCACACTCAAATCTCACACTCGCTATGAAAGAAAAAGAGTCTAGGAAGAACGGTGTGAGTGTGAGCGAGTCTTGAAGAAAAGAAAAGAGCGTTTCTTTGGTTATTCTGAAAAAGTTTCAAATGTTTGTCCATTGTAACGATACAGTCCGCAGTTTCGAGTTCCAATCCAAATGTTACCTGCTTTGTCTTCTGTCAAAGAATAGATTGATGTATTACCTAATCCTTCTTTTTTTGTAAATTCAACAAATGATTTTCCGTCAAATTTCCAAAGACCACCTGTGGTTACATCATTATCATTCGTATAATCAGAACCATACCAAATATTACCCTTACTGTCTACTAAAACAGCATTTATTAAATCTTTTCTTATATTTTGTGGTTCGGAAAAATTAGTGAAGTTTTTGCCATCATAAGTAATCATACCAATATGTCTGGTGGCAAATAATAAAGTTCGATTCTTATCTTCAATTATTGTTCGTATCCATCCTTCGGCTTGTGGCTTGAAATTAATTAAAGATTTTCCGTCATAGAAACCGATACCTTCAAATGCCATTGGTCCGGAACCAAACCATAAGTTCCCGTTTGTATCTTCTAACATACATTGCACACTCTTTAGCGTTAGATTACTCTTATTTACTACGTCTGCATTGTCTAAAAAGCAAGAAAATATTTTACCATTATAGCAGTAGATACCGTAATCCGAACCAAACCAAATGGTTCCTTTTTTGTCTTGAAAAATACTCCAAACTATATTTTTACCTGTTTGTGTTATTGTCGTTCCTACACCAATTGAGCTGGTTATAGTAAGTGGAATTTTTGAAATAGTTTTACCATCGTATTTGCTAACACCATCGTCTGTTCCAAACCAAATATTCCCCAAGGTGTCTTCTAAAATTGACCAAACTTTATTATTACTTAATCCGTCTTTTTCTGTGAATTGTGTAAACTCTTTACCATCATATCGGTAAGCGCCTTCGCCTGTTGTCCCAAACCAAAGGTTGCCGTCTTTGTCCTGAATAATACAATGCACATTTTGATATCCGTCTGTGCCTTGAGTTTTAGTCAGCTTTGTTTTTTTGCTTGTAAAGGATAATTGTTCGACAACAGTTTCCTGTCCGTTACAAGGTGTAAAAAACAGTGATACCACCAGTAAAGAGAAAATTGGATTTTTGAATTTTGTCATTGTTAGTTTATTTCTGTCAGCATTTTTAGCTTGTTTCAGGCTGCACGCTTGCCAGTGGTTTTAGCTAACGATTTTCCGCTTGGTGCAAGCGGGAATTTTACCACCAACTTTCTTGCAAAGCCGTATCTTCAAATTTACGAAAATCTGTTAACGGAGACGTCAGCCCCGCTTGCGCCAAACGGGAAAATAAAAAATCCCGAGGGTGACATCAGGATTCGATTTCGTGACCCAATCAGGATTGTTTACTTCCGGTGAGCTTGCGAAATCGGAACGAACCTGAGACCGTCCCGACGTTACAGTCGGAATGCTCTGTCCAGCTTAAATTTCTAAAACAAAAAAAGCCTCACATTTCTGTGAAGCTTTTGCTTTGTGACCCCGGAGGGATTCTAACCCCCAACCGCTGGAGCCGAAATCCAGTGCGCTATACAGTTGCGCCACGGAGCCGTATCGGACAATTGTCCGGGCCAAAAATAGCCGTCTTTTACCGCTATTCCAAACATCCGGGAGAATTTGCCCGTTTTTTAGTGTAAATTTGGGTTGAAACGGTGCCTTTTCCCAATATTTTTGAAATCCGGCCGTTCAACACAGTAAACTTATTACATGCGCTTTTTACTTTTATTCGTTGGTAGTATGCTCGCTTCCTTTGCACAGGGCCAAATAGGAATGGGGCAGTGGCGAATGCACATTCCGGCTTCCAAAGCAATAGACGTAGCAGCGGGCAACGGCCTGGTAATGGCCGCACTGGGCAGCGGAGTAGTGGAATACGATATCGCCGCATCTGAAAACCGGGTGCTCAATAATCTCAACGGACTTTCCGATATTCTTGTTTCCTGCATTATATTCGAGCCGCAGTCGCAGTCGTTTTTTATCGGCTACGAAAATGGCAACATCGACCAGATCACGTCTTCTTCGAATGTAATCAACATTCCAGCGATCAAGCTGGCGCAAATCTCCGGAAGCAAGCGCATCAACAAAATGGTCGCTGTAAACGGACGCGTCTATGTTGCTACCGGCTTTGCGGTCGTAGTGCTCAATCCCGCACAGAACGAAGTACTCGATACCTGGTATCCGACCAATGGAATTTCCTCTCTGAACGACGTTGCTTTCCTGCACGATTCGGTGTATGTGCTGACCAACGATAAACTGTATCGTGGACTGGCTTCCAGCGCTTTTCTCGCGGATCCGGCACAATGGCATACCGATCCGAGAATGCCCGTTCCTCCTGCAGGAGCGGCTTATAAAGAACTGGCCGTTAAAGGAGACGACATGTATTTTTCCTACATCGAAGAGGCATACGGCGGTGATTCCATTATGAAGCTTACGCCCGGCGGCTACGAAGCATTTATCAGTGAAACACAGGTGAATTTCAATATGGAAGTCCACCGTTTCGAGATCACAGATGGCCTGTTCTATGTGTATTACAGCGATCGTCTCATCGCTTTCGACGACAATATTTTCGTTGGCCTCGATGTGCAGTTCTACGGAAATTCCTCCAGCAACATCAAGCGCGTCATTCCCTACAACGGCATGTACTGGGTGGCCGATGACGGGAAAGGCCTTGTGCGCTACATCGATCGCTACAATTACAGCTTTATTCAGCAGGAAGGCCCGCCCAAAAACAGCTTCTTTTCCATGAGCGGCGCAAAAGATAAGATCGTTGTAACAGGAGGAACACTGGACCGCGTTATCTTTAAATACAACACCGCCGGCGCTTACACCTTTCAGGACGAAACGTGGACACTGTATGATCAGACCACGCAGGCCAACTGGCCCGAGCTCCTGTGGGATGTCGCCGTTTCGTCCGTAAATCCGGATAATATTGAGCAGATCGCGCTGGGAAGCTACAGCGGTAATGCATTGAACATCATCGATAACGGGCAGATCTCGCATACCTATAACGACGCCAATTCACAGCTTGCAGCAACCACGCTGGGAAACAATGCCGTGTGCATTTCCGGGCTGCAGTACGATAAGGACGGAAACTTGTGGGTGGCAAACTGCTATACCGTCAATCCGTTGAAAGTGCTGCTCACAGATGGCACCTGGCGGGAATTTGTCACCGGTTCCACTACCAACGGCAAATTCACCACCAAAGTGGTCATCGACGGAAACAATAACAAATGGTTCGGCGCTTATGAGAACGGCCTGATCGGCTACAACGACAACGATACGCCGGAGAATGTGAGTGACGATACCTACAGGATCCTGAGAAACGGTGAAGGAGACGGAAACCTGCCGTCCAACAACGTAACGGCGATTGCGGTCGATCGCGACAATGAGATCTGGATCGGGACCGAAGCCGGTTTTGCTGTGTTGTACAACAGCGACGGTATTTTCACGTCTTCCAGCTACGAGGCTTCCCGCATTCTTATCACCTTTGAAGGTGTTGTGGAAAACCTGCTCGGAAGCACGCCTATCACGGATATTGAGATCGACGGCGGAAACCGGAAATGGCTGGGAACCGAGAGCACGGGTATTTTCCTGCTGTCGGCAGACGGGCAGGACGTGCTTGCACACTACACGAAAGAAAACAGCCCGCTGATCTCGAATAACATCATGGACATGCAGTTCAATCAGGTTTCCGGGGAATTGTTCATCATTACCGATCAGGGACTCGTTTCGTTCCGTACAGACGCTTCCGAAGAAGATCTGAACTATGAAACCACGACCGTCTACCCGAATCCTGTAAAACCGGATTATTTCGGGCCGATCACCATTCAGGGAATTCGTTACGATTCCGATGTGAAGATCACCGATGTGGCTGGAAATCTTGTTTACCAGACAACGTCCAATGGCGGAACCGCAACCTGGAACGGCAAACGGCTCACCGGCGAAGATGTTGCTTCGGGCGTTTACCTGATCTGGACGGCTACCAACGTCGATAAAGCCCGTAAAGTGGGGAAAGTGGTGGTTATTCGTTGATATGAAGGTTGTTGAGCAAGGCATCCTGATCCAGCGTGCTCCGTATTCCGAAACCAGCCTGCTGGTAACATTGCTCTGCAAAACACATGGATTGTCGACCTTCCTCTTCCAGGGAGGCAGGAAAAAGAAAGGGAATATGCTGTTTCCCATGGCCCATATTGAATTCACGTACTATAAGCGCAACGACAGCTCATTGGGGAAGATCAGCGAAGTCAATCTTGCAACGCCCGGCCGAACCATTCCCTTTGATCCGGTGAAATCGGGTATCGCTTTTTTCATGGCGGAGATCATTCAGCAGGTGATCCGGCCCGGACATGCGGAAGATCGGTTGTTTTTACTGCTGGAACAGGAAGTGCGCTGGCTCGACGAGTCGGATGAGCTGACCAATTACCCTATCTGGTTTCTCGGCGCTTTGAGCCGCGAATGCGGGATCGTTCCTTCCGTTGAGGCCGAACATCCGACCGTGCTCGATTATGCGGGCAAGCTTAGCACGGTAAGGCCTCTCAACGGCGATTATACCGAAGGTAAATGGATCCATTGGCTGGAAACGGCTTTGCTGGAGGAAAAACACCTCTTTTTGTCCATGAATATTCCGAAAGATGAGCGTTTACTGTGCTTCGACGCCTGGCTTCGGTATTTTAAGAGCCACCTTTCTGGCATCCGGGAAGTAAAGTCCGTTGCGGTGATCCGCGAAGTGATGAGCTAAGCCGGGAAAAGATCTTCCAGCTCACTTACCAGCTCTTCTTCTGATGATTGTCTGAGTACAAGGCGCGGCGAAAATCCTGATTCAACTAATTTCTTTTCCGTTGTTTTTCCCCATGCTACGATCATTGCCGCCGGATCGAGCTCATTTTTTAGCAGGAAAGCTTCCACGTTACTCGGGCTGGTAAAGACGTAAATATCATTCGGCTTTAACGCTATCGGAAGCAGCTCGGTTGAATAGCAGCGCACAATTTCCTTCTGGCTTTCCGGGATCACTTTTGCAATTGTTTCCGCGGAACGCACCGACAATGGAAAAAGCACCCGCCGGTTTCCAAGCCAGGCTTTGAATTCAAGCGCAACGGAATGCGGATCCCCGGGATCTTTGCCTACAAAAACAATTGAACTATTATCGACGTTCATTTTTCGAACACTTCCTTCTCCGATAACAGCATATTGAATTGATGTTAAATCAGATGTTCCCCTTTTAAAATAGTTGAATGATCTGGGACTGGCAATGAAAACAACGTCAAACTCCTGTTTGACCTGGAATGGAATTGCTTTAAATCCAAGGAGTGAGCAGGCTGTAAGATTCCAGCTGCGCTTTTCGCAGAATTGCCACAATAAGCTTCCGGGAGTGAGCTCGCCGGAAAAGAAAAGACTAGTCTTCGTCTTCATCCAGATCTTCGTCTGCGAGCGCTTCGAGCACAACGTCGACCATTTCGAGGTCGTGCGGTCCTTCAAATTCGAATAACTGTGCTCCTTCTTCCCACGTCGGGGAATACGAAACGAGCAAGCGGCCTTCTTCCGGGCAGTAAACGCCCAGCGGAAGCTGGCAGCCGCCCTGCAATCGGTTCAACACAGTTCTTTCAAGCTCTATTTTCGTCTGAACGTCCGGATGGTTCATTTGCTGCATGAATGCAAACAATTCTTTGTCAGCTGCGCGTATCTGCAATGCGAGAACACCCTGCGCCGGCGCCGGAATAAAATGTTCAGGATCCAGTATTTCCACGTGTACTGCAGAAAGGTCAAGTTCCAGCCGGTCCAGCCCTGCTTTTGCAAGAATGATCGCATCGTATTCTCCGTCGACCAGTTTTTGCAGACGCGTAGGTACGTTTCCGCGCAGGTCTTTGATCGCTACATCGTCGCGAAAGGCCGTAAGCAATGATTTTCTGCGTGCAGAAGAAGTCCCGACAACGGCACCTTCTCTGAGATTCCAGTCCTGTGAGGCATCTACCGCACCGGGATTAATCAGCAGCACGTCGGAAGGGTCTTCGCGTTCTGAAACGGCAGCAACGATTAGTCCGTCTGGCCAGTTTGTCTCCAAATCTTTGTGTGAGTGAACGGCAAGATCTATGGTGTTTTCAAGCAACGCCTGTTCGATCTCTTTGGTGAAAAAGCCTTTGCCTTCCAGCTTGTCGAAGCTCAGGTGCTGTATCTGGTCGCCCTGCGTTTTGATGATGGAAATAGTAACGGTTGCGCCCAGCTCTTCCAGCTGTCGTCTCACGTGATTGGCCTGCCATAAAGCGAGATCGCTTCCGCGGGATCCAATGCGGATTGTTGTCATTTTTCTACGATTTGATCAGGATTTCCTTGGCCATTTTCATCGGCATGCTCATGTACTTCTTTTCCATGTAGCCGACGATCTTTTCCAGGACTTCCAGCGAATTGGCGTCTAAGGTATCAATTTCAGCCTTAAAAACGTCATTGAATGCGGTAGCTTTGATGTCTTTTACCATTTGCGGAACCGGGCGCATAGCCACTTCTATGCGGCGTATCTTGGCGATATGCTTGAAATCTTCGACTGCTTCGGCAATGATGGCTTCCACGTGCGCAACTTCCTGAGAACGTTCCTGCAGGTGGTTTTCAGAGATGGTCTGAAGCACGTTGATAGAGATCTGCCGTGTTGCAAAAGCAGTGTGAACGCCGGCTGCAATGTCGTTTGGCAAAGCCAGATCGACGGTTACTTTCGGCATCGTTTCGCCCTGCAGCAGCGTGGCGTATAATTCATCGGTGATGATCGTTTCTTCGGATCCTGTGCAGCTTACCAGTACATCGAATCCCCCCGTGTAAGCCGAAAGCTCTTCCAGTGGATAAGCCGTTCCGCCAAGCTCTTCTGCCAGGGCTTCCGCTTTGGATAAGGTGCGGTTGAAAATAACGAACTGCGACATTCCGTGCTTTTTGAGGAAACGGCACATCGCGGTATTCGTAACGCCGGCGCCCACTACGAGCACGCGGGCATTGGTAGGAACGTCCATTCCCTGAAGACGCTGATAAGCAATGGAAACAACGGAAACGGGTTTCAGCGAGATCTTTGTTTCGGTATAAACACGTTTGGCAGTTTCAACGGTATGTTTGATCAGCAAACGAATAAAATCGCCCGACAATCCCAGCTTGTGCGAAAGCTCGTACGCATGGCGCACCTGTGTGATGATCTCCCGTTCGCCGATCACCAGCGAGTCGATGGACGAAGCTACGCGGAGAATGTGCTCAATAGCTTCATTGCCTGAAACGATCGTTGCCCGCGAAGCGAAATGATGAACGCTTTCGGCATCCAGCTGCGGATACAGTTGTGCGAAGAAGGAATGCAGAAAATCGGCGGAAGCAACCTGTTTCCCGACCAGCAGGAATTCAACGCGGTTACAGGTGGACAGGAACAGCACTTCATCGAGCTCCAGCGCGCTTTTCAGCTTGTTGAAACGCTCCTGTTGCTTTTCTGTCTCAATATGTAAACGGCCGATCTCGGAAACGTCTAAATTTCGATGGGTAAAAGCAATTGTATGGAAGTGTGAATGCACGTTTGTCTGTCTTTTCCTGTGAGCTACGTGCAAAATTCGCTATTGCATCTGTTAGGATTGTCAGAGTACTGTCAGAGATGCTAATTTAGAATGTTTATAAACAAGATAATGATTAAATAGGCCTGTTTATCAGCGTTTTCAGAGATTGAGTATTCCTTAAAATGTTCAGGATTTAACAGGTTTTCAACAACTTCTTAACCGTTCCGAGGGCTTTGAACCCGCTGCAGGGGTGCCAGGATCTTATAGTCGATCAGAAAAGTTCCGAAGGGAACAATGCAGGCCAGCAGCACTTTCCACGTCGTCGTGCGGAATTTCCAGCTTTGCTCAACACCAACGCTCAGCGCATTCAGGATAAACAGCAGGAACAGCAGTCCGTGAATGGGGCCGATCGACCTTACCAGGAACGGGTCGTTGTAAAAATGTTTGGCCGGAACCGCAACAAATACGAGCAGTAGCAGCGATAAGCCTTCGAACAGGGCGAGCAGACGCAACCGGCCGATTTTGGAAGTGAAGAATTTTTTCATGTTAAAAAGGTCTGTAATACGGCCTTGCGGCCAGCGGTGAGAACGGCCACGGAATGGCCATTAAAATAAGCAGCAGGCCAATGGAAAACCAGATCAGCTGCGTTTTGAATTTTTGACGATCGGAAGGTTTTCGTTTGGCCAGCGACGAGCCGATCGTGATCACGACAATGGATATCAGCATCAATGCAATGTGGAGAACTCCGAAAAAGAAAGGCTCTTTCCCGCCTGAAAATTTTGGAGAAAAATAGTACTTCACAACGGGGCTCACCATGTATACCGCGAAACCGAGTATAAGCTGTACATGCGCAATGGTGGCCGTCCAGTGGCGGATCGAATGGTCGGCGCTGCTGTACATCCTGTTGCCTGTCAGGCCACGAATGGCGCGGTAAATGGCGAAGAGCAGGCTGAAGAGTACGAGCCAGCGGAAAATGGAGTGAAAGAAGAGAAACGAGGAATACATTTGATCCGTTTTGGACAAATGTATTTAAAAACATACTATTTAGTATGTTTTTAATGATAAATTTTATCTCAGGCTGTCGAGGTAGAACTTAAGCTGCTTTAAATAAGAGTGATAGCAGGATTTGTCTTCGTGCAGCTTTCCGATAATCCGGATGCCGCCATAACCGGCCATGACAAAATCGGCTACACCGGCGCTGTCGGTTCCTGGCTTTACTCTTCCGGAATCCTGCCCGCGGTCGAGCGCTGAGATCATCTGTTCCCGGATAAGCTTCATAAGGTTTGCGAGCCCGGTGTTGAAATGCTCGTTGAGCGGGGCCATTTCCTGTATGAGATTGTAGGTCGGGCAGCCGTATTTCAACTGGAGCACAGGATTGTGTATCAGCAGGTCGCTCATCATTGTGTAAATTGCTTTGAGCGGATCGTCTGTTGCTGTCAGCGGATCGATGAGCCCGGCGCGCATCGTTCCCTGCATCATCTCTTCAATGATGGCGAGGCCCATTTCTTCCTTGGTTTTGAAATGGTAATAAAAAGCGCCTTTCGTTACTTCGGTGGTGGCAATGATGTCGTCAATGCTCGTAGCCTGGTAGCCGTTCACGTAAATCAGCTCAAAGGCTTTGTAAAGAATGTTCTGCCTTGTTGCAGCTGACTTTTTCATAACCTACTATTTGGTACGATTCTCAAAAGTAGTACAAATTCAGCTACGGATCTTATCCGGATTTAATCGTTGCGGTCCATGTCGTAGACCATTCCGTCTGACAGGCCGATCTTCGGAACGAACAATTCTTTGCAATCCAGCTCCCGCATGCAGAAACGGAATATCTCGAGAGCGGGAACGATCACGTCGGCCCGGTCGGGTTTGAGCTGGAACTGGTCCATTCGCTGGTTGATGGTCAGTGGTTCGAGATCCTGGTACAGCTGCTCCATATCTTCGAGCTTGACGGCTGCTTTTTCCTTCACGCCAAGGATCTTATGAATTTTATTGATGTTGCCACCTGTGGCGTAAACAGTGTGGGCGTTGGCTTCGACGTTCTCAGCGATCCAGTCTTTGATGGACTGCCATTCTTTTTTACCGACTTTTCCTTTGAGCATGCGTACGGTTCCTACATCGAAGGATTTGGCTGCCACGCGCTCGCCGTGCTCAAATACGTTGATCTCTGTAGAGCCTCCGCCGACATCGATCACGAGGTAGGATTTTTCCGAGGCAATATCCAGCAGGGCGAATGTTCCGAAAATCAGGCGGGCTTCTTCATCGCCGGAAATGATCTCGATAGCGATCCCGGTTTCCTCTTTAATGGCGGCGAGTACAGCTTTGCCGTTCTCTGCATCGCGCATAGCGGAAGTGGCGCAGGCCCGCAGCTTGTTAACCTGGAAGATCTCCGAGATAAGCTTGAACGCCTGGATGGTTTTACAGAACTCCATTTCCTTCTCGGCACTGATCTTCCCGGAGTCGAATACTTCTTCGCCTAGGCGCAGCGGAATGCGCGTATAGGATATTTTCTTTACAAACGGATGCCCGTCGTCTGAGGCGATCTCGCCTATGAGCAGGCGGGCTGCATTGGAACCAATATCTATAGCTGCGTATTTCTTTCCCATCGTATCCTTCAAAGGCGTCTAAAATACATATTTCGCTGCCATTAAAAGCAGAAAAAGCCATGCACTTATGGTGCATGACTTTTCCGCTGTACTAAAAGGTATTTCAGAATTACTGAACGATCACTTTTTTAGTTGTCGTTCCGTTGTTCGTTGTCATTTTAACGAAGTACATTCCTTTGGCGAATGTGCTCACGTCCATTGTTTCATTGAACTCCGTAGAAGCACCGATCGTTCTGTAAGCTACGATTTTACCGTCACCTGATGTAAGTGAAAGCTCAACATCGCTTTGAGCAGTGTTCGAGTAAGAGATCGTAATGAAATCCGTTGCAGGGTTTGGTACAATTACCAGGTTTGCTCCGTCGATCTCATTTACACCGAGGCATGCCTCAACGATTACGTTTTGTGTTACAGCATCTGTACAACCGTTCACAGTAACTGTGTACGTGATCGTGTGTGTTCCAAGACCTGCAGTAGCCGGGTTGAAAGAACCACCTGTTACGCCTGTTCCTGTGTATGTTCCGCCTGCAGGTGTTCCACCTGTCAGTGTAACTGCTGCGTTGTAAACACACATGTCAGCCAAAGCTGCCATTGCAGCTACCGGCACCTCATTTACCGTAACCGATGTGGTTGCAGTACCTGTACAGTTGTTTGCGTCTGTAAACGTGTAGGTGATCGGGAATGTTCCGTCACCGGATACAGAAGGATTAAATGACGTTCCTGTTACAGATGATCCGGAGAACATTCCGCCTGCAGGTGTTCCTGTCAGTGTAACCGGAGCCGCATCTTCGCAGACAGCAGCAAGTGTTCCGATCGTAACAACCGGGTTTGCATTGAATGTTACAGTAGCTGATCCTGTACCAACGGATGCACATCCGTTAATAGGTGTAGCAACGCCTGCAACAGTATACGTACCGCTTGTTGTAGCATTGATCGTGTAAGGGGAAGTTGCCTGGGATGTAACAGGAACATTCGTTGTTCCGTCAGAATAAGCAAAGCTCCATGGACCTGTACCTGTCAGGGTAACTGTTACAGGAATGGTTCCTGTTCCACACTGTGTTCCACCGCCTGAAACAACTGCTGTTGGGGTAGGATTTACAGTAACGGAGAATGTTTGCGCGTCTGCCGGGCAAATGCCTGCCGCAGCGATGGTGTTCGTAACGGTGTATGTACCAGCTGTACTTGCAGACAGGTCAATTACACCTGTTGCAGTGTTCAGTGCCAGTCCTGTTGTAGCAGAGAATGCTCCTGCGCTTGCTCCTGCTCCGAAAACCGGTGCCGGATCAGTGCCTGCACTACAGTAAGCCGCTGAAGCATACGTGAATGTTGCATCCGGTGAATCTGTCAGCGTAACGCTTTGTGTACTTGTAGCTGAACAAGCTCCGCCTGTTGTGTAAGTTACCGTGTAAGTACCGTTTGTACTTGTACCCATGTTGATCTCACCTGTTGAGGCGTTGATCACCAGTCCTGCAGTTGAAGAGAACGTACCGCCAGCAGTTGTTACTGTTGGTGTTTCGTTTGCTCCGCCTGTGCACAGTGTGCTTGCAGAATAAGCAAAAGCAGCACTTGGTGTAGGTGTAACCGTAACGGTTTGAGTAGAAGAAGTTGATGAAGTACAACCTGCTGATGTTACGGAAACAGTATAGGTTCCCGCAGCAGAAACCGTAATGGAAGGAGTTGTTGCTCCGTTCGACCATGTGTTGCCAGTTGCAGCAGAAGAAGTCAGTGTTACTGAACCACCTGAGCAGAATGATGTAGGTCCGCCTGCAGTGATTGTTGGCGTAGCAGGAACAGGATTAACTGTTACAACCGAAGGAGCTGAAGTAGATGAGCAGCCTCCTGCTGTTACAGCTGTAGTATAAGATCCTGCAGCGGAAACAGTAATGGATTGTGTTGTTGCACCATTGGACCAGAGGTTACCGGCAGCAGCAGAAGAAGTCAGTGTTACCGAACCACCTGCACAGAATGTTGTAGGACCGCCTGCGGTTACAGTTGGTACGGCAGGAGCAGGGTTAATTACAAGCGGATCTGTTGCGTTATCTACGCAGGAGTTCGAGAAACCACCGAGCGTAAATAATGTTGCTGTATAGCTGCCTGCAGCAGGATAAGTGTAAGTATTAGTGGTGTTTGCGCCCCAGATAACCGGAGTAGCGTTACCCATGTTCCATGCGTACGTAGAATCGACAGCTGCTACTCCAAAGTATTCCAGGAATGCATTAAAGTTGGACATTCTGTTAGACAAAATACCTGACGGAGTCGTTGTATTTGTAAATACAACCGGAGTACCAAGGCATGAAGGGTCTGTCGCTGTTGTGAAAGAAGTGTTGATAGTATACGACACGATCGGTGACATAATAAGCTCAAAATCTTCTTCGCCTTCGGTAAAGCTCAGGATAGGATCCCATACTCCCGGGTTAGGATAATCTGCATAGTCAGAGTAAAAACGGGATAATCCCTCGTCCTGAGGCTGACCTGGAAGATAGTCGTTAAGATAACAGCTCAGAATTCCGTCTGCATTAGTAGGCTGGAGTACAACTGCATAGTTTCCTGTTACTGTAATTGGCGTTGCGAACGTTACATAGCGATAAGCCATGGTTGTCGTATTAAAGGTAACGCTACCGCTTCCGATTGCTGTCGTAGGAGTACCGCCAGCATCTACATTATAGATGGAAGCTGCTACGGTAAGAGTAGCTGCAGAACCAACTGCAGTAGATCTTGCACCAACGAACTCAACTCCTCTTATTGTTAAGCTTCCGGTGTTTTCAAATGTTTGGGAAACAAATTCATTATCAGCCTGCCACACAGAAAAGCCCGTGTAAAAATCACCAGCGCCCAGTGCAAGTTCCTTAAATTGGGAGTAGCGCAGTGTGTCTAAACAAAGCAGTGATTTTTCCAAAGACATACCTGAAGACGGCGCTTTAGAAATTAAAAAATCTTTTTGTGCAGGTTGCAGGTTCATTGTTTTTGGACTCTGTCCCCACGAGGTCATCGACAGGGCAGCCGTAAACGAACACATCAACAGTATTCTTTTTTTCATAGTAAAATTAATTATTGATTAATAAATGAATCGCTAAGCCGGTAAGAGCCATTACGATCCGTGTGTTTGACGCTAAAGAATTAAAATTAGTTGTTTGACATCAGGATTTAGAATAGGTATTTATGAAGATTAATGCAATTAAGATTAAATAAATGCAATTGGCACGCAGAATTTAATTTCCACAAATTTAGGGATAAAGTGTTTTGATTCTGACAATTTAACGCGGGTAAAACCCAAAAATCGGGAAAATTGGCAATAAAACGCAAATCGACAGAATGAATTATACTGTTAAACAACGAGTTAGCAAATAGCCCGATTTATGAAAAAAAACAGCCACGTAAGGATCAGGCTTTTACTAAACCGATTTTGGCATCGCCGTTCCCCACAAGATCGATCAATTGTACGGTTCCTGCCGGTGCGCCAAAGGTGATCGCTGTTGCCAGGACTTCGTTGCATACATAATCCTGGTTCCTTGCAATTGCTTCCTGGATCTCCGGCGATGTTTCCAGCGTAAGCTGAATGCGGTCCGTTACTTCCAGTCCCGAATCCTTGCGTAAGTTCTGAACGCGGTTGATCAGCTCACGGGCAATGCCTTCGTAGCGCAGCTCTTCCGAGATCGTACTGTCCAGCGCAACTGTCAGTCCGCCTTCTGATGCAACGAGCCATCCCGGGATATCTTCAGCACGGATCTCGAAATCTTCCGGGGAAAGCTGAACGTTTTCGCCCATTACTTCGCCCGACCAGCCTGCGTTGGTTTCGATCTCCGCAATGCCCGCCTGGTCCAGTCCGGTAATGATCTCTGCAATGGCTTTCATCTGCTTGCCGTATTTCGGCCCGATGGTTTTGAAATTCGGTTTGATGGATTTGACGAAAACGCTGTTCGCCGCATCGAGCAATTCCAGTTCTTTCACATTCACTTCTGAAAGAATGAGGCTCTTTACATGCAGGATGTTTTTTTCGAAATCGTCGTTCAGTACCGGCACCATGATCTTTTGCAGCGGCTGACGCACACGGATTTTTTCTTTCGCCCTCAGTCCGAGAACGAGGGAAGATACTTTTTGTGCGATCTCCATCTGTGCTTCCAGCTCGAGGTCGATCAGGGCATTATCGCTCACAGGGAAATCGGCCAGGTGAACGGAATTCACCGCGTGTTTTCCGGTAATCTTATTCAGGTCGGTGAACAGCTGATCGAGGTAGAACGGCGCGATCGGCGAGCCAAGTAACGCAACGGTTTCGAGACAGGTATACAAGGTCTGGTAAGCCGAGATCTTATCGGTGGCATAATCGCCTTTCCAGAACCGGCGGCGGCAAAGGCGCACGTACCAGTTGGAAAGCTGATCGGAAACGAATTCCTGGATCAGTCGGCCGGCTTTCGTAGGCTCGTAGCTTCCGTATGCTTCGTCGACCTGTGCGATCAGCGAGTGCAGCCTGGAAAGGATCCAGCGATCGATCTCCGGGCGTTGATCGGAAGGAATGTTCTCTTCGGCATACGTAAATCCGTCGATATTCGCGTAAAGCGTAAAGAACGAATACGTATTGTACAGTGTTCCGAAGAACTTGCGCTGAATTTCTTCAATACCGTCCGATTCCCCGCTAACGAGCTTCCAGTCCGGAGATACCGGGCCGAGATGCGTTTTCTTCACGGGAAGGATCGTTCCGTCCTTATCAGCGTAGATGTTGTCCCAGGAAAACTTGAGGTTGTCCCACGGCTGCGCGTTGGTGATCATGTACCAGCGTGTTGCGTCGGCGCCGTATTTATCGAGACAGATGAAAGGATCGACGGCATTTCCAAGCCTTTTCGACATTTTCTGGCCGTTCTTGTCGAGCACCAGTCCGTTAGAAACCACGTTTTTGTAAGCAACACTGTCGAAAACCATCGCGGCGATCGCGTGCAGCGTATAGAACCAGCCGCGTGTCTGGTCAACGCCCTCCGCGATAAAGTCAGCGGGGAAGGACGTTCCGTTATCGATCAGCTCTTTGTTCTCGAACGGATAATGCCACTGTGCATACGGCATGGAGCCTGAATCGAACCACACGTCGATGAGGTCGTTTTCGCGCTTCATCGCTTTACCTGTGGAAGAAACCAGCGTGATCTGGTCCACATAATTCTTGTGCAGGTCGATCTGTGCATAGTTCGCATCGGAAAAATCGTTCGGCACAAAAGCAGCCAGCGGGTTCGTTGTCATAACACCTGCAGCGATCGCTTTGTCGCACTCGGCTTTTAATTGCTCTACGGACGAAATGCAGATGCGCTCGTCACCGTCTTCGGTTGACCAGATCGGGATCGGAATTCCCCAGTAGCGCGAACGGGATAGGTTCCAGTCGTTCACATTCTCGAGCCATTTTCCGAAACGGCCGGTTCCGGTAGCTTCCGGTTTCCACTGGATGGTGCTGTTGAGCTCCATCATGCGCTCTTTCACTTCTGTTACCCGGATAAACCAGGAATCGAGCGGATAGTAGAGCACCGGCTTATCTGTTCGCCAGCAATGCGGGTAGCTGTGCACGTATTTCTCCACTTTGAAAGCGCGGTTCTGCTCTTTCAGGTAGATGGAGATCAGCACGTCTACCGATTTTTCAGGAGCCAGTCCTTCGGCGTAGTATTCATTTTTTACATACAGTCCGCCCCATGGCCCGACTTCCGGACGGAAACGGCCCTGCAGGTCGACGAGCGGCACCAGGTTTCCTTTGCCGTCATTCACAAGCATGGCAGGTACGCCGGATTCGGTAGCAACTCGCGCATCATCTGCACCGAAGGTCGGCGCAATGTGAACGATCCCTGTTCCGTCTTCCGTTGTAACGAAATCACCGGAGATCACGCGGAACGCCTGCTCCGGATTTTCAGCCGGAAGGGCGAAGTCGAACAGCTGCTCGTAGCGGATGCCAACGAGGTCTTTTCCTGTGCAGGAACCGGAAACAAAATAAGGAACGACTTTATCGCCTGCGGTATAATCCGCGAGCTCTTCACTGCTTTCAACGGCTTTGAAGCCTTTGGAGAACTGGTAGCCAACGAGGTTTTTCGCCAGGATGACCGAAATGGGCTCGTGTGTATATTGGTTAAATGATTCTACGCGTACGTACTCGATGTTCGGGCCAACGCACAAGGCGGTATTTGAAGGCAACGTCCAGGGCGTGGTTGTCCAGGCGAGGAAGAAGGTTTCTGCGTTTTCCACCCTCGGTCCCCCCTCAAGGGAGGAAGGGAGAGCTTCGCCCTCAGCCAGTTTAAATTGTGCTACGGCAGTTGTGTCTGTTACATCGCGGTAACAGCCCGGCTGGTTCAGCTCGTGCGAAGACAGACCTGTTCCGGCGGCAGGCGAATACGGCTGGATCGTGTAGCCTTTGTACATCCTGTTCTTGTTGTACAGCTCGCCGAGCAGCCACCAAACGGATTCCATGTATTTCGGCTCGTAGGTGATGTACGGCTCGTTCATATCGACCCAATAGCCCATTTGTTCCGTCAGGCGGTTCCAGATATCGGTGTATCGCATCACCGCATTGCGGCACGCGTCGTTGTATTCTTCCACGGAAATCAGCTTCCCGATGTCTTCTTTGGTAATGCCAAGCTCTTTTTCGACACCCAGCTCAACGGGCAGGCCATGTGTATCCCAGCCGGCTTTTCGTTTCACCTGGAATCCCTTCAGTGTTTTATAGCGGCAGAAAATATCTTTGATCGACCGCGCCATAACGTGGTGAATGCCGGGCAATCCGTTGGCAGAAGGCGGCCCTTCGAAGAAGACAAAAGGCTGTCTGCCCTCGCGGGAAGAAACGGAAGCTTCGAACACGTGCTCGCGGTTCCATTTTTCAAGTACTTGCTGCGCCACATTCGGCAAATCCAATCGATCGTATTGTGTATATTCCTGACTCATCAGTCTCTCCTGTTTTAGTATCCCGCAATCCATGTATGCCAACGGGTGCGCGAAGATAATAAAAACCCGCCAAAGCATAAAAAAAGCCATCCCTTCCGGAATGGCTTCAGACGTTGACTGTTTGGCGCTATACGGCAACCTGTGCCATCTGTATTGTTTTATGCACATGTGAAATGCTGCAGTTGAAACGGTCGGCCAGCACAGCCAGTGTGAGGTGTTCCTTCCGGCGTAGCTCGACGATTTTCTTTTTATCCTCGTCGGAGAGCGGATCGGGGCGTCCCATGGATTTGTTTCCGCCTTTGGGGCCGTACTTGGCGCGGCGCTTTTCCCACAGGTCCGAATTGTCGCGGATCCCAAGGTCGAAACCACGCTGTATCGATTCGCTTACGGAAGCCCACCTCAGGTTTTCGAAGTGGTTGTTTTCGGTATTGCCGTCGATGTGCATTACCACTTTCTTTTTTCGCGGCTTGTCGTTCTGTACGAACACAATGGCAACCACCTTGTGGGGGTAAACGGTTTTGCGCCTGCCTCTGTCATCGATCAGGTCTGTCATCAAAAAACCGTTTGCCGGATGTTTGCGCAGGAGCTTTTCCTTGCCGCTTAACGTCATTTTTCTTCCCGAACGGTATTCCTTCGTGCGATCACACGACCGGATCTTTCCTTCACTGGAAACCTCATAATCCGTAAAACCGGGAATTTTCTTCCATTCTTGATTCATCTTCTAGTTTTTTTACGTTTCGTTTGTTAAACAAATTGTTAAGTCTACCAGAATACGTGTGTGGGCTCCTGTGGTTTTATGAATACGGATAGCTGTTATCAATTGGGTGTTGAGTTGTAAACAGTGGTAGTATCCGGATTTCGCACAAGTACTTCCATGAAGTACGCAATATGTTCACGTCTGGATTTCGCAAATGAAAAAAAATCCGGATTTTTTTTCTTCGGCTTTAAAACGGTTGAAATAGTATCTTTGGCTCCTCAAAGAACATAGATGAAAAGTCGTACTTCCGAGTTAACAGAAAAACGCGAAAAGGCACAATTAGGTGGCGGACAAACGCGGATCGATAAACAGCATTCACAGGGGAAATTAACGGCCCGTGAGCGGATCACACTGCTGCTGGATGAAAACTCCTTCCAGGAGATCGGCATGTTTGTAGAGCACCGGTCGATTTCCTTCGGGCTTGACAAGCTCAAAAGTCCCGGCGACGGTGTGGTTACCGGATTCGGAACCGTACATGGCCGGCTGGTATATGTTTTTTCGCAGGATTTTACCGTCCTGGGCGGCTCGCTGTCCGAAACGCATGCGGAGAAGATCTGTAAAGTAATGGACCTGGCTATGAAGAACGGCGCCCCGGTCATCGGGCTCAACGACTCGGGCGGTGCACGTATACAGGAAGGCGTTGTTTCGCTTGCCGGCTATGCCGATATTTTCTACCGGAACACACGTGCTTCCGGCGTTATCCCGCAAATCAGCGTGATCATGGGGCCTTGTGCCGGCGGAGCGGTTTACAGCCCTGCGCTCACAGATTTCATTTTCATGGTCGAAGACACTTCCTATATGTTCGTTACCGGGCCCAACGTTGTGAAGACGGTGACCCACGAAGAAGTTTCCAGCGAAGACCTGGGCGGAGCGAAAGCACATGCCGAAAAATCAGGTGTTACGCATTTTACCGCTGCAAATGATGTGGAATGCTTGCGCCAGGTGCGCGACCTGCTTACCTTCATGCCGCAGAATGCACTGGAGCTGGCCCCGCAATCGAATGCCGCACCCTTTTCAAAAGATAAGCTCACGCGCATTCAGCAGATCGTGCCCGACAACTCGAATATGCCGTACGACATCCGCGAGGTGATCGACTGCCTGATCGACGACGACACGTTCCGTGAGGTACACGAAGCCTTTGCGCCGAATATCGTTGTAGGTTTTGCGCGCCTCGATGGCCGCTCGATCGGTGTAATTGCCAATCAGCCGATGTCCATGGCCGGCGTGCTCGATATCGATTCGTCCCGCAAGGGCGCACGATTCGTCCGCTTCTGCGATGCGTTCAATATTCCGCTGCTCGTAGTGGAAGACGTTCCGGGATTTTTGCCGGGAACCGACCAGGAATGGCGCGGTATCATCAGTCACGGAGCGAAGCTGCTGTATGCGTTTTCCGAAGCGACTGTTCCGCGTGTAACCGTTATCACCCGCAAAGCCTACGGCGGCGCATTCGACGTAATGAACAGCAAAAATATCGGTGCCGACCTCAATTACGCATGGCCTACGGCTGAAATCGCGGTGATGGGTGCCAAGGGCGCTGCCGAGATCATTTTCAAATCCGAAATAGCCGCAGCTGCTGATCCGGAGCAGAAATGGAAAGAAAAAGAAGCCGAATATGCAGAATTGTTTGCCAATCCTTACCGGGCGGCAGAGCGCGGTTTCGTCGACGATGTGATCCTGCCGGAAGAAACGCGTGCCCGCCTGATCGGTGCGTTTAAGATGCTGGAGAACAAATCGGAAGTGCTGCCGAAGAAGAAACACGGGAATATTCCACTTTAGTCTTTTTAGTCAGTAGTCGGCAGTCGCCGTCGTCTGGCGACCTTTGCCGGTATCTTTATTCAACACTATGAAACACCTTCACCAGTTCCTGTTAATCGGCGTATTCCTGCTTTTGCTGGTACTGCCGGTTATGAACGACGTGGTGGGTGTGGTCCATTTCGACCGGCTGGACGAGAACCGGAAGTTCCGCGATTCGCTTGCTTTAAACATAGCCAAACTGGATGCTTTTCCGAAGGACTGCGAAGCATACATTGCCGATAACTTCAGTTTTCGGACGCCGCTGATCACTTTTTTCCGGACGCTCAAATACGATCTTTACAGTGTTTCTCCGCTGCCCGATCAGCTGATCGTGGGCCTGAACGGGCGTCATTTTATGGCCGGCGAGGAAAAAAAGATCTACGAGGGCGAAATGAACTTCAATGAACAGGACCTGGAGCTCCTCGAAAAAGAATGGCTCATCCGGAAGCATTATTTCGATTCGCTGGGGATCAAAGTGTATTTTATGCCATGTCCCACTTCACTGGAAATTTACCCGGAAGACCTGCCGCAGACCATTCGAAAGGCGTATCCATTCAACCGGTTCGATCAGCTCGAGCGCAGGTTTTCCCGCAGGCTTCCCGGTGTATTCGTGAACCTTGTTCCGGTATTGAAAGCAGGAAAGAAACAGGGTGCTGTCTACTTCAAGCTCGACCACCACTGGACACCGATGGGCGGATACCTCGCCACCAAAGAGCTGCTCGGACGCATGAAAAGAGAGTGCTTTCCGCAGCTGGACCTGTCGTATCTTTCGCAATACAGCTGGCACGAGGAAAACCGCAACTACGGACATTTTGCCCGGCTGCTCGGCAGGGACGACCTGCTGGATTATTTCCTTACCAAGAGTGGCTATGAAGACAGGGCCGAAGAAGCACCGGACTACGAGCTTTCATTTCCCGCCGAAGGTGTTGACCCAGCTGAAAAACAACAGCGCTTCCTGCTCAAGAAACCAACGAATAAACTGAAAATACTGGTCATCCGCGACTCGTTCGGCTACGAATTGGTGCCGTTTATCAAAGAAGCTTTTTCGGAAAGCCTGTTCATTTTCGATGCCTGGAACTACGAGCTCAATACCGGCATTATAGAAGCGTACCGACCGGATGTCGTGGTGTACGAAACCTACGATCCGAACCTTTGGAAATACATTAACTCAACGCAGTAGAAAGCATGTTATTCAGCAGCCTGGTCTTTCTTTTTTACTTTCTGCCGCTGGCACTGGCTCTCTATTACCTGGTGCCCAACCGCGGAAAGAACGGCGTGCTGCTGTTCGTAAGCATCGTGTTCTACGCCTGGGGCGGAATTGGCCACACGCTGCTGCTGCTGGCTTCCATCAGCCTGAATTTCTTCTTTGCGACGCGTATACAGGCGGCTGTGCACAACGCCAGACAATGGCTCGTTGCCGGTATTGTGACGAATGTACTGCTGCTCGTTTACTACAAATACACCAATTTCCTGGTTGAAAATATCGGCTCTTTGTTCGGGTATTTCCAGGAAGAAGGCGATCCCGGATTTAAGCAGATCGTTCTTCCGCTGGGCATTTCGTTCTATACCTTTCACCAGTTGTCGATGCTGCGCGATATTTACCGCGACCGCACGCTTCCGAAAGTCACTTTTGCGAACACCGTTTTGTACGTCAGCTTTTTTCCGCAGCTGGTTGCCGGCCCGATCGTTCGCTACAAAGACATTATTTACCAGATCCGCGGCCGAAAGATCGACGTGGAGCAGATCTACGCGGGCGTTCAGCGCTTCGTTATCGGGTTGTTCAAGAAAGTGGTCATTGCCAATGCCTGTGCGTCGCTTGCCGACACAATCATCGGGACGGATATTTCGGTTGTTTCTTCCAGTGCGGCCTGGCTGGGGCTGCTGGCATATACGCTGCAGATCTATTTCGACTTTTCGGGTTATTCCGATATGGCGATCGGGCTGGCCAAGCTCTTCGGCTTCGACCTGCTGGAAAACTTCAACCTGCCCTACGTTTCGCGCAGCATCAAAGAATTCTGGCGGCGCTGGCACATTTCACTTTCGACCTGGTTCCGGGATTACGTCTATATTCCACTGGGCGGCAGCAAGCGGGGAAATGTGAGAACGTATGTGAACCTGCTCATCATTTTCGTGCTCACGGGATTCTGGCATGGAGCCTCGTGGAATTTCCTGCTGTGGGGTGTTTTTCACGGCGTCTTTATCGTGCTGGAGCGATCGGGCTGGGAAAACATACTTGCGCGTTTGCCGTTTTTCCTGAGCTGGTCCTACACGATGCTCATCGTTATGACCGGCTGGCTCTTCTTCAGGGTAACAGATTTTGACCAGGCCGTCACGTACCTGCAGAAAATGTGGAGCTTTTCGGATAGTGTAAAAGATGCTTCGTATTTCCTGAACAACGAATCGATGGCCGTACTTGCTGCAGGAATTGTCTTCAGCATGCTGCCGTTCAAGCGATTCACTGAACGCATTACCTCAACCAACCAGCTGATCTCTTTCCCGCTGGAACTCGTGCGCAATGCCGTGTATATCGGGATGTTCCTCTACAGCGTGCTGGCGCTTACGTCTTCGACGTACAATCCGTTTATTTATTTTAATTTCTGAACCGGCAACTTTTCTTTTGAATTTATTCTGATGGCAATAGGGCTGTTTTTCTTAACAAAGACGGGATAGGTATAGCGGAGGTAGGGCGCATGTATAAGGGAACTGCGGAGATTGTCCTTATCTTTCAGCGCTGCCGGGAGGTGAATAATAAAGCGTAGCTATAATTATTTCACCATGAATACTGGTTTCGATGTAATTATCTGTTTATCAATGACTTTTAGCTTCTGCAACATCTGTTTAAGCAGTGTCTAAGCAATAGCCAAGCAATGGCGCAGCAATAAACCACCTGAAATCGGGCAATGTTAAGGGTGAATGACCGGCAGGGACCAGACGATTACCAGCTAAAAAGTACACTTACCGTATTAAAAAGTTTTCTTTCTTTTCCTCCCGGCGCTACCGCTGCCTGAATCCCATCTTCCAGCTGGCTGAACGGTCGGATGGTGCAACCCCTCTCATTCTCCCCGCCAGCCGGCGGGAGAGGTGAATCACAGTCTTGTTTTCTTACGAACTCGCCCTAAAGACCGGAAATAGTGTTTATCGAATCTTCATGAAGATCATCAAAGAGGCGGGATCCTCTATAATTTAAGGCTTGTGCCGTTCAACAGGAAATCTTCTACCGGGAGAGGCTTTCATTACGCCGTTGGCCGTATATCCCGCACCTGGAACTGCAGGGTCGTTTTGTTATTCCACGTATTTGTTTCCAGCGTAAACGCACAATCGAAGGCGCAGCCGGCGGCCACGAAATCGGCTTTATCGGCCATATTGAAGCCAATGGCGGGAATGGTGATGCCGCTCGCCGGATCCATGATGTCGAGCTTGAGGTGCGCTTCTTTCAGCACGCGGCTTGCGGAAGCATAGACCGACCGCACGCAGAAAACGGGCTTGCTGTTGCCTGGCCCGAAAGGTTCCATGTGCGCCAGCATTTTCATGATCCGCGGAACCTGCCCGACGGATTCGCCCGCCAGGAACAGCTGGTGCAGGCGGATCTCCTGGTCAATGATGAGCTCGGGCGTTTCTTCTTCTTTGATCATCCGTTCCTGAACTATGGCATCGAACGCATGGCGAAAAGCTTCTACATTTTCAAGCGGCAACGTGAGTCCGGCTGCATGATGGTGTCCGCCGAACTGTGTGAGCAGGTGCTCGCAGCCAAGGATCGCTTCGTATACGTTAAAGCTGTCGACGGATCGCGCGGAGCCCGTTGCCACGCCTTTGCTTTCGGTGAGCACGATGGTTGGACGGTAGTGCGTTTCGATCAGGCGCGAGGCTACGATCCCGACCACGCCTTTGTGCCATTCGCTGCTGAACACAACGGTGGATTTCCGGCTTTCGAAGTCCGGATCTTCGGAGATCTGGGCAAGTGCTTCCTGTGTGATCTGTGCGTCCAGTATTCTGCGATTCTGATTGTACTCGTCGATCTCGAGCGCTATTTTATCGGCTTCCGAAACATCCGAAACGAGCAGGAGCTCCACGGCCCGCATGCCGCTTTCGAGCCTTCCGGCTGCGTTGATGCGCGGTGCAATGATGAAGACTACATTCGACAGGTCGAGCGGAACGGCTTTTCCCGCCTGTTTCAGCAAGGCCAGAATTCCCGGCCGCGGACGGGCGTTGAGCTGTTCGAGTCCGAGCTTGCAGAGCACGCGGTTCTCATCGGTGAGGGAGACAATATCGGCGCCGATAGCAATCGCCACCAGGTCCAGTTGTTCCAGCGCTTTTTCCACGGGCCTCCCGGTTCGCAGCAGCCAGGCCTGCATGAGCTTAAAGCCGACGCCGCAGCCGCACAGCTCTTTGAACGGATAGCTGCAGTCGCTTCTTTTCGGGTCGAGCACAATGCATTCCGGCAGGGAAGCACCGGGCGTATGGTGGTCGCAAACAATGGTGTCGATGCCGAGCTTGTTGGCATACGCTACTTTTTCGATCTCTTTGATGCCGCAGTCGAGCGCAATGATGAGCGAGGCGCCGCGCTCTTTCGCGACGTCGACGCCGCGGAAGGAAAGCCCGTAGCCTTCTTCGTAGCGGTCGGGAATGTAAAACGAAACATCGGCATAGTTTTTCAGAATGGCATAAACGAGCGCAACGGCAGACGTTCCGTCCACATCGTAATCACCGTAAACGAGAATTTTCTGCTGTTCGGCCACGGCTTTTTCGAGGCGTTCGACCGCGCGATCCATGTCTTTCATCAGGAAAGGATCGTGCAGCTGTGCCAGCACAGGCTTAAAGAAGATGCGGGCACTTTCGGCGCTCACCAGCTCGCGCTGACTGAGCAGCGAAGCCATGAGCGGTGTAACTTTAAGAGAAGATTCAAGTTCCATGATCAGCTGATCGGAGGGAGCTTGTCGGATAAACCAGCGTTTCTGCATTTGATGGGTTTTACAGCGTATTCTTATGTGAAGGAATCTTTTCTATTTTTGAACAAAAGTCAGCATGGGGTGTACGCCTTTTCTCCGGTCAAAATTAAACGACTCTATTATTAAGATATGAAAAAAGTTCTTTTAGTCTGCACACTTTTTTGTTCTTTCTTCGGATCTGCACAGAAAACCGTTCAATTTGCCGATCCGCTGCCTCCGAATTACAAGCTGGTGCAGCAGGTCGATAAGGCAAATTTCGGAACGTATGAAAGCCCGGTTTCGGGAACGGTCTATTTATTCGATGAGTCGGGCATTTCCATCGTGTCCGTGGTGACGGCTTACATTACCCGCGAGCAATTGCGGGAATCGTCTACCATTCAGCACCGCAATGGCTACCTGTTCGGCATCGTAAAGGGCGATTCGATTCCCTGTGTATTGGAAGGCGAGCGCTTTTATTACGGGATTCGTACCAAGCAGGTGCTGGTTGGCGAAAGCGGCCCGCACCGGTTGACGAGGCTCGATGCGCGGACTTATATTGTTAATTTTTTAGAGGGAACTTTCTTCGAGCCGAGCCTGTTTACCTTTGAAAACAACAGCCTGAAAATTGTTCACGGAAACACGGATATGCTTCCTGAACATTCTAAGATACTGGTTGTCAATACAATTACGCGTTATTCTTCGCCTGTCGACATTCTTGCTCCTGCGGAGTCGCAATGGCCCGAATTGAAAAAGCTGCTGTTTACCGGCGACGTGCTCAACTACATTAAACAAAGCTAATGCGTTTAAATGCCGGTCACTATTCGATTATTCCTTAAATTTGTAAAAAATTAAGTTATGGGTAAGTTTGGTGCTTTTGAGATCATTTTGATATTGGCAGTTGTTCTACTTTTATTCGGTGGGAAGAAAATTCCTGAGCTGATGAAAGGATTAGGAAAAGGAATTAAAGAATTCAAAGACGCGAGCAAAGGCGAAGAGACAGCTGTCGAAGAGAAGAAATAAATCTAAATTTTTTCGATGTACACTACATTTTCGGAAGTTAAACAAGCACTTTCCGCAGGGAAATCTGTTGTTCATATCGTAGAACACTACCTGTCAAAAATCGAGGCAAATAAAGACCTGAACGCTTTTCTTGAAGTGTTTGAAGCCACTGCTTTGGAACAGGCCGCAGCTGTTGACGAAAAAATAAAAACCGGAAATGCCGGAAGGCTGGCCGGAATGGTAATCGGCCTGAAAGACAATATCTGTTACAAAGGCCATGCTGTTTCCGCTTCTTCCAGGATCCTTGAACATTTCGAATCACTTTATTCGGCGACCGTTGTTGAACGATTGCTCGCCGAAGATGCTGTGATCATCGGCCGTTTGAACTGCGACGAATTCGCAATGGGAAGCTCCAACGAGAATTCCGCTTACGGACCTGTAAAAAATAACCTGCGCCCTTCACATGTTCCCGGCGGCTCCTCCGGCGGCTCGGCAGTTGCTGTTTCAGCAGGCATGTGCACGGCTTCACTCGGTTCGGATACCGGTGGTTCCATCCGTCAGCCCGCATCGTTTACAGGAACATTCGGCTTAAAGCCAACCTACGGTCGCATCAGCCGATACGGACTGATCGCGTATGCATCGTCGTTCGACCAGATCGGGCCGTTTACCAATTCCATCGAAGACAGCGCTTTGCTGCTCGAGATCATGGCTGGTAAAGATCCGATGGACAGTACGTCGACATCGCGCGCGGTGCCGGCATACAGCGCTTTTCAGCAACATGCAGTTCCCGGAGAAGGGAAACTGCGCATTGCTTATCTGAAAGAAGCAATGGAGAATGACAGTGTTGATCCGGAGGTCCGCCAGCAGATGCAAACACTCATCGACCGGCTTCGCTCGGAAGGCCACAGCGTTGAATCCGTGAGCTTTCCTTACCTGGAATACCTGGTGCCAACGTATTACGTTTTGACGACGGCCGAGGCTTCTTCCAATCTTTCGCGTTTCGACGGTGTGCATTACGGACACCGAAGCTCGGAGGCGAAAGGAGTGGAAGATACCTATGTGCGCTCGCGCACGGAAGGTTTCGGCCCGGAAGTAAAACGCCGCATCATGGCGGGAACATTCGTGCTTTCCCACGGTTATTACGACGCTTATTATACAAAAGGACAGAAAGTCCGCCGCGTTTTGCAGGACAAGACCAATGCGATTTTCGCCAGTCACGACATGCTATTGCTGCCAACAACGCCGTCTACGGCATTTGAGCGGGGTGCGGTCAACGATCCGATCCAGATGTATTTGCAGGATATTTTCACAGTACATGCCAATCTCACGGGGAATCCTGCGATCTCCCTTCCGCTTGGACAGCACAGCAACGGGCTGCCTTTCGGAATTCAGCTGATGGCCAATCATTTCGACGAGCAGCGCATGTTAAACTTTGCGCAGCAATTAGTCGCAGCAACACAGTAAAGCCTATGCAATTGAACAAAAAGCTTCCTTTGGTATTCCTGATCTTAACGATCATCGCGAATAGTGCAATCGCCCAGCGGGGCAACTATTCATCTGTAAAAGATACCATTGGCGGTGATGCGTTCATTCGAATGGTCGACCAGAGTCTTTCGCTGTATTACCAGGAACATATTTCGCGCGGATCCGCCGATTCCGTGATCGATGCGCTGGCTTATGAAGCGGGAACCGTTCCCCAGTTTTCCGATGAGGTTTACTGTCAGCGGCTCGCCAAGCTCAACGAGATCTCCGATTTCGGCTTCGACTGCAACACCGTTTCCCTTGCAACGATCAAGTTCTTCGCGGCCAGCCGGCGTAATTTCGCCAAAGTGGTGCTCGGAAGATCGCGCATTTACTTCGACCTGTTTGAAGAAAAACTGGCTGAAAACGGCCTTCCGCTCGAATTGAAATACCTTTCGGTGATCGAAAGCGGCTTGCGTCCGCAGGTGAAATCGCGCGCAGGAGCTTTAGGACTCTGGCAGTTCATGTACGGAACGGGCAAAATGTACGGCCTAACGGAAAATTCCTACATCGACGAGCGCATGGACCCTGTGAAAGCGACAGAAGCAGCCTGCCGGTTCCTGAAAAAACTCTATGAAATTTACGGCGACTGGAACCTGGCTCTTGCGGCTTACAATGCCGGCCCGGGGAATGTCAACAAAGCCATCAAGCGTTCGGGCGGCAAGCGAACGTACTGGGAGATCCGTCCGTTTTTGCCGAAAGAAACACAAGGTTACGTGCCGAACTTTATCGCGGCGACGTATCTATTGCATTACCACGCAGAGCACAACATCGTTCCGGCGGAAAATAAGTTCCATTATTACCAGCTCGACACCATGTGCCTGCAGAGCGGCATTCACATGCAGACGATAGATCGCCTGGTTTCGTGGTCAACGGAAGAGATCCAGTCGCTGAACCCGATTTACAAAACGACGTATATTCCACCGACATCTCCGCGCCAGTGCATTACCGGCCCGCTGGATAAGATCGGCTTGCTGGTGAGCCTCGAAGATTCACTTTATGCCCTGGAGCGCGCGCTTTACGGCAATGGCGGCTATTCACTGCCGGCTGCGGTTGTCGTGAATACGAATAACGATCCTTCCGACCAGATCGTGGTTTCCAACCCCGATAAAGACATTCCGAAAACGAAAGTCGTTACAACGGTAAAATATACCTATCACCGTGTGAAAAGCGGGGAAAGCCTTGGCAAGATCGGCGCGCAGTACAACGTTTCGCTGCAGGAGATCATGGACTGGAACGGCATGACGAGCACGCGGATCACCGTGGGGCAGATGCTGAAGATCCAGACGAAAACCTCGACCACCGTTGAGAACCCGGAATACATCGAATCGCTGAAACCAAAAGTACAGGATACGCTGAACGGAACGCCTGTTGTGAACACGCCGACCCCGGTTGTGCGCCAGCCCGCAACAGCAGCTAAAAAATACTATTCTGTCCGCAGCGGAGATACGTTCTCCCGCATTGCAGGCAAGCACGGACTAACGGTTACGCAGCTGAAAAAGCTCAACCCGAACGTCAATTCAAGCCGTATACAGCCGGGACAGAAAATCCGTATTAAATAACCCGTCGTGAAACAGTCGCTTTCGGTTGTCATCATTACCCTCAACGAAGAGCGAAATATTCGCCGCTGCCTGGCTTCCGTCCAGGGAGTTGCCGACGAAATCATCGTGCTCGATGCTTTCTCAACCGATCAAACGGCAGCGATCTGTGCTGAATTCGGCGTGCGCTTCGTGCAACGCGAATGGGCCGGTTATTCTGCCACGAAAAATTACCTGAATGCACTTGCTACGTCCGATTATATTCTTTCATTGGATGCAGACGAGGCCTTAAGCCCCGAGCTGAAACAGGAGATCCTTGCCGAAAAAGCGAAGGGCTTCAACGGCACGTATCATGTGAACAGGCTCACCAATTACCTTGGAAAGTGGATCTATCACAGCGGCTGGTTCCCGGATATCAAGCCGCGCCTGTTCCCGAAGGAAGGCTCTTACTGGGATGGTGAATACGTCCACGAAGTGCTGGTGCATCCGCCGTCGGAAGAACAGGTTTTCAAAGGCGTGCTCGAACATTATTCGTATTATTCCTATATTGATCACCGGCAGCGCGCCGATAAATACTCAGTGCTTACCGCGAAGAAGTTTTTTGCCGCCGGAAAGAAAGCCGGTATTTTTAAGCCGTATGTGAGTGCTCTCGGCCGTTTTATCGCCATGTATATCCTCAAAAAAGGATTTTTAGACGGTAAAATGGGCTTTAAGATCGCGCAGATCAGCGCACAGTCGAATGTATTGAAGTATAAAGAACTGAGAAGGCTACACCGTGAAAAAAATACCTGACAGCTTTGGAAAACGCATCGTCATCAGCCGCACCGACAGCATAGGCGACGTACTGCTCACGCTGCCGATGGTGGCCTGGCTCAAAGAGCGCTTTCCCGATTGCCACATTACTTTTCTCTGCCGGAACTACACGGCGCCCATCGTTCGCTGTTACACCGGCGTTGACGACGTTTTGCTGCTTGAAACCATCGAGGCATTGCCGGATGAGCACAAAGTGCCGTTTATCGCAGCAAAACATTTCGATACCATCGTTCATGTATTTCCGAGGAAAGAGCTTGCGCAGTTGTTCAAAAAAGCAAAGGTTTCCAACCGGATCGGAACTTCTCACCGCTTATTTCATTTGCTGACCTGTACGATCCGCCCGTCATTTACGCGCAAAGGCTCGCCGTTCCACGAAGCGCAGCTGAATTTCGAGCTGCTGCGTCCGCTGGGTGTTGAGACATTGCCGTCATTCGATCAGCTGAACGCCTGGTGCGAGCGACTGGTTATTCCCGAAGTGGCATTGCCCGACTTTATCGCCAGCCGCCTCAGAAGCGAAAAAACCATCGTGCTGCACCCGAAATCGCAGGGAAGCGCGCGCGAATGGCCGATGGACAAGTACGTCACCCTCGCCAGCGAGCTGACGGCACAGGGATGGATGGTGTTCTTCACCGGAACGGAATCCGAAGGTCAGCAATTCCGGTCGGATCTGCCGATAAACGAACGGATCTGCGATACGACAGGCAAACTGAGCATCGAACAGCTGCTCTGGCTGCTGAAATCAGCAGACGCGCTGGTGGCCTGCAGCACGGGTCCGCTTCACCTGGCCGGCTTTATGGGCAAACGCGCCGTTGGCCTGTTCTCTCCGCGGATTCCGATCCATCCCGGGCGCTGGAAAGCATTGGGCAAACATGCTGTTGCGCTGGTCAACGATGAACATTGCCCGGCCTGCAAAGCGAAAAAACCGTGCGATTGCATACGTGAGATCCCGGTTTCGCGCGTTATGAGCGTACTCACAAGCCCTCAGCAGTGAAAAAGCTGCTCAGCCATAGCATCGATTTCATTCTTTTTTCCAATTTCTGGGTCGCCTTTTGTGTCGCCGGACTCATGCTGGGCGTTGCTCATTTTTACTGTATCGACGATTGCTGGATGTATGCGGTTTTTGCTTTTTCGGGCACCTTTGCCACGTACAATTTCCACCGGCTTGTGCGGAATCACACTTTTCAGAAAGAAGCGATCATCACCGAACGGAACCGCTGGCAGAACCGTTTCCGCCCTTTTCTGCTTGTTGCCTGCGCGATCGCTATCGGAACGGCCGCAACGATCTTCTTTTTCCTGCCTATAAAGCCTTTGTCCATCGTGCTGCTCGGAGTTGCCGGGCTGATCGTGATCTTTTACGCTATTCCGCTGCCGTTTGCGAAGCGAACATTGCGTGATATCAGCGGCCTGAAGAATATCTGGATCGTTTTCGTGTGGATCATCCTGGTGAGCATTCCGCTGATCAACCGTGGAAAAACGATTCACTTTTCCGACCTGTTCCTGATCGGTGCGCTGTGTTACATACAGATCATTCCCTTCGACCTGCGGGATGTTTCCTACGATTCCCGGTCGATGAAAACACTTCCGCAGCTATTGGGAAACCGCTTCACCGTGCTGTTCGGAACGCTGCTGACGCTTGGCTGGGCATTTGCCATGTTCCTGAACTATTCCTTCAACTGGTTTCTGCCTGTAACGCTGCTGGTCTCGCTGGCTGGTTTGTGGTGGCCGCAAAGCGAACGGACGAATCGTCAGCTCGAGCTGGCATGGGACGGAGCATTGCTCACGCTCGGATTTTTCTATTACTTCCTGCCTTGCATTCATAGCTGAATATCGGTATTTTTGCCGCGAAACAGATTTTGATATGGCTACGATCTCCGAATACGATTTTAAGAACAAACGCGCGCTGGTACGGGTAGATTTCAACGTTCCGCTGAACAAGGAAACGCTTGAAGTAACAGACGATACACGCATCCGTGCAGCACTTCCTACGATCAAGTATATCCTGGAGCAGGGCGGAAGCGTTGTGCTGGTATCGCACCTCGGGCGGCCGAAAGAAGGCCCGGAAGATCGTTTCTCGCTGCGCCACATCGTTGGCCGTATCGAAGAACTGCTTGGAAAGCCTGTGAAATTTGCCGCCGATTGTATCGGTTCAACGGCTTTCGACATGAGCTCTCGCCTCAAGCCCGGCGAAGTGCTTTTGCTTGAAAACGTTCGTTTTTACAAACAGGAGACGACCGGTACCGAATCGTTTGCCGAACAGCTCGCCCAGCACGGAGACGTGTATGTGAACGACGCGTTCGGAACCGCACACCGTGCGCATGCAAGCACGACCGTCGTAGCGAATTTCTTCCCGCATGATAAAATGTTCGGTTTCCTGCTCGAAGCGGAGATCAAAAGCGTTGACCGCGTGCTGAACAGTACTGAAAAACCGCTTACGGCAATTGTGGGCGGAGCGAAAGTTTCTTCGAAGATCACCATTATCGAGCGCTTGCTGGACCAGGTCGACCACCTGATCGTGGGTGGCGGAATGGCGTATACGTTCGTGAAAGCAATGGGCGGATCTGTCGGCAACTCGCTGGTGGAGGACGATTACCTCGACACGGCGCGTGAGATCATCGAAAAGGCAAAAAGCAAAGGTGTAGACCTCTATATCCCGACGGATACGATCGCTGCAGATAAATTTGATAACAATGCGAGTACGGAGCTCGTTGCGATCAACGAAATTCCAAGCGGATGGATGGGACTGGACATCGGCCCGGAAAGCGCGAAAGCCTGTGCAAAGATCATCGAAGACTCGCGGCTGATTCTCTGGAACGGCCCTATGGGCGTTTTTGAAATGAGCAATTTCCAGTCTGGAACGGCGGAAGTTGCCAAAGCGATCGTTCGTGCTACCGAAAAAGGCGCTTTTTCACTGATCGGCGGCGGCGATTCCGTTGCGGCGATCAACCAGTTCGGACTGGCGGATAAAGTGAGCTATGTTTCGACCGGCGGCGGCGCTATGCTGGAATACCTGGAAGGAATTGAGCTGCCGGGAATAAAGGCGATCCGATCGTAATAAAGTACCGTTTAAAAAGAGAGCTGATCAGTTAAAGGACGATCCTACTGTAGAAAAGCGACGGCCATCAGGGGCAGGCTAACGCCTGTGTCGTTCTGTTCTTTTGGCTTGACCCAAAAGAACCAAAAAGTCAAGTGCCATCCGAAGGAGATTCCCGACTGAAAAAGTCGGGACCGCTGACTGATCATCGTTGCGCGCTTACCTCCCTCCTTACGTCGGGACCGCGACTACACATGATCCGCAGCTATCTCTGGCGGATGACACGCGATGTACGCACTATTGAACTTTAAGTAGCTCATGAATGTTCTTCCGAAAACTATTTCATCGTTATTCTAATCCTTCAAAAAATATCAGCCAGTTAGAACAAAACCTACTAAAAATGGTATTAAAAAACCCCCGGAACGATCGTCCCGGGGGTTTTGCTTTTAGTTCACAACCAGTCGTTGCGATATGGATTTGCCGTCGGGGAACGTGACACGTACGTTGTAAATCCCCGGCGCCCAATTCGCCACGTTGATCTGGTGCTTGCCATTCTGCAGCATGTTCTGACTCTTCTCGTATACGAGACGTCCGTCTGCCTGCTGAACAGTGATTTTTCCATTACCATCTTTCAACGGCGAGAATTCAAGGGTTACTTCTCTCGTTGCTGGATTCGGGAATAATAAGAAATCATTGGCTGAGCTTTGAGATCTGCCTGCGAAGGACCTGCATTCAGGGTAGTGGATATCGTTGAGATCTTTTATGATCGCACCGAATGATAGCTCATTCACCCTGTCTGAAGGCTTTTTATAGGATGAAGTGTTGATGACCAGAACAGAATCGGTAGCCAGAACACCGATCTTTTTAATGATCAGGTCTTTTTCAGCACGTTCTTTCCAGTAGTTTACCTCGGCCTGGTAGGCGGAGTCCAATCCACATTTTTCCAGTTCTGACAGCAGCTCTATCGTCTTTTCCGGGTGGCCTGTCAATCTCAGCAAATGCGCCTTGTCCATTTCAAGCATGAATTTTCTGCCGAAATTTCCCGGCTCTGTTTCCGACATCCGGTTCAATGCGTTTACATATTTTGCAACGGTTGGATCGAATTCTGCCTGGTTCTCTTCAACGCTTAACTTACCATCAGCGAACGCGTTTTCAACGGCGAGCTTCATCTGGTCGAGGGCAAACCACATCCAGTAATCGCGTTCTGCGGATTCCGGAATATCTGCCGTAAAGACGTCATCCAGGACATCGATCGCCTTCAGGTTATCGTGTTTATCTTCACTTAATCCTGATATGCTGGAAGATGCAGTATAAATCAATTGGTCCAGCGCGATCGAATCACCGGGAACCGATGACAAGATCACAGGCGCCTCATTTTCTGTTACTGCCTGGCCATCGAGTGATTTTCTCGGGCCGCCGGGTACCAGTATGATCGGGCACATTGGCTTCGTCGCTGTAGGAGCTACCACTGTCGGATAGGTCACACCAGCGACAGATGAGTAGATTGTCCCAACATTTGCAGGGACTGCCGTAGAACCGGCGATCCACTGGTTTTGGGTATAATACAACGTCGGGCAGGAAGAGCAATAGATGCCGGTACCACCTGTAATTGTTGCTCCGGCAACGTATTCGATAAAATTGTAGCCGTTATTGATATCAATTTCCGCGAGATGTAGATAGATGTTCTTATTGTTGGTGGTTTTATATAAGGAGTTATATCCTCCCAGCAATGTCGAATTCATATTCAATAATGAGCTGACATACATATAGATATTCACATCGCGGTTATTATTGAGGCTGCTGCACCGCACTGTAAGCTTTCCGTTTCGTTTGTGAATACCGGTGTTGCATTGGGAAATCGATGATCCTATTACTGTGAGCTCGACTGTTGAATAGTCATAAATGCCTGTCAACAAGTGTCCTGCAGGCAATGTTCCGTTGTATTCAACATGTCCTGAAAAGCTGGAAGCCAATGTGAGATCCTGTGATTTTACGCCATAATTTTTGGTGGTATACAATTGGCTCGAGCTGATCGTATATCCTTGGCTTATGACCGAAATGAGCGCCTGGCTGGTAGGATTTAACGCAGGATTGTCGTCGATGAAATAACAGCCCAGTGCTTTAAATGTTCCTTTATGTTCGATATCCATTGCATCCACGACGGGAACATTCACAAATTTACAGTATTCGAGAACAGCTGTTTCAGACAGCCTCAATCCTCCATTTGTTGCCGTCGATGCATATTCGACATAGGAAGAATAGAAGGGTTGATTGCACATGAGTGTGGCACCTGCGCCAAATTCAACACGTGCAGCATCGATCGTAACCGACTCGGCAAAATTATCCATTGCCCACAGCTTTGCGTTCGGATAAAGGATGATGAACGGATCTGTTTTTCCTTTACCAACCAGCGTATATTTACCCGTATTCGGCGTTGCTGTAAGCAGGCCTGCAGAAATATTGTCTACAATTAATTTTCCTGCGCTTGTTCCGAGATGGGTAATTTTAAATTCTCCCGCATCCATGATCTTGATGCTGCTTTTCAGGATTAATTTGCTGGTGGGGCCATACATATAGATGTTTGCACCACCATAGAACTCCAGTATGGCTCCCGGTTCGATGATAACGGATGCATTTTCTTCAATGTGAAGCTTGGCACCGTTTCTCAGGATCAGTTTTCCCTCGATCGTCAGTGTTGTTCCGGATTTTACCGTAATGATTCCCGAGCAATCGATTTTGGCAGTACTGCCGACGCTCACGCCAGCTTTTTCAATATCCATGCGGCCACCACCTGAGTTGATCGTAAGCGTTTTGCCGTTGCAGATCTTGAAGTACGTTTTAACGTTCACTTCTCCTGTAGCATTGACAGTGGCATCCTGTGTCTGGAACTTCCAGGTATAAATTCCCAGGTCGGAATAATTGGCGAAGTAAGGCTGAATGTTCAGTACATTGGAAAGGCTGTTGTTTACCGGTGCAAATACATTTTCAGAGCAGGTATTGATAAAGGTCAGTTTGGTGTTGATCGTGTTTACCATGGCATTTATATTGGCCTGTGTTTCGCCCTGAGGTACGGGGATCCCTGAATTTGTCATTTGTGGCGTGGTCGCACAGTAACATTCGTCGTTTTGTTTGTAGACGGGCAATGAAGTTTTGAATTTCAGGTAATACAGGTTGTGCATGAGCATGTAGTCCAGCCCGTTGAAAATGCCGACAGAGCCTGTTGATCCCGACGCCTGGCTGCTCCAGGTCCATTTGTGCTCGGAGGCCCAGCCGTTCGGCGAACCCGATTGAAGGGTGACGTACTGGCTTCCTGCTACAAAATTATAAGGGCCGTTTTTGGACATGTTGTTCAAAAATCCCTGGTAATAGGCTTTTGTGTTTGGAGCGGCCTCATTGCGGATCACAGCGTTTATCAGCTCCAGCTGGTAATTGCCCGTTATAGCCGACAGGTCTTTTACGGTTGTTCCGTTCCAGATTCCGGCAGCAACTCCGTAGTTGGAAATGATCGCCAGGGACGAGTTGTCGTTCATTCCCGTCGGAGGGTCAAACATCTTAATCGTACTGAGCGGAAACGGCAGCAGGGAGAGCTTGCCATCATCAACAACATCGGCAACGAATGTGCCGGCATTGGTCCAGTAATTGGCAGTGATGTCATATGCGCCGCCTAAGTCTCCCATCAGGAGCCAGGATTGGTAAGCGGATGTGTTCTGGCTGTTTGCGGGGCCTGCAGGAACACCACTCATGTGTAAACTGTTGTAGGCTGCTACGGACAGTGGATTTACGATATCGTCGCAGGCTTCTATTCTGCCAAAAGGATCGTTTGATTCCAGCCCATAGCCGGTAACACAGTATTGAACATTATTGAGAAAAAAACTCGCCGTTCTCCTCTGCCAGTCTGCCACATAATCGTGGTTGGTGATCCTTTTTGCGGCAAGATAGAGCGGGTAGGCGTGTATGAATACATCTCCGCCGCCGTTGTTTACGGGCCAGCCGTTCAAATCGATCATCATCCAGTTGTGCTGGTTCACATAACCGATGAGACGATCCACGATTGCCTTCGTTTCACCAATAAGGAAAAATCCCTGATCTGTAGACACCGGTTTAACGTAGATATCGTCAACGAGCTTATGCACCAGGCTTAATCCTACCATCAATGAAGACAATTGGTCGCTGCTCGGCGAATTCTGGTAAGAATTGCCCTTTGCGTGTTCATTATTTGACGGATTCTGAATTCCCATCGCATTGTTGGTCTCGTAGTGTGCGGAATTCACGCATCTTGCTTCGAGCCTGGAGTTTGCCCAGTTGTCGGATGCAAAATTGGAAGGAATGTCCTCCCGCATGTAAAAACCGTTCAGCTGCGGGCCGGGTGAATAGCCATAAATAGCTCCCTGTTCCACTTCGGCAAGCTTGTCCAGCCGGTTAATGGCGTTCAACGCATAATACAGCTCATTCAGGACGCCTGTTACGTCCTGGCCGTCGTCTTTCAGCAGTTTATACTCGGTTGCCAGCAGTCCAAGGTAATATCCGTGACGGATCATGGCGTCGCCCCAGTGGATTTCCCCGTGGCCGTAGTAGCCGTTTGGTGTAGCGGCGTAACCGGTACCGTCTGAGGTGAGATTGTCCACGCAGTCGAGCGGCTTTAAGCCTCTTGCGGCTAAGCTTTCTCCTGAATTCGGCCCTATTTTTACGAAATCTTCCCGGAAATCACTCCTGAGCTTCCAGTATTTCTGAAGATTGATAGCATCTGACTGTGCACAGGCCCAACCGGGCATGACCAGTAAGCCGATACAAACGAAAAGTTGTTTCATAATGTTTGGATTTAAATTACATGAATTTCAATATGCGTGTGGACCCCAGAACTGCATACGGCAAAACTAGATCAAACCCAAACGGCGGTCCCTACCATTCAAACAGTTTTTCGCACGTTCCGTGGTAAAGAGCATTACCAATAATTAAATAGCTGATTATTAGTAGTAATTGCCTGCTAATTTAACATAACAGGGTCTTCCCGCTTTACGGAATAGGGGTAGAATTATCAATTATGAAGTAGTCAATTATCAAGCGCAGTTCCTGATAATTCGATCATTGTGAATTGATAATTAAGAGAAAAGTAACTGATAATTGATCATTCAGGACTTACAGCTTGCTGCTTGTCCAGCACCTTTGGGATCCTGAAATAATCCGAATCTTTCTTCGGTGCATTTTTCAGTGCTTCGGCTTGTGTGATCGTGACTTCCGGCACGTCGTCGCGGAGAACGTTTACTTCGTCGCTCATAAATACCAGCGGCTCCACGTTTTCCGTATCCATTTCAGACAATTTTCCCATAAAGCCGATGATGTTGTTCAAATCCTGGCTGATCGCCTGTTTGGCGTCTCCTTCAAAACGAAGGCGCGACAGATGCGCAATATGATCGATTGTTTCGTCTGTAATGTTCATGGGGCAAATTTAAGCATTTCCATGAAAAGGAACAGCAGCGGAATTTTAACCTTCTTCCGGAAGCGGTGTTCCCGGTTTTTTCATCAGTCCGCGCTCGATCAGCGGTGCTGAAATGAGGGCAAATGTGCGGTCTGACAATTCCTGCTCGGACAGCAGCGCCACTTCTTCTGCGGAGATCACCGTGTGAATGTGCACGCGTGAAATTCCCGGATGCGCCGGTCCCAGGAGATCTTCAGGATCGGAAAACAAGTGGTAATTGTCGATGAACGTAATGGGAACGATGGGCACGCGGGCGCTTTTGGCCAGCTTGAACGCGCCGATCTTGAACGGGATCATCTCCGGATTCCGGTCGGGAATTCCGCCTTCGGGAAAAATAACGATTGACCAGCCTTCGGCGACGCATTGCTTGGCTTGTATGAATGCTTTCGCAGCTTTCAACCGATCTTTTCTGAAAACAGGGATATTCAGGCGTTTGAAATAGGTTTTAACAAGTGGATAGGACAAAATTTCGCTTTTCCCCATGAAGAGAAACCGGTGATTTGGCAGCAGCGAGTACAGCAGGAAAATATCGAAATACGACGTGTGATTGGCAATGATCATGTACGGACCTTTGGGAATTTTGACCTTGTGCACTTTATACACCTGTACGAATGTGAGCAGGCGCACCGCATGGCTCCAGGCAATATTAATGGGGAAGGAATGCTTTCTCCAGCATTTTCGCGAAAGCACCAGGAACAGGAACGGGTAGAACAGGATGAGCGTGACAACGAAGACCGCGCCGACATAGAGTTTATAAATAAAGCTGAGGATTCCTGTGAAGACCTTCATTCCTCAAAAATAGAATTTTAGTTTGCTTTCCCCGTCATAAAAATGCTAACAGCCGCGTGTTTCGCCTGTTTGGCCGGAATCTGTCACCGATATGCTTCTTTTTGTGTTTTGTCGCAGCCTTTTGTCGCGAATAAATGCCCACCGAATTTTGCAAAAACACTACTTTCGTGAAAAAACAGCAACATGTCCCGCATTCTTACAGGCATTCAAAGTACAGGAACCCCGCATCTGGGGAATCTGCTCGGCGCTATCTTTCCGGCTATTGAGCTGGCGAAGCAGACCGAGAACGAATCGTTTTTGTTCATCGCAAATATGCACTCCCTGACGCAGATCAAGGAGGGCGAATTATTGCGCCACAATACGTATTCGACTGCAGCGACGTGGCTTGCTTCGGGCCTTGATCCGGAGAAAACGGTGTTTTACCGCCAGAGTGACATCCCGGAAGTCAGTGAGCTGATGTGGTACCTGCTTTGCTTTTTTCCGTTCAGCCGGCTCGAGCTTGCGCACGGATTCAAGGACAAACAGGATCGTCTGAGCGATGTGAACGGCGGTTTGTTCACCTATCCTATGCTGATGGCTGCCGACATTCTCCTCTACGACGCGGAAGAAGTTCCCGTTGGAAAGGACCAGCTGCAGCACCTCGAGATGACACGTGATGTCGCCGGCCGCTTCAATAACGTTCACGGAAACATTTTTGTGCTGCCGAAAGACCGTACGAACGAAGCAACGAAGCTGGTGCCGGGAACCGACGGTGAAAAAATGAGCAAATCGCGCAACAACTTCATCAACATCTTCCTGCCTGAAAAGGAGCTGCGCAAGCAGGTCATGTCCATCCAGACAGACAGCAAAGGCGTCGACGAAGTCAAAGATCCCGAAACCTGCAACGTGTTCGCTATCTACAAGCTGCTGGCCGATGAACAGCAAATCCTGAAAATGCGCGCAAACTACGCCGGCACAGGTTATGGTTACGGGCACGCCAAGCAGGAATTGTATGAGCTGATCCTTTCAAAATTTGCCGCTCACCGCGAAAAGTACAGTTACCTGATGGAAAACAAGGAAGAGATCGACCGCGTGCTTGCGATCGGTGCCGCGAAAGCCAGGCTGGTAGCGCAGGATGTACTGAAGCGCGTGCGCCAAGTGGTTGGATACTAAATTTTTTTCAACAATTCGATACAGCACACTAAAAATAATGTATATTTGAATCAACTTATGTTACACCAGCATAAACTACTCTTATTAAACCAACAAATGCTAAAGCTCCTCCTCCAGGGAGCTTTTTCTATTTTATCGCCCGGCGTTGCTCAACTAAATGATTTAGTATATTTGTTGTTAAGACTAAAAAATACTACTGTATGTTCAAACAGATAACCCTGCTGGCTGCCTTATTTCTCGTTATTTCCTCTTGTTCCGAATCGGGTGACGATCTTGCCGACCTGAAAGCTGCGGGAGGTGCGCGTTACGGAGGGGAATTCCGTTTCATGTCACCTGAAAAAGTTTCCAGTCTGCTGCCTTTGCAGGCCGTTGATATTTATACGCAACGCATTACTTCACAGATCTTCGATCCGCTTTTAAGTCTCGATCCGTCCGGTAAGAATGTCATTCCGTCCATTGCCGAAAGCTATACGGTCTCAAAAGATGCAACCCTGTTTACCTTTAAGATCCGCAGAGGCGTTTACTTCCACGACGACGATTGTTTTGGCGGCGAAGGGCGCGAGCTCACTGCCGAAGATGTAAAGTTTACGCTCGACATGGCCTGCAGCGGGCTGAAAGAAAACGAAGTGAGCTGGCTGCTTGTCGACAGGATACAGGGCGCGCAGGATTTTAACAGCGCTACACGCAAGGTGTTCAGAGAAGGCGGCGTTTCAGGTATTAAAGTAACCGACAAAAATACGCTCACCATTACGCTCACCGAACCGTGCGCGAGCTTCGATAAAATTCTTACCTACAGCGGATTCGGCGTTTTCCCGAAAGAGGCATACGATACTTACGGAAAAGAGCTGAAAGACCACCCGGTTGGAACAGGCCCTTTCGTACTGAAAGAAAAAACAGGCAAAAAGATCGTTCTGAGCCGCAATCCGCGCTACTGGAAAAAAGACCAGTTCGGCAATCAGCTGCCTTTTCTGGCGGGTATCGTCATGACGTACGCTACGGATAAGCGCAGCGAGCTCATGGCCTTCCGGAATTCAGAGATCGACCTGGTGCTCGAGATCCCGGCAGACGACGTGGAGAACGTGCTTGGTTCCCTGCAGGAAGCGCAGGCCGGCAAGACCGTTAAGCACAAAGTGGATTCGAAACAATCGCTTTCCGTTACGTTCATCGGCCTGGCACACAATCATCCGGCGTTTAAAGATGTTCGGGTGCGCAAAGCCTTCAACCTCGCAGTAGACCGCGAGCTGCTGGTCAACAATCACCTGAAAGGCGAAGGCTATCCCGTAACGAACGGGATCATTCCCAACGCGGATTTCTATCCCGCTTCCCGCGTGAAAGGTTTTAAGTACGATATAGCGCAGGCACAGAGCCTGCTTGCGGGTGCAGGTTTTGCCAACGGAGCGGGCATGCCGGAACTGACGCTTTACATCAACGGGCAGAAAGATTCCGACCGCCACCGCCTTGCGCTTGGAGTAGCCGAGCAGCTGAAAAACAACCTGAATGTGAACGTGATCGTGAAGCTGTGCAGCATCGAAGAGCGGAACGCAGCCGTGAGCTCCGGGAAAGCAGCGATGTGGGTCAGCGGATGGATCGCCGATTACCCGGATCCTGAAAACTTCCTCAGCCTGTTCTACGGCGGCAACATCCAGGCCAATGCGACATTCATCAATCCGTTCAAATACCGCAACCCGGCGTTCGATAAAATGTACCTGCAGGCGACCAAAGAGCTCGATCCGAAGAAACGCCTCGACCTGATGGTGAAATGCGACCAGATGGTGATCGACGACGCTGTGGTGATGCCGATGATCACCGATGACTTCATTACGATGATCAATTCCCGCATCCGGAATTTTGAGACAAATCCTTTGGAAGTTTTAGACTTTTCTCTTATCTTTATCAAAGAGCCCAAGTGAGGCTCATAATTTAAGTCAAACAATTTTAGCACTCTCAGCTTGCAACGAGATTGAAAGGCAGTTCTAACGAGCTGCCTTTTTTAATGATTTAGGTTTTATCTTTAACTGCGCGCGACTTTCTTTCAAAACGATCATATAAACACAACAATCGCTTAACATTTCGCGGGTATTCCGGAACTACTTTTGTCGTCGTAAATACGGGATTTTACCTCGTTTTTCTTCTGATAATTTACAATTTGATGCGCGAAACAGACGATAATAAAGTGCATTTTTGTAGTATGGGCTACATAAACCGCGAATTAAGCTGGCTTTCGTTCAACGAACGTGTCTTACAGGAAGCGCTGGATGAGCAGGTGCCGCTGGCGGAGCGTATGCGTTTCCTCGGCATCTATTCCAATAACATGGATGAGTTCTACCGGGTTCGTGTCGCCAACATCAAACGCATGATCGACGTGCACAATAAAAAGGTCGACGGTTTCAAAGGAACCCCGAAAGAGCTGTACGAAAAGATCCAGCACGTTGTGATCGATCAGCAGCGCGACTTTGAAAAAGCCTACGAGCAGATTCTCGAACAATTCGCCAAAGACAATATTCGGCATCTCGACGAGCATTCCGTTACATCGAGCCAGAAGAGCGAGCTCAATGCTTACTTTCACAAAGAAGTCATACACAATGTCGTGCCGATCATCCTCGACCGTAAAACCGCTTTCCCGAGACTTCGGGATAAAGCGATCTACCTGGCCGTGCGCATGGAATGGGACAGCAAGCAGAAAGTGCGGTATGCGCTGATCGAAATTCCTTCTTCGCTTCCGCGGTTCTACACTTTTCAGCAGGAAGAAAGCCAGGGATTTATTCTCCTCGACGATATCGTCCGGCTGAACCTCGAAGAGCTGTTCCCGATCTTTTCCTTCGACAGCATTGAGGCCTATACCTTTAAATTCAGCCGCGATGCGGAGCTGAACCTCGATGACGACGTATCGCTTTCTTTCATTGAAAAAATGGAGAAGAGCATCAAGCAGCGGAAAAAAGGCGAACCTGTGCGTTTCGTTTACGATCAGAAAATGCCGGTTGATCTCCTGGAGCTGTTGCTGCGTCACCTGAACCTGAAATCCGGTGTGAATACCATTCCAGGCGGCAAATACCACAATTTCAAGGATTTCATCAGGTTCCCCGATTTCGGGAAAGCGCATTACCTGTTCCCGAAACAATTGCCGGAAGAGCATCCGCAGCTGGCCGGGCACCGTAGTATTATCAAGCAGGTGATCAAAAAAGACGTGCTGCTGCATTTTCCCTACGAGCGATTCGATTACGTAGTGGATCTGCTCCGCGAGGCGGCGATCGACCCGAAAGTGCAGTCCATCAAGATCAATGTGTACCGCGTTGCCGAGAATTCGCAGGTCATGAATGCGCTCATCAATGCCGTGAGTAACGGCAAGGAAGTGCTGGTAGTGCTCGAGCTCCAGGCACGTTTCGACGAAGAGAATAATCTGTACTGGGCCGAACGACTGAAAGATTACGGAGCACGCGTGCTGTATGGCTACGAAGGATTGAAAATTCATTCTAAATTGCTGCAGATCCGTCGTGTTTCCGAGAAAAAAGAGCAGCTCATTACCTATGTAGGTACTGGAAATTTCAACGAAAGTTCCGCACACATATATACGGACCTCGGCATGCTGACCATCAACCGGAAAATAGCGCTCGAAGTGCAGCATGTGTTCGAAATGATGGAACAGACCATTCACCGCCACGCATTTCGTTACCTCCTCGTTTCACCTATCAATATGCGCCGCAAGCTGCTGTTCCTGATCCAGAACGAGATCAAGACCGCGCTGAAAGGCAAACCGGCGAAAATCCAGATCAAGGTCAATAACCTGGTCGACAAACAACTGATCGATAAGCTCTACGAAGCTTCGGGCGCCGGCGTAAAAATCGAGCTGATCGTTCGCGGCGTGTGCTGCCTCATTCCGAAAGTGAAAGGAAAAAGCGACAACATTACCGCTATCAGCATCGTTGACCGCTACCTGGAACATTCGCGCTTTATGATTTTCGGCAATGCCGGAGACCCATTGTATTTCCTGATGTCAGCCGATCTGATGGAGCGCAACCTCGACAAGCGCATCGAAGTCGGGATACCGGTTTACGACAAGGAAGCACAGGAAGAGCTGGGTACGATCTTTGCCATTCAGTGGCGCGATTCGGTGAAAGCCCGTACGCTCGATAAGCATCAGCGCAATAGATACAAAAAACCGCAGGGAGCGCCGGTTCATTCGCAACAGGAATTATTCGCCTATTACAGGGAACGAAACCTGGAAGAAAAGAAAAGCATCGAGCTGCATTAGTTCGTAACGAAGACACTCTTCTAAAAAACGGCTGATTACCAGTAGGCAGGCGGATACAAAACGCAAAGAGGTGCAGAGAATCGGGGAAGTACTGTGTGTTTAGAGGTCGCTGAGGAATTGTGGCGCGCAGCATACGATACTTCTTCTCAAGTATTAATCCTGATAGAAGAAACAACACCTGACTGAACGATCAGATATTCTTAAGAAACAAGTTGAACTATACGTCGCGTTTTCTTGATTCCGCCATTTCGCGGGTGATCAGCGGCAGAAAGATCTCTACACAAACACCTCCGGAATCCGGTTCGCGGATCAGGTAGCTCGCGCTGTCCTTGTTCATTTTATTGAGCAGGTACAAACGGTCGTTGATGATCTGTGACGCCCGGCCGGAAGCCGCAGCTTTTAATCCTTTTCCATTGTCGAAGATCTTGATGTGCAGCTCATTGTCGCCGTGCAGCTTAAACGACAGCAGGATCGTTCCCGGATGGCCGAGGTTGACGAATCCGCGCTCGATCGTATTTTCAATGAACGGCTGCAGGATCATCGTCGGCAGGCAAACGTCCGACTGATCGATCTGGTCGTCGACCTCAAACCGGTAGGAAAAGCTGTTGTTCAGCCTGTCGCGCTGCAATTCCATGTAATACGTCAGGAATTCGATTTCTTTGTCCAGCGTCAGGAAATCGTCGTGTGAGCTTTCCAGCGACTGTTTAACGAGTTTTCCGAAACTTGCGAGCTTCCGTACCATATCGCTGTTACCGGATTCGTTGGCGGCAATTCCCTGCAGGTTTGAAAGCGCTTTGTAAATAAAATCGGGATTGATCCGCGCACGGTGCAGGCGCTGTTCCACTTCCAGCCGTTTCTGTTTGGAACGCATGTTCTTCTGCCTGAAAACGATGAAAATGTAGAAGGCGAGCAGCGCGGTGATCACGAGCCCGATGGTAAACAGCTTGGAGCGCAGGTTGCCGATCTGGCGCTGCTGTTCGAGCAACCGTTTGTCCTGCACATACTGCGATTCGTCTTTTTCCTTGCGAACGCGGTGGTATTTTTCTTCGAGGTCGCTGAATGCTTTGTTGCTTTCGAGCTTGAGCACGCTGTCGCGCATCAGCGAAAGGTCTTCGTAAACGGTTAGCGCCCGTTCGTATTCGCCATTCAGCTTGGAGCAGTTGTAGAGCAACTCGAGCGCATTTTTCACCTTGTAGGGATTGTTCAGCAGAACGGCGTTCGACAGGCTGGAGTCGGCGCAGAGGTATGCTTTGTCGTACTGCTTCAGCTCGAGGTAAATATCGGCCATATCCGCGTAGATCCCGTTTCGTTCGAACGGGTGCACGGCCGGAACGGTGAAATACAGCGCACTGTCGAGGTAAACTAAAGCCTGTCGGTAATTTTTTTCGTGGTATTCTTTGTCTTCCAGCAGGTTGTATCCGCGGATAAATGCGGTCTTGTATCCAATGGATTTTGCCAGGCGGATCCCGAAAAATGCTGCGTGCTGCGCCGAATCGAGGAGTGCCGCGTTGCTGGTGATCTGGTACTGGTGGTAATAGCGCGCAGAAAGGTTGTACAGGCTTTCGACCTTTCCAGGACCGTCGGGGAGAATTTTCACCAGCGGATGGGCCAGCGCGAGATAGCCGCGGGCCTTGTCTTCGTTGCCCAGCTTGGAAAGCGCATTGGAAAGTGACAGCAGCACGCGTGACTGCAGGCTTTTATTGTCGACCTGTTTCAGCAGGGCGAGTGCTTTGCTGTAATTGGTAACGGCGCCGTCGTAATTGCCGATCCGCAGCAGCAGGTCGCCGTAGCCGACATAGCTTTCGAGGTAATTGAGCTGTTTGCAGCGCAGACTGTCGAGCAAGACTTTTTCGCGGTCGAGGTAAATGATCGCATGTTCGTAATCTGCTGTTTCGATCGCCTGAACGGCTTTTAAATGGTAGCCGTAGGCGTTGCAGGAAGCCGATTTGCTTTGCAGGAAACGCCTGCTTTCTTTGAGCAGGTCTACATCCCTGTAAATGCGCAGCGAATCGTAATCGCGGTGTTTTATATAATCGTCCTTGAGCACACAGTCGCACTTCTTCTGTCCGTAGGAAAGGAGGGAAGACAAAATGCACACGCTCAGCAGAAGATGTTTCATGTTCGAATTAAAACCACTCAAAGTTAGCCGAAAAACCAATTCATCCATGAAAAGCGGAGGGTAAAATAAAAGGTGCTGTTCTAAAACGGGCTGATTTAATCTGCCTGCGGAAGGAGGATATTGGGAAGTGCTGTGTGTTGAGTACAGAGGAATTGTGATGAATCAATCACAAAGACACAGCGTACATGAGGATTTATTAACGGACGAGCTGTTTTATAACGTAAAGAACAGTGGAAGCATTGCATGTTTAGAGCCGCAAGGAGATTTGGCGTTCTGTCAGTTGATTCCATACATCAGCCCAAAACAAAAAAGGTCTCCGCCGTGGCGAAAACCTTTTTTCTGACTGTTACTGTGTTACTTATGCTACGAAAAAATCAGCCAACCTAAAAAGTTAAAAATTATAAGACAATCCAAAAGTGACGGGGTAAACTGCTGCCGTTTTATCGGTATCGAACATCGGCAGTACGTTGTAGCTTGCAAATACTCCCCAGTCGTTGTATCCGAGCCTTACAGCTGCATCCAGCTTGAACGCGTTGAGGCCGTAAGTGCCTTTTGTTTTTTCTTTGACGTCACGAGTGTCGGTATCGATCTTTGTTTTTACGCTGGATCCGATACGGATTCCCCCGATGACACCTGCTGCGAGGTAGAACCCGTTGTCGTCACCGTCTCCGTTGGAGCAGATCTCGATCATCAGCGGAGCTGTCAGGTAGAATGCGCGCAGCTTGTTCTTGTTGAAATTGCTGACTGTGTCTGTTGTTGCCCAGAGGGAATCGTTGTTGATGTTCAGTACGTTTTGTCGGAGGCCAACTCCCGTAAGGTTGAATCCAAGTCCGGTTGTGATCCCGATGTAGTTTTTGTAGATCGGGAATTTATGCTCCATGACGTTAAAGTTCCAGCTGAATGATTTTCCCGGATCGCTTTCCCACTGCGGGTCGTTCGGGAAGCTGTTTTTCATCGCGTCGTTCAGCAGGATCGTCGGACCGAAATCAATTCCTGCCCAGTGTGCGGTGATCTCCGGTTTTGCCGGCTCGTCGGAAATTTTATCTCCGTTTTCGTCCGTGGACGTCGTATCACCGATCACCTGTACGTCTCCTTTAGAAATTACGAGGATTTCTTTTCCTCCCATGTGGATCCGTGTTGTATCCGGACCGCCTTCCTGTGCATGTACACTGCAGATAACCAATAAACCGAGTGCGCCTGTTACTAATTTTTTCATGTTTTCTATGTTTTAATCTGTTTGTTTCACGTTTTCCGATGTTTGCTGAAGAGCGTCGTTATCGGGGCATTTGAACGTAAGACCTGTGAGCTCGTTTTTTGTTACAGCACCAGCGAAAAAAAAATGAATTATTTTCTGAAATACTCATTAAGTGGCTGAAATTCAGTGAAGAAATAATTCAAATTAATTTAAAGAAATGTGTGGTCTCGACTGAAGAAAGGACAGTTGCCTTCCCGGAAAACGCCTTAAAGCAAAAAAGCTCCCGGAATTTCCGGAAGCTTTTCAATGCTATTTTCATGTCAACGATTACTGAGGAACCATATTCGGGTTCAGCAGGTCGTAGAACTGGTCGAGCTTCGGCATAATGATGATGCGCGTACGACGGTTCAGGGATTTGTTTTCCGGAGTATCGTTGGCCACAAGTGCGTTGTATTCGCCGCGTCCTGCTGCTACCAAACGATTCGGGTTGATCTTGAATTCTTTCTGGAGCACACGAACCACAGACGTTGCGCGTTTAACGCTCAGGTCCCAGTTGTCTTTCAGGCAGGAATTCTTGATCGGATCGCTGTCCGTGTAACCTTCTACCATTACTTCCAGGTCCGGGCGTGATTCGATGATCTGTGCAATTTTTGCCAGTACTTCGGAGGCTTTTGGTGTCAGGTCAGCGCTTCCGCTTTTGAACAATACTTTATCCGAAAGGTTGATGAATACAACTGTTTTGTCCACTTTGATCTCCACATCTTTGTCGTCGAGTCCTTCTTTCAGAACGCCTTTCAGGTTCACGGCAAGCGCAAGGTTGATGGAATCCGCTTTGGATTTCGCTTCCTGCAGCAGGTGGATGTATTTGTCTTTGCGCTCGAGCTGTGCAAGTGTTTCTTTGATATTGTCGTTGGCTGCCTGCGTGATCACTGTGAGGTCGCCCACTTGCGTAAGCTGTTTGTCACGTACCGCTTTACAGTCGCTCAACTGTTCTTTCAGGTCATCGATCTGATCCTGTTTTGTAATGATGGAGCTTCCGGCATTCGTCAGGTCGTTCTGGAGACGGATTCTGTCGTTCTCTGCAGTTGAGAGTTTCCCAAGCGTTTCGTCGTTCTGTTTCCTGGAAGCTTCGAGCTCCGACTGCAGCGACTGGTATTTCTTCTTACTTACTACGCAGGAATTGAGTGAAAGTGTAGCTGCGGCAAGAATGATCATGTAATTTTTCATGTCTCTTATTTTGGGCAAAGATATACATTCCTGATGCGGGCTTGTTTTCTTCACATATTTTAAGAATTCCGGAAAGCGCTTTCTGCATGAAAAACAAGCGCTTATCGCTTCACGATCCTGTATACTTCTCGTACTGCCTTCTTTTCAACTTCGATCAGGTAAATGCCATCGGGGTAATCCAACTGTAGCTGGTACGTGCCGGAAATCCCGGTTTTCCAAATCAATTGTTCGCCGGTAACAGTCAGTAAGCGAATGCTGAACGTTTCGTTATCAGCCGGTTGAAGGGTGATTTCTCCGGAAGCCGGATTGGGGAACAGACGAATGGAAGGCAGCTCCTGCTCGGAAAGCCCGATCGTGGCGATCACAACACATGCAGACGTGTCCGGGCAGCCGTTCTGTGAAACCTGCACGGCATAGCTGCCATTTGCGGCAGGTGAATAGCCTGCATTCGTTGCGCCCGGTATGCTGCTCATGCCGCTCGCACAGTTCAGCCATTGATAGCTTGCGCCCGGCGCCGTTACGGTGAGCGTGTTTCCATTCTGAGCGACAGAGAAAACCGGCGGCTGATTGATTGTGAGGTTCAGCGTCACCGTGGAATCGCAGCCGTTTATCGCTGTAAAGAATTGCTGGTACGTTCCGCCGGAAGTGTACGTCTGCGTATTCCAGGTATATTCCCGGCAGGCAGTAGCGGTATACGCATGCGTTATTGTTGCAGGCTCTGTAATAACTGCCGTATCGGAAAAAGTGCACCCGTTCACGTCCTTTACCGTAAGGCTGTAAGATCCCGGCGGGAGGTCCGTACGGCTTTGTGAAGGGCTGCCATCCGACCAGGCGAAGGTATAAGGAGCAACGCCTCCGGAAAAAGCGACTGTTATAGCGCCGTCTGTTTCGCCGGCACAGCTGCTGTTTTCAGGCGAAAACCCAACGGAGAACGTATTGCAAAGCCCGATCCTGAAAACGCCGAATCCTGCAACGAGGATCTTCCCGTCCGGCTGCAGGGCCGAAGCACAGGTCAGCCCGACGCTGGTTCCCGAGTCGAACATCATATCGAGCGTGCCGTTCGCATGAATCCTGGCAAGCTGGTTTCGTTCGATACCGCTGTAAGACAAAAAGCTTCCCCCGATGATGATCTTTCCATCCGGTTGAAGAAGGGTTGTGTACACCCAGTTGTCGGCTGCTTCTCCGGGAGCGAACGACAGGTCCGGGGAGCCATCGGCATTGAAGCGTGCAATGTGATTACGCGATAAGCCATGAAATAGCGTAAACGTTCCGCCGATGACGATCTTTCCGTCCGGCTGAACGTTGACGGAATGCACAATGTCATTCGGTCCTGTTCCCGGGTTAAAGCTGCCGTCGAGCGATCCATTCGTGTTGAGCCGAGCCGTGCGTGCAACAGGTGCCGAATTATTATACGTCTGGAAATTTCCTGCGACCACTACTTTTCCGTCCGATTGCAGCGCCATTGTATTAATCGGGCCATCGAAGCCTGTTCCCACATTGAAGGTCGGGTCGAAGCTTCCGTCTGCGTTCAGGCGTGCGATGCTGTTAACCGGAATTCCATTGTAGCTGCTGAAAAAACCGCCGATGATAATTTTGCCGTCCGGCTGCAGCACCATCGAGAGCACGGGGCTTTGCGGACCGGTTCCGGGATTGAAGGACGGGTCGATCGAGCCGTCGCTGTTGAGTCGTGCGATGCGGTTAATGATCGTGCCATTGTAACTGGTAAAAAATCCTCCTATGAGGACCTTGCCATCGGGCTGCACCACTACAGCACGTAACTGGCTGATCGGGCCGGTTCCTGTAACGAAAGAAGCATCGGGCGTGCCGTCTGCATGTAAGCGGATCAGGTTTTTCTTCGGCACTCCGTTATAGGAGCTAAAATCCCCGGCTACCAGGATCTTTCCGTCCGGCTGCACAGCTAACGACCATACTATAGCTGCATTGCCGGATGTGAATGTTGGGTCTAAGGAGCCGTCCTGGGCAAGTATTACCCCTGAAAATGCGTGGAAAGCGATAACCAGAATAAGGTGTTTCAGCATGTTAGATTATTTTGGTTAAAAATACGATAGAATTTGGAATGCGCAGGTGTCCGGTTGAAGAACGGGCCGGCAGAAGCAAGTTACGGAACAACTTATCGACTCCCGACTATTGACTATATTTGCGGCATCATTACAATTTATTATGTACAGAACGCACAATTGCGGCGAATTACGCCCGGCACACATCGGACAGGAAGTAACATTAGCAGGATGGGTACAACGCTCACGCGAGCTCGGAGGAATGACCTTCGTGGACCTTCGCGACCGCTACGGCATTACACAGCTCGCTTTTAACCTCGATGAACAGGCCGATCTCTGCCAGCAGGCACGTAAGCTGGGCCGTGAGTTTGTGATCAGTGCAAAAGGAACTGTTATCGAGCGCAGCAGCAAGAACAGCAACATGGCGACCGGCGATATCGAGATCAAAGTAACAGCGCTCACCGTGCTGAACGCTGCAAAGCTTCCGCCGTTTACCATTGAAGATACAACAGATGGCGGCGATGAGCTGCGCATGAAATACCGTTACCTCGACTTAAGAAGAAATCCTGTACAGGAAAAGCTGCGCCTGCGCAACCGCGTAGCGCTGGAAACGCGCAAATACCTCGACGACCAGGGATTCTGGGATGTGGAAACGCCTTACCTTATTAAATCGACGCCGGAAGGAGCACGTGATTTCGTAGTGCCGAGCCGCATGAATGCAGGTGAATTTTACGCGTTGCCGCAATCTCCGCAAACATTCAAGCAATTGCTGATGGTTTCCGGTTTCGACCGTTATTACCAGATCGTGAAGTGTTTCCGCGATGAAGACCTGCGCGCCGACCGCCAGCCGGAGTTTACACAGATCGACTGCGAAATGGCCTTCGTGGAGCAGGAAGATATTCTGCAGACGTTTGAAGGATTGATCAAACATGTATTTGCTGCCGTTCGCGGCGTGCAGTTCGAAGGAGCTTTCCCCAGAATGACCTATGCCGAAGCAATGGAGAAATACGGCTCCGACAAGCCCGATATCCGTTTCGGAATGGAATTTACTTACCTGAACGAACTGACGCAAAACAAAGGATTCCAGTTGTTCGACGATGCGGAATCCGTTATCGGGATCGCCGTTCCGGGCTGTGCAGAATACACGCGCAAGCAGCTGGACGAGCTCACCGAATGGGTGAAGCGTCCGCAGATCGGTGCCAAAGGATTGATCTACGTGAAATGCAATGCTGACGGAACCTTCAAAAGCTCTGTCGACAAGTTCTATTCGGAAGCTGATCTCCAAGCATGGGCGGAAGCAACAGGCGCTAAAGCCGGCGATCTTATTTTCGTGATCAGCGGAGCAACAGACAAAGCCCGCAAGCAGATGAACGAATTGCGCCTGCACTTAGGAACAGCGCTTGGATTAAGAGATCCGGAAGTCTTTGCTCCGTTGTGGGTGCTCGACTTTCCTTTGCTTGAATGGGACGAAGAGCACAACCGCTATCACGCGATGCACCACCCGTTCACCTCGCCGAAACCGGAAGATTTTGCACTCATCGATACCGATCCGGGAGCTGTGCGCGCGAATGCGTATGACCTTGCCATGAACGGCGTTGAGCTGGGCGGTGGTTCTATCCGTATCCACGACAGACAACTGCAGGCACGCATGTTCGAGCTGCTCGGCTTCACGCCGGAACAGGCAGAAGACCAGTTCGGATTCCTGATGAACGCGTTCGAATACGGAGCGCCGCCACACGGTGGACTGGCATTCGGACTGGATCGCCTCGTGGCAACAATGGGTGGTTCCGAATCCATTCGCGACTACATCGCTTTCCCGAAAAACAACAGCGGAAGAGATGTAATGATCGATGCCCCTTCCTTTATCGACAACGCGCAGCTCAACGAGCTCAACATTGCACTGAAAGGATAATTTCAGCGAAATAGCTATATTGTGAACGCTTCCGGGAACTTCGGAGGCGTTTTTTCGTCCTGCTTAAAATGAGACCCGCTATGAATACACGAATTCCGAAAAACGCTGCCACTGGTTTAATGGTGCTCGCGCTGACAGTCGTAACAGCTGCGTGCGGCCTGTTGTCGAAGAACGGTGGAGGAGCAACCGTGAAGGTGAAAGGAACCATAGAAGTGGAACAGCCCGTTTGCGGCGAAGCCGCGGTAAAAGCGGGAAATCAGAAAGGAAAGGCGCCCATTGCGAACGCGACGTATTACATCAAGGACGGCGGAACCAACGATCCGGCGGTTATTGCCAACAAACAGTTCATAACGGATGAGAACGGAGCGTTTACCATCCATCTCAAGCCGGGAACCTACGCTGTTCTTCATCCCGATAAGATGATGAGCTACGCAGATTTCAAGCTGAAGCATTTTCCGCAGTCGAATTACTTCAAAGAGCGCGACGACGACTGTTTCCGGCGCTGGTACACTTCTCCGGATTTTCTGCTTATGGTTGAAAACGATACGACTGTAACGTTCCTGGTGAAATCGCGCTGCTATACCGGCGGAAACCCATGTGTGGATTACACCGGCCCGAAAAATCCGTGACGGTGCCTATTGTTGCTCCGACTGTATTTCCTTTTCAAGGTAACCAAATCCATAACTTATCCACGGGTTATGTATCCAGTATCCATTGCATATCTACGGGAGAGGTACGATGAATCCACAGGTTATCTACCAGTTATGTAAGGAGCATCCCTCTATCAACCCTATATGAAGCCTCTATCAACCCCGGATCAACCCTCTATCAACCTGTTTTATTTTGCCTGCCGGTGGTGTGATGAGACTGCGGAAAGAACTTCCGGGCAGCTGTTTTACAAGTATATGAAAATTCAGGGCAACTGGCAATAGTTAATGGAGGCAACTGGCAATAGAACAAGGAGGCAATAGTTAACAGTTCGTCCGCCGAGGTTATTTCACCTTCTTCAGCGTATACTGTTCCGGATGTTCGATCTGCTTTCCATCCATATCCAGCTGAACGATCTTATCGCTGTAAACCTGGTAACGGATCACGCGGGCGGAGTCTTTGATATCTCCCTGCGAAAGGTAGAAAACGGGAATCCTGCCATTTACAGTTGTGTAGCGTGTCCATTCCCCGTTTGAAACGAGTACGGCATCACCATCTTCCGTTGCCTGCTTATAGACTTCCGTGAGGCGGTAAATTCCGCTGGAATCGCCCTTCAAGGCCAGGCGCTGTTCAATTCCGGGGCAATCGGCACAGGGAATCGTTCCCGTGTAAACGCGGAGTCCCTGGATCTTCTTCTCTTTCCTGGGTACATCGGTTTTTTCACGCACGAATGTCGTATCCTGCGGGCGGTGTTCAATACATCCCGTCAGGCAACCAGCCACTATCCACATGAACGCCCAATGCTTCATACCACAAAAATACTTATTCATTCCAAAAAACAGTCAACTTACCAATCGTTGTGCCAGCTTCGAGCTGCGTATGCGCTTTTGTAAATTCTTCCTGCGTGAATCTTCCGCCGACCACCGGGGTGATCTTCCGTTCGACTGCCAGTTTTACGACTTCTGCCAGGCAATGTTTGATGATCTCGGGCTTGTAGTCGGCAATTTTGAGCATATTCACTCCCGAAACGGATTTCGAGCGCATCATCAGTCCAATGGGTACGATGATGCCCATTTTGCGCAAAAAGTTGAGCCCCGAAAGGATCCCGTACTTTCCAGAAAGCTCAGATCCGCCGAAGAGGATCATTCTTCCGCCGGTTCCAAGCAGGGAAAAATCTTTTTTAAAGGTCGCTCCGCCAACGGGATTAAAGCTCACGTCCAGCCGCTCTTTTCCAAGCCATTTCTGAACGGACGAAACATAGTCGGCTTCTTTGTAAACCACGATCTCATCGGCTCCGAGATCCTGCACGATCTGTTGTTTGGAGCGGGAGCCTATTTTTGCACAGACAACTGCCTGCCGGAGCTTGCACAGCTGTATGAGCGCCGTTCCGACGCCGCCTGCGGCGGCATGTACGAGCACGCGCTCACCGGGATGAATGTTTCCAACGCGTTCAACCATGTAAAAAGCGGTTACAAATTGTGTGGCAAGCGCCAGCGATTCTGCAGCATCCATATCGCCGATCGGGGCAAATGCATGCGCTTCGGTAAGAACGTGACGGGCATAACCGCCGAACCGGCAAAAAGCCACCACCCGCAAGCCTACGAGGCCAGGATCCATTCCGGCACCTGCGGCTTCGATCGTTCCGACCACTTCGTAGCCGATCACGCAGGGAAGGGGCGGCGCTTCGCGGTACAAACCTCTGCGCGCCATCACATCTGCATAGTTGAGCCCGAAAGCTTCAACCCTGATCAGTACCTGCGCGGGGCCGGGCGGCGGAAGAATAATGGGCTTCAACCTGAACGCCTCTTCCGCAGTGCCTTTTACAGTAAGAACAAATGCTTCGGTGTGCATATTCCTTAGTTTTGCTTTTTTGTTAACGATGAGCCCGAAACGGCTGTTTTAAAGATACAACGTTTATTCCACTCCTTTGATCAGGAGCACGATTTCTCCTTTTGCTGGCCTGGCTTTGTAATAGTCGAGCACTTCGACGGCTGTTCCGCGTTTGAATTCCTCGAAGAATTTGCTGATCTCGCGGGCCACGCAAACGATCCTGTCGGGGCCGAGATACGTTGCAATTTCCTCCAGCGCTTTGTTGATGCGGTGCGGCGATTCGTATAAAATGATCGTGCGCTCTTCTTCTGCAAAGGCTTTCCATTTTGTCTGGCGGCCTTTTTTATGGGGAAGAAATCCTTCGAATACGAACCGGTCACAGGGAAAGCCGCTTGCTACCAGCGCCGGAACGAAGGCTGTCGGGCCTGGAAGGCAGGTAATTTCGATATCGTTTTCGATGCAGGCGCGAACGAGCAGGAAACCGGGATCTGAAATTCCGGGTGTTCCGGCGTCTGAAACGAGCACGGTGAGCTCATTGGCGCGGATCGTATCGAGTGTTCTGTCGAGCTGCCGGTGTTCATTGTGTGCGTGAAACGGCACCAGCTGATTTTTGATCTCGAAATGATTGAGCAGTTTGCCGGTTACGCGCGTGTCTTCGGAATAGATCGTCTGAGCTTCCCGTAACATTCTGACGGCTCGGTAAGTAATATCTTCAAGATTGCCAACAGGTGTTGGAACGAGTACTAATTTTCCCATGACTTAACGAGTCAGGACCACATAGTCCTGTAAAACGGTTTTCAAAAATTCCATGCGCTTGGAAGGTGTTTCGGGAAGGCCGATGAGTTTGGCTGTCTCGTTTGCAAGCTCGATCGCGAACTGCTTGTTGGCGTCGTTCGGATATCGCTGCACGCGGATAATGGTGTTTTTGATGAGCAGCATGTCCTCGTCCGAAAAGCGGATCACCGCAGGATAAGTTGCCGCATGATTGTCCTGGTTCTTGATGCTCAACACGTCGCGCAGCGAATACGTCTGCGTGTCGCGGGTGCGGATCACAACGGTATTGGCCATGATGTCGCCGAGCCGCTGGCGTTTCTCCGTGGTTCCTGCCAGCAGAATCGCCAGGAAGCCGTAGCCTCCGAGCCAGATATCCACCGCGCGGAAGATCCACCGCGTAAAGTATTCGCGCAGGCCGGCAGTTTCACCGTTGGCTTTCACCACCCGGATGCCCATGATGAATTTGCCGAGGGAACGGCCGTTCGTAAAGTATTCGATCAGCGGACTGTACAGCAGCCATGGCAATTGCCAGAGAATCGTCCAGAGAAGGGTTTGCGCTCCGCTCATACGGTCGGTGAAGAACAGGAAAGGATCCACGTCCATCACCACGAACACGATCACGGCGTAAATAAGCAGCATGACCACGTCCAGGAACGAGCCAATGACACGATACGCCGCCGGAGCGAGCTCGTAGTCAATCTTGACGTATTGCGCTGTTGTAAAGGAGATGGTCTTCATCGTGACGAATATACTAAAATTCTTATGTTCTGTCGGAATGGTCAGGAGAAGAACATTAGCCAGCTACTTTTCCTGAACCACCTAGTTTGAATGTGGTAATTTAGCACAAGCCAAAGAAAACCAAATTTTCCTCATTGTTGCTGGTTGACAGAAGATTTTGCAGACTTGGGTTGTATCATGACGATGCCATTTGTGAAGTGGTGTTATTTGTAAGGGGCCTTGTTAAGAAAATAGCAGGAAATGCAATTTGCTGTCTGGGCTAACAGTAACCCAGGTTTACTTCGTGTTTATTCATAATTAGTGATGTTATCTTGCTAAATGAACAAATCCTGTTAATACCGATTCATTTTCACAATACCCTTTAAGGGTGATTTTATAGAAGTAAACTCCGTCGTCGCATTTGTCATTATTTGACATTCCATCCCATTGGAAAGTGACATCTATATCTTCGCTGAAAACAACATTGCCCCATCTGTTCAGAATACAAACGGTTCCCTCTGATGCGCCTTTAATTGTTTCTAAAGGCTCGAAAAAATCATTTGTTCCGTCGCTATTAGGTGTGAAAATATTTGGCAATGAGGCTTCTAGTTCGAACATCTGATTGCTGACCTCAGACATTGAAGTTGCGCCTGTAATACTTGCTATGATAAGAGGACTACAAATTGACGTGCAGTTCCCATTTGTTGGATCGACAAGGAAAGCGTTAGTTCCTTCAAATGCTACTAACCTGAGACTATCAGTGTAACAATTTGCATTCCCGATTGTAACGACACCGTATATAGCGCTAAACGGAGTGTTCATCGTGTCAACAACGGTCACCGAAGAAATTTGATTTGTTACCGTATTAAAGTCAAATTTAACTAATTGATTACTAATGTCAACCATGTAAAAATGACCTTTGTAAAAGGTTAGATCTCCTGCTGGATAATAACCTAGACTTCCTATTAGATTCGTGTCGCCTGTTATAGCGTTTATTTTGTATAACTCCGAATTGGCCCTGATTGCCAGAAGCCATTCATCATCTATTCCAATCAGAGAATTAAATCCACCACCAAATGTATCTATGGACGAAATCAGCGTAATGTTTGCGCTATTCGGGTCAATATGGTAAAAATTATAAAAATCAATACCATAAAGATTTCCGGAAGGCATTATAGCTATATCAGTTAAATCACCGAAACCCGAAATAAATTGTGTACTGCAATTTGACAAATCAAATTTGAATATACCAATGTCGGTAGAGATATAATTTACCTCCTGTGACATTCCTTTATTGCAGAAGAATAAAAAAAGAATCAGTATGTAACAGTGCTTATTCAAATTTTAAGGCTAGATGATTCTGTAATCATAAGAACGAAGACTTATGTACATCCCTTAGATGCGATCCTGAGAGTAAGGTTGGATTTCTTTGTACCCTGTAGACTGCTAAGATTCCAGTTCTAAACTATTTTCTGACCCGATGTAAGAAAACAAGTGAAGACAACCAGTGTTAGGGGTAGAATTCGATTAATACTTCACATAAAAACATAGGCTGGTGGAGCGCCGCCTTTGGCGCACAGGTTCAAATTGGTTCCAACTTAGGCGTAATCTAATCTGCCGGAGCAGCACGACGGAATCGCCGGTCTCTATGTTTTCTCTGTAGTAGAAATCCCCGCGGCTACTTCAGCAACAACATAATCGGCAAATGGTCCGAGTAGCCGCCGTAGTAATTCGGTCCGCCATAGGTTGTGCTCGGTTTTTTGCTGCCGTCTTTCTGTGTGAAAAGCAGGATCTCTTCGTAAACGATCTTCGCGTCTTTGTCAGCGATTTTCAGTCCTTTCTTTCCGTTGTAGAAGGTGGACGAAACGATGAACTGATCCAGAACGCCCCATTCACTTTTGTAATTGTGGGTTCCTTTTCCGGCCAGGTGATCGTCGTAGAGCAGGTTTACCAGATCGGCTTTCGTGTCGGTTACCTGCTTTGCTTTCAGGGTCTGTTCCACGCTGAGGTCGTTCGGATGATCGTTGAAATCGCCCATGAGAATGATGTTTGCTTTCGGATCTGCTTTCAGGATCTCGTCGATCTTCTGGCGGGCTACTTCTGCTGCGCGGCGGCGCTTGTGCTCGGATTCTTTTTGCCCTTCACGGCGCGACGGCCAGTGATTAACGAAAATGTGCAGGCGCTTTTTGCCTTTCAGCTCGCCCTGAACGTACAGAATATCGCGGGTTTTGAAACCCGGGACTGAATCCAGCTGTACCGCCAGGTTGGTGATAACGGTTGGCTTGAAACGATCGCTGTCGTAGAGCAGCGCAACGTCGATCCCGCGGGTGTCGGGCGATTCTTTGTGTGCAAGCTGGTAACGCGTTTTTGCCAGTCGGCCGGTTTTCGCAACGTCCATTACGACATTGCCGTTCTCAATTTCTGAGAAACCGATGATCACCGGGTTCTCCGCAAGGTTCAGCGTCAGCGCTTCCACAATGTGGTTGAGCTTTACCTGGTAGCGGTCAGACGTCCATTTGTTCTTTCCGTTCGGCAGAAATTCTTCGTCTGTCGTATTCGGATCGTCGATGGTATCGAAAAGGTTTTCCACATTGTAGAAAACGATCGCCCTTCCGTGAAAGGACTGCAGCTTTATATTTTTCGCCGGTTTTTCCGGTTGGATGAGCCCGCAGGAAATACCTGCTGCTGCAATAAATGCTAAAAAAATGGATGGCCTGATGCGTTTCATAGCTTAAAATTTTTCGTCAAAGGTGTCGAGTTCCTGTACACAGGCGGTGAGCAGGTCAATGCTTCCCTGTATGTCTTCTTTATGGGCCATTTCTATGACCTGGTGCAAATGGCGGGTAGGAATGGAAACTGCTCCGGCAATGGATCCTCCTGGCGACATGCGCTGAATGCCCGCCGTATCTGTTCCGCCGGCTGTGAGAATTTCCGGCTGCCATTTGATGGTATTGCGGTCTGCTACTGCTTTCATGTAACGCACCATGCGTACGTCGCAGATCGTAGAGGCATCCATGATCTTGATGGCGGTTCCTTCGCCCAGTTTTGTGATCATTTCATGTGCTGCAGCGCCAGGCAGGTCGAATGCGATCGTGGTGTCGAGCCCGAAACCGAAATGCGGACGGATATTGAGCGAGGCAACGTTGGCTCCGCGCAGACCGACTTCTTCCTGCACGGTAAAAACGACATACAGGTCATGCGGAAGCTGTTTTCCTTTCAGGTTTTTCAGCAATTCGATGGAAATAAAAACAGCCAGGCGGTTGTCGAGCGATTTACAGTTCACGCAGTCGCCCATTTCGATGAATTCGCGTTCGCGTGTTACGGAATCGCCTACGGAAATCAGCTCTTTCACTTTTTCGGCGGAAAGGCCCGTATCGATGAAGTAATCGGACAGCTTTGCTACTTTGTTGCGCTCGTCCTGGGTCATCACGTGAATAGGTTTGGAGGCCATAACGCCGATGATATCTTCTTTTCCGTGAACGATCACACGTTGTGCTGTCAGCGTTTTCGGGTCGAAGCCGCCCAGTGTCGTGAAGCGGATAAATCCTTTGTCGTCGATGTGCGTCACCATGAAGCCGATCTCGTCCATGTGGGCGCCGATCATAACGGATTTGTCCGAAGCTCCTCTGCGGATGGCGTAAACATTGCCCATTTTGTCAACGGTTACTTCGTCGCAGAGACCTTCCAGCTCGCGCAGTACGACTTTGCGTACCGGTTCTTCAAATCCCGGTGCGCCCGGTGTTTTGCACAATTCTGATAAGAGGGAAATGTTCATGTATGGTGTTTAATCAGCGCTAAAGTTAGCAGAATTGATTGTGTGTGCGGGCAGAAGGACTGAAATTCACACAGAGTTAACAAGATGGCAAAGCGCGCTTCGGCACACATTTGTTTAACTTGCTTTAACATGAATGAAGTTTTGTATTTTTGCGGGGCAATCAAATCACAGTAGCTTATGAAAAGAATACTACCTCTTATTTGTGCATCAGCACTTTCGACATTCGCTTTTTCGCAGCAACAGATCGGCAATTCAGGATTTGAGACCTGGAACACGATTACGGGTTCCAACGAAGAGCCAACCAACTGGAACAGCTTCCTTACGGCAAGCGGCTCGTTCTCCTTTGCAGCTTCCAATCAGATCACCCGATCGCTTGAACCGCGTCCGGGATCGACAGGCTCTTATTCAGCACTTATTTATTCCACCAGTGTATTAGGCGTGATCGCCAACGGTAACCTTACGGTAGGCCGCATCAACATGGGAAGCGCAAGCCCTGTCAATGCCAATAACTACAACTCTTCCATCATCGCCAACACCGATTTCTCGGAAGCATTGACCGATACGCCGGATTCCATTGTATTCTGGGTGAAATTTACACCGATCACTGCGACAAGCCAGGCACGTGCGGCCATTATCCTGCACGACAGCTATGCTTACCGCGACGGTGGAACGGTAGATGCCGCTTCCACACCGCATACGGTGGCAACAGCGTACCTCAATTATGGAACAACCAACGGCCAATGGGTGCGTAAATCCATTCCGTTCAGCTACGTAGGCCCTGCAACGACCAATACCTTTATTCTTGCAACGTTTACGACGAACATGACCCCGGGCGGCGGAAATGCCAACGACCAGGTTTGGGTGGATGACGTTCAGCTGATCTACAATCCTGTAAACGACCCGATCGTTGCCAACCCGGACAGCGAAGTAACAACAGGCGTTAACCCAGTAGTGATCGATGTGCTGGACAATGATACTGATTCAGACGACGGAGTAGATGCAGGTTCCGTTACCGTAACAACTCCTGCGGCGCATGGAACGACTTCCGTTGATGCCATAACTGGCGAGATCACGTATACGCCAAACGCAGGCTTCTTCGGAACAGATACGTTCATTTACACGGTGTGTGACGAAGGAACGCCGGCTACCTGCGACACGGCGCTCGTAACTGTGCTCGTGAACGGCAACATGAATGCTGTGAACGATGCGATCACAACGCCGCAGGACCAGGCGATCGCTATTCCTGTACTGGCCAACGATACCGATCCTGAAAACAGCATCAATACTGCTTCAGTAGCAATCACTGTTCAGCCGCTCAACGGAAACGTGAGTGTGAATGCAACCACCGGCGTTGTTACCTACACACCGGATGCAGGTTATTTCGGAACAGATGTCTTTACGTATGTCGTGTGCGACAACAGTGCAAGCATTACCTGTGACGACGCTGTTGTAACGGTTACCATAACGGAAGTAGTAGTGGGTGTGAACAACCAGATCATCGTAAACGACGACGCAGTAACCGTTGCACAGGACGATGTGATCGTTATCGACGTTACAGCCAACGACATCGATCCGGAAAATGCTATCGACGATAACTCGCTCACCGTAACGGTTCAGCCGCTTCACGGAGCAGTTACCGTGAACACAACGACGGGGGAGATTACTTACACACCTGCTGCAGGATATTTCGGCGCAGATGCTTTCACCTATTCGCTGTGTGATATCGGAACGCCGGTAACCTGCGACAATGCGGTTGTAAGTGTCAATGTTACATCAACCGCGGGACTGGAAACAGCGGGCGGTGTTGCCGTTACGATTTTTGCTTCCGAAGGATTGCTCAATATCCAGTCGGAAGAGCTGCTCACAGGAACGGCAGCGATCTATGCTACCAGCGGACAACTCGTACAGGTTTCGACTATCGAGCCTGTGATCGCGTTCAGCCAGCAGCCGGGTATTTATTTCGTGCGCCTGCAAACGCAGCACGGAATGATCGTTAAAAAGATCGCACTTTATTAAATCATCCTCTTTCAGAAAGCTGTTCTCACTCCGGCGGGGACAGCTTTTTTAGTATACACTATGAAACTTTCCTTCATCCTTCTGTTCTGCCTGGTTGCCGCTCAGGCTTTTTCACAAACCGGTAAAGTCGTGGGCAAGGTCCGCAGCGCGGACGGTGATGTGCTTCCGGGTGCAGCCGTTATTGTAAAAAGAGATGTGAGCATCGGTGCCAATACGGACGACCAGGGCAATTACGTCATCGAGCTTCCGCCAGGAAAATGCCTGCTGATCTGCCGTTTTTCGGGAATGGTGACCGATACCGTGGAAGTAACGGTGTTGGCGAATCAGACGATTCAGCAGGACATTACGCTTTATGAATTCGGCGCCGAATTTGGAACGGAGCTTGAAGAATTCGTTATTAAGGTCGGAAAGTTCGATACGCCGATCGAAGATCAGACAGTTTCGCTCGAGATCCTCAAGCCCAAGCTCATCGAAAGCAAAAATACGAGAAGCATCGAAACGGCGCTCGACCAGGTTCCGGGACTGAACATTCTCGACGGCGAGCCGCAGATACGCGGGGGCAGCGGATTTACATTTGGCGTAGGATCGAAAGTAGCGGTTATCGTAGACGATATGCCCATGCTCTCCGGAGACGCCGGCCGGCCTGAATGGGGATTTGTTCCCGTAGAGAACATTCACCAGGTGGAAGTGATCAAAGGAGCAGCTTCTGTTCTTTCGGGCAGCTCCGCTTTGTCCGGATCTATTCACATTCGCACGGCTTATCCCACAGACAAACCGCTTACCAAGATCAATATTTACAGCGGTGCCTACAGCAAGCCATCGGTAGAAGGGACCACCTGGTACACGGATGCACCGCTGATCGCGGGAGCAAGCATGCTGCATTCGCGCAAGCAGGGAAACTGGGACATCGTGCTGGGAGGAAACCTCAATTACGACCATGGCTACATCGGTCCGCCGGTTGCCGACGAAAGCGTGGTGGATTCGATCACGCAGTTTTCCAACAAACAAATGGCAAGTCAGCGCGCGCGCGTCAATTTCAACCTGCGCCACCGCTCGAAAAAATTCCGCGGGCTTACTTACGGCCTCAACGGAAATTTCATGCTCGCGCACAGCAACATGACCTTTGCGTGGCTCAACGATACAACGGGATTGTACCGCGCTTATCCTGGAGCTGTTTTCCTCCAGGACCAGTTTATCTCGAACCTCGATCCGTTCATTCATTTCTTTACAGCCGCTTCCGGTAAACACAGCCTGCGCGGCCGGATCCTGCGAACGGTGAACGATATGTCGGCTAACCAGTCTAACCAGGCAACGGTACTCTATGGCGACTACCAGTTCCAGAAAAAATATGCTTCGCTGAACGGATTTGAGTTCATTGGCGGGCTTTCGGGAACGAATACGCATTCGTATGCGAACATTTACGTGGGCTCTGGAAGCGCCTTCAACGACCTGCTGAACATTTCCGCGTATGCGCAGGGAGAAAAGAAGATTAAGGAGACCGTTAACCTGTCGGTCGGCGGGCGACTGGAATATTTCCAGCTCAACGATTCGATCACGGCGTTGAAACCGATCTTCCGGGCCGGAACAAGCATTAAGCTGTACCAGGAAACGTATCTCCGCATGTCGTACGGACAGGGCTACCGTTTTCCGACGATTACCGAACGCTTCATCAAAACGGGCGTTGGCAACTTCGGCGTGTTCCCGAATATCGACCTGAAGCCGGAAAGCAGCTGGAACGCGGAAGTCGGCATCAAGCAGGGACTGAAGTTCGGGAAGCTGATGGGCTACCTCGACCTGGCGGCATTCTGGCAGGAATACGAAAATACGATCGAATACATGTTCGGTATCTGGGATGTAGAGAGCACAACTTCCTTTGCCGGGTTTAAATTCCTGAACACCGGGAAATCGCGCGTGCTGGGGATCGATGCTTCTTTTTCCGGAATTGCGAAAGTGAACAAGAACATGGAGATCACGTTCATGTCGGGCTACAATTACATTTCTCCGAAAACGCTTAATCCGGATTATATCTACGCGATCGACGATTTTAACCGGAAATTCAGTTACAATACGACCTCACTCGATTCTTCGAGCAAAATTCTGAAATATCGTTTCCTTCACAATATCAAAGCGGATTTCGAGATCGCTTACAAAAAGAAGCTGGCCGTCGGATTCAGCGTGAAATACTTCAGCAAGATCGTGAACATGGATAAGATCATCAAGGAATTCGAGGAATTTACCGAGAATGCGCCCTACATCCAGACGATCCGCTACATGGATTATTTCGCTGCTAACCGCCACGGAAACCTGGTACTCGACGCGCGCATCTCGTATGCGCTCACCAATCAGCACAAGCTCGCGCTCATAGGAACGAATATCCTCAACAACAGCTATTCCCTGCGTCCGCTGAAGATTGAAATGCCACGCACGATCATGGTGCAGTATACGTTTAAGCTGGGAGAATAAATCCGAAGCAGACTTCCTTACGTCGGTCGCTGCGGATTTTAAATGCTTAATGTTGAATTAGCAATCGGGCGAAAGATGTTCGGTCGTTCAGGCCGCGTTTGATCCCGCCGCTGGCGGCCACCAGAATTTCCTCAATTCAACATTCAAAATTAAGCATTCAAATCCCCGTGCTGTCCGCCGGAATCAGTGGAAGAGGAACTTCGCGGTCTCTCGGGGCAAATGCATAGCCGATGCCGAAACCGCCGCCTATGCTCCAGCCCATTCCCGCTACTTTGCGCGTTTCGGTAAATGCATTCAGCGTTACGTTACTGTAGGTCAGAAAAGTGGTTTTCACGCCAAACGACATGGCGTACTTAAAATAATAATCGTTCGTATTCCTGTTGCGGATGAAATCAACGCCCAGCACATTCGCATAAGGCGATAAGTCCCATTTATAGGAAAGCGGAATGTGGAAGCTCACACCATCGGGTGCGGCGAGAATGATCAGTCCGAGCACTCCGCCGAGAATACCCAGATTAAATTCAGAATTGCTTGTAGAAGCGCTGCTTGCGATTGCAGAAAAAACGCCGATGGCAATGAGCGGGGGGCCGGCAAGCGCCCCGATCGAGCTGTGGAACTGGCGCAGCTGGTCTTTGCGGAACATCAGGTCGAAATTGTAATTGAGCCCAATATACCGGTTGATGAGGTATTCGCCCGAAACGGAATAGTTGTGAAAAGCAGAAGAATCCACTTTGCCATAACTGTACTTGGCAAAGAGGTGCACCTTGTTCGACGTAAGCTGTGCATGAACGTTGACTGATAGGGTCAGCAGCAGGAAGAGCAAAAAGGTTTTCATGCGGCAAATATATTGTTCAATTCACAAGGGACAATGAACAATTGACAATTGTCAGATGCGCGATCATGAACAACGGCCCGTAGCCGGCAGGACCACCTGTTCCGTGAGGCGCAGAAGGAACCGGCTTAAACCAAAAAAGGAGAATGGTTCGTGTAGCATTACAACCATTCTCCTTTTTATAGCACAAGTTCTGTAGTCTACATCATTGCGCCAGTCGGTAATTATCTTCCCGATGTGTTGAGCAGGTTCATGATCTCATCGAGCTTCGGTGAAAGAATGATCTCTGTTCTTCGGTTTTTGGCTTTTCCTTCCGGTGTATCGTTGGATGCTTTCGGGAAAAATTCGCCGCGGCCGGAAGCCGTAAGACGCGTCGGCACTACACCGTATTTTTCTGTAAGCAAACGGGTAATAGAGGTTGCGCGGGCAACGCTCAGGTCCCAGTTGTCTTTGTACGTGGCCGTTTTGATCGGAACATTGTCCGTATGTCCTTCAACGAGTACATTCACGTCCGGGTTTTTGTTAAGTACGTCCGCAAGCACTTTCAACGCTTCCACGCCTTTAGCTTCCACGGCGTTGCTTCCGGATTTAAAGAGCAACTTATCGGACAGAGAGACATACACCTTCCCGTCGCGCACTTCAACGGAGAGCTCGTCGGAATTGAAGCCGAGGAGCGCGTCGCGCAACACGTTATTCAGACGTCTTGTAACTGAATCCTGGCGGGCAATGATCGCCTGCATTTCGCGCAGCATCCGCTCTTTATTCTGGAGTTCTGCAGATTGCGCGCCCAGCTCTTTCCCGAATTGATCGGCCTGCTTATTGGTCAGGTTCTGCTGGTTGGTCAGCTTCGATTCCAGCACTTTGTTTTCGGACATCAAGCGTGAATTCGTTGTTTGTTCGCTTGCAAGCGTAGAGCAAAGGGAATCGCGTTCCATCACTACGGCCTGCAGCCGTTTGCCACCTTTTTGTTTTTCAGGTTTCGGATCACCGCATTTATAGATCGGGGCACACGCGGAAAAAGCGAAAATCCCCGTTGCCAGCGTTCCGGCAAAGAATAGTTTGTTTGAGAAGTTCATAACGTTCATTATTGGTTGTCTACAATGTCGGTTTTCTTTCTATAAGGGGCCTTCCTGCTTATGCTTTGTTAACGCGTTTTAGGAAAAAATGGCAGATGCAGGTGTCTTGAGAATTGCTGCTGCTTCAATCCTGCAGTCAGTCATCCGGTACCAGGAGACAAGTAATCCAAGTCCTGCACTTACTGGCGGTGAAGGATTATTTATGAACAACTCATATTGTGTTTTAACCTATTTAAATATAAGCAATGATTACATTAATGTAACGCTATTCTTTAAATCATATAAGGGCATATAAACATCGGCTGTAATTGTGTAATTCAACAGATTACATTATACCTACCTTCACTTCATGGAACGCATAAACCGTATTAAGGAAATTCTTGTTATACAGGGACATAAACAGGTTTGGCTTGCTGAGAAAATGGGTAAAAGCACCACTGCAGTTGCCGCGATGTGTAACAATAAGACTCAGCCTCATTTGAAAGATCTCAAGAAAATTGCTTTTATCCTCAATGTTGACATCCGCGAGTTACTGGTTGCAACAAAATAAGCTGGTCATTTCCTGGTAGCTATACACTAAAAAGAGAACCCGCAGGTTCTCTCTTTTCTTTTGTTTAGTGATGATTACTTCATGTAGCCTTTCCTCAGTGCCTTATCGTGCCATGGAGCCAGATTTTCACAGATCTGAATGGCAAGCGCGTCGATTTGTTTAGCTTCGGCAATGTAGATCGCAGTGTTGGGATCGAAAAAGTAATAGATCTCATCCTTTTTATAGCCGGCTACGCTGTGCCCGTCACCCCAGCCGTTCGTGGCGCTGATGATGAAAAAATCGTTGTTTTTCATGCTGTCCAACGCTTTTTTCATGTCTTCTCTGGAATTGATGTTTGGTCCTTCGAAGGCATTAAACCCGGCTTTTTGTTCTCCGCCGAGAAGTGTCAGCAGATCGGCCGCCCAGGTATATTCCCCGCTTTCGACCTGTTCCTGCAGATCGTCGCATTGGAGTGCGGTGAGCTTGTCTGCTTCGTCTATGCCATTTTTACAGATACGGCTGAGCCATATAGATGTCGCTGCTTCGCATACACCGTCCGGATGCTTAGGCGTATAATTTTTCCATAGAATTGTTATCATGATTTCCTGTTTTCTTGTCCGTAATTAGTTGTGTAAAAAAACATCCCCGGAATGATGAATTTCCGGGGATGCCCCGACTTACTTATTCAGCAGGTCGATCAGCGCAGCGCCTGAAGTAACCGAAGTCACAGGTGTTGCACCCGGGATTGCCTCGATAGCGTTGGTACCGCTTACGAGTTGCAGGTCATACTGGATGTGGTTTGCATCCAGCGGGAACGAGCATCCCGGGGAGGTAAGGTTGCCTGCTACGGAGCCGGATACCATATCCGTTTGTGCAACGAAGAGGCAAACTGTTTCTTTCGGTTCCATGCTCACAGAGCTCTGTGAAGTGGACGTAAAGGCGCAGAAAGGCTTGTAAACACCGTTTACCAGTGCAGCAAGTCCGATCGTTACGTCGGGAGTGTCTCCCGGACGGTTGTTGAACACGGTGATCACGCCGTCCTGTGCAGTTGATACATCTGTAAACGTACCGTCAGCGTTGAAGGTAATAGATGTTCCGAGGCCGATCTCCAGGGAAGAAGACTGCATCTGGATGATCGTGTTGGCAGCCAGCGGATGCTCGTTGAAAACATACACTTTGTACTTTGGCTCGTAGTCGATCTCTACGGCTCCGAACATGTCGATGCAGTCTTCTGCAAACCATGTGGGAACTACGTCTTTGGCTTGTGATGGGCCTGCTGCCCCTTTGTAGCCGAGAAGTTTGTAATTTCTTTCCTGTAATTTTTTCAGGATAGCTGTCTGATCGGCTCTGGTAAAGTCGAAATCGATTTTAAAAATTGTTGACATAATACTTGTTTTTAAGTTGTTTCTCAAAATGAGAGGTTCCTACTCTGGGAAGGCTTTTCGGATTCCGCCTGTTGTTGTGTCGTGATTCGAATCGGACAAAACAAAGGTCAGCAGAAACCGTCCCGCGGGTTAGCGCAGAATTACGTCAATTGAAAAACACGTAGTACTACGTATCAGGATTTCAGGTCGTTCCGGAGCGTAAGATCTGCAACGTCGATGAGGTTGCTGGTGATGGCAAAGATGACCAGCCCGGCCGTGTTCCGGAGCCCGGTTTTCTCCAGGATGCGGTTGCGGTGGCCTTCAACTGTACGAACGCTGATAAAGAGCTTTTCTGCTATTTCGGTGTTGGCATACTGGCGACAAATGAGCTGTAAAACTTCAGTCTCGCGGGCGGAAAGCAGGGAATTCGCCAAAAATCCCGGTGAATCCGCCGGCGCTGAAAGGAATTCCCTCAGCTGCTCCATGTCGGAAGCTCGAAAATAAATGCCGGTGGCGTGCACCTGTTCGATCGCTGCAAACAGTTCGGCGCTGCCGGTATGCTTGGCCAGGAAAGCGGAAAAACCGTTGCGAAAAGCTGTTCCGACATAAATGGGCTTGTGGAATGCGGAGAGCGCGATCACTTTAGCGCCGGCATGAGCAGCGTGCAGCTCTTTGACCACATCGAGCCCGCTGTCGTTTTTCAGTTTGAGGTCGAGTAGCAGTACATCCGGCAGTTCCTGTCCGGCCAGTGCTGCAAACAGCCCGTCGCGGTCGTGAACGCAAAACAGTACGCGTAGCCGCTGGTTTCCTGCGATCAGCAGTTCCAGCGCTTCGGCAAATAACAGGTCGTCGTCGACGATCCCGATAGTGATCGGTTCTTTCATATTAGTTCTTTCAGAAGTACGAAGGTTGTTCCTTTGCCGGGTTTTGATCGGATTCGGCAGCGTGCGCCGATGACCTGGCTTCGGGCAAGCATATTCCGGATCCCGAGTCCGCCTTTACCGCTTACGGCTGCAGAGTCGAAACCGGATCCGTTGTCGGTGAGCAGCATCGAAAAGCGGGGACCGGAAATGCGGAGCCGGATCTCCAGCCGGCCGGCCTTCGCATATTTCAGGCTGTTCTGAATAAATTCCTGGCAGATCCTGAACAGCTGCAGGCTGGTGCGGTAATCGAATGCTGCTGACTCTTCGGGAATCCGGATGTCGATTTCCAGTTTTTCCCGCAGATCGGCCGCTACTTCGGAAAGAGCAGCGCTTAATCCCCATTCGCGGAGCAGCGGTGGATAGATCTCGTGGCTGAGATCGCGCACGTCACCGATGTTCTTGTCGATCAGTGAGGTGATTTTAGAAAAGTATTGGTCGTGCTTGTCGCCGGCTGCACGATGGAACTCGGTGATCCAAAGCTTAAGCGTGCTGAGACCTACGCCAAAATGGTCGTGCAGCTCGGAGGCGATGTGTTGCTTTTCTTTTTCGCCGGCGTCCAGGCTCACGGAAAGTAATTCCTGCTGGTGCTCAAGCTTCAGGCGCGATTCTTCCAGCTTTGCACGAATGATCCTGTTGAAATTGGCATGCACCAGTGCTACGAGCGATCCGGCCAGCAAGGCTACGAACAGGAAAATGATCAGGATCCATAGTGCAAGTGTCTGCGGGTTTTGCCACGCTTCCATATAGACCGGATTAGAAATGAGTAAAAGCACAGCGTCAGCACGAGATTCACCAGCCAGAACCAGAATTTGAGCGGCGAATGCTCGTTGATGAGAAAATTGACGGGTAGAAAGAAAATAAGGTTCAGGGAGAAGAACAGCAGGATTACCGTATTGAGCTGCAGCAATTCGGTGTGAATGATCTCCGCTTGCCCGAGCTTCCGGAAATACAGCACGCTGAGCAGTACAATGAAAAAAGGGTCAACTACGCGGGAGTACGATTGAAAACTGCCGGGCTTGAGGGCGTAGACAGATACTGTTTCTAAAGCGATAAATCCCAGCCCGGAAAGTATACAGAGCAATAGCACTTTGCTGGTGCTGGCCAACAGGTATTTGTAGTACAAAACGGCAAAGAGACCCAGCTCCGCAAGCCCGAACAGCGGAATAAGGAACAGGTTGTTGTTGTACAGCTCTCCGAAAACGCGGCTGGTCAGGTCGGTTAAAAACGCGGTAACGCAATAAACGAGCAGCACGCGATGGATCGGATCGAGCGAAGAATACAGACGTGTGCCGGCGGCGATCCCGATTAGCAGTACAACAGGAGCCGTCCAGGTACAGAGATCGAGTATAAAAGCAAAGCTCATAGGTTTATTCCTGCCAGTTCAAACAGGTAGAAGGCCTGTCGTTCTGATCCTAGTCCTCCTCCGAATGGAGGAACGGGGCGAACGGTGTCCGAGTAAATATAGGGTACCAAGCGCTCATCCCTTGCCCAGATCACGAGATCTGCCATATAGGGATCGTTTTCGAGAGGCTTGTTTTTGCTGAGCGCAAGAAAGGCGATCATTTCACCTTTACAGGGAATGTCTGAGCCCGGAATAGCGAAAGCGGATAACAGACCGCCGAATTTCTTGCACTGCTCATTGATCCACCAGGCCAGGGCGTTAGCCTCCCAATTCCCGATAAGTTCTTCGGCCTCTTTCTGAGAAATGGAGTCCGATTTTTTATTTCCCGGGAATTTCTGAAATTTAAACTTCGCACGGCCCAGGTGTTTCCGGAGCTCTTTCTTCTTGCATTTCTGAGTGTCGTACCTGGACGAAAGAAGATAAAAACGCAGCTTGTTTTTCCTCACGGCAGGATACACATGCAGGAATTCTTTCGATGAGAGCGCTGACAGGGAATGGAACTTAAAGGAGTTGCCCCGGGATAACAGTTCTTTCAGTTTGTCACTGTCGGCCCGCAGGTCATTCCATGCCTGCATTTGCTTGTAAACGTTCTTTAATCTCATAGTTTAAAAGTGATGGAGTGAATGTGTGTAAACATCAAAGACCGGGGCTATACTGTCGCCACGGCAGCGGTATAATAATCGCCGTTGAATTCCCCGTGAATAAAATAGCCCTGGTAACCGATGGGCTGTTTGGAGGCGAAGAATACGCGGAAAATCACCGAATGTGTAAGCGCCTGTTTGCCGGAAGGAAGCAGAAAAGAGCTGTTCAGCGAGCCGGTAAATTCCTGTACCATATAATCGTTTTTCCGGTGCAGGAAAACCTGTTCCAGTGTTTCACGGTCGGGCTGTACGTAAACACCTTTGGTGTCGTAGTCCTTCAACGGTTTCAGCACCATTTCGGAAAGGGCGAACTCTCCCAGCAGTGCTTCGGGCGTATCGAATCGGCTCAGCATGCATGCGCGCAACACGAAATCCTGCCATACCTGAGACCCGGGTTCGTGGCGCCGGCCATCCAGGTAGGCGAGCAGGTCTTTTGTGCCGAATAATCCTCCTGTCGGACTGGGGAAACACCGGTCGGGGTGGCGCTGCCAGTAAGTTGTCAGCTCTGTGAACTCCGCAGGATTTCCTTCCCACACGAACGGAATAACGAGGTTGATCACCGCTCCGAATTCCCGGCCGTTCGCTGAGCATCCACCCGGCGTTACGCTTAAATCGTTTGCCTGTACAACAGCCGTGTTGAATCCTGCGGCGTTCAGTTGTTCCGAAAACCACCGGTAATGAGGCTGGTGTTTTTTACTGGCGGGCAGATGACTCACGACAATTGCCGTTGGAACTGTGGGAAGCGCTGCCCTGATCGTAGCGCTGAGCCGGGCGTTGAAATCTGTGTTCAGCCAGCTGGCTTCCGGATCGCCAAGGCAGTCGCGTGCCGTTTCGGCTAAATGCTGCATCAGACCGACTTTTCCGGGCAGGTTGATGTTCATTTCGATCAGCTTTGCGCCGCTATCAGTGAGCAGGAAATCTGCACAGCCGGTAAAATCGGTCAGCTTCATCGGCTGCACGGGGAGCGACCAATGGCCCTGCTTCATGCAATGCCCGAAATAAGCGGGTGTATCGAGCAGGTCAAGCAATGCCGGAACAGCGGTGTTCAGCCGGTCGAGCAGATCCTTTGCTATCACCAGCGGCGTTGGCGTGAACAGGTAGCCCGCACAGCCTGTTTTGTCGACCAGCTGGTCGTAATACCGTTTTGTATCGGTCTTCACATCTGTGATCATATTTCCTGTAAGGATGAAATGAGTAATGCCGCAAGCTGCTTCCGGTTCACTTTTCCCAGCTCATTGGCCGGGATCTGCTCCACGATCTCAATTACCAGCGGATGTTTGAATGTTTCCAGCCGTTCTGTGCAGTGTGCTTTTACCAGCTCCCTGAAATTGGCAGGTACTGCGCCTTTCGGAACGATTGCCGCTCCCACGACCTGGAATTTATGCGGGTCGCTGATGCCACAAACGGTTACCTGCTGCACGAAGTCCAGCTCTTTGAGCACATTCTCGACTTCTGCAGGCTGACATTTCATACCGTCTACGCTGATCTGGTCGTTGATGCGGCCAATCACTTTTACGTAGCCGTCTGCGTCCATGATCCCGAGGTCGCCCGAACGGATCCACCCGTCGGCATCGATCGTGGCTGCCGTTGCTTCCGGGTTGTTCCAGTAGCCGGACATCACATTCGGGCCTTTCATGCAGATCTCTCCGGTGCCCGACGCATCCGGGTTGTCAATTTTGAGCAGAACGTCCAGGCACGCCCTTCCGGTATAGTCGAGCCTGTGGTGGTTTTCATTGTAGTGAATGTACCCGCAGCGACTGGCTTCCGTCATACCGTAATACATGTAGATCTGTGTGCCTGGCAGCAATTCCAGCAGCTCGGCTGTTAGCTCTGGTTCCATGGGTGTGCAGTTCACAACAAGGTAGCGCAGGTGGTTCCCACAACGGATGAGCTCTTCTCGATGCTGTGTAACGAGCTCCCGGAGCATAGCTGGCGAAGCGAGAAATCCGGTAGCCTGCTCTTCCTGTATAGCCCCGGCAAGGTAATCCATTTCATAGCGTCGGTTGGTGAGAAATGCTTCGCCGCCAACGAGAATAAGCGCGTGAATATGGCCCAGCCCGAAGGTAAAAGAAAGCGGCAGGCTGATGAGCTCGCGGTCGGACGCAGTTGGTTTGGCGAAGTCCAGGATGCTCATGGCCGTTGCGATCGTATTCCCGTGCGAGGTCATCACGGCTTTCGGAAGGCCGGTTGTTCCGCTGGTGAACATCATGTAAGCGGTGTCACAGGAATCGGGAACGGGCGTTCTTCCGTTGGCAATGATCTCAGCAAAAGGAAGAACCGTAAACCCAAGCCCGGAAAGCTCTTCGGGATAGCCCTGCTCGATGCAGTAGTCTGCCGAAGTGATCGCCGCCGCCTGTATGATCGCGCTTTTGTGCTTCGAAGTGTTCAGATGAACGGGGATCGCCCCGATGTAAATACAGGCAAAGTAGCTGATGAGGTGATCGATCCCGTGTTCGAGAACGAGCAGCACACGGTCTTCCCTGGCAACACCTGCGCGCTGCAGGCCTGCTGCTTTTTCTTCTACCTGCCGGTAAAAGGAACCGTAAGTAACAGACCGGTACTGGTCTGCTACAAAGGTTTTCCCGGAATCGCTGAAGCTGCGGTTCCGTAAATGATCGATGATACGCACCTGCATCTTACATGATTTTTTCGTCCAGGGCGGCAAATACGTCCGCGAGCTTCGACAGGTAATTTTCGAATGTTTCCTGCGCCAGCTCATAGTTAATGGACGTATTGGTCGCTTTCGTATAGTATTCCAGTGAGTCGATCACCACCGTGAAATGGTTCAGCTCGGTCTCGTCTTCGATGTGTGCGAAAATATAGGTCGTTGCGCGTTCCTTTTCTTCCGGTGTGAAGGAATAATGCGTATCGATGAGCCGGTTGAAGGCAGTAATGGCGATGGAGTATTCCGCATGATTGTAGATCTCGGAGAACATGTTGGTGAACAGACCTGTCTGGATATCCGGCGCTACGACCATATTGCGGTACACATGTGTTTTAAATGCACGTGCTTCCGGGATGGAGTAAGCGGAAAGCATCCAGCTGTCGTCGGAAACGAAGGACTCGGCCAGGTTGTGATAAAGTGTGGTGTGGGTTTCACCGTTGTAATCGAGCCCGAGGTCTTCATAGCTTGTTTCGGCGTTTTTTGCCCCGGCAAGCAGCAGCGACGTTTTTTGATCCGCAGTCAGCCCTTGGGTTTCCAGCGCCATGCGCTGCATCCGGCAGGACAAGCCGTAAATAGCAAGCATTTTCAGGTGGGTTTCTTTCCAGGCATTGAAAATGAGCTTGAAGGACGTGTCGGTCCAGTCGGAAGCCCCGATTTTTTCAAATACCTGCTCGATGGTCTGCAGGGAAGCTTCGCGGTTCGAAAGCGCATTCAGGATCGCTTGTTTCAGGCGCTCGTCTTTTACGTGCTCCAGCGCTGGTTCGATAAAAGAAGTCAGTGTTTGTTGCTCAACTGTTTTCATAATTGTTGTTTTATAGGGTTTGGATTTATACATGATGATGCAGCGCTACACCCGGGGGCGTTTGTGCGTGAAAAGCATTTTTGATCAGCGCCTTCGCGAGGATTCGGTTCGGATCGTATACCGGGACGTCGACGTAGCGCGGGAATTCCTGCAGCAGCGGAAGCTCCGTGCAGCCCAGCACCAGCGCTTCTGCTCCCTGGGCGATCAACTTTCGGGCAACTGCCGCGAGTGCTTCGCACAACTCTTCGGCATAGAGCGGGTAGTGGGCTTTCAGTCCGTTATCCGGGTTGTAAATAATGTCGTGCACGCGTTGTCGGTCGTTTTTGCCGGGATGAACGATCTCGCCGCTGAAGCCGTCCTGGTAAAGGCCGAGGGCATAGGTTCCGAGCGTGGCCAGCAATCCGGCGCGACGAATACCATCGAGCTCGAGCGCTTGCTGCGTTTCGCGGATAATGCTTACGTAGGTCAGTGCAGAACCATTCATTCCGCCGCTGATCACGTTCATAATCGGGTCCGCATGCGCGGTATTGCACACGATGGCTGCACTGTTTGCACCCGAAGCTTCGAGAAACTGCAGCTCGCGGATGAAGGCATGGGCGGGGTTAATGCTGTTCCTGCCCAGCAGGTAATCTGTGCGGTCGGTGTATTTTCCCGGGAAGGACAGGTGCATGACAGACACGCAATCCTGCTCCTGTACATAAGCCGATTCTTCGAGGATCTTGCGGTGTACGTCAAGTCCCGCCCAGGGTCCGACACCACCGACAAGGCCGATTAGCTTGTGTCCGCCGGTCATGTGGCCGGAGATTGAGTTGAATGGAAGTGTTCCCATGAATAGTGTATTTGAATAGTGTAAACAGCGTTTGAACAGTGTTTAAGCTGTTCGCCGGAGATCGCTAAGGGTTATGAAAATCCGGGCAGCGGATCGGAAGGTAAAAATCCGGTACTTTTAATGGAATCTGTTGAATTGAACGCCGAAAAGATCGTCGTTGTTGTTATTGTATCTGACATTGTGAATAGTGTTATTAAATAGTGGGGAATGCAGTGCTGCTGCATTCACTTGGCTAAAACTATTATTTAATCCTGAAAGAAACAAGCAATTAGTCGATAAAATTTTCTTACCTTAATGTGTCCAACAATTTAGTTGAACGCGCAAATGCACTTCATGAAAAACGAGCTTTCACCCCTTCAGTCCTACCTCGCCATGTACGAATTTCTCGGTGAGCTATACGATACGGTGCAAAACGACACACTCGGCGCCGTACTCGAAAGCCTTCGGATTGACCGTAAGACGAAGCTGCCTGTAAATCCTGCAATGAAAACCGACTGGCTGGCTACGATCCGAATGGCCGGGCTGGAAGGCAAACCACTGACTTCTGCACAAGCCTATGATCTCATGGCAGAATTTCTCCGGAATATGAGCACGCAGATCGTAGCAACCGGCCTGGAAAAAGTTATTTCCCACATTGCGCTGAACGAGCATAACAAAGCCGTTCGTATGAACTGGGAAGAATGCGTTGAAAGAGCCCTGGAGGAGGATTAAGGACCAGTGGTTCGTGCAATTCGGCCTGGCACCTCTCAAAAAATGTTTAAATTTAGTCTGAATGTTAAGGAATCGTACAAAGAACGCTCTATCTACGCTCCTGGTACGCAGTACCTACGTAATATGTCCCGACCTGAAATAACTGTACATTCATCTTTTGTTAACGGTCTTCCTTTTTGAACTCCTGTTTTCAGTCTTTAGTCGCGGGCCTTTCCATTTTTTATCTTAATTAATTCCCACCTTTGTGCACATGGAAAAACAGCGCGTTGCATTGATCGAACTGGCTGGCTCGCACGATGAGTGCCTGCTGACACAGATGGAGGCGCTTGCAATTGCGGGAGTTGAAACGCTGCTCGTGACCAATCGCCCGCTTTACGACCGGAATCCGCATTTGCACCGGTTCTGTTCCGAAGTGTATTTCATTGAGCCGGCGGGAAAGGCGATCGGCGATTTCCTCCTGATGCGAAAGCTCGTGAAATTCCTGAAAGCGCAGCAGGTAAAGAAAATTGTTTTCAATACGGCACAGGGCGGCCATATACGGAACCTGGCGCTGCTCATGCCGAAATCCATACAATGCTATGGCATTATTCACACGATCCGTAAATTCCAGGGGAGCGCTACGCAGAAGATCATTCACCGGGCCGTTAAAAACTACGTGGTTCTCAGCGACGACCTGCTGAAGCGTATCGAGCCCGTAGCGGGAATTCATGTGGAAAGCTTTTATCCCATTGCGTTTCCGCATTGCATCATCGTTCCTGATAAGCCGGAAGGAACGTTCCGCATAACGATCACCGGCGGGCTAGAGAACCGCAGAAAAGATTTAAGCCGGGCCGTCGAATTCATGGAAAAAACGCCGTCCAGCGTGCAGTTCGTGTTCCTCGGAAAAACAGACCTCCGGCACCCGGATGTTCAACGGTTTATTTCGTTGATCAAAGAAAAGCAGCTGGAAGATCGGGTAACGTACTTCACTGATTTTGTCGACCATCCAACCTTCGATGCGGTACTCAAACAAACCGACCTGCTGTTGCCGCTGATTCATCCCGGAACGCCAAGCGGCGAACAATACATCAACAACCAGATCTCCGGTGCTTTCACGATCGCTTTCGGCTACAAGATCCCGATGATGATCCATACTTTCTACCAGACAGAGGAAGATCTCCGGCTCAGCTCTCATTTTTATACCGAAGCGACATTTCCTGCCGAGCTGCAGGTAGCGCTTTCAAAACGGGATGAGCTTTCGCAGAAAATCCGGTCTGTTGAAAAATGGAAACTGGAAATACAGTTGAATAAGTATCTCTCTTTCCTGGAGATAGACCTGAAAGAAATCTAAAGCATTTTTATAGCACGAACAGATCGGAAGTAATAGCATCTGCCAGCAAACGGCCTGCCTGCGTGAGCAGATATGCCGTTTCAGATTCGATGAGCTTTCCGCCGACTTTCCAGTGCTCAATGCGCCTGTACCAGTCGTCTGAAATACTCAACGTGTTTATTAGTGAATTTTTGGAAACGCCCCATTTCGTGCGCAGTCCCGTAAGCAGCAATTCGTTGAACCGGTCATTGGGCGATAAATGCTCGATGGTTTCAGGAAGCTTGCCCTCTTCGATTGCTTTCATATATGCCTGGTTACTGGCGATATTCCAGTAACGAACTTTGCCGTTGTAACCGTGCGCGGAAGGCCCGATCGCAATGTACTGCTCACCGAGCCAGTACGCTGTGTTGTGCCGCGAATAATGTTCATCACGCGCAAAATTGGAGATCTCGTATTGCTCGTAACCGGCTTTTGCGAGCTCTTCGACGAGCAGCTCAAACTGAACAGACTGCGCATCTGCCGAAGCGGGATGGATCTTCCCCGATTTTACCCATTTTGCCAGCGGCGTCTGCTCTTCGATCGTCAGGCAATAAGCAGAAATATGCTGCACATCCAGGTGAATGACTTCTTTGAGGTGGAACAGCCACTGTTCGTTGGAAAGGTCGGGAAGTCCGTACATCAGGTCGACCGTCAGTGCCTGGAACCCGGTTCTCTTCGCACGCATAACGGCTTCTATTCCTTCGTTGGCGGTGTGCGTACGATTCATCCAGCTCAGCTGTTCGTCCGTAAACGATTGAATGCCGATGCTCAGCCGGTTAACTCCTGCTTCTTTCCAGGCTTCGAGGTTTGTTTCCGAACAATCGTCGGGATTGCATTCCAGTGTTATTTCAGGAGAGTTTTTTAGTTGATAGTTTGTGCGAATCGTTTCCAATAGTTCTGAAACTTCAGTTCCCGATAACAGGCTGGGTGTTCCCCCTCCGAAATAAATAGTTGCTATTTCGTCGTTGTTGTCAGCTGCGCGCGCACGAAGTTCTGTTTTCAAAGCTTCCAGCATACGCGTTTTATAGCCCGCATACGATGTGGAGAAATGAAAATCACAATAGGAACATTGCTTTGCGCAGAAGGGGATATGCAGATAGATACCAGCCATGGTGTAAAATTAAGCGCATTTCTGTAGTTTCTGCAATTATTCTGAGCCGGTACTTCCCTCTTTAAATAGTTGCCCCGAACACTCGATCATAAAAATGTCTGACAGAAAATATGCTAGGTATAACAGTTAATGTCGGTGAGCTTACTTTTCATCAGCGCTTCGGCTTCAGCTACCATAGCCATGCTGTCTGGCCCAAAGACGCCGGAAGTGCTCCTGGCGCCCACTTTGCCGCTGCTCACACTCCACCAGACGCGCGGCTCGTCGCCGGTAGGCCGTCTGAAAGTAACATGTAAACCGGTAAAGCGTACATGATGGGCGGATACGATAGAAAAAGACATGGAAAGGTGATAAGTCGTTCCTGCTGAGCTGGAGCGAACATCCGGGGTATACCGCTGGCCTGCTGTACCACCGGACCCAATACTGCCAAGGCGTGTAAGCGGAAGCTCGCCGTTTATTTTTGTCAGCTTTGATACAGCCGCAGCTTCGTTTTCCACCCACGGTTTAGCAAGCCATCGCGCCATCTCTGCAGGACTGTATCGTTTAAGGCGCTCGTCCAGCTCAGATGGCACAAGGATTTTGGGATGCCTTAAAACAACAAGTAAACGAACGCCTGTATCCACTTTGGGACTGTTGATCCAGCCGATGAGGCGTGCAGCTGTATCTACTTTTGCATGCGTAATGATCTCTACCAGGTTGTCGAGCGAGTTAAATTTAGTCGATGAAGCCACCGTCGTGAATTCGGCAAGTGAAGCGAACTTACCTGTTTCAAGTATTCTTTTAAGATTCGCAGAGTCGTTGTTGATCAGGGGGATAGCAAGGGCATCGGCAGCCGCTGCAACACTTACAAATAAGCGCTGAAAGCGGTACCACGTGAGCACCACTTTCCTGGTGTTGGGAATATTTAAGGAGGCGCGGTTTTTATAAGCAAATCGTTGCAGCTGCGCATCCGGTTGGGTGGGAAGCCATAGTACCATTTCCCTGGCGTCGGCATCTGTAAAAGCGTTGTACATGTCATACATGTCGTCTGAAACAACGGGATCGCCTTTATATGCCACCAATATCTGCTGGAAAAGGGTAAATGCCGCGAGGGGCACAGCAGTATTTGTAGCGGTGTCATAATAGCGGCCCTGTCCGCCTGCTATAAGGCCCACAATGCGGTGGCTGGCTTCGCTTCCCGCAATAAGCGTATGCGCCGTTTTTGGGTCAGGATCTTCCGAAACCGTATATGTTCCATTATCTTCGATAAGCTGCAGCTGAACGACGGAACCTGTTTTCTGCTTTACTCCCGGACGGTTTGCCATGGATTGGTAGGCCAGCAACTGCCTAGTCCCTGAACTGTTACCGGCCGTTTCCTGTAAATTCCTGATGGCAGTGGCATCGGAACGATTGTCTGCGAACTGCAAAGCGGGAATAGCCGTGCTTCTGGGTTCGGGTGAATGGGTTGTACCGGCTTGTTTTGAAGGTTCCGCCGATTTTTCAGCCTGAGCGCTCATTTGAATAATGGAAAAGATGAATTCTGCACTAAAAATAAACATTAATCTGAATATCGGTTTTTCTAACGAGCAGTTCTTTTAGTCGTTCCGGCTATGAAAAGAGCGGTAATCAAAACATTTGTTAAAAAGCTCACAGGGATTTTTTTTCCAGCTGAAATACCTTAATTTTCTTTCACTATGGGATTCAAAGACCAACAGGCGGCAATACAGAGAGAACTCGATCGGTTTATCGATCTGCTGAGCATTCTGCTGCCGCGCTATTCCCGGCTGCTCAAAAAGAATGAGCTCGGTGAAGACGAACTGCACGAGCTCGGTGAGATCGAACATTTTCTCATCGGTGTGAACGGAAGGATCTCAGAGATCAAGCAAATGCTCGAAGAGGACGTATTCGGGCACTCCATCGATTATTATTACAAGCTGAAACAGCAGGTAAAGAAAGGCGAGCCGGGCGCGAAAAGAAAGCTCGAAAAGCTGAAAGAAACCTTCAACGAATCCTTACAGGCCGGAACGTTTATTCACTGGAACTAACCGGTCTCCGGTAATCACGACATTTGGTTTTACAACAATAGAAAAGGGCGGAAACATGTTCCGCCCTAACTGTGACTTAGCTTTTTGCCATAATCTATGGTGTTCCCGGCTAAGCGGGAAAATTACATCTTCGATAAATCCGGTGCTTCGCGTGTGAACGCTGAAATGCCGGTTACGTCGAGTCCTGTGATCAGCAGGTGAATGTCGTGTGTTCCTTCGTAAGTCACAACCGATTCCAGGTTTGCCATGTGGCGCATCGCCGAATATTCGCTGGTGATACCCATTGCTCCGAGGATCTGACGTGCTTCACGCGCAATATTCAGGGCAATTTCCACGTTGTTGCGCTTCGCCATTGAGATCTGTGCGGATGTTGCACGGCCTTCGTTTCTGAGCTGTCCGACACGCAAAGTCATCAGTTGTGCTTTGGTGATCTCCGTGATCATTTCAGCCAGTTTTTTCTGTGTCAGCTGGAATGCACCTATCGGCACGCCGAATTGTGTACGCTGCTTGGAGTAGCGTAACGCCTGATCGTAGCAATCCATGGCAGCGCCCAATGCACCCCATGCGATTCCGAAGCGTGCAGAGTCAAGGCATCCGAGTGGAGCGCCAAGTCCGCTTTTTCCAGGTAAAAGGTTTTCTTTCGGAACTTTCACGTTCACAAAGATCAGCTCGCCTGTTGAAGAAGCGCGCAGGGATAATTTACCGTGCATCTCAGGAGTTGAGAAGCCTTCCATTCCGCGCTCTACGACCAAACCGTGGATTCTTCCTGTTTCGTCTTTTGCCCACACTACCGCGATATCCGCGAAAGGAGCATTGGAGATCCACATTTTGGCACCGTTCAGCAGATAATGGTCGCCCATGTCTTTGAAATTGGTGATCATACCACCCGGGTTGGAACCGTGGTCCGGCTCGGTCAGTCCGAAACAGCCCATCATTTCACCTGTAGCCAGTTTCGGCAGGTATTTCATGCGCTGCTCCTCGGATCCGTATTTCCAGATCGGGTACATCACCAGCGAGCTTTGAACGGAAGCCGTTGATCGCAATCCGGAATCACAACGCTCGAGCTCCTGCATGATCAGTCCGTAAGAGATCTGGTCAAGTCCCGGTCCGCCGTATTGCTCGGGGATGTACGGGCCGAATGCGCCGATTTCACCTAATCCCTTCAGCAGGTGCATAGGGAACGTTGCTTTTTCGTAATGTTCATCAATAATCGGAGACACTTCTTTTTTCACCCACGCACGGGCAGTATCTCTTACTAATTTTTGCTCATCCGTAAGCAAATCATCCATGTTCATATAATCCGGATGTTGGTATAAATCAGTTGCCATCAGCTTTTGTTTACAATTTAACGCTGCAAAAGTAATGAAAACCGCGGATGAACGAAAAATGAAGCGCATGATTCGGGGAAACACTACTTTTGTACAGATTTTCAAACGACCGCATACAGCACTTTGAACGAGCTTTTCTACATAGCACCCCAGGTTCCGCCGGAACACTTAACGCCACGTACCACTACGGATTCGATGCTGGTGCTGGTGCTGTTTACCGTGTGCGCGCTCATCGTGGCCTTTGCCCGTGTGCGTGAAAAGCAGATCTTTCTTTACCTGCTGCAGGGCGTTTTCTTTTTGCGTCCGCTCGACGAGCTGGAAAAAGAAGAGTATAAAGCGCGGTCTTCTGCTTCGCTGCTGTTCCTTTTGCTTTTTTTCACCGTTACTGCCGGCACGATCTACTGGATGTTTTTCGTACAGCTTCCGTCCAGCCACTGGCAGGCGCTCGTGCTTCCGGCGTTTATGCCTGCTGTTTATTTTATCTACCAGCTGCTGATGACCTCTATTGCGGCACGGGTGAGCGGAAACAGCGAGACGGTGAGGGAGCTCAATTACTTCAGCATTCTGCTCGCGCAGTTCTTCGGACTGGTGTTCCTGGTCGAGTTTTTCGTGAGCTACTTTCAGCCGGAATTTATTGAAAGAAGTGCCTGGGTGATAGGAATAACCTATTTGATCTACCTTATTTTAAGGTTCCTCAGAGGCTTTTGGATCGCAATGAATCAGGGCGTACCTTGGTATTACATTATTTTGTACTTTTGGACCCTCGAAATTCTGCCCTTACTAATAGTCGCAAAGCTGCTATACTACGAAGAATTTCAGATATGGATTGGATAATTGTTTAACATTTATAATTGCAGAAAACCTTGAGTATCAAGACGATTTTGGTTTCTCAACCGAAACCTGAAGGAGAGAAATCGCCATACTACGATCTGGCAGAGAAATACAAGCTGAAAATCGATTTCAGGCCTTTTATTCATGTTGAAGGGATTCCCGCACAGGATTTCCGTCAGCAAAAGGTTAATATTCCTGAATATACTGCGATTATTCTGACGTCGAAAATGGCGGTGGACCACTTTTTCAGAGTGGCCGAAGAAATTCGTTACGAAGTTCCGGACAGCATGAAGTATTTCTGTATTTCAGAAGCCGTTGCGCTCTATCTTCAAAAATACGTTACCTACAGAAAACGCAAAATTTTCTTCGGGAAACAGACCATCGAAGATCTGATCGACCCGCTGAAGAAGCACAAAGGCGAAAAATTCCTGCTTCCATGCACGGATATTCTTCGCGATAAGATCCCGGAAACACTCGAAGCAGCGAAGATCCCGTTCACCAAAGCAACACTTTACAGAACCGTTGCTTCCGACCTGAGCGATCTTGAGGACGTGTACTACGATATGCTCGTGTTCTTTACGCCCGTTGGGATCGAGTCGCTGTTCAAGAACTTCCCCGATTTCAAACAAAACGACACTGTTATCGCCGCATTCGGCCCGACAACCGCCAATGCAGTGATCAAAAATAACCTGCGACTCGATATTCACGCTCCGCAGCCCAATGCACCAAGCATGACGGCCGCGATCGAGAATTTCATCAAGGAAAGAAACAAAAAGAAATAAGCAGTGCGCTGTTGAGAAAAGCGTCCTCCGGTTGGTGGGCGCTTTCTTGTTTCAGCGATATTTGTAAGCAGTACGGATAATCGTTATTTTTACCCATCAATTCAGTGGTATGGCAAAAGAAAGCAAGGCAGCGAAAAAGCCTTCATTTTCAGACAAAGGACATAAGCGCGCAACCATTCTCTATTGGTTCGGAGCGACTTTTCCTTTATTGTTTATAGCGTGTTTGCTCCTGTTCCAGTCAGAAGACGACCTTCCGCCGGTCGCTATGCTCGACAATCCGCCGGAGCTCCTGGCTTCGGTGATCTATGCCGACGACGGTCAGACAGAGCTGGGGCGTTACTGGAAAATCAACCGTACAAGCGTTGAATACAAAGAGATCAGCTCCAACGTAACCGATGCATTGATCGCAACCGAAGATGAGCGTTTCCACGACCATTCCGGGGTAGACGTTCGTGCCATCGGCCGTGCCATCGTCAATGCGGGCGGTGCCGGCGGAGCTTCTACCATTTCACAGCAGCTTGCCAAACAATTGTTTACCCTGCAGATGCGCGAGCGCGAAGCAATTGCGCGTGCCAGCGGAGAAGAAGTAGAGTCGGGCAGAGGAGGGATCTGGAGACGTCTGAACGAAAAATTCCGTGAGAACATCATTGCGACCCGTCTCGAGAAACGCTTTACGAAGGAAGAGATCATCACGATGTACCTCAACCAGTTCGACTTCCTGTACAATGCCGTAGGGATTTCCAACGCATCCAAAGTCTACTTCAACAAGAAGCCGGCGCAGCTGAGCAAAGAAGAAGCGGCCATGCTCGTGGGCATGTGTAAAAACCCGACGCTTTACAATCCGTATACTTTCAAGATCAAAGATTACCGTTCGTGGCTTGCGCGACGAAAAGAAGTGAAGCCGGACGCTATTACCCTGCAGGAAATTGCCGAAGCGCGTGCAAACGACAGTCTTCGTGCGCTGACCAGGAGAAATACCGTGCTGAAACAATGGCTCATCAATTCCGACGCAGGAAATGAAGGGCTTCGCAAAAAGATCACTCAGGCCGAATACGAAGCACTTTGCAAAAAACCGTTGCTGACGGATTACCAAGTGGTGGACCACAAGCGCGGCATTGCTCCTTATTTCAGGGAACAGCTCCGTTCGGAGATCACCAAACTGCTTTCCGAGAAAAATGAGGACGGATCTATGAAATACAAGCGCCAGGACGGCGTGCCGTGGGATATTTACCGCGACGGACTGCGTATTTACACAACCCTCAACGCAGATATGCAGAACTATGCTGAATACGCCGTTGACAGGCACCTGAGAGAAACGCTGCAGCCGCAGTTCGACCGAAATAACAAAGGCCTGAAAAACTTCCCGTTCTCCAACCAGATCTCATCCGAAGATGTGGAAAAGATCATGAATACCTCCCGCAAACGCTCCGATCGCTGGATCAGCATGAGCGCGGCAGGCTATTCCGAACAGGAAATCCTGAACACCTTTAACGAACCGGCGCAAATGCGGGTGTTTTCCTGGAAAGGAGAACGCGATACGATCATGACGCCGAACGATTCCATCCGTTATTACAAATCCTACCTGCAAGCCGGGTTGATCTCTATCGAGCCAAGCACCGGTTTCGTGAAAGCATGGGTGGGCGGAACCAACATCGACCACTTTGCCTACGATCACGTGCGCCAGGGGAAACGCCAGGTAGGATCCACTATCAAACCGTTCGTATACGGCGCAGGCATTACCATGAACGTTGTGAAACCCGGAATGGTGATCCCGAATATCCAGTATTGTGTCGACCTGTTCGATCCGAGCGGCAATCCCGACGGGAGATGGTGCCCTGCCAACTCTGACGGAAGTGGGAACGGCGGGACCATTTCCATTAAAAAAGGCCTTGCGCTGTCTAAAAACAACGTAGCTGTTTACATCATGGGTAAAATGGGCGCGCTCGCAGGTCCGCAAACCGTTGCCAAGCTTATGCGCAGCCTCGACATCGAGCTGAGCGACAACGATATTGTTCCAGCCATGTGCCTCGGATCGATGGACCTGTCGCTGTTTGAGCTCGTAGGAGCACAGGCGGCTTTCGTAAACAAAGGAATCTTTAATAAGCCGACGACGATCCTTCGCATAGAAGATCGTTCCGGAAACGTGATCTACAGCGCAAAATCCGTTTCACGCGAAGCCATGAATGAAAACGTGGCTTACACCGTGCTGAAAATGATGAAAGGCGTGATCACCGAAGGAACAGGAAGCAGGTTGCGCGGCGGAAGCGATTACGGTGGCATTCACTACCCAACGGCAGGTAAAACAGGAACAACGCAGAACAACTCCGACGGATGGTTCATCGGACTGACGCCTGACCTTGCAACAGGAGTCTGGGTGGGTGCCGAAGACCGTGGTGTGCGCTTCCGTTCTACCGAACAGGGCCAGGGAGGGCGAACATCCCTGCCGATCTACGGGTACTTCATGAACAAAGTCTACAAAGACCCGAAAATAGCCTTGTCCACCACCGATTTCGAAGCGCCGCCGGGTTATGATGAGAGTATTTTCAACCTGACGGGTGAAGAGATCGATCCGACTTCGACCGAAGTGGACGTGGAAATGACAGGTGAAGAAGTGATTATTTAAGACGAACGATGAACAAAGTAGTATCCGGAGTGGAGGAAGCTCTGACAGGCATTGAAAACGGAATGACCCTCATGCTCGGAGGTTTCGGGCTGTGCGGAATTCCTGAAAATTCCATTGCCCAGCTTGTAAAGCTTGGGATAAACGATCTTACCTGCATTTCAAACAATGCCGGGGTGGACGATTTCGGACTGGGATTGCTGCTGCAGAATAAGCAGATCCGCAAAATGATCTCTTCCTACGTGGGCGAGAACGACGAATTTGAGCGCCAGATGCTTTCCGGTGAGCTCGAAGTTGACCTGATCCCGCAGGGATCGCTTGCAGAGCGCTGCCGTGCCGGTGGTGCCGGAATTCCCGCTTTTTTCACTCCTGCAGGTTACGGAACAGAAGTCGCCGAAGGAAAAGAAGTACGCGTTTTCAACGGCAAGCCGCACATTCTCGAAAGCGCCCTCACAGCTGATTTCGCGATCGTAAAAGCCTGGAAAGGCGATACCGAAGGCAATCTTGTGTTCAAAGCAACCGCGCGCAATTTCAACCCGATGATGGCCATGGCAGGTAAAATCACCATTGCCGAAGTCGAAGAGCTTGTTCCTGCCGGTGAGCTGGACCCGAATTTCATTCACACGCCGGGGATCTTTGTTCAGCGCATTTTCAAAGGAGAAAAATTCGAGAAACGCATCGAGCAGCGTACGGTTAAACCACGCGGCTAAACATGTACTTTCCGGAAAACAACAGGCAGTACCGGATCTTTTCGGTGAGCCTGTTCGTTGTTCTTTTTTGCTATTTAGTCATTCGCTGCCTGCTCAACGCACCGCTACAGGATGAGCTCAATACGTTCAGCTATTACATTCAGAGCGGAAAGCCGCATAACAACGACATTCCGCTGGATGCCAACAATCATTTGCTGAATACCTACCTGTCGACCGTCTTTTATTGCATTGGCGGGCCGCATTTTTTCTGGCTCCGGCTTCCCAACCTGCTGAGCTTCGGACTGTTTTTTTACAGTATTTACAGCCTCTTCAACAACCTGCGGACTCCTTACCTGCGAACTACAGGGCTCATTGCCCTAAGCTGCATTCCTGCTTTCCTGGAATACTTTGCCTGCTGCCGCGGCTACGGCTTATCGCTTGGGTTCCTTACTTTTTCACTGCTGCAGCTGTCGCGGTTTATGCAGCAAACAAACACATCTGCATTTGCGGGGGCGCTTTTTTCCATCCTGCTGGCTGCCATGGCGAATCTCAGCCTGCTGCCGCTGTGCCTGTTCGTATTCGGTTACACCCTGCTCATTAGCCTGCTGCGAAAGCGCATTGAGTTCCGCTCATTGCTGCTAACAAGGCTCGTTCCCGTGCTCGTTTTTCTGGCTGGTTTGACGTATCTGCTGGCGTATTCTTTCCGGCTAAAGGCAGCCGAGGCTTTTTACTGGGGCGGAACGAACGGCCTGTGGGGAACCACGGGTGTTTCGCTGAACCGGGATGTGCTGTTCAGCTCGTCTGTCGTATGGAAATACGTTTACAGCTTGCTGCTGCTGATCTTTGTGGCGCATGTGGCTGTTGTGCTGTTCCGCGAGACGTGGAAGGCCTTATTTAGCCGTACAGACCTTATGATCACGCTGGCGCTGCTTTCGCTGCTGGTATTCATCGAATGCAGCTTCCGGATGCTGGGGCTGCTTTACCCGCTTCAGCGCGGCGGGCTGCACATTGCGCTGCTGTTCCTGCTGTGCCTGGTGTTTGTGCTCGATAACAACAAAATGGGCCGATACCTTCACTGGCCGCTACTGTGGTTTGCGATGAGCTTCTTGCTGCACCTGAACATTTACAGCTCGGTGAGTTCGCCTGGCGACCGGATTTCGGACAGCCTGTACGCGCAGCTGCGTCCTTACCTGACTGATAGTACTTCGATGCTGTGCAGCAGTCACCTGCTTCCTTCCTTTCAGTACCACCAATTACAGGATTCGCGGTTTATTGGCGCCATTTCCGGCGAGGGAAATCCAACGCATTCCGATCTGTGGATCACGCGGCCGGACCTTATGCAGGGGCCTGTTCCGGAAAATTACCGGCTCATTGCGGGCGATTCTGCTTCACAGGTCATGATCTATCAGCGTTTTCCAACCGAGAACGTGCGTGTTGCAACGGAAGGATCATCAGCGATTGTGCGCCAGGTAAAAAGCGAAAATGTGTACCCGATCGTGCCGCGAACAGCTTATGGATTGCAGCCGGGTGAAGGACTTTCTGTTGAGCTCAGCGGAAAGCTCGTTGGTCCGGCAATGGCGAGCAATTTACAGCTGCAGATCGGCGGTTTCGATAAAAATGGCGCTACTGCTTATTATTCGTTCACCAATTTGCGGATGCTGCTGCAGGGACGCAGGCTAAACGAAAGGTTTCACATCACCATCACCCCTGACGGACTGAAAGGAACGGAACAGGAGCTGTTGGTTTATTTGTGGAGTCCGGCGGGGGAAAAGCTGGTGATCGAGGATCTGAGGTATAGGGTTGTGGTGGTGAAGTGAAGGAGATGTGTTTTTAACCCCGTCCGCCAACTGGCGGACGGACACAGCGCAAAGTTCGCAGAGGTTTTTCGCGAAGGATGCGGAGTGAGCTAATGTAACAGGAAGACTGTGATCCGCCTCCTCCGCCAATTGGCGGAGGAGGCGGATCACAGTCTTGTTTTTATGTGACCGTCCAACATCCAGAACTTAGTGTCTATTACGATCTGCAAGCACTATTCGTTAGGAAATCAATCATTAGGAACTGAACCAGAAAAAGCTCTCAAGGTGGAAGATATCCGCGGTCTTGTGGACGATTACTCGTGCTTTGTGAATAGTTTCTCATGTCTTGTGGACAATTCATGGAGCCTTGTGAATGATTTCTTGCGTCTTGTAAGTCATTTATCGCGCTTTGTGAACGATTCCCCGCATCTTGTGAATGATTCATAAGACCTTGTGAACGATTCCCTGTGGCTTGTGCATCATTTATCACGCTCTGTTTATTCTTTCGAGCCTGGAAAACGAACCGTCTTAAAACTAAAAATCCGGAAAACACATTTGCTGCAACAGCGAACGTATTTTCCGGAAAATATAAAGCTTGAATACCCCAAAGGGTAATCTATGCCAAAGATTAGATAGCTCTAACGCGAACTGCTGTTAATCCTTTTTTACCTTCTTCAACTTCAAACTCTACTGAGTCATTTTCGCGAATCTGACCTGTTACACCTGAGATGTGAACGAAAACCTCTGCAGATCCGTCGTTTGGTACTATGAAACCGAATCCTTTTGTTTCATTGAAAAATTTTACTGTTCCTTCTTGCATTGTATTGTACTTTAAAAAATTGCCCTTTTACAGTTTTGATGCGGTTGAGTAAAAGGGTGCAACTCAACTACAATAATTGATAATTAGCGGTAAAAGTAAACTAATTCCTGATGAAGTTGCTGATTTTCTTTTATTTCATGCATTTTAAACCAGACAAAAGCAGTGTTTCCGCCTGTTCTGGAGGCGTAATAATTTACCTTTCCCCTAAATTTAGCTGCCCGAATGCCTTGCAAAAGAACTTTATACCCTACTTTTGACTCCTTCGGGAGAGCAACCGGCAATGAATTTTGTTTTCTTCCCGGAAACCGCAAATAATAACAAATTATGGCTTTGGAGAAAAACTACCGGTACCTGACCTGGGCAACATTTAGTGTGCTCTGGTTCTATGTGATCCTCCGTGCGCTGTTTGTTTCACCGCTGCACGACGAAGTGGCTACCTGGTTCCATTTTATCGAAACCGGGAAGATCTGGGGCGAAGATGCCCAGCTGGACGCCAACAACCATTTGCTCAATTCCCTCTTCGGGAAGATCAGCTACAAGCTGTTCGGGGAATCTTTTTTCCTCTTCCGCCTACCGAATGTGATCTGCTTTGCGCTTTATTTCTGGGGGATCCGCCATTTGCTGCGCGGCCTGCAGCCACTTGCGCGCTACATCGCCCTGCTCGGAATTACCTGCATTCCCTACACGCTGGAATACTTTGCCTATACGAGAGGTTACGGCATGTCGATCGCCTGCTTTGTCTGGGTGCTCATTTTCGCACAGCGGCTTTTGGACGATTTCCGGCTCATCAACGTATTCGGACTGTACTTTTTCGCCTTCACGGCCATTCTTTCGAATGTGTCGTTCCTCACAACAGGCTGTCTTTCGGTATTGCTCACAGGCATCTGCTTTCTGTACAACCTGCGAAAACTGCCGGGATTGCAGCTGGCCGGGATTGCCGTGCTCACGTTGCTGTTCTTCCTTGCCTGCAAGCCGCTGGTGGAGCTGAGCATGGTGATGAAAGAAGCCGGAACGCTTTATTACGGAAGCCTGGATGGTTTGTGGGACGTGACTGGTAAAACCCTTTCGCGCTATGCACTGTTCGCAGACGGCGATTTTCTCTGCTATGTTTTTTCTGCCGTTATTCTTGCACTGCTCGTTTACCACGTGCGGAAGCTCGTCACCACCGGCCTGCGCAGCTACCTGGAGCGTCCGGAAGGCCTGTTTGCGTTTTTCTTCTTCGGGCTGCTCACACTGATCGTCATCATGGCGGAAGCGTTTAAGATCAATTACCCGGAAGACCGCGTGGCCATGCAGCTCATTCCGCTGTTTTTGCTGCTGGCAGTTGCAACGCTCGGTACATTCAGACGGGGAACGACTGCTTTTTTCCTGCTGCTGTTCTTTCCCGTAACACTGTTGCTGCATGTTTCGCTGTCGACGTCCGTGTTTACGCCCGACGAGCGCATGACCGATACCTTTTACGCGCAGGTGAAAAAAGAGCTCACGGAAGCCTCCACGCTTTCCGGTTATCCGACCATGCAGCTTACGTGGGCCCTGCACGAACGGAATGCAGGCTTTAAGAATTTTATGCACCTGGAAACAACCTTCCAGCCAAACGCCGATGTTGTGCTCGTTAAATCCTCCCTGACGCCCAAACATGCAAAGCTCGGCGATTACACGATCATTGCGCGGGACCCGGACGCCGGCTATATCGCTTACAAGCGGAAAACGAGCTTCTACCGCAAGCCGCTGCTTCGGGTGGAGCTGGAGCAGGTGCAGTCGCAGAGCGAATTTATCGACCTGGCGCGTTTCAGCGTGCAGGAAAACTGGGCAGACAAGCCGCTGCTCATTACGGTAAAAGGAACCGTGAAGCGCGAACAGAAAACCGATATCGAGTCCATCGTTATTTCTTCCACGAAAAAGAACGGGGAAGCTTTCCGCTATGAAGCCTTCGATCTGCGCTGGTACAACGGTATTAACGCGCAGGAGATCAGCTTCGAAATGAATTACGAATTCACGGCCCTGGACCCTGAAGAAGGCGACTTTTGCGTATACCTGTGGAACAAACGTCTTCAATCCATGCAGGTAAAGAACTGCACGGTGTATATTTATGCGCTCGAAACGAAAGCAGCACGATGAAATTTTACGTCAACATTAACGTTCACAACGCATGACATTGAATACAACGACCGGAACGAGCCGTTTCCTGAATTTCCGCACGGCGACCTGGACGGTTTTTGTGCTGCTGCTCATTTACCTCCTGCTGCGCGCTTATTTTGTTGAGCCGCTCAAAGACGAGCTGATGACCTTCCTGTTCTTCATCGAGACCGGAAGGATCACAGGCCCGGACATCATTCTCGATGCCAATAACCATTTGCTGAATTCCTTTTCGGGACATTTCATCCAGACGTATTTCCCCGGCAATTTCTTTATGCTGCGACTGCCGAATATCATCGGGTTCGCTTTTTATTTCTGGGGAATTGCCGCGCTGATCCGCGGAACCGGGAAAGAATGGCAGCGGTTCATCGTGCTGCTCGCCGTTATTTGTGTGCCGTTCACGCTGGAATATTTTGCCTGTACGCGCGGCTACGGACTTGCGCTCGGGTTCTTTGCCTGGACACTCGTTTACTGCCGGAAATGGCTGCGCGGCCCTTCGCCGAAGCTGCTCGCCGTTACGTACATTTTCGCCTGGCTCACCATTTTGTCCAATCTGACCTACATGACTTCCGGCTGTATCTGCGGGGCGCTGCTGATCGCTTACCAGGTGATCGGGTTCAGAACAATTTCCCGGAACAGTCATTTGCTTATGCTGCTATTGCATATTGCTTTTTTCTGTTCGCTCATTCCGTTCGTGCAATTTGCCGCCGACTTGAAAGAAGCGGGCGCGTTCTATTACGGCAGCCTCGACGGATTCTGGACGGTTACCTGCAGAAGCGTGTTGCGCTACACGATCTTTTACGACGCCGAATGGATGAAAATTCCTACCGGCCTGTTCTTTGGCGTGCTGATCGTTATCGGCGCAGTGCGGTTGTTCCGGAATAAGCTCATCACCTTCAGTAAACTGCCGGAAAGCATTTACTACTTCTTCCTCATCGGAAATGTTGCCGCAATCTTTTTCATGGCGAAAGTGCTGAAAGTGAACTATCCTGAAGACCGCGTGGCCATGCACCTCGTTCCGCTTACGATTTTGCTGATCGCGACGCTTGTGCTGCAATCACGCCGGTTCCAGAACGCAATTTTGCTGTTGCTGTTCTTCCCGGTCGTTTTCCTGTTCAAAATGAACCTCGATTCCTCCGTGATCTCACCCGACGACCGACTGAATACCGCTTTGTATGAAAAAGTGCGGGCAAATCTCGACAGCACGTCCACGCTTGGCGGCTATTACACGATGCCGCTGATGTTCACGTACGCGGAACGCCGTCAAACGGGAGCACATTTCGAGCTCGAGGCTTTGTCGGAATTTTCGCGCTTTCACACCATCGTGATGACGAAAGACGATCTGCCGAAAATGCCTGCAGCCCGCCTGGAAGACTATACCTTGCTGGCCGAGCACAAGCCGAGCCGTTTCAAGGCATGGAAACGCAAACAGCCCGTCTGGAAAACACAAGTGCTGGCGCTCACGTCCGCTTTTCCGAAAACAGATGCCGAATTCCTGTCACTCGGTTCCATCATGATCGCCGACAGCATGCACGGAAAATCGTATGTACTTTCTGCGGATGCCACGCTGAAGCTCGAGCTTCCTTACCGCGATGTGCTGCTGGCCTTTGCCACGATCAGCGCTGAAGGAACGACCGTTCGGTATGAGCATTACAACCTCAATTACGGTTTCGGACTCGACAAAACGTCCATTCCCATTCACCTGAATTACATCTACGACACCCTCGAACCGGCGGAAAAGGAAATCCGTGTGTATATTTGGAATCCTCAACGGAGTAATATGTATTTTTACGACGGTCGGGTAACTTTTTATGAAATACAGGAATAATGGCTTTAGATAAAATCGGAATTGCAAAACGCATTGCTCAGGAGCTGAGAGACGGATGGTATGTTAACCTTGGTATCGGGATCCCGACGCTGGTGGCCAATTTCATTCCCGAAGGCATTGAAGTGGAGTTTCAGTCGGAAAACGGTATTCTCGGAATGGGGCCCTTCCCGTTTGAGGGCGATGAAGACGCCGACCTGATCAACGCCGGAAAACAAACGATCACTACACTGCCGGGCGCTTCGTTCTTCGATTCGGCGACGTCTTTTGCGATGATCCGCGGACAGCACGTACAGCTCACGGTGCTGGGCGCGATGGAAGTTTCCCAGAACGGCGACATCGCCAACTGGAAAATTCCGGGCAAAATGGTGAAAGGAATGGGCGGCGCGATGGACCTCGTTGCTTCTGCTGAAAACATCATCGTTGCCATGATGCATTCCAACAAAGCCGGCGAATCCAAGATATTGAAAGCATGTACGCTTCCGCTTACGGGCGTTGGCTGCGTTCGTAAAGTCGTGACCGAGCTGGCCGTGCTGGAGATCAAAGACAATAAATTTCACCTGATCGAGCGCGCTCCCGGAGTTAGCGTTGAAGAAATTATATCCAAAACAGAAGGCGACCTCGTGGTGCCGGATGTCGTGCCGGAAATGAGCCTGTAACTTACAAGGCTTATCTAAACTCAGCTGATGCTCAACCAGAAAGCGCTTACGATACTGCTCAGGGGAATTACCTTACTGGGAGCCGTGATCTACCTTCTGGTGATGAATCAGCTGAACGATCTGCCGGTCGATGCAGGCGATGGTATACAGCATTTTTCAACTGCTTCCGAATCCTGGGAAGATCACAGGCTGTTCCTCGATCATTGGGGGAAGCCTTTGTTCACACTGCTTTCGAGCCCGTTTGCCCAGCTGGGCTTTTCGTGGTACATCTGTTTCAATATCCTCGTTTTTGCATTTACGTGCCTGGTGGTATTCCGCATTTTCAGCTATCTGAACGTTTCCACTGCTTATTATTTTTTCTTCCCGCTGCTCCTATTGGTTATTCCCGATTACACGTATTGTGTGCTAGGCGGGATGACGGAGCCGCTCTTCGGACTCATGATCGTGCTCATGCTTTTGTGCGGTTTCCGGCAGCACTGGTACTGGTTTGCGCTCATCGGCTCGTTTACGCTTTTTTCGCGCAGCGAAGGCATGCTTGTGGTGATCCTGGCGCTCATTGTACTGGCTGCTAACCGCAGATGGAAAGCCATTCCGCTGCTCGGTGTGGGTTTTCTCGTCTATGCCATTGCCGGCTGGTACCAGATCGGCCTGTTCTGGTGGTATTTCGAAAAGGATCCGTACGCGGAAGCCATTCGTTACGGTGCCGGGACGTGGCATCATTACCTCGATTTCCGAACGGCCCACACAGGCATTCTCACCATGCTGCTCGTTCCTTTCGGCGCTTTCGGGCTGTTCGTCTTCGTGAAAAGGAACACCATTCCAAGATCCGTTTACCTGGTGTTGTTCGGCATCGGGATCTACATTGGCGTGCTGCTCGTGCACAGCTATTTGTGGGCCTACGGGCTGCGCGGATCGATCGGCCTGTCGCGCATTGCCACGCTTGGCGTTCCGGGTTTGCTCACATTGCTGCTGGTTGGCTGTCACTGCGTAACCCGCGAGCTTCACATGCTTCCGAAAGCGCTTGCGGCCTTATTGCTCAGCCTCGGCATCGTAAAAGAAGTCGGCGAGCTCGAATATCCGCTGAAAGCCAATCCGCTGGAAGAGATCGTTATGGAAGCTGCCGTTTACGTTCAGAAGCACTATCCCGGCGCGAAGATCTGCTATTTTCATCCGCTGATCGCCTGGAAAATGGGCTACAGTACCAAAGACCTTGATTCGGGGATCGAGCAGCGGTATTTCAAAGCGCAGCCGTTCTGGGTCACCGATCTTCCCGAAGGAACGATCATTATCCGCGATCCCGCTTTCGGGCCGTTGGAGCAGGGTTTGCCGATGGATTTTGTCCGGCAGTTTCCCGAAATGGTGGAAGTAAAAAAGATCACGACGGATAAACCTTACAGGATTTACAACAACGAACCGGTTGAAGTTCACATCTATAAAATAGTGAAACAATAATGGGCCGGATGGGTGCAGATCCCGATAAAATCTGCATCTTTGAGCCCGCCCGCCGGAACGGCAGCCAACAACTAGAACGAAATGATTAGCAAGTTATCCATACTCATCCCTGCGTATAACGAGGAGCAAACTATACAGGTTATTCTGAATAAGGTCAATGAAGTGAAGCTGCCGGACGGTATTTCGAAGGAAATAGTGATCGTAAACGATTGTTCCAAAGACAAAACCGTTGAGAAAGTAGAAGAATTCATGGCGGCGCACCCGGAAATGAACATCCGTTTGTTTTCGCAGAGCGTGAACCAGGGAAAAGGAGCAGCTATCAATCGAGCGATCCAGGAATGTACAGGCGAATACCTGATCGTTCAGGATGCCGACCTCGAATACGATCCGGAAGAATACAACCTGCTGTTAAAGCCAGTTTTCATGGACAATGCAGATGTTGTGTACGGCTCGCGCTTTGTGGGACATCACCCGCACCGCATCCTGTTCTTCTGGCATTCGATCGGTAACAAAATGCTCACGCGGCTTTCTAACATGATGACCAATCTGAATCTTACGGATATGGAAACCTGTTACAAGCTGATCCGTTCGGACATTGCCAAAAAAATCAAGATCCGGGAGAACCGTTTCGGTATCGAGCCTGAAATTACCGCAAAACTTGCCCGTCAGCGTCCCATCCGTATTTACGAAGTTGGAATTTCCTACTACGGAAGAACCTACGAAGAAGGAAAGAAAATAGGCTGGAAAGACGGTTTCCGTGCGATTTACTGCATCATCAAGTATCGATTTGTTGACTAACCGTGTTATTTCCGAGCGGCTTTTTTCTCACCTTTCTGCTCCCTGCCATCCTCATCGGGTACTGGCTGGCCCCGAAAAGCTTTCGTAATCCGCTCTTACTGCTTGCAAGCCTGTTCTTTTATGCCTGGGGCGAACCTGTGTTCGTGTTCGTACTGCTGGGAATGACCATTGTCAATTACGGACTTGCCCGCATCCTCGATGCAGCTCCACAGCGTAAAAAGTGGCTTGTTGTCTACATTACCCTCAATATCCTGTTCCTTGTTGCGTTCAAATATGCCAACTTCCTGGCAGGAACCTTTGCCGCATTAATCGGAGAAACAGCCAGCTTCGAGGAAAACTGGGAAACCATTCCGCTGCCGCTCGGGATCTCTTTTTACGCCTTTCACGCGATTACTTACGGGGTCGATGTGTACCGCCGCACGAATCCTCCGCAAAAACGCATCGATCATTTTGCGCTGTATTTATTCCTGTTCCCGCACCAGATCGCCGGGCCAATCGTTACGTATCAGAGCATTGCGGCGGAAATCGAGGATAGGAATCCCGAGATCAACATCATCGTTAAAGGTATGTACCGTTTTGCCATCGGGCTGGGGAAGAAAGTCATCCTTTCCAATGGCCTTATTCTGCTCGTCGACGCCTGCAACGAACAGCAATTGCTCGGCGGCAATACTTCCACACTTGCCTGGATCGAAATGCTGGCCTATACGTTTTACATTTACTACGATTTTTCCGGCTATTCCGACATGGCGATCGGGCTGGGGCTGATGTTCGGGTTTCATTTCCCCGAAAACTTCAACCGTCCCTATACTGCGCGCAGCATTACCGAATTCTGGAAGCGCTGGCACATGAGCCTCGGCTATTTTATGCAACATTACCTCTACATTCCGCTGGGCGGGAACCGCGTTGCAAAGGGGCGGCTCTATTTCAACCTGTTTCTTGTCTTTTTCCTGAGCGGTTTGTGGCACGGCGCAGCCTGGAACTTCATTATCTGGGGAATGTACCACGGCGCCTGGCTGGTGATCGAGCGGCTCTTCCTGAAAAAATGGCTCGACAGATCAGGGATTCTTTCCGCGATCTGGACGTTCCTGCTTGTGCTTTCGGGCTGGGTGTTCTTCCATGAAGCCAACTTAACCGAAGCGCTCTCGACCTTTAAGTATCTGTTCAGTTTCCGGTTCGAAGCACTTCCCGTTATGCGCGATGCATTTTACTTTGCGGCATTGCTGCTGATCTGCACATTCCTCATTCTGCTGGAGTACCAGCGCTCACTCACCGCTTTGAGGCTTAAATGGACCAATTCCGAAAGCACTGTGGTTGCCTGCTCGCGTTTTGCCTGGATGGCCCTGCTGTATACGATCAGCTATTCGTATGTGGCAGCGGGCAGCTACAATCCCTTTATTTACTTCAATTTCTAGGGATGGGCAAAAAGCAGTATATCTTCGTTTTTCTGATCCTTGCGGGAATCAGCATTCCGGCGTTACAGCAGGGGCTGAAATTCATGAAAGTAAGGCCGCTGGCAGGTTTGGGTAACGAAGACACCCTTGTGCCCGAACGAAGCTTTTCCTGGTGGGACCGCGGCTTGCAGGAGTACCTGGAAGACTATTCCACCGATTCTTTATCGCTCCGTCCGGCTTGCGTGCGATTGCGCAATCAGCTGGAGTTTTCGCTATTCGACCGTATCAATGCGCAGGACATCTACGAGCACCACGGCATTTTCTACCGGCAAAGCTACCCGACCTACAACGAAAAAAGCCAGTTTGTGGGCCTCGAAAAGATCCGCAAACAGGTGCAAGTGCTGGCCGACTGGCAAAAAAAGCTCGGAAAAGACCGCGTCCCGGTGTATGTGGTGATCACATCTTCCAAGCTGAGCTATTATCGCGACGAGCTGCCCTGGTACAATAAGACCATCACTTCCATGACCAATCGCGAGCAGTATAAAAAAGAACTGGAGCGCGCAGGAATAGCGGTGCTCGATGCCGACAGCTGGTTCGTGCAGCAGAAAGCGCACACGAAGATCCCGCTAATGGCCAGGGGCGGCGTTCACTGGACATTGTATGGCGGAGCGCTCGTAATGGATTCGCTGATCAGGCGTATCGGCAGGGAAAAGCAAACAGCTTTCCAGCAGGTCGAAATGACGATTTCAGAAAAGTATCAGCTGTACGAGCCGGACAACGACGGCCTGAATCTCGCCAACCTCATGTTCCCGGCAAAAGAAGAAGCGCTGCGCGTTGTTTATTTCCCGGAACCTGCACAGCCGAAGAAAAGGTTGCGGCCGCTCGTCATCAGCGACAGCTTTTTTAACGTGGTAGACTGGACGCCACTGCATCCGCAGGTGCTGGACCCGGCAACACCGTTCTATTATTACTTTAAAACGCGTTTCAGCCATTCGGAGACCACGCAGCGGGGAATCAGCAATGCGGTCTTTGCAAATGATCTTGAGCACGCCGACTGCGTTATTCTCATTACCGATATTCAGAACATGCACCAGTTCGGGTTCGGGCTGATCGAGTACTTACAGTGATCTTGTTTTGGGTTGGTGGTTGTAGTCGGCCGATGCATCGGCCAGCTACACCCGCATATCGCAATTGACAATGCCGGTTCACGATTTTTTTAGCACAAAAAAGGGCGGAAAATATTCCGCCCTGACACTATCTTGATAAGTTCTTCTTAGTATAATTCCTGTTTCAGGGAAGTACGGTAATCCTTGATCTCCTCGCGGTTGATCTTGTGATCTGCGTTTTTCAGCAGGTTCAGCAGGTAAAGCAGGTTTTCTTTTTCCTCGATCTCGATCGGGTACTCCTGGCCTTCCTCGTCCTCTTCGTATTGCGCCTGAACGTCGAATGCATCGCGTTCCTGCAGGAATTCGTAGGATAAACGGAGTACTTTCACGACCAACGGATCCTGCTCTTTCAACGCTTGCTCACGCAATTCTTTCAAGTCCTCAATGATTCCTGAATACTTGGTACCATCTTTCTCGACTTTTGCGATGATGTCTTCTAATTTCTTATTGGCAATGCCCGTTTTCATACTACAACGTTTTTCCTTTTGACAGCCGACAGATTTGGCTTAACAAAAACCTCCGACGTGCAAATGTAATCACTTCCTCCGAATTTAGCCTGAATTCCATTTAGGAAATTATGCCATGTGACTGAAAATTTTCATTTTCGGGTTGCAAATGTCTGATTTGAGGTAAAAAAATGCCTCAAAGTCAATCAAAACACTATTTTTGTCTCTACTACAAAACCCAATAATTTGATAGATTTAATATTAAAAGCAATCCTCACAGGTTTTATTCTCAGCATGATGATAGGTCCTGTCTTCTTCGTGTTGCTGGAGACCAGCATCCGCCGGGGCGTGAGGGCAGCACTTGCTTTTGATATGGGGGTTTTGTTCAGCGATCTCATCTACATCGCCATTGCATGGATCTTTTATGCGCAGGTGGAAAGCCTCACCTACGGCGAAAATGCAGATCTTTTCAAGCTTATAGGAGGCTTTATTTTTGTTGTTTTCGGATGCGTGACCCTGTTCAAAAAGCCGAAAGGCGATGCCCGGGAAGAAACCGAAAACCTGAATGCCACCAAAGATTACGTAATGCTTGCCCTCAAAGGTTTTCTGCTCAACTTCGTGAATCCAGCGGTTATTTTTTACTGGTTCGGCGTTATCGCCTTCGGTCCGAAAAAAACCTCGCCGGACGATCCGAACTACCACATGCTGCTGTACATCGTCATCCTGCTCTTCACCTTTTTCATGGTCGATGTGCTCAAGATCGTCGGTGCCAAAAAGCTCAGGCCCTTCATTACCGAAAAGGTGCTCACGGGACTGAACCGCCTCACAGGGCTGATCATCCTGGTAACCGGCGTCGTCCTGTTCATCAAAGGAATCATTTACCTTGTAAAGGTTATGTAACTTTGCGGCGAATTCAGCTTATTAAATAAATTTCCGGTTTCAATGAAATTCCTTCTTTCTCTTCTCGTTTTCCTTTCGTTTACCAGCCTGGCGCAAACGATCCGCAAAGAGAACCTGACAAAAAAAGTGATCCTTTATTACGACCTCAACAGGCTGCAGCCGGAATCCTCGGGTTCCTATTATGTGGACCTGCTTGGCGAAACAACCGATAAACACGGCAAATGGCTGTATTTCGACAAGGCCGGCACAAAGATCGAAGAGCGCAACTATTACCGCGGAAAGCTCAACGGCCCCGTAAAAGCCTGGTACGCCAACGGGTCGCCCCGGCAGGAAGGCTATTTCCGCCTCGGTGAACAGGACAGCACTTACCGCGAATGGTACGAGAACGGAAAAGTGAGCGTGGAAGGATTTTACTTCAAAGACAAGCCCGCCGGGAAATGGACACATTACTACACAAGCGGAAAGCCCGAGCTGATCGAAGAGATCATCGACACCGTGAATTACGTACGCGCTTTCTGGCTTCCCGACAGCCTGCACACCCAAACCGTGATCGACGGAACGGGTGAGCTCATCACCTTTTATACCAGCGGAAAAGACAAAGAGTGGTACAATTACAAAAACGGTATCAAAGACGGCCCTTTTGAAGAATACAGCGTTCACGGGTACACGACCATCTCCGGCGCCTTCAAAGAAGGATTGAAAGACAGCACATGGTCGTACTGGTACTACACCGGCGATCTTGAAAAAACATCCGTTTACGACAATGGTGTACTCAACGGCCCGTATGTCTATTATTTCGATAACGGGCAGAAGAATGTCGAAGGAAATTACATCGCTGGCAAAAAGCAGGGAACATGGACCTGGTACACGAAGAAAGGTACCAAAGACATGGAAGGGAAATTCAAAGACGACCTGCAGGAAGGTAAATGGACCTACTGGCATCCGACAGGCGAGATCTCTTACACCGCTCACTACAAAGCCGGACTCAAAGACGGGAACTGGGTGTACTATTTCAAGGATGGGACCATCTTCAAAAAAGGCGATTTCCTGAACGACGAGAAAAACGGCAAGTGGGAAACCTGGTACGAAGACGGAACGTTGCTCATGACCGGCGATTACCTCAACGGGAAAGAGATCGGGCTGTGGAAAAATTACTGGGAGAACGGCAAGCTGAAAAACGAAGCGACCTTCAAAGCAGGGGTGCTCGACGGCGACTGGAAATCATTCTATCCCGACGGAAAGCCCAAGCTTACGGGCGGCTACAAAGACGGAAATAAAAGCGGCGAATGGATCGATTACTTTGAGAACGGGAAGCCGAAAGACATCCTGACGTACAAAGTCGTCAAAGTGAAATCAAAAATGGAATACGGCCCGATGAAAGGACACTTTACTTACGAAGGCGTTCAGGACGGCCACGCCACCTCTTTTTCGAGCAAGGACTATAAGAAAACCGAAGAAGGCGATTATAAGAACGGCGAAAAAGACGGTGTCTGGACGGCTTACTACGAAGGCGGTAAAATGCCTGCGGTAACCACCACCTACAGCAACGGAAAGCTCAACGGACCGAGAAAAGAATACGGCCGCAGAGGCGCGTTGATCACCGAGGTCGATTACAAAGACGGGCTCAAGCACGGCAAGATGAAGATCTACGACAAAAAAGGAAAAGTAGTCGTGGAAAAAGAATTCGATATGGGATCCGAGATCATTCGCACCAACTCGAATTCCATACAGTTCAATCCGCGGTAATTACTGCTTTATACTAGATTTTGTCATGGTTTTTGAAACAAAAACACACGCCAAAATAACTTAACCAACCGTTTAGCTAGCTGTTGTCGCACCCTGCGACCCTTCGCCTTTTTGGGTTCGCTCATCCTTCTCTGCGCTCTTCGCGCCGTGTCGCTCCGACCAGTTGGCGGACTGGTAAACTTCCGCGCCCTTTGCGGTAAATGTTATACTGTTCGTCTTCCACCGGAAAGTTGTATATTCAATAGAAACCTTCTTCTATGACACAACAGGAACTCGGGATTCTTGGCGAGCACATGGCCCAGAAATACCTCGCTAAAAATGGCTACACCATACGCACCGTCAATTACCGCTACATCAAATACGAGGTCGACATCATTGCCGAAAAGGACGATCTGCTCGTTGTTGTCGAAGTGAAAACGCGGCAGACAGCAGAGATCGGCGAGCCGTGGATGGCCGTCACACGTAAAAAACAGCGGCAGATCATTACCACAGCCGATCACTATGTGCAGTCGCGCGATCTTCCGAACCAAGTTCGCTTCGACATCATTTCCATCGTTCACAACAGTTTTCGCAGTAAGCTCGAGCACATCGTGGATGCATTTTCGACGTGATTTTAGTAGGTCCGGGATGCCCCCGAAAGCTTTAGGGGCGGACCGACTTCTGATATAAAATCTAAAATTTAAATTAAACCACCTATCTTTGCACCATAATTTATGCTCGTGATGAACACAAAAAAAACAGGCAGTGCCGGCAGAAAGCCCGCTGCAAAAGGCAGAGGCACCGCTTCTGCAGGCCCGAAAAAGCCAACAAGGACCTCAAAATCAGGTGCTGAAAACTCCAGAAAACCGTTTACAAAAACAACTTCAAGCGCAAGTGACGACCCTAAAAAGTTCCATTTTCCGCCAAAAGTTCGAAAAGGCGATCCGCTTCCGTCGTTTAACGAAGAAGAGATCCGTTTGAACAAATACCTGTCGAATGCAGGTATCTGCTCGCGTCGTGAAGCAGACGTGCTCATTCAGACCGGCGTTGTAAGCGTAAACGGGGAGATCGTAACCGAAATGGGCCACAAAGTCCACCCGGGAGACGTTGTAAAATACGACGGCGGAACGATCAATGCAGAAACAAAACAATACGTATTGCTCAACAAGCCGAAAGATTTCATCACAACGATGGACGATCCATGGGGGCGCAAAACCGTCATGGGACTCGTATACAAAGCCTGCAAAGAGCGCATTTATCCCGTTGGAAGACTCGACCGCGATACAACCGGATTGCTGTTGTTCACCAACGACGGCGATATGGCGAAGAAACTTACGCACCCGCGCTACGAGGCCCGCAAGATCTACCATGTGGAAACCAATAAGCCCGTTACAAAAGAGCACCTCGAGCAATTGCTCAAAGGAATCGAGCTCGAAGACGGTACCATCAAATGCGACAGCGCAGAATATGTAAAAGACGGCGCTTCATCGAGAGAAGTAGGAGTTGAGATCCATTCCGGGAAGAACCGGATCGTACGCCGTATGTTCGAAAAGCTGGGCTACGATGTGGTCAAGCTGGACCGCGTTCAGTTTGCAAGCCTTACAAAAAAAGACCTTCCGCGTGGTTTTTACCGACACTTAACGGAGAAAGAAGTAGCGTTCCTTAAAATGACAAAATAACAGCGTCTATGAAAATTCTGATCACCTGTTTACTTTTGATCGGCCTTGCTCCTCTGGCTAACGGGCAAATGAAACACAAAGTCAAGAAAAGCACCGCAGCTGGTACGTTCTTCTTCTACTGGGGCTATAACCGTTCCTATTACACCCATTCGAACATCCGGTTTGTGGGAACGAATTACGATTTCAGGCTTAAGGACGTGGTTGCTTACGACCGCCCCGATAAGTTTGATCCCCGGGTTTACTTCAATCCATCAACTATTACCGTTCCGCAGTACAACGCGAGGATAGGGTATTACTTCTCGGATAAATGGGCGCTGTCATTTGGCGTCGACCATTTCAAATACGTCATGGCAGACAACAACAACGTGCTGCTCGACGGTTTTATCGGGCAGGGAGTTGACACCAACTGGGCGGGCAATTACGACGATGCACCCGTTACGACCGATATCGACCTTTTTCATTATGAAAACACGAATGGCTGTAACTTCCTGCGTTTCGAGCTTACGCGTTCCTTCGATATTTTTGAAGTCGGCAGAAACCGGCAGCTTGCCCTTACCGGGAACCTGGGATTGAGCACAGGCCCGGCGCTGACATTCAACGATCTCAATTTCGGGCAGGTACATACCTTCGCAACGCCCTCAATTTCGGGCTACGGCCTTTCCGTAAACGGAGGTCTGCGTCTGGAGTTCTTTAAGCACTTTTTCGTGCAGCTGAATTCCGGACTGGGAATGATCCACCTCGTGCACGTTAAAACACGTCCGGACGACCGCAATTCGTGGGCAAGACAGGCATTCGGCTATTCCGAATACAACCTCGCCGCAGGATTTCTGCTCTACTTCCGTCCCAAGAACGGTTGTAACAGCTGTCCTAACTGGTAAACAAAAGTAAGTCCGGGATGCATCCGGAGCAAACAGTAATAAGTCCGTCCCGAAAGCTTTCGGGAATCAGACCAAACAAAAAAACAATAACATGAGCGTATCCGAACTCTCAGAACAGGAATTACAACGCCGCAGCACCCTGCAGCAACTAAGAGATCTGGGCATCGAGCCCTATCCGGCACAACTTTATCCGGTCGATGCCTTATCGCAGGATCTGGTAACGAATTTTGAAGACGGTAAACAGGTCTGCATCGCCGGAAGGCTGATGAGCCGCCGCGTAATGGGGAAAGCATCCTTTGCGGAGATCCAGGACGCTGCCGGAAGAATACAGGTGTATTTCAACCGCGACGAGATCTGTCCGGGAGAAGATAAAACACTGTACAACGACGTGATCAAGAAACTGCTCGACCTCGGCGATTTCATCGGGGTGAAAGGCTACGTGTTCAAAACACAGGTAGGCGAAGTTTCTGTTCACGTACAGGAATTTACAGTGCTGAGCAAAGCATTAAAGCCGCTTCCGCTTCCTAAAACAGATGCAGACGGAAAAGTGCACGATGCTTTTACCGATCCGGAATTGCGTTACCGTCAGCGGTATGTCGATCTGATCGTCAATCCGCATGTACGCGAAACATTCGTCAAACGCACGAAAACAATTGCTTCCATGCGCCAGTTCTTCAACGAAAAAGGCTACATGGAAGTGGAAACACCCATTCTGCAGCCAATTCCCGGTGGAGCAACAGCGCGTCCGTTCATGACCCATCACAATGCGCTCGACATTCCTTTGTACCTGCGCATCGCCAATGAATTGTACCTCAAGAGACTCATCGTTGGTGGTTTCGATGGCGTGTACGAATTTGCCAAAGACTTCCGCAACGAAGGAATGGACCGTACGCACAACCCGGAATTTACCGTGATGGAGATCTACGTTGCCTACAAGGATTACAACTGGATGATGGACTTTACCGAGAAAATGATCGAGAAAGTCGCTTCCGACGTGTGCGGAACGACAGAGATCACCGTTGACGGTAAAGCGATTTCCCTCAAAGCGCCGTTCAAACGCATTTCCATGCGCGATTCCATTTTGGAATACACGCAATTCGACATCAACGGCAAGTCCGAAGAAGAATTGCGTACCGCCTGTCTTTCCATGGGCATTCCGGCCGATGAAACGATGGGGAAAGGCAAGCTCATCGACGAGATATTCGGTGAAAAATGCGAAGGAAATTACATTCAGCCGACCTTCATTACCGATTACCCGATCGAGATGTCGCCGCTGTGTAAAAAACACCGCGATAATCCCGAGCTCACCGAACGCTTCGAGCTCATGGTAAACGGAAAAGAAATTGCCAATGCGTATTCCGAGCTCAACGACCCAATCGACCAGCGCGAACGTTTTGAAGAGCAGATGCGCCTGTCCGAAAAAGGAGACGACGAAGCCATGTTCATCGACCAGGATTTCCTGCGTGCGCTTGAGTACGGAATGCCACCAACTTCCGGAATGGGAATCGGGATCGACCGGCTGGTCATGCTCCTCACAGATAACCATTCGATCCAGGAAGTTCTGTTCTTCCCGCAGATGCGCCCGGAAACCAAAAGTGTGAAAGTAGCACTGAACGACAATGAGAAACTGATCTTCAACATCGTTCAGCGTGAGAAATCCATGGATCTTTCCATTCTGAAAACAGAAGTGAACCTGAGCAACAAAGCCTGGGACACGAGTATTAAGAACCTGACGAAACAAGGGATTCTGAAAGTGGTTAAAACCGACGACCTGTTAATGGTCGACCTCGTTCAGTAAACAATCCTGTCACAGATACGAGCCCTTTCTTCAGCAATGGAGGAAGGGTTTTTTGTTTGAGGAACGGCGTAAATGATATATTGTTCTTTAGGCTAAAATCCCTCCGCGTTCTCAAAGCATACAGTATAATTTCCACTGTACTTTGCGAAACTTTGCGTTAAATCCTACCGTATCTTATCTGCACGAGCCAACAGTTATTCATTCCTGCTTTCCTGAAATCTTAACATCTTGAAATCCTCTCGGTGTTCATCTGCGCAAAATCTGCCAGAGCAATAGGTTTATCTTCATCCGTTTTGAAAACAGAAATTTCATTTTGAAAATACGAACCGTTTGTCCCGTTTAACGGCGTAAAACGCACGTATAGGCTTTTAAACTGTTAAACTGCTGTAAAACAAAGGTTCTTTAACATACTTAAACGCGTTGGTGCGCCTATTAAAGCGAACTTGGTACAATAATCGAAACAGGGTCTGAACAAACAAACCAATAATACCCATAAAACTTAAATGTTATGAAAAAGATCGCAATAATAGGAATCATAATGGCAACGATAGTAGCCTGTGGTCAAAAGAAAACAGAAGCAGCTCTTGCAGCTCAGAAATTGGAAATGGAACACGAGCAGCTCCGCGATTCCATCCAGATGGTGAAACAAATGGAACAGGAACAAGTGGAAGCAGAACAGAAAGTTCAGACAGTGCAACACCATACATATGCTACGCGAACAGCAGCAACAGCAGCTGAAAACACACCGGAGAAAAAGAAAATGAACAACAAGGTGAAAGGCGCCCTGATCGGAGCCGGAGCAGGAGCAATTGCCGGTGCAGCTGTAAGTAAAGAGAAAAAAGGTAAAGGCGCCATTATTGGTGGTGTAGTCGGTGCAGGACTTGGTTTAGGTACCGGTGCTATTCTCGACAAACGAAACGAAGAAGGAAAATAATAACAGCATACTGCAGGTAAACTGCACACCACTTTAGCTTAAGTAGTAGGTTAGGTGAACACGCGCAGCAAATTAAACAGCTGCGCGTGTTGTTTGTATACACAAAGGCGCATTTCATCACTTTAGTCGCTCATTCATCCTGCCGTTAACCCGCGGTCCCCTATATTCGCGCAGTGATAAAATAAAAAACACACTGCATTTATGGGAAGAACAATTACTCTAAGCGTTAAAGCTGCTCTTTTTACAACCGTCCTGGTTGTATGCGGGCTGTCTGCAAAAGCGCAGCAATTTTCGCAAACCGCTCCGTACGATACGCTGGAAACCGAATCCGACACCCTCGACTGGTACATCACTTCACCCGTTATCGATGGTGCTTGGGGAACCGTAACCGTAACGCTTTATTACGAAGGCGATTTCGGGGATGAAAGTGAATACTTCAGAATTTACGGCGAAAACAATTCCCTGCTGGGAATAACACTTCCCCACATCGACGGAGATTGTCTGGCAGATTCTGCCCAGGTAACGTTTCCAGCCACTTTCCTCAGCAGCTGGGGAGCAGATAACTCCATTCATATTTATGCAGTTTCTTCCGAAGAAGTAAATATAATCTGCACAGCCAATCATGCAACGATTAAAATGGAATACAATTACTGTCCACTCGGCGGGCCTGTAGCGAGTTTGGAGCTGCCGGCTACTTCTTTCTGTGCGGTTGACGACGCAGTAGCGTTTACTGCTACGCCTGCAGGAGGAATCCTTAGCGGTCCCGGACTTTCCGCAACGGAATTCGATCCTTCCGGTCTTTCCGAAGGAAACCATACCCTTACTTACACGGTTGAGAACGAAGATGGCTGCGAAACTTCCTCGGAGTTTGTCGTTTTCATTAAACGCTTAGCTTTCGCTACTGCCGACGATTACACGATCTGTCCACAGGAAACAGTTACACTTTCCACACCTGCAAAAGGACACGTTCAGTGGTTCCTTGATGCGGCCGCTACTGACAGCGTAGGTGCGGGCTCGCCGTTCTCCATCACCGTTCCTGAAACAACCACGTTCTACGCAGGCGTCGTATTGAACGAAGTCTACTTTACCATTGACGAATTTGGTGTAACAGACAGCCTTGCGGTCGATATCGATACCTTGGCCGGAGATGACCGCGGCGGAATAGCCGTAACCCAGGAATACATTTACATTACCGGCGACGACAGCACGGTGCGCTACGACCTCGATCTGCAAAATCCGGTAACGTATGAAACCACCGAAGATGCTTTCTTCAGCGACCTCGGAACAGGACAGCTTTATACACTCTCTCACGCCGTTAACGGTGCTCCGGATTACGAGCAGGGTAATGGTGCATACATTAACCAGATCATTACGCTGAATGACGATCTCACACCAGGTGCAACGACGATTATCCTTTCCGATTCTATTTACTTTGGAATAGATGAATATGAGAACTATCAAAGCGGGATCTTTGCAGGAAACGGGTTCGTGATGATCTACAGCGCCCAGGATTCTACTTTCTACGCGATCGATCTGGGTGACGGAACCGTTACTGACCTCGGTTACTACGATCCATCCGTATTGAATGCTTACTGGAGCGAGAACATCGCTTTCTGGGGAATAGCAGAATTTACCGAAAACGGCTACAATGCCCTGTATTCGGATAATAACAGCCCAAGTATTAAACGACTGGAAATTGCTACCGGAATTATTACCACGGCAGCCGCATTTGAAGACATGAACGACATGGCCAACTTTGCGTATTCACCGTGGAACAACCGCTGGTACTTTCACTACGAAGGTGGCGGCCAGTTTGACCCCGAAGGGGACATTTACGAGCTGCTCGGTTATGCTGCTTCCGGAGATTCTACCGGTGTTATGACCTACGGCGGGCTCATCGGATGCCCGGCTGAAGTAATCATCACCGTTAACAGCACACCGATCGAGCTCACAGGTGCGGGAGCTTCGTGTATCGGCGACCCTGCTATCGCGTTAACGGCAACGCCTGCCGGCGGAACATTCAGCGGAACCGGCGTTACAGGAAACAGCTTCAATCCGACAACAGCGGGAATGGGAACGCATACCGTTCTGTATACCTACATGGATGCTGTTACGCAGTGTGAAAATTACGATTCACTCGTGTATGTAGTCGATTGTTTTGTAGGGCTGGAAGAGCAGACAACCGCTCAGATCGGCCTGTACCCGAATCCTGCGAAAGAAATCATGAACATCGACCTTGGAACGATGAACAGCGCAACAGTTACCTTCCGCGTATTCGATGCTGCTGGAAGACTGATGCTGACACAGCAATCTGACGGAACGAGCCTTCAGCAGCTCGACGTTTCAACGCTCGGACAAGGAACCTACCTGCTTCACGTAAGCGGAGACACCGAAGCCCGCAAGCTGTTTGCCGTTTCGAAATAAAAGCTTCTGCTGCTACTTGATAGAAGATTAAACAGAGAAAGCCCTGACATTTATCGTGTCAGGGCTTTTTTAATCAGGTAGTATTCTTCGGATAAACCTGCACCAATACATCCTCTGCGTCCTTTGCGCAATGTCCGCTCCGACCAGTTGGCGGACGGGTGAACCTCTGCGCCCTCTGCGGTTAAAATTCCCCCATTCCCCGTTCCCCAGCTCCCCCATAAACACTACTTTTGCATTCTCAAATTCCCTTCATGATCTCAATAGACGGCCTTACGGTAGAATTCAGCGGCACAATCCTCTTCAGCGATGTCTCCTTCGTGGTGAACGAAAACGATAAAATTGCCCTTATGGGAAAGAACGGCGCCGGGAAATCCACGCTGCTCAAAATCCTTGCGGGAATTAACAAAGCAACCAGCGGGAACATTTCCGCGCCGAAAGATTACGTTATCGCATATCTGCCGCAGCACCTGCTCACCGAAGACAATGCGACCGTTTTCGAAGAAACCAGTAAGGCATTTGCGTCCGTTTTCAGGATGCGCGACGAGATCGAAGCGTACAACCTCGAACTCACCACGCGTACCGACTACGATTCCGACGATTATTACAAGATCATCGAGAAAGTTTCCGAGCTGAGCGAGAAATATTATTCCATCGAAGAGATCAATTACGAAGCCGAAGTCGAAAAGGTATTGCTCGGTATGGGATTCCTCCGGGAAGACTTTACGCGCCCCACATCCGAGTTCAGCGGAGGCTGGCGCATGCGCATAGAGCTTGCCAAGATCCTGTTGCAGAAGCCCGATCTGATCCTGCTCGATGAGCCGACCAATCACATGGACATCGAATCCATCCAATGGCTCGAAGACTTCCTCATCAACAGCGCCAAAGCTGTGATCGTGATCTCCCACGACCGTGCATTCGTCGATGCGATCACTACGCGAACGATCGAAGTGACCATGGGGCGTATTTACGACTACAAAGCGAATTATTCCCACTACCTCGAGTTGCGAAAAGACCGCCGTTCGCAACAACAGAAGCAATTCGACGACCAGCAGAAATTCATTGCCGAGACCACCGAGTTCATCGAGCGGTTCAAGGGAACCTATTCGAAGACATTGCAGGTGCAGTCGCGCGTTAAAATGCTCGAAAAGCTCGACATCGTCGAAGTAGATGAGGTCGACACTTCGGCTTTGCGGCTGAAATTCCCGCCTGCCCCGCGTTCGGGCCGCTATCCTGTAACTGCGGAAGGCGTTTGTAAAAGCTACGGCGATCACGTCGTGTTCAAAGACAGCTCCATGACCATCGAGCGCGGCGAAAAGATCGCATTCGTGGGCAAGAACGGCGAAGGAAAGTCGACGATGGTAAAAGCCATCATGGGCGAGATCCCTTTCGACGGAAAACTGGAGCTCGGACACAATACGCAGATCGGTTACTTTGCCCAGAACCAGGCTTCACTGCTCGATGAGAGCATGACCGTTTTCGAAACCATCGACCGCATTGCCGAAGGAGAAGCACGTTTGAAGATCCGCGATATTCTCGGCGCGTTCATGTTCGGCGGCGACAACAGTACCAAGAAAGTGAAAGTGCTTTCGGGAGGCGAGAAGACCAGGCTCGCGATGATCAAATTATTGCTCGAGCCCGTCAACCTGCTGATCCTCGATGAGCCGACGAATCACCTCGACATGAAGACCAAAGACATCATCAAAGATGCGCTGCAGAGCTTCGACGGAACGCTCATCCTCGTTTCCCACGACAGGGATTTCCTCGACGGCCTCGTAACCAAAGTCTACGAGTTCGGGAACAAGCGCATCAAGACGCATTTCGAAGACATCAACGGTTTCCTCGCCACCAAAAAGATGGAAAACCTGAAAGAGATCGAACGGAAGTAAATTGGATAAATGAAAGGGGGCATGCATTCCTCCTCCCTTGAGGGAGGACCGAGGAGGGTGGGCCAACCAACGGAACGGGAAGCGTTGTATATATACCTGTAATTGCCAATACGTCCATAAGAACTGATATGTCCGGGAAGAGATTCCATTCATGCTAACTTCATCTACACCCGTCTCAGGATAATCTGCAGTCCGTTCAAGCACATTTACACACGTTTCAGGGAGATCTGCAGCCTCGTCAGACACATCTGCAGTGTCGTCAGGTATATTTACAGGTGTTTCAACCCAATCTGCAGTCCGTTCAAGCACATTTGCAATGTCGTCAGGCATATTTACAGGCGTTTCAACCCAATCTGCAGGCCGTTCAAACACATTTACATACGTTTTAAAGAAATCTGCAGGCTCGTGGAACACATCTGCAGCCTCGTGGAGCACATTTACAGGGGCGTAGAACAGATTTACACCCGTTTTGAGACAATCTGCAGGCGTTTTAAAGAGATGTGCAGCAGTTCCAGGATTATCCGGCTCCCGTCTCACAGACTTCCGTCTAGAGATTAGTCGACTATCAGGTCCACCGCTGTTCCTACCTTGCTGTCCATCCGGTGATACCGCTTTTTCAGGCGGTACATCTTGAAGTCTTTCGTGATCTCGTAGAAATCGATGTTGAGCCCGACAGATGTAAAGATCCCGTCGAAGCGAAAATCGTCCACCTGGTTCACCACCGTCTTGCGATAGCCAACCACTGCGCGGATGCCCACCCACCGAATAGGCTTAAAGGTTCCCGAAAGCCCGAAATCCGTCACGATCACGAAGCCTTTCTGGTAGTTAAACTCGGCATCGTCGGGCGACGTCTTGTAGCGCGAAGAATTCTGCCCGAATCCGAACTCGAGCGGCATGCCCAATGAGAAAAAACGCTTGCTGATGTACTGGAATTCCGTATTGATCGTTCCGTAATCGAGTTTGAGCTCGCGTTCGTACTGCCGGCCTTCCACCGTTTTATTGTAATTGCTCACCGCTTCGTTCATGCGGTAATAACCTACCGTAAAGCGCAGTTTTTCTTTCAGCAGCACTCCTGCATCGTAACCGCCCACCGCCAGCATTTGTCCCTGGAAGAAGATACTGCGGTTATCAAAGCGGAATTGCGGGCGTGCCAGCTTCACTTTAATAATTGCGAGTGAGTCCTGCACGAAATTCGTGTAGCTGTAACGCGTCGTGTCGAAATACCGTGCACGTCTGGAAGTACTGTCTGCTTGTGCGGCGGCATAGTTCATAAAAACCAGGAAAACCGCGGAAAAGGCAATGTGTTTCATGCTGTATGCTTTGAAAAAACCAAAGTATTCCAAAGAAATCAGCCCGTGAAACCCGTGTTCCGAAGAGATGTTAAATTGCTCCGCTTCGTTGGGAAATTTTAGCGTTCCGTTTTAACGTACTTCCAGCCGCTTTACATAGGTGCTTTCGCCCGTGTGAATGTGTAACAAGTAAAGTCCCGAAGGAATTCCTGCAACCGACAGGACAGTTCCCGGATTTTCCGATAAGATCTGCCCGGATAAGGTGTACAGTCCGAGTGCTGAAACCGATGATCCGGCACCTGCGCTCACGCGAACGCTTTCCAAAGCCGGGTTAGGGTAGACGATCAGCTGAGATGCTTCGCCAGCGCCCATTTCGTCGAGTGAAACCGTCGAAACTGCGAGTGTCGTGAACGGGATCATCGCCCAGTTGCTGTAAGCGCCCGCTCCGCAGCTCGATCGCACGAAGAAATAGTACGTCGTAGCCGGTGAAAGCCCGAAATGTGTGATCGTTGCCGGTGAAAAAGGCGTTCCGTTCCCTGTTGGCGCGCTGTTAACGGTTGAAAGCACATATTCATACCCGCTTACAGGAACCGGGTTCGGCACTTGCCACGCAACGGCCGCCGAAGAGGAAGTCGTTCCGGAAACCGTGAGATTTCCGGGAACGTTGCAGATCGTTACCGTTTCAAGTACGACGTTATCGATACCGATATCCGAAAGGTCGCCACCCGACATAGCCGTGAAACGAACGATCGTAAAGGCGGAGCTGGACGTGAAGGTCCGTGTATAAGATGTCCACGTGGCCGCAGTAGTGAGGGCCGGGCCTGCGGAGGAAAAGCTGGCTCCTCCGTCCGTGGATACGAACACGAGAACCTCGTCGGAGCCCGACGTGTTCAGGTAATCGAAAGTGAGCGATTTGCTCGGTGCACCGGTGCTGCAATTTACGTAAAGGTCCAGCATTCCGGTACTTCCTGCTCCGGCTGCAGAGCTGTGAAAGCGTGCCGAGTGCGATCCTGCCGAAGCTGCGGGCGTATATGCCCCGGAAGCCGTATTCGTCCATGCTGCGCTCGCGCCCTGGTCGTCGCGCCGGAACGAATGATTTCCGGTGGAAGGTGTTGTGAGCCATGAGCTGCCCGGTACATTCGTTGTTCCGCCGCACATATTCGACCATGCTTCAAAGCTTTCGTGAACGGGAAGTGTTGTATAAACAGGTCCGTTCGTTCCGACCAGCAATGGTGTGGAGCTGCCGGTGTTTCCTTCGCAGGTAACCACGCAGCGGTAGTAACGTGCCGAAACTTGTGAGGTCTGCAGCGTCGTCGATGTAGCTGCGGAGATCGCTGTCCAGGTTGTTCCGTTCACGGAGGATTGCCATTCGTACGTAGGGCCCGTAACGGTGTTCTGAAGGGAAAGTGTAAACAATTCGCCGGGGCATGCGGCAGACAAGGTCGAAACTGTATTGCCCGGGGCCAGCGCCGATGTGCAGTTAGACGACGTGTTGATCGTTACCGCGTAATCTTTCAGCTGTCCGCGGTAATTCCCGTAAGCATGACAGGCGTCTGTTGCCTCGAGCGGGTTCGTGCTTGTGCGCCTGTACATCACGCGCATGCGGGTAGTCCCTGCTACAGCTGCTGCCGGAACAGGAATCGTTGCAGTCAGCACGGTGTTCCCGATCCCGACGCCGAGATCGAAGGATTCCGTGTCTTCGAATACGTAATTATGATTGAAATCGATCCAGATCCGGACGCGTTCCGTTCCCGTGGAGAAAGAATTCTCAACACCAACGGAAATCCCGTAGCTGTTGCCGGCCGTCACCTGGGCGGGTGAGACCGTCGACGTGAAATCTTTTTGTCCTTCCGCATCGACCGAGCACACATCGTCCGTGTGATTGATTCCCGCAAAGCTGACATGAACGATCTTGTCGCCGTAAAAGCAGGCCATTTGCACGGAAGGCGTACAGTAAGTCTGGGCAGATAGTATAAAAGGAGCGATAATAAAGACAAGCTGAAGAGCCGGGAAGTAAACGAAACGATTCATGTGTTAATGCATTGAGGGCGCAAAGGTCTTCACAAAGAATGCAGCCGTCAATCGCGTGATTCAGGTATTTTTCCGGCCGGAATCCGGGGCAGAGGTGATGATCAACTACCCTGCGTATAAGTCTCCCGGACAGTCTCTCTCTGCGTAAGTCTGCGCGATCTGCGAGCAATTTTAGTCGGGAGTCTTAACCACAAAAAGCAACAAAAGATTTTGAAAGTACTGTGTTCTAAAAGAAATCCTCCGCGTAAATCTGCGTGCGATCTCCACTCCTGAAATCCTGCCATCTTAAAATCCTGAAATCCCCTTCCCTAAAAACTTCCCGAACCGCGCCGCCGCTTTTTCAATACTCTGTTTTCCATCTGCCGACACTCCTTCGAAGTAATCCGTTTCGATCAGCACCGTATCGTTCTTCACCGTTCGCTTCCACAGGCCGGTTACTTTGCTGTCGCTTACGATCACTGGCCGGAAAAGCCCGTTGGTGGAAATTGCTTTTGCATGTTGTTCCTTTGTTAAGGCTGCGCTGCGGTTTTTATAGCTGATAATGAATTCGTCGAACGCCGGCAGCAGGAATGTTCCCTTTTTCGCTGTATGTTTCGCTGTTTCCGGGGCGAGCCAGTACGTTTCTCCGTCGATTGTTTGGGAAAGGAGCTGATCTTTCACCGATTCCAGCGCGTTACGGGCATCTTTCACCGAAAGTCCCGACCACCAGTTAAAATCCGCGAGCGTTGCCGGGCCGTGACTTGTGAAATACCGTTTCGCCAGCTCTGCCAACGCTTCTTCGCGGGAAAAAGCCGTCGTTTTTTTCTTCGCGCGCTCGTCGAGCAGGGCATAGGTTTGCTTGTTTCCCTGCGGAGCGCCGCTGCAGATCAGTCCTTCGAGCTCGGCCCACGCTAAAAGATGCGACGACCGGTTATTGTAATTGCTCGGGATGCCTGCTTTCAATAGCAGCTCCATTAATGCTTCGCGTGGAAGATGATGGTTGTCCCGCAGGGCTTTTTCGAAGATCCTGTTGCTTTTTTTGAGCAGTTCCGGCGTTAATTCGAGCTCTTTGTGGCGCGTTTTCATGGAATTCCGGATATTCTGCGCCGTCAGCTCCAGCATCCAGTGAATGTCTTCCGCAGAAACCAGGTGCCACGTCGGCCGCATCACATGTGTTCGAAGGATCGTTCCTTCCGTCATGGCGCGATCGATGTCTGCTTCTGCCGATCCCGGAAGCCGAATCCCCACAGCCCATTTCGACATTGCATAATCCTGCGCCTGCACAGCGCCCAGGTGATGCACGATCGCCTGTGGAGTCGTGAGCTTCGTTGCTGAAACCTGTTGTGCGAAAAGCCGAAGCGCTGAAATGTTCATGAAGGTGTTTTGTTGTTCCGGGAAAGTCCTGCCGAAAATAAGGCTTCCCGGTAAGATCCCCAAACGTTTCGCACGGCATTTCCTGTTCAATTAACAACGGGTCTTTAGTAACCTTTTTATTCGGCGGTTTACAGTTCGCCGCGACAGCTTACTTTCGCAGGATGAGAGGAATTGCAGCCTTCTTTATTTCATTGCTGATCGCGCTGGGAACAAATGCCCAGACGATTACGATCCTGATCGACCCCGGACACGGCGGCTCGGATCCCGGCCATGAGTCTGTAAATGAAAAACATTTGCCGGAAAAAGACCTGAATCTGCTCATCGCGAAAAAGTTCGGCGATTACCTGAAAGAGAAATTGTCCAATGTCGAAGTCATCTATACCCGCACCGATGACAGCTTCCCGACGCTCGATGAACGGGTTGAAATGGCCAATTCCAAAAACGTCGATTATTTCATCAGCATTCACTGCAACGGAAGTCCGAACACCGATATTTGCGGAACCGAATCGCACGTGCATTCCATGTCGGCGATCAAATCCGTGAAGCTGGCAAAGGAATTCGAAAAAGAGTTCAAGGGAAAAGCCGGCCGTAAATCGCGCGGCGTGAAAGATACCGAAGACCGTGAGCACACTTTGCAGGTATTGAAATACACGAATATGACAAGCGTCCTGGTCGAATGCGGTTTTCTCACGAATACCAAAGAAGCGGCTTATCTGAACACGACTTCGGGTCAGGATATCCTGGCTTCGGCGCTTTTCCGGGGCATGCGCACGTTTCTGAAAGCGCAGCATCCGACCATCAATTTCACCAACGAAAGCAGCTCGTCTTCTGCGCCGGCAGCAGCGACTTCTACCGAAACGAAAGGCTCGTATACCGTGCAGATCATGAGCTCCAAAGAAGAGCTGTCGACCAATCTGCCCGCGTTTAAGCGCCTGGATAAAGCTGTGAAGCGCGAGAAGATCGCCAGCACCGGTTACCGCTTCCGTTATATCACAGGATCCTTTTCTACCAAGGAAGCAGCCGAAAAATACCGGGACGAAGTGCGCAGAAAAGGATTTCCGGATGCAATTGTCGTTAAGAAAAACTAGCGTGGATTTTTTATGCTAACTTTGTTAGCATCTGAATACGTCGTGGAAATTATTTTTCGTTAATTATGGCTACCGTTTTTGAAACCCGTCTTATTGGAAATATTGGAAAGGACGCTGTCGTGAAACGCATGGAGCGTGGCGTGATAGCGATCAATTTTCCTGTTGCCCATAATAAAAACTGGCGGGATAAACGAACCGGCGAAGCCCGCACGAAGACAACCTGGGTCAATTGTACAATCTGGAAAAAAGAAGGTGCGAATATGCGCATCCTCGATTTCCTTAAAAAAGGCGCTTTAGTAGAATTATTGGGAACGCCTTTTTCCAAGTCTTTCCTGCAGGAAGACGGCACAACGCGCTCGGAGATTCGGCTGAACGTTTCCAAAACCAATATCCTTCGTCCGGCCAAATGCGACGGTGAAATGCCGTTCGATGTAATCGACGACAACGGATCTGCGTGCGACGACGATGGAATTGACACCGGACTGGACGATTTCACCCTTTCGGAAGACGATTTTTAAGGGCTGAACATCAGTCAGCTACTGATTTTACTCAAATTCTTTTCGTTTTTTTTCTTCGACAGTTTTTGAAATTCAATTCTTTGTATATCTTTGCAACCGCGAAAGTAGATTCTTCCTTAGCTCAGTTGGTTAGAGCATCTGACTGTTAATCAGAGGGTCCTTGGTTCGAGCCCAAGAGGAAGAGCAAAAAAAAGATCAGTAGAAATACTGGTCTTTTTTGTTTTGTATGAACGCCACTGTTTACATATTAAGATCGGAAAAGCTGAACCGCTATTATACAGGATTCACAACGAACCTGGATGTTCGTTTGGAATTCCATAAGCATGGGGAAGCAGGAAAATTCACAGCGAAAGCTGATGACTGGACGCTTTTCTTCACGATAATATGTGATTCGAAAGCGCAGGGACTTTCAATAGAACGACACATTAAGAAAATGAAGAGCAAAGTGTATATTGAAAACCTTAAAAAATATCCGGAGATAATTGAGAAGTTAAAAACACTTTATAGGGACTGTTAATCAGAGCTCCGAAAGCTTTCGGAGTTGGTTCGGGCCCATCCCGATAAGAATCGGGAAAAGAGCAAAAAAAGATCAGTAGAACTACTGGTCTTTTTTGTTTTGTATGAACACCACTGTTTACATTCTGAGATCAGAAAAGCTGAACCGCTATTATACATGATTCACAACGAACCTGGATGTTCGTTTGGAATTCCATAAGCATGGGGAAGCAGGAAAATTCACAGCGAAAGCTGATGACTGGAGACTTTTGCTTACAATAGCATGTGAATCAAAAACGCAGGGACTTTCAATAGAAAGGCATATCAGGAAAATGAAGAGCAAGTATATATCGAAAATCTCAAAAAATATCCGGAGATAATTGAGAAGTTAAAAACACTTTATAGGGACTGTTAATCAGAGCTCCGAAAGCTTTCGGAGTTGGTTCGGGCCCATCCCGATAATAGGGAAAAGAGCAAAAAAAAGATCAGTAGAACTACTGGTCTTTTTTGTTTTTGTATGAACGCCACTGTTTACATATTAAGATCAGAAAAGCTGAACCGCTATTATACAGGATTCACAACGAAATCAAAGTTCCACTAATTCAAGATCCGTGTCCTCTGTGCCATCCGTGGTTAAAGACCATATACCTTCGTGCTCTTTGCGTAAATCCTCTGCGTCCGCCCACCGGCGGGGTTAAAACACTCCCATGTTCCACTCACGCTTCCTGCTCAAAACTGATTTCGGATCAGCCGCAGGTTATCTAGTCACTTTTCACTAACTTCATCGCAGAACACACAACTATGGAACGCAAATCACATTACGGAACAGTTACCGAGGCTTTGAACAAATTCCGCGAGCAGGGATTTACACTCGATTTTAACCTGAAAGAAGACCGTATCGAATCCGGACTGGACGTCTTTCATGCAGAAGAATTCGATATTGTGGACCTGTACCGCTATGAAGGGAATTCCGATCCGGCAGATGAAGCCGTTGTGTATGCGATCGAATCCAAAGACGGGAAGAAAGGTGTGCTCGTTACCGGCTACGGAACTTCCGCCGAAGGCATCTCCGCAGCGATCCTTAAAAAGCTCGCCGGACATAATCATTAATTTTAAAACAAATGGCTGCGCAACCGCGTAGCCAAAAGCATCGGCTGTTAACTTTTGACTTGACAACCCGGTTCATCGTGTCCTCGTTTTTATCGGCACATGCATGCGTGTTTTCCATTTTTTTGCCTTCGCAAAAGTCGTATTTTCAACAAACTAGAACTATTTTGGCAGTAGTTCAATTACTTCTTTAATTCATTGAAATTCTGCTGGTTCCCAGTTAAAAAAAGTTAATCATCCCTGCCATTTTAACATTTGAAGTACATTCGTTCACACTGTCCTATGATAAAAATTAGAATTAATCTCGTAATTACGGCCGTTTGGATTGCCATGCTCGCGCTGCTGCTGATACAAATCTATCAGACAGTGCAGCTTTACGACCGTAAATCCGAAGATTTTAAGGCTAAAATCGGGACGTCCATTGAGCGTATTGCTATTCGCCACGAGAAAGCGGAAGATCTCCGCCGGTACCTGGAGCTGATGAACCAGGATTTCACCGGTCAGTACCAGGACGTGCTGCGCGAAGAATTTCAGAACCTGTTCGAAGTCAAGGAATCCATTTCCATTCGCGATACCGTTTTACTCAAAGACGGCGAGCTGCAGAATTACCTGATCGTTACCGGAACGACGTACGATTCCATTTCCGGGCTCACGGCCAGGCAGGAAGTGCTTGCCCGAGATGTGCGGCAGGTGCGTGAGCTCTTCGACCAGGAATCCATGAGCCTGTTCGAGCGCGATTCCATACAGGCGGCGCACATGCTCGATCAGCGCGTCATGCACAAAATCGTGAAGAAAGCGAAATACGTTAACGAGCTCATCGTTTCCACGTTCCGCGACAATGTGTACCTGGAACCGACTAAGCGCATCAATCCGGTGTACCTCGATTCCATTATACAGGCAGAGCTGAAGCACGATAACCTGCCACTGGATTACCAGTTTGTGATTACAGAAGACAATAACAAGCCGGTAAAATTCCTGCAGACCGTAAAACATTACGATATTCACCTTGATACGAGCAAGGCGTATGGCGTTACGCTGTTCCCGAGCAGTATACTCGAAGATAAACTGGTACTCCATGTGAACTTTCCCAATAAGCGCACGTTCGTTTTGAAAGCCATGGGAAGCCCGCTGATCATCAGCTTTGCGCTCGTGGTGACGATCATTTTTACGATTACCTACATGTTCAAAACCATTCTCACGCAGAAGAAGCTGTTTGAGATCAAAAACGATTTCATTTCGAACATGACCCACGAGTTCAAAACGCCGATCTCAACTATTTCTCTGGCCTGCGAAGCGATGTCCGACCCGGCAATGATGGGTGGACAAACAGAGCCCGCCGCGCCTTTTGTCAAGATGATCAATGAAGAGAACCGTCGTCTCGGGACTCTTGTAGAGTCTATTCTGCAGAGTGCAGTGATCGATCGGGGAGAGCTCAAGGTGAAAGAAGAAAAAGTGCCGCTGGTAGAGATCATTCGCCAGGTTGCCAAAACAGCTTCCTTCCGGATCGCCGGCAATGATGGCGAGCTGGTGCTCGACCTTCCGAAAAAAGAAGTATACGTAATGGCAGACAGGTTGCATGTGACCAACATGATCTCCAACCTCGTGGATAACGCCGTAAAATACAGCAAGGAAAAAATTCATGTGACCGTGAAGCTCGAAGTGAAATCCGATAAGATCGTATTTTCCGTGGCCGATAAAGGCATAGGCATCCGGCGCGAGCACATCCAGAAAATATTCGATAAATTGTACCGTGTCCCAACGGGGAATCTTCACAATGTGAAAGGGTTCGGATTGGGATTAAGTTACGTTCAGGCCTTGGTTGACCTGTTTGGGTGGAGCATCCACGTGAACAGTCAATTTGGAGAGGGTTCAGTATTCACTGTTAATATAAGAAAGTAAGATGAGTAAGCAAAAATCAATTTTATTGGCGGAAGATGATGAAAATCTCGGCCAGTTGTTACAGACTTTTTTGAAAGCAAAAGGCTTTCACGTAGACCTTGCGCGCAATGGCAAGCAAGCATATGAGCGTTTCGCAGAGGGACATTTCGACTTTTGTATTTTCGATGTCATGATGCCCGAAATGGATGGTTTCACGCTTGCAAAAGAAGTGCGCCAGATCGACCCGAAAACGCCTATTCTTTTCCTTACGGCTAAATCCATGAAGGAAGATAAGCTCGAAGGTTTCAATATGGGCGCTGACGACTACATGACGAAACCATTTATGATGGAAGAGCTTGTGGCGCGCGTTCAGGCAATTCTTCGCCGTTCAGGTGGGGAAGAGAACGAAGACGAAGAAGTGCAAACCATAGGGACGATCAAATACGAGCCGGTTTCACGTATTCTTCATTTGAAAGAAGAGAACAAAAAGCTCACGACCAAAGAAGGCCAGCTCCTGAACCTCTTGTGCAAAACGCGCAACGATGTATTGGATCGCCAGGCCGCTTTGCGTGCTATCTGGGGCGATGATAACTACTTCAACGGACGTTCAATGGATGTATACATCGCCAAGCTGCGCAAATTGCTCAAAGAAGACGAGCGAATCGAGATCATGAACATTCACGGAAAAGGATTCAAGCTCATCGTTCACGAGTAACGGGATATTTGGAATAAAGCACAACCCGGGTCTGACTTTGTCGGATCCGGGTTTTTAATTGACATAGATCGTAATGAAATATGTTCTTATTCTTCCAGTCCTGCCATCCTGAAATCCTGCGGTCTTAAAATCCAATTATCGTTAAACTTCCCCGCCACGCTTTCGTGTAAACCCGCACAATCGTAGCTTTAGTTTAAATCCCGATTAATGAAAACACCCCTGCTGGTTTTTAACGACAAAGGCATTTACTGCGAACAGGCGGACGTATACCTCGATCCGTGGAAACCCGTAAAAAATGCCATCATCACCCACGGGCACGCCGACCACGCGCGCTGGGGACATCAGCAGTACATCACGCATCACATGAACGTTCCGATCATACAGCACCGGCTGCGCATTACAGGTGTAGTCGGGAAGAACTGGAACGAAACATTTACCGTCAACGGCGTTAAATTCTCGCTGCATCCCGCCGGACATATCATCGGGAGCTCACAGGTGCGCGTCGAGTACAAAGGAGAAGTCTGGGTCTTTACCGGCGATTACAAAACCGAAGACGACGGCATTTCTACACCCTACGAAGTAGTAAAATGCCACACGCTGATCACCGAATGTACGTTCGGGCTGCCCGCTTTTAAATGGCTGCCGCAGAAAGAAGTGTTCGAAGACATCAATAACTGGTGGGCGGAGAACAAAGCCGAAGGAAAAACCTCCGTTCTGTTTGGCTACAGCCTGGGAAAAGCACAGCGATTGCTGAAATACCTCGATCCTTCCATTGGCACCATCTACACCCATGGAGCTGTTGAGAACATGACACAGGTTCTGCGGTCCATGGTCGATTTTCCCGCAACCACGCTTGTCACACGGGAAACAAAGAAAGAAGAGCTTGCCGGCAATATCGTCATCGCCCCGCCGAGCGCTCATGGAAGCATCTGGCTGCGCAAAATGACGCCTTTCGTTACCGGCGTTGCCAGCGGCTGGATGGCTTTTCGCGGAGCGCGGGCACGTCGGGCTGCCGATAAAGGATTTGTGCTCAGCGACCACTGCGACTGGTATGCGCTGCTCGACAGCATCAAAGCAACCGGTGCGCAAAAGATCATTTCGACCCACGGCTATTCGGATATTTTTTCCCGTTATTTAAGAGAATCGGGATACGACGCGCTCACCGAACACACGCAATTCGAAGGTGAAGCTGCTGAAATGGATGCCGCCAAAACGGAAGACGAAACCGTATGAAGAATTTTGCCGACCTCATAAAAGCGCTGGACAGCTCCAATAAAACTTCGGTAAAAGTCGACGCGCTGACCAATTATTTCTGCCACGCGAGCGACTCCGATAAAGTGTGGACCATTGCGATCCTGTCGCACCGCCGGCCGCCAAGGCCCGTGAATACAACCTTGTTGCGCATCTGGGCGAACGAGTTGGCAAATATCCCGATGTGGCTCTTCGAAGAATCCTATCACATCGTCGGTGACCTGGCCGAAACCATCGCCCTCGTTATTCCGGCAACAAGAGAGCATTCCGACAAAAGCCTCACCGAATACCTTCGGGAAATGCTGGCGCTGAAAAAGAAAACAGACCAGGAGAAGCGTGCTTACTTACACGAAAACTGGCTGGCGCTGAATTATTACGAACGGCTCGTTTTCACCAAGCTCATTACCGGAAGCTTTCGCATTGGTGTGAGCCAGAAGCTCATGACACGTGCGCTTTCCAAAGCCACAGGAGTTAGCGAAGATTTGCTGGCCTATAAGCTGATGGGCAACTGGGATCCCGATACGATCACGTTCAGCGAGCTCGTTCTCGACGAAAAAAGCGAAAGTTACTTGTCGAAGCCTTATCCGTTTTACCTTGCGTATGCGATCGAAGGCGATGTTGCTTCACTGGGGAATCCCGAAGAATGGAGTATCGAGCACAAGTGGGACGGTATTCGTTCCCAGACGATCATTCGCAACAACGAGCTCTACATCTGGAGCCGGGGCGAAGAATTAGTAACCGATAAATACCCCGAATTCCAGGCTTTCATTGGCGTTATTCCCGACGGAACTGTCATCGATGGCGAGCTGCTTCCCTTTGTCGATGGAGAGATCGGAACCTTTAACGACCTGCAGACACGCATCGGACGAAAAACCGTATCGCCAGCTTTGCTGAAAAAAACACCTGTAATCGTAAGAGCTTACGATCTGCTTGAGTGGCAGGGCGAAGATATTCGCACAAAACCCTATAGCGAACGCAGAGCACTGCTCGAAAGCCTGTTAGCATCCATTCCTACCGGCAGTGTTCCGATGCAGCTTTCAGAACGAATTACCTTGAGCTCCTGGGAAACGATCGCAGAAGAGCGGTTGCGTTCCCGCGAATTAAAAAGTGAAGGACTGATGCTGAAACGCAGTAATTCCACTTACCAGGTAGGCCGGAAAAAAGGCGACTGGTGGAAATGGAAAGTCGAGCCGCTGGCCGTGGATGCGGTGCTTACCTACGCCATGCGCGGTCACGGACGCCGCTCCAACCTGTTTACCGATTATACCTTTGCGCTCTGGCAGGAAAACGGAGACGGCGAACGCGAGCTTGTAACATTTGCCAAAGCATATTCCGGGTTAACCGATGAAGAATTCCGAAAAGTCGACGACTGGATTAAAAAGCACACGCTCGAGCGTTTCGGCCCGGTGCGAAGTGTGGTGCCTGAGCTCGTTTTCGAAATTGGCTTTGAAGGAATTGCCTTTTCCAAACGGCATAAAAGCGGAGTTGCTACACGTTTTCCTCGGATTCTGCGCTGGCGGCACGATAAAAAGATGGAAGAAGCCAATACCATCGACGACCTTAAAAACATGATCTGCTGATGAACCGCGAGGAACTGTTCGATCTCGCTTCCGCTTGGTTCCGGCAGCAGGGTTGGGAGCCATTTCCTTTTCAGACCCAGACCTGGAAAGCTTTTCTGCAGGGAAAAAACGGCCTGCTCAATGCGCCGACCGGCAGCGGAAAGACCTACGCGCTGTGGGTGCCCATTATGCTCGATTATATCAAAAGCAATCCCGCTTATAAAACCAAGCACAAGCCGGGACTGAAAGCCATCTGGATCACCCCGCTGCGCTCGCTTTCGGTGGAGATCAAACAAGCCGCCGAACGCCTGGCGGAAGGATTGGACATTCCGTTAACTGTTGGGATCCGTTCCGGTGATACCACGCAGGCCGAACGCGCGAAACAGCGCACAACCATGCCTGATCTGCTCATCACAACGCCCGAAAGTCTGCAATTACTGTTGGCTTCCAAAGGAGCCGCTGCGCTTTTTAAAAACTGCCGGGCAATTGTGACCGACGAATGGCATGAGTTGCTGGGAACCAAGCGTGGCGTTCAGATGGAGCTGGCTTTGTCGAGATTGAAAACGATGTCTCCAAAAATGCGGATCTGGGGTATTTCAGCCACCATCGGGAACCTTGAACAGGCGCGGGAAGTATTGCTGGGACATGGATCCGAAGCGCTGAAAAATTCCCTTATGATCCGCGCGGTGTTGCAGAAAAAGATCCGCGTCGTTTCCATTCTTCCCGAAAAAATGGACAGCTATCCGTGGCGCGGACACATGGGGCTGCACCTGCTCGACGATGTTGCGAACATTGTGCGGGAAAGCCGTACTACGCTTATTTTTACCAACGTGCGATCTGCCTGCGAGATCTGGTATACACGGTTGCTGGACAAATACCCGGAGTTCGCCGGGCAGATGGCGATGCATCACAGCAGCATTGACCGGGAAACACGTTTGTGGGTCGAACAGGCCATTCGCGATGAAAAGCTGAAAGTCGTAGTCTGCACCTCCAGCCTCGACCTGGGCGTTGATTTTGCGCCTGTCGAAACCATTGTACAGATCGGCGGGCCGAAAGGCGTTGCGCGATTTATCCAGCGCGCGGGTCGCAGCAATCACCGTCCGGGAGAAGAAAGCCTGATCTATTTCCTGGCAACACACGCCATCGAGCTGCTCGAAGCTTCGGCATTGAAAAAAGCCGTAATGGATACGGTTGTCGAAGACCGGATTCCGTACCTCAACAGCTGGGACGTTTTGGTACAGTACCTCAATACGCTGGCTGTTTCCGACGGATTTTTCCCCGATCAGATCTACGAAGAAGTAAAAAGCACCTTCTGCTACCGCGATATGGACAGAGAAAGCTGGCAATGGATCCTGAACTTCATCGTGCAGGGAAGCCAGAGCTTGCAGGCTTATGACGAATACAAGAAAGTGCAGATCCTTGAAAACGGGCTGTACAAGATCGAAAGCCGCCGTATCGCCATGCACCACCGCATGCAGATCGGTACGATCGTGAGCGACGCCGTCATGCAGGTGAAATTCATGAGCGGCGGCTTCATTGGCAGCATAGAAGAAGCATTTGCATCCAAGCTGAAACCGGGCGAGATCTTCCAGTTTGCCGGCAGAAAGCTCGAGCTCTACAGAATCCGGAACATGCAGGTGCTCGTGCGCAATGCGCCTTCGGGAAAACCGTCGAAGTTTGCCAGCTGGATGGGCGGACGTTTAGCGCTCTCAGCGCAGATGAGCGAATTGATCCGCCAGGAATTGTATGCTGCCAATCATGCGACAAAATCGCCCGAGCTCAAAGCCATGGAACCAATTTTCAGGCGGCAGCGCAAAGAATCCATTGTTCCCGACGCGAATCAGTTCCTGGTAGAAACCTTTAAAAGCCGCGAAGGCTACCATTCCGTATTTTATCCATTCGAAGGCCGCGCCGTTCACGAAGCGCTCGCCAGCTTGCTCGCTTACCGGATCAGCCTGCTTTCGCCGGTTACGTTTTCGCTGGCTTACAACGATTATGGATTTGAGCTGTTGTCCGACCGGGAGATCAATATGCAGCAGGTGATCGATAACGGGCTGTTCACACCCGAATTCGTTCATGCAGACCTTCAGAAAAGCCTTAACTCGACCGAAATGGCCAGGAGAAAATTCCGCGATATTGCCGTGATCGCAGGGCTGGTGTTCACCGGTTATCCGGGAAAGATCGTCAAGGCAAAACATCTGCAAAGCAGCACGCAGCTGCTCTTCGAGGTATTCCGCGATTACGAACCGGATAATTTATTGTTGCAGCAGGCTTACCGCGAAACATTCGAGCATCAGCTGGAAGAAGGCCGTATGATCCAGGCACTGGAGCGCATTCAGTCGCAGGAAATTGTCTGGAAACAATGCAAAAAGCCGACGCCGTTCAGTTTCCCGATCATCACCGACCGGCTGCGTGAGCGGCTTTCGAGCGAAACACTCGCGGAGCGCATCAAAAAAATGACGGCTTCCTATATGAAAAACGACCAATGACCCTCGATATCCACATCCGCGGAAATAATTTTACCCTGCATTGTTCGGGTGCGCTCTTCTGGCAGGAAGAAAAGATGCTGCTCATTTCCGACGTACATCTGGGTAAAGTGATGCATTTCCGAAGGCACGGCTTTGCGCTTCCACAGAATTCGGTGGCCGGGAATTTTCTGCAGCTGACAAAAGTCGCCGGTTATTTTAAGGCCGAAACGATTTGTTTTCTCGGCGATCTTTTTCACAGCAGCCTGAATGCCGAATGGCAGCTGTTCGAGGAATGGGTGCGATCACGTTCCGAACGGCTGATACTCGTAGAGGGAAATCACGATCTCATTTCAACGGAATTGTATGACCGCGTTGGCGTTGCGGTCGTATCCGAGCTGATCGTAAACAACTTCCTGCTGATCCATGAGCCTGAAATCCGCGAAGGGCTGTTTACCTTCTGCGGACACATTCATCCGGGTGTAAAGCTGCGCGGTCCGGGAAGGCAGGTGCTAAATCTTCCATGCTTTTTCCGGACGGAAGACCAGCTGATCCTTCCGGCGTTCGGCGAGTTTACGGGTAAACATGTATTGAAACCTGCGGAAAAAGATGTGATCTATGCCATTACGAAAGAGGAGGTGATTGCTGTTACGATCGAATAATCGGGCAACTTTTCGTACCTTCCATCCTGTAAAGATTCAGACAAATGCTTTCAAATACGATCGTCAAAGACACGCTTAACATTCCGAAAGTCGGGCTTGGGACCTATAAGCTTACCGGAACTGAAGGAATGAAATCCATAGAAGATGCCCTGCACATCGGTTACCGGCACATCGATACTGCCCAGTTGTATGAAAATGAGGAAGAAGTCGGAAAAGCGATTCGCAACAGCGGATTTGCGCGCGAACAGCTCTTTGTAACAACTAAAATCTGGCCTTCGGATTTTAAAAAGCTTCTTTCGGCGGTGGAAACCAGCCTGCGCAGGCTGAAAATGGATCGCGTGGACCTGTTGCTTTTGCATTGGCCTTCGGACGATGAATCGAACAAAGCCGCGCTGGATTCGCTGAACGAAGTTCTGAACAGAGACTATGCGCAACATGTGGGAGTGAGCAATTTCAACCTGCAACAGCTCGAACAGGCTATTTCGCTGGCGCCCGTTCGCTGCAACCAGGTGGAATACCATCCGTTTCTTTCCCAGCAGAAAATGCTGGATTATCTGAAGGCGCACGATTTATTCCTCACGGCTTACCGTCCGCTGGCGCTTGGCAAAGTCGTTACCGATCCTGTGCTGCTGGAAATCGCGAAAAAGCACGAGCGATCTGCCAGCCAGGTTGCTTTGCGCTGGCTGTTGCAGCAGGGCGATGTCGCGGTGATCCCGAAAGCTTCTTCCGCGGAAAGGCGAACGGAGAACCTGGCTGTTTTCGACTTCGAGCTGACGGCCGAAGACATGGACGCCATTTTTGCGCTGAACAGGGAGGAACGGCTGACGAATCCGTCAACCGCTCCCGAATGGGATTGAAGCTGCTGCTTATTCCAGGATTATTTTCCTCCTGTTTTCCGTTTTTCCGTCCGAAAGTGTAACGATGAATATGCCTCTCGGTAAATCGGCTACGTCGATTGCCACCATCAGCTCATTGAGGTACAGGTCGTCCGAAAGGAAGACTCGTCCCGTAAGATCGGTCATGGTAAACGAAGTAACCGTTCCATCAGCCGTGCCTTTTAAAAACAGCGTTTGCGAGGACGGATTGGGGAAAATCTCCGTCTGAAATGCAGTCAGGCTGTTCACTCCGGAAGTCGTAGCTTCTACGCGGATCACGCCTTTCATGGTCGTTTCCGACTCGCAGATATAATAATGAACACCGGGAGTCGGAACAAATTCGCCACCTCCGTAAGGAATGGAAAATCCGCCGGAAAGCCCGGTTGCGTTGTTATCACTCCAGTTTTCGAACGACACTTCGAGAGCATTGTACTGGTTGTCCAGCATAAAAACCACCGTGTCGCCGGAAGTGACGATTAATTCATTCGGATCAAACATCGGGGATCCGAGATCGATGCTCCTGATCGTGTCTCTTGACGCAAAAGCGGAAACAGAAAAGAAGAGCATAGCTGCAGAAAAGAGTATACGTTTTTTCATCTTTTTCAATTTTTGTATTGGAAAGTAAGTTAACCGTATATCGGATGACGAGGTATTAAATAAAACTAAAATGTACCCGCGTGAACATCCTATACAGGCGTTTCTGACCGACCAGGGCCGGAACAGCCGAAATACCTTTATATTTGAGGCGAACAGAATTATATGAATACACGCATCGATATCCGGACCGTCGCCGTAACACGCTATATCTCGCCTCTGCGCGAAGGCGGCTCGCTTCCTGCCATTGCCGAAGCAGACGATGATTTTAAATACGTGATCAAATTCAAAGGCGCCGGCCATGGAGTGAAGGCGCTCATTTCCGAATTCATCGGCGGTGAAGTGGCCCGCATACTCGGACATAAAGTTCCCGAACTGGTATTTGCGGAGCTCGACGAAGCATTTGGCCGCACGGAAGCGGACGAAGAGATCCAGGATCTGCTGCGCGGAAGTCACGGGCTCAACCTCGGACTGCACTTTTTATCCGGAGCGATCAATTTCGATCCTGTTGTAACGGACGTTGACAGTTTGCAGGCTTCTAAAATTGTCTGGCTCGATGCTTTTCTGACGAACATTGACCGGACGTTCCGCAATACCAACATGCTGATGTGGCACAAAGAGCTGTGGCTCATCGATCATGGCGCTGCGCTCTATTTTCATCATTCGTGGGACCAGTGGGAGAAAAATGCCGAAAGTCCGTTCATCTATGTAAAAGACCATGTGTTGCTGCCGCGGGCAGACCGCCTGGGAGAAGCCGATACCGCAGCGAAAGCCGTTCTGACGAATGAAAAGCTGCTGGAAATCGTTTCGGCGATCCCGGAAGAATGGCTTCACTGGGAAGATACAGATCAGTCGCCCGAAGAGATCCGCGACATTTATTACCGGTTCCTGACCATTCGCCTGGCACATTCGGCAACATTCCTTAAAGAAGCGCAGGATGCAAAAGCACGTTTATGAATATGCGGTCATTCGCGTAGTGCCGCAGGTCGAGCGCGAAGAATTCCTGAATGTAGGGATCATCGTCTTCTGCAAATTTACGAAGTATATTAAAGTGCTTTACCAGCTGGATGCTTCGCGCCTGCAGCTTTTTTCCGGGGAGCTCGATCTGGAGCAGCTGGAGCTGAACCTGCTTTCCTTTGAAAAGATCAGCCGCGGGGCAAAAGACGGCGGACCCATCGCGCTGGAAGATGTTCCGGAACGTTTTCGCTGGCTCACCGCACGGCGAAGCTCCGTGATCCAGACGTCGCGGCCTCATCCGGGACTGAGCGCGGACCTTGAAAAGACTGCGTTAGCTTTATTCAAAGATCTTGTACTCTGAATTTTCCGGTGAATTTTGTATGCATTCCTAACATTTTTTGGCAAAAAGTCAACATTCGATAAAGATTGAGTGAATAAACCGGTCATTTTAACAATGCGAACGCAATTAAATTTGACTTGATCAAAGACGAGTTATAACTTGCTTTCCATAACCATTATTTACACACTTATGAAAAAGACCCTATTTGCAGGGATGCTTGTCGCGTCCCAACTGTGTAGCGCCCAGCGCTTCCTCGAAAACACCAACGGAAGCTGGACTCAGCCAGACCTTTCCGTTGAGACCTTCCAGAACAATGTGATCGCAGGCTTTACCGAGGTAAATCCCAGTACCGGACGACTTACGCCAACCTTTAAGTTTACCACGCTTACGGGAGCGCCGATGAATTCGTTCTACATCAATTTGCCGGGTGATTATTACCTGATGGATTTTACCATTAATCCGCAAACCCAGACGCTGATAATGGCCTGTATGACTACGCCTTCCTCTTCGTCGCCGAATAGCATGGTGCTGGTTGAAGCAAATTTCGGAGGGGGAATTATGCAGATCTGGAGAGAAACGGTCCAGGCGTCGACATGGCTGGTACCACAAGAGATCATTTATTCCTCAACATCTTCGCAGGTCGTGGTGGTGGGAACCGCTCTCAGTGGCCCGCTCACTGCTGCCAATACCTACAACCTTCCCAAAAAGGGCTTTATTTTAGCGGTGAGATACGCCAGCTTCAATGCCGTCAGTTTTTACCGGGAGATCAATACGCCGCAGCCTTCCACCACTTCCACGGACAGCGATATGCTGGCGGGTATAGCTGAAGTTCCGGGAACAGGCTATTTTACGACGGGTTCCTGTAATAACGCTACGGTGACAGAGCAGAACATGCTGAACGCCGGTTTCGACTATGCCGGGGCTTCGTTGTTTTCGATGAAGCTGGACAATACCACTTCACGCATGGCGGGCGCTTCCGTAATCTTTACAAACGGGCGGATTTACGTACTGTCCAATAACAGCTTGTTCCACACGTTTCAGCTGGGAAGCTTTAACCCGGTTAACGGTGCTCCGACAAGTACTTTCTACCGCTATCCGATCACGGGACTGCCGATCGGGAGTGGTGTGGACGAAAACGGTTTCCGCCTGCAGCAAACGCAGAACGGAGAGCTGATGGTATCCGGGTACCTGAATGCTACGAGTACGGCCATTCTTCCACAGCGGCTTACGCCTTTCCACATGCTGATCGATCCGGGCTTCGGATTTGTTTATGCCCAGATGTACCAGTCGGGAAACAACGTTACGATGCCGCCGTATTTTGATGAGGGAGGAAGCTCCGTTTACATCAATACGCCGGATATGTTCGTGTACAGCCCGGCTTCCAGCCGCAGCTATATCGTGAACCCGAATTCCGTTGCAGGCGGTTACGATCTGAGTATCACCAATCCTATCAATGCAGGCGGTTGCGAGCGCAAGCTGGCAGCTACAGTCCCTACCAACCAGCCGGCGAATCTCGGACCTGCGATCATCAGTCAGGTGGGCGTGGTAGCAAGCGTTGTGAATGGCGGGCCGATGAACCGTGTGATAAACCAGTCACTACTTTGCGATCAGGCGTTCATAGCAGCAGCTCCGGCAACCGTAACGGCGACGGCAACGATCTTCCCGAATCCTGCAAAGGACCAACTGAACATTGAGCTGGAATCCGACATCCTTTCCATTACTGTTACGGATATGAAAGGAACGATCGTGCTTACGGCAGTCTCTTCGGAACGGAATAAAACGAAGGTCGCTCTCGATGTTTCCGGTTTAAAACCGGGCGTTTACCTGCTCGATATTACCACTTCGGAAGGCATCGTTCAGCGCGAAAAATTCATCAAAGAATAATACTACACTACATATATTCTAAAAGCCCTGCTGATTTCCCGGCAGGGCTTTCACACCGGCTATAAAGCGGAGAGTCCCGTGCCGCTTGAAGAGGACAGGGACAGTATACACCATTAAATTCACTACTTTATGAAAAAAGCCCTATTATTTGTGGGGATGCTCGCCACATCCCAATTGTGCAGTGCCCAGCGCATTGTTGAAGTAACCAACGCCAGTTGGGAATACCCCAATCATTCGGTTGAAACATACCGCGAGCTTGTTTTTACAGGATGCTCGGAACGCAATCCGAACACTGGTTTCCTCTCACCGATGTTCAAAATCACTTTTACCGGAGGAGGAAATTTCACATCGTTTAACCTCGATTTCCAGGAGCACGTTTACCTGATGGACTTTACCATCCGCGCGCCGCAGAACGGACAACAGCCAACAATCGTTCTTACGGGAATGCAGGTTGACCAGGGTTGGCCAACCCGTATGTACATTGCGGAAGTGGACTTCAACGGCAACTTTGTCAATGCTGCATTCTATGCCATTGGCAATTACCTCACGCCCCAGCAGGTGATCTGGTCAGAATTCCAGGGAAAAGAGCAGATCGTTGTGGTAGGAACCAAGGCGGATGAATCTCCTGATGTCAACCCGGCGAACATGGTTTCCAAGAAAGGATTCGTTATGGCGATCGATCCTTCAGACTTCGTGAACCTCTTGTTCCTGAACGAAATGGAATCGGCTAATGTTCCGGGCGGAAGCGATAACGATATGCTCGAAACGATCTGTGAAATGCCCGGATACGGTTATTTCATTGGCGGATCGGCCAACAACCCCGATGCCGACGAGCAAAACCTGCTCGCCCTATCCATCGATTACGGTGGTGGAGTATACGATGTCCTCATTTACGACAATACGGACTACCAGTATGCGGCCGCTTCGGTGGCATACGCCGGGACTACGGCAGACGGAACTCCGCTTGTGTACGTGCTGGCCAACAACAGCTCTTCTCATACCTTTGAAGTAGCGACTTTTGATGGATTAGCGCTGCCACCAACACCACTCTTCTTTCGCTACGACATTACGAATATTGTACCTCCCGGAAATGGTATCGACGTGAACGGCTTCAAGCTGGAGATAGATGGGAACAAACGTGTAGTCGTTTCGGGTTACATCGCTTCGCCTAGCGGAGTGATGTCGCAATTGCTGACGCCTTTCCAGATGTTGCTGACTCCAAACCTGGCAACTTATGTGCAGGGGAAATACTACCTGTCGGACAACAACTCGCCGCTCAACGCCTATTTTGACGAATCGGGCAGCTCTGTTTATATCAATACACCCGACATTTCCGCTTATAATCCTTACTCGGACCTGAGCCATGTGGTAAGTGCACACAGTGGAGTCGGTTACGATACGTACAGTTCCAGCCCGTCAAAAGTATCAAAATGTGAAAAAGGGCTGAAAACAAAACGTGTACGTTTCGAGGTTCCGAGGGTTGCACGCCCGGACTACTACCGTACCGAGTATGAGCGCGGCCACTATTATTTCCCAACAACACAGCGACACATTCACGAAGAAGTTCTTTGTCCGTTCGCTATTGTTGTGAATCCATCTACGGGAATGGCGACCATTTCACCGAACCCTGCAACAACGGAGTTAGCGGTAAGCCTCGATACAGAGATCCGCGCAATTACCGTGAGCGATATGAAAGGCAATGTGGTGCTGAAAACCGGTGCTCCGGAACGAAGCACCATGGAGATCACGCTCGATATTTCGACCTTGACGCCAGGTGTTTACCTGCTGGATATCGTCAATGACGAAGGCATTGTTCAACGCGAAAAATTCATCAAGCAATAACAACTGACTGCTGTTGGCCCTGCCTGTTCCTTTTCAGGCGGGGCTTCTTTACCAGCTTACAAGCGAAAGCTGTCCCGCTTGCCAAGGACAGGAAATTTTACCAATACACACTCATGAAAAAAATGTTATTATTCGCAGGGATGCTTATGGCATCTCAGCTGTGCAGTGCCCAGCGCATTGTTGAAGGAACCAACGCCAGTTGGGATTTCGCTAATCATTCGGTTGAAACGTACCGCGAGCTTGTTTTTACAGGATGCTCGGAACGTAATCCGAACACTGGTTTCCTCTCACCGATGTTCAAGATCACCTTTACCGGGGGAGGAAACTTCACATCGTTTAACCTCGATTTCCAGGAGCACGTCTACCTGATGGACTTTACCATCCGCGCTCCGCAGAACGGGCAGAAGCCAACGATCGTTCTTACGGGAATGCAGGTTGACCAGGGCGGACCAACGCGTATGTACATTGCGGAAGTGGACTTCAACGGCAACTTTGTCAATGCTGCATTCTATGCCATTGGCAATTACCTCACGCCGCAGCAGGTGATCTGGTCAGAATTCCAGGGAAAAGAGCAGATCGTTGTGGTGGGAACCAAGGCGGATGAATCTCCTGATGTCAACCCGGCGAACATGGTTTCCAAGAAAGGATTCGTTATGGCAATCGATCCGACGAACTTCGTGAACCTCTTGTTCGTGAACGAAATGGAATCTGCTAATGTCCAGGGCGGAAGCGATAACGATATGCTCGAAACGATCTGTGAAATGCCCGGGTACGGTTATTTCATTGGCGGATCTGCCAACAACCCGGATGCCGACGAGCAAAACCTGCTCACTATGTCCATTGATTACAGCGGGACGGCATACGCTGCTCTTATTTACGACAATACGGACTACCAGTATGCAGCCGCTTCGGTGGCGTACGCCGGAATCTCTGCGACGACAGGGGCGCCTCTTGTGTATGTACTCGCTAATAACAGCTCTTCCCATACCTTTGAAGTAGCGACTTTTGATGGGTTAACGGGTATGCCGACACCACCACTCTTTTTCCGTTATGACATCACAAATCTTGTACCTCCGGGACAAGGTATTGATGTAAACGGCTTCAAGATTGAGATCGATGGCAGCAAACGGGCAGTCATTTCGGGTTATATTTCGGCGCCTACGGGAGTAATGTCGCAACTGCTTACACCTTTCCAGATGTTGCTGGCTCCGAACCTGGCGACCTATGTGCAGGGAAAATACTACCTGTCGGACAACAACTCGCCGCTAAACGCGTATTTTGACGAGTCGGGTGCTTCTGTTTACATCAATACGCCTGATATTTCTGCTTACAATCCTTACTCGAAACTGAGCCATGTGGTAAGTGCGCATACAGGAGTGGGTTACGATATGTATTACTCCACCCCTTCAAAAGTATCACAATGCGAAAAAGGGCTGAAAACAAAACGTATACGATTCGAGGTTCCGGCAGTTGCACGCCCGGACTACTATCGTACGGAGTATGATCGCGGCAACTATTATTTCCCTTCCACACAACGACACATTCATGAAGAAGTTCTTTGTGATATTGTTATTAGTTCGATGAATGTTTCCGAGGGATCAGCAACCCTTTCGCCAAACCCTGCAACAACGGAATTAGCGGTAAGCCTCGATACAGAGATCCGCGCAATTACGGTGAGCGATATGAAAGGCAATGTGGTGCTGAAAACCGGTGCTCCGGAACGAAGCACGATGAAGATCACGCTCGACATTTCCACATTGAAACCAGGCGTTTACCTGCTGGATATTGTCAATGAAGAAGGCATTGTTCAGCGCGAGAAATTTATCAAGCAATAACAACTGACTGCCGCTGTTCATTTAGCCCTGCCTGTTTTTTTCAGGCGGGGCTTCTTTACCGGCTTACAAGCGAAAGCTGTCCCGCTTGCCAAGGACAGGAAATTTACCAATACACACACTCATGAAAAAAATGTTATTATTCGCAGGGATGCTTATGGCATCTCAGCTGTGCAGTGCCCAGCGCATTGTAGAAGGAACGAATGCAAGCTGGGATTATCCCGACCATTCGGTTGAAACGTACCGCGATCTCGTTTTTACAGGCTGTACGGAACGTAATCCAAACACCGGTTTCCTCTCACCCATGTTCAAGATTACGTTCACGAACTTAGTGAATGTCACCTCCTTTAACCTGGATTTTCCGGAGCATGTTTACCTCATGGATTTTACTATCTGCGATCCGCAGACCGGGCAGCAGCCAACGATTGTTCTTACGGGAATGCAGGCTGACCAGGGTGCGCCGACCCGCATGTACATCGCGGAAGTTGACTTCAGCGGCAATTTTGTCAATGCTGCATTTTATCCCGTTGGCGACTACCTCATTCCTCACCAGGTGATCTATACGAATTTCCATGGACTGGATCAGATCGTTGTAGTAGGAACCAAAGCGGCTGGTTCTTACAATATCAACCCGCCTAACATGGTTCCTAAAAAAGGATTTGTTATGGGAGTCGAGCATGCGAATTTACTGAACGTTCAGTTCGTGGACGAAATGGATTCTCCGAATGTACCAGGTGGAAGCGATAACGATATGCACGAAACAATCTGTGAAATGCCCGGACAAGGTTATTTTATTTCGGGATCAGCAAACAATCCGAATGCCGATGAACAGAACCTGCTGGTTACGTCCATTGATTACTTTGGCGGTGTATACAATACGCTGATTTATGACAATACCGACTACCAGTATGTGGGAGCTTCGGTCCTTTATGCCGGAACCTCTGCTACGACAGGGGCGCCTCTTGTGCATGTACTCGCTAATAACAGCTCTTCCCATACCTTCGAGGTGGCAACTTTCGATGGATTAACACTATTGCCGCAACCACTCTTTTTCCGTTATGATATCACGAATCTTCCCGTACTTCCCGGGAACGGTATCGACGTAAACGGCTTCAAGCTGGAAATGAACGGAAACAGGCAGGTAATGGTTACGGGATATATTTCGGCACCTACGGGAGTGCTCCCAGAGAAGCTCACCCCTTTCCAGATGCTGCTGACGCCGAACCTAGCCAATTTTGTACAGGGTAAGCTCTATCAGTCGGGGAACAACTCGCCGCTGAACGCCTATCTGGAAGAATCTGGCAGTTCGACGTACATTAATACGCCGGATATTTCCGCGTACAATATTTATTCGGGACGAAGCCATGTGGTGAGCCCGAACACGGGAATCGGTTACGATATGTACAGCTCTAACCCGTCAGTGATTTCAGGCTGCGAACGAGGATTGAAAATAAAGCGCGAGCGATTCGAGGTTCCGAGAGTGGCGCGTCCGGACTATTACCCTACCGGGTATGATCGTTACCCGTACAACCTTAATTCGACACAAAGGAATATCCATGACGGCGTTCTTTGTCCGTTCGCTATTGTTGTGAATCCGTCTGCGGGAACAGCAACCATTTCGCCAAACCCGGCGACAACGGAATTAGCGGTTAGCCTCGACTCAGAGATCCGCGCAATTATTGTAAGCGACATGAAAGGCAATGTGGTGCTGAAAGCCGGTGCTCCGGAAAGAAGCGCTATGGAGATCACGCTCGATATTTCGACCTTGAAACCAGGTGTTTACCTGCTGGATATCGTCAACGAGGAAGGCATTGTTCAGCGCGAAAAATTCATCAAGCAATAGTTTCATTAGCCCCTGCCTGTTCTTTTCAGGCGGGGCTTTTCTACCGGATTATAAGCGAAAGCTGTCCCGCTTTAACCAAGGACAGGAAATTTTACCAATACACATACTCATGAAAAAAGTTCTATTTTTTGCAGGGATGCTCATGACGTCCCAATTGTGCAGCGCCCAGCGCGTTGTCGAAGGAACCTTTGGCAGTTGGGACTATCCGAATCATTCGGTGGAGACTGCGCAGGATTTTGTGGTGTACGGATGCACCGAACGTGATCCGAACACAGGTTTACTTTCACCGATGTTTAAAATAACGCTTACCAACGGGACTAACTGGGGCTCTTTTAACCTGGATTTCCCCGATGAGGTCATCCTGATGGATTTTGCCCTCCGGCTCAATGCAGGGACGGTACCAAGGATCATTCTCACCGGTATGACGACCGATCCGAACAACCCGTACAAAATGTACGTGGCGGAGGTAGATTTTACCGGCAATATGATCCAAAGCTCATTCTTTACGGATCCAGCCGGGGAATACCTGATCCCTCACCAGGTGATCTATTCGACTACTCAAAACGGCCGGGTGATCGTTGTGGGAACAAAGGCGGCCGGATCGTTCAGCGGACTGCCACCGAATGCTGTCGCCAAGAAAGGGTTTGTAATGGTGCTCGACGCCAATAATTACGGTGTCGTTCCTGTCTTCCAGGAAATGAACTCACCGAATATCGCTGGCGGAAGCGATAACGATATGCTCGAGTCGGTATGCGAAATGCCCGGAACAGGTTATTTTATAACCGGATCGGCGAATAATCCGCAGGCCAACGAGCAAAACCTGCTGACGATGGGCATCGATTACAACGGAGTGGTACTGCATTCCTCGATCTTCGATAACACGAACTTCCAGTACATGGGGGCTTCGGTTCACTACAGACCGAGTACTGCTGCCCAGCCGGTGGTTTATGTGCTGGCGAACAACAGTGCAGGACATACCTTCGAAATTGCTGCATTCAATGGTTTGACGGGTGTGCCTGGTCCTTTTTATCGCTACAACATTACGAATATTGTACCTCCGGGAAGCGGTATCGATGTAAACGGTTTCAGGCTGCAGCTCACGGCCAACAACCAGCCACTTGTGACCGGCTACATTTCGGCACCTACCGGCGTGCTGCCGGAATTGCTGACGCCTTTCCAGATGTTATTTTCGGCGAATCTCAACACGTACATTCAAGGCAAGTTCTACCCTGCGAGCAATAACAATAACAGTCCGCTGAATGGCTATTTCAGTGAAGCTGGCAACTCTGTGTATGCCAATACCCCGGATGTTGTTGCCTACAACAGTATTTCAGCAAAAACGTACGTCATCAACCCGAACACCGGAACCGGTTACGATGTGTCCACTTCCAATCCATCGGTTGTTTCCGGCTGTGAAAAAGGATTGAAAACACAGCAAGTGGTAATGCAGGTTCCTCTTGTAGGGCATGCCAGCCATCCGAATGTCCAGGTGAACAAGAATCCATATATCTTCCCGAAAACACCACGCAATATTCACGATGGTGTTCTTTGCCCGTTTGCGATCATGCCCAATCCTTCGGGAGGTACGGCAACACTCTCGCCAAATCCGGCAACCACGGAATTAGCGGTGAGCCTCGACACCGAGATCCGTGATATTATCGTGACCGACATGAAAGGAAACGTCGTGCTGAAAGCTGTTCCTTCGGAACGAAGCAAAATGGCAGCGGCACTCGATATCTCCGGCCTCAAACCGGGCGTTTATTTTGTCGACATCACCAATGCGGAAGGAATCATTGAGCGGGAGAAATTCATCAAGCAATAAATCACTGAACATCCGCTATTCGTTAAAGCCTTGTCCGATCTTTGTCGGGCGGGGCTTTTTCTTTGGACAACTACCAGAGGCAGGAAAGACAACAGGATTTCGGGATTCTTGCGGAATTTAGGAAAAAATAACCTCAAAGAAGAGCTGGCCGATTTTTCCGCCAACTACTTTTCGTACCTTGAAGTCCTTACAAATTCCCGTATCATGGCACATTCCCAGGAAAAAATAGATGCTTTCTTCCACGACTACGCAGAGCGCTTTAACAATGCCCTGGAAGGAAAAGAAACAGACATCGAAGGAGCGGTACATGCTTTTTCGGACTGCTTTATCGAATCGAGCCCGCTTGGCGTGATCTGCGCAAAGAATGACGACAGTCTGAAACAAAAGCTTTCCGAAGGATTCGAGTTTTATAAGAAAATCGGCACGACCTGCATGGTGATTACCGCGAAGGACGTTACAGTACTCGACGATTGCCATGTAATGGTGAAAGTGCACTGGAAAGCGAATTACGAAAAAGGGGCAGAGGGCCAGATGATCGAATTCAGCGTGTTTTATTTCCTCAATGCGGTGGAAGAAGACCTGAAGATCTTCGCTTACATCACTGGCGACGAGCAGAAGCTGCTAAAGGAAAGAGGGATCCTGCCGAAGGACTGATGCGTTTTCATGGTGTTCCTGTAAAAGTGATTACTTTCGGCTCAAACTAAGCGACGGGTTATGGAATTCGGAAAAGTAGACAGAGAAACGCTCGAAACAATTGATTTTACCCTGCCGGCGGACGGTGCTTTTACGAAAGCCTACCTGACCGGAACACGTGTTCCCGATCCGGGCATATACGTTGGCGGCGCTAAGTGGGGAAGAAAAGAATGGGTCGGCCTCATTTACCCCGACAAGACCAGGGATACCGATTTCCTGGAACATTATACCCGGCACTTCAACGGGATCGAGCTGAATGCGACGTATTACCAGATCTATTCCGAAGCCATGCTGCGCAAATGGGGTGAGAAAGCAGGTGACCGTGCCTTTAAGTTCTGCCCGAAGATCAGTAAGTTCATCAGTCATTCGAGCGATCTCGGCAGTCACAAAGCACAGCTGCTGACCGATCAGTTCCTGAAAGGCATTATGGGATTCGGCACGAAGCTGGGTCCGGTTTTTCTGCAGCTCAGTGAAAATTACAGTCCCAGAAAGAAAGACCAGCTGCTCGACTACCTGAAAAAGCTTCCGACCGACCTGCGCTTTTTCCTGGAAGTGCGCCATCCCGAATGGTTCGGTGATCCCGAAACGCGGAACTGGCTTTTTATGCACCTCCGGGAATTGTCTATTGGTGCGGTGGTCACCGATACGGCCGGCCGGAGAGATTGTCTTCACATGGAGATCGTCACACCGGAAATCTTTATCCGCTTTGTTGGGAACGGCCTTCATCCGACCGACTACCAGCGTGTGGATGCCTGGGCGGAGCGCATCAATCAATGGCTTGATAAGGGATTGAAGGAAGTGCATTTTTACACACACCAGCCCAACGAGCTGTATACGCCGGAAATGACCGCGTATGTTGTCGAACAGTTCAATAAGACCTGCGGACTGAGCCTGCGCCCGCCGACGTTCGTTGAGAAGACGGGAAGCTTGTTTTGATGGGGTTTCAGGAGATCAAGACGACAAGATTTAAGACTAGAAACTCGCGCAGATCGCACAGATTACGCCGAGGTAGGACAGGAGGTTAGACATCAGGATTTCAGGAGGGTGAATTATTAGCTGGCCAATATCTTCTGCCGGTGATTCGTCCCCCAGTTAGCCATTTCAGTTAGTACCGGCCCCAGCGAGAAACCGTATTCCGTGATGGCATATTCGACCGAAATGGGCTTTGTTTCATGCACTGTTCTGCTGATAAGCCTGTTCATTTCCATGTCCTGGAGCTCTTTCGACAACATGCGCGGAGTTATGTTCACTTCCCGCGCCAGCTCTTTGAAGCGGTAGGGTTTTTCCATCAGTGTGACCAGGATCAGGATCTTCCATTTTCCGTTGATCACTTCAAGGGTGTCCTGCAGTGCCCGCCGGGTCATTTTGCAGTCTGCAACGTTGTGTTTTTCCATCGATATACTTTTTGTAACCAGTATACATTGTGTAACTGATAACAAATGTATACCAATTTGACTTACCTTTGCCGACTCAAACAGATTAAACATGAAAACAGACAAAATTATCTACTGGACAACAACCGCACTGGTATCGCTTTCGTTCCTGATGGGAAGCTTTATGTACCTCACTAAGAATCCCGACCTTATGAAATCCTTTGAGGCGATCGGCTTCCCGGAGTTCTTTATTCCGCTGCTTGGAACAGCTAAGCTGCTCGGGGGAATCGCTTTATTCTTGCCGCGTACCTGGAAACTGAACGAATGGGCTTACGCCGGACTTACATTTATCCTGCTGGGCGCGATCTGGACACACGTGGCTACCGCAACGTCCTTTGTTGCACCCATGATCCCTTTGTTGCTCATGGCGATTTCTTACTGGTTCCGTTACCGTTTGCTGGCCGCTGCAGGTAAAGCCTGATAATACGAACACAAAAAAAGAGCCCCGGACCAAACAAAATCCGGGGCTTTGCAGATAACACCATACATAAGATGCGCTATTCAACTTATGCATGAACTCTACAGGGTAAAGGATTACAATTCGACGATGCCCGCCACGGTAATCACCGGCTTGAGGGAATAATCGCCATTTCCTTGTTTTATAACGGATTTTTGCGCGTCAAAATCGATTAATAATTCATAGGTCTCATCAGCATCGAATGTTGTGTTTACATTGATCTTCAGTCCTGATTGCTGTGCGCCCGGCGTTTTGAGCGGATAGTACACACTGTCCACCATCACGGTGTTATTGGAGCCGAGGATTAATCGCATCTGGTTGATCTCGCCTGCCGGCAACGTCCCTTCGTTTACGAGCACTGTTGTTACATCGTACTGGAGGGTGAGCAGATCGTAGATTCCCTGGTTCGTTGAAAGGGCGATCCATCCCGATCCTGCATGGTGAACTTCAACACGGAGTACTTCCACGTTGACTTTCTGAAAGTCGCCGGGAGCATCTTTCATCCGGACGGTCAGCTGTGTGTGCCGGCCGTCTTTCGAACAGCCGGCGGCGAAGATGAATGCTGTGGTAAGCAGTGTGCATAATCGGATCATTTTCATAGCTCGGGTAATTGAAATTAAAAAACGGCTTTTAATTGAAGGCCCGGATCCAGATTGAACCAGGCCCCGCCATAGGTGTTGAATTCTATAAATGGTTTAAAGTCAAAGCTGATGGCAACAGGGGCTGAAGGCATTTTGTATTCCAAACCAAAAATCCCATCCACGCCCAGCCCCAAACCACCATCCCGGTAATGATACCGTCTTTGTCCGAATGTATTCAATGTGCTGGTGCCTGTTTTAAAAGCGATGTGTGTTCCGCCGCCGAAATACCAGTTCAGGTTAGGCGCCCCGAAAGCAGGCAGGTATTTCTCATAAAGCACCGTAAACGAAAGTCCTTTGTACCACACGCTTGCTATGCCTTCGAAAGCTGCCGAGGTGCCGGAGAACTTTTTGAAGGTTAACCCGGTCGTTTCGCCGCCACGGATCCCGATAGCGTTGCCGTACTGGCTGAAAATCGTGGAACAGCTCATCATGCACACTGCGAGCATCGCCGGGTGTAACCTCTTTTGGAGCTTGGCCGGTTGCGCGGGGTGAATGCTGTTCAGCGAGTTACTTTTCATAGGGTGTGTAAAACTTCGGAACCCCATGACGAAATAAGTGCCAAAATCACAAAAAAAGTGAAATATCTGGAAAACAGTTATTTAAAAACAATTCTTTTTCACCATTTTTTTCAAAATGAAAAAATGTGCGCCAAATTGGGGCGATTGCGTGCCGATTCAACACATTCGCAGTTCAGCTTTGCAGAAGCGGGTGATTTTTGGTATCTTTTGGAGAGGCTTCAATCATTCACTACTGCTATTTTCAGGAATCCAAGAATGGCCCGAAGCCGGACTATCCCCGGGTGATCTCCGGGTAATGTGCGGGTGATACGCGGATGTACCATAAGGAAACAAGCTGGTGTCCACCTGTTAGCAACGAATGATCTACCTGTTATTCATTAGTCACTTATGGGTCAGGTAAGGGGCAATTATCAATGAACAATGCACAATTGACAATTCACAATGTGTAGTACTTCGTCCTGAAAATAACGATGCAGGTTGTTGATTTTACGGAGTATTTATTGTTTTTTACCCCGCCGGTTGGCGGACACGGCGCAGAGAACACAAAGAATTGCGCAAAGGACGCAAAGTTTTATTGAGGGCTTAAAAGAGCGAAGAGATTTCGGTACTCCGAAATCTTCCGACGAACAGACTGATTAGTGCCAGCCTACTCATTCTTCTCCCGAGGAAGAAAGCGGTTCCTGTTCTTCTTTCAGCATGCGGTAAATGGTGGTCTGACCGATGTCGAGCTTTTCTGCGACGAGCTTCGTGTTGTTATTATACTTGCTCAGGTAAAGCTGCACAATGCGCCGGTTGTAAGCCCGCAGCGTAAGCTCTTCGCCGAGTACGTCGGGAAGTACGTTGGTGGCGGAAAGCATCACATCATCCGGCTCGATCATTTCATTGGAGGAAAGCACTGTTGCCAGCTCGACGACGGATTTGAGCTCGCGGATATTTCCCGGCCAGTGGTAGCTGAGGAGCTTTTGCTGTGCGCCGGATGTGAGCTTTTTCTCTTCCATGTTGTTTTCGGCACAGAAGCGCTTGATAAACGTTGTTCCGAGCAGGATCACATCCTTATCGCGGTCGCGTAGCGGCGGCAGCTCGATGGGCAATCCGAACAGGCGGTAGTAGAGATCTTCGCGGAAATTGCCGTTCCTGACTTCTTCCAGCAGGTTTTTATGCGTGGCCACGATGATCCGGCAATTGAATGAAATAGCTGTGTTGCTGCCGACTCTCGTGATCTCGCGTTCCTGGAGCGCACGCAGCAGCTTTGCCTGGAAGATGAGGTCCATTTCGCCGATCTCGTCGAGGAAGAGCGTTCCGCCATCTGCTTCTTCGAATTTACCTTTGCGCATCGTATGTGCGCCGGTAAAGGATCCTTTTTCGTGCCCGAACAGCTCGCTTTCGAACAGCTCTTTCGGGATGGCAGCTACATTGACGGCAACGAAGGGCTTGTTCTTATTGGGGGAATTGTAATGAATGGCTTTTGCTGCGACTTCCTTACCGGTCCCTGTCTCGCCGCTGATGGAAACGGTGATGTTGGTGGTGATGGCTTTCTGCAGCAGTCCGAAAAGGCGTACAACGGCTGGGCTTTGCCCGATAATGGTTTGCTCGAAATCGTATTTCACCTGGACTTCCTTTTCCAGTGTTTCGATGCGTTTGATGAGCTTCGACTGTTTCTGTACGTGCTGCATGGTGTTGAGCAGCCGGTTGCGGATGTCGTTGCTTTTGACGATGTAATCGTAAGCGCCGAGCTTGAGCAGCTCAACGGCAGTCTCGATGTCTTCCTGTTCGGAAATGGCGATAATGGCCGCTTCGGGGCATACTTCGCGGATCTTCGGAATGAGCTCCGTTCCGAGCATGTCGGGAAGCCGGTAATCGACGGTGATCACATCCGGTTGCAGGTCGAGCGCAGCAATGAGGTCTTTTGCGGTTTCGAAGGAACTGACCTCGTAATCGGGATTGAGTGAAACGGTGTGTACCAGCAGCTTCCGGTACCATTCGTTGTCCTCGACCACAAATACTTTTAAAGCGCTATTTTCTTCCATAAGGTCCGTTCTGAAATTGAAGATACAAAACTAATCGAACATTACGATTTCGCGCCTGTATCCTGTATTTCCTGTTCGATCCGTTTCAGTACGGTTTGTATAGCTTCCTGCAGCCGGTCGATCTTTTCGTCGATGGACGGCTCGATTTTATTTGTGCGGCCGGCCTGTTCGAGGCTTTTGAGCTGCTCGTAAATGTCGATCGCATTCAGGTGTCTTACGGGTGCTGCGATTTTGTGTGCTGCTTCGGCCATTCCGAGCCAGTCTTTCCTGCGGCTTGCCTGCTGAATTTCGTTGATCCCGTCAAGGGTGGTGCGGTGAAGGGTGGAGAGCATATCTTTGTAAAACACGTCGTCTGCGCCGCTCAGTTCCCGCAGTGCCTGCAGGCTGAAGGTTTTATCTTTGCTTTTCTTCGCGATCTTTCCTTTGTTGAGGTCGGTAATGGGTTGCGGGTCGAACACGCCCGCCAGGCTATCGGCGAGCTCGCTTAGCTTGAATGGTTTCAGCAGAACGCCTTTCCACGGGCCGTTGAGCATTGCTTCGCGTTCTTCCTGCGAAATGGCGGCTGTGAGGGCAACTACGGGAATGTCTTTTTGCCTGCCCGGCAGCTTCCGTATAGCCGCCATGGTTTCGAATCCGTCCATATTAGGCATCCGGAGGTCGAGTAAAATGAGGTCGTACTCGGCGCGTTCGAGTGCCTGCATGGCTTCGATACCGTCTGAAGCTTCGGTCATTTTTACCTGTGCTTTTTCGAGAATATTGCGCAGCAGTTTACGGTTGTAAGCTTCATCGTCTACCACCAGCACCGATTTACTGCGCAGGATATCGAGGTTCCCGGCGACCAGTATGACTGTTTCTGCCTGTTCTTCTTCCTGGGTTGGAATGGTAAACGGAATGGAGACGGTAAAGGTGGTCCCTTTCCGCAGGCGGCTTTTTACAGCAATGGTCCCGCCCATGCGCTCCACGAGCATCCGCGTAATTGAAAGTCCGAGCCCGGTTCCGCCAAAATTGCGGGCAATGGAGGTTTCTGCCTGTTCGAACTCATCGAAGATGCGTGCCTGGTTTTCCTCTGAGATCCCGATGCCGGTGTCCCTGATCTCCATGCGCATGGTGGTTTCCGTAGCAGACTGCAGATCGGGGCGAATGGATAGGGTAACGGTGCCGGATTCCGTGAATTTCAATGCATTTCCCATGAGGTTGAGCAAGACCTGGCGCATGCGCATGGGGTCGCCTGAAACGTATTTCGGCAGCTCTTCATCGAGGTTTACTTTGAGCTGATTGCTGTTCTTCGCGGCGAGCTGTTCAAGGCTGCTGATGACAAAGCTGACTTCTTCGGCGATGGAGAAGCGAATGTTCTCGAGCTGAACGGCACCCGCGCTGAGCTTACTGAAATCGAGTATCTCGTTGGTGATCTGGGTAAGATGATCGGCAGCTTTCCCGATAATGGACACCTTGATCTCCTGTTGTTCTTTCAGATCGGTCTGTTTGAGCTGTTCCGTAAAGCCGACAATGGCATTGAGCGGTGTACGGATCTCGTGGCTCATATTGGCGAGGAACTGCGATTTGGACCGGGTGAGCTGATCGCTTTTCTGCTTGGCGATCAGCAATTGGGCGTTCGTGGCCTTCGTTTTGGCCAGGAAGGTGAAGATCAGGTAGGATGTAAAGCCGATGAGCACGACCGATGTAAGGCAGAAAAGGGCAATGATGGTATTGGTTTCATCTGCGACTTTTTTCGCCCGCTCGGCTTCCTGCAGAATGGCTTTTTTCTCCTGATTCTCGATGGTCTGGATAAGCTGTGTGAAGCGTGCAATGAGGTAATTGTTGCGCTGTTCGATACGGAGCTTGCGGACATTTTTTTCCTGTTCTTCGCTCACGACGTTCTGCTTGATCTGGATAAGGCCGGCGTTGCGCG